>Ga0208266_100003_pt1 | contig 577524 bp, 507 predicted proteins | sample LakWasMet67_HOW9_2_FD_183897 | JGI IMG/M metagenome (GOLD analysis project Ga0208266, IMG submission 183897) | Freshwater sediment methanotrophic microbial communities from Lake Washington under simulated oxygen tension - Sediment Metagenome... | ecosystem: Environmental > Aquatic > Freshwater...
AATTAACAGTTGGATTTGCTGTTGTTCCATTAGTAATAGTTCCTGGTCCAGTCCATAAATAAGTACCACCACCAGTACCAGTTAAAGCAGCGGTGGTTGTTGTACAAGTTAATGTTGTTGAGTTTGAAGCTCCAGCTGTAGGAGCCGTCGTATTTTGAGGAACAGAAGTACTAGCCGTAGCAGTACAACCGTTAGCTGCAGTAACTGTAACGGTATATGGACCAGTAGCATTAACAACTGGATTAGCAGTAGTACCACCAGAAACAATTCCAGTACCGCTCCAGCTATAAGTGCCGCCACCAGTACCAGTTAAAGCAGCAGTAGTAGTAGTACAAGTTAATGTTGTTGAGTTCGAAGCTCCAGCTGTTGGAGCTGTTGTGTTTTGAGAAACAGTAGTATTTGCAGTAGCAGTACAACCGTTAGCCGCAGTAACTGCAACAGTATATGTTCCAGGTGCATTAATTGTTGGATTAGCAGTAGTACCACCAGAAACAATTCCAGTACCACTCCAACTATAAGTACCACCACCAGTACCAGTTAAGGCCGCAGTGGTTGTTGTACACGTTAATGTTGTAGAGTTTGATGCTCCAGCTGTAGGAGCTGTTGTGTTTTGAGAAACAGTAGTATTTGCAGTAGCAGTACAACCGTTGGCTGCAGTTACTTTTACAGTAAATGATCCTGCAGAATTAACAGTTGGATTTGCTGTTGTTCCATTAGTAATAGTTCCTGGTCCAGTCCATAAATAAGTACCACCACCAGTACCAGTTAAAGCAGCGGTGGTTGTTGTACAAGTTAATGTTGTTGAGTTTGATGCACCAGCTGTAGGAGCCGTTGTATTTTGAGGAACAGAAGTACTAGCCGTAGCAGTACAACCGTTAGCTGCAGTAACTGTAACAGTATAAGGACCAGTAGCATTAACAACTGGATTAGCAGTAGTACCACCAGAAACAATTCCAGTACCGCTCCAGCTATAAGTGCCTCCACCAGTACCAGTTAAAGCAGCAGTAGTAGTAGTACAAGTTAATGTTGTTGAGTTCGAAGCTCCAGCTGTTGGAGCTGTTGTGTTTTGGGGAACGGTAACAGTAGAAACGGTTGAAGTACATCCTGCTGTAGATGTAACTACTAAACTATATGTTCCAGGACTGTTGACTACAGGTGTGGCTGTTGTAGAACCAGATGTGATGCTAGGACCCGTCCAAGAATATGTTCCTCCACCAGAACCAGATAAGCTTAATGTAGTATTTGAACATGTTAATGTACCTGAAGTTCCTGCGTTAGCAACGGGTTTAGGATTAACAGTTACTGTTATTGTTTTTGCAGCACTTACACAACCTGAATTAGTACTTGCAGTTACAGAGTATACGGTAGTAGTTGTAGGACTTGCTACTACATTTGTTCCTGTGGTCGCTGATAAATTTGTATTTGGTGTCCAGCTGTAAGTGTTTTTGTCAGTAAATGAAATGCTCCAGCTAGTGATAGAGCCTGCGTCAGGAGTGTAGCTATCTGTAGCGAATAATTTCCAAACGCCGTTACTTGCACAACCGCTTAAAGCATATAAAGGATCTTCTGGTCTAAATGTTCCTGTAAATGGTGGAGTACCTGCATAAATAGAGGTTCCGCTAGTAGAGAAAGTAGTGTTAGTATAATTATCTCCACTTCCGCCGTTTGCTCTTGATAAAGCAATGGTATATCCGCTAGGGCATACTAAATACAAGCTAACATCTGCGTCATACAAGTGAGAAACGTTTACGTTTATAGAAACTAAACTAGAACCTGCGTTTCCAGATATACCTGAAACGGTAATAGGAGATGATATACCTGTAGCGCTACCATCAGGAATAGCATAGCTGCTTGTATTTGAAAAAGTTTGTGTTGGATTGGCACTTACTGTTAATGTTGCCGAAGAGCCTTCACATATTGTTGTATTGGTTAAAGCTGAGCTTACGGTTGATGACACAACAGTCACAACTTTTGAAAAGACATATGGGGTACAAGGTGCGCCAGGCGCAAACGTATACGTGATGGTATGTGTACCAACACCAGCAATTGAAGGATTAAAACTTCCAAAGCCTGATGGATTTGATGTTACGCAGGTACCACAGGAAGCTGTGAATGTAGAGACCCCTTTGATAGTACCTGGAGCGCAAACTACAGTTTGACAGGCTCCATCGTCAACCCATGTTCCAAAAGTAAATGTTGTTCCACTGGCTAAGTCCATAATAGAATAAGGAACATCAGCAAAAGCGGTATTGGATTCACATAATGAAAATGAATAAGTTTCACTTGGGTTCATGAAATATAATTGGTAATCAATATTTGTTGTTGGTGTTAATGGTCCTAAAGTAGTTAAATACCCACTTGAGGCAGAATAAACATCTATTGAATAGGTTGTGTTTGCAGTTGTTGTTAAATTGAACATCACGCCTGGTACTATTGGTGCACCAAAAGGAGCAGCATCAGAAGCGTATAGAGGAATAGTTGTTGCATCGCATGATAATACTGACGGTAAAGGTAAGCCAGAAGACATTGTGAATCCATCGCCAGAAGTTACATTAGGACATGTAATTGAACAGTCAGATGCTGGACCTCCAGTTTGAGTGAAGGTAATAAATCCAGCTGTACCAGCAAAGTTCGTAATCATGATAATAAAATATTGCCCAGCAGCAGTTGGATTCAATGTCATCGTTTCAGTTGCAGAGGCGCTATAACTACAATCTTCCGTATTACCAGCACAGTTGTGATTAGCTGTACATCCTCCTGTTAAGTTTGAACAAGCTGTTGCAAAACCAGCTGTTGTGAAAGGACCATAAGCAATAAAATCCACATCAATATTTGGTGTACCACCAGGAGATGTTGATTGAGTTAAGCTAAATGTCATTGCACCTGCGGCAGATGATTTGATATAAAACCAAGATGGACGAGGTTGAGTCAATAAACATCCATAATTTGGACCAGTTTGGCCAACAGCAGTACCCGTCACATTTTGGTATGTAAATGGGGTTCCAATTGCTGTACAAAAAGGTGTAGCACTAGAACATAATGTTCCTTGTGCAAATGCACCAATTGTAAAAAACATTAAAAAGAAAAATGAAAGTAATTTTTTTGAATTCATGTGATGTTGTTTAAGTGTTTACTTTGAAAAAAGTTGAGATTGTTTTTGAATCGGACTTTAGTGTATTTGAGACATCTTTTGTTTAACAGAAGGAATCAAAATATCTAAGTGTTTTTTATAGTAGTCATCAATTACTTCATTGTAATGACGAACACCCATCCATTTCTCGTATTTTGGAAAATCAGATGGTAACTCTTTTACAGTTAATTGAGATAAGAATTCTTCTTTTCTTCCTTGATACATATCATTCTCATCTAACTGAAAACTTTTTCCTTGAGTATCAACTTGTGGTTGAACATTGCTGTTTTTAGTTTGCGCTGGTGATGTTGAAACTTTTGTTTTTAATTGAGAACTTTCAGAAGACGAGCCACTTTTTTGTATATTTTTATTTGGAACATCAACACGTTTCAAATTATTTTCTTGTGAAAATAATGATAGACTCATGCTAAAAAAGCATATTAAAAATACTGTTTTTACTCCTTTGATTTTTTTCATGTCTGATAAAATATGTTTTTGTAGCGATAAAGTTACAAAATATACCTATAAGTTTTTTGGATATTAAAAAAATAATTTGTTAAAAAATCAACCAAAAAAGGCCTTCAATATTGAAGGCCTTTTTGTAGTTTTTGTTATTTGAGGGTTATCTGAAAAGATTTACAGACCCATTTTGTTTTATTTCTTTTCCATCGTAACCAGTAGCTTCTACAAAGTAGAAATAAGTACCTTCTGGAGCCATTGCCCCTGAAGGAGTTAATCCGTCCCATGAAGCTTTAGGTCCAGTAAATTCAAATAATTTTTGTCCCCAACGGTTAAATATTTGTAAAGTAATTTCCTTTACTCCTGTTGATTTAATAGAAAATACTTCATTTGTATTGTCTCCATTTGGAGTAAATACGTTAGGTATTTCTAACGTTAATCCATCTTCCACAACAATAATAACCGTTGAAGTTGCAGTACAAGAACCTGAGGTTGTGGTTAAAGTTACCGTATATGTTCCTGTAGTGAAAACATTATTTGGATTTTGATTAGTAGATGTGTGTCCATCACCAAAATTCCAATTAAATGTTGGCGTACCTTGGCCTGAGCCTGTAAATGCTACGTCTAACGGAGATATGCCACTAGTTGGGTTTGCAGAAATAGAAGCTGTAGCTATTGTTAAAGTAACATTAACAGTGTCGGTGCTTTGACATCCTGTTAAATTATCTGTTATGGTTAAAGTGTATTGCCCAACTTCAGTTACAATAGGGCTAGGTGTAGTTTCAGTTCCCGAAACAATACTAGTTCCTGTCGGTCCAGTCCAAGAATAGCTCACGTTTGCTGTACTTGATGTAGATCCTAATAACGCAACAGAAGAAGTTCCACAACCCACGCTAGTTGATGCTCCAGCATCTACATTTTGAGGAGGTGTGGTATTACCGTTAACAGTGTATGTAACCGTTACAGAACATCCTGTAACAGCATCGGTAACAACCAATGAATAAATTCCTGCAGAAGTAACCGCCAGAGTTGGTGTACTTACAATTGGTGGTAACCAAGAAATAGTAGTTGAATTGGGGCTTGTTATAGAACTATTTAATGTCACTGTTGAGTTACCAGCTCCACAACCAATCACTGTATTAGTTGATAATGGTGATATAGTAGCCGAAGGAGTTGTATAATCATTAACAATTGTAAATGTATTAGCGGTATTAGTTAACGATGTAATACAACCTGTTAGTGTGTTGGTAACTGCCAAAGTGTACACCCCCGCAGTAGTAAATGAAGCGTTATTTATAGAGCTAGACGTTACTCCACTAGGCAACCAGGTGTAGGTTAAATTTGCACTTGGTGTTACGGTTGGCGTAATTGTAACCAACGTATTTGTACAAGTTATAGTTCCGCTACTAGGAGAAGAAGATAAAGAGATAACAGGCGGATTATTGTCTAAACTAACATTTACTGAAACATTTGCAGAGCATCCGTTATTTGCTGTTACTGTAGCATTATAAGTTCCTGGGGTATCAAAAACTGGATTTGCCCCACCAGAAACAGGACTTGGACTCCATGTGTAACCAGAAATGGTACTAGTTGAAGTTAACGCAGTAGTAACTGTTGTGTTAGTACAAGTGATACTTAAACTATTAGCAGAAACAGAAATAGTAGGTACTGCAGCGTCAGGAACAATCTCTACTGATTGAGTTGATTGACAACCTGTAGTTGTGTTTGTTACCACAACTATGTATGTGCCGCTTGAAGTTGCTATTGGGTTTGCAATATTTGTACCGCTTAATACTCCCCCTACAGTAGTCCATGAGTAAGTTATACCACTGCTAGTGCTTGAAGCTGTTAATTGAATGGTAGGAGTAGTACATGTAAGCGTATTTGATGAAGTTGTTAATGTGAGAGATGGTAATGCAGAACTTCCATTTACACCTACTGTTTGAGTAGAAGAGCAGCCTGTTACCGTATTGGTTACCATAAGTGTGTAATTACCACTTGCATTAACTACAGCTGTATTTGATGTCGTTGAAGATATAATACTACCACTTGTAGTTGTCCAACTGTAGGTAATACCTGAACCGCTAGCAGATAGCGAACCGTCGAGGGTGATTGTTGGATTTGAACAAGAAATAGATAATGGTGTTCCGATTGTATCTTTTGGGACAGGATTTACAATGAGCGGTAAATAAAATAATTTTGAACACCCATTACTACTAATAGTTACTTCATAAGATGTAGACAAGGAAGCTGTTTGAGATAACACACTACTTGATGAGGTAACAGGAGACCAAGAATAAGTAAATGTTCCGTTTCCACCGCCTGGATTTAGTGAGAAAGTAACAGGAGTATTAATACACACTGTATCATTTGGAGAGATGGTTTGAGCCAATGTAATAGGAGTTGCTGAAACACTTCCAGATACAGGTACTAAACTACTTGGTGAACATCCAGGTATGGTTGATTGAACGTATACCGTATAACTACCGCCTGAAGTTGGTATATTTTGACTATAATTTAATCCACTTCCCGACTGAACTAATATTGTTCCTCCTGCGTTTGAATACCAATTATAATCGGTAACACCAGAAACAGGGTTTATACTTACTTGAACAGATCCTACGTCACATGCAGAGCCAGGAATAACAGATGGAGGAGGAACAGCAGTTGGTGTAACAACCACAGGAGTGAGTGTACTATTACAGCCAGCAGAATTTGTTGTTTGTAAGTACACTGTATTTGATGAAGTAATATTCGCCACAGAGTATGTATTTCCAGTTGCTAATAAAGTACCAGAACTTGCCGCATTATACCAGCTAAATGAATTGCCAGCAGGGGCAGTTGCAGAGTAAGTTGCAGTTCCTCCTATACACATTGGATTAACTGTACCAGTTGGAGCTACAGGAATAGGATTAACTACAATAGTTGTAGTTACAGGAACTAAAGTGCCGCAACAGTTTGAAGTAATGGTTAATGTAACGGTATACGTTATTGGGGAACTCCCTGTATTAGGAAATAATACAGATGTTGAGCTTGTTGTAGCAGCTGATATTGTTGCCCCAGCAGGTAATACCGACCAAAAATAGTTTAACCCAGAGGTACCAATAGCCGTACTAGCAAAGTTTGTAGAACCAGGACAGATAGAAGTTGCTGATGCTACTATACTTCCTGTGGAAGGTGCATTTACAATTATATTGTTAAAATCAGTGTAGTTGTTAGCATTCATAACAACTGTTTTCCTTCCTAATGTTGAATAAGTTGTACTTATAGGAGAACCTGAACCGCTAGCAGGGGCAGAGCCTCCTCCAAAGGATGTCCATGAAGGTGATCCTGCAGCAGTTGAATGAGCAATAGGGACGCTCGTACATGCTATATTGTTAACCGTAATAACAGGCTGGGTTAACATGTTAATAGTTGTATTAGTTACTAATGCACTACCACCAACTACTTTAACAGGAACAGCTAAACCAGTACAACCTGCACCACCGGCAGAACCAGCACCACCAGCACCACCAGCACCGCCATTTCCTCCAGCACCAGCACCAACACCCGTTGCCGTCCCTCCGTTACCTCCAATTCCTCCTGCACCACCAGCACCACCAGCACCACCAGCACCGCCAGCACCAGCTAATCCATTTATGATTTGACAATCAACAACATTTCCACTAGCTCCGTTATTAAAAATAAAAATACCATAGGTAGAGCCACCACCTGTTCCGCCGCCGCCGCCAAAACCACCTTGACCGCCGCCGCCGCCGCCGCCGCCGCCGCCGCCAGTTCCATATGAGGCAGAGCAACCCGAAGTTGTATTAGAATTGAATCCAGTACCGCCGCCACCGCCGCCGCCGCCGCCAGTACCACCTGTTCCAAAAGTTCCAGCAGTTCCAGATACAGTATTCCAGTATCCAGTAGCATCGCTGCCAATACCTGCTGTTCCTGCAGGAGAACCCACAGTACCATTTGTTCCATTAGTTCCAGTGCCACCTGTCATTGCCGAATAACCACAACCTGTGGATGAATTAATTGTTGACCCAGGACCAGCTGTTCCACCAGCGACCCCACTAAAGCCTGTTCCACCAGCACCACCAGATACCGCAGCAGCAGCATTTCTGCCACCAGTACCACCACTGGCACCGCCACCTCCATTTTGAGCACTACCTCCTGTTGTGCCATTATTCCCAATTGTACCTGCACCTGCACCAGTAAAAATATTCGCTGCAGCACCGTTTGTTGCTCCACCACCGTTTCCTCCAGCACCAGAATTTCCCATTGGAGATGCGTATCCTACTCCTGCATTAGATCCAACGCTTCCTACAGCACCTGAAGCTCCTGTAGCACCCGTGGCTCCAGTAGCACCAGAACCCGCATTTCCACTATAAATATAGCAACGCGTAATGTTGTAATTATTACATCCTGAACCTAAATAAATACCATAATTACTAATTCCTGTTCCAGCAATATTGTCAGGCATATCAATTCTAACATCTTGAATTCTGAAATAAGAAGAAGAAGGATTTACATTTAATGCAGTATATCTTAAAAAGCCAGCAGTTCCTTCGATATTAGAAGTAGATCTGATAATTCTGGTACCTTGAGCGGGGAATCCTCCAGTTGTTGCTTTTGCAGATGTTTTGTCTGTGAAGCCAGCATTATATCCTCCTTCGATTGTAGCATAACTGCCAATATTTAAAGGATTGTTAATTGTGTAATCACCTATTTGCATTTTAATAACAACACTATTACAAGCCCCAAGAGTTAATGCTGTTTGAATATCTGTAGGAGAATTAGGAGTTAAACCATTTCCTCCTCCAGCAGGGCTAGCATAAATAATATTACATGCAGGACTAGCAGCAGGAGATAGTATTGATACATTAGCTACAGCTGTATTTCCAACACAACCATCGTTTGAAACAACCGTAACGCTGTAAGTTCCTGCCCCAGCGTTTGTAATAGAAGAATTAGGAACAGATACATTGGTTTGTGTTGTTGTTCCCGTCCAGTTATAAGTACAGTTTAAACATGGAGATCCTCCACTAGTTGAAGTAGCAAGAATATTTGTTGTACCACTACATAAAGAAACATTAGATGGATTAACGGAAACTACAGGAGGTAATGTTATTGATACAGAACCAGATGCGGATCTTACGCAACCCCCATAAGTGGCAGTAATATTATAAGTACTATTTACATTAGGGTTTACAACTAATGTACCCGAAGATCCAGAAACGGGTGACCAGTTATAAGTAATCCCAGAAGCGCCATTTGTACCATTTACTGTTAAAGTAGATGATCCCCCTGCACATACAGAAGGGTTACTTACAGCAACTGTTATAGGAGCAAAATATTGAAAGGTTAATGTTTGGGGAGTGAGATTATTACCACATTTATCCTGGATAGGGCCAGAAGCGCCGCTTCCCACTGAAATAGTATAAGTACCAGTTTGTAATCCTGTGTTGTTAAAAGTTACGGTTGCAAAGTTTGTATTTGACGCTCCTGTTGAACATAAATTCCCTACGGCAGAAGTTACAGGAACAGTTCCTGATGGACCAGTAATTGTGAAGTTTGAACCGTTTGCTGAGATAGAAGAACAAAGAACAGGCTCAGAAAAGTTTACGTTGAAGGTGTTAGCAAAACAAGTATATGAAGAACTTGTAATAGTAGGAGGAATATTATCAAAAATTTGTGCCGAACCACCAAATGTTAATGAATAACCATTACTGTTTGCAGAATAGTTATCTACAATTAGTACAAAAGTTTGTCCAGCATTAACATTAATCCCAGCCATTGTAGGAACTTGAGATGCATTATAAGATAAGTTACCAGCTGCAGTGGGTAAGGTTAAACCTGTACTACCGTATGTTGCAGAAAAATTACAACGTATAGGTGTTGCTGATGGTACACCAGTACATCCAATTGTTGTGATATCATACAACGCAAAATCGTAATCATTAGCAGTGTTTAACATAAAAGTAAAAGTACCTGAGTTTTGAACGGTGAACACATACCACACAGAGTTGGTTTCTTGTGTGCTCAAACATGTTCCGTTTACTTCTTGAATTGTACCGTGCCCGGTATATGAAGATGTTTGTGTATATGATTGAGTACAAACTGGAATTGCATTATCGCAATCTTGCTCAGGGCCCGTAACCATCAAATGATTTTGAGCACCTCCTTTTTGAGAAGAAAAAGATGGATTTTTATACAACTGTTCAAGTACCAACTTGGTATCTAACTCTTGCTTTGTAGGAAGTCTTCCAGATTGTGAATATATATTTTGTACACAAAATAATATTCCGATAACAAATGAAAATAAATTAACTTTTTTGTAGAGAAGAGTCATATTTTTTTATTTTTAGCTAAGTTAAACGTTGAGAATCCAATTTAAACGAAAATTTCGTTACTTACCAAAGTACAAATATTACTTTGCACTTTTGATACTAGTGTTTGAATGTATGCTTAAGCTGAGTGAAACTTAATTCTAGATGATTAAATATGAAAAAGTGAATGAATTAAAGTTTCTGTTCAAAAGTTTGATTTTTTGAAAGTTTTTTACAACAAAACAAGTAAATAGCTGTTAAAAGACTAATTATTGGAACGATTACCAGTCTCTTTATGTTTTTGATTAATGAATTGAGCTAAATTTTGATTTGGATTAATTTTATAAGCAGCTTCGTAATACTTAATTGACTCCAAAGTATCTTTTTTAATTAAATAACAATTGGCTTTTTGTACTGTTAATTCATAACTGTTGGGAAATTGTTTTTCGCTCAAACTAATAATATTTAATGTTTTGTCATATTGTTTTTGTGAAAAAAGTAAATCAATTAAAGCTGTGTATGCAGTATATTGTTTTTGATTAAACAGTATTGCTTGTTTATAAGCTTCATACGATTTTTGAATGTTTTTTTCTCGCTTATAACAATTTCCTAAGTTTTCATAAGCTTGTGAATACTTGTCTCTATGAGCAATTGCTAAATTAAAAAACTTCTTTGCATTATTTATGTCGTTTAAGTAATTATAGTAAACAACTCCTACATTATTATATGCAGAATAAAGAGTGGAGTCATTTTTTACAGCCTGAGTATAATGTTTGATGCATTTTTCTATCAGAACATTTGTAGGGTACTTTTTATTTTGTGAATTTAGCATTTCAAAATATTCGTTAGCAATTAAACTATGTGCTTTTGCAGAATTTTCTTGATATTTAATGTCGGCTTCAAACAAAGTTAATTTATTATACCAATCTGAGTTTCTATTCCATATGTATATCATACAGATAAATATCAGAGGTAATAAATAAACAAGAGGTTTGGAGATAAACTGAGAAAAAGAATTGTATGTTAAGATTTTTATTTTTTTTGATATTAAAATTGCTAAAATTAGACAAAAACCAAACGACGAATAATAAGCAAAGCGCTCTCCTAAAATGCCTGGTGCTGGCGTTCCTATATTTATAAATGGAAAAATACATCCACTAAAGATTAAAAAAGCAAATAACAATAATTTGTTTTTAAATTTATAGATATACCATACACAAAAGATTATGAAAGATAGTGCAATGAAGAAATAGATATTTAAACTTGAACTTAAATCAAACATGTTTGTGCCATAGTAAAATCTTAATGGATAGGGGAAAACAGAAAAAATGACATAAAAACCAAATGTTTTAATTCCAATAATGGTTTTCTGAAAAAAAGTAACATGCTCTGTAAACAATGGGTTTTCGAAATGGTAAAAATTTCGAAAAGATGCTTCTGTAACAAAATTGGTTCTTATAAAGTGAATAGAAACAAAAATGATAATGAATGATATTAAAAAATAACTTAAATTTTTAATACGTATTTCTCGGAAGAAAAAAAAGCTCAAAGGGATTATTGCAAGAAATAAAATAGCTGTTTGCTTTGAAAAAACGCCAAGTAATAAAAATAAAATTATTAATATAAAATTTTTATAATTAGGATTATCGTATATTTTAATGGAATACCAAAGCGCTAATAAACCAAACGTGAGTGAAAGTAGTTCGTCTCGGCATTTTAAATTATCAACTACCTCAGTGTGTATAGGATGAATTAAAAACAATATTGAACAAAGAAAAGCTATGTTAAAATTATTTTCTTTTTTTTCAAGTAATTTCAAAAGAACAGAAAACAATAACCAAACATTAGATAAGAAAAGTAAAATGTTTATTAAATGACTGATAGTCGGATTTTGACCGAAAATGCCATATTCTATAGCAAATGTAGTAGTTGTAACAGGCCTATAGTCAAAAGCTCCCTCGCTATCGTGAGCATATCTGCTTTTCCAAATTTTAATAATCCCCTTAAATCCTTTTGAAACTAAGTTGTGATTTGGAATATATTGTTGACCCTTTCGCGGAAAATTGGTTACGGTAACATAATCGTCATCTAATGAGTATTTATTTTTTAGAGAATTTCCATAAAATAAAAAAGTCAGAAAAAAAAACAAGAAAAATGTTTTTTTGTTTTTTAAAAATAAGTCACGCATATATGTTCACAAAATAAAAAAACCTTTGAGCAAAATCCCACTCATGGCTTTTGAAAAGTCATCAGTGAAATTGTTTACAATTTATTTTAAGATAGTAATTATTTAGATTTTTCTTGTTTGATTTCGTCTAAAGATCTTTTGTCTCCGTTAATACTGATAAAAGCAACACCAATAGATGAGGCAAAACTTAAGTAGTAGGGTTTTTCATGTATTTGTTTCATTGTTATTTTTACATCACACGAATTAGCCGAAGAACTTATTACATCACATGATTCTATTTCTGGATTAGATTTAAGTTTTTGAATAAAGTCTGCTGTTTCCGCATTGTTTTTGAAACCATTAAAATTTGAGTCAAAGTTTTTTGACCTCTTTAAATAACCTTTTGGTATTTCACCTTTTACAGTCCAGGTAAGATTTGATTGAGAGTAAGTAGTGAGTACAATAAAACAAAAAATAGAAACAGAAAATAGTTTTTTCATGATCATGAATTTTAGATTTGAGTACTAATATAATGATTTTTTTGCACTTACAAAACATTTATGATGTGTGATTTGTACATCAGGCTATAAGATTAAAAGTAAAACAAATTAAGTTTTTTTTGTTTTAAAAATCCTTTTATTACTAAATTTACAGAATACAATGTCATCATTTTCACTCATAAACAATATTTCTGTTTTTTTACCAGAAACAATTTTAACAAATTGTGATTTGGCATTGGAATTTAATGTTTTCGAAGAACAGATTTTTAAATCTGTTGGAATTAAAACTAGATATATATCTGGAGTTGATGAATTGGCGTCAGATTTAGGTATTAAAGCTGTAGAGAATTTATTAAATGAAAAAAAAATTAATAAAGAGGATGTTGATTTTTTAATATTTTGTTCTACTTGTTTCGATTATTCGGCACCTGCAACTAGTTGTATTTTACAAGACAAACTCGGTCTTAAAAAATCTACTGCGTGTATGGATTTACCTTATGGCTGTAGTGGATATATATATGGCTTAGCGTTAGCAAAAAGTTTAGTTGTGTCAGGTGTAGCGAAAAACATTTTATTTATAACGTCTGATAATCTTACAAAAACCATCTCGAAAAGCAGTTTGGAATTGCGAAGTATTTTTAGTGATGCTGCTGCGGTAACACTAATTAATAATTCAAATTACAATGCTATTGGGGAGTTTGTTTTTGGCACAGATGGTAGTGGAGCGTTGGATGTTTTTATTTCACGTAGCGGGTATAGAAATTCAATAGATATTTCTTATTTGAATTTAGAGCAATTGCCAAATGGTAAATTTGAAATGGACGGAATGAAAGTATTTAATTTTGGATTAAAAGTTGTTCCTTCGTTAATAAATGATATTTTAGAGAAAAATAAAATAAATTTCAATGATATTGATATGTTTATTTTTCATCAACCTAGTCGTTTTTTGTTAGATGTTTTAAAGAAAAAAATGAACATACCTGATAATAAATTTTTTGTAAATATTGAGGAACGAGGTAATACTTCGTCTACAAGCATTCCTTTAGCTTTGTTCGATGCTAAAAAACAAGGCAAAATACATGAAGGAATGACAATATTACTTGCCGGATTTGGAGTAGGTTATAGCTGGGGTGGAACAATTATTAAAATATAAAAGTAAAAAAATGGATATTATTGAATTTAGTGAAAATTTAGAGCGTGAATTTGAAGGAATAGAAAAAGGTTCTGTAAAACCTGATACCATTTTTAGAAATATTTCAGGATGGAGTAGTATGCATGCATTGATTGTAATAGCATATATTGATTTGAATTTTGGTGTCATCTTAAATTCATCAGAAATAAAAAAGGCGGAAACAGTAACTGATTTGTATAATTTAGCTACTAAAAACAATGTATAGTTGTATTAAACATGTTGCATTAAAAGGCTTGTCTGCTTGCGTTCCAAAGCAAGTGGCTAAAACAATGGATTATGATTGGATATCTGAAGAGGAACGAAAATTATTTATAAAAAGTACAGGAGTTGAAGAACGTAGAGTAGCTCCAGAAGGAATTATCACATCAGATTATTGTCAGATTGCGACTGAAAACTTACTAAGAAAATTAAATTGGGATAGACATAGTGTAGACGTGTTGATTTTTGTGTCGCAGTCTATGGATTATTATTTACCAGCAACATCTGCAATTTTACAACATAAGCTTGGGTTTAAAAAGGAAACGATTGCTTTTGATATAAATTTAGGTTGTAGTGGATATAATTATGGGCTATATGTTATTTCAAACTTGATATCATCTGGAAGTGTAAAAAGAGGTATTTTGTTAACGGGAGATACATCTACAATATCAGCAAACTATAAAGATAAAAGTACTTATCCTTTGTTTGGAGATGCTGGAACAGCCACTGCATTTGAGTATGATGTAACCGCAAGCAATATATACAGTAATTTATACACGGATGGAAGCGGATACAAGTCTATTATCGTAGAGGATGGTGGTGCTAGAAATAAATTTTCAGAAAAGTCTTTTATTGATCATAAAATAAGTGAAGGCATTGAACGTTGCGGAAAAAATTTAGTATTAGATGGAATCGAGGTTTTTAATTTTGCATTAAAAGAGGTGGCGTTAAGTGTTAATACTTTGTTGTCAGAGAGTAATACGCATATTGCAGATATTGATTATTTTGTTTTTCATCAAGCTAATAAATTAATCAACGAAAGTGTTAGAAAAAAATGCAAAGTTGAGCCTGAAAAAGTTCCGTATTCAATTGATAAATTTGGGAATACCAGTTCCGCATCTATACCACTTACAATGCTATACAAGCTAAAAAATGAATTGGAAACCAAAACATTAACATTGTTATTAAGTGGTTTTGGAGTGGGTTATTCGTGGGGTAATTGTATTATTAAAACAGATAAAATTATTTGTACAGATATTATAGAAATTGACAAAATTTAGTTTACATAATCATCATGTTTTAGTTACTGGAGCTTCTTCTGGTATTGGGAGAGCCTGTGCAGTTGAAGCATCTTCTTTAGGTGCCATATGCACAATTGTTGGAAGAGATATTGAAAAACTAAAAGAAACCGCTAGTTTATGTAAAACGGAATCGCAAATAATAGTATGTGATTTAAGCAGCTATGATGATGTGAAAAAAATGATGGTACAACTGGGTAAAATGGATGGTATAGTTCATGCAGCTGGTATTACTTACCCTAGGCCAATTAAATTTTTAAAGCCAGAACATATTCATAAAATTTTTGATATAAATTATATAGCTCCAGTATTATTAACTTCTTTACTTTTACAAACAAATAAAATCAATCAGGGAGCTTCTTTTGTTTTTATATCATCAGTATCGTCTCAGCATCCGTATTTTGGGGGCTCTATGTATGTGAGTTCTAAGGCAGCTTTAGAAGCTTTCAGTAAATCATTGGCTATAGAGTGTGCTCCAAATAAGGTTCGCTCTAACGTTATAAGACCTGGTTTAGTAAATACCAGAATGCTTATAGAAACAAAAGAGGCAGGAACGGATGAGAATTTTGAAAATTATGAAAAACAATATCCTTTAGGATTTGGAATACCTGAGGATGTTGCCAATGCTACTTGTTATTTACTTAGTAAGGAAGCTAAATGGATTACAGGTAGTGAATTGAAAATGGATGGAGGGCTAGTTTTAAATAGTAAAAAAGTATGAGTTCAATAAACTATAGTATTGTTATTCCAGTTTACGACGCCGAAAATTCATTAAATGTTTTGCATCAGAGTATTTGTGATTTTTTTAATGACAATTATACCTACGAAATTATTTATGTTAATGATTGTAGTAATGACGATAGTTGGAATGTTTTAAAAAAAATAAAATCCCTAAATAAAAACGTTACTATCATTAATTTTAATAAAAATTTTGGTCAACATGCAGCAACTATTTGTGGATTTAAATATGCTCATGGAGACTTTGTTATTACTATTGATGATGATTTAGAAGCACATCCTAGCGAAATAGAAAAATTAATTTCATCTCAAAAAAAATCTGATGCAGATTTAGTATATGGTATTTATCCTAAGCTAAATCAATCTTTGCTTCGTAAAACGCTTACATCGGTATATAAATTATTGTCAAAAGTTGAAGGGATTAAAAAGGGTAAGGGTAGCAGCTTTCGATTATTAAAAAATACATTAGCAAAAAAACTATCAGATAATCATAAACAGTTTGTTTTTATTGATGAATTATGTTTATGGTATACTTCTAAAATTGATTTTGTAAATACTGAATCAAACAAAAATTATATCGATAAAAAAAGATATAGCATCATTAATTTATTTTCGTTAACCGCTAATGTTGTTTTGTTTTCATCGACCTTTCCATTAAAGTTGGTTACGAGAATAGGTATTACACTGTCTGTAGTTAATTTTTTAATAGGGTTATATTATTTGATAAAAAAATTACTTTTAAAAACCAATGTTGATGGATTCACATCACTTATAGTGAGTATTATGTTTTCAACGGGGCTAATTATATTTTGCATAGGTATTATTGCTCAGTATTTATCACAAGTATTAAAATCCATCAATAATGCGCCTTGCTATAGCGAAAGCGAAGTATTATGATTGTATTAGAACAATACGGTGTGAAGCTTACCCGGCTTCAAGAAAAAGATATTGAGTTGGTAAGGTATTGGAGAAATCAACGCGATATTGCCAATTTTATGGAATATCGTAATTATATAACACCTCAAGCACAAATTAATTGGTTTAAAAAAATAAATAACCCATACAATTATTATTTTGTTATTGAGTACGATAATAAAAAAGTAGGATTGATAAACTCTAAAGATTACAATCCCGAAGAAGGTATTGCAGAAGGTGGTATTTTTATTTGGGATAAAAATTATATTGACTCTTTTGTTTCTGTTTACAGTACATTATGTTTATTGAATTTTGTTTTTTTTGAATTAAAAATGAGTACAACATCTATGATACGTATTTTAAGCAATAATCAAAAAGCTATTAGCTATAACAAAATGATTGGTTATCAGTTACAGCCCAATCAGGATAATGTTCTGAATCAATTATACAAATTAAACATTGAAGATTATAAAATACATGGAGCAAAACTCAACAAAGCAGCAGCACTGCTTAATAAAGGAAATCATATATTAAAGTATTATGGAGATGTTTGTGCTCAAAATATAGATGAAGTAAATCAACTACTTAATAGGAAGCATATCTAAAGGGAAATGTCCTTTATTAAAGGCGTTTATCCATTGTTGTTTACTTGCAAAGGATAATAAAAAAGGATCATCTATATTCTCAATTTTGTATTTTGAAATCTCATATGCGGTATATCCCCATAAGGGATTGGGAATATCAAACATAAGTACTACTCTATTGCTATCAGAATTGTTCCAAGCTTCATGTTCAAAAGAATCATCAAAAATTAACAACTCTCCTTCTTTCCAATGTCTTACTTCGTTGCCAACTCTTAATGCGCAAAGCTCTTCATTTGGAACAATTAATGGAAGATGACAGCGTAATACCATTTTAGAATAGCCTTTATGAGGCAGTATTTTTGTTTTAGCTTCAATGTTGGAGAAATCACACGATAAAATTTCGGGGATACTGTAAATTAATTCGGCTGTTTTAGGACATTCTTGGGCATGGGATAAAAATTTCATATTGAAAAAAATGAAAGAAAAGACTTTCCATGCCTTTTGTTGTTCCGATTTTACATAATGAGGAAAAGTCTTTAACCACTGCTCTTCTTCATTAATAGATAATAAGTGCAGCAGCTCATGTTTTATTGTTTGAAAATTTAAAACTAATGGCTTTAAGAAATCAAAATCATCTGAATTGTAGAAGAATTTTGGGTTCTTATCAGTAAAATCAAAATTTAACATAGCATAAAATTATTCTCAAAATTACATTTATATTTATTTAAACATGATGACTAAAATCAGGGATGTTTAGTTCTTTTATTTTACTAACTTAGTAAAATAAAAGAACTAAAACAATGAGCAAATTATGGTTCAGTATATTTGATTTTAGCTTTGACTACAAAAGCACTGAACCAGCATTCATTGATTCCGAATTATTTGAGTGGGCTGGCGATTTAGCTATAAATATTGAGATTATTAAGGATGAATTATCAAGCTACCTAAAAACTCATGAACTTCAAGGGTATTTTAATACATCTATGGTTAGTAAAAAAAATAGCTGGCGAACAATTGCATTGAAAACATGGAGTATTGAACTGTTTAAAAATCAACTTTATTTTCCAAAAACTACAGCGATATTAAATAAATATCCTCAAATAATTTCAGCATCTTTTAACTTATTAGAATCTAATTCTACCATCTTACCACATTGTGGCGATACCAATGCTATATACAGATGTCATTTAGGATTAGATGTTCCAGCAGGATTGCCTGATTGTGGTTTTAGGGTTAAAAATGAAACTAGAGCGTGGGAAAATAACAAATGGTTAATTTTTACAGATGCCTATCAGCATGAGGCTTGGAATAATAGCAATAAGGATCGTTATATTTTTTTAATTGATGTTTTAAAGGATGATTTTAAAACGAAAAAGTCATTAGTTTGTTCAACGGTATTAACGTCTTTATTTTTACAAAAAAGAGCGGAAACATATAAGTCATTGTTGAAATTTAAACCAACTTCTATAAAAATAATAACAAAGTTATTGCGGCCATTTGCTCGCATAGCCTTATATTTAAGTAATATTTTTAAAACGTTTTAAAATGGTTTCTTCAAAAGCATGGTTCTCTTTTTCAGAAAATGAAAAATTTCAAGGTAACGAACCTAATTTTTTTGATATTTCGGATAAGCCCTGGAAAAAATTATTAGAAGATAATGCCGTAGTAATTTTAAAAGAACTAGAAAGTATTGTAGTTAATCAAAACAAAAATATTATCCCTTATTTTAATCAAACATTGGCTTCGGCACCAAAAGCGTGGAATATATTTCCGTTGCGATTTTGGGGAAAAACTTACACTGAAAATTGCTTACAAGCCAAAGAAACATATCGTGTTATCAATCAAATTAACGGTGTTACTTCATGTGGTTTTTCTATATTAAAGCCCCATACTAATATTAAGCCTCATTATGGAGATAGTAATGTTATGTATAGATGTCATTTAACATTAAAGTCAAAAGGTAGTGTTGATGAAATAGGAATAAGAGTTGGAGAAGAAAAAAGAACATGGGAAAACGGAAAGGTGTTTGCTTTTTGTGATGCTCACAATCATGAAGTTTGGAATAATACGGACGAAGAGCGCTGGGTAATGATTATTGATATATTACGTGAAGAGTTTATTGATCAGAGAGAAAAAATATGCAATATGGTAAGCGCTTCAACCTGGTGGCAGGTAACATTTCAAAACACATCGATATTACCTCATTTACCAAGGTTTTTCAGAAGACTTTTATTAAGAATAACCCCTTATTTTTTATCAAAAAAAAGTAAATAAAAATTTATTAATGGTATTATATATTTTATTTTAGTATTCATAAATGAATTTAAAAGTATTTGATAGATTATTTCCAGAGGATATTGAAAAAGAGAATAAACAAGAATCTCTGATGTCAAAAAAACGACTGATGGCTTTTGCGTTAACTTTTTTTCAGTTAATTGTTATTTTTTATATCATTGATAAATTTAAAATCGAAAAATCATCAGGAATTAAAGAAATAGGCTCAATTGTATTTGTTTCTTTTTTTATAAACAGTTTCTCTCCTCTTCGTTACCGACAATTTATACTGTTTGCTACATGCCTAGCCGTGATTTATTTTGCCTTCGGATTGGTTTTGGGAAGCGTATTTATAAGTTTTTGTTTTTTGATAATTTCTTGTTGTCATTTCCCTGCTAAATTTTGGATAAGAGTTTTATTGGTGCTGGTTGCTTTTAGTTGTTTATTTGTTCTTCGTATAGAATTGTTTTATGCAGCAAGGCTTTCCTTAATTTCATCTTACATAGCATCGTTATTTATGTTTCGAATAATTGTTTATTTGTATGAAATAAAATACGGAATGATTCCAAAATCTGTTTGGGAAAGCCTCTCCTACTTTTTTATGTTTCCTAATATTTGTTTTTTATTTTTTCCGATAATCGATTTTAAAACCTATCGTAAAACTTACTACAACATTCCAGATAACGAACTTTGGCAAAAAGGAATTAGATGGATGCTAAGAGGTCTAATTCATATTTTTGGGTATAGAATCGTGTATTACTATTTTTTGATTAATCCTTCTGAAGTTATTGATTTAGGGTCGCTACTGCAATATATGTTTGCTAGTTTTGCTTTAATTCTCAGACTTTCGGGCCTTTTTCATTTTATCTTAGGTTTATTGTGTCTATATGGTTTAAACTTGCCACAAGCTTTTAATAATTATTTTTTGGCTACCAATTTCACAAATTTATGGAGAAGAATTAATATTTATTGGAGAGAATTTGTTCTTAAAATATTTTTTTATCCTATTATGTTTAAACTTAAAAAAGTAATTAATAAAAATTTATTAGCAATTACTATGATATGTGTTTTTATTATATCATGGATGCTGCACGGTTATCAATGGTTTTGGATTAGAGGTTTTTACGTTTTCAATAGTTTAGATTTTATATTTTGGTTAATATTAGGTGGTTGTATAACTATAAATGCTGTTTTGCAAGAAAAACAATCTCATCAGGAATATAAAGAACAATCGATTTTTCTTAATCATTTAGAAAGTACATTAAAGATGATTGGAATGTTTGTATTTATGTCTGTTTTATGGTCTTTTTGGGGAAGTACAAATTTCACGGACTGGTTATATTTGATTACAAAAATGAGTAATTATAACTCGTTTGATATTTTGAAATATTTAATAATCCTGTTTTTAGTTATTTTACTTGTCTTATTAGGACATGTTGTTTTAAATAAAGAAAAGATAAAGCAAATTATTTTCCTACCGCCTCAGCATACTCTTTTTATTACCCTTCCCTCTTTGCTTATTGTTTGTTGTTTTACTTTTAAATCATTTGAGGCTGTTTTACCAAATAAAATAGTATTGTTTATTAAAACACTATCAGAAGAAAAATTGAATGTTAATGATAAAATAAAAGCAGAAGAAAATTATTATAAAAAAATGATTGACGGAGAAGAAAATAATTCAACTGGTTTATGGGAAACAACATTAAAACGACCTCGTCAATTAAATAATATGGATAAGGTTTATATCCGAACAGATGATATCCGAACAAAGATATTTAAACCAAATTCAAACACTATTATTGATAATAATATCGTTGAAATAGATTCATTTGGGTTAAGAGATAAAAACTACCCTTTTATAAAGAGTGAGCATACATTTAGGATGGCCTTACTTGGTGGGTCTTATGAAATGGGTTCAGGAGTAAGTAATAAAGATGTATTTGAAAATTTACTTGAAGAAAAGATTAACTCATCATTGAGGGATAGTGTTATTAATAATTTTGAGATTTTTAATTTTGCTGAAGGGGGATTTTACTTACTGCAACACGTGGAATTATGTTATTCGCAAGTGTTTAGGTATCATCCGGATGCGGTAATTTATGTGGCTCATAGCGATGAGAAAAGAAGAATTGTAAGTTCTTTAGCAGATTTAATATGCCAAGGTAAAAATTTAAAATATCCTGTATTAAATTATATAAAGCAAAAAGCAGGTGCGAAGCAGGCAATGAGTAAAACGGAATTAATTTATCGATTAACGCCGTTTGCGGATTTATTAATCAATTGGACTTATGCCGAAATAGCAATTAAGAGTTATCAAAATAATGCATTACCAATTTGGGTTTTTTTGCCTACAACAGAGTGTTCTGTAAATAGCGGTGAATTAAAATATCTAAAAAAAGTAGCTGGCAAATATCATTTTATTAAAATGGATTTAACAGGAGTGTATGGTAATTATGCCATGCAAACAATACAAATATCAGATTGGAATACGCACCCTAATGTTTTTGGACATAAATTAATAGCAAATAAATTATACGAAGAATTTATAAAAAATAAACAATTGATATTTGCGCATAAAAAATAAATTATAATTAAAAACGAATGTTTTTATTAACCCATATATAAAATGAAGGAAAATACGAATACAATTAGCGAAAAAATAACTCATTATTTAGTTAATCAGTTATTAAAAAATAAAAATATCGGTACGATTAATGAATCTACACCTCTCATAACAGGTGGATTAATGGATTCAATATCTACCATGCAACTAATTGCTTTTTTAGAAAAAGAATTTAATATTGAATTTGAAGCACATGAAGTAGATAAAGATAATTTTGATTCTATTTTAGTGATAGTGCAGTTTGTTGAAAATAAGTTAAAGTAATTGTCATATATATTAAATACTCTACTTACTGATAGTGCTGCTAAATACCCATCAAGCATCGCTTTAGAGGATGTTCATGGACAAAATATAACATACGTAGATTTAAATAAAAAAATAAATTATCATGTTCAATTTTTACTAAAGCATAATCTTGGTAAAGGCTGTAGAATTGGTATATTATTAGATAAAAGCATTGATTCAGTTGCTTGTATTTTTAGTGTTTTGCGTATTAAAGCTGCTTATGTTCCATTAGATGTTCACTCTCCAATTAGCAGAATAAATACAATCATTGAAGATTGTGATTTGCATGCTATGTTTGTGGCAACAGCATTACTTTCAGGCATTCAAAAAGACATTAAAAAGACTCATGCTTATAAAAGTGTAAAAATTAATGAAATTATTACTTTACTTGTTTTTGCAAAAAAACAACATCAAACACATAAGCAACCATTAGCTTATTTGCTTTATACATCAGGCTCAACGGGTATCCCTAAAGGAGTTATGCATTCTCATGAAAGTGCTTTTGCATTTATTAATTGGAGTATGAAAACATTTAAGTCTAAGCATACTGATAAATTTATTTCTCATGCACCTTTTCATTTTGATTTATCTATTTTTGATTTGTTTGTATCTATTAGTGTTGGAGCAACTTTAGTTCTTTTGGATGACAATAGTTCATCTAATCCTTTATTATTGGCTAGTACTTTGCACTCTAAACAGATTAGTGTTTTTTACACAACACCTTCAACTTTAATTTATCTATTAAAATATGGTAAAATGAATAAATATAATTTTCAGTATTTGAATAAAATTTTATTTGCGGGCGAAGTATTTCCCATTGAATCTCTAAAACAATTGAAAACAGTATTGCCTGATGTAGAGTTATACAACTTATATGGTCCAACCGAAACTAATGTGTGTACTTATTATAAAATTCCAACAAAAATTTCATCAAAGCAGTTGGAACCATACCCAATAGGAGAAAAATGTAATTATGCTTTAATAAATATTGCTAAAACAGGAGAATTACTAGTTTCAGGAAAGTCTTTAATGTTAGGTTATTGGAATGATTCTGTTAAAACAAATAAGGTATTTTTAAAAGATCAAAATAAAACAATTTGGTATAAAACAGGTGATAAGGTTTGCTTAAATAAAAATAATCGTCTTGTGTATATTGGTAGATTAGATAGAATGGTAAAGCGCAATGGATTTAGAATTGAATTGGGGGAAATTGAGTCAATTATTCTTAATAATAAAAACATTTTACATGCAGCTGTTGTATCTAATCGTTCAAATAATTACGAAAATGTTATAACAGTGCACCTTGTATTTAAGCGAAATAAGAAATTGACAGAAATTGATTTATATGATTATTGTCAGAAATCATTACCTAAATATATGATTCCGAATATGTTTAAATTTCATGATAGATTGCCAATGACATCAACTAACAAAATTGATTATAATAAATTATCTTTACTGTATGATGAATTTTAGTTATACTGAGACACAAAAAAAACTCTATGATTCAATTGTTGTTTTTGCACAAAACGAATTGAACAATGAGGTTATTGACAGGGATAAAAACCAAACATTTGCTCAGCACGAATGGACTAAATGCGGAATTGAAAAAATTCATGGGCTAACTGTTCCGAATGAGTTTGGAGGTTTAGGATTGGATGCTATTTCTACTGCTTGTGGATTAGAAGCTTTGGCATTTGGTTGTTCTGACGGAGGTATGGTTTTTAGCTTAGCTGCTCAGCTATTATCATGCACAATTCCCATTAGCTTGTACGGAACCGAAAGTCAAAAACAATATTATTTGCCATTAATTTGTTCAGGAAAAATAATTGTAGCAAATGCAATGACAGAAAAGGAAAGTGGGTCAGATGTGTTTTCATTGGCTACAAAGGCTATTAAAAGCAACGAGTCTTATATCATTAATGGAGAAAAAGTGTTTATTTCTAATGCTCCAAATGCTAATTACATTTTAGTATACGCTCTTACAAATCCTGATAAAGGGTTTTATGGAGGCATTTCGGCATATTTATTAGATGTAAATAATAAAAACATTAAACGTTCTGGTCCAATTGCGAAAATGGGGTTACGCTCCTGTTTAATGGGGAATTTAAATTTTTGTGATGTTGAAGTTTCTTCATCTGACTTGCTAGGAAAAGAAGGAGCAGGTTCTATTATTTTTCACGAATCTATGAATTGGGAGAGAGCAATATTAGGAGCAATTCATATTGGAACAATGAAACGTATTTTAAATCAATGTATTGAATTTGTGAATTGTAGAAAAATCGGAAATGAATCTATTTCAAAATATCAAAATTTGGTTCATCGCATATCAGAAATTCAGGTTCTTATAGAAACATCATCTTTAGTAGTTTATAAGGCAGCTTATCAAATTGATCATAAAACTGCTGATATTACTATTTCTGCAGCTACAGCTAAATACTATACTAGCGAATCACTTAATAAAGTATGTGATTTGGCATTAGATATATTTGGAGGTAGTGGCTATATCGCCGAGTTATCTATTGAACGGTATAAAAGAGATGCTGTTGCATCTAAAATATATTCTGGAACAAACGATATTCAAAAAAATATTATTGCAAAATTATTAGGAGTAAATTAAACTAAACAAAATAAATTTTAAATTGTTATTTAATAAAAATACTTATCATGAATCAATTTGATGTTATTATTATAGGGGGTGGCCCTTCAGGTTCAACTGCAGCTACATTGCTTTCACAAAAAGGGCACAGCGTATTGTTATTAGAAAAAGAAAAATTCCCTAGAGAACATATAGGAGAATCATTAATTCCTGCTTCGTATGACGTACTTAAAAAATTAAATGTTCTGGAAGATTTAAAAAAAATATCTCCACGTAAACCAGGTGTTAATTTTATTGCTAACGACGGAGAAAGTCAATCATTATGGTGCTTTAAAAATGTTGTTAAAGATGAAAGTTATTTATCATTTCATGTTAAACGTTCTGCTTTTGATAAAATGCTTTTAGATAACAGTAAATTAAACGGAACTATAGTGTATGAACAACATGCCGTAAAGCAAGTTGATTTTAATGAAAATGGAACTGTAGATGTAAGAGCTGTTGATAATAAAGGCGCTTCAAAGCTATTTACTTCTAAATTTTTAATTGATGCTAGTGGTCAAAGTACTTTTTTGGGAAGTAAGATGGGAGTAAAAAAACCTGTTAAAGATTTGGATAGAGTTGCATTATGGTCTCATTGGTCAGGTGCAACTTATGATAATTCATTAACGCAGGGCGCTATAAAAATTGTTTATTTGAAAGGAGACGATAAAAAAGGTTGGATTTGGGTTATTCCTATTAGTAAAGATAATTTAAGCATTGGAGTAGTTGTAAATAATAGTTTTTTGAAGCAAGAAAAAACAAATTACGCAAATTCCGCTGATTGGAAACATGATATTTATATGAATGAAATTAATAATTCTAGTGCTGTTAAAAAGCTTTTAACTAATGCCACTATGGATCATAAAACTCAAATAAATGGTGATTACTCATATTTTTGTGATAAAAAATATGGAGAAAACTTTGCTATGATTGGTGATGCTGGTGCTTTTCTTGATCCTATATTTTCGAGTGGTATTTTTGTTGGGATGCATAGTGCTGAATTAGTAGCAGAGGCAGTTCATGCGAAATTGAGTTTAGGTAGTACTAAATTATTAGATGAGGCTTATTTGAGTATTAATGGAGCCGTAAAAGTTTTAGAGAAATTTATTAAGCTATTCTACAGTCCTGAAAATGTCAATTTCTCAAAAATGGGAAACCCACAAAAATTATTACAATTTAAAGAATCAGAATCTATTTATTCTATTTTCCATTTTTTACTTGCTGGAGATTTTTTTACTCATCATGAAAAGTATTCCGATTTTTTGGATACCATGCAAAATCCTAAAATGTTATCAAAATTTCAAAATTTAATTAAGCATTCAAAGGATTATGGAGATCAAGCTAATTGTGGAGAAAAATATGAGGAAATGTACGGGGAAATGACCCATGAAATTAAATTTGATTTAACCGCTTTCTTATAATTTTTCATTAATCAAACCTAGTTTAATATATCTGCTTTTTAATTTTTTTAATTTGAGTTCAATAGGTACATAATATATTAATTTATCCTTATAAATGTCTATGTAACCATTAATAATAGGGATTAAACAGCTTATGTAAGTTATAATGTAATCTTTTAACGATATTCTGTTAACCGGATGATATCCGGTTTCTCTTGAAAAAGAACCACACAAAACATCACATGTCTTAATTTGAGATGGCGTAAGTTCTTCTTTCCACGCATTTATTCTTTTTGCATTTAATGGTTTATTTAAATCGCCATACTTTTTAATAAAAATATGTTTGTGATTAGTTGATCCTGAAAAATTGGAGATGTCTATTTTAGTAGATTCAGAATAATTATTCTCTAGTTGGGAGGGAATTCCAAGAAAGTTTATAATTTTTTGCAACTCATTATTTTCATTGTCAATTAAATCCTCGTATTTTATCAATAATGTTTTCTCTTTGTTTTTTTTATAAAAACGAAATACCTCTTTATTATAAAGTTTCCATCTAATAGCATTGATTGCAACATTTGAGCTTTTAAGATATGGATTTTGTAGCCATGACAGAACATTAGCTCTATAGTCTCTTACAATCCAAATTATTTTAGATTCATTAAAAGCTGAGTGAATTTGATCTATAAAGAGTGAGTAAGACGGATTTTTGTCGATAATTAATTTGGCATTAGTTTTATTGATGCCCTGCAGTTCAAAATTGTTGTAAATCATCATGCATAGGTCCTGATACGTAATGGGATTATTTTTAACTATTTTTTTTTCTAAATCTTGTTTTATAGATTCATAATTAAAGTCATAACCTATCCATGGATTGGAATAGGAATACAACTCAATCTGATTAAGTAACAAACTTATATCTTCTTTATAAAAGAGTGTTTTATGTCTGAATTTATATAAAAAAAATAATAAAAAATTGGCTTCAGGCACACAATGAATCTCTTTATAAGCATTGAGTAGTTTTGTTAAAATAGTTGTGCCAGATCGACCGATACCCACAATAAAATGTATTTGCTTGGCATTTTTGTTATCCATTTGACTGTGTAAATTATGTGTTTACATTGTGTGAATTTACTTATATTTTTTGTTATCTTTAATTATAAATTGTTTGAAAATTTTAAAGGGGTATTATTTATGGTTATATTAGGTATATCCGCTTTTTATCATGACTCGGCAGCTTCGCTTATAATTAATAACAAAGTAATAGCTTGTGCAGAAGAAGAGCGCTTTACTAGAAAAAAACATGATAATGCTTTTCCTACAAATGCAATTAATTACTGCTTAAAAGAATCGAAATTAACTTTGGCAGATGTTAACTATATTGTATTTTACGACAAGCCTTTTTTAAAGTTTGAACGCTTGCTTCAAACATATATAACGTTTGCTCCAAAAGGTTTTTTGTCATTTGCTCAAGCCATTCCTGTTTGGATAAAGCAAAAATTATTTTTTAAAAATAATATACGTCGTGGATTAAAAGAGATTAATGGTTATCATAAAAATTTAAACATTCTATTTTCAGAACATCACTTATCTCATGCTGCAAGTGTTTTTTTTGCATCTAATCATAAAGAAGCGGCTATTGTTACAATAGATGGAGTTGGAGAATGGGCAACAACTTGTATTTATAAAGGATGTGATAATAAAATCACGTTGCTAAAACAAATGCAATTTCCTCATTCTTTAGGATTGCTATACTCAGCTTTTACTTTTTATTGTGGTTTTAAAGTAAACTCAGGCGAATATAAGTTAATGGGCTTAGCTCCATACGCCAACCCAAAATCAGAAAAAGTAAAAGCATATATTAAAATAATTAAGGAACACTTAATCACTTTGTATGAGGATGGTTCTATGTATTTAAATCAAGAGTATTTTAATTATGCAACTGGTTTAACCATGACTAATGATGGTAAATGGAATGAATTATTTAATTTAAAAAGAAGAAATTCGAATGATGAAATTACACAAGAGTATTGTGATTTAGCTCTAGCAATACAACTTGTTACTGAAGAGTCTGTTGTTAAATTAGTTAAAGAGGCAATTAAAATTACAGGTATAAAAACAATTTGTTTATCAGGGGGTGTTGCTTTAAATTGTGTTTCTAATGGTAGATTAGTAAAGGAAAAAATTGCAGATTGTATTTATATTCAACCTGCATCTGGTGATGCGGGAGGCTCATTAGGTGCTGCTTATGCGGCATATTATATTTATTTAAATAATAAAAGAATAATATATGATACATATGACAATCTTGAAGGATCTTATTTGGGACCAAAATATCATGATAATGTTATTGAAGAAGTCATAAAAAAGTATAATGCAGATTATACTAAAATAGAGGATGATACAGTGTTGTTTGAAAAAACAGCCTTATTGCTTGCAGAAGGTAACATTATTGGCTGGTTTCAAGGCAGAATGGAATTTGGCCCTAGGGCATTAGGTAATAGAAGCATATTAGCAGATGCAAGAAAAGTTGAAATGCAAAAGAAAATAAATTTGAAAATAAAATATAGAGAGAGCTTCAGACCATTTGCTCCATGTGTTTTAGAAGAAGATTTGCAAGTATATTTTAATCTTGATACTATTTCTCCGTATATGCTTTTAGTATCGGATGTTGTTAATGATATTAGGGAAAACCTGCCCGAAAATTTTGAGACTCTTAGTTTTCAAAATAGAATAAACTATAAGCGCAGTTCAATTCCTGCAGTTACACATATTGATTATTCAGCTCGAATTCAAACCGTAAATAAAAAAACAAATGAACGTTTGTATTTATTATTATCCGTTTTTAAAAGAATTACGGGATTTTCAGTTCTTGTAAATACTAGCTTTAATGTTAGAGGTGAGCCTATCGTATGTTCACCAGAAGATGCATACTTGTGCTTTATGAATACGGAGATGGATTTTTTGATTATGAATAATTACATTTTTAATAAAGCTAATCAACCTGCTTTTATTACAAATCATCGAAAATTTGAGTTGGATTGAATTAAGCTATTTTTGCATTTAGTATATTTGTATTGTTTATGGAAGTTTTAATAGATATTTGGCAGTTTTTGAAACATAGAAAAAAATGGTGGTTGTTGCCCGTTATTTTTATTTTATTATTGATTGGAGTATTAGTAATACTTGGTGGTAGTTCAGCAATTGCACCATTTATATATTCCGTTTTTTAAATGAATAAGTATAAGAATATATTTATAACTATAGGCATGCTTGCATGGTTTGTTGTTATTTATTTCATTATAAAAAATATTCTAATCATTTATTTTGCGTTGGCAATCCTTATGTTATCTATTATTTCTGATGTGTTTTTTAAGAAGTCAATATATTTATGGACAAAATTTGGATCCTTATTAGGATACATTAATTCGAAAATAATTCTTTTTATTTTATTCTATTTGATAATAACGCCTTATTCTTTTTTTTTAAGAGTATTTAATAAAAAAATTTCAATACTTGCAAAAAACGATTTAACATCATTCGTAAACAAAGAATATACTTACAAGCAAGACGATTTTAAAAATATGTGGTAAGAATGAAATTGTTTAAATCACATAGGAAAATAGCATTGTTTTTTGAAATAGGATTTGTCATACTCCTTCCGTTTTTGTTTAAAACATCATTACTTCGACAGCTGTTTGCTTTTTTCAACTCCTCGGTAGTTTTTATGTTTTTTTTCAAATTTTTGTTCTTATTAAGGGCATTTTTACTCCTTCATATATTATTGGTTGTTTTAGTAAATTTTTATAATAATGTAATTAAAAAACCATCAGACGCAAAAAACGTAAATATTAAATTATTAAAAACTTCCGTTTTTTCATGTTTTATTATTTGTGAAGTTATTTTTATGTTCATTCCCCAGTCACAAGGCAATGTTGAAATTGGTTATGGGCAGGCTATTTGGGGATATTATTACGACCGCCCATTAAATGAGTTAAATTACCGCGATTATAGTATTAAAGAAAGGAGTAATAAACATAAAAAAAATATTTTATTCTTAGGAGATTCTTTTACTAGAGGAGTTGGTATAAAGCAAAATAAGAATTGCTTTGTGTCTATTGTAAGAGCTAAAACCGACAGTACTAGATTTGAAATTTTTAATTTGGGAAAAGGTAATTCAGATACAAAAGATGAATTTAATAGGTTGAAAGACTTTCCTGTTAAACCTGATATATTGGTATTACAATATTATCATAATGATATACAACCAGTGGGGGAGAAATTTGGGTATTATAAATATGAAATTAGTGCATTAAAAAAAGTAGTTGGAGGTTTTGTTTATTTGTTATCAAAGACTTCATTCTTTATTAATTTTATTACAATTAATGTGTCAGTTAAATTTATTGATTCAAAAATAAGTCATGAGTATAAACAAGAAATTGTTAAATCTTATTCCGACTCAAGATGCTTAAATACTCATTTAAGTGATATTAATAATGTTATTATGTATTGTAAAGCGAACAATGTTAAATTATATGTGTTACTAATTCCAGAGTTAGTTAATGTTGATTTTACTGAAAATATATGCTTCAAACCTATAAAATCATTTTTATTTGAAAAAGATGTTGACTATATATCCATCTATGATACAGTAAAGAGTTATAAACCAAATCAATTAATTGTTGGACCATTAGATAACCATGCTAACGAATTTACACAAACTATTATTGCCGAAGAGATTTTGAAATCTGTACCTGAGCTAAAATAATTTTAAATTTTTGCCTTATACTTATAATAGATTTGTAAGTCTGGCGATTTTAGCCATTCGTATACTTTTACTTTTATAAAATCTGGAAACATGTAAATTGAAAAAAAAACTTTTTCAGTGAAATTTATTTTGGCTATAGGATTATAACCATATTTATAGCCATATTTTGAAGAAATGTATTCGATTTTTTTGATGTCAGATTCACTTAAATTATTTCGCCAGGTTTCTAATCTGCTGGTATTAATAGGTAAGGCTAAATCTGTAATTTGCTTAACCATACGCTTGTGATTAACTTCTTTATAATCTATTTCTTTAATTTTATCCTTCATGCTTTCGTAATAATTAAAAATAGATTCTGAAAACTCTAACCCAAAAAAATGTACAATACTTTTTAATGTAATCTCTTTAGATAAAATCAAATCTTCATACTTTATGATTTTTATTTGATCACCATATTTTTCGATAGCACGTTCAATGTATTTTAAATATAAGTTCCACACTAGAGCATGGTAATAAGTAGTTTTTTTACTTACAACAGAACTATTACTTTCTATGTTAGAAAGTGCATAAGCTCTGTAGTCTCTTATTAGAGCAATAAATTTTGCATCAGGGAAAATGGAAAGAATTTTATCAACCTCTAAGGTATACAAAGGATTCTTGTCAATTATAAAACGAATTTCGTTTTTAATACCCTTGTCATCAGACAGTCCTAAATATATGAGCTTGATAAGTTGCCCATAAGTAATTGGATGTCCTATTTTTAAATCATCAATTAAAGAATTATTAAACCTTCCAAATAATGGATTTGTTTTATGGCTGTAAAAAAGAAATATAAATTCATAAATATCTTCTTTTAAGGTCTTTGTAATTTCTGTTACATGCTTATATTTTTTGTAAAAATAGGTTAACTGATGAACTTCGGGAAGAGATATACAATTTGGATATTGATGCAATAAAACAGATACTAGGGTTGTACCACTTCGAGGAATGCCAATAATAAAATTGATTTTTATATCATCTAATTTCCTTAAATCCATTTTTATGAATTATTTTCTACCTCTTCCAATACTGATATTGTATTTTACACAATCCCAGTATTCTTTGGTATAGCTTACAAAAATTTCTTCGCCAGCTTTAAGATCTCTTGTACTCACAATCCAACATCTATTACCTTCTGTTTCGTATACACAGTTGTTTTTTAATCCTTTTACTCTTCCTAAACCAGCTGCATCATTAGCAAATCTTGCTTTGTGTTGTGGAGTATTCCAAGCATCGATACAATGTTTTTTGTTGATAAAAAACAAATAGCCATCTTCGTCTCTTTCTACTCGTTTTTCGTATTCTTTCCAATCAATAATTTCTCCAAGGTATTCAATAATACGGGTACCTTTTTTAATTGCTGTTGTGGTAAATAAACCTTTACCTGAGTTTGGTAATTGTGATGTTTTTACTTTTAATGCCATAGTTGGGTAAAGATAGTATCTGTATTGGATATTTGATTAAAAAAAAGAGATATTTTTTATTTATCTAAAATAATTTTTTCTAACATTTCATAAGTCATTTTGCCCTCATGAAACTGGTTTTTACTTTTTTGATTCTGTGTGATTAAAGTTGCTGGAATAGCTCCACTCCAACTTTCAGAAATCTTATTGATAAAATCATTTCCATTTATTTCATCTAACAGTATTATTTCGCTAGTGTATTTATTTTTTTCTAAAAATATTTTTAATTTCTTGTCGAGCTCTTCTTTAAAATCCATACTCACTAATAAAACTTTTACTTTTTTGTCTTTGTAAGACTGATTTAGTTTTTCAAACTCGGGAAGTTCTGCTACACAAGGCTTGCACCATGTAGCCCAAAAATTTACCACATAGGTTGTATCCGAATTATTAAAAATACGTTTCGTTAAATGCTCAATTTTATAAACGTTTGGTGTTTGTGCATTTATGTTGATAGTTGTTATTATCAAAATAAAAAACAGGAGTTTATGGATGCTTTTCATTATATCGATATTCTTCTAAAAGTAAATTTATGTCAGTTATTAATCTAGTAACATCTACACTATCAGTTCCGTCGTAAAAACCTCTTAAATGCCTTTCTTTATCTACTAAGGCAAAGTTTTGAGTATGAATAAAATCATCTACATCTCCAGTTCCTTCTTCTGCATTTAATAAATAACCTTTGCGAGCCATGTCGTATAAATGCTTCTTTTCTCCAGTTAAAAATAACCAACGTTTGTCTTTTACACCATGCAATTTGGCATAATCTAAAAGTATATTAATAGAATCCTCTTCAGGAGATACGGTATGGGACAAAATCATAATATCCTTGTTTTTTTCAAACTGTTTATACACGCGCTCTAATTCAGAACTCATAATTGGGCAAATACTTTGACAGGTGGTAAAGAAAAAATCTGTCACATAAATTTTTCCCTTTACGGTTTCTTCAGTTACTTTTTCTCCGTATTGGTCAATAAACATAAACGGTTTAACAGTGTGATAACTTGTGTCTCCTTTGGTGATGGTGTTTTTTTGTCCAAAGTATGGGAGATTACGAAGTGGTTTTTGTTCGTTTTTATTTATAAAATACCAACCAACAAATGCCAATGGTATCATTAATAATAGCCAATAATAATTACCTTTAGTTTTCATTACACAAAGGTATGATTAAAGACGTTTTTAACAACAAAAAAAGAGAAAGTGCTGAAATTGGTTTTGGAACAAAAAACTATAACGAATCTGTACGTTTTTTAAATCAAAATGGTACAGTAAATGTCAGACGAAAAGTTTCTGATAAACATATTGGTTTTGATTTATATCATTGGTTATTAGGGATTAGTTGGACACAGTTTTTTGTTCTAGTTTTTGTAAGTTACGTAATTGTAAATACAATTTTTGCATTCATATATTTTGCTGTTGGCCCTAATCAGTTTGGTGGAATCAATGTGGGGTCGGGTTCCGAAAATTTTTATCATTTATTTTTCTTTAGTGCACAAACCTTAACTACGGTTGGTTACGGGCATATATTTCCTGATAGTGTATTCACAAGTACCATATCATCCATCGAATCAATGTTAGGTTTAATGGGATTTGCTTTGGTAACAGGTATTTTATATGGACGTTTTTCAAAACCTAAAGCAGATTTGCAATATAGTAACGAAGCCGTTGTAGCACCTTATAAAGATATAACGGGTTTTATGTTCAGAGTAGCTAATAAAAAACAAAATGAATTAATTGAAACGGAATGCCAAGTGATTTTATCTATTAATAATCCTGAAACATCCAAACGCGATTTCCATTTTTTAGATTTAGAAAGAAGTAAGATTAACTTGTTACCATTAACTTGGACAGTGGTACATCCGGTTGATGAAAAAAGTCCCTTATTTAATTTAACTCAAAAAGAACTGAATGCCAGAGATGGAGAATTTATTATATTAATTAAATCGATTACAGATACTTATTTTCAAACCGTATATTCTCGTATGTCTTACAAGCACTCTGAAATAGCCTGGAATGCTAAGTTTATACCTATGAAACAAATGCCAGATAAAAATGGAGGTATTTCTATTAATCTAAACGATATTCATTCGTATGATAAGTTATAACGTCATTAAAAAAGGGAAACAATATTGTTTCCCTTTTTTTGATGAAAAAAATAAAATTACTGTTTTACTACTTTAAAGGTTTTCTTAAAGTTATTTTGACAAATTTGTAAAATATAGGTTCCTGAGTTTATAGGTTCAATATTTATTTCCTTTATTAGTGATGAACTCGTTTTTTCTGATAATATTAATCTTCCAGTAAGATCAAATAATTCAAAGGTAATAGGACTACTTTGGGTTGTTTGATAGGATATAAATAATTTGTCTTCTGATGGATTTGGAAATACTGAAATGTGCTGAATGCTTCCTTCTTCTATTAATCCAGTTGTTGTACATGCAATACTTCCTGTTATTTTTCTTCCAACTCTATCAACTGATGGGTTTTGTATAAGACTCATAAAAGTATTACCAGCGCTACAATCGTTTTTTAATTCGTATGCTAAAAATGGTTCAACGTAACTCATGTATCTTGCAAATAAAGTAGCATTACAAGAAGGTGTGCTGCAAGCAGCTTGTCCAATAGTACACGTTGTGCTTTGTCCATTTCCAAAATCGCAATGGGTCACATCTTTGATGATGGAATGAAATTTTACTGAGGATAAAGTAGGATTATAGTGGCTATTTTGTACTGTAGAATCTGCTACATTATCTTTTTCTCCAGAAATTACTAAAGCTGGAACAGTAACTAAACTAGCACCTGCAACAGAAGAAATACCAGCTGTATTTGATGTTGCTGCTGCTAAATTAAATAAACAAGTAACAGTGGTATTGTTTTGAGCAGCAATAAATGAACAGCCACCACCCATTGAATGCCCACCAATGGCCGATTTTTGTAATACTTTGCCATTAAAGGTAGCTAATGCAGTTGGTGTACTTGTAGTATTTAATAATAATCCTTGAGTTGCTAATAATTTTAAATCAGCAGCAAAATCAGCATGATTTGGTGTTGGAAAAATACCACTTTCAGTTCGAGGTAATAATACAATATAACCAAGTGCCGCTAATCTATTGTAAATATTATCATAGCTATCCCATGTCATTGCAAATCCATGACCAAAAACAACAACTGGAAATTGCCCTGATGCAACTGCAACATTATTACCTGCTGTTGCCGCTGGATAATACACTTCTGTTCCAATAGTTCTTCCAGTTCCAGTCATGGCAATACCTCCCGAAATACTATATCCAGTTGATGTTCTGCTAGCATCTTTAAAATTAATACTCATATGCCCAACCGAAAATGTTTGTGCTTGGCTTATAAAAGAAAGACTAGTTGTGATGAATAAAATTATTTTTTTCATGTTTTTAGGATTAAATTTCTGCTAAGTAATAGATATAAAATAGTAAAATAAATTCCCTAATTTTTTTTTTATCAGATTAGCAATAGCGCGGTAAAACAAAAAAGCCTGATCTTTTTTGACCAGGCTTTTTAATACTTTTTGTAATTTTTTTGAACTCATTATTCGGTAATAATTACTAAATATTTTGAGTTTGACCAAAAATCTTCTGCATTTAAAATTTCAATTTTCTCAACTGTTTTTTCTCCTACTAATTTATAAGAGCTTGAAGGATGAGAAGAAATGATTTTTGCTTTTTTAGCACCAATGTTAATTGATGTTACTTTTGAAGCGTCGATTTTTGTAAAGTAATCTTTATTAAAATCATCTTTTAATTTAGTTGATTTACCCATTCCAATAAAACCACCCTCTTTTGTAATGACGTTTTTTTCTTTTAATTCTTTAGAAGTACCAAATGCATAATATGCTGTGTTTAATTTTTCTGTCTTAGCAGAACTTTCTTCTTCCACAGCTTCTAAATTCATTACAATATTACTTAACTCAATGTTTTTAGCTTCTAACTGAGATTTTAAATCAGAAATTTCTCCGTCTTTAGCATCAATTTGAGCTTGTAAAGTTGCAATCATTTGTTCTAATCCTTGAATTTTAGAATTAGCATTTTTTAATTTTTTGCTTAAAGAACCAATACGATTTTTGTTTTTTGCTAATAAATCATAAATAGCTTGAATATCTTCTTTAATAGATTCTTCCTTACTTTTTACATCACCACTTTGTGAGCTAGCGGTGACAATTTTTTCTTTTTCTTTAATAGCATTTAAGTTGTCTTGTATTTCATTAAATGAATTAACAAATTCTTGTAATGCTCTTTCTTTTTCAGAAAGTTGACCATTTAACTCTCCGTTTACACTTGATAAACTATCTGCTAATGGGTTCGTGTCTTTTTCACCGCTTCCACATGAAATAGTAAATAAACTAGATGCAGAAATAACTGCAGCAACTAAAAATAATTTTAATGTTTTCATTATTATATGTTATAATTTTTGGATTACAAATGTATGCATTAATACCTTAGACTTGATTAAGTAACCTAAAAATTCACATTTTTTTGTTTTTTTTGTTTTAACTACATTTGTCTATCACTATCAGTTTGCTAAAACATTATGAATCAAGGCTTAAAACGAATGCTACTTTTGGGTTTAGCCACGTTGCTTTGTTTACATTTTTTTTTAATTACGGTTTACACTTCGTCATTAACAAATAGTGATGGTAAATTAAAAATATTGAGCCGTATGTATGTTTATCCATTTTTTCATCAAAACTGGTGTTTGTTTGTGCCAGCACCTAATGTAAAAAATAGTATTTATGTGAGGTATCAAACTAATATAGGTTACACTAATTGGAAGGATATTTTATCAAACGAAATAAATAAACATAAAGCTAACAGGCTAATAGGTCAAGAATCTGTTTGTTTATTGTTTTCTAATTCTTTGGTTTATGAATTCATAGATTTGAGTGAAAGTGGTACTAAAGTTTATTTACAAAAACCAAAAAATATTTCTTTTGATATTCTTCATTTTGAAATTAGTCAGTATTTAAAAGCTAATGATTATGTGAAATCTGGAACTCCATGCGAGTATTTATTGGTTTCAACTAATAGAGAAATAGTGAACGCTTATTATTTCAAATCAATCACAATTAGGTAATTTGAACAACATAACAACATACTTTTTTAATAAAATAAATCAACCCAAAGAAGTTAGCTGGTTTAGAAATGCTTTATATGTGTTTTTGTTGTATAAAGTTTTTTTATTTCTAGCTCAATTCAATGCGCTTTTTTCAAATAACAGATTGATTTATCATTCAGTTAAAAAAATTAATTTCATTGTAGATTCATGTTTCTTTTTAAATAATAATTATTCTGTTTTACTGGCTATTGTGTTTATAATTGCAGTGGTTGTTCTATCTATTATTGGCTTATTTAAAAAATCTAATTACATCACTAATTTCATGTTATGGTTTGTGGTGATGAATTTGTCTGATTTTTTATATCCAGTTAATACAGCTGGAGATTATATGCTTAATCAGTTATTATTTTTCAATTGTTTTTTATTGCCAAAGCCATCTCATAATTTAATTATAAATGATTTTAAAACGGTTATTCATAACATTTCATTAGTGGCACTAAAAACACAAGTATGTTTAGCATACTTTATAGCCGCTTGTTTTAAACTCACAGATGATACGTGGCTCAATGGCTCAGCTCTTAATCTTACTTTTCAAGTTCCCGAGTTCTCTAATTCTGTTTTTCAATCAATTCCTTATGCTATATGTGTTGTGTTTACTTATTTAACCCTATTTTATCAATTGTCTTTCCCGTTTTTAGTGTGGTTTAGGCCATTTAAAATTTATTTATTTTTATTTGGCATTCTTCAGCATTTATTAATTGCTTTTGGAATGGGCTTAGTGAGTTTTGGTTTCGTAATGATAATTTGTTACATCTTGTTTTTAAAGTATGATTATAAGTCTTAATTTTACATCATGTTTACAACCGATCAACTAAAAGACCTTCACGAACGACATATCGCTCTGAAGGGGTTTCTTTGACTATGATAAGAAAAGTCACGAGTTAAAGGAACTCGAAGAAAAAACCTTAGACCCTAATTTTTGGGTAGATTCAAAAAAAGCCGAAGCCGTTTTAAAAGAAGTGAAATCCCGAAAATCATGGGTGAGTTCTTACGATAAGCTTACTTCTGCTATTGATGATTTAGATACCATGTACGAATTTTATAAGAGCGGAGATGCTACAGAGGCAGATGCTGAAGAATTGTATTTAGCTGCTTTAAAAATTTTGGATGATGTGGAATTTAAAAATATGCTTAACTCACCAGATGACGCTTTGAGTTGTGTTTTGCAAATTAATGCAGGTGCAGGTGGTACAGAGAGCTGCGATTGGGCCAGTATGCTGGAGCGTATGTATATGATGTGGGCTGAAAAAAACGGATTTAAATTAACTGAATTAGACAGAACAGATGGTGATGTGGCAGGCATTAAATCAGTATCTATACAAATTGATGGAGATTACGCCTACGGTAATTTAAAAGGCGAAAATGGAGTTCATCGTTTGGTACGTATTAGTCCGTTTGATAGTAATGCCAAGCGCCATACCTCTTTTGCATCGGTTTATGTATATCCAGTTGTTGACGATACCATTGAAATCAATATTCACCCAAATGATATTGAAATGAGCACTTCGCGAAGCGGTGGAGCAGGGGGGCAAAATGTCAATAAAGTAGAATCCAAAGTACAGTTAACACACAAGCCAACAGGTATTGTGGTAGTTTGCCAAGTAGAGCGTTCGCAGCTTGGAAACCGTGAAAAAGCCATGCAAATGTTACGTTCTCAATTATATGAATTGGAGATGCGTAAACGTAATGAGGCGCGAGATGCTGTAGAGGAAGGAAAAATGAAAATAGAGTGGGGGTCTCAAATACGTAGTTATGTGTTGCATCCCTACAAAATGGTAAACGATCACCGAACTGAACTTAAAATTACGGATGCCGAAAGTGTACTAGACGGTAACATCGACGAACTGCTAAAAACCTTTTTAATGAGCCAAGGAAAACGGAAATAATATTTAAAATTTAACCACAAAGATACATAGGGAAAGAAGTTATGTATAGAAAACATGTTTTTTAACATAGTGCTATATGTAAGAAGCTAGCTTCTCTATCTATCTAAAACTATTTCTAGAAATTGGGGAAAGCTATGTGTCTATGTGGTTTAGAAAAGAACATTAACCATGAAAAAGAAGGTACAAATATTATACAACCCACGTTGCAGTAAGTGCCGAGAAGCACTAACGTTTTTGGAGGGAGAGAATTGTGAGATAGAAATAAAGGAGTATTTAAAAGATCATTTATCGAAAAAAGAGCTAAAAGACATTTTATCTAAATTAGGTCTCAAAGCTGTTGATATTGTACGTAAAAAAGAACCTCTTTTTCTTGAAAAATTTAAAAACAAAAACTTTACCAACGAAGAGTGGATTCAGCTTTTGATAGAACATCCTATACTAATCGAACGGCCTATTGTTATTGATGGCTACAAGGCTATTGTAGGGCGTCCGCCAGAGTTGGTTATTGACTTAGTTAACAGAAAAAAATAAATTGTGAATAAATCTGTCGATTTATTGAATTAAAAACCTGTTTTTGGTTTGTAATTTTAACTTTTAACCCTACATTTGCACCCGAATTTAAAAAATACATATAACATGTCTAACCAAGTTGGTAAAATTGCTCAAGTTATTGGTCCTGTAGTGGACGTTAGTTTTGATTTAAATGGTGGGAAACTACCTAGTATTTTAGATGCTTTGGAGATTGTACGCGCAGGCTCAACTCCTTTAATTCTTGAAGTACAAAAACATATAGGCGAAGATATGGTTCGTACAGTAGCAATGGATAGTACTGACGGTTTATGCCGTGGTATGGAAGTTCACATGACTGGCGCGGCTATTAAAATGCCAATTGGTGATAAAGTAAAAGGACGTTTATTTAACGTTGTAGGTGATGCAATTGATGGTATCAATACAATGAAAAAAGACGATGGTGTATCTATTCACCGTCCAGCTCCTCGTTTCGAGGACTTATCTACTTCATCAGAAGTATTATTTACAGGTATCAAAGTAATCGATTTAATTGAGCCATATTCAAAAGGTGGTAAAATTGGTTTATTTGGTGGTGCAGGTGTAGGTAAAACGGTATTAATCATGGAGTTGGTAAACAACATTGCTAAAGCTTATGCTGGTTTATCAGTATTCGCAGGTGTTGGTGAGCGTACTCGTGAAGGAAATGACTTATTACGTGAGTTTATCGAATCAGACGTAATTAAATACGGTGAGGCGTTTAAACATGATATGGAAAAAGGTGGATGGGATTTATCTAAAGTAGATTTAAAAGCTTTAGAAGATTCAAAAGCAACATTAGTTTTCGGACAAATGAATGAGCCTCCTGGAGCACGTGCTCGTGTTGCCTTATCAGGATTAACCATGGCAGAATATTTCCGTGATGGAGATGGAACTGGTCCAGGTCGTGATATTTTATTCTTCGTTGATAATATCTTCCGTTTTACTCAAGCTGGTGCTGAGGTATCTGCCTTATTAGGTCGTATGCCATCAGCGGTAGGTTACCAACCAACTTTAGCTTCAGAAATGGGTGCGATGCAAGAGCGTATTACATCAACTAAAAAAGGATCTATTACTTCAGTACAAGCGGTATACGTACCTGCGGATGACTTAACCGATCCAGCTCCAGCAACAACATTTGCTCACTTAGATGCTACAACAGTATTAAGTCGTAAAATTGCTGAGTTAGGTATTTACCCAGCGGTAGATCCATTAGATTCAACTTCTCGTATCTTAACTCCTTCAGTAATTGGTGATGCTCACTACAACTGTGCACAAAGAGTTAAAAATACATTACAACGTTATAAAGAATTACAAGACATCATCGCTATTTTAGGTATGGATGAGTTAAGTGAGGAAGATAAATTAACAGTTCACCGTGCACGTCGTGTACAACGTTTCTTATCTCAACCTTTCCACGTTGCTGAGCAATTTACAGGTTTAAAAGGTGTGTTAGTTCCAATTGAAGATACTATCAAAGGATTTAACATGATTTTAGATGGTAAAGTGGATGAGTATCCAGAAGCAGCATTTAACTTAGTAGGTTCTATTGAAGAAGCTATTGAAAAAGGTAAGAAAATTTTAGCTGAAGCTTAATTAAATTCAAAGTTTAAGGTTTAAGATTGAAAATTTTGAACCTTAAATTTTTAATCTTGAATGATATAAAAAATGAACTTAGAAATTATTACACCTGATAAAAAGTTATTTGAAGGACAAGTGAAATCTGCTGTATTTCCTGGTTCTGAAGGTTCTTTTGGATTATTAAATAATCATGCCGCAATGATTGCAACTTTGAAAAAAGGCAACATTGAATTAGTGGAAGAAAACAATGCTACACATACTTTTGAAGTAAAAGGTGGAGTAGTAGAAGTTTTTAAAAACAAAGTGATTGTTTTAGCAGAGTAATTTCCTTATCAGATTTTTCATATTTTAAAAACCTCCAAATTTTATTTGGAGGTTTTTTTATGCCCTAATGTAAAAAATGATGTATTTTTAATCGACTAATATACATACATGACTAACTTGCGCATTTATTTGATTTTATCGTTATTAATAGTCTTTAATGTTTTGAATTCACAAAATGTAGACTCTTTAAAAGTGTTGCTAAAAACAACAAGTAGCGATACAGTGAAGTGCGCTGTTTTAAATGTATTGATTGATTCTGAAATAGATGATCAGGTGTGGGTTAAGTATAATAATCAATATAAAATCATTTGTGAAGAAAATCTAAAAAAGAAAGATATCAGCAATTATCTTAAAAAATTTTATTTAACACATTTAGGTGCTTGTTATTCTAATATCGCATATATGTATAGTAATAAAGGAGATATCTCTACATCTTTAGATTATAATTTTAAGGCTTTGAAGATTAAAGAATCGGTTGGGGATAAGGATAATGTAGCGAGTTCGCTGAATAATATAGGGGCAATTTATGAGAATCTGGGAGATATTCCAAAAGCTTTGGAGTACTTTCATAAATGTTTGAAAATAGTTGAAGAAATTGGAGATGAATATGGAACAGCCCTTTCTTTGGGTAACATAGGTTTAATTTATTCGAATCAAGGTGATTATAAAAAAGCAGAAGACTATTATCAAAAAAGTTTAAAGACATTTATAAAAATCGGGAATGAAATTGGAGAGGCCAATGCTTATAACAATTTAGGGACTGTCTATGGTCATCAAAACTCATTGACTAAATCTTTAAATTTTTTTCTTAAAGGCTTGGAGATTCAGGAAAAGCTGGGTGATAAAGTTGGAATATCAAATAGTTTAGTAAACATAGGATTGATTTACAAAAGACAAAATAATAGTAATAAAGCATTAGACTATTATAATAAGGCTTTAATTTTAAGTAAGGAAACTCAGGATAAAGAAGGCCAGGCATTTTGTTTCATAAGTATGGCAAATGCTTATGAAAGCCTTGGAAACACTAAGAGTGCAAAGCTTTATGCACAACAAAGTTTAATACTCGCTAAGGAATTAGGTTATCCAACATCTATAAGTGATGCCAGTGAGTTATTAAGTAGAATAAATTTTAAATTGGGGAATTATAAAGATGCTTACGAGATGCAGTTATTATACAAACAAATGTCAGACAGTATAAATAACGAAACCAATAAAAAAGCATCTATTCAAAAGAGTTTTCAGTATCAATATGAAAAAAAGGCAGCTACAGATAGCATAAAGCAGGCAGACGAGAAAAAAGTAACTCAAGCAAAGCTGAATGCTAGTGAAGCTCTTTTGAAGCAAGAAAAGACACAGCGTTTCGCTTTATATGGTGGATTAGCTTTGGTATTACTGTTTACAGGCTTTATATTTAACAGATTTAAAGTCACACAAAAGCAAAAACAAATTATTGAGTTAAAAGAAAAAGAAACTCAAACTCAAAATGAGATCATTTTACAACAGAAAGATTTAGTAGAAGAGAAGCATAAAGAAATTACCGACAGTATTAATTACGCAGAAAGAATTCAGCGTAGTTTCATGGCAACCACTCAATTATTAAACGACAACTTAAAAGATTATTTTGTGTTTTTTCAACCAAAGGATGTGGTGAGTGGCGATTTTTATTGGGCTTCCAAAATTGTCAGTTCGAGCGGGGCAGAGTGCTTTGCATTGGTGACTGCAGATAGTACTGGGCATGGTGTACCAGGGGCAATTATGAGTATCTTGAATATTTCCTGTCTTGAAAAATCCATAGACGAAAAACAGATAACAGAGCCTGCAGAAATTTTAAATCATACTCGAACAAAAATTATTGAACGCTTAAGTAAAGATGGCAGTCCCGATGGTGGAAAAGACGGAATGGATTGTAGTTTAGTGGTATTTGATTTTAATAACCGTCAGTTAACTTATTCAGCTGCTAATAATCCGGTATGGATTGTTCGTTCTATTTCTTCTATAGATGGAAATGCACAAAGGACGGGAGATGCGGAGTTGATAGAGCTTAATCCCGATAAAATGCCTGTTGGTAAACATGATAAAGATAGCATTTCATTCATGCAACATACTGTTACCTTGCAAAAAGGAGATGTCATCTACACTTTCACTGATGGAATGCCTGATCAGTTTGGGGGGCCTAAGGGTAAAAAATTTATGTACAAGCAATTAAAACAATTGTTGATTGATATTGCACCTTTATCAATGTCTGATCAAAAAATTGCAGTCTCAAATGCACTAAACAGTTGGAAAGGTAATACAGAGCAGGTGGATGACGTGTTAATTATTGGAGTAAGAATATAGGGCTAGCTTTTAAAATTTTTCCAATAAGCTTTTCCATAGCCGCAAAATATTTCCTCATTGATATTTATAATTCTGGTAGATACAAGACATACCTGATTATTTTCATCTAATGCGATTTTTGAATTGTTTTTAAATAACGTTTTTGAAAAACCTTCGCTATCATTAGCATATTTTGCAAAGCATTTAACATGCATGGAATCCATAATGGAGCCATCAAGCATTTTGATAAAATATCCATCCACTTTATTATTGGCTCTGAAATGCGCTTCTTTATTGGATAAAAGCTCTCCTTTAAAAACAGAAATAATTTCGTTTTTGTAAATTTGAATGGAGGTAAATAAACCTTTACCAGCGCCAATAATTCCTGAAGACTTTAGATATAAATAATCTGATTCTTTGGCGTCAATCTTGTCGGGTAGCTCTTCGATGGGTGATGCCAACCTTTAGGATAAGCGTTTTAATAATGCATCAAAATTAACTTCTTCTTGAGTCCCGCTAGCCATATCTTTTAGCATAATGGTATTGTTTGCCATTTCGTTACCACCAACAACACCCACAAAAGGAATTTGTTTTTTATCGGCGTATTCAAATTGTTTAGCAATTTTCTTTACTACATCAGGATATACTTCCGCATTAATACCAGCTTCTCTTAATTTTGAAACTAAACCTAAACAATGCATTAATTCTGCTTCGCCAAAGTTGGCTAATAAAATTTTGGTGGTTGATATTCGGTTTACAGATTCAGGAAATAAATTTAATTCCTCCATCACATCATAAATTCTATCAACACCAAATGAAATACCAACACCTGATAATCCTTTTAATCCAAAAATACCAGTTAAATCATCATAACGCCCACCTCCTAAAATACTTGGTGTAAAAGTGCCGGCATTGGCTTTAGCTTCAAAAATAGTTCCTGTATAATAGTTTAATCCACGTGCTAAAGTAATGTCTAGCTCAACTTTTACATGTTTAATGTTTAGTGTACTTAAGTTGTTTAGGAGGAATTCAATTTCTTCAATTCCTTTTTTACCTATTTCGCTATCAGCTAAAAATGTTTTTAAGGTATTTACTTTATTTTGGTTTGAACCAGATAAATCAATTAATGGTTCTAATTGTTTGATAGCTGATTCGGAAATCCCTTTTTCTTGTAGTTCTTTAACTACACCATCTTTACCAATTTTATCCAACTTATCAATAGCTACTGTAATATCAATAATTTTATCGCTGGCATTTAAAATTTCAGCAATACCACTTAATATTTTTCGATTATTAAATTTAATAAGAGTAGGAATAGTTAACTCAGAAAAAGATTTATCCATCATGGCAATTAATTCTAATTCATTAATTAATGAGTTAGATCCAATCACATCCGCATCGCATTGATAAAACTCTCGGTAACGACCTTTTTGAGGTTTATCAGCACGCCACACAGGTTGAATTTGGTAACGTTTAAAAGGATAAGTTAGTGCATGATTATTCATGACTACATAACGTGCAAATGGTACCGTTAAATCGTAGCGTAATGCTTTTTCGGTTAAAGCTTCCGAATTGTATGATTTTTCTAATGAAGTATTAAATTCTTTTTTTAGTAATTCTTTTTTATCATCCTTACTTTCGTGTATGCGAGAATTTAAAACTTTAAAAATTAATTGGTCACCTTCTTCTCCATATTTACCAGTTAAAGTGGTAATGTTTTCCATGGTAGGTGTTTCAATAGGTGAGTATCCAAATAATTGAAAATTTGTTTTTAAAATATTAAAAATATACTGACGTTTCTGCATTTCTGCAGGGCCAAAATCTCTGGTGCCTCTTGGTATAGATGGTTTCATGTGTAAATGATATAGGAGCAAAAGTATACATTTATAAAGAGCTTTGCAAAGAGAAAAAAGAACATAAAAGCCCCTACTAATTAGCAGGGGCTTTCAAATAAAGTATCAAATTTATTATTTTACATGTGCTTCTTCTACCTGTAATACCTCATAATAGGTTGGGCTAGAAGAATTAGCATCATAAACATAAGCAATAACGTGGCATTTATTGGCATTATAGGCCGAGTTAATCGTATAGTTTGAATACGTTTTTATAATAGAATCGTTAGCAATAGCCCCACTTGCAAATACCACATCGCCCCAAGTACTGTTAATAGCATCTCTTAGCACATGATTGAATTTGTAATTGGTGATGAACTGACTGCCTGATGGTAATCTGTAATCTAATTGCTCAGCAACAATACTATCTTCGGCAAGTAATACAACTAATTTGTAATTACCACTATTGTTGGACAATGATTTGACAACAACTTGTGTATTTAAATTATTACTAGATGTGTTGAATGTATTTCTAATTTTGATTTCAAACTTAGCTGGCTTACTTAACATTTGTACTAATTCTGATTCCCAGGTAGTGTAGGCCTTGATAAATGAACCTGTTCCATAACCGCCACGATTAATTAATCCATTTGGATTTCCAGCGGCAGAAATACCAAATTGAGTATCGTAAGCATTTCCAATAGGGTTTCTTAAATCAGTAGGGTATGAGGCGTTGATATTGGCAAAAAAACCTGCATGAATAGCTAATGGAATAATTTTTCCTTTGTAACTAGCACTTGTATCCAAAGCAGTTAAAACATCAGCTGCCGCAGGACAATTCCCGCATTTGTGTCCAGTATAATCTTCAATTAATACTTTTCGGTTACCTAAAATTACTTCTGCATTTGGGTCTTTTACATTGGTTACTTTGTCGCAGCTACTTACAACTATTGTAAGTGTAATTATGGCGATGATAGAATAAAATAATTTCTTCATGATATGTATTTTAAAAACTTGATGAAATACTAATAGTTAAACCACTTGATGCTGGTACAAAACGACACACACCACCAGCACAGAAAATACCCTGACGTTGACGACCATAACTTACTGATACACGAGTTGGCCCATTTACATACCCAATCATGCCATAGTAGTAATGTACTCTTTTAGCTATCACCGGATTGTTGTAATTATATTGATCGGCAACAGTAATACTCCAATGTGTGCTAGGTGTCCACTCAATTAATCCCGACATCCAAGAACCTGTATTATTAGTGATGTTTTTATTTCCGTTTGCATCTAATGCATGTTCTTTATAATCGTATTTTCCAAAAAAGCCTTGTGTTTCAATACGAATGGCCGAGCCTGTTTTGTAACGGTAGGTCACATCCAATACACCAATATGAGAAGTAATATCTGGATGCTCTTCTTTGTCTGGTGTATTAAACTGAACAATAGATTGATTTAAGAACTGATTAGCATACATTACTGTAAACTTTAATTTTTTACTTAATTTTTTAGTTATTTCGATATTAAAATCATGGTAGTATTCATTGCCTACATTACTATAGTTTGTAGTGTATTTAAAATTTCTTAAAGTGTCATTAATTGGTGCAATACCAATTGTATCTAAAGCATAATAGGCAGAACCGTTAATGGTAATATCCATACCGTATTTACCACCTAATAATGTTCCTTTTTTTACTTTGTATTGAATTTCGGCAGTGCCACCAACCTCACCATTAGCTTGTGTAGCATAAGGGTAGTAAGCCATTAAAGAGTAAGTGTGAAACTTACTAAAATCAGGTTGATAGTTAATCATATCAATGGTGTTTTGAGCATCTCTATCACTTCTAAAACTCATATTGTCCAACATTTTACCAGATAGCATCATCGAGAAACCATCAGTTCCATAAGATGTTGAGGCGATAATGGCTTTCCCTTCTCGGTAGCTATATTTGTTTTGATAAGATGGGTCATTGGCTTTATAAGCATACTCTGCATTAAAATTAAAACCACCTCTTATCACCGTTAGTCGGCCAGCACCAGTTGCCACATTTTGAGGAAGTACAAGTGATGGATTTTGATCTTCTTGATATTTACTTACAAAACTTCCTCCTAAAATTACTTTTGTTTTTGAGTTCCCTAATATAGAATCAAATAATTCCATCACATTTAATTCTCCATCAACACCTCTTACAATACCAGGAGATAATGAGAAATAGGTACGTTGTTTACCAACTAATCCTTTTAAGGTAATTCCTTTTTTAGGCGTGAAAATCACACGCATACCATCAAGTGCATTGTCGTATAGTAAACCTCTGTTTTCATAAGATCTTAATGTAATACCACTTCCAAATTGCTCATAAAAATTACCAACTGTAATATCAATGTCCTTATGCTGATATCTGGCAAAACGATATGGAACGCCAGAACCTTTGTATCCAGGTAAATAACCTAATAAAGGCGGGTTGTAGCTCTCAAAACGAACGCCTGCGCTAAAACCACCTTTTTGGTAATTAATATTTCCAAAAGCATTGTATCTAAATACTTCGCTACCAGGGTCAGCGCCAATAATGGTGTCTTTTTGATAATTAGCAGCATCAATCTGAAAATTACCATGAATAGCGCCCAATTCATCTTTTAATTGAGCGAATGAGGATGTTCTATAAAATAAACTTATAGAAAACAAAAATAGTAAGCGTGTAGTGGATTTTATAGACATAGTTTTTAGTAAGAGTGATTGATAATTCAAAAAAAGGATTAGTGAGAAAGTTTTTCTCCTTTAGCTAATTTTCTAACGTTTTCGAATAATTTTTCTTCATCACCCTCTGCATAAGAGTTGTGGCTCCAAACAATATTTCCATTACCGTCAACTAAAAATGTATGAGGTACATTATTTACATTCATGGCACGTTTAAAGTCTTGATTCTCGTCGATGTACACTTCGTACGTCCAACCTTTTACCTTAACATCAGTTACAACTTTTCCCGAGCTACGAGCATCATCAATTGAAATAGCAATTAATTTAACGCCAGTTTCTTTTACTAACTCAGCATACTCTTCATTAATAGCATCTAATTCTTTTTTACAAGGCTTACACCAAGTTGCCCAAAAACTAATAATCATTGGTTTGCCATCATTTTTAAAAGTATTAGAGTTTGTAGATGAACCATCTAATTTTTTTACAGATGCCGAAGGAATTTTATCTCCATCGCCTGTTGTGAATGCTGATAAGCTTAAAATGATAGCTGAAGAAAGGATTAATAATTTTTTCATGAGATATATTTTTTGAGTATGTAAATATTTGCTTAAACAAATATAGTGTTTAGCACTTTCACTAAATTAATAAAAGTGCCATAATTGAGCTTTAAAATTGGATTCTTAAAAGATGTTTTTTAGAGGTAATATTACACCTTTCCATTGTATTTCCTTAAAAACCATTCGGTTGACAGGAAAGCTAAAATCATAAAAAATAACCATTTGAGGTTTACTAAGTCGGTTAATTCTTTATGAGAATAGGTGATAGATTTAATAGAATCGCTCGATAAAATATCTTTTTGCAATTGTTCTAACTGATTTTTGTAATATAATTTTCCACCACTTTGTTTCGCCATTTGATACAAGAGTTGATGGTTCGCAACTGTATTAATTTTTTCAGAAATGATTTCTTTAATAATAACGATACCCGATTTGGTATATAATTTATCGCCATATTTTACTTTGGCTTCATAGGTATACTCGCCAGCTGGGAATTGCCCAGCTGATAAACTATACATGGTTTGTTTTTTATTAAAGGTATAATTGTAAGTTTTGTTTTTGTTGTCTTTTAAAATTAATGTCACATCGGGTTCTGTAACTAATTCATAACTTTGATTATATACTTCGGCTGTAAATTCAATGGCTTCATTCTCATTAATTATTTTCTTAGTAAATACTCTAAAAAAACTTTTATCAGCTTTTACCGAAAGGTATTGAATAGTTTTGCTAATTAACTCATTAAATAAATTATGATTATTGTGGTCAGAGAAATCTCTCATTCTCCATTTCCAAATGCCATCGCCCAAAAAGTTTGCTGATTTTATTCCATTAATTTCTGTAAATGAAAATAAAGGATCCTCTGTTTCAACAACACCTATTTTTTGAGTTATTAAACTATTGGAGCCATTACTCGCTGCACCACTCTTAAATGGACACGATACAGCAGGGAAATTTTTAATATAATTTTTTAATTCATCACTTAAGTTAAATAATGAAAATGCTTTTTGATAAACACCTTCTACATCATTTGTTTTACTTCCAAATAAAGTTTTATTGTTTGATGTATTAGTCCCGATATAAAAAACGGATTGATTATTGGCTTGTAATTCGTTATTAATACGTTGAGGTACATTAGTAGCTTGATGAATAATTACTAAAGCATATGGTTTTAATGGTTTGGTAAATTCGTTCATTAAAGCCACTTCTACTTCGTAGGTTTGTGAAGCAGAGATACTTTGCTCAAGAGCTGCAATATCAGGGTGCGGCGCATTGGCTAAGATTAAAACTTTTTCTCGGTTATCAATCACATCAATGATAAATGACTGACTATTGTTTTGTTTGTTTTTATCATCAGATAATGTAGAAATACTTACTGTATATTTTTGTATTCCTGGTTTATCAGCATCTAATAAATAATTTAAAGTAGTGCTAAATGAGGTAGAGTTGATGTTTACAGTTTCTGTTTTTAAAACTTTATTATTGTTAGATATACTAACCGTAATGGATTTATCTTTTAAATCAATAGCATTTATAGCTACTTCAACAGGAAATGAATTGCCTAAGTATGCAACTTGATTATGATTGATATTTTGAATCCAAACATCTTTTAAAGGAATGGTATCACCCAGTGCAATGGTGTATATTGGTGTATTAATTTTTGAAATGCTATACAAAGGATTAGTGCCTTTATTATAAATGCCATCCGTTGCTAAAATAATAGCGCCAATGTTTTTATTAGCATAATTGTTTTCTATATCTGAAAATAATTTAGATATATCCGTTTCTTTCCCTTTAAAATCAAATGTTTCAGAAGGTTTAGATTCAGAATCAAATTGATATGATTTAACATCATATGTGCCTTTGATATCGCTTGCTAAATCAGCAATCGCTTTTGTATACTCGATTTTGATGTTTAATGAATCTTTACCTGCAATAACGGAAGATGAATTATCTTGTGCAAAGATGATAATTGGTTTTTCGGTTTCGTTAACCAAGCGTTTTACAAATATATCAAGGAGTAATAATGCAATTAAACCAATGGCAACAAAACGCATAGTAGCAAGGCTATATAGTAAAGCCTTAGATCGTTCAGCATTTTGTTTATCTCTAAAATATAATATACCCGAAAAAACAAACCCTGCTACCAAACATAACAGGGTATAATACCAAGGATAATTAGAGATTAATTCCATTTATATTTAAGTTTTATGAAGTGAGATTTAAGATGTAGAAATTATTTAACTTCTAAAATCTTATTTCTAAAATCTAACTTTTATGTTAACATTCCTCCGCAAATATTAATGCATTGACCAGTAATATATGCACTCATATCGCTTGCTAAAAATAAAGTTAAGTTAGCAACGTCTTCAGCTGTTCCTCCACGCTTTAAAGGAATCGAATCTCTCCAAGATTGTACAGTTTTTTCATCTAATGCACCTGTCATTTCAGTTTCAATAAAGCCAGGAGCAATCGCATTACTTCTGATGTTACGAGAACCTAATTCTAAAGCAACAGATTTAGTGAAACCAATAATACCAGCTTTAGATGCAGAATAGTTTGCCTGACCTGCATTCCCTTTTACACCTACTACAGAACTCATGTTAATGATAGAGCCACTGCGAGCCTTTAACATTGGTTTTTGAACTGCTTTTGTTAAATTAAATACTGATTTTAAGTTAGCGTTGATAACTTCATCCCATTGTTGCTCACTCATACGCATTAATAACGTATCGCGAGTAATACCAGCGTTATTTACTAAAACATCAACAGTACCAAACTCAGCAACTACATCTGTTACCAATTGATCGGCTGCTTTAAAATCAGCCGCATCGCTTTGGTAGCCTTTAACTTTTACACCATATTTTGAAGCTAATTCTGCTTCAAATGCTTTTGCTTTTTCAACAGATGATAAAAAAGTAAATGCAATGTTACAACCTTGTTCGGCAAATTTTTCGGCAATGCCTTTTCCAATTCCTCTTGATGCACCAGTGATGATGGCTACTTTATTTTGTAATAATTTCATAAATTTTTGCGAATTAAAGGCTAAATATACAAAATATCAGATTAAGTATATTTCAATAAAATCCTAAAGTTTTAAACGGTTACTAAGGGTTTAAAATATCACTTTTTTTCTTGGGACGCTTATTTTCGAGCCACACAAAATGCTTTAAACGCATTTCATCATCAACTACTTCTGATAATGGATATACAGTTGATTCTGGTTTATTTCTGAAGCTGGTTCTATCCACACCATCCACATTAAACCATACTGTTAAATCTGTACATATAGTTTTATTTACGCCTTTATAGTTTTTCTTTTGCTTAACATAGTAAATGATTTGTGCGTTACCAATAACATTTAATTTTCGGATGGTATCATTATCTATAAATCCTTCCATGCGTTTACCCTCAATTTGATTGAATTTAGCTTCATCTAAACTATCTGCTTTTTGAATTACGATAGCATTACCAATCAATTCAAAATGTTTTAACCCTTTTTTACTGGTTGTTAATTTAATGAGTTTTGATGTTACTTGACCATTGTGAGTCCACAATACAGGGGCATTATACATGCTGATTAAAGAGTCGTGTACATAATAAGTTAAAGAATCACATAAGCCTTGTAAATCGGTTTTAAAAAGTTTTACATGTCTGTATGCTTTTACATAAGAATGTGTAGAATCTGGTTTGTCATAAAACAAGGTATCGGCAGATAAAAACAAGGTGTCTTTTTCTAAAATTTTGCCGTAAATAGCATTCTTTGTAACAATGGATTTGTTTGTTTTTTCGTAATGCTCAGCATAATGACCTGTAATAATTGATTTATTGGTCGTGTCAATAATGCGTACATTTTTAGTGACTCTGCCATAACCTTTTTTGCGATCGTAATAAATACTATCGCCATATAGTTTTTGACTTTTGGTAACAATAATCGAATTTTTGCTAAAACGAGATGTTTCTTTCTCCGTATCATACCAGCCGTTTTCGCAATAAATATAATTTTCGTTGCTGGTAATAATTGAAGGACCAATAAAATAAGATGTTTTTGTAATGGTGTTATATCTTAGAGTATCACCTCGCATTTTTATTTCTTTATTAGTTAATTCTACATCGTAGTGAAATGTAATATCTTTAGTAGCGGAATAATAATGCCCGTTTTTACTAATCAGTGTATTTTCTTTGTTTACTATTTTCCCGCCATCATAATAACTAGCTACTGAATTACCTATATCATAAATTAGAGTGTTAGTTGTTAAGGTCATGTCTTTTTCAATACAACGCACATTACCTTTCATATTAGCTAGTTTAGTATTAGCATCATACCTCAATGAGTCTCCATACACAAAAATACTATCGCCTTTAATAATGCTAATATGTCCGTAGGCAATGAGCTTTTTATCGCTAAATAAATATGCACTATCACAGCGCATCACCGCGCCTTCATGTTCACATTCTACATCTCCAATTAGTCTTCGGGCATCAATCCCCAAAGATTTGTCGTAGGCTAAGCGTTTAGCATGTTTAATAGAGATGAGTTTTTCAGCTTTAGGAGAATTGCTATTGCTTTTAATTTGCGTAAATCCCAATAAAGGTAACAGTATCCATGCAAGCATTAAAATGCTTTTTTTATGAATAGTTGATAGAATTGATGAAAGATTTAGACTCATAATTGGAGCATAAATTTAAGCATATATCTCTTATTTAAAGATATGTTATGGTTTTTTTAAGAGAAAATAGTAACTGTGATTTTTTATTTATTTCTGAGTATTCCTTGTTTTTAGAATTGATAAATATTCTTTTAATGACTCCATCCCCAATGAAGCTCGCCTAATATCAACATTAAACTCATCTATTATTGGATATGGTTTGTTATTTATAGGATTTATTTGTGTGCCAAAATACTGTTTCCCTTTTTGTTTTTCCACAGAAATGCGGTCAAATAGCAAAGCATAATTTTCACCACTAGTTTCCTTTTTTAAATACAATTCTTTTATAACGTTTAAATATATTTCTTGTTTCTTTAAAGAGGAAGAGTGTTGTATGACTAAAAAGCATTTATTGGCAAATAATTCACCTGAAACTTTATAGCTTAAAATATTTATTTTACTATTTATGTACTTTTCAACTAGCTGTAAATTTTCATTATTTAAGCTATCCTTTATATGCCATATTTTTAATACTTCATTAGATTTGGAACCTTTTTTCTTGGAGTAAAAATCAATGTCTTTATAAAATGCTTGGTCTTGAATGGCAATTTTAGATAAATCTAAGAATAATGTATCGTTGATGTTAATCCTTTTTAATTGCTTGTAATTTATTAATAATGCTTTCCATTCTTTTGTTTTCTGAACATTATAAAAATCAGGGTCTTCTATAAAACTGGAAAAAGTAGAATCAAGTTTTATGACTTTTTTTAAATTTTCTAAGCTTTTTTGGTAGTTGTTTGCGATAGAGTAGGCACAAGCTAAATTATAATAATCATATATTTTAGTTGATGAGTTTTTATTATTTGCGATTTTTTTTGTTAAATATTTTATAATATCCAAATATTTATGTTCACTAAAATAATATGTAGAACTATCATTTTGAGGTAAAATATTAGCTGATTTTTTTTTAGTTTTTTTCTTTTTAATAATAATTTCAACGTATCTGTTTTCTGCTGAGCTATTGCCTTTTATAGGTTTTGTATTTCCTATTCCCGCAGATATGATATTATTTGTTGAAATCCCATTTTTAATCAAAAAATCAGCTACATTATTTGCTCTTTTTTTACTTAACAATATATTGTCTATATCACTTCCTATACTATCTGTGTGACCAATGATTTCGATTGTGTAAGTTGAATGTGATTTTAAATAATTAGCGAGTTTAATTAGTTCAGAAATTGATTTTTCGTTTAGCGACGCATTATTAGTTTCAAATACTAAGTGTTCAATAGTAAAAGCTTTGTTGTCTTCTATAAAACAATCACTGTAAGTACTTTGTGTGAATAATATACGATTGCATTTGCATTCAGTTGTATCTTTGATAGGAGTCAAACTTACGTCGTCAATATAATAGCATAGATAGTCAAAACCTTTAACTTTTACGTTTCTCGATAAACTTTGTATGTAAGAATTATGAAATAGACCTATTATCAAAAATTCTTCTTCTCCTTTAGCAATATATTTAGATGATATTTGATTCCAACCGTTAATTTTAAAAGTATCATCGTGGGCAATAATTTTATTGTACGCTATATTTTTAATGCATGTAGATGTGTTTTGGTGGATTTCACTATTGGAAAATGCATAGTCGATTTCGTTACTCGTGTAATATCCTTTATTATTCGGGCTAATGTAAAGTGACAAGCAATAGTTTTGATCTTTAACTAATTTTTGATTTAGTTTAACTTGTATGTACTCAAAATTTGGTTTTTCGCAAACTATAGCTGCATAGGCTATCCCACTATGAGGTTCCTGACATCCAAGCCTATTGTTGGGTGTACTATAGGCTCCTTGTCTTTTAGATGTAAAATAATCTGGACTCCCTTTTGAAGGAGATGTCCAGTAATCACACGTAAAATTATTATCAAAATCTAATAAAAGGGAAGTGTCTGAAATTGCTAATTCAAAACTGGGGTTATTAATTAAGTTTTGAGCTTTTGTCTTTACAAATAAAAATAGTATAATAGTTATGAAAATTGCTTTGTTCACTGGTGAATGGAATAAATTTTATAATATTATACAAATGTTTTATAATTTATGTAAATCTAAAAATATAATTAAGGTTTTAAATATAAGGTACAATTATGAAATTGAATTTAATTTTTAAATCTTACTTCTAAAATCTCTTATCTTTGCCCACTATGAGTAAAATAAAGAAAAATATTTTTGTGGAGAATGCACCAATAGTTGATATTTCATCCGAAGGGAAATCGGTTGCTAAGGTTGATGGCATGGTGATTTTTGTGGATGGTGGTGTGCCTGGTGATGTTGCTGATGTGATGATTACCCGCAAAAAAAATAATTATGCCGAGGGTCATGTGGTAAACTTAAAAAGCGCTTCGCCTAACCGATTAACACCAAAATGCGAACATTTTGGACATTGTGGTGGCTGCAAGTGGCAACACATGAATTACGAAACCCAATTACATTTTAAGCAAAAAACGGTAGCCGACGCTTTAACGCGTATTGGGCATTTAGATATTTCAACCTTAAAACCCATTTTTGGAAACAAAGAAAGTTACTTCTACCGTAATAAATTAGAGTTTTCTTTTTCTGATAAAAAGTGGCTTACCAATGAAGAAGTAAAAAGCGGTGCAGCGATTGATAATCGAAATGCATTAGGTTTTCATATTCCCAAAATGTTTGATAAAATATTAGACATTAAAAACTGTTATTTGCAAGAAGAACCATCAAATAGTATTCGTAACGAAATACGTGATTTTGCCAATAAACATGGTTTAACTTTTTTTGGTGTAAGAGATAAAACGGGTTTGCTGCGCACATTAATGATAAGAACAGCTAGTACTGGCGAGATAATGGTATTGATTCAGTTTTTTGAAAATCAGCCAGAAAATATTGAACTGCTATTAAATCATTTAAAGGCAAAATTCCCACAAATTACCTCTTTACAATATGTGATTAATCAAAAAGGTAATGATACCTTACAAGATTTAGATATTGTAACTTTTTATGGGCGCGATCATATTTTTGAAGAGATGGAAGGACTTAAATTTAAAATTTCAGCTAAATCTTTTTATCAAACCAATTCACCTCAGGCTTACGAATTATATAAAATCACCCGTGATTTTTGTGGTTTAACAGGTAATGAAATTGTGTATGATTTATATACCGGAACAGGTACCATTGCTAACTTTGTTGCTAAACAAGCTAAACAAGTTGTTGGAGTAGAATATGTAGAAGATGCTGTTATAGATGCTAAAAACAATTCGGATTATAACAGTATCACCAATACCTTGTTTTATGCGGGTGATATGAAAGATGTGTTGAATGAACAATTTATTGCCAAGCATGGAAAACCTGATGTGATTATTACTGATCCGCCTAGAGCTGGTATGCACGAAGATGTGGTGCGAGTATTATTAAAAGCAGCTCCTAAAAAAATAGTGTATGTGAGTTGTAATCCTGCAACACAGGCTCGAGATTTGGCAATGATGATGGAACAATACGAGATTAAAGAGATATTACCAGTTGATATGTTCCCTCAAACAGCTCATGTTGAAAATGTTGTTTTGCTAGAAAGAAGATAGTCATTATCAGTAACTTAAGTTTTGTTGAAATAAAAGTTTAGTATTTTTTCGAATTTCTTGTAACCATTTTAAAATAAATGAGGTTTAATGACATAGAAACTAACCTTAATCCAAGATAGATATGACTGCTACATTTGAAATGATCGAAAAAGAAAAAATTGAAACACTAAAGTTTCCACACGAGGAAGTATTAACTGATAAAGATTTAATTAAGGAAAGAGAAACTGAATTAAACAGAGCATTAGCTCTAGGTAATTTAGAGCATACAAAAATTAAAATTTATTTTGAAGATGACCAATCACGTAAATTAGTTGAAACTACCGTATGGGGTGTAACCGACAAGAGAGTAATTTTAAAACAAGGAGTTGTGATTCCAATTAATCGAGTACATAAAATTTCACTTTAGGGTTTTAGAACTTATAAAAAATCCCGCTGAGTTTAGGCAGCGGGATTTTTTTTGTTTTATAATGTGAAGTTTAATTTCCTTTTCCTATTAAAGTAACATGTCCTGTTTTTTGAATTACTTCACCCGACATGGCAGTAATTGTAGCTTGGTATACATAAACACCTTGTTCACAAATTCTGCCATTTTTGGTTCCATCCCAGCCAACTACATCATCATGACTCTTAAATACTACATGTCCCCATCTATCAAAAATAGTTAACTCTATTTTACTGATTGCATAACCTACAGGAATAAATACTTCGTTATAAATATTTCCATCAGGCGTAAAAGCATTTGGTATAAACACATCCCAATCTTTGGTAACAGTTACACACACCACATCAGTATTTCTACAACCCAAGTTACTAAAGGCTTCTAAGGTATAGCAAGTGTTGTTTTGTGGATTAACCGTAACACTTGAACAGTAGTTGCAATTTAAAGGTACTCCATCCGATCCATTTATAAATCCTAACTGAACATAATTAGTTCCTGTACCAAATAAGGTAACCGTATGATCTATATTAATTGTCGTGTCTTCACCAGCATAAATAACAGGTAATGGGTTAACAGTTACTTGAATGGTTGCGGTGTTGGTACAATTATTTGAAGACGTTCCAGTTACGGTGTATACATATACTCCAGGACCAGGAGGAATAACGTTAGTAGTGGAGTCATGAACATGTAAAACACCTGTTGAAGGGCTCCATGTATACGTATTGGCACCAATAGCATATAACGGAGCATAAGAGCCTTCGCAAATAATTTGAGCAGAGCCAGGCGTTACAGTTGGTATAGGAATCACTAATACTTGAACTGTGTTAGATGAAGTACATAAAAACGGAGCTGTTCCGTTTGTGCCAATTACGGTGTAAGTAGTAGTTTGAACAGGAGTAGCAGCTGTTGAGCTATTATTAACGTTTGCTAAAGTTGCACCAGGTGACCAAGTGTAATTCGTAGCTCCAAATGCAGAAATAGTTGATGTTTCTCGAGCACATATAGTGAGCGGATTTGCTGTTGTAGAAATTGTAGGTGTAGGAACAACCGTTAAAGTTGTAGTGGTTGATCCTAAACAACCTAATGCACTAGCACCAGTAATGCTGTATACAGTGGTCGTAGTTGGATTTGCATTTACCGTTGTTCCATTTACAGAACTTAAATTTGTATTTGGCGACCATGTATAGGTATTGGCACCGCTTGCAGTTAATATAGCAGAGCTACTACTGCAAATAACAGAAGGCGATGATACAATACTAATAACAGGATTGGTTGTAACGGTCACTACTACTTGCGCTGAGTTTGTACAGGTACTTGTAGCTCCAATAACCGTATATGTTTCTGTTGTTGGAGTGGTTGATGTAACAGTGCCTCCATTAGCTGAGCTTAAGGTTAAACTCGGGCTCCATGTATAAGATGTAGCACCAGTAGCATTTAATGCAGTACTGCCTAATGGACAAATTGTAGGCGTTGTGGCTGATGCGTTTACAACAACGGTGTTGTTTACAACAATAGTCATAGTTGCCGTATTCGTACAAGAAGCTACCGAAGTTGCATCAATCGTATAAGTCGTCGTCACAGATGGCGTACAAATTACACTGGATGTAGTGTTTGTATTTAAAAACACATTAGGAGACCACGTATAAGTGCTGGCTCCATTGGCGGTTAATGTATTAGTTGATAATGGACAAACGGTGCTGTTTGGCGATGTGAAAATAGTAGGTAATGGATTTACAACAATAGCTGTTACAGTACCATTAATACAGCCGTTTGCATCCATACCAGCTACTGTATAATTTTGAGATACAGTTGGAGTACCTGTTACAACAGAGCCTGTGGTAGCACTTAAGCCAGTTCCTGGTATCCAAGAATATGTGGTTGCTCCATTAGCCGTTAGGGTTGCTGTTTGTTGACCCACACAAATGGTAGCACTATTGGCAGTAATGGTTGGTAATGCATTTACGGTGATAGTTGAGGTAGTTGTATTATAACAACCATTAGCATCGATACCACCTATGGTATAACCTTCGGTAGCATTTGGAGTTCCGGTTACTAAAGATCCTGTTCCTGCACTTAAGTTTGTTGATGGAATCCAGCTATAAGTGCTAGCACCGTTAGCGGTTAAAGTGGCAGTTTGTTGCCCCACACAAATAGTTGCATTATTAACTGTTACAGTTGGTAATGGATTAACCGTAATGGTTGATGTGGTTGTATTAAAACATCCATTAACATCTGTTCCTGTTATAGTATATGATTCGGTGGCATTTGGTGTACCAGTAACAACAGCACCAGTACTAGCGCTTAAATTAGTATTTGGTGTCCAACTATAAGTATTTGCACCGTTAGCTGTTAAAGTGGCCGTTTGTTGGCCAATACAAATAGAGGTACTGTTAACGGTTACAGTTGGTAGTGGATTAACCACAATGGTTGAAGTAGTACCAGTAATACATCCATTTATATCAGTACCATTTACCGTATAGTTTTGAGTAGTGGCAGGAGAGCCAGTTACTACAGAACCTGATGTTGCGCTTAACCCAGCAGACCAAGTATACGTAGAGGCACCATTAGCAGTTAATGTTGCTGTTTGTTGCCCTACGCAAATGGATGAACTATTTACGGTTACAGTTGGTTGAGGATACACCACAACCGATGTTGTAGCTGTATTGGTACATCCAGCAGCAGTTACACCTACTACCGAATAAGTAGTAGTGGTAGATGGAGTTGGTGTAATTGTAGTAGTGGTTGCTCCAGTACTCCAAGAATAGGTATTTGCACCACCGCCAACTAATTCTATTGGGTCACCAGGACAAATTGGTTGTCCTTGACATTGAGTATCCATAACACCAAATGCTAAGTTGATATAGGTTTCGTTGTTACTGTAATCAAATGAGATACAAGAATGCATTCCAGGGAATCGAATAATTGTAAATCCTTCAGCTCCTATTAAAGTAGTAGAATTTACGTAAGTCATATTTGTACCCGTCCATAATACTTGATATGGAACACCAGTTGTTATAGTAATTGGTAAAGCCGCTTGTCCGATACTAGCAAAGGCTATTTGAGGGTTAATAACTGGTTGACTAAAACAGAAATTAAAAGTTCCAGCTAAATCATTTCTAATAGTTGTAGCTGCAATTGGTACACTGTAGGATGCAGGGAATGTACCACCACTAAACATAGATGGTGTTGTTGATAAACCACCTCCCGAATGAGTCGCATTAAATGTAATGCCATTTGGCAAGCTACCTTGCGCTACTGATGGTGTCACAGAGGTAACATTCAACCAATTTAAAATACTGGTATCACATACACTATTTTTTTGAATGATGTAGACATTAGGTGGAAATCCATTTCCAGACAGATTTACAGAAACGGTATTACTTCCAACACAACCGCCAGATGTTCCTTGAACAGTATAAATTGTTGAAACAGTAGGTGTAGCAGTTACAGAACTTCCATTGGCAGAACTTAAACTAGATGAGGGCGACCAAGTAAACGAAGGTGTGCCACTAGCAGTTAGTGTTGCAGATTGAGTTGGACAAATAGTAGCATTAGGAGAAACTGAAATAGTAGGCGTAGGATTCACCACAATAGCAGTAGTTGTTCCGCTAATACAGCCATTCGCATCTGTTCCTAAAACTGTATATGTTTGAGTAGATGAAGGCGTTCCAGTAACAACGGCTCCCGAAGTAGAACTTAGTCCTGCAGACCAAGTATAAGTAGATGCACCGTTAGCAGTTAAAGTTGCTGTTTGTTGTCCAGAACAAATTGTAGAACTATTAGCAGTAATAACAGGTAATGGATTTACACTTAATGTAGTTACTGCAAATTGAGGGCAAGAATATCTGTCTTCAGAATATACGGTAAAGGTATTTGCAGATAAAGAAGTTACAGTAATTTGATCTGTATTTCCTGGTGTACTGGTATTAGTAAATGTTTCAGTGCCAGATTGAACCCATGTGTAAGTATATCCAGGAGAACCTAAAAGCGTACTGGCATTAAGCGTAACATTTGTTCCGGGACAATGAATAGTTGGTGTTGTTACGGTTACTTGAGGACAAATATTTACTTCAATCACTGATAGAGAGTTGTATCCAGAGCAATTTAAGTCGTTCCAGCTTCCATCAGGATAAATTTGCGTACAATCTTCAACACCTCCTGCATCATTTGGTTCACCTGGAGCCCAATTTGAATAAGTTATTGGTGCACCATCATACCATACAAAGCTCCCTTCAGTAATCGCATCACTAAAGCCAATCCAAATTACGTTTGACGAGAATCCTTGATTAGATAATGCTTGAACTAAATCTGCATTTTCAGTTGCTGATTGAACTGAAATTAAATTTGCACCAAAACTTTGAGCGTATGCCTGGGCTTGAGGCCCTGTCATAAATTGCGGGTTGATAAAATACAAACTGCAAGAGTTGTTCATTCCCAATAATTCTATATTACCAGCATTGGTAAGTGTTGAACGAATTAATGATAAATTACATGAACTAGACACACAAGCGCCAATGCCAATAGAGATTGTTCCAGTACCTAAACATCCACCAGTAGCCCCTACAACTGTATAGATGGTACTGCCTAATGGAGATGCAGTTACATTTGAGCCATTTGCTGAGCTTAAAGTTGCAGAAGGAAACCAAGTATAAGTAGTGGCACCATTAGCATCTAATAAAGCAGATGCACCAGGGCAAACCGTAGGTGTATTTGAAGAAAGTGTTAATGTTAAAGGACCACTCATGCTTATGGTAGCTGTAGCTGTTCCAGTACAAGTTCCAGTTGCTCCCAAAACAGTATATGTAGTAGCTGTTGTAGGACTGGCAGTAACGCTGTTGCCGTTAGCAGAACTTAATGAGGCTGATGGGCTCCATGTATAGTTGGTAGCTCCGCTGGCCGTTAAAACGACTGGAGTACCAGCACAAACCGTTGAAGTGTTTGGCGTAACCGTTAATGTTAAGGCTCCTCCAATGGTAATATTGGCAGTTGTGGTTCCTGTACATGTTCCATTAGCACCAATTACCGTATATGTAGTATTAACTGAAGGGCTTGCAGTAACTGAAGTTCCGTTAGCTGAGCTTAAAGTTGCCGAAGGACTCCAGGTATAATTTGTTGCACCACTGGCCGTTAAAGCAACCGTACTACCCGCACAAATAGAAGAACTGGTTGGAGAAACTGATAAAGATAATGCTGGACTTAAACTGACTGTAATGGCGGCGGTTGCAGTGCCACAACTTCCTGTAGCAGTAACAGATATAGTTCCGGCAGTAGCACCAAAATTTACAGTAATCACATTTGAATTAGTTGGCGTAGAAGTAATACTTGCTCCTGCAGGCACCGACCAAGTATAGTTAGTACTAGCTACGTTAGCAACAGAATAAGTTACTCCAGTAGTATTTGGACAAATGCTTGTAGAACCAGATATAGCACCAATGGCAGGAGGTGTGCCTCCAACAACAACTTGTACTGTTGAGGTTTGGTTACCGCTACAGCCAGGAGCACTAACGCTATATGTGGTTGTAATACTTGGTGTTGCTATAACTGTTCCGCCGCTAACTGTGTTTAGAGAAGCACCAGGTGTCCATGTATATGAACTACCTCCTGTTGCAGTTAAAGTGCTGCTTTGTCCAGGGCAAATAGTAGATGTTGGAGAAACGGTTAGAGCAGGGGTTGCAGGCAAAACAGTAACGGTTAAGTTTTTAGTATTGCTACAGGTATTAATTAAACCAGAAGCATTTAAACTTATAACATAAGAACCAGCTGCGGTATATGTGTGAACGGGACTAAAAGCTGATGCAGGACTACCACCTAAGTAAAAGGCTGTTCCACCATCTCCAAATGTCCATAAATAAGTTGCAAACGTTCCTTGGTTAGAAGTTGTTTGACATAAAAATGATCCACAAGAACATTGGTTAATCCCTAAGCCACCAGTACTACAAGGATAAGTAGATGTATTAGTAAATGTAACGGCCGTTCCAGCACAAACAGTTAAGGAAGGAACAACAGAAAAGTTTGCAATAGGCGCGTCCGTAACGGTAACTGCTTTGGTAACAGTAGCCGTACCGCAGGCACCGTAACTAACTACCAAAGTAAAGTTTAGTGTACCAGCTGTATTTGCTGTAATTGAAATTGTTTGATTGTTTTGTTGACCAGCTGGTACTGCAGCGCCTGTCCATGTATAGGATATCGCACTTGAAGAAGATAAAGCAAACGTTGAACCTTTACATACCGATGATGGTCCAGTAATAACAGGTGTTGCAGGGGCAACGTTAAATGATACCGTAGTTGTTGGCATCGCATTACCACAGTTGTCAATAAAGCTATTTCCATCAGACCCTGGATGCGCATTTAAAACCCAAGGGCCTCCTCCAGAAAGTAATGGAGTAATCGTAAACTGTATTTGAGCAGTAGAACTACCACAGTTTACACCACTAGCGCCCGTAATTGTATATGGGCCACCAGTTCCAGAAATAGACATATCTGAGCCATTTGCGGCAATGGAAGCGCAAGTAATTTGTTCACTTGTATTTAATGTTAAAATATTACTTCCACAGGGAGCAGTCACACTCGATAAAGTAGGAGGGGTAACATCAAAAATACTAGCAGTACCAGGTGTAAAATTTAATTGATAACCATTAGACGAGGATGAGTAATTACTTATAATCAAAACGTATGTTTGTCCTACGGCAGTTGCTAATACTGTACTTTGATTTGGACCACTAGCAGGTTCTGATGGATTAGTACCTGAAGATGATAATCCAGTAACCCCACCTGTAGCAGAGAAATTACAACGAACTGGGGTTAAGGCTCCACTACTGATAGCCGAACAGTTTGTTCCCGTGATATTGTATAAGGCAAAATCATAATCCTCACCCGAAACATTGGGGGTAATATTAAAAGCAATGTTTCCTGCCGAACTGCTTGTAAAAGTATACCAAACAGAGTTTAATTCATTACTTCCTAAGCAGGTATTGCTTGGGATTTCTTGTGAAGAACCATTACCAGAATAGGATGCCGTGGTAGAATAAACGTTTTGACAGACAGGAATAGCGCTATTACACTGCTGTTCAGGGCCAGTAGTTAAAACGGTTGGATTAGTTCCAATACCCAATCGGGCATTCGTAAAGTAAGGAGAATGTCCTTCTTTTACTTTAATTTTTTCGGCAATTGGTAATTCGTCGTATGGTGTTTGCGCTAAAAAAGAAAACGATAAGCTACAAAAAAATAAAGTTATAAATTTTGTCAATTTCATTGTATTAATTTGGATTTAGTCCAGCCTTAAAAATAAGCATAATCTAGCATTTATAAATGTTAATCTGATTAAGAAAGTCATTTGGGAGTGTAAAACTATGTGTTTAGTTAGCAAAGAAATAAGTTTAAAGGTTAAATAGCCAAATAATACCCCAAAAGCACATATTTAAACTAAATGATTATTTTAGCCGACTAAATACTTAAAACTTTTTAGTAAAAAATTGTTTCGTATGATTTTTTTCTAAAATCTGGTAAAATTGAATGAAATTATTAGTACGTCCCCCTCAAATATTAAGAAGTCTTTATAGAGGCTCTCTATGGCGCATGAGTAAAACAGAAAACACTATTTACCTTACCTTTGATGACGGACCGATACCAGAACTAACGCCTTGGGTTTTAGATGTTTTAAAGGAAAAAAATGTAAAAGCCACCTTTTTTTGTGTAGGAGAAAATATTACTAAGCATTCTCAAATTTTTGACAGAATCTTAACCGAAGGGCATCAGGTAGGAAATCATACGTATAACCATATAAAAGGCTGGAAGGTAACCAAAAGCTTTTATCTCGAAAATATTAAAAAATGTCAAGATTTAACTAAAACCAATTTATTTCGCCCACCTTACGGAAGAATAAAAAAGAGTCAGTATAATGCTTTAAAAAATGACTATAAAATGGTTTTTTGGGATGTTTTAACCTATGATTACGATAAATTCACGTCACCTAAAAAATGTTTAGATAATAGTATCAGATATACACGAAATGGAAGTATTATTGTGTTTCACGATAATATAAAAGCAGAAAATAATTTAAAATTTACGCTTCCTAATTATATAGACCATTTTTTGAAATTAAATTATAAATTTGCAGTTCTATAAATTAATTGAAATGAAATCGGTATACTATATTCTGTTCTTTTTCTCTCTTGGATTTTTTGCTTGTAAAACAGGAACTCCAGAAAAAACAGAAACTTTTAAGGTTTGGGGTAACTGCGAAAAATGCAAGGCAACTATTGAAACTGCTTGTAATGTTGATGGTGTTGTCGAAAAAGACTGGAACGTTGAATCAAAATTAATGACAGTTAAATTTGATACCACAAAAATTACATTAAACGGTATTGAAGAATTAATTGCAAAAGCAGGTTATGACAACGATGGCTATTATGGAGATGATTATGCTTATGGTAAATTAGCAGATTGTTGCCAGTATGAGCGCAAGCCATTTGAATTAAAATAATTCCTTTTTTTATTTTTTATCTGTAATTTCATGTGGTTGATTGTAACAACAAATTACTTCGCATGAATTTTTTTAGAATCATAAACTTTCTTTTGGTTTTTACTTGTATGTGTTTGGTTTCCTGCACCTCTCAAAAGGTAAATCAATCAAGTAGCGACCGACTTTATAAAAAAGAAAATAATGAGTTAGCCGCTAAATATACAATTTATCATCTCAACGATAGTGTTTCACAGTTGTTTTACGAAATTTCAAATGAATCGTTGTTATATAAAAAAGCTGACACAACAACTAGTTTTTACAGTCATGTAAAACTATTTTTAAAAGTAAGTGCTGAAGATAATTTAGGATATACTATCGATACAGCCTCTTGTTTTATTATTGATAGACAAACCGATGCTATTGTAAAATATTTACGAGGGAGTATTTTCTTTAAATTAAAAAAAGGCTTTAGTTATTATTTAGATATTAGTGTTATAGATATCAATAAAAAAATTATTTATTCTCATAGCGAATACTCTAATAAAACAAATGTAGAGTCTCGTCAAAATTTCTTAATCACCAACTCAAGAAACGAAGTATTATTCTCCTCTTACTTCAAACCAAATGACTTAGTATATGCTCAATCCCTTAGAAATCAGGAAAAACTGTACGAAGTGGATTACTTTAAGTCTAATTTTAGATTAGCACTTCCTCCTTTTTCTACGGAACCTATGCAACATTTTTCATATAAACCCGATTCGGTTTTTAGTTTGTATACAAAAAATGATTTATTAGAAGTTTCACTTCCACCAAAAGGCTTTTTTCATTTAAAAACAAATAACCAAACAAAAGACGGAGTTACTTTTTTTGTTTACGAATCTTCATTTCCTAAAATAAAAAATACCGAGCAAATGATTTGGGCTACACGCTATATTATGGCTAAAAAAGAATTTGATAATTGTATGTTAGCTGAAGATAAAAAAGCAGCCATTGATAAGTTTTGGGTAGATATTGCTGGAAGTAATGAAAGAGCCAAAGAATTAATTAGAAAATATTATGGTAGAGTGCAGGAATCAAATAAATTATTTACAAGCTTTCAGGAAGGCTGGAAAACAGATAGAGGAATGATTTATGTTGTGTTTGGTGCTCCTAATAAAGTAACCAAACGAAAAAATGGAGAGGTTTGGACCTATGGAGAAATAGGAAACCCGAACTCTCTGGTATTTTCATTTATAAAAGTCATTAATCCTTTTACAGATAATGATTATTATTTAGAAAGAAACGAATTATTTAAAGCGCCTTGGTATCAGGCTGTAGATATGTGGCGACAAGGGCGAATTTATTTAGACAACTAAATTATTCTACTTTATCAGTTTCTAAAACTCTTAGTTTAACCGATTCTACAGTTTGTTTTTTGCGTTGTAAGATGGTGATCTCGTAACCACCATATTGTCGCTTTTCGTTAACGCCAGGTATTCTTCCCCATAAAAAATTAATTAAACCAGATATGGTTTCATATTTAGGACTTTCTGGTAGAGACATTGGTAATGATTCATTCACATCGCCAATACTGCTATGAGCATTCACAATATATTCTGTTTCACTTTTCTTTTCAACCGTTGGCTTTTCTTCATCATGTTCATCTTGAATTTCGCCAACTAATTCCTCAATAATATCTTCCATGGTAACAATACCCGCAGTTGCACCAAACTCATTGGTAACAATAGCAATTTGCATGTGTAACTTTTGAAAATCTCTTAACAAATCATTAATCTTCATACTCTCAGGTACAAAATGCGCGGGGCGCATAATATCTTTTATGGTTCTGAATTTTTTAGAAATTAATTCTTTGAATAAATCTTTAGCATAGATGACACCAATAATATTATCAATATCTCCCAAATAAATTGGGTAACGAGAAAAACCTTCGTCAGAAATTTTTTGTACAATACCGTCTTTATCTAAGGCTTCAATATCAATGGCTGTTACTCGGTTTTGAGGAACCATAATTTGTTTTACAATTCGATCATCAAAATCAAATACATTTTGTATCAATTCGTTTTCGCTTGGTTTAATAGCACCGCCTTCTTCACTTTCTGTTAGAATTAAACGTAACTCTTCCTCTGTATGAACATCTTCTTCTCCAACTTTTTTAATTCCCAACATTCTTAAAAACATGTTCGACGATTGATTGAGTAACCAAATAAAAGGTGCAAATACAAAATAAAAAACGCGCATTGGCCACGAAATAAAAAGAGTCGTTTCGAGTGGATATTTAATACCAAACATTTTAGGGACTTGTTCGCCAATAGTGATGTGAAAAAATGTAATTAACGTAAAGGCAATAGGAATTGTTACCACATGAGGATTAACTTCAACGTTTATTTTATAGAAAAGATTACCCACAATTTCACTCATCACATGTTCACCAAAAGCACCTAAGCCTAAGCTTGCCAATGTAATTCCAAGTTGAGTAGCTGATAAGTAAGAGTCTAATTTTTCAACTAATTGCTGAGCCACTTTTGCTCGTTTACTACCTTTTTGAGCTAAGAGGTCAATTTGAGAAGAACGAACTTTAACAAGAGCAAACTCGGCAGCCACAAAAAAACCGTTTAATAAAACTAATAAAAAAGTAAGAAATAAATCTGCTAACATATATAAGTAATAACCTTACACAAATATAGCAATAGAATTGGAGATATTAAAACGGAGTAATTAGAAGCTTATTTAAGCTTTTTAGCTAGTTCCGCTTCTTTATGTGAAATAGCAATTTTTAAAAGTTCAATTTCTTCCATTAACTTTTGAGGACTAGAATCCTCTCCATCATTCCACAACTTATTAGTGAAATAAGGTTTTTCGCTATAATTAACTTTAATGTTATTGTCTCTAAAAAAACTATATAAAGGAACTTTTAAATTTTTTGAAATATCCTCTAAATAGCGTAGTTCTAGGGTTTTGTTTGCTAAACCGTTTTCTAATTGTTCTTCAGATAAATTTAGGTAATCAGCTAATTGAGAAAATGTATAATTCTCTTTCACTAATATGTCTTCTATTTTTCTTCTCAACGTATTCATACTACTAATTTACAAAAAAATATAACAATAGATTTTTCTACAAAATAAGTTCCAATTCGGTTTTATCTTAAAATCACTAATCGATTTGCATCCAGCTTTATAAAAATAAAAAGCAAAATTGTGAATGACCAAAGTGATGAACCACCGTAACTAAAAAATGGTAATGGTATTCCAATCACAGGCATTAACCCAATAGTCATACCAACATTGATGGCTAAATGAAAAAATAATACAGACGCTACACCATAACCATATATTCGGCTAAATGGCGAACGTTGCCTTTCTGCCATAAATATTACTTTGATAATTAAAAAGAGCTCAAGCATAATTACAACACTTGTGCCTATAAATCCCCATTCTTCGCCAACTGTACAAAAAATAAAGTCGGTATCTTGTTCAGGAACAAAATCGTATTTTGTTTGAGTACCTTGTAAATAACCTTTGCCCCAAAAACCACCAGAACCAATAGCAATTTTTGCTTGGTTCACATTATAACCTTCTTTTTTTAGATTTACCGTTCCTCTACCTAATAATACGTCAATTCTTGTTTTTTGATGTTCCTCTAAATGATTATACACATAATTGGTTCCTAATACAACACTACTCGCAGTTGCAAAAACAATTGCAACAATAATTAAGTTTTTGCGAGAACGTTTGATGAATAAAAATGCTAAGGCTGAAATAATACCTAAAGCAATAATTAATGTTTGCGAGTCGATAACTAATGATAATACAAATAACAAAGCTGAGAGTAGGCCGAAAATTAAAAAGTTAACGGATAATCCCTCTCTATATAATGTAATAATAAATGCTACAAACACTAAAGCTAAACCTGTTTCATCTTGTAATACCTTAATAATTAATAAGGGCATTCCTAAAATAATAGCAGCAAAAATGGTGTTCTTGTAATTTTTAATTAAGTCACTAATTCTATTTCTTCGTGATGTTTCAACCTCAATGTTTACATTACTTAAATATTTGGCAAGGGCTAAATTGGTAGCAAATTTCATAAACTCCGCTGGTTGTATACCAAAAGAACCAAATCGAAACCAAGAGCGACTTCCTTTTACTTCTCTTCCTAAATAAGGAACGGCAATACAGGCTAATAATAAAAAGGCGTAAAAGAAATAGGCAAATACGGTATAAAATCCAGCATCAATAATTAAAATAAAAGTGGCAATAAAAAAAGCACTACCAATCCACACCAATTGCATCCCGTATTTTTGAGAAGTATCAAATATGTTTTGGTGTTCTTCGTTATAAACAGCTGCATAAATATTAAGCCAGCCCATAAAAACGAGAATTACATAAACAAGAACAGCTACCTTGTCTATACCATAAAATAAACTATTTTCTTGTTTTCTCAATGTCCTTTTTTCTTTTTAGGAGTTGCAGTTTGTTTACCTAATAAATTTTTACCACCAATTAAATCAGCTTCCATCATGCGTTTTTCCATGTCGGGGCGGGTTACTTTACCAGTTAAATATTTTTCAATCATTAAACTCACAATAGGCGCACTCCATGTACCACCAAAACCAGCGTTTTCAACAAAACATACCATGGCAATTTTTGGATTATCTCTTGGTGCAAATGCCGAAAAAACCGCATGGTCTTTTCCATGAGGATTTTCTGCAGTTCCTGTTTTACCACAAGCTACAATACCAGGTATTTTTGAAGCAGTCGCTGTACCTGCATCAAAACATTTTTGCATACCATCTAATACATTTTGATAAGCTTCTGAGCTTTGAACATAAGTGAAGTGTTTTTCTTTAAATTTCGGATCTAATTTTTTTTCAATACCCACACCTTTTATACAATGTGGTGTATAAAAATAACCGCGGTTTGCAATTGATGCAACAACGTTTACCATTTGTAAAGGAACTAAAGTTAACTCTGCTTGTCCAATTCCTAATGAAACAACAGTATTACTTCTCCAATGATTTTTTCCAAATACTTTATTGTAATACTCAACCGATGGAACATTCCCAGGTTTATCAAATGGTAAGTCTGTTCCTAATTTTGTATTTGGACCGAAAGAACGAACAGCATCACGCCAATGGTTATAACCATCTTCGAACTTTGGAAATTTTTTTTGATCCACAATTTCTCTGAATACATAACTATAGTAAGAGTTACAGGATGTTGCTATTGAACCAGGTAAATCAGTGGATGGATGAGGGTGACATTTTGGATGCCCACCCATTGGGGGATAACCACCATGACAAGGGAAAACAGTGGAGCGCGAAATTAATCCGTCTTGTTGTGCAATTAAGGCATCAATTAATTTAAAAGTAGAGCCAGGAGGATACATGGCCGTTAGCGCTCTATTAAATAATGGTAAGTTTAAAGAATCATAGTATAGTTTCGTGTAGTTCTTTGAACGCTCTTTTCCACCCACTAATAAATTAGGGTCGTAGCCAGGGCTTGAGATTAAGCATAAAATTTCGCCAGTGCTTGGTTCAATAGCAACGATAGCACCTTTTTTACCTTTCATTAATTTTTCACCGTATTCTTGTAATTCAATGTCAATACTACTAAACAAAGGTTTTCCAGCTATGGCAGCAGTGTCATATAAGCCATTCATGTAACGACCTTTGGTTTTGTTATGAACGTCAACCATTACAATTTGTTTTCCTTTTACACCTCTTAAATCTTCTTCGTAAGATTTTTCAATACCACTAATTCCGATGTAATCGCCTTCAATATAGTAATTGTCTTTAGCCGCTTTTTCTTTTGTAACCTCACCAACATAACCTAATAAGTGAGCTGCAATAGGTCTTGGGTATCTTCTGACTGTTCTTGATTGAACATCAAAACCTTTGAAGCGATACAATTTTTCTTGAAGCGCAGCGTATACTTTATTGGATAATTGTTTTTCGAAAATACTTTCTTTACGCGGTGAGTTTGGCGCTTGACAAGCCTTTTTCATTTTACGTAGAAATTCCTCTTTAGTAATTTCTAAAATTTGGCAAAGCGCCAACGTATCGCATCCTTTAGCGAGTTTTGGTGTTACCAGTAAATCGTAGGAGAGTACATTTTGTACTAAGAGTTTTCCATTACGGTCGTAAATGTAACCTCTTAATGGATATTCTGTTCTGTTTCTAAAGGCATTATTTCTGGCATCTAGTTTATATTTATCATCAACAATTTGAATATAAAATAAACGAGAAATGTATACAATGGCTACTACAATAAAGAAACCACTGATAATATATTTTCTGTCAGCTAAATGAGAATTGTTATTCATTATTTGTTCCTATCAGTTTTGTAAAATAAAAATTGAACAATGTAAATGAAACAAAATGTGCCAACTGTACTTAACAGTACTCTTAAAAAAGTTCTGAAAAATTCACTAAATCTGAAAATCTCTAAGTAAAAAAAGAATAAATGATGAATAAATATAATAAGTGCGGAGTAGGTAATAAACCACAAAGGCCCCATTGAATCAACATTTGGAATTAATCCTGGGTCGTATCCCTCGCGTGGAGATAATAATTTTAAAATATAATATCGAGCAAAACCAATTAATGTGCAAGCTGCCGCATGCATACCCGCAGTATCATAAAACATATCAATAACAAGGCCCGTGAAAAATGATAAACCTAACACAACTAGTTTAGGTGTTTCGAAGGGAAGTAATAAAATAAACAAAACGTAAGGAAAAAGAATAACAAAAGATCCTAAACGAATATTTTGCACGATTAGAACTTGTAAAAGAACTAATAGAATAAATCGAATTCCTATTTTAATAACGTTATTTATCACTTTGTACCTGCGATTTAATTTCTAAACTATCTCTTTCTGTTTTATAATTGTATTTAATAATTGACACATGATTTACTTTTTTCAAATCAGCACTCAACTTTACTTTCACTGTGTAAAAAGATTCATTTGGTCGTTGCTCATAACTATCAACAGTTCCAACCATAATGCCTTCTGGGAAAATACCAGATAAAGAACTTGTAATAACCGTATCTCCTTTTTTTATTTTTGCATGAGTAGGAATGTCTGTTAAGTTTGAAAAACGATAATCTTTACCGTCCCAAATTAAAGGACCATAAGTTCCATCTTTTTTTAACTGACAGTTTACTCGAACATCTTTATGTAAAATAGACATGGCTGATGAAAAATTTTCTGATACATCTTTTACAATACCTATAATCCCATCACTTGTAATAACAGCCATGTCATGTGTTACCCCTTGTGCTTCACCAACGTTTAATGTTAGGTAGTTATTTCTTTTATTTACAGAACTATTAATAGCTTTCCCACTCATAAATTCATACTCTTGTTTGTAGAGTGTGTCATTTTTTTTGTAGATTTTTAATGGGATAGCCGCGTAACCTAATTTAATTCTGTTTAGTAAAAATGTATTCATTTTTGCTAAACGCTCATTTTCATCTTTTAATAATAAATATTCTTTTGCGCCAGCCTCAACTTCGTAAATTTTAGCACTTACTTTATTCGAAGAATTTAAAAGACTAGAGCCTTGGTAGCCATTATTTTTTATCATCAAGAAAAAACAAATAAATTCTAAAAATAAAAACACAAAAAAGAAATTGTTTTTATATAAAAAATTTAAAAGGTTTTTCATTGGTGTTGTTTTACGAGCTCAGTAAGTTTGTAATTAAAATTTTAATGCAAATCCAGCTTGTATTGGAGCCGACATATCCCAACCTAACTCTGAGTATACGCCAAAGTTTTTAGTGAAATAATATCTAATACCAACTGTAAATGATTCGTAAGCACCAGAGCGTTTTGAAACAGCGATGTTTGCTCCATCAGGATTATCGGTTGTTTGAACCGCTGAGTTAACATTAAAGCCTAAACCAATACTTGCGTAACAGTCTAATTTTTCTTTAGTATAAAAATGGTATGTCCCTCTGGCACCAACTGTTATTGTGCGATAAACATCAGTTTCGCTATAATTAACATATTTTAATTGTCCATTATTCCAGTGATTGTAATTAAATTTAATAGTGGTTGAGTTGTAACCTAAAACAATTCCAGCGCCAACAGTGTGTCCCCACTTAAATTTGTAGATACCATAATCTCCTTTTAAAATTAATGGACCAAAGCCTCTAACGGTTGTTGAACTATAACTATTATATGCAACGCGTAAAGTTGAGCGGTATAAATCTGGCAAACCATAACCAACAGTAGCAACGACCGTACCTTTTTCATAAGCAGAATTATCTTGCGCTACTACTTTAGGAGCTGATAAAATAGCATTTATTAAAACTAGGGCGAATAAAGATATTTTTTTCATATTTATTTTAAGTTGTTATTTAATTAAGAATGGGAATTTGTGTACATTTTTCAAAGCAATACCAGTTCCACGAGCTACAGCTCTTAATGGATCTTCGCATACATGAACAGGTAATTTTGTTTTTAAAGAAATTCGTTTATCAAGTCCTCTTAATAAAGAACCACCACCAGCCATATAAATACCAGTACGGTAAATATCAGCAGCTAATTCAGGAGGCGTCATCTCTAAGGCATTTAAAATCGCTTCTTCAATTTTTGAAATAGATTTATCTAAGCAATGAGCAATCTCTACATAACTTACAAATACCTCTTTAGGAATACCACTCATTAAATCCCTTCCTTGAACGGCGAAGTCTGCTGGCGGGTTTTCAATTTCTGTCATAGCAGCACCAACTTCAATTTTTACTTGTTCAGCACTACGCTCACCAATTAAAATGTTATGTTGACGACGCATATATTCTTCAATATTAGCGTTAAAATCATCACCTGCAATACGAGTTGATTTATCACACACAATACCTCCTAATGCAATAACGGCAATTTCTGAAGTACCACCACCAATATCAATAATCATATTTCCCATTGGTTCTTCTACATCTATTCCCATACCAATAGCTGCTGCCATCGGTTCATGAATCATGTATACTTCTTTTGCTCCTGCATGTTCAGCACTGTCACGTACCGCACGTTTTTCTACTTCGGTAATTCCACTTGGAATACAAATTACCATACGAAGAGATGGTTTAAAAAAACGATTACCAGGATTAATCATTTTGATCATTCCTTTAATCATTTCTTCTGCAGCTTGGAAATCGGCAATAACCCCATCACGTAAAGGACGAATGGTTTTAATGTTTTCGTGTGTTTTTCCGTGCATCATTTGCGCCTGCTTTCCAACGGCAATAACTTTACCAGTTGTTCTATCAACCGCAACAATACTTGGTTGGTCAACCACTACTTTTTCATTATGAATAATGATTGTATTGGCTGTACCTAAGTCAATTGCAATGTCTTGTGTTAAAAAATCGAATAATGCCATGCTTTAATGAGTTAATTTGTTTATTTGACAATTAGTCAATATTATTAATAATTATATTTAATTAGCAAATAGTCGAATGGACTCATTGCCTAATTACTTTAGTGTTTAAAATGTCTTGTTCCAGTAAATACCATGCTCATGCCATTTGCATTACAGTACTCAATACTGTCTTTGTCTTTAATAGAACCTCCAGGCTGAATTACAGTATCAACACCAACTTTATGAGCAATCTCAACACAATCAGCAAATGGAAAAAATGCATCACTTGCCATTACAGCACCTTTTAAATCAAAGCCAAAAGCCAATGCTTTGTTGATAGCTTGTTTTAAAGCATCTACGCGAGATGTTTGCCCTGTACCGCTTGCAATTAACTGATTGTTTTTTGCAATAACAATGGTGTTTGATTTGGTATGTTTAGCTAATTTGTTAGCAAATAATAAATCTTTAATTTGAGCTTCAGTTGGAGCCACGTTAGTAACTACAGTTAAGTTTTCTGAGGTTTCAACAACCGCATCTTTATCTTGCTCAACAATACCGTTTAATAATGTTCTGATTTGTTTTGTTGGTAACGTAACTGGCTTTTGAACTAAAATAATACGGTTGTTTTTTGATTTTAAGAGAGTTAAAGCAGTTTCTGAATAGCTAGGTGCAATAACTACTTCGCAAAATAATTTATGAATTTCTTCAGCAGTTTCAAAATCAATTTCGGTATTGCTAATTAAAATACCACCAAATGCCGAAACAGGATCTCCTGCTAAAGCATCTAAGTAAGCATCTACTATTTTTGGTCGGCTAGCAACACCGCAAGCGTTATTATGTTTTAAAATTGCAAATGTAGGTTCTGTTGTAAAATCTGCCATTAAGTTTACGGCAGCATCAACATCTAACAAATTATTATAAGATAATTCTTTGCCATTTAATTTTTCAAACATCGCTTCCATGTTACCATAGAATACACCTTTTTGATGAGGGTTTTCTCCGTAACGTAAAACAGCTCCTCCATTAAAACTATTTTTTAAGACAGGTAATTGTTCAGTTGTGTTAAAGTAATTAAAAATAGCTGAATCATAATGGCTGCTCATTGCAAATGCTTTTGCAGCAAATGTTTTACGGTCAGCAATATCAGAGAAACCATTTTTCTCGTTTAATAAATTTAAAAGAGATGAGTAATCGTTTCTTGATGATACAATCACTACATCATTATAATTTTTGGCGGCAGCTCTGATTAATGAAATACCACCAATATCAATTTTTTCAATGATATCTTCTTCAGAAGCGCCGCTTGCTAACGTTTCTTCAAATGGGTATAAATCCACAATTACCAAGTCAATGGTAGGGATTTCGTGTTGCTCCATTTGAGCCACATCTGTATCTAATTCTCTACGACCTAAAATTCCACCAAAAATTTTTGGATGTAATGTTTTAACTCTACCTCCTAAAATTTCAGGAAACGAAGTTAATCCTTCAACTGATTTTACAGGTGCTCCAAGATTTTCTATAAAAGTTTGAGTACCACCAGTACTGTAAATGGTAACTCCTAGTTCGTTTAATTTTTTAATAACGGGTTCTAAATTATCCTTGTAAAAAACGGAAATAAGTGCGCTGTTTATTTTCTTTAAATTGCTCATAAATTGTAGTAAAACACAAAGATAATTGTTCGAAGGGCTTCTGGGAGATTTGTTGAAAAGTGCTTAAAAATCAGTATAAATCGGTTAGTAACAAGTTTTTAACAATTTTGTTTTAATCGAAAAAATCAGTCTTATATAGTCTTTTTTTCTATTTTTAAGAGATGTTTGATAAACTAGAATTATTGGATAGGGAATTGTTTTTAGCCATTAATGGTTTGCATGCCCCATTATTGGATCATGTAATGTATTACATTTCTCAAATTTGGGTGTTTGCCCCTTTTTTTGTGTATTGGTTGTATATGGTGTTTAACCGATATGGTGCTAAAAAACTATTGATTTTGTTGGGCTTTTTAGGACTGTTGGTTTTGTTAACCGATCAAACTTCTAATATTACTAAGCATACCATTAAAAGATACAGACCAACACATAATCTCGAAATCCAATCAAAGGTGCATACCGTCAATGATTATAAAGGAGGGATGTATGGATTTTTTTCGGGACATTCTACTAATACGTTTGGTGTTGCGATGTTGTTATTTTTAATTTTCAGAAAAGAATCACTTGTATTTAGAGCTTCCTTTTTTGCATGGGCCGCCATAACTGCTTATTCCAGAATATATCTGGGAGTTCACTATCCCTCCGACATATTTGTAGGATTTATAGTGGGATTGTTTTGGGGGTATGTGGTGTATCGATTAATTCAATACACTTTTAAACATAAATTTCACGAAACCGTTGAAGTATAATGATGAAGCTGTTTTTTATAGGTCTGTTTTTTAGTGTAACACTTTCGGCGCAATTGCCCGAAACAGATATTTGGTTATTTAAAATTGAAAAAAAAGAAGGGAAATATATCTCTACAAACCCTTTAAATATAACGCATCGCTTGGGTTATGATAATCAACCAACGTTTAGTTTAGACGGGAAATCAATTTTGTATGTATGCATAGATTCCTCAAAGCAAGCGGATATTTATCAATATTCTATTTCAAAAAAAACGGCTAATAATTTAACTAAATCTCAAGTGAGTGAATACTCGCCAACTATTATTCCCAGTGGATTAGGCTTTAGTTCTGTTGTGGTTGAAAAAGATTCGTCGCAGCGCGTTTGGGAGTTTAATATGGATGGAACTTTTAAACGTATTGTGCACGAAGACACTGATTCTGTAGGTTACCACACTTGGTTAAATAAGGATACCATGTTATACTACAAACTTACCGAGCCACATTCGCTTAGAGCATTAAATTTAAAAACCAATAAAGATGTTTGGATTTGTAATCAACCAACTCGTTCCTTTAAAAAAATAAGTCAGAGTTCTCGTTTTATTTATGAGTTAAAGGAATCTATTTCTACTCAATTTAGAATGTATAATCCTACTTTACGTGAGAGTTCGCTTTATGCAACATATCCCTCGGTTAATGAAGATTTTATATGGCATGACGAATTGGGTTTAATCAAATCAGAGGGGTCAGATTTATTAAAATATAATGAACAATTGAAAAACTGGGAAGTGTTATTTTCGTTTGCCGATTTAGGAATAAAAAAAATCACACGCTTTGTATTTGATTCTAAAACAAAACAATTAGCAATAGTGAATAACTTATGATGAGTGAAAAACAAATAGGAGAGTTTTTATATTCAACAGATAAAACAAAATTAGACGTTAATTACATTCAGCACTTTTTAGGTAAAGAAAGTTATTGGGCAAAAAATATTCCTTTGGAAATAGTAAAACAATCAATTGATGGTAGTTTATGTTTTGGTGTTTATGCTCATAATAAACAAATTGGTTTTGCAAGAGTGATTACTGATTATGCCACTTTTGGTTATTTAGCAGATGTATTTATTGATAAGGATTATAGAGGTAAAGACCTCAGTAAAGAGTTAATGAAATTTATCATGGAGCAAGAGGTTATTAAAAAACTTCGACGTTTTATGTTAGCCACATTGGATGCACATGGTTTGTATGCGCAGTTTGGTTTTGAGAAACTAGAAGGCGATAAACGCTTAATGGGAATTAAATTTTTTGAACAATACGCATAGCTTTTGATTTTAGCAATTATATATTTTTTAGCATTTCTGTTTTTAATAAACAAGTGGTCTTTTTTTAAAGACGACATACTTTCGTATAAAATTATTTTTTCGATTCTTATCATTAAATGCTTAGGTTGTTTTGCTTATTACTGGGTTTATTTTTGTTACTATCCATCCGGTTTTAATGGAGATAGCGTGTCTACTTTACACGATGCTAAAGTTATGTACAGCGCTTTACCGGAACATCCCATGGATTTTATCAAAATGATTTTTGGAATGCATTCTGAATTTGATACCGACCCACTATACGAACCTTATTTTGATAAAATTGAAAAGTGGGGTAGGGCAGATGTAACCGGCGATTTCTTTTTAAATGATAACAGAACTCCTATTCGAGTAAATGCTATTATTATGTTGTTTTCGTTTGGTAATTATGCGGTTCATGCTTTTGTAATGCTTGCTATTTCTTTTATTGGTCAGTTTGCATTTTACAAAACATTTAAACATTATTTTGCTAAAAAAGAAATAATCTTAGCTATTATTTTGTTTTTAACACCTTCCATTTTGTTTTGGACATCTGGTGTTTTAAAAGAGCCGATAGCCATTTGTTTATTAGGTTTATTTACCTATTCGTTTTTTAAACTATTTGTTCATTACCAAATACAAACCAAGTATATTTTTCTTTTTGTAGTTTCTTGTTTCCTTTTTTTAATAATTAAGCCATATATTTTAGTGTTACTCATTGTGCCACTTACATTGTTTGCATTAGTAAAAAGTTATAAAATAAAAAGAGTGTTTTTGTTTTATATAACCTCTCTTGTTTTAATTTATGGAACTGGTATCGTGGTTTTAAAGTATGTGTTTCGCAAGGATGTGTTAAATACCATTGTTGTTCGTCAAAACGATTTTGTGAGTTTAAGCAAAGGCGGATGGTTTTTTATAAGAGGCGATAAATATGTGAGATTAGAATACAAAGATTCTACCCACTTTAAACTTGTTGATAGAGAAAAAGCCTTGTTTCAGTTAGATAGACATTCGGCCTTTATGTATTGGAATACGCATAATTTAAGAGATACCATTTATGAAACCAATAATAAAGACACGTCTTATTTTGATTTAAGAGCTGTTTGTGCCCCTGCGGGCTCAGCTATTTTTGTAGATCGATTGCAATATAATGTGGAGTCTTTTGCAAAGCTAATTCCTCAATCGTTTTATAATGTATTATGCAAACCATTTTTTTACGATAGTAAATCTGTTTTAGAGTTAATGGCCTCTTTTGAAAATTTATGTTTTTTACTGTTTTTTGTGCTATGTTTCATATTTAAAGATAAACTTATTGTAGATAAGAATTTATTATACTGTTGTATTGCCATTGTTATCAGTTCTTTTATTTTAATAGGGATAACTACTACGGTTATAGGTGCAGTGGTGCGGTATAAAATTCCGTTTATTCCATTTTTGTTAATGATTCCGTTATTAGTTTTAAAAGCGGATATTTTAAAAAAGGTTCCGTTTATCAAACATTTAGTTAAATAGTTATATTTGTTTAAAGCATTAGTATTTTAATATGGGTTTATTTTTTGATAATTTATTTCGTAAAAAATCAGTTTCAGCTATTTCTGATGCCGAGGCACATGATGGCGGTTTGCATCGTGTACTTACGGTAAGAGACTTAACTTTTTTTGGTATTGCCGCTATTATTGGCGGAGGAACATTTAGCGCCATTGGTAATGCTTGTTATGCTGGCGGACCAGGGGTTATTTTTTTATATATTATTTGTGCAATTGCTTGTGGTTTTACGGCAATGTGTTATGCCGAGTTTGCAGCACGAGTGCCAGCTTCTGGTAGTGCTTATACCTATGCCTATGTTACTTTTGGAGAATTGTTTGCCTGGATCATTGGTTGGGCTTTATTAATGGAATATTCTATTGGTAATATTTACATTGCCTTTTCGTGGAGTGGATATTTTACAAACTTAGTACCAGGTATTCCCGAATGGTTAACCATTAACTACACCGCTGCACATCAAGCCTTTTTAGAGTCTAAAGTAGGTAGCGAAGGTATGTTGGCTTGGACAAACGCTCCTGAAATAGCAGGATTGAAAATTATTTTCGACTTGCCAGCTGTATTCATAAATTTAATTATTACGGCTTTAGTATTTGTGGGTACTAAAGAGTCTCGTAACATTAGTAATTTAATGGTAATGATTAAGCTATTAATTATTGTATTAGTTATTATTGTTGGTTGCTTTCATGTAGATATCGATAACTGGACACCTTTTATGCCTAACGGATTTAATGGTGTGATGGCTGGAGTATCGGCTGTGTTTTTTGCCTATATTGGTTTTGATGCCGTATCTACTTTAGCAGAGGAAAGTAAAAATCCACAACGCGATTTGCCACGAGGCATGATTTACTCATTAGTAATTTGTACGGTTGTTTATATTATTTTATCGCTTGTTTTAACTGGGATGGTATCGTATGAATTACTAGGAGTAAGCGATCCGTTAGCCGAAATTTTTAAATTAAAAGGCGTGAAGTGGATGTTGTTTATTGTTTCTATTGCAGCAGTAGTGGCTATGACCAGTGTGTTGCTTGTGTTTCAAATGGGACAACCACGTATTTGGATGAGTATGAGTAGAGATGGTTTATTGCCTAAAAAATTCTCAGCTATTCATCCTAAATTTAAAACGCCTGGTTTTGCAACAATAGTAACGGGTTTAGTAGTTGGTATTCCTATTTTTTTTACCGACGAAAACTTTGTGTTGGATTTTACAAGTATCGGTACCTTATTTGCTTTTGTATTGGTTTGCGGTGGGGTGTTAATATTGCCTCGTAATGATAGTGCTAAAGAAAAAGGTAAATTTAAAATGCCTTATATCAATGCTAAATGGATTATTCCAGTTATTACTATTTTAAGTTTTGTTGGTATTTATTTACAATATCCAAATTCGATTTATTCGGATGATGCTAATACATCGTATAACTTTCCAATGATTATTTTTTATTTGTTTTGGATAGTGATTGCCGTATTAACTTTCGTTAAAAACTATTCGTTAATTCCAGTTTTAGGTTTGTTATCATGCTGCTACTTACTTACAGGTATGGGCTGGACAAACTGGATGATGTTTTCTATATGGTTGGTGATAGGTTTAGTGGTTTATTTATTGTATGGCTACAAAAAAAGTAAATTAAATACAGCACATTAATTTTTTTTCTCAATCTTATTAGGAGATTGTAGTAAGATATAAAACTGTTTGAGATCATAACTTGTAACAAATTGTACTATAGGTATTATAGATTTAATTAAAGAAAAACAATATGAAATTCATCGATAAAATAGGTTTCTTTAGATTAACCTTAATTCCGTTAGCAATAGTAATTATTATCACTGCTATTGTTAATCATATATGGGGTATGGGCATTGTAGGGGCTATTATTTTAATATATGGTATACTTAACAAATGCTTAATTACAGGACAATGTGAGGTGGAAGATAAATCTGAACATAAAATCAAATCAAAAGAATAATAGTAGGTTGATATTTTAATTTTTTAGCAAAAAATTAATCTCTAACCTATTATTTAACTTATATATTTATAGTCGCACTTGTATTTCAGTTGCTGTTTAGATATATAATGAACCTCAAAAAAAATAACTACATCGAAAAAGCAATTAATTGGATTCACGAAAAAACCAATGAGAAGCAATTTCTTATTTTTGCTAGTATTTTAGTTGGTATTTCGGCTGGTATTGCAGCAGTGATTTTAAAATTATTTGTGTTTGCTATCCGCTATTATTTAGTGGATGGTTTTTTCTTAAAATATGATTTCAAGTATTTGTATTTAATATTACCACTAATTGGTATTGGGCTCACTGTTGCCATAGTTAAATATTTTTTCAAAAATCAACTCAATCGTGGTAATACAGCTATTCTTTTTGCTATTGCAAAGCGTAGTAGTTTTTTACCTTTTCATCAAATGTATTCACATGTTATTACCAGTGGCTTAACTGTTGGCTTTGGTGGATCGGCTGGTTTAGAGTCGCCTATTGTTAGCACGGGTTCGGCTATTGGGTCAAACTTTGCTCGTACTTATAAGTTAAGTTACAAAGAAAGAACGTTGCTATTAGCTGCTGGTGCAGCAGGTGGTATTGCTGGTGCTTTTAATGCGCCCATTGCAGGGGTGTTATTTGCCTTAGAAGTAATTTTGGTAGATATCAGTATCAGTGCATTTATTCCTTTATTAATTGCTGCAGCCTCTGGTGCCTTATTATCAAAAATTATTTTAAACGAAAGTGCTTTGTTATTTTTTAAATTAAAACAACCATTCGATTACCATAATGTACCCTTTTATATTTTATTGGGATTATTAGCAGGTTTTACATCGCTGTATTATGTTAACTTTTTTGATAAGGTAGAATCTAAATTTCATTCCATCCAATCTGGATTTACTAAGTGGATAGTGGGAGGTTTGGCTTTGGCTTTTTTATTTGCTTTTTTTCCTTCTTTATTTGGTGAAGGCTATGAGAGCATTAAGGCTTTATCGGAGTTTCATACCGAAGATGTGTATAAAGATAGTTTGTTACAAAACTTGGTACAAAATAAATGGTTGTTTTTAGTTTTTATTTTACTGACTTTGTTATTAAAAACAGTTGCTGCCGCTATTACATTGGGCAGTGGTGGTAATGGAGGTAACTTTGCGCCTTCGTTATTTGTAGGAGCATATTTAGGATTTGGATTTTCTTTCTTTTTAACGCTTATAGGTTTTAATTCGGTGCCTATCAGCAATTTTACCATTGTGGCTATGGCAGGTATTTTAAGTGGGGTATTTCATGCGCCATTAACGGCTATATTTTTAATTGCCGAAATTACGGGAGGCTATGAGTTAATTATTCCATTAATGTTGGTAGCCTCTATTAGTTATATCATTGTTAAACGGTTCCATCCGCAATCGTTGGATGTACGACGATTAAAAGATAAAGGTGCTATTGTATCTGAAAATAAAGATACTAGCATACTCAGTAAAATTGATGTAAAGGCTATGATAGAAACTGATTTTACTCCTATTCATTTTAAAGCTACGTTAAGAGATATTGTTGAAACCATTAAAACATCTAATCGTAACACCTTTCCTGTAGTAAAAAAGAATAATAAACTATTAGGCATTATTTATTTAGATCATATCAGAAAAGAAATGTTTAATCCTGATTTGTATGATAAAGTAACCGCTAAGGAGGTAATGCGAAAACCAACCATGGTGATTCATACCAACGAAGATATTTTTAGTATTATGAAAAAGTTTGAAGAATCAGGGCAATGGAATTTACCAGTAGTAGAAAACGATATTTACATTGGCTTTTTATCAAAATCAAGCATACTGGACAAATACCGACACGAGTTATTGGAAACGGTTTAATGATTTGCACAAGCTGTTTAAACTAAGCAGCTTTGTTTAAATAATTTTCAATTAAGTTAGCCAGTGTTTTTTCTTCAGTATCGGCAACATAAATATGCCTATCAATTTCAAATAAACTTTGGCAACCAGCCTTTATAAAAATATCTTTTATATGAGGATTGTTTTTTATATCTGAATTCACAAAGCTGCTAAACTTATCAATGGTTAAATATATTTTATCCTCTTTCATAATACCTGTGTTTTGGTGAAGCATTTCGCCTTCTGGAGTACCATTGTTGGTTAAAAATAAAAAAGTACGAAGGATGATTTTATCATCCACCACATCACCTTTAAAATAACCCACATGTTTACCCAATAAATTATATTTAAAAAGCCAATTTCCTTTTTTATTTTTTGTAATGGAGGCATTTTTTAAAGAGTCGTAAATGCTAAAATGTAATAAGCCTTTATTAACGCCATCTACTCTTTCGCTCAGGCGTTCTAGTGCGTGCGATTGAATATAAACATCATATTGTTTATTTGCAGGTTCACCTAAGCTTGTTAAATCAATGCTCAGTGTACTTAATTCATTTTTTTCATCGGGTACGAGCCAACCTACCTGATAGGCAGGCCTTGAAATGCCATCAATCATTATTTGTGTTTTTGCTGATTTAGCACAATACACATCAAAGAAAAAAAAGATGCCAGGATTTCCTTGATGCTCGCAATCTTCGCTGTGGTTTATAACATAAACGCCTTTGGAAATATCACTTTTTAAGAAGCTTATTTTGTCGATGATATTAAAATATTCTTGCCATGCATTATGATATGCTTCGCTATTTAAGAACGCTAAAAACGGAGCAAATTCTTGTTTCACTATATCTGCTTTTGGAAATGTGTTGTTGGATAGAGTAGACATATATAGTAATAATGACATACCACAAGTCATAAAATCGTAAAGCGGTATGTTTTGCGCATGGCCAATGCTTAGTGTTACAGTTTTGTTTTTAAAATGATTGAATACTATGTTTTTAGCTTCTTTTAATGTTTCAGGCTATACATCGTAACCTTTGGCGGCGCGAACTTTTATTGGATGTACTCTCAGTTTATACATTTCATCTAAAACATGATGAGGGAAGTAATGAAATACTGGAGTAGAGGTTAGTTGATTGCAAAATTGTTGTAACCGCTTTATGTATTCGTTGCGATGATGAGCCTTTTCTATCTTTTCTTGACGAGAAGTATTTATTTTTTTCTTCTTTGCCATAATCGTAATATTAAATAAGGATATACTAATTACCCCTTATAACGATGAATAAATTGTTTAGGTTATCTTTTTAGTATTTGTTTAACATAATTTTGGATTAGGTTACAGATTCAGAGTTATCAGCTTTCCCTTTACTTTTTGTTTTCTAAATTTAAAAGTCCTTTAATTTCTTAGAGAGCTTTTTTATGACTTGCAAATGCGTAGAAACATTTATCTTTGTTAGTAGCTTTTCGGGAGGTAATGTCTCAAATCACAAGCTGGTAGCTCGAAACCGTTAGTAGTAAGTGGCAGTCTAAAATCCATAAATCTCCCTTCGATATCAAAGTTCAATTTTATAGCAGTTTATGGGTGACTCTTAGTTATTAAAATCATTTTATCATGTTGTCCTCACCAAATCTAATACACCAACAGGTATTAAGCTAAGTGAAGAAAAGCAACTTGCAATTAATATTACTCCATGTCTTCCAATTGCTTATTTCTTGAGGCTTTAAAGCGTATTTGACGGCTAAGAGATAATACTATACTTCTATTGTAAACTTGGTGAGAAGTCCCAGGTAATTGTTTTCGAACAGGAAGAAGTGAGTGGCTCAATCGCAATCCAATAAACCATTTTTCTTTAACTACACAACCAGTACCTAAATTAAAAGTAAAGTCTTTATTACTAAAGGGATAAAGGTCTGTTTGAAAAGGAAATGCTTCTCTGTCTGTATATTCACCCGTATTGATTAATGCTGCTAATGCCGGACCAAATTCAAAGTAAGCTTTTTTCTTATTGTATTGAAAGAGGATTGGGACTTCGAAGTAAGATAAACGTAAAAAATAATCGCCATAATTGGATTTATCGTGATTGTTTCCTGCGGCTCCTTTTCCTATTTCATATAATTCCGCCTGCATAGTCCAACTTTTACTTATTTTTAACTGAACCCACATTCCACCCATCAAGGCAGGTTTTGGATGCATTTTTATGGGATAGCCTGTAACTGTGTGCATCCCTAAACCTAATTTAAGCCCAATTTTACATTGAGGTTTTAATTTACTTTGAGACCAAACATCAAGGTAAATAATTGACATGATAAAGAAAATGAAAAGCTTTTTCATTGTTAAGGAACGGGATAATAAAATAAAAATTGTGCTTTAACGGCGAGTCAATTTGCAAGCATTAAATATCATTAAAATGTTGTTTGGTAATAACCTCAAACTTTAATACATTATTGTGATTAATAAAAATGCTACAAATTGTAGCACAAAGCAATGTGCTCTTGCCTTAACTTTGTTTTATGAATCATGATGCATTTATAAAATCAAACTTACATGGCAGGGCAGCCATTGTGTTTTGTGATGGCGATTACTTAGCCTCTATAAAACAGTATGCTTATAAAATCAGTTTGTTTATTGTAGATGATACTTATGTAGAGGTGTTTTATAATGCACATACCAATCAGTTAGAAGATATAGCGATTATAGAGCCAGATGAACCAAGGTTGCAATTATATGCCTTAAATGTTGATATAACCGATTTGTTTAAGTAGTAACATCTATATTTCCTCCTCCTGCCCCCTCCAGAGGGGGGATAGGTATTATCTAGATTTTAATGTTCTTTGGATAATCAAACAAAAATAAATTTCCTTCTTTTGCTTTCTTCCAATCTGTAATGTCAAAGCTAATACCTGCAATGCCGCAAGTAGGAAGTTCCATTGGTAAGGCCTGTGTTAAATGCTGTGCGGTATCACTTATTGTTGGATTATGTGCAAATAATAAAACGGTATTAAAATTATTATTAAAGGAATGAATCACTGATAAATAATCGTTTACTGATGTTTCATACAACTCTTGTTTCATACAAATTGTATTAGCGTTATAGTTTAAGTGTCGTGCGAAAATTAAAGCCGTGCTGATGGCTCTGATAGCGGGGCTGCTAATAATTAAATCGGGCTTGTAATTAAACTTAGTTGCCATCATATTGGCGTTGGCATAACCACGTTCATTTAAGTAACGTTCAATATCTTTGAGTTCGGGATTTGTCCAGTCAGATTTAGCATGACGAATAAGAAAAAGTTGTTTCATGAGTAATTAAGAATAGAGTACGAATGTACGAATCACAAATTTTAAAAACACAGATTCGTATATTCGTATGAATTAGTATCAGAATTTAAAATCTTCCATGGTAATCACTCTTTCGCAAAATGCATACTCCTCTTTAATAGAGTTAGAACATACCACAATAGTTTTGTGAATGGCATAGGTTGCAATCATTTGCTTATACCAATCTATAACAGTGGCATCTAGGTTAGTAGTTGGTTCATCTAAAAATAAAATAGGAGCATCTGCTAAAATAGCCAGTGTTAATTTCAAACGTTGTCGCATACCACTAGAAAACAATTTAATAAACTTGTTTTTATGAGCCGATAAACCAGAAAGTTCAACAACTTGAGCAATACTTAAATTATTTAAAAACGGCTTGTAAATATGTACATGTTCTATTTGTTCTTGCAAGGTAAAATCTTCAACCAGTTCCAAATAAGGCGAAGCCAAACTAATGAGTTTGTAATGTTGATCGTCTTCTATTTTTTGTTGATTATTGGAGTAGGCAACAGAACCTTCATTTAAGGTTAAGTAACCAGTAATGGCTTGCAATAAAGTAGATTTTCCAGAACCATTTAAGCCTAAAATAACCACTTTTTCGGTAGGCTTTATTTCTAAATCTACCTTTCTGAAAATCCATTCACGCCCAAATTTTTTTCCGGCATTGGTAACTTGTATGGTAATGGCGTGTTGCAAACTGGTTTTTTATATGGCTATAAAAGTAATAAAAAGAATGATTTATTCTGTCACTTCGAGCGGAGTCGAGAAGTTTTTGTAAATCATTCTATTTGAACAAGTTCTCGACTTTGCTCGAACTGACATTAGGTGTTTACTCATCACAATTTTTTGTATCTTAGCGCCCTTGAAAATCATTAAACGCATATTTGCTCCTATTTGGAAAACATGGTTCTTTATCGTGTTTTCAATTTCTTTTTTAGTACTGTACCCATTTTTTTATTACACCATTAAAAAGCAAAAACTCGACACCACGTTTAAAATAAAACGCATTTGGTCATATTGCATTGCTTATGGCTCTTTTGTATTCCCAAAATTGATATATAAAACAAAATCCAAGAAAATGCCTCGTCCTTGTGTGTTTGTGGCAAATCATACTTCCTATTTAGATATTGTTTTAAGCACCATGTATATTGACCATTTAGCGCTCTATATGGCAAAAGTGGAGTTAGAAAAAGCGCCTTTATTTGGTATATTTTTCAGAGGAATGGATATTTCGGTTAACCGAAAAAGTAAAATAGATGCGCCAAAAGCCTTAATAAAAGCGGCTGAGGCCATAGATAAAGGCCGTAGTATGGTTATTTACCCCGAGGGGACAATATCTACGTATGGAGTTTTAAAGCCTTTTAAAAACGGACCTTTTAAATTAGCGATTGATAAGCAAGTACCAATAGTACCGGTTGTAAATTTAAATAACTGGCATTTGTTGCAAAACGGGGGCTATTTTAAAAGTAACGGACGTTTTGGGATAGCTAAAACAGTTGTTTTAGAACCAATTGAAACAACAGGAATGACTGAAGAAAATTTAGTAGATTTGCGTGAACGCGTTTTCAAATTAATTAACGATACATTACACGAATACAATGGCACAAAAAATTGATATTAAAACAGTAGATGAAGTAGCACACTTAGCTCGTTTAGAATTTAACGAAGAAGGGAAAGCCGAAATCTTAAACGATATGAATCGTATGTTAGCTTTTGTAGATAAGTTAAGCGAAATGGATACCGATGGAGTAGAACCATTGATATACATGACGGATGAAAAAAACGTGATGCGTGAAGATGAACCTAAACAAACAATTACGCAAAAAGAAGCATTGAAAAATGCTCCTAAAAAAGATTCGGATTATTTTAAAGTACCAAAGGTAATTGATAACCATTAAGTCATATTTGCCAGAGTATAAACCTGCTTTATTAGAAATTTTTAAAAGCAATATGCCTTTGTATTTTGCAGAGCATGAGTTAGATTTATTTGCTGTTTTTTTAGACAGAGATGCTTCAACTCGCGGACCATTTAATATTATTTTTGAGGATGATGTGATTGTTGGCGCTGGTGGCATTGCATTAAATCAACCAACAAAATATACTAACCAACCACATGTGATTATGACATGGGGTATGGTAGATCAAAATCAACATAAAAAAGGCTATGGTAAAGTGTTGTTGTTGCACCGTATAGAGCAAGCTAAAGAGCTGTATCCTGGAATTAAGGTTGCTTTAGGAACATCCCAGCATACCTATCAATTTTTTGAGAAATACGGATTTAAAACGGTTGCCTACGAAAAAGACCATTGGGGCAAAGATTTAGATTTATATCAAATGGAATTGATTTGATACTCTGTGTCACTTCGAGTGATTCGATGAAAGAGAATCATATCGAGAAGTGAAGTAATCATAATGCCTTCTCGTTGTATAACAGATAACTGAAGTTTAGTTATCTGTATTTCAAAAACTATATTGTTGCTAAACCATATAATTTGACTATTTTCGTTAAAATAAATTATTTAAAATCATGAAAAAGGCAATTATTTTAATTCTAATAGCTCTAACTGTTGTTACATGTAAGAGAAAACAAAGTGAGCGTGAATTAGAGCATGGAGAAAAATTAGTTCAATATCCAGGTCAGTGTTATAATGGTACTCAAGATTCTACTGAATCTGGAATTGATTGTGGTGGTCCATGTGCGGCATGTAATGTTGTAGTAGCGCCTTGTACAACAACTGCAAATATTGTTACAATTGGTTCTGTAAATTATGCTACAACAGGTTCTAGTTGTGGTATATCTGGTGGAAATTATACAATGCAAGGATCTTACTCAAACGGAACTTATACGATTCAAATTGGAAACTCGGCTCCAGATATATCAAATGCCTATAATGTGGTGTATTCTTCCGTGCCTGGTGTAATTGAGGCTTCTGTTATTTTTAATGACTCTAGTTACGGAAATTTAATGTTAGTATCAGGTAGTGTTTATTTTTCGCAGGTTGGTGGCGTCTATCATGCTACTATCTGTAACGGAGTTACACATTCATGGGTAACCAGCACAGATATGAATCTAGTAGGGAATGTTTCATGTCCGTAACCTATTGTTATCACATTAGATAAAAGAAGAATTGTACATATGAAAGTCGGTCAATGACTTTTATATAAAAAATAAAATAAAAACACATATGAAAAAAATTTGGTTATATATATCGATGTTTGTTACTGTAGTAGCTCAGTCTCAAACATTATCATATACTTTAGAAAAAGAAAACACAGATATTAAATTTGCTCAAGGTAAATTATCTGTATGGGATATATTATTGTCAACTTCACGAATGACTTTTTCGGGAGGAGTAGGTGGTAAATTGTACATGAACGGACTATATGTTAGTGCTAATTATAATTTTCATTACTTAGATAATTTAGCAGAGGCATCTTCTACTCAAAACATCAGAGGCTCTTCTATTTACAAACCAACTAAATCAAGAGATGCAGATTTAACAGTAGGCTATTTCTATCAAAAGGAAACAGATGGTAAGGTTAGAGTAAATTTGAAATCAACAAGTAAGGTAACTCACTATACTTATGTGGATGCTAAGTATAATAAAATAATGGGAGTACAATTAGGATATAAAAGTGGCTTTAGTCAGTTAACAATTCCTCAAGGGATTAATGTAACAGATTATTATTTGCCATCATCAGGAACTATTAAAACTGATGCAGGTATGACTACTTATATGCAATATGGATGGCTTAGCTTTGGACCAAGTTATGGTAAAGTGGTTGATGTAGCTGCAGATTTTAAAGGATTAGGCGTTAGAAAATCACAGTATTTCAAACGTTTCTACGCAAATGTATTAGTTGCAACCAAAGGTAAATTAGAAGATGTGTATTACACAGAAGGTTATGGATCTAGTAATCCATTAGTACATCGTTATGTATTAGACGGTAATGTAACCATGTCAAAACTAGGTTTTAATGTTGGTTTCGAAACATTTAAATTTAGCAAAGTTGGTTTTATTTATGGTTTAGAAGTTGGTTTAATGCCAGGTGTAAAAGTTGCAAGTGCAGGTAACGGTTATCTTTCCGTTAAATGGGGAATACTATTTGGAAAGCAGTTTGGTGGTAATTAATACATTGCCAGAGGTTTTTTCAAATATTGTTTTTTTATAGATTTACTAAGAAATTAGACTGATATAAATAAAATTATTATAAAAACAATGAGAGCCTTCGCTATTCCAATATTGTTTGTTGCTTTTGTAGTATGGATATTGTACAGAGCAATCATAAAAAAAGATTTAAAACAACATTTTAATGAGTTGTATTTAGGCCTTTTCTTTTCTTCTATATGGGCTGTTATTGTCTACTTTTTGTATAGATAATATCGTTGATGTTTTGTATTAGTTTAAGAAATTTATTTAGTTATATTTTCAATCGCTTCTTCAATAGATTTTACGTAAAAGATATTTAGCCCGTTTAATATCTCTTTGCTGTATTTTTTAATAATTTCATGTTTCCCTGCTTCTACGGCTTTTTCAAACCAATCTAAATCAGGTAAAATTTTATAATGGTTTACTAAACCTTTTTCTTTTACAGTAGGTTTCCATATGGCAAAATACCATTCCATACTGGGTTGATGAAAGGTTCGCAAATTTCTTTTATCAAATACTAAATGTTTGATTGGAAATGTTTCTATTAAATCGGATACTTTTAAAAACATGGTTTTAAAATTACTGATAGGAATATATTCTTGTTCTGCTAAACATATTGCCATCATTAATTTATGGTTGTAATAAAGTTTAGAGTATTCGCATTTGTAAATTAACTCAAATTCAAAATTATTATAATTCATATTTTTAAAATTAAAATTCTATAATAAGAAAAGAAACATCATCTGTTTGCTGATTAGAGCCCTTCCAATTCAAATGTTCTTCTGTCAAAATGTGTTTTATTTCATCTACTGATTTCTCGCAATGGGTTAAAATAAATTGTTTTAACCTTGCTCTTGAAAATTTTTTATTTTTCTCACCTCCAAATTGGTCAGTTAAACCGTCTGAGAATAATATTAATCTATCATTATGTTTTATATCTAATTCAAAATTATCGAACTCATTGCTTAAATTTTCGCCTATGGAGTATTTGCCAGCAGGTAGTTCTCTTAATTCTCTTTTTTTATTAAATAAGATGGCTTTACCATTTGCAGAACAATAACTTAATTTTTTCTTTTTTGTTGAGTAATAGCAAACGGTTCCCTCCATGTGAGCAATGGAATGTTGATTGGAGTTAAAAGTGTTATGTAGTTGATAGTTTAATAATTTCACTAAAACATTTGGACTTTCAATTTCAATAGATGTTGTTAATTCGTTCAGCATTAAAGAGCCAGAAATACTTAATAACGCTGCAGGAACACCGTGACCTGTAGAATCTGTTAATCCAAAGGCAATACCTTGAGAGGTGTTTTTAATAAAAACAGCATCACCACCAATACCTATTTGTTGGATGACGTTATAAGCAGCATCCTGAAAAAAAATTTTTAGAATATTAATGTCTGGTAATAATGAACGCTGAATGAGTTCCGCAAAACGTATGCTTCCAAGTATATCATTGTGCGCTTCATGTAGCTCTCTGTTTTTTTCTTGCAAATCAAGTCGTATATCAGTCAAGTACTTAGTAGTTCTTGCTAACATATCTTCTTTGGCACTTAATTGTTCTTTGTAAAATTCTATGTCCAAGATAAACTGTAAATAGATTAAACTATTTCAGTTATATAACAAACTATAGAGATTATTGTTTAAGTGAATTACGATGCTTGGGACTTAAACTTCAATTATTTCTGCGAAACTTCTAATCGCTTTTTAAAAGATTCCCAATCAAAATTCCATGGATCGGTTTTACGCACAGGAGCAATGTCGCTATGTCTTAAAACATATTTTATACTATAACGTTTTTTGATATTATTAATTAAATTCAATAAAGCCTCTTCTTGCTCTTTGGTTGGGCTTTCGGTGTATGAGGTCATTAACTCAATACCAATTGAACAAGAGTTTACATTGGTAGTACCGTCTGGTAAACTACTTTTGCCAGCATGATACGAATTATCTTTTTCATCTACCAATTGATAAATTTTTCCATCGCGTCCAATTACATAATGCGCTGATACACCATAGGTAGAAAATTGTTTAATCACTAAATCAATATCATATTTTTCTCCTCCCGAATTATTAAAAGTAGAATGCACAATAACACTATTCACATTTCGATTGCTATTAGGCGCAAAACCAAAGTTCACTTTTTTGTTGATGATGTTTAAGGAGTCTCCAGCAAAAGAAGGTGTATAGATGCAGGTTATTATAATGAATGTTATATATATAATGAATTTCATGATTAGGTGATTAAATTAAGAGTCACAGTAAATATAAAAAAATCCCCTTCAAGATTTCTCCGAAGGGGATTTTAATTATTAATTTTTAACTAAGCTTATTTTACTTCTTCGTAGTCAACATCCGTTACGCTTTCGCCTTTGTTGTCGCCTGCGTTTGCATTTGCATCAGCTCCAGGGTTTGCATTTGTTCCACCTTGTTGCTCATTCATAGCAGCATACATTTCTTGGCTAGCAGTTTCCCATGCTGCATTTAATGCTGTAGTTGCTGTATCAATACCTGCTAAATCTTTAGCAGCATGTGCAGTTTTTAAATTTGCCAAAGCACTTTCAATCGTTGCTTTTTTCTCTGCTGGAATTTTATCTCCGTAATCTTTTAATTGTTTTTCAGATTGGAAAATTAATCCGTCAGCTGCATTGATTTTTTCTGCTTCTTCTTTTGCTTTTTTATCAGCATCCGCATTCATCTCTGCTTCACGTTTCATTTTCTCAATTTCTTCTTTGCTTAATCCAGAAGAAGCTTCGATACGAATGTTTTGTGCTTTACCAGTTGCTTTATCTTTAGCAGATACGGATAAGATACCGTTTGCATCAATGTCAAATGTTACTTCAATTTGCGGAACCCCACGTGGAGCTGGCATAATACCATCTAAGTTAAACTGACCAATTGTTCTGTTATCTTTAGCCATCGGACGCTCCCCTTGTAATACATGTAATTGTACGCTTGGTTGATTATCGCTAGCTGTTGAGAACGTTTCTGTTTTTTTAGAAGGAATTGTAGTATTAGATTCGATTAATTTAGTGAACACTCCACCGTAAGTTTCGATACCTAAAGATAAAGGTGTTACATCTAATAATAATACGTCTTTTACTTCTCCTGTTAATACACCACCTTGGATAGCAGCACCTAAAGCTACAACTTCATCAGGATTAACTCCTTTACTTGGAGCTTTGCCAAAGAATTTTTCAACTGCCGCTTGGATAGCAGGAATACGAGTTGAACCACCTACTAAAATAATTTCATCAATATCAGAAGTTGATAAACCTGCATTTTTTAATGCTGATTTACAAGGGTCAATTGTACGTTGAATTAAACTATCAGCTAATTGCTCAAATTTAGCACGAGTTAATTGTTTCACTAAATGCTTAGGAATACCGTTAACTGGCATAATGTATGGCAAGTTAATTTCAGAAGTTGTTGTGCTAGATAATTCAATCTTAGCTTTCTCAGCAGCTTCTTTTAAACGTTGTAAAGCCATTGGATCTTGACGTAAATCAATTCCTTCGTCTTTTTTAAATTCGTCAGCTAACCAGTCAATAATTAAGTTATCAAAGTCATCACCACCTAAGTGCGTATCACCGTCAGTAGATTTTACTTCAAATACACCATCACCTAATTCTAAAACAGACACGTCATGTGTACCACCACCGCAGTCAAACACAACAATTTTCATGTCTTTTCCTTTTTTATCCATACCGTATGCTAAAGCAGCAGCAGTAGGCTCATTGATGATACGTTTTACTTTTAAACCAGCAATTTCACCAGCTTCTTTAGTAGCTTGACGTTGAGCATCGTTAAAGTACGCAGGTACCGTAATAACAGCCTCATCAACTGTTGTTCCTAAGAAATCTTCAGCAGTTTTTTTCATTTTTTGTAAAATGATAGCTGAAATCTCTTGAGCAGAGTAGTTTCTGTCGTCAATCGATACTCTTGGAGTTCCGTTGTCGCCTTTTACTACTTTGTAAGTCATACGAGGAATTTCTTTTTGAGCTTCGTCAAAAGAAGTTCCCATAAAACGTTTAATAGAAGAAATAGTTTTTGTTGGGTTAGTGATTGCTTGACGTTTAGCAGGATCTCCTACTTTACGCTCGCCACCTTCAACAAATGCTACAACAGATGGTGTAGTTCTTTTTCCTTCGTTATTAGCAATAACAACAGCCTCGTTACCTTCCATAACCGCTACGCAGCTATTTGTTGTACCTAAATCTATTCCTATAATTTTTCCCATAATATATGTGTTTTTAGTTGTTTACTTTTTTATTTGTTGCCTTACAGTGTCAATGTTTGTGCCAATCCTAAATATCACTATAATTATGACATGCTGACACGAACAATAAAAAACCGCCTAAAATATGTCATTTTAGGCGGTTTAAATAGTAGATTTTGTCAGATTTTAAGGACACATAAATGTGTAATTTTTATTGAAAAGTAATGAAGAAGTTGCAGGATTATCTGCAATTTGATCAATAAAACTGCTCCATAACTCTTTAGTAATAGTAGAACGGGATCTAGTAGCAAAAACACCAACTCCTCCGTTAATATTTGAGTAATTAGGTTTATCTTGAGCGATAGTGTTTGAAGGCTGGTTAATTTGTAAAAAGGTATTTAAATTGTCATCACCCGCATAAATAATGTATTCCATATAGTGAGATACACGAGTTTTAACGTTAGTCTCATTATTTTTGTTAATTTCTAAAGCTAAGTTGGTATAAAAATCAGGAGGATTAAATGAAACTTCCATAACCTCACCTCCCGCTAGAGTAGATGATTTTAAAGGAAGAAAATTAAAATCAGCATAGTGGTTAGTTGTATCATCAGTCATAGAAATACTCTTATAATGAAAACGCATCGTTACACTATATAATTTTGCATCTGCTATAGATAAAAATTTAATTCTAAATGGAGACGTTGCGGTTACATTGGAGTAGTCTACGTAAGCTATTTGTTTAGTTCCTGTGCCTGGGGGCGAATCTAACACATACTGACAATGCATTGGATATGCCATTTGAGGGTTTGGGTGTTGAAGATAAATAAAAGGCATTTTATTGTAAGATTTTACACTATCCAATGATGTTGTAGTTGAGGTAATTTCTTTGCCAGTAGTACTCTTTATTTTAATAGTTAATTTATAATTACCAGTGCTGTACAATTTATCTGAAGTTTGCCAAATAGTTTGATTAGGGCTAAAATTTCCAGTTGCTGTAGTAATTACAGTTCCTGTTAAAACAATTTCTTTTTTAGTGGCATTTCCAACAGTAGTAAGGGTTGGTGTAGTGCTACCACCTATGAAACGTTGTAAAGTTACTCTAATCTCAGAAGTATCATAATTAATAATATTAGCATCTTGTGCCGCAGCTAAAGCATCTCCGTTAGTTAGGTATACTTTATTAATTCTGATGTTTTGTACAGCTTCGTTAGGATTGATAATGCCATAAACCGACACCATTTCTTCTCCAGGAGCTAATACATCTAAGTCATTTTTACATGAGGTTAGTACCACCATAATGGCGGCAAATAATCCTGTATATAAATTTATTTTTTTCATTTTTCAGTAGTAGGATAGCAAAGTTACCATTTTTAAGCTAACTCCAAATTAATTCAGTAATTTTACAAAAAAATAGCGAATCTTTAAAATTATGTCAGTTCATAAAGAAGTTAAAAAGGTAACAACACATCAATTGCAAGAAATGAAGCGTCGTGGCGAAAAAATTGCCATGCTAACAGCTTATGATTATACCATGGCAAAAATCATTGATCATGCAGGAATTGATGTGATTTTGGTAGGTGACAGCGCCAGTAATGTGATGGCAGGCCACGAAACGACTTTACCAATTACGTTAGATCAAATGATATATCATGCATCATCGGTTATTAGAGCTATTGATAGAGCGTTAGTGGTGGTAGATTTGCCTTTTGGTTCGTATCAAGGTAATTCAAAAGAAGCCTTAACTTCGGCTATTAAAATAATGAAGGAAAGTGGCGCTCATGCGGTTAAATTAGAAGGTGGCCGAGAAATTAAAGATTCGATTGAGCGTATTCTATCTGCCGGGATTCCAGTAATGGGCCATTTAGGATTAACTCCTCAGTCTATTTACAAATTTGGAACGTATACCGTAAGAGCTAAAGAAGAAGAGGAAGCAAAACGATTATTAGAGGATGCCAAAATTTTAGAAGAAAGTGGCTGCTTTGCTTTAGTATTAGAAAAGATTCCAGCAAAATTAGCTACTCTGGTTTCACAAAGTATTTCTATTCCTGTAATTGGTATTGGAGCTGGTGCTGGCACCGATGGGCAAGTTTTAGTAACTCATGATATGTTGGGAATGACACACGAATTTAGCCCGCGCTTTTTAAGAAGATATTTAAACTTATACGAAAGTATGAGTGGCGCTTTTCAGCAGTATATTAAGGATGTTAAGAGTAAGGATTTTCCGAACGAGAGCGAGCAGTATTAAAAAAATTTCCCGCAGATACCGCTGATTATCGCAGATCTAATCTTGGATTATTACTATTTTCATATTTAAATAATTTGCGGTTATCTGCGAAATCCGCGGGACACAAACCTATCCAATAGCCTCATTCATATCTGGCAATTTTCCAAAGCTAATAAGCGCTTTTATATGCGATTTAAGAGCTGACATGAAAGTTGGATTATCTAAATAAGGAACACCATATTCTTCACAGGTTTCTTTTACAATTTCTGAAACAGCAGGATAATGAACATGACAAATTGTAGGAAATAAATGGTGTTCAACCTGAAAGTTTAATCCACCAACATACCAGGAAATCCATTTGTTTTTGCGAGAAAAATTAACGGTTGTATTTAATTGATGAATCGCCCAATTATTTTCGATAGTATAATTTTCGTTTGGAAGTGGGTGAGTGGTTCCTTCTACAGTATGTGCTAATTGAAATACAACTGTTAAAACAACTCCCGAAATAAATTGCATTAACAAGTATCCCCATAATATTTGTATAAAAGGTATATGCAATACAAAAACAGGCAATGCAAATAAGATAGCCCAATAAACTATTTTGCTTAAAAATATTTTTAGCCAAATAACTCTATTTTCTTCTTTTGAACTAGTATTTACACCTTGTTTAGTGTATTTATGAAATTGAATAAAGTCTTTTAAGAGAGCCCAGTACAAAGTTAAAATGCCGTAAAATAAAAAAGCATATACAACTTGTAACTTGTGATACCATTTTACTTTTGAATGAGGATTAAATTTCAAAATTAATTTATCTGCAATGTCATCATCATATTCGTGAATATTGGTGTAGGTATGGTGCATAACGTTGTGTTGTAATTTCCAGTTAAATACAGAGCCTCCTAATAAATTTAAAGTATGACCTAGCCAGTAATTTACTTTATGACTAGATGAGTATGCTCCATGATTAGCATCATGCATCACACTCATGCCAACACCAGATAATGCAAAGCCCATTATAGTCCATAATATTAATGCAAACTGAAAAGAAGGATTAAATAGTAAAATGCAAATAAATGGAATTAAGTATGCACTTAACATGACTATTGTTTTAACAATCATGGTTGTATTGTAATGTTTCGAAATATTATTTTCTTTAAAGTAAGTATCTACGCGTTTACGAAGAGTTGAGAAAAAAAGAGCTTTATCTTTGTCTTTGTCAACAAAGCGAATAGGAGAAAATGCCATAGTTTTTTTAATTATTAAAAAGTACAAAAATACTTATTTTCTAAAAATACTCAAAAAAGCCGAGAGTTTGATTAATTTTGTTCTCTAATAACATTTATTATCACTAAGCTAAAAACATATTCACCAATTGGAGTTTTTGATTCAGGTTATGGTGGATTAACTATTTTAAAAGAGTTAGTTCAAACCTTACCTCAATATGATTATTTATATTTAGGAGATAATGCTCGAGCACCTTATGGATCAAGATCTTTTGATACTGTATATGAATATACTTTACAATGTGTAAAAGCTTTATTTGATCAAGGATGCGAATTGGTAATTTTAGCTTGTAATACTGCATCAGCAAAAGCACTAAGAACAATTCAGCAAAAAGATTTGCCGATTATTGCACCTCACAAACGCGTGTTGGGTGTTATCAGGCCAACTACCGAAATTGTTGGTAATTATACAAAAACAAATGAAGTAGGAATCTTTGCAACCAATGGAACGGTTACATCACAATCGTATGTGATGGAGATAGAAAAATTTTTTCCAAACGTGAAGGTATATCAAGAAGCTTGTCCAATGTGGGTTCCATTAATTGAAAATAATGAGTTAGATGGAGTAGGTGCAAATTATTTTGTAGAGAAACACGTGCAACAATTATTTAATCAATCAAAAAATATCGATACCGTTATTTTAGGTTGCACACATTACCCATTATTAAAATCATTAATTCAAAAACATTTGCCTTCTGGTATTCAAATATTAACACAAGGTAATATTGTAGCTGATGGATTAAAAAAATATTTAGTTCGTCATCCCGAAATGGAAACTCGAATTACTAAAACGAACTCGTTAAATTTTTTAACAACTGATAGTACAGATTTATTTAATAGCCATGCTTCTTTGTTTTTTGGACAAGATGTAAAGTCTAAGCATTTGAGTCTTTAACTGTATAATTGAACAAATAATAGAATTTTAATTCTTAACTCAATAATTTTATATCTCTATTATTTTTTTATTACATTTGCCGCGAATCTTTAGGGGTGCTTTTTCAATTATTGAAATAGAGAGCTAAATAATTAAAGAGTTAATCAACTCGTTAATTCAAAACTCATTAAATCAATTACTGAATTAAGCTGAGATTATACCCATTACAACAAAGTGCCAAACACCTAGTTGTATGCACCTGATCAGGATAATGCCTGCGTAGGGAAAACAGTTAACGAAAATGTCACATCCCCTTGTGGCGTTATTATTAACAATTAAAAAAGTGAAAATGAACTTTAAAAAAATCAAAAAAGCAATGGCTTTAGCCATGTTTACGTCTTGCTCGTATATCTTGCAAGCACAAGTTAATTTAAGTGGTACCGTTTTAGATGCTGAAAAAAAAGTAATTCCATTTTCGGTAATTGGCATCAAAAACACATTCTTATCAAGCCAAGCAAATGCTCAGGGAGTATTTGAGTTTAAAAATTTAAAACCTGGCCCTTATGTTTTAGTAACAAAGTGTGTAGGTTATAATGCCAAAGAAGACTCTTTAGAAGTAAAGGAGAATATGACTATTGAAATAGTTTTAAATCAAAGTAGTAAGTCACTGGATGAGGTGGTTGTTAATTCAACAAGGGTCGACAACTCATCCGCATTTGCTCATAGCAATTTAAGTAGCGAGGATATAAAAAAACAAAACGTGGGACAAGATTTACCGTATGCTTTAAACTCAATGGCATCAGTTGTTATTAACTCTGATGCGGGAAATGGAGTTGGCTATACAGGTATGCGAATTAGAGGTACGGATGGAACTCGTATTAACGTAACTATTAATGGTGTGCCCGTTAATGACGCAGAAAGTCAAGGTACATATTTTGTGGATATGCCAGATTTTTTATCATCAACCAATAATATTCAGGTTCAACGAGGAGTAGGAACTTCAGCAAATGGAGCAGGTGCATTTGGAGCAAGTGTTAATATGCAAACAAATCAACTTAATGAAAAAGCTTATGCTCAAATTAATAATAGTTTTGGTTCCTTTAATACTTTAAAGAATACAATTGCCGCAGGAACAGGTTTAATAAATAATCATTTTACGTTTGATGCTCGAGCGTCACGTATCAATAGTGATGGTTATATTGATAGAGCAAAATCAAATTTAAATTCGTTTTATGTTGCAGCAGGCTATTATGGTAAAAAAACATCTATTAAAGCCATTATGTTTAGTGGTTGGGAAAAAACATATCAAGCTTGGAATTATGTATTGGAAGATAGTATTAAGAATGGAAATAGAACGGATAACTCTTGTGGCTTATATTATGATTCAAATGGTAATGTAAAATATTACAACAATGAAACAGATAACTATCGTCAGGATAATTACCAATTACATTTTATACATGCATTTAATAATAAATTAACCGTTAATATTACTGGCCACTATACCGCAGGTAAGGGATATTATGAGCAGTATAAACAAGGGCAGTTATTGAGTAATTATAATATGCCAAATGTAATAACAGCTCACGATACCATAACAACTACTGCTTTAATTAGACGTAAATGGCTTGATAATGATTTTGTTGGTGCTCTTGGAAATATTACATACAAACCAAATGCTATTTTAAATTTTGTTTTAGGTGGTGGTTATAATACATATTATGGTCGCCATAACGGTGAAGTAATTTGGGCTCAGTTTAGTAATGTGAATGATTATAAGCCTCGTTATTACGACGATAAAGCTGTTAAAACTGATGGTAATGTATATTTAAAAACAACTATTCGCCCAACAGATAAATTAACAGCTTTTGTTGATTTACAATACAGAGCAGTAGGCTACACATTTATGGGTTATGACACCTCTTTAGTAAATACTCAAGAATTAAAAGCATTATACGGATTTTTTAATCCTAAAGTTGGTTTAAATTATCTAATTACTAAAAACACCAATGTGTATGCGAGTTATGCCATTGCTAATAAAGAACCAAATAGAGATGACTTTGTTCAATCAACCGTGAAGAGTCGTCCTAAATCTGAACAATTAAATGATTTAGAGATAGGAATCACACACCGATTAAAATATATAAGCCTAGCATTAAATTATTATGATATGCAATACAAAAATCAATTAGTCCTAAATGGTCAAATTAATGATGTTGGGGCTTATAACAGAGTAAATGTAGCTAATAGTTATAGAAGAGGAGTGGAGTTTGAGCTAAATGCTAATATTACTAAATACATCACATTTAATGGTAATGTTACATTGTCTCAAAACAAAGTAAAAGAGTACTCTGAGTTTATTGATAATTATGATACTTATGGTCAGGACACAGTGAAACATACTAATACAGATATTTCTTTTTCGCCAAATGTGATTGCTGCAGCAAATCTTATTTTTAAACCTATTAAAAATTTAGAAATAGGGTTTTTAAATAAATACGTTGGTAAACAATATTTAGATAACACATCTGATAATGCAAGATCAATACATGATTATTTAGTTTCTGATTTAAGAATTAATTATACTATACGTACTACATTAGTTAAAGAAATAAATTTGATAGCAGTTGTTTATAATATTGCTAATACTAAATATGAAACCAATGGGTATAACTATAGTTATGTTTATGGAAATACGACCTACAAACAAAACTATTTAGCACCATCGGCACCAACTCATTTTATGGTAGGTTTGAATTTGAAATTTTAAGGATGTTTGTTTGAGTCTGCAAATGGTAACAAATGCAGGCTAAGCAATTATTTAGGCAGTTTATTGCTTTCTGTAATGTGATTATAGAAACAATTAGCTGCCTTTTTTATTTGTTCTGAATCTGATTTAGGAATACTAAACTCAGCCGTTTCATTAAATACAATACTTGATAAACCCATATCTTTAATGTTTTCTAAATAATTAGTGTTATTTAATGAAATTAAAAAATAAGCAGATCTTTTATCAATGATTTGTAATTCGATAGATTTAATGTAAATCTGTTTTTTATTTGCTAAAAGTAATAATGAACTTCTTTTTCCAAAACCTAAATTATCTCTTACGATGATTTTTAAATAATTTTGTTTGTCTTTTGTGATGAATTGTAAAAGATAATTGTTTTTTATCTTCACAGTAATTGCATTTACAATCTCTTTTTCTTTAGGATTAGTAATAGAACAAGAATCAGATTTGATTTGATAATCGCATGAGGTTTGACTAAATCCTGCAATCGAAAAAGTAAGCGTACAAAATAAAAAAAACGGTTTCATTGTTTTACGAATTACTTGTTAAACAAAAAAGGATAAAGCAAATACTTTATCCTTTGTAATTTATCCTTTTATTGGTTTTTATTTTTGTTTAAAGCCAATTAAAATTACAGCACAACCAGAACCTGCATTTTTGTTAGCGTCTAGTTGAGCTTCAATTGTACATTCTAAAGTGTTTTTTACTTTAAAATCCCAGTATGGAGCATTAGCGTAATTTTTGTTTGTAAATAGTAAGTGGCGATCTTGATCGTAAATATTAAAAATTAAGTTACCATCTGTTTTTCCACTACAAGCAGCTAAACGGTAAGTTGTTTCACCAAAAAATGTAGTATGAAACTCAGCCATCTCTTCTGAATTTAATAGTAATGAACGGTATGATTGTCCATCAGAAATAAATTGAGCAATAATATGTTTTGCACATAAACTAGCAATAGAATCACATTGTGCTTTTGCTGTATTTGATAAACCTACAATAGATAAAATTAATAGGCCCTTATATAAATTCTTCTTCATAATTTCTAGTAATTAATTAAGATTTTGCATTAATAATTTTATCACGAATAGCAGTAATTTTCGCAGCTATTTGATCAATTTGTTCTTTACTGATAGAAATTTCAGTAGTACTGTTAATATATGTTGTTTTCTTAGCTTCATCAGTAGTAGGCTCAACAAAATTATATTTAGTAGTTATACCATCATAAATTTTTGCTAACTCTTCTAATTGAGTAACTAATTCAGCAGCATCAGGTAAATTATGAGATCTGATTAGTTTTACAATACTTCCTAATGCTTGTTTTTGTTCAGCAATACGGTATTTAATTTCGTCAGTAGATTTTTTATTGTATGCTGTGATAGAAAAATGCATACTTTCAATCCAGCCACCAGTTAAAATCAAGCTGCTGATTTCTGTACGTTTATTAGTTTTTAAATAAGCATCACTTGCTCTGTATGCCACGCCAACAAGCATTAACATACTATCTTTGTTAGAGATGTTGTCATTAATACGTTTCATTGTATTTTGGTCAAACGCTGCAGAAACACCTAATTTATCAGCTAATTGTTTCACAGCTCCTAAATATTGTAAAGCATCTTGTGTTTGGTTATACATACTCACATAACCTAAATCAGCACCATAGATACCTAAATTTAAAGATTTAGAGTAATCAGAAGCGTATTGACCATTTTTATTACCTGCATTTAAAATGGCTTTATCATAGGCAACACCTGATTTTTGAATTAATAAGGCTGTTTGCATTGGAGAAGGGACACTAAATAATTCTCCACCAACGTTTAATGCTACGGCTTTAACAGTATCTGTGTCTGCTAAATCATCACCAGTTTCTCCTTCAGCTGGTTTCGGATCTCCGCAAGAGTGTAATAATACTGATGCTAAACCGAAAGCAATAATTTTTGTATTCAACTTAAAATTTTTGATATTCATCGTCTTAATTTAATTGTTTGTTGCTAAAAAACCTATGCAAGTAAATAAATTTTAGCGACATAGCCAAATAATAATTTACCGCAGTTATTGACAAATTTTAGATAATTCCCAAGGCTTCTTCTACATATTTAAAAGTGGATAAAATTTCAGGTTTTCCGTCAATTTGGGCTACATCATGTTCAAAATGCGCTGATGGTAATCCGTCTGCCGTTAAAATGGTCCAGCCGTCTTTTAATTGTTTAATGTTTTTTGTTCCCATATTAATCATTGGCTCAATGGCGATAACCATTCCGTCTTTAATTTTTGGGCCATCTCCTCGTTTTCCGTAGTTAGGTACTTCTGGGTCTTCGTGTAATTTTTTTCCTAAACCATGACCAACTAATTCTCTCACAACACCATATCCATGTTTTTCGGCATGTTGTTGTATGGCATGTCCGATATCTCCAATTCTATTACCGCTTTTAAACTGTTCGATACCTACGTATAAACATTCTTTTGTCACGTCTAGTAATTTTTGAACTTCAGGTTTAATTTGTCCTACACCAAATGTATAGGCGTGATCTCCAAAATAACCGTTTTTTATCACTCCGCAATCAACTGATATAATATCTCCCTCTTCTAAAGGTTTATCATTAGGAATACCATGTACGACAGATGCATTTAAAGACATGCATAGGGTGTTGGGGAAACCATACATTCCTTTAAAGGCAGGCACACCTCCATTATCTCTAATGTATTCTTCTGCTATTTTATCAAGATAAAGACTTGTAACGCCAGGCTTTATTTCTTTAGCAATAATACCTAGTGTTCGAGACACACTGAGTGCAGACTCACGCATCAATTCAATTTCTTCTCTGTTTTTGAGTATAATCATTTTCCGAATAGTTTTTGGAAGAAAGATTTTTCTTCTTTTTTATAGTTATGGTGAGCTTCTGGGTTTTTGAAGGTGTGATTAAAATCGCCTCCCTCAGGGTGTAGAATCTGCCATACAGCACTCCAACCTAAAAAACCTCCTACATTTCTATCATCAATAAAAACATCAACGTTTAATTTTCGAGGAGTGTCTTCTGTGATAATCTCTTCAGGATAATTTTTATTAACCGCATAAAACTCAACACCGTTTTGACGACAGTATTCAACGGCTTCGTCCAAAAGTGCTCCAGTTCTATAGGTATGTAAAATTAATTTATGCCCTTTTTTTTGTAATTCTTTAATCGTTGCAAATGCAAAAAGCATTTCTTTCCCAATACGTGGATATTGATGCTCAACAATAGTTCCATCAAAATCTATGGCTATTGTTTTGCTGTTATTATTAATGAATTGCTGTGACATGCTTATAAATTTTCAGCTTTTAAAACTTTTAAATCAGCATCTAATTCATAGTGACGAGGAATTGCAGTTCCAATTTCAAATTCTAAAATTTGTTGAGGTGTCATGTTTTCTAAATACATAATTAAAGCACGCAAACTGTTACCATGTGCTGCAATCACGATGTTTTTTCCTTCTTTTAATTTTGGTTCTATTTCAGATTTAAAATAAGGAATCACACGAGCCGCAGTATCTTTTAAACTTTCTCCGTTTGGAGGTGCTATATCATAGCTTCTTCTCCAAATTTTCACTTGTTCATCACCATATTTTTGCGCAGTAGCTGTTTTATCTAGGCCTTGTAAATCGCCATACATACGCTCGTTTAAAGCTTTATTATAAGTTGTTGGAACGTTAGGTTGATTAGAAACTTCTAAAGCTAATTTTAAAGTGTTTTGAGCGCGTTTTAAATCCGAAGCAAACGCTAAATCAAATTTGAAAGGTTTTAATTTTTCTCCTGCATTTTTTGCTTCCTGCATTCCTTTTTCAGTTAATTCTACATCTACCCAACCTGTAAATTTATTTTCTAAATTCCAAACGCTTTGTCCGTGACGAAAGATGATTAAAGTTGCCATATATATGTTTAATGTTTTGTTGTTTTAATGTTTCTTATTTGTAACCATTGACTTATTAATAAGCTCTTGCAAATAATACACGCTGAGTGCTTGGCTTACCGCTGTATATACAAACGCCAGCTTCTTGCGTATTATTCAAAGGAATACAACGGATAGTCGCTTTTGTTTCTTCTTTTATTTTCTCTTCTGTTTCAGGAGTTCCATCCCAGTGAGCATATACAAAACCGGTTTTTTCATCTAACACTTTTTTAAATTCTTCGTATGAGTTCACAGTTGTTGTTAATTCTTGGTTACGAGCTTTTGCTTTGTTGAATAAGTTTGATTGAATTTCATTTAATAAATTATCTACTAAAGTATCAATGCCTTCAATACTCACAGTTTCTTTTGATAATGTATCTCTACGAGCAATTTCAACAGTTCCATTTGCTAAATCTCTTTCTCCAATTGCAATACGAACAGGCACGCCTTTCAATTCGTATTCAGCAAATTTCCAACCTGGACGTTGAGAATCTCTATCGTCATATTTTACAGAAATACCTTTTGCTTGTAATTTCTTTTTAATCTCATTAGCTGTTTCAGATACTTTAGCTAAACCTTCATCTCCTTTATAGATTGGAACAATAACTACTTGTATTGGCGCTAATTTTGGAGGTAATACTAATCCATTATCATCACTATGACTCATGATTAAGGCTCCAATTAAACGTGTTGAAACACCCCAAGATGTTGCCCAAACATATTCTTGCTTATTATCTTTGGTTACATATTTTACATCAAATGCTTTAGCGAAATTTTGTCCTAAAAAGTGCGACGTCCCTGCTTGTAAAGCTTTACCATCTTGCATCAATGCTTCAATACAGTAAGTGTCATCTGCTCCAGCAAAACGTTCATTAGCAGATTTCACACCTTTTACAACAGGAACTGCCATCCAATTTTCAACAAAGTCGGCATATACTTCTAACATTTGTTTAGTTTCAGCAATAGCTTCTTCTTTAGTTGCATGAGCGGTGTGTCCTTCTTGCCAAAGGAATTCTGCTGTACGTAAAAATAAACGGGTACGCATTTCCCAACGAACTACATTAGCCCATTGATTTACTAAAATAGGTAAATCACGATAAGATTGAATCCATCCTTTATAGGTATTCCAGATAATTGCTTCACTAGTTGGACGCACAATTAATTCTTCTTCTAACTTAGCTTCCGGGTCAACTATTAGTTTTGTTTTATCATTAGGATTTGTTTTTAAACGGTAATGAGTAACAACGGCACATTCTTTCGCAAAGCCTTCGGCATTCTTCTCTTCAGCCTCAAATAAACTTTTAGGGATAAACAAAGGGAAATAAGCATTTTGATGCCCTGTATCTTTAAACATTTTGTCTAAAGCTTTTTGCATATTTTCCCAAATTCCGTAGCCGTATGGCTTAATAACCATACAACCTCTAACAGCCGAATGGTCGGCTAAATCAGCTTTAACAACTAAATCGTTATACCATTTACTGTAATCTTCTGCTCGTGATGTCAATTCCTTACTCATGTTTATTAACAAATGTTAAATAATAAAAATTATAAAAAGGATGGCACTTTATTTGGTAACTTTACGGTGCATTCCCCGTGCAAATTTAAACTTTTATTGGACGTTTACGTCTGATATTTTAAAAACTAATAAAATGAAAAAATTAGTTGTCATATTCAACTTAGCTTTAGTGCTTTTATCGTCTTGTGTTTCACAAAAAAAAGGGGTTTCTACCTACAATGATGATGTTTATGCAAATCCAAAAGAAGATAAAATAGAAGAAGCACGTATTGCTGCTGAGAAAAAGAAAATTCAGGATGCAGCTGATAAACGATATAATGACTCAATTGCGGCTGTACAAAAAGCTCAAAAAGAAAAAGATGATGCTAATCCTTATTACAAAGACAGGCCATTTAAATACGATGATTATTATGATTATGAATACGCTACTCGCGTAAAACGTTTCAATAATAATATTAATGGTTTAGGGTATTATGATAATTATTATACTAACTCTTATTGGTACAATCAAAATCCATATAACTATGGTGTGAGTGTTTATAATGGCTACAGCTGGTGGGGACCAAGTTATAATTCATATAGCTATAATCCTTCAATTAATTTTTATAATAACTGGGGTTGGGGTTGTAATCCTGGATATGGTTATTACTCAGGCTACAATCCATATATGGCGGGTTATGCAGCTGGATATAACAATGGTTTTTATAATGGTTATTATGGTAATCCTTATGGATATGGAAGTCCTTATTACGGAGGGTATTATGGTAATCCTTATGGATATTATGGATACGGTGGTTATTATAACAATTACTATAATAACAATAATAATGGCTGGGGGTATTATAATGTATATGATAATAACAGCAGTTACACATATGGTCCACGTTCTTCTTATGGAGGAGGTAATAGCCGTAGAACGTCTAATCCAGGCGCATCAGTTGTAAAAAGAGAAGGATTTACAGATAAAGATAAGTTTATTACTTCTATGGCTGAGCAACAAGTTAGAGAAACGAAATTTACAGAGCCTGTTAATCCAAGAGTTACTAAAACAGAAAGCGTCAATCCACGAGATAATAAGTTTGATGAGCCAATTAGAGTTAATAATAACGGTGTTCCTGTTAAAACAGATGGTGTGAAACAGCCTGTTAGAACAGATGTATATGAGCCCGTTAGAGATAACTCTACAAAAACAGACGGTAATGAGCCCGTTAGAAACTATCCTGTTAAAACTTACGACAATATTCCTGTAAAAGAGCAGCAACCTCCGCCAACAAGAGGGAATGATTATGCTCCAGTAAAACAAGTACCTGTTCGAAATCCAGAGCCTGTAAAGCAAATTGATACATCTCCAAGATTTGAAATGCCAACAAGGAATTCAACTCCTACCCCTAATTTTCCTAGTAACAATGGTGGTGGAGGATCGGCTCCTAGTGGTGGCGGACATCGTCCCAGATAAATATCATTCCCCGTTTTAATAATATAAACAATAGTTATGAAACTACTTTTTAGTATAACAACGTTTAGTTTGTTATCAGTATCTCTTATATCTCAAAATGATATAGATGCTATGAGATATTCTCAAACCACTTTTGGTGGTACATCCAGAAGTAAAGCAATGGCGGGTTCTTTTGGTGCTCTGGGAGCAGATGGTTCTTGTATGTCAAACAATCCAGCTGGGATAGGTTTATATAAAAAGGGAGATATTAATTTATCCTTTGGATTAAGAGTGTTTTCTGTTGAAGCCATGCATAATGGTACTACAAGCAAAAATTATAAAGTAAATGTGCCTTTTGATGGCCTAACTTTAGTAGGAGCATGGAATAGTAAGGCTCAACCCGATAATCATCATGCACTTGGTCTTTCTTGTAATCAAATAGCAAATTTCAACAGCAATATAGGTATAGAAGGTCGATCAAATAATAAAAGTATCGCCAGCGATTTTTTGGCAACGGCTAATGGGAAATCTCCTAAAAATTTAGATAATAATTTTTCAGGAATGGCCTATGATAATTATTTAATTGATTTATATGATACAATTAATAATTTGTATTGCAGTTTAATTAATACCAAATATGATTTAAAACAAACCAAAACTATTGAAACTAGTGGAAGAATCAATGAATGGTGTTTTAATTATGCTTATGGTTATAAAGACAAATTATACTTAGGGGCAACTTTAGGTATACCAAGTATTTCGTTTAATTATAATTCTATTTACACCGAGGAAGACGATAAAAACTTAATGAAAATAAGTACGAATACGGCTCCAACTTATGCCTATCCATCTGAAGGAGTTGGTGGATTTAAAAGTATGTCTTACCAAGAAACCTACAAAACAACAGGCACAGGATATAATTTAAAAGTTGGTGTTATTTACAGAGCCGCAGATTTTATAAGATTAGGAGCTAGTTTTCATTCTCCTACTATTTATAATTTAACGGATGCTTATATTTATAAAATGTCGGCAGCTTATGATGAAGGTGGGTCATTTAATACTCAGTATCCTCCAGTAAACGGTGGTAAATTTAATTACCAAATCATTACGCCAATGAAATTAACTGGTAGTGTAGCCTTATTGTATAAGAAGATTGGCGCTTTAAATATAGATTATGATGTGATTAATTACAGTCAAGCTTCTTTACAAAGTTCACCTCAAGAATTTACTGGAGTTAACTCTACAATCAGAACTAAGTACAATCAAACATCAAATTTAAGAGTAGGAGCAGAGGCTAATTTAAAACCTTTGTTTGTAAGATTAGGTTATGCCATGTATGGAAGTCCTTTTGGAGATACGTTTTCAGGAGATTTTGTTAAATCTTTTTATACGGGAGGTGTAGGATTTAGAAGAGATAAAATGTACTTAGATATTTCGTTTACCAAAAGTATGAGTAATGAAAACTACTATATGTACAATCCTAATTTTGTAGATAAATCAACCCTTAAAAATTCTGGCACGACAATTGCTGTTACTGTTGGCAGTAAGTTTTAGTGTAGTTTTGTTCTAGATTAATTGGTTAGAAAGTCTCGGGGTAGTGGCCGGGACTTTCGCTTTTTATAGAGGTTTTAAAATTCCTTTTTAGCAGCAATTAAGGTGTTTTTTAACAAAGAGGCAATAGTCATAGGACCAACCCCTCCTGGAACTGGAGTTATATAACCAGCTTTTTTAGAAACTTCTTCAAACTGCACATCTCCCACTAATTTAAAGCCACTTTTTTTAGTTGTATCATCTACACGGTTAATACCCACATCAATAATAACAGCTCCTTCTTTAACCATATCTGCGGTAACAAAATTTGGTTTACCTATGGCTGCAATAATGATATCAGCGTTTAAAGTATGTTCTTTTAAGTTTTGAGTATGGCTATGGCAAAGCGTAACAGTACAATTTCCTAAATTGGTATTTTTTGCCATTAAAATACTCATGGGTGAACCAACAATATGGCTTCTTCCAATAACAACACAGTGTTTTCCATCTGTAGGAATGTTGTAGCGTTCTAAAAGCTGAACGATACCAAAGGGAGTAGCACTTACATAAGTTGGCAGGTTTAAAACTAAACGTCCAACATTGATAGGATGAAAACCATCTACATCTTTACTAGGTTTAATGGCTTCGATTATTTTTTGTTCAGATATATGACGAGGTAATGGTAATTGAACAATGTAACCATCAATATCATCGTCATTATTTAATTCCTCAATTTTAGCTAATAATTTTTGTTCGGAAACATATGCTTCAAAAGTTACTAAAGTGGACTTAAACCCAACATTTTCACAAGCTTTCACTTTACTTCCTACATAGGTTTGCGAAGCAGGATCATCGCCCACTAAGATTGCAGCTAAATGAGGTTGCTTTTTCCCTTTAGCAATCATGTCTTTTACTTCTGCTGCAATTTCAGATTGTAGTTGAAGTGATATTTTTTTTCCGTCTATTAAAATCATAATTCAAATTTTAGATTTGCGAATTACGAAGTACGATTTTTTTAATATGATTAAATCTAGTTCCTAAATCGTAACTCGTCAATCGTACTTACATCTTGGGCATTCCACCAGGCATATTACGCATTAGTTTTGCCATTTGGTTTTTATCTCCCATCATGCGCATCATTTTGCGTGTATCTTCAAATTGCTTTAATAATTTATTAACCTCCTGAATTGTTTGTCCGCTTCCTTTAGCAATACGTTGACGACGAGATCCATTAATAATTTCGGGTTGAGAACGTTCTTTTGGAGTCATAGAACCAATGATTGCTTCAATTCCTTTAAAAGCATCATCGTTGATTTCTGCATCCTTCATAGCTTTACCAACTCCTGGTATCATTCCAACTAAATCTTTAATGTTACCCATTTTTTTGATTTGCTGTAATTGTCCTAAAAAGTCGTTGAAATCAAACTGATTTTTGGCAATTTTTTTAGATAATTTTCTAGCTTCTTCTTCGTTAAATTGTTCTTGAGCACGTTCTACTAAGGATACAACGTCACCCATACCCAAAATACGATCGGCCATACGCTCAGGATAGAAAATATCCAAAGCTTCCATTTTTTCGCCGGTACCAATAAATTTAATTGGTTTATTAACTACCGATTTTATTGATAATGCAGCTCCGCCACGAGTATCACCATCTAATTTTGTTAAAACAACTCCATCAAAATCTAAACGGTCGTTGAATGCTTTTGCTGTATTTACAGCATCTTGACCCGTCATTGAATCAACTATAAATAAGATTTCGTTTGGTTTAATGGCAGCTTTTAACTCCGCAATTTCATTCATCATTTGCTCGTCAACAGCTAAACGACCAGCGGTATCTATTAATACAATGCTATTGCCGTTTTCTTTAGCTTGTTTAATGGCAGCTTCAGCAATTTTAATTGGATTTTTTTCTTCTCTGTTTGAGAAAACATCAACACCAATTTGCTCTCCTAAAACATGCAATTGATCAATCGCTGCTGGACGATAAACGTCGCAAGCTACTAATAAAGGTTTTTTGCCTTTTTTTGTTTTTAAAAAGTTTGCTAATTTACCAGTAAATGTTGTTTTACCCGAACCTTGTAAACCACTCATTAAAATAATAGTTGGATTTCCACCTAAGAAAATCTCTTCCATCTGTCCACCCATTAATTGGGTTAACTCGTCGTGGGTAATTTTTACCAATAATTGACTAGGAGAAACAGCTGTTAAAACGTTTTGTCCTAAAGCTTTTTCCTTAACGGTATCCGTAAATGTTTTTGCAACTTTATAGTTAACATCGGCATCTAATAAGGCTTTACGAACTTCTTTTAACGTTTCGGCAACGTTAATTTCGGTTATTTTACCTTGTCCTTTTAGGTTTTTAAGGGCTCTTTCGAGTTTATCGGATAAATTATCAAACATGGTATTTTGTTATTTTAGAGGGTGCAAAGGTAATTATTTTTTAACAGAATTAAATCGTTTAAAAGACAATGAATTTTTAACTTGAAATGAGCTACTTTTTGAATTTAAAAACTGTATTTATCTTATTGTTTAATACACTAAATGATTTTACTTCTTCTAACTCATTTGGGTCGTAATCTTCTGGATGTCCACGATAATTAGTGATATAATAATCGGGGTGCTCATTATATCCTACAAATACAAATCGTTTTTGATCTTTATCAGGAAGCATATAAACATTTTGTGAGGCTGGAGGATTTGGTCCAGCAATAAGGATTGTGTCTTTTTTATCGTTTTCTAAAATATATTCTAAAGCTTTATTGTAGCTTACTCCCCAATAATCTAAATCATAATTTTTTCTGAGGTATTCACTTTCATGAAATGACATGGTTGGGTTAAAATAAACATGATAAAAAGGAAAATTTGAAATCATAAAAAACGATGTTGCCGAAATAGAAATTAGGGTAAATGCAAAAACAAATGATTTGTGTTTTGTTTTTATTACCATGCTTATAAAGTAAATAGCTAATAGAATAAAGGCTGGATAAATGTAAAATAAATGCCTCCACGAATCATACAGAACCGAATGTAAAACTATAACAACCAGTACTGGCGCAAAGAATGAAAAAATGAATAACAAATTGTTTTTGTCGATGCCAGCTAAATCTACTTTTATTAATTTCTTTAAACTGTTTTTACAGAAAATTAAAATCCCTAAACCACCTAATAGTAAGTAAACAATAGGCGTATTAATTACAAACCAAACAGGAATGTAATTCCAAGATAATTCCTGACCTGTTAGCATAGCGCCGTTAAATAATATGGTCCCAGGAAAAGGATATTTTGATAGATTATCTATAGCATACAAGAAATTGTCTAATGGCTTTTCCCATAACAATGGCCACGTTGCAATAGTAAAAACAACAGTGGTAATTGAAAAAATAGCGATTAATAGGAGATGTTTAAAAACAGATTTATTTTCTTTTCTGAAAACAAAAATATCCCACACTAAAAAAAACAAAACAAACGCAAAAAATAAAATACCCATTATTCGAATGTTTATAAGGAGGCTGCAAAACAAAGCCAGTAATATAAATTGATAATTTTTTTTGAATTTAAACGCTATTGCAAATTGATAAAAACAGATGATTAGCATCGCTAAAAATGGAACATCCTTCGAGTTAAAAAAGGAATGTCCGTAAATGCTAGGATTAATAACTAACAAAAAGAAACCGAGTAGGGCGAGCTTTTTGTTGTTATAAAGAAAAAAAATAAGCTTGTAAAAATATAGGGCGCTGAGCAGGAAAAACAAATGTGAAACCAGATGCCTAGTAACATAGATGTCTCTGAAATTGGTTTGATGTAAGCTCTTTTCGACTAATACTAAAAGAAATTCAAAAACAGGTCCATGGTCTCTAGCCATCAACGTTCTGTAACTTAAATCATTATTAAAAACATAATTATAGCAGGTTATACCAATATCTCTTTGGTCGCTTTCATCCCAAGCATATCCATATGCGTTTACAGTAAATATACTTATTACGGCAAATAATACTAATAGTAAGTACTCTGGATATTTTTTAATGTAGGTTATCAAGCTGAATTTCGATTTATTTTATAAGCCAATTTTTTCGTTAACCACTTTCAGAATGTCAGCTTCTAGAGCAATGGTTTTAGTTTCGATATCTTTTCCTTTTGCAATTATATCATTTACAAAAGATTTATCGTCGTAACCACTTGCATTAATTCTTACATTCATAAATGCTCCCATAACTGCACTGCGAGCGCATAATGCACCAACGCCAGCATCAGACACGGAGTTGGTATTTCCAACTTCTGCCATTGCTTTGATAATACTTAAACTATCGTAAGATAGTTGCATGACTTTAAAAGGCACTTCAATCGCAAATTTGGTTGCATCTTGTATGGCTTGTTTACGAGCAGCTTTTTCTTCATCTGTTCCTTTTGGTAAACTAAATGCTGCCATAATTTTATTAAAAGCGGCTGTATCTAGGTCAACTAATTTGGTTAGTTCATCTTTTATTTTTTGACCTTTTTCTGCCCATACACTAAACTCTTCCCAACGAGCATCCCAGCCTTTTTTATGCGATGATAAATTAGCTACCATTGTGGCTAATGAAATGCCTAAAGAACCTACGTAAGCTGAGATTGATCCACCACCTGGTGCTGGACTTTCACTAGCTGTTTCGTCTGCAAAATCAGTTAACGTCATACTTACTAATTTGCTATCAGTTTTATCTTTTAGTAAATATTCAATGATACGTTCTTCAGGTTTAAAAGGACCTAATTCATCTAAGCCCATTGTTTTGATCGCAATTTTAATTAATTCTTTTTCAGAAACACCAGTTGAACGTTGTTGTTTTTGTAAGAAGTATTTTCCTGCATCTAACATCGATTTTAAAGGCACTAAGCCCACTAATTCAGAACCTGTTACTCTTATACCGCGTTCAGTAGCTTTTTTACAAACTTCATCAAAAGCAATATGTAAAGGTGTAATATTGATGTTTGTTAAGTTCATCGAAATTTGAGCAACTCCGTATTCCTCAATAAACCAACCGATAGCTTTCACGGATTTTAAAGAACCAGGAATAGAAACAGGGTTGCCGTTTGCATCTGTTACTACTTTTCCATTAATGGAGTCACCTTCTCTTTTTACTCGTCCAGCTTCGCGCACATCAAAAGCAATTGAGTTGGCACGACGTGTTGAGGTTGTATTTAAATTGACGTTATAAGCCACTAAAAAATCACGAGCTCCAATAACTGTTGCGCCACGTTTAGCGTCAAATTCATTAGGGCCAAAATCAGGCTTCCATTCAGGTAATTTAATTTTTTTAAAAAAGCCCTCATATTCTCCAGCTCTGATGACTGATAGATTACTTCTTTCTTTATTTGATTGAGCCGCCTCATACAAGTAAATTGGAATTTGTAATTCTGTTCCAACTCGTTCTCCTAATTTTTGCGCCCACTTAGCGGTTTCTTCCATGCTAATGTTTGCAATTGGAATTAAAGGGCAAACATCAGTTGCTCCCATACGAGGGTGTTCTCCCTTATGCTTACTCATGTCAATTAATTCTCCTGCTTTTTTGATCGCTAAAAATGCGGCATCAATCACCGCTTGTGGCGTACCTACAAAGGTTACTACTGTTCTGTTAGTAGCCTTACCCGGATCTACATTTAAAAGTCTAACACCATCAACAGATTCAACTTCATTTGTAATTTGTTTAATGATTGATAAATCTATTCCTTCAGAAAAATTTGGTACGCATTCGATTAATTGTTGCATAAGTATTTAAGATTTTATAATTAAAATTTATGAGCTTTAAAATTAGAAAAATAATAGAAAACACGGGTGTTTTAATCAAAATCGATATCAATTTTAATTAACAATCATGTATAAATAACAATTTTATGTAGTAATGCTCGTTTTGAGTGATAACATTATATTTGTTTGTAATATTTTAAGGCATTTGAACCCAAATCGACATATTTTTATTTACACCCACAAAATTACGCCTCGGGTTAAGTATACTTTTAATTTAATTTTAAAGGATTGTTTGGGTTTAGAATTTACGTTGACTAATAATGTAGACGATTATAAAGCATTTGAGGGAAATAAATTTTCATATAGTTTACAAGATGTAGAAAGTGACTTTCATATTGTGGCCCATCATTTATTATTTGAATCAGGGATAAAAGAGCAAACTATTCAAATGCAAAATCATGAATTGTATTTTAAATATTTTTTCAAAACGTATCATTCGGTTTTACCCTTTGATGTTTTTGCGGCTTCTTTTTATTTAGTAAGTCGTTACGAAGAGTATTTACCCTTTATGCCTGATGCATTTAATAGGTTTGAAGCAGAAAATAGCTTAGCGTATCAATATGATTTTTTAAATATTCCCCTAGTGAATTTATGGATTGTGGAATTTGAGAAAATATTATTGCAAAAATTTCCTGATCTAATTATAACGCATAAAGCCTATACATTTATTTCATCTATAGATATTGATACAGCCTACAAGTATCAAGAAAAAGGAGTTATGCGCTCCATTGGTGGTTATTTGAAATCGCTTGTGAAATTTGATAAAGAAGATTTAAAACAACGTACAGAAGTTTTATTAAACAAAGAAAAAGACCCATTTGATTCGTATGATTATCAATTAGCGATACAAAAAAAGTATAATTTAAAAGTTATCTATTTCTTTTTGCTTGGCGATTATGGAATGAACGATAAAAATCATCCGTCAAATAATTATGGATTTCAACAATTAATAAAGCATTTGTCGGACTATGCATTGCCAGGCATACATCCTTCCTTTGGTTCAAATGGAAACATTAATCAAGTAAAAGTTGAAATAAATCGTTTAGCTAAAATCACTCACCGCGATATTTTTAATTCTCGTCAGCATTTTTCGATGTTGAAATTTCCTGACACTTATGCGACATTATTAGAGTTGGGTATAACAAACGATTATTCTATGGGCTATGCCAATTATAATGGTTTTAGAGCAAGTTTTTGCATGCCGTTTTATTGGTATGATTTAGATGATGAATTAGAAACAGGATTGAAAATTCATCCGTTTTGTTTAAGTGAAACTTCGTTGAGGTATAAAGACCATGCTACACCGCAAACGGTTGCTGAATTTGCAACTCCAATTATTAAAGAAGTAAAAAAATATAATGGCGAATTAATTACAATTTTTCATAATGATACCATGGGAACAGCAATAGAATGGGTTGATTGGAAAGATGTATATGAACAAGTTATACAATTAGCAATAGTTTAGTAATGGTATTAATTTATTCAAATCATATTACTCCACGACTTACTTATGCTTTAGATATAGTATTTAAGATAGTATTAAACTCAACCTATCAGTTAACTAAAAACAAGGAAGAATTTTTAAAAAGTGAATTACCTAAAATTTCTTATACGGATAGCCGAGAGTTTGAAGGAGTTTATATAAAAAGCAATGGAATATTATTTGAAAATTCTATCAATTACTATTTGCCTTTTGCTGAACAACCGTATGAAGATTTTCCTAAGTTTTTTAAATCCAATGATTTTGATTTTTTAGGTTATGATATTTTGTCAATGGCATTTTATTTTGCCTCACGCTACGAAGAATATTTGAAAACAGATGTAGATGAACATCAACGATTTCAAGCAGAAAAAAGTTTAGCATATCAATACCATTGTTTACAAATTCCTTTTTTAAATATTGCTATTCAGCAATTTGCCGATAAATTAAAACAACAGTTTAAGCAGTTATCGTTTACTAATCGCACTCTTCAATATTTATCTACCATTGATATAGATAACGCCTTTGCTTATGCTCACAAAGGTATTAAACGCAATGTAGGTGGTTTAATGAATGATGTTTTTGCTTTTAAATATAATCATGTGTTAAAAAGAATTATCAGTAATTTGAACGATGAAAAAGATCCTTATAATACCTTTAGTACTATTGATGAATTGAGTGCCGATACAAAAACCGCATTACAGTATTTTGTTTTAATAGGCGATTACTCGAGTTTTGATAAAAATCCTCATTACAGTAAACCAGGTTTTCGAAAACTGCTTAAAGACCTTTCTCAAAAATATAATATGGGTTTGCATCCTTCTTATATGTCGTTTAATGATTTGAGTAAAATAGGTGTAGAGAAAAAACGATTAGAAGATATTATTGAAATTAAAGTAACAAGTGCTCGTTGTCATTTTTTAAGAGTAAAAATTCCTGATACTTACCGAACATTTATAGAGCAGGGTATAACTGATGATTACACCATGATTTATGCTTCTGAGTGTGGATACAGAACGGGATTATGTACCCCTTATCCTTGGTTTGATTTAGAAAAAAATGAAGCAACATCTTTAATGATTCATCCAAGTATTGTTATGGAAGGAACACTGAGAGATTATAATAAAATGTTACCACAACAAGCAAAAGAAACCATTAGCCGATTGTTAAATGAAACAAAAAAACATGGAGGAGAATTTGTTTCTGTATGGCATAATGATAGTTTTGTGCCTGAGCAAAAAGAATGGATAGAGGTTTACAAAGAATTATTATTAAGCTCTAAAATATAAAATCATCATGTGCGGTATAAGTGGTATAATTTCTAAAACAAATTCCATGTCTTTTAAAGATGTTGTTTTTGAAATGAACCAAACCATCAAACATCGTGGTCCTGATGGTGAAGGTTTTGCTTTTATATCCAACAATCAAGTAACACCAGCTTATAGTGAAGAAACTCCTTTAGTAAACAAAGAAAGTCGCTCGTTTTTGTTTAATCCTACTACTTCTTTTCAAAATTACAATACTGATTTTAATGCTGTTTTAGCGCACCGTCGTCTTTCCATTATTGATTTATCGGAATCTGGCCACCAACCCATGTGTGATACACAAGGCGATTATTGGATAACCTTTAATGGAGAAATATTTAATTACATTGAGCTTAGAGAAGAGCTTAGAAACAAAGGTCATGTGTTTGTAACGCAAACAGACACAGAGGTGGTTTTAGAAGCATACAAAGCTTGGGGTGTTGATTGTTTGCAAAAATTTAATGGCATGTTTGCCTTTGCATTATATGATAAAAAAAACAATCAATTGTTTTGTGCTAGAGATAGAGTAGGTGTGAAACCGTTTTATTATTCGAATACTAATGATTGTTTTGCTTTTGCCAGTGAATATAAATCGTTCATAAAATCTAAGCTAGTTGCTTTTGAAATTAATGAAGAGCAACAATTTGATTTTATAGTAAATGGAAATTTAGAAACCACATCGCAAAGTTTGTTCAAAGGAATTTTTGAACTAAAACCTGCGCATTATTTATTGTATCAATTAAACTCGCATGAGTTTGATGTGATAAGATATTACAATTTACCAAAGGAACAGATTAGCAATAAAAGTGAAACTGAAATTATTGAAGCCATCGAATCAAGATTAGTAAATGCCATCAAGTTAAGATTAAGAAGCGATGTAGAAGTTGGCTCTTGTTTGAGTGGTGGCCTAGATAGTTCTATTATAGCAGGTGTTGTAAATTATTTGCAGCCCAACAAACCAATGAAGTTGTTTACTGCTGTTTTTCCGAATGAAGCTTTTGATGAAACTCATTTTGCTAAACAGGTTGCTACATTCACAAATGGAAATTGGCAAACAGTTAGTCCAACAGCCGATGAATTTTTTAGAGATATTGAAGCTTTAAATTACTACCAAGATTTGCCTGTATGGAGCACCAGTACCTATTCGCAACATAGGGTTATGCAGTTAGCATCACAAAACCATATTAAAGTGGTATTGGACGGACAAGGCGCTGATGAATTATTTGCCGGATACACGCATCATTATATGGCTTTATGGAAAGAAAATTTAGGTTTAAAAACGATTAAACAGATTAATGAATCTGAGCAAACAATTAAAAATGCTTATAAAATTTTCGGAAAACAGTTAATAAAAGATGCTTTTGGGTTAAGTGTTAATTATTCTGATTATTTTGTTTCTGATAAAAAGCAATTTGGCAAGAGTAAAAATGAGAAGCTAGCCTCAACATTAAATCAACAGTTAAAAATGGATTATGAGGGCAGACTCAAATCTTTTTTGAAATGCGAAGATAGATGTAGTATGGCTTTTGGAATTGAAAGCCGTGTGCCTTTTGCCGATGATGTGGAGTTGGTAAATTATATGTTTGAAATTGCGGGAAATCAAAAAATTAAAAATGGAATATCCAAGTATTTATTGAGAGAAGCAGCTCAAAAATATATACCCAAAACTATCTATAATCGAAGAGATAAAATTGGATTTGAAACTCCAGTACAAAAGTGGTTTATAGCTCAAAAAAAGGCGGTGTTAGAATGCATAAGTACCTTAGATTTTGTTGATATAGACTATTTATCGGTTCATTTTGATAGGATATTAACTCACAAACCTAATTTTGTTCTCAAGCTATTCTCATTTGCTATTTGGAAAAAAGCTTACTCCTTTTAAGATTGACTAAAATCATTTTTAACTAAAGCTTAACTAACTTTTTTAGATACCTTCATAAGTCTTCATAATCAGATATTTAGAGTTTTTCAGATTTCCTACAGAATGCAGTTGGGTGAAATCTGATTATTACTTAGTTAATCTCCATTTCTTTTTAGTTTAAAGTTTGCCATTTGGCAAAAAAGTGTATATTATTGTAATGCTAAATGCTCTTTTCTTACTAATACACTAAATAGGGGGGCGTCCCTCTATCCAATAGATAAAAAGATATATATAATTGTATGATAAATCAATTACCACTCATGAAAAAATTTATTAAGCTATTTTATGTTGCGATTTGTATCGTGATGTTTTCTAAAGTTGGAAATGCACAAACAGATAATCACCATGAGCACACGGGGCTTAATGGCGAGCATATTGATAAATTTTATTTGCCGTATAACTACGATGCAGACTCTTTAGTTGGTTTTGATGAAGCAGCTGCTTGGCAACATGCACAATCAAATACAAACGAATTATGGAAACAACAACGAATGGTTGCTGTTTTAAAAAGAAATTATATTGATTTTCATTACAATTTAAAAACTACAGCGGGCACAGTGCCTACTGTTCAGGCGCCTTGTACAAATCCGGGTTTTGAAGATGGAACGTTGAATGGATGGACAGCAGTTCAATCTACTAATAACAACTCTCAAACCATGTTACCTTGGACGAGTGCAGCTACAACACAGGCAGTAATTGTGCCTGCCGGTACTTTTGATGCAAATTTAGGAGGTACTGTATTGCCATGTGTTCCTCCAGGTGGTGGGAATTTTGCGGTTCGTTTAGGGCAAACAGGTACGGGAGGGGTTTCTTATCGTTTAAATCAAACATTTACTGTAACAGCAGCAAACTCTGTATTTGTTTATAAGTATGCTGTTGTTCTTCAAGATGGTGGTCATGCATGTACTGATCAACCGTTTTTTAATATCCGTTTTGAAACCTGTAATAATGTTGTGATTCCATGTGCTCAATATCAGGTAGCTCAAATGGGCTCTGCTTGTTCTAGTGGGGATCCTAATTTTTTAACAAGTGGTTCTTCGGGTGCAGGTTGGAGTTATTTACCATGGCAAACACGTTCGTTTGATTTAACGAATTATATTGGACAATGCGTAAATATTGAATTTACTGTTGGTGGTTGTGTTGCTTCTCAGGGTGCGCATCCTGGTTATTGTTATATAGATGCGGCATGCGACCCGATGACATTAGAATTAAATGGTACAGATATTCCAGTTGGACAAACAACCACTAATATGTGTACGGCAACAACAAATACACTATGTGCCCCTCCTGGTTTCGTTTCTTATTCATGGACTGGTCCAGGAGTCACCGGTAACAACAATCGATGTATTACCACATCTACGTCTGGAACTTATTCGGTTACGCTTGGCATGCAGGGAACCAGTTGTCAGAACCCTGTACTGTACTCAACATTTAATGTAGTGCCCAAGCCATTAGCTAATTTCACATTTACAACCAATCCCTGCACCACTGGATTAAATGTTCCATTTACAGATGGAACATCCATAAATGGCGGACCTGCTATTACAAATTGGTATTGGGATTTTAATAATGATGGTATTGTGGATAATACTACTCAAAGCCCTTCTAATACATATACGGCGGCAGGTACATACAGTACTCAGTTGTTGGTATCTAATGGTGGTTGTACGGATAGTATCACAAAAGTACTAACAGTTTCTAGCGCTGTTACTGCTAATTTTACAAATACCAGTGGGTGTTTAAATGGAGCTACTAATTTTTCGGCTACGCCCACACCATCCACAAATATAGCCTCTCATGTTTGGAACTTTGGAGATGGTTCACCAAATGGATCAGGAGCTAATCCTATACATACCTATACAACATCAGGTGTAAAAACAGTATCATACACAGTTACCAATACAAGTGGTTGTCAAAGTACAATAACTCATACATTAGATGTGTTTCCAAATCCAGTTTTAGCTATAAGCTCTAATACTGTTTGTTTGGGATTACCAACAACATTTGTAAATACATCCAGTGTAACAGCTCCTGCTAGTATTACCAATTGGAGTTGGGATTTTGAAAATAATGGTGTTGTCGATAATACAACTCAATCTCCTACTAATACTTACACCGCCTCAGGAAATTATACTGCTGTTTTAACAGCAACTACAAATAATGGTTGTGTTAACTCTAGTAGCCTTACTGTAAAAGTAAATGCATTGCCTACGGCATCATTTACCCCTGCAGGTGCTTGTATTAATGCTAACGTTGCTTTAAATAATACATCAAGTATTGCTGCGCCAGATAATATATCTTCCTACAGTTGGAATTTTGGAGCGGGAGCAACACCAGCTACAGGTAATACAGCAAATCCAACACCGTTAGTGTATAACACTAGTGGGGTAAAAACAATTGTGTTAAATATTACAGCTAACACAACATGTACGGCTTCTATCACTCAAACAGTTAATATTGCTCCACTGCCTGTGGCCAACTTTAGCGCTACATCTGTTTGTCAGGGTACGGCAACAGCTTTCACAGATTTGTCTACACCAACAGGCTCTATAACTTCTTGGTCTTGGGACTTTACCAATAATGCTTCTGTTGATAATAGTACAAATAGTCCAACAAATACGTACTCTACATCCGGAACATATTCTGTGTCTTTATTAGTTGCAGCAGGTAGCTGTACAAATGCTGTTGTAATACCAGTTAATGTATGGGGGCATTCTATTCCTAATTTTATTCCAAGTAATGTTTGTTTTGGTGCCACTAGTTCATTTAATAATACTACTGATTTTACTACTAATGCAAATGTAGGAGGTACTCCAACTTGGGATTGGAATTTTGGAGATGGATCAACCAATTCAACTACCCAAAGTCCAACGCATACTTATACTTCCTCAACAACATCTGCCTATTCTGTTACATTAACGGCTACCACATCAAACGGCTGTGTAGATAATGTTGTAAAAACAGTTACCGTAAATACTTTGCCAACAGCCACTTTTACTCCTGTAAATGCTTGTGTTAATTCAAATGTATTATTAAATAATGCTTCGAATATCGCCTTACCTGATAATATAACCACTTACGCTTGGAATTTTGGTACAGGCTCAGTTCCATCATCAACTAGTAGCGTTCAAAATCCATCTACTTTAAGTTACAATAGCAGTGGTATAAAATCAATTACGTTAATAGTAACAGCTAATACAACGTGTTCAGCATCCATTACTCAAACAGTAGAAGTGTATCCTCAGCCTGTAGCTAACTTTAGCGCAACGGCCGTTTGCCAGTCAACAGCTACTGCTTATACAGATTTGTCTACTCCAACGGGATCCATTACTGCTTGGGCTTGGGATTATACGAATAATGGTTCTGTAGATAATGCCACAAATTCTCCTTCTAATATTTTTACGTCTTCGGGAACATTTACAACATCTTTAATAGTTACAGATAGTCATACATGTAAAGATACAGTTAAATTACCGGTGGATGTTTGGGGGCATACAATTCCTGATTTCTCGCCTAATAATGTTTGTTTTGGAACTTCAAGTTTGTTTACAAATTTAACGGATGAAACAACCAATGCCAATGTGGGTTCGGGAACAACTTATGTGTGGGATTTTGCCGATGCGAGTGGAACATCTGCATTGTTATCTCCATCACATACCTATACATTAGGTGGAAATGTTAATGCTATTTATAACGTTTCGTTAACAGCAACATCAACTCATAGTTGTGTTGATAATGTTGTTAAGCCGGTACATGTGTTTGCTATTCCTACCGCTTCATTTACTTCTGATTCGGTTTGTTTAGGTTCTCCTTCTCATTTAGTGGATGCTAGTAATGGAAACGGTAATACAGTTAATACTTATGCTTGGGATTTTTCGAGCAATGGTACTACTGATATCACAGGTGTTGCTAATCCAAATTATGTGTTCCCAACTATAGGAAACAATTCAGTGACTTATACGGTTTCTACTACACCAACGGTTGGTTTAGTGTGTAGTAATGTTACCAGTTCAATTACAGTTTGGGTAAATCCAATTCCAGTTCCAGACTTTACATTTGTAAATAATTGTGTTAATGCGCAGCCTAATACATTTAATGGATCATCCAGTGCTATAGCTGTTGGCACAAACACAGCATATGTTTGGGCTTATGGCGATGGTGCTGTATCAAACCCAACAAACACAGCTACTAGCACACATACCTATGTGACGGCTGGTTTATATAATGCCACTTTAACCATTACATCAAACAAAGGTTGTGTGGCAAATGTGGTAAAACAAGTTGAGGTTTATGCTAAGCCAAGTGCATTTCCTGCAAACTCAAAAGTTTGTGATGGAGTAGCAATGACATTTACAGCACAAACATTAGCGGGTAGTGGAACTATTACGGGTTGGTATTGGGATTTTAATAACTCAATTACTAGTTTTGAAGCTAATGGTCAAACACCAGGGTTTACATTTGCGGGGGCAGGACAACAAACAGTTGCATTAGTAACTGAAACCAATCACGGTTGTAGAGATACAGTTCATAAAATCATTTATGTGAATTATGTTCCAGTTGCAGATTTTAAAGTAGATGATCCAGATGGATGTCCAACACATTGTGTTCAATTTACAGATCTTTCAACACCAGTTACTGGCCCTGCACAAATTAATCAATGGCAATGGACTCTAGGAGATGGAACAGTAGTTACAAATTCAACTAACGCACCAGTTAATAATTGTTACAACAATTCTAGTTCGTCTGATTTAGCATTATTTGATGTGAAATTGGTTATTACCACAGATAGTGGTTGCGTGAGTGTACCTAATAATAAAATTGGTTTTATTACAGTTTATCCTACACCTATAGCTGGTTATTTTGTGGATCCCAATCCAGGCAATGTATTAACTCCTTTAGAATATTTTACCAATACTTCTGTTGGGTATACTAAATGGTGGTGGAGTTTTGGTGATGGTCCATTTAAAACAGACTCTGTAAATGTTAATCCTACACATTTTTATAGTGATGCTACAGCAGGTATTTATAATTCTAATTTAATTGTGATGAATCAATATGGATGCAGAGATACAGCTTATGTAGCAGTTGAAATTAAACCAGAGTTTACATTCTATATTCCTAATGCATTCTCACCAACCAATAACGATGGTATAAATGATACCTTTAATGGAGTTGGTATTGGTATTGATAAATATGAGATGTGGATTTTTGATAGATGGGGAGCGATGATTTTTTATACGGACGATATTAATAAAGGATGGGATGGCCGAGTGCAAGGTAAGCCTTCTGAGGGAAAACAAGACGTGTATACCTGGAAGGTGAAACTGAGAGATGTACTCGGTAAAAAACATGATTACATAGGACATGTAACTTTATTGAAATAATAAAAAATCCCCGAAAGAACTTCGGGGATTTTTGCTTGGTAGTATTTATATTAAGCTTAATATTTATACTACAATCGCACTTTTTACTTGGCTCAATCCACCTTTGGTAATAGTAGCAAATCTAAATTGTAATGTGATTGCATGTGTTTTTGATTTTAAAGTTACTGTGCTAGTTTGCTGCACTCAAACTCTTGCCAGGTGTTGCTGCCGTCGCTACTGTATTGATATACAAATGCCGATTATCCTATATTACGTGGTACAGATACTTGTATTTCACTATTGCTAAAGCAGTGTAGTCGGGAGAAATTTCTCAAGAACGTTATCAAAGTTACCTTGACATTTTAAATGGCGAGGAAATGGATTGGAAAGAGTGGGAGATTTGATAGATTAAAATTTATAAAAATAAATTATTAGGACGTTTTGGGTATGATGATGAGGAAGAAAATAGCGTGAGTGTAAATGATAATGTGTATGCTAAATTGTTTCCAAATCCAAACAATGGTAGCTTTACCATTGCTTATGATTTAAAAAAGAACAATGAAGCTGTTATGGTTATAGTTGATGTTACAGGTAAAGAGGTGTATCAATCCAGTATTGATAATTTAGAAAACATCAAACAAATTAACATCAATAATTTACAAAGTGGAATTTATTTTGTGCAGTTACGTAACCAAAAAATGTTACTATGGACAGATAAATTGATGATAACTAAATAACCTAAAAAGGCAGAACTTTGTTCTGCCTTTTTTTGTACCTTTAAATTATGAAACGTTTTGTTTTGTTTTGTTTTGTTTTTACGTAAAAACAAGAGCTCAAAATTTAGTGCCTAACCCTAGTTTTGAACTATATAGTAATTGCATATATGGTGGATTATCAAATGCTACTCCCTGGTGTCTTAGTCAATCTAATGCGGGGCAATCAGCATACTACAATTTATGTTTGCCAAATCCGAGTACAACTCCAAATCAATATATAGACGCTTGCTTTACAAGTTTTCAAGTTCCTCATTCTGGTGTTGCGTATATTGATATTGGTTCTTATGTTTTAAGTTCAACGCAAGAAAGTACAGTACCCCAAGTAAAATTAATAGATACTTTAAAAACAGGCAAAGTGTATTGCGTGTCTTATTATGTTAGTGTATGGAATAATGCCATATATACCATTGATAAATTAGGAGCTTTACTTACCCCAACTCCATTCCCCTGTTTTGTGGCAGGAGGGCCAACAGTAGCCATTGCTGGTAATTATACACCGCAAATTGTAACAACACCTGGTGTAGCTATTGGAGATACTCTTAATTGGACGGAGGTGAGCGGTACCTTTACGGCTGTGGGTAATGAGGCGCATTTAGCTATTGGAGATTTTTTCACCCATGCACAACATTATATTCAAAATACATATCCAACAAATTGTAATGGCTTAGCTTATTATTACGTAGATGATGTAAGTGTGGAAGAAGTAGAAATAGCTAAAGCCAAAAATGATACCTTAATTAATCAAGGAGATAGTGTTTTAGTTGGTGCAAACAAAAACGAGGCAGCTATGTTTAGTTGGCAACCAAGCACAGGGCTCAGTTGCACTAATTGCCCTAACCCAAAAGCTAGCCCAAGTGTAACAACTACATACACAGTTACAAAAACGCAATGCAAAGCAATTACCAGTGATGTGATTACGGTTACAGTAAACCCAGCGGGGCTTGTCACGCTGAGCGGAGTCGAAGCGTCTATGATCCCTAACCCAACTAACGGTTTACTAACAATTAGTACTAGATATGAATTTGAGAAAGTGGAACTATTGAATATTACTGGGCAAGTATTATTATCAGAAACTGTTAATGATAAAACCCATGCCTTACAATTACAAAATTTGGCTGAGGGAATTTATTTTGTAAAAGTTATTTATACTAATGGGATGAGTGTAACGAAAAAGGTTGTTAAACAATAGAACAGTTTTAAAATACTTTTGCAGCCAGAAAAATATTTTCTTTCTGTCTTGAAACAGAAAGAAACAAAGAGTTCAAGGCTCATTAAAATTTAGCTAAAATCTGCGCAACGGCAAACCGATTGTTCGGAGCGCTTCGCGAACAGCCCGAACAATCTTCGCACATGCTCGCACATTAGCAGTTGCTTAATTTATACGCTAAATTTTAATATGCCATTCAATATAATCAGTGGTTTTGTCTTTCTGATGAAGATAAATCGAAAAACATCCGAGGATAAAGCGGGCAGGTATGTCAAAACGCGGCGACGAGTTGCTGTGAATTTTAATTTTTTTAGATGAGTTTGAAAGAGCTTTAGTTCTCTTTCAATTACGAATCTTAAAAATTAAAAGAGCGCGCGGCTATCGTTTTGACAAAGAGTTTTTGTTTCTTTTTGATCCGCAAAAAGAAAGTAATTTTCAAGCCAGAGCCTTATTACAAATTGTAACCTATCAATATGTAGAGTATAGCGATAGCTGTTATACTGATAAATTATTAGGGCGTTTTGGGTATGATGATGAGAAAGAAAATAGCGTGAGTGTTGCAGGTGGAGTTCAGGCAAAAATTTATCCTAACCCAAATAATGGTGATTTTACTTTGGCTTATGATTTAAAAAATAATAACCAAGCCACTGTACAAATTGTTGACGTAACAGGTAAACTGGTATTTACAACAGATATTGATAATATCAATAACATTTTACAAATTAACACAAGCCAATTGCAAAGTGGTATTTATTTCATACAATTAGTAAAAGCTAAACAATTATTATGGACTGATAAAGTAATGATAAGTAAATAAAAAAAATAAAGGAGGAGCAATATTGCTCCTCTTTTTGTATCTTTAAATTATGAAACGTTTTGTTTTAACGTAAAAACAAAAGGACAAAATCTTGTTCCAAATCCATCCTTTGAGCAACATTCAGATTGTAGTAATATATATTTATTTAATGCTTTAGAGTGGTGTTCAGTAAATACAGGAAGCGGTGTATCTGGATATTTAAATTCTTGTCAATCAAATTCTCTTTTTAAAACACCGTTCCAATATTTTGATGCCTGTATGCAAAGTTATCAAAATCCTCGAACTGGCATTGCATATGCGGAGTTTGGTATCTATACACAAAGTGTAACTCAAGAGAGTTCTCATCCTCAAGTTAAATTAATAGATACTTTAACAGGGGGTAAAGTATATTGCGTTACTTACTTCGTAAGTCTGTTTAATAATGCAAGATATAGTTTAGATAAACTTGGTGCTTTATTAACTCCAACACCATTCTCTTGTTGGTCAACAACAGTAATTACACCAACAGTTGCCATTGCAGGTTTATATGCGCCGCAAATAGTGACAACACCAGGATTAGCGCATGAAGATACGTTGGGTTGGGAAGAAGTAAGCGGTACATTTACCGCAGTTGGGGATGAAGCTTATTTAACTTTAGGAGACTTTTTTTTACATAGCCAACATTTTATTAAAAATAGCTACCCAAGTAATTGTAATGGTTTAGCAGAGTATTATATAGATGATGTGAGTGTGGAAGTTGTAGAAATTGCCAAAGCAAAAAATGACACTTTGATAAATCAAGGAGATAGTGCAATAGTAGGTTTAAATAATAGTGAGGCAGCATTGTTTAGTTGGCAACCAACCACAGGGCTCAGTTGTACTAATTGCCCTAATCCTAATGCAAGCCCCAGTGTAACAACTACTTATACTGTTACAAAAACACAATGCAAAGCAGTTACTAGTGATGTGATAACGGTTACAGTGACCCCAGCGGGGATAAGAGATATGAGTGATGAGTTAGGAGTGATGAGTGTACATCCAAATCCAACAGATGGGATTTTAAATATAAATTTTAAGTCTAATGAGATGCTGAAACAAGTTAAGCATGACTGTACAATAAAAATAACCGATGTGTTGGGTAAAGAAGTTTTACAAACAGGATTTAAAGAACAAATTAATATTTCACAACTCGAAACAGGAATTTATTTTGTTTCTATCCTACAAGGAAATAAAACCTTAGTAACGAAGAAGGTGGTAAAACAATAACATCCCCCGTCCTGCGGCCACCCCCTTCAAAGGGGGAATATTGCTGCACAAAATCAAACTAACATACGGTATTTTATTTTTCTAATGTAGATATAGATAAATAAAAAAACCTGAGAGAATTAAATCCGCCTTTTAAATTTAACGAAGAAAATCAAAGTATTTTTAGCAAGGATTTAGTGCGTCGATTCTGGGCTGTTTGAGTCTGAGGGTTACTGAGCTTGTCGAAGTACACGAGGACGAGTTTCCAGAATCGAGTGGAAAAATACGTTGTAATTTTCGAGATAAATTTAAGAAGCGGTTGTCCCGATAGCTATCGGGATTTCTTTGATACTTTCTTTGTATGGCAGACAAAGAAAGTATGTGGTATTTAGAGTAAATGATAATACATAATTATTTATAACAATAACATCCTCCCCCTGCAACACTTCAACAAGCTCAGTACAAACATTCAGAGGGGGAAATATGGCTGCGTAAAATCAAGTCTATGTTCGGTATTTTATTCTGGCTCAGCTTTTAGCTCAATTGTGTAACACACAATTGTCCTGTATAAAGACAAAAAGGTATTTAATTGCTGCTATACCGATAAATTATTAGGGCGATTTGGTTATGATGGCTAAAGCAAAAATGTAATTAAACTAAATACACCGCTTCTTTTCCTTTTTTCGAAAAATCTGTATCAATTCTTTCTTGCAATGTTGTTGATAGAGATAAGCCAACAAAATCTGCTTTTACAGGAAAACGAGTATGGCTTCTGTCAACCAATACCAATGTGTTTAATTGTTTCACGGGTTTATTTAAAAATAGTTTAACAGCATAAATTAATGTTTTGCCGCTATTTAAAACATCATCCACTAAAATAACAGACTTGTTTTCAAAATCCTTTTCTGTAAAATCAATTTTAGGCTCAAAACTCCAAGGATTTTCTTTGTCAATTTTTATTTTGCCTAACTTGGTTTTAATTGTAGATATCGAATTTAAAATAGCTACTATTTTTTCGGCTACTTTATATCCGTTGCCTTCAATGCCAACAATTAACAATTCTTTTTCTTTAAAATTATTTTCGTAAACCTGATAGGCCATACGATTTAATTTTTGATTAATTTGGGTTGAATCTAATATCTTAGTTTTTTCCATACAACAAATCTAATTAATCTTTTAGAAATTTAATCACTGCTTTGTTTAATTGTTTGCTATTTCTAAAATGGGCGTCGTGCTTAGCTTTTGGGAATACTAATAACTGAGTGGTGTTAGGAAAGGCAGCGTGTAAATTTTGCCCCACGCTAATAGGAATAGCACCATCTTTTTTTCCCCATACTAAAAGGGTAGGTGTTTTATCTAAATTGTAATTATACTCTTGATACGTCTTTTGGCGTTGAAATAAATAATCCATTTGCGCATCTCTCACCGCTTTGGTGGGCATGAAAAAAAAGGTAAGCATTTGGCGTTTTAATTTTTTGGTTGCCGGAAACCAAGTCGACAAAACTGCTTTTTTCATGCCATTAAATTCTTGTATGGTAGATGGAACAATCACATTTTTTATAGAACTCACACCTACCAAACGAGCTAAACTATCTGCCATTTCTCCTGAATAAAATTTTACTGGTCCATCAATAATAATTAATTTAATTACCTCTGGTTGATAAAGCTGATTGTACATGGCAGCTGTTAAGCCTCCGTAGCTAAAGCCCATTACATTTAGTTTTGATTGAATACCCAGTTTTAAAATGGCTTCATGAATTTGCTCCACCTGAAACTCAAGCGAGTAGTTTCCAGAAGAAGAGGTACTTTCTCCAAAATAAATTAAATCAGGTAAAATTAAATTAAAGTGTTTGGATAAGGCAGCAACCTGACTGCTCCAATTTATTCGAGCATTAGCACCCATTCCATGCAATAATAATAAATAAGGTTTAGATGCTACGTTGCTGTAATGAATATGAATGCTTGCCTGACTGGTTTGTACAAGTGTGTCAAAAGCCACATACTTGTGTATATTTTTAGTGGCCATTTTATCCTGCCATTTAAAAATGGCGGGGATGTTGTTTTGAGAAGATAGTGTGTAACTAAATACAAGTACTAAAGAAAGATAACACAGAACCGTTTTTTTCATTTTAAAGCTCAATTGATTTTAGCCATTTAATAGCATCCTCTTCTTTACTAAAAACTTTATATGGTCTTTTAGGTTTATTAAATTTTAAATAAAAGTTAGCAATGAGCTTGTATGGCAGTGTATTAACCACTACAGCTGTTGCACCAAGCATGGATTGATCTTCAATTTTTATAGCATTGTCTCTGGCTTCTTTAGTTAGCGATACATTTTCCGCTGCAAAAAACATAAAATGCATAAGCTTACCATCAGTAATGTCTCTGTAATAATCCAGTAAACGCATTTGTAAAGGAATATCCAAATTACAATCATCCTTAAATGTTACATACACAATATCATTCGATTTTCGTTGAATGTTTACATCCTCAAAATCGAGTTCTTTAATAGTGTATGTGCCTTCTTTTGTAATCATGAATTAGGTTTGTAAAACTCCTACATTATATTGTTTTGTAATAGGTGCATGATTGGCAGCTTCAATACCCATACTAATTACTTTACGTGTATCAATTGGGTCAATAATGGCATCTAACCATAAACGCGATGCCGCATAATAAGGCGTAGTTTGAGCATCGTATTTATTTTTAGTTTTATTATATAACTCAGCTTCTTTTTCAGGAGTAATTTCTTCGCCTTTAGCCTGTAAACTTGCTACTTCAATTTGCACTAACACTTTAGCAGCTTGTGCACCACCCATTACTGCAACTTGTGCTGTTGGCCATCCAACAATTAAACGAGGGTCGTAAGCTTTACCACACATCGCATAATTGGCTGCGCCATAAGAGTTTCCTAAAATAATAGTGAATTTGGGTACTACTGAATTTGCCATTGCATTTACCAACTTAGCACCATCTTTAATAATTCCCCCATGTTCGCTTCTTGAACCAACCATAAAACCAGTAGCATCTTGTAAGAATACCAAAGGAATTTTCTTTTGGTTACAGTTCATAATAAAGCGAGCTGCTTTATCAGCGCTATCACTATAAATTACGCCTCCAAATTGCATTTCTCCTTTTTTGCTTTTCACAACCTTACGTTGGTTAGCTACAATTCCTACAGCCCATCCATCAATACGTGCATAAGTACAAACGATAGATTGACCATATAATTCTTTATACTCATCATGCTCACCGTTATCTACAATACGCTCGATGATATCTCTGATTTCGTATTGTTTATCGTTAAGGATACCATACATTTCTTTTTGATCCTTTTTAGGAAGCACAGGAGTTTCTCGGTTAAAGCCAGCTTTATCATAATCGCCCACTTTACTCATAATGTTACGAATGCGAGTTAAGCAGTCTGCATCATCTTTGCATTTATAATCGGTAACACCGCTAATCTCGCAATGAGTGGTAGCACCACCTAATGTTTCGTTATCAATACTTTCGCCAATAGCTGCTTTTACTAAGTAAGAACCAGCTAAGAAAATAGAACCTGTTTTGTCTACAATCATGGCTTCATCGCTCATAATTGGTAAATAAGCCCCACCAGCCACACAGCTTCCCATTACAGCAGATATTTGTAAAATACCCATACCACTCATAATAGCGTTGTTGCGGAAAATACGACCAAAGTGTTCTTTATCAGGAAAAATCTCATCCTGCATTGGTAAATAAACACCAGCACTATCAACCAAGTAAATAATTGGTAATTTATTTTCCATGGCAATTTCTTGCGCGCGTAAATTCTTTTTTCCAGTAATTGGGAACCAAGCCCCTGCTTTTACGGTAGCATCGTTTGCAACTACAATACATTGTTTGCCACTCACGTAACCAATAACAATAACAACGCCTCCGCTAGGGCAGCCGCCATGTTCAGGATACATTTCGTAACCGGCAAAAGCACCCATTTCAAAACGAGGTGTGTTTTTATCTAATAAAAAATCAATACGCTCACGCGCAGTCATTTTACCTTGTTCGTGTAATTTTTCGATGCGTTTTTTTCCACCGCCTTCGTATATTTTATTTAAGCGTTGCTCCATTTGCGAAATCAGCAAACGCATTTTATCATCGTTCTTATTAAATTCTAAGTCCATGTGTTTTTATTTATAAGACCATAAATATAGTGAAGTTGTTTAAAGTCCTGTCAGTTCGAGTAATTTTTTTGCTTGCATTTTTGCAAAAAAATGTATCGAGAACTAATTACTACTAAACATCTCGATACGAAAACCAAAAGAGGATGGTTTTCTACTCGATGTGACATTTAATATCTACGATTTTAAACCACTTCAGCAAATGAATTAAATTATTTTACATACTTTCGAATCAAAAATAAAAATCCTTGAATCCCACAAACATACAACAAATAGATAAGCACTTTGTTTGGCATCCGTTTACCCACTTAAGGTATGCTGAAGTACCCATTCAAATTGTAAGGGGAGAAGGTGCTTTTTTTTATGATGCTGATGGTAATAAATTATTGGACGCTATTTCCAGCTGGTGGGTTAATTTGCATGGACATTGCCATCCTTATATTTCTCAAAAAGTAAGTGAGCAATTACACACCCTGGAACATGCTATTTTTAGCTCCTTTACACACGAACCCGCTGTTAAATTAGCCGAGAGACTAATAGGACATTTACCCGAAAATCAATCAAAAATATTTTATTCGGATAATGGTTCTACCGCGGTGGAGGTAGGCTTAAAAATGGTGTTGCAGTATTGGCATAATCAAGGCGTATCTAAGAAAAAATTTATTGCATTTGAAAACGCTTATCATGGCGATACATTTGGAGGAATGAGCGTTGGTGCGAGAAATGTGTTTAACAATGCCTTTGAAAATTTATTGTTTGATGTAATTCATATTCCTTTGCCAGATGCCGATAATATTGAACAATTAAAAGAAACACTGGAATTTTGGTTTGCAAATCATAACGATATTGCAGGCTTTATTTTTGAACCTTTGGTGCAAGGTGCGGCTGGAATGTTGATGTATGAAGCGAGATACTTAGATGAATTGATTGCATTATGCCAGCAAAATAAAGTGGTGTGTATTGCCGATGAAGTAATGACTGGCTTTGGCAGAACAGGAGAGTTTTTTGCAAGTAATTATTTATCCAACAAACCTGATATAATATGTTTATCAAAGGGTTTAACAGGTGGTTACATGCCTTTGGGAGTAACGAGTTGTGCTCAGTTTATTTACAATGCATGTGTGAGCGATGATAAAACAAAAACCTTTTTTCACGGGCATAGTTACACAGCAAACCCAACTGCTTGTTCGGCTGGTTTAGCTAGTTTAGATTTAATGGAAAAAGAGGCAACCTGGAATCAAATTAGGATGATTACAACAGCTAATGGTGAGTTTGCAGATAAGCTTAAACATCATCCTAAACTAAAAGATGTGAGAGTTAAAGGCACCATTTTAACGTTGGAAATTAATACAGAAGAGCATACTCATTATTTGAATAACGCTTCTGAAAGTATAGCTACTTATTTTGTTAAAAAAGGCATTATTGTGAGACCTTTGGGTAACATCCTGTACCTAATTCCGCCATATTGTATTACAGAAACTGAATTGAAAGGAGTTTTTGATGTTATAACACACTTTTTAGAGGAATTATAGGCCTTTTTGGTGGACAAATATTTTGTAAAAAAATGTTTGCTATTACAATAAAAACGCTATTTTTGAGAGCAAAATTTAGAACTTTAAACACTATCACATATGAACATTCACGAGTACCAAGGAAAAAGTATTTTAAAAAGTTTTGGTGTAGCAATTCAAGAAGGAATTGTTGCTGAAACTCCGGAGCAAGCAGTAGAAGCTGCAAAACAAGTTATGGAAACATACAAATGCGACGGCGTTGTTGTTAAAGCGCAAATTCACGCGGGTGGTCGTGGTAAAGGGGGCGGTGTAAAATTTGCACCTAACTTAGATAAAGTAAAGGAAGTAGCAACTAATATTATTGGTATGCACTTAATTACTCCTCAAACGAGTGCTGAAGGAAAATTGGTAAGCAAAGTATTAGTAGCTCAGGATGTTTACTATCCAGGAGCAACTCCTACAAAAGAATTTTATATGAGTATTTTATTAAACCGTTCAACTGGTCGTAATATCATTATGTACAGTACTGAAGGTGGAATGGATATTGAACAAGTAGCTGAAGCTACACCTCATTTAATTTGGAAAGAAGAAATCGATCCTAAAGTTGGTTTACGTGATTTCCAATGCCGTAAAGTTGCTTTCAACTTAGGATTAAGTGGTAATGCATTTAAAGAGATGACAAAATTCGTAGCGGCTTTATACAAAGCTTACGATTCTATCGACTCTTCCATGTTTGAAATTAACCCTGTTTTAAAAACATCTGATGACAAAATTATAGCGGTTGATGCTAAAGTAACTTTAGATGATAATGCCTTATACCGTCATAAAGATATTGAAGCGATGCGTGATGAAACTGAAGAGAATCCAGTAGATGTTCAAGCTCGTAAAGCAGAATTAAACTACGTAAAATTAGATGGTAACGTAGGATGTATGGTAAATGGTGCTGGTTTAGCAATGGCTACGATGGATATCATTAAATTATCAGGTGGTGAACCTGCTAACTTCTTAGATGTGGGTGGTACTGCTAATGCTGAGCGTGTTGAAAAAGCATTCCATATTATTTTAGGTGATAAAAATGTAAAAGCAATTTTAGTAAATATTTTTGGTGGTATCGTTCGTTGCGACCGTGTGGCGCAAGGTGTAATTGATGCATACAAAAACATGGGAACAATTAATGTACCTATCATTGTGCGTTTACAAGGAACTAATGCTGTTGAAGCTAAAAAATTAATTGATGAGTCAGGATTAAAAGTTTACTCAGCAATTGAATTACAAGAGGCGGCAGATTTAGTATCTAAATTAATTGGTAAATAAATTTAACAGAAATACATAAATATCATGATGCAACGTAAACATTTTTTAATTGCCCCTTTAGCTGCAAGTTTAATGCTTGTTTCTTGTGGAGGTGATAAAACGGAAGGTGGAGATGAAATGTCGGGAGTAGATACTTTAAAGACAGAAACTCAAACTGAACAAATTACCGAAACATTTTTTCAAGTTCCTTCTCCAGGCGAGATGTTGACTTTTATTAAAATGGTAGGAGGTAAGAATAATAAAAATGTAACATTCTTAAACAGTCCTGATAATCAAAAAAATTATACAGATAATAAATCTAAAGCATTAAACTTTGGTATTTATAGTTGTGATTTAAGCTACTGTAGCATTTTTGAGATTGGTTCTGAAGCATTAAAATATTTTAAAACGGTTAAACAATTAGGAGATCAAATTGGTGTATCTTCTGCTATTTCTCCTGAAGTACTAAAACGCCTTGAAGGAAATATCAGCAACCCTGATTCATTATCTGTGATTACTGATGATGTTTATTTTACGTCATTCGAAACTTTAGAAAAAAGTAAACAAGGACCTACATTATCTTTAGTAGTTGCAGGTGGTTGGATTGAGAGTTTATACATTGCTACAAGTTTAGCAAAGTATGATGCAAAAAGCCCAGTTGTTGAGCGTTTAGCAGATCAAAAGTACACTTTAGATAATTTAATTGAGTTTTTAAAGAAATACGAAAGTGATGCTAATGTTGCCTCTGTTGCCACTCAATTCACTGAATTACAAGCTGAATTTAATAAAATAGGTGAAAAAGACGCTGCTGTATCTGCCGATAAAACAAAGCATGTATTAGGAGGAGGAAAAGACTTAACAATTACTGCTGAGCAATATAAAGCAATAGTTGACAAAATTAAAGCTATCAGAAATTCATATACATTAACGAAATAATACAAAAGACTATGAAAAAAATATTTTTATCATTATTTATTTTAAGCTCTGTGATGTTATTTTCGCAAGCAAGTGTATGTGGTCAGTTTCATCGTAAATTTTGCGTTGTTGAAACTAAAGATGGATCAAAAGGAAATTGGATGTATAATGCACAATCTAAAAGTGGTTTATTTAACCAAGGTTCAACTTCTAAAATTCGTTGTGTAATTTACAAAGGCATGGATTATAGAATTAATGTTTGTTGCGAAACAGCATTAGGAGATAAAGTAAACTACAAAATATTTGATGCGCGCACGAGCGAGTTATTATATGATAATGCGACTGCTCAAAATGAACCATTATTTGAGTTCCAAAGTACATCCACTCGTCAATTAATTATTGAAGTAACTGTTCCTGCGGGTGCTACATCTGCAGATAAGCATAAGCCAATGGATGCGGCTTGTGTAGGTTTGCTAATTGAACACAAAATAACTGATAAACAAGGATTCTCTCAATACTAATAAATTGGGTAATTAAAATTCAAAAAAAACACTCGCTATGCGAGTGTTTTTTTTTGAATTACTTTTTGAGTTACTTAATCTCGCAAGAAGAAGAACCAGATTCATAGCTGATGCAATCACTTTCAGCTTTAATTCTGGTCATTGCTTTTACAGTATGGCTTTCAGAGGATGTTGTGTAGCTTTGAGAGTTATAATCCCAAGTTGATGTTGTGCAAACACAATTGTATTTTTTACAGCTACTTAATACGCATACAGCAATAGCTATTACAAAGTAAATTTTAGTTTTCATGAATTTATGTTTTAATTAATAGTTTGTTTTCTAAATCAAATATACAAATGTTATTAATGCTACATCTAGTAATAATAAAAATCTTTAGTGCGTTTGTAAAGCGGTAAAATCCACCCAAATCTAAATCCCATAAGTACATCAAAACGTTTGTCAGTGTCTTTTAAGCCAGTATCATAATTAAAGCCTCTTAAGCTTTGCGTAAATCCTTCATAAAATTCAAAACCAAAATAACAGTTGGCTAAACGGTTATTACTGATGTATTTATATCCTATAAATTGTGATAAGGCAAAGCCACCACTTAAATGGTCGTATCCTTTTTTTAGATCTCCTTTTACAGCAGCAATTTTTTGATTGGCATCATACAATTTAATTTTGTGTTGCATCCATCCAGCTCCTAAAGTAAAATAGACACCTGAGTTTGGATTATTTCCCCATTTCGAAATCATATAGCCAACATTGGCGTGAATATTCCAACCACGCTCAGTTAATCTTAAGTCGGCAGGAAAGCCTTCATTATCAACAATAAAGCCATCGCTATTGCGCATTGAAGCCACAACATCTTCTCTTACTTTTTTACCAAAAAAATAACTTCCTTCTAAACCAATTAAAATGTTGTGTTTTGTTTTCCAATCAAATGTTGCACCTGCACTTAAGTTTTCCCCAAAACGTTTTGCTAAATCGTATTTTGGAATTTGTCCGCTAAAATGTATACCAACCATTAAAATGCGAAAACTAGAATCTTTAACCGATTGAGCACGTACCTGTGTTTGTATAATTAAACAAGCAAAAATGAGAATATAAAATTGACGTTTCATGTAATGATATTAGTAACAATCGGGGAATTGCAATGTCAAAAATAGAAGATAATTTTTATAAAACCTAAATGATTGAATAGATGTTTACCTCATTTAAGCAATAAAAAAGGCCGAATATAATTCGACCTTTTTTTGATATATACATTAAATGTAATTAAGCTGTAATTCCTTTTAATACGGCAGCCATAGTTTTTCCAATAGATGCAGGGCTATCTACTACATGTAAACCACACTCGCGCATAATTTCCATTTTTGCTTGAGCTGTATCATCATGTCCGCCAACAATAGCACCAGCGTGTCCCATTGTACGGCCTTTTGGAGCAGTTTGACCAGCGATAAATCCAACAACTGGTTTTTTGTTGCCATTAGCTTTAATCCAACGAGCGGCATCTGCTTCGTAGCTTCCGCCAATTTCACCAATCATCACAATGGCATCTGTTTCAGGATCATTCATTAATAACTCAACGGCATCACGAGTGGGTGTTCCAATAATTGGGTCTCCACCAATACCAATAGCTGTAGATACTCCCAAACCAGCTTTAGCAACTTGGTCAGCAGCTTCGTATGTTAAAGTACCTGATTTAGATACGATACCAATACGTCCTTTTTTAAATACAAATCCTGGCATGATACCAACTTTTGCTTCACCAGCAGTGATAACACCTGGACAGTTTGGCCCAATTAAACGACAAGTTTTTCCTTTAATATATTCTTTAGCTGCAATCATATCTTTCACAGGAATACCTTCAGTGATACAGATGATTACTTTAATACCAGCGTCAGCAGCTTCCATAATAGCATCAGCAGCAAATGCAGCTGGTACAAAAATGATAGATGTATCAGCACCCACTTTGTCTACAGCGTCTTTCACTGTATTAAAAACTGGTCTGTCTAAGTGTGTTGTACCACCTTTACCAGGAGTTACACCACCTACTACATTAGTTCCGTATTCAATCATTTGTGTAGCATGAAAAGTTCCCTCTCCACCAGTAAAACCTTGAACTATTACTTTTGAATTTTTTCCTACTAAAACGCCCATATTATTTTAATTTATTGTTTAGATACTAGTTGTTAGTGTTTGTAATTGATGCGCTAATTTAAACATAAATTCGTGTTTTTTAATAAGATTTTATGAATTTATTATTGTAATAGTGGTTTTAGCTTAAGAATGCTCTAAAATAGCACAATGCAAAGCATATAAAACATTAACAGGTTATTAACCTGACTAATAAATTCATAATAAAATGATAAATTTGTTTAGATACTATTATTATGGCAAATTACACATTAAATGATGATACAATAGCAGCTTTAGCCACCCCACATGGTCCAGGAGCTATTGCGGTGATACGATTAAGTGGTAAAAATGCTATTGCCATTGTTGAGAAAGTATTTTATACCAAATCTTTAAAACATAAAGTATTAGCTAATAAAGCCAGCCATACGGCTCATTTTGGATTAATAGTTGAAAATGAGGTGATTATAGATGAGGTATTAGTGACCATTTTTAAAGCGCCAAATACCTATACTGGCGAAGAAATTGTGGAAGTATCATGTCACGGTTCGCAGTTCATACAACAACAATTATTGCAAATATTTTTTAAACATGGTGCGCGTCCTGCTCAAGCAGGCGAATATACACTAAGAGCCTTTTTAAATGGTAAATTAGATTTAAGTCAGGCAGAAGCCGTAGCTGATTTAATTGCTAGTAATTCAGCAACGTCACATCAAGTAGCCATGCAGCACATGCGTGGTGGTTTTAGTAGTAAAATTGCCATTTTGCGTGAGAATTTATTAAACTTTGCTTCATTGATTGAATTAGAATTAGATTTTAGTGAAGAAGATGTGGAGTTTGCAGATAGAACAGATTTAAAAAAATTAATCAATACCATTTTATCTATTATCGAAAAATTAATTTCAAGTTTTGAAGTAGGTAATGTGATTAAGAATGGAATACCAGTGGCTATTGTTGGAAAACCAAATGCAGGTAAATCAACTTTGCTAAATGTTTTGTTGGATGATGATAGAGCCATAGTAAGTGAAATTGCAGGAACTACTAGAGATACCATTGAAGATGAAATTATTATCGATGGGGTGTTGTTTAGATTTATTGATACTGCAGGTATTAGAACTACAAGTGATGTGATAGAACAAATAGGAGTTAATAAAGCATTTGAGGTAATTAAGAAATCGGCTATTGTTATTTATTTGTTTGATACGCATGAATTAAGCCGAGGTGATTTAGAATTAGAGATGAATATGATTAAAGAACATATTGGTACATCTCAACTATTGATTGTAGGTAATAAAATTGATTTTGAAAATTTAGAAGAATTAAAAAAAGAGTTTTCGGATGTTCCAAATATTCTATTTATCTCGGCTAAAGAACAAAGTAATATTAAGCAACTAAAAGATACATTAGTAAGTTTGTTTGATACTCGCACAGTAAATACCACAGATACGATTGTAACAAATTCTCGACATGTAAGTTCATTGAATAATGCACAACAAGCTTTATTAAAAGTAAATGAGGGTTTAAGTACCAATATTCAAAGCGATTTCTTGGCTTTAGATATTCGTTATGCTTTAGAAGCACTGGGCGAAATTACAGGTCAAGTAACCAATGATGATTTATTAGGAAATATTTTCTCGAAGTTTTGTATCGGAAAGTAACTTAATCTCTAAAATTAATCTTACTAAATTATATAGTATTTCATTAACGCAAATCAATGCGTAGTAGTCACTAAGTTATTAGAATAGTTTCAATGATATTTTTAAAACCCCAAGAATTTTATTATCTATATTATCCAACCAAGTCTGTTCCAGAAGAAATGTTGAAATACACATTTCAAACTTTAATGTTGGAAGGACATTTGATTGCATATTATAAGGACATATATATTAATAAGCGCGCTACAAGAAAACGTGCACGTTTGTTTTTTAAATAGGACCTAATTACAAAGCAGATAATTTATGTTCTAACAAAGAAAAATTTGTGCTATCATTGCTTTTATTTTTATTATATGTTTAAATATCTTATTGTTTTTTTACACGTTACTTATGCTTTAAATGTTTTTGCTCAACAAGGCAATTCTGAAATAAATTTATCAAAAGTAAATACTCAATTGATAGAAGAATTATTTCTTAAAAAATTAAATACGTTACGTGCCGAAAAAAAAGTAGGAGCATTAGGTAGTGATAAAATACTTGCCGCCGCTGCTAACGATCAAGCTAATTTCATGCTTCAAACAAAGCAAGTAACACATTCTCAAAAAGAAAAAAATAAAGATACACCATTTAAACGCATACAGTTTTATAAAGGAACGCATGATAAATCTGGTGAAAATTGTGCGCAAACCTTTTTGAAGAAACCTCTCAAAAATAAGAAAGGAAGTAAAACAACAATCATAAATACCTACGAAGAAGCGGCTGAAAATTTGTTTCGTATCTGGTTTGATTCGCCCGCACATTTTCAAAATATGATAAATGGTAGCTATGACTTGCAAGGTATTAGCGTTGTAATTGGCAAAGATAGTTCTATGTACGCCACGCAGGTTTTTTCTGCAAAACCATTTATACCACCTACTGATAAAGGTATTAGCGACTTTGATTATGGTATTTTGCCACGAAATGAAAGCGTTTGTAAATGTATGAATACCACAGATGCAAATACGGCTTTAGGCTCAATGATGTTGGTGACAGAAGGAGATAGTGTATTTTTAAAATCAGAAAATTTACCAGCTTTAAAACGTTTTTTTAATGATCCTAAAGATGCTATTTATTTAGATGTTGTATTACGTAATCAGTTTACTTGTGCTAATAATAATTTATTACATGGCGCCGAAACATACGAAGGCACGATGCTAAAACCCGCTTATTTTGTTGATTTATATAAAAAAAACAGAGTACATGATGGTCGTAATTTATATGCTCCTTTAAATAAAATAGCGCCATACTTTACTAAACAAAATTATCAAACCAACATTGGTTATGTTAAAAAAGGCTACTCGTGTTATTATAATTATATAAGACCAGTTCCAGAAGATAATATTCAAATGTTGTTTTTGTTTCCTAAATATATTTATAATAAAGAATTAGAAGTTATTACAGATACATTTAGTGGGTCTTTGAAATTATTTGTTCCATTTGATAGAAATTCAACAGAAATTTATAGCTTGGTTAATGAATACATTTCAAAAAAAATAAAAATATATGAGCCTTATTTAAAACGCATTCATATTAAAACATACAGCTCTGTGGAGGGAAATACGGAATCCAACAATAAACTGCAAGAACAAAGGGCTGAAAAAATAGCAATGTTAGTAAAATCTGTTACTAGTCGTCAAGTTGATAGTCGTATAGAAAGTAAAGAAAACTGGGAAACTTTTTACAAGCAAATACGCAATACGCCATTTGAATATTTAGGTAAACTTCCTGAAAAAGAAATAAAAGAGAGGCTTAAGAAAAAAACGTTGATTGATTCCATGGATTATATTTTGGCAATTAATCGTATTGCCGAAATCGAAATCGATATTGAAGCTATTGTAAATAATCAGTCATCTGCTGAATTGGTATTAGGCTCATACAAAAAAGCTTCTGAATTAAAAGATTCATTGAAAGCTTTTAGAGCTCAAAATCGTTTGTTAGATGCTGCTTTCAAAAAAACAATTAGTCGCCCCGAAATTTTAGATATTAATTTGCCACATACTAAAAGTTTTTTACCAATGTGGACAAACTATCTAGCCCTTGCTGCAACAGACGAAGAGACGGTTTATAATTATAGTGCTCGTGATACAGCCTTAAAAGTTATTCAAATAGATTCGGCGTATGCACCGCTTCAATTTAATTTCTGTATTTTAAGTTTACGTTATTTGCAGATTTATAAAGACACTTTAATTCCTATTACACGTTTAGAGAAAAAAATGCAATCAGCATTTACTTTAGCGAAAAATCACGAGGATACAATTTTGGCAAACCACATGTGGTTAAATTATAGTATTCTTTCTTTGTATCGTCATTGGGAACTACATCAATACGATAAATTAGATAAACATTTACTAAATGCAAAGAAGTATTACCCCGAAGCTAAAATATCTGTTGCAGAAGCTGTAAGACTTGGACTGTTATTTAATTTGTATCATCGTTACGAATGGACGGTGAATTTATTGTTACCTTATTTAAAAGAAAATCAAAATAATGAAGATTTAGTATTTTTATTTATACAAACGTATTCATCAGATGATAAAAAAATAAAAGAAGAAGAATGGATTCAGTATTTGAAAAAAGCAAAGTATTTAAACGCTCGAAGATTTTACGAATGGTTTGATAAGGTTGATTTTCAAGGTCTGCGCCGTGATGATATAAAAAGCGAATTTTGTGACAGGTAGCAAATAACAAAAGCCTTCGATTAAGAAGGCTTTTTGTTTTTTAGAAATAGATGTACAGAGAAATTATTTTATTTCTAAGTCACTCACATTTCTGTTATGCAATTTAACAGCTTTCATGATATCAATCATCGAGCCAGTCACAAAGTTTAAAAAACGACGGCTGTAATTTACATATACAGCTTCTCCTGAAAAAATACGAGTTAAGTGTTTTTGTATATGAGGTCCTAAAAATCTTCCCATAGCAGTATCTAATCTGTCTTGTCCAACTTTAAATAAAGTAAATAAGCGACCGCTATACCAGGTGTCAATTAATTTTTGCCAAACAGTTAATTCCAACATTTGTTCCTTTTGATATTGAGCAAAATCAGGATTAGAACCATCACCAATAATTCTGGCCAATCTAAATGAACCTTTAATAGCAAGAAATAAACCTGATGAAAAAATTGGATCTAAAAAACCACCAGCATCACCATTTAATACCCAATTTGTACCATACATTTGTTCTGATATTAATTGATAATTATCGTACTGAGCAACACCTGTAGCGCGTTTTCCCATACTAGTGAATTTTTGTAAGGTCGGTTCGCTTTTTAAGAAGTTGTCATAGCGTTCTTCTTTTGTACTTCCAAATTCTTCTAAATGTTTTGGATTTATAACAACACCAATTGAAATTCTATCAGGCAAAGGAATGCGCCATGCCCAACCTTTTTCTAATCGGTGCAAATGTATATTGTATGGTTCTATTTTTTCAGTATCAACCATGTGCGAAAAAAGGGCAACATCTTTTCTATAACCTTTTTTTGTAGGAATATCTAATAAACGTGAAATAGTTCTTGAACGCCCACTAGCATCTACAATTAAATCTGGTTGACCTTCAAAAAAATTATTGATAAACTTTATTGTATCATCACTTAATTTTAATTCGTCACTGTTTCCTGTTTTTTCAATTTGAGCAATGTGTTCAAAAAATGTAACACCTTCTCTAATGGCTAAATCAAATAATGTTTTATCAAATTTTACTCTGGGCACATTGTAAGCGTAATCAGGAATAGAACCCTGACCGTAACTAAACGGCGAAGTTGCTTCTTCATCTTTATTCACCCAAACAGAAGCACCTGGCTTGTAAGTACTGTAAGATTTTACTTCATCTTCAATACCTAATTCACGTAACATAGGAATAATAGCCGGAACTAAAGATTCTCCCACAATAATTTCTGGTCGTTTAGCAATGTAAAATACAGCTACTTTAAATCCCTTTCTGTTTAATAATGTTGCTAAGGCGCATCCAGATGGACCTCCGCCAATAATAGCAACTGTTTTGATGTTTTTTTTCATAAAATAACTAATTCTCTAAAATAATATTTTTATTCTTTAATGATTTTTTTTCTTTCAATTAAATTTTCATTATCGTCAATAATATTTACAAAATATAATCCATCAGATAATTTTGAAAGATCAATAGAACTGGTTGCTGTTTTATTAATGATCAAATTTCCTAATACATCGTAAACTTGAATGTTTAAATTTTTATTGATGTAAACAATAGCATTAGTTGGATTTGGATACATCGAAATCGGATTTAACGATATATTTTTTACACTAGTAGTAATATAATATTGATATTCGGAAGTTCCTATGCCCCAGTAATTTGGATCTGCGTGTAAATTACCTAATCCATCCACAGTAACATGGTAAGTTGTATCTCCTGCTAATGATACATCTGCTAATCTGTTACCTGCGTACCAAATGCGTAGTTTCCCATTATCATCCATTAAAGGAGTAATAGATCTTATTTCAGAATAAAAAGTGCCATTTGTCCAATTAAAATCTTGCATGGTATGAATGGGAGTATTGTCAAAATTCCAAATTCCAGATACTCCATCTGTTTTAAATTGATGGAGTGCTACTTGAGTCCACACGTTATTTATGGTTTGAGCTACATCTGTAAAGAGATATAGTGTATCATTAATAGCCAATGCTGATGGAGTGGATAACCCCCAATAATTACTAGAAACAGGATAAACGGATGTAGGCATTTGCACTGCCAATTGTGGTGTTGTAAAATTTGTGCCATCAACTGATTTCATTAAGCCAATACAATTTATGGGGGTTGTATTTAAAACACCTGACGATGTGAAAAATACATATATACTATCGTGGTAAACAACGGCACCTGGTTCACCAACTAAAGAACCATAAATTGTATTACTACCATCAGATTCTAAAATAGGAACTGAGTCCATTGTCCAATTAATACCATTTGTAGAAGTAGCATGGGCCAAAACAAAATCAGAAGCAACATTACCTGGAGGATAACAGGTTAAATACATGTGATAAGTACTATCCTTGTAAATTACGGAAGGTGTTTCTGTACCTCCTGCATAATAGGTATTCGATACAGGTTCTAAAACGGGTGTTGTTGGAGATAGAGTCCAATTATAACCATCTGAAGAAACTTGACGATATACTTTTACTGTAGTAGTTCCAGATAAACCAACAGCTGCGGTAATATACATTACATACTGTCCGTTTTGTTTTAATACACATGGGTCATTCCATGCAGCGTCTGCAAAGCCATCTCCATATTTAATTATTGGATTAGATGCATAAGGCTGGTAGCTTGGAAAGAAAACAGAACTAGTTTGAGCTTTAAGAAAAGTAACAGAAAGTAAGGAGCATAAAAGTGCGAAATAAAAATACAAGCTCATTTGTTTCATAGTTTATCAATCAAAATTACTTTTTTATTTTGCATAAAAAAAGCTCACTAGTTTAGTGAGCTTCCTTTTTATAATTTTTGTTTAAACCCTTAATTTTTGACCTAAACGTAGCACCTTATTTTGTTTGATACCATTTTTCTTGCAGATAGCTTTAATGGTAGTATGGTTTTTTTGAGCAATTCTCCCTAAAGTATCACCTTTTCTAACTGTATATACTTTTCCTCCTTTTGATTTAGAACCTGATACTCTTGCTAAGTTTAAATCTCTTTTTTGGCGAGAATGTAAAGCTCTTAAATCATACTTATTTTCAACATCTGCTTTTGTAAATACAAACTCATTTTTCTTTAAAGCACCAGCTGCAAAATCAATAAAGTCTTCTGCATCAATAGCCTGACCTAAATAACGCATTTCGAAGTGTAAATGTGCGCCAAAAGAATGCCCAGTATTACCGCCTAATCCAATAATTTGACCAGCTTCTAAAACTTGACCAGGTTCAACTAATATTTTTGATAAATGAGCATATACAGTTTCTAAACCATTTTTATGACGAATAATCACTACGTTACCATAGCTTCTGTTTAGTTTAGCAATACGAACCATACCATCAAAGGCTGCCATAACTGTATCGCCAGTTTCTAAATCAATATCAGTACCATAATGAGGTCTTCTTTTTCTCCAGCCAAACTCAGAAGTAACATTACCACTAAATGGTAATACAAAACCGCAATCTGTAGGCTCTGTTAATCTTACTAAGGCAGAATCTTGTTTAAAGCTCTCTGCAAATGAATAAGGATGAATAACAGTTGTGTCCCAAGATGAATATAAATCGTTTGATGGGAAAGCTAATAAAGAGTCAACTTCCTCATTCTCATCATGTTCGTGTTCTTCATTGGTAATTGCTAAAATAGCAGGGTTGATAGCAGTTTTGGTAGTATCGTCCTTTTTTGCTACTTTCTTTTTACCATCATCTTTTACTGGTTTTTCATCAGGATTAGATGTATTAAAAGTAAAAATGGATTTTGGCGCAATCTTTGTTTCAACTGAAGTGTCTGGTGAAAACGCACTTATACCTAATGATAAAGACATCATTAAGATAAAAGCAGATATGTTTTTTGTTTTCACGTTTTTAATTTTCAGTTTGAGTTTTGCAAGTATATTGTTTTTATTTTAGAAAAGCATTGTTAAAACCTGTTAATAACCATTGAGTTATTAACAAAAAACACTTTTTAAACTTATTCTAAATTGTTTAACCTCTTAATTACAAAAAGGTTACAGAATTGAAAGTGAAATCTAAAATTGTAGCAGATTTTGATAATCAGGAAGCTCTTTTAACACTTTAGTGCCATCAGCGTCTAATTTAAAGCAAATGTGTTGTAACCCATTACTCAAAAAAATGTAGGGTACTTGTAATTCTATATTATATCGTAAAGCTTGATTAATGGTTAATTGATTAATTTCTACTTCAGGGGCTTTACATTCTATAATCAATAATGGTTTTAAATTAGAATTAAATACAACAATATCTGTTCGGCGCTTGGTATTATTTAAAATCAATTGTTTTTCAATTGAAATCATTGAAGCCGGAATTTGTTTATGCTGAATTAGAAAATGAACAATGTGTTGCCTAACCCATTCTTCGGGAGTGACATCAATAAACTTTTTACGGATAATATCAAATAATTGTAAATTTCCTTTTTCGTTTTTTTGAAAACGAAAATCAACAGCAGGGAAGTTTAAATTTACAAAAGCCACTTTAATAATTAATTTGATAAAGATATAGTAAAATTATAATGTAGTTATCATAACTAAAACTTTTGTATCTTAGCTTAATTAAAAAATCAGACAGAGATGAAGACGAAAGAAGAAATTGTAAATAACTGGTTACCGCGTTATACAGGAAAAAAAATAGAAGATTTTGGTCAATATATTTTGCTTACCAATTTTGGAGGTTATGTAAAAATGTTTGCCGAGTGGAATGGAGTAGAGGTTGAAGGAATTGATAGACCTATGCAAACAGCTACTTTTGATAATATCACCATTATTAATTTCAGTATGGGTAGCGCTATGGCGGCTACTATTATGGATTTATTAACGGCTATTAGTCCTAAAGCGGTTTTATTTTTAGGTAAATGCGGAGGATTAAAAAAGAAAAATCAAATAGGTGATTTAATTTTACCAATTGCTGCTATTAGAGGTGAGGGAACATCAAACGATTATTTTCCAAGTGAAGTTCCTGCACTGCCGTCTTTTAATTTACAAAAAGCAATATCATACACCATTCGTTTAAGCGGAAGAGATTATTGGACAGGAACAGTTTACACAACTAACCGAAGAGTTTGGGAACATGACGAAGAATTTAAAGAATATTTAAGAGTTATCAGAGCTATGGCTATTGATATGGAAACAGCTACTATTTTTAGTGTAGGTTTTCATAACGAAATACCTGTTGGGGCTTTACTTTTAGTGAGTGATCAGCCAATGATTCCTGAAGGTGTTAAAACAGAGGAAAGTGATAAAAAAGTAACCAATGATTTTGTGAATGATCATTTACGAATAGGTATTGATTCATTAAAAGAGTTACAAAAAGCTGGTATCTCCGTAAAGCACTTAAAGTTTTAAAACTTTTTGTACCATTTATTTTCTTGAAATTTCTTGTAAAACTTTGGTGTTTTATTAGGAATTCTTGCGCCTATTAAAAAGTTGACTGCACCATATTTTGATAAGTAGCTTACTTGGCTGCCATTATACCAGCTAAAATCCGAGGAGCCATTTAGTAAAACAAAAAAATGTTTAAAATTTAATCCTATTGATGCTCTAAAATCTCCAGAAATAGAAGTGTAAAATAAAGTTTTTGAGGAATGGGGCTCTAAGTAATGGTAATTCCTCCATTGCTCTTCAGGACCAATAATTAAAGTTAGGTTCATGAAAAAAGATTTCCATAAAACTAAATTTGCACTTGCGCCACCGTAAACCGAAAAGGCAAATACATTCAATCCATTTAATGATTTTTGGCTACCATAATATTCTCGGACAGGAAGTGGAAAAAATGAGCTATCCGAATTTACTCTGTTGTAATATATATTTCCTGATAGCACAAAGCTAAAGGCTGATTTTAATTGATGACAAATACAAGAGTATCCTGATTTGAATGAAAATTTGTTAGAGTTGGTAAAAAATAAAAATTTGGTTTTATAGGATTCGGAGTTAATGTTTGGATATTGATCATAAATACCTGTTCTTTTAAAACTTGTATCGTACGACACCGTATTTTTGTTATAAAAACCTTTATAGCTTCTGTATGAGTTTTCTAATATCCATTTATCTCCTCCAAAGTTTAATCCAATGTTTCTAAATTTTGTATCTCCTTTTTGCTTTACTTGTCCTGATGGGTTTTTGAATCCAATTGAAAGATTGAATTTGTCATAATTAATCTCTATACCAGAAATTAAATTTGATTCGGCCGAGTAGTTTACATTAGATTGCTTTAGCGAATCTTTCGTTATTTGTTGACTCAAATCCATGCCATAGCTTCTGTATGATTGAAAAATAGCAATAATTAATTTGTCTTTGTATTTAACATAATAAGAAGAATCGCAGGTTGCATTTTTTTGAGCTTGTATTCCTAAAAAACAAAACTGCATCATTGTAAAAATAATTACGATTCGATTCATGAATATTTTCGAAATATTTTTAATGGCTTATTAAGATAATTACTCGGCCCAACGATAGCTATTAATGTCTAATCCTACTAAGTCAAGTGCTCTGTCAACAACAGTAGCGGCTAGTTCATCAAATGTTTTGGGATTACTATAAAAAGAGGGAGAGGCAGGACAGACAATACCGCCAGCTTGAGTAATGGTTTGCATATTATTAATATGAATCAAACTATAAGGCGTGTCACGAATTAATAAAACAAGTTTGCGTCTTTCTTTTAAAATAACATCTGCTGCTCTAGTTGTTAAATCATTACTAATACCGGAAGCTATTCTGGCCATTGTACCCATACTGCAAGGACAAACAATCATAGTGTTGTATTTTGCAGAGCCAGAAGCAAATGGCGCGTAAAAATTGTTTTTATCATAAAAGGTAAATTGCGAATAGTTTTTATAATCTTCATTACCTAATTCATGTTTCCATACATCTTTAGCGTTATCACTCATAATAACTCCAACTTGTTCAATTTGGTCGGATAGTTTAGACAGTTTTTCTAAAAGCACTTTTGCATAGATGCTTCCACTAGCACCAGTAATTGATACAACTATTTTATGTTTATGATTCATGTTATTTTTTAGTTGTTTTAATTCGATAACCAAGTGTAAACTCTAAAATGTTATTATAGTATCCCTTGTTAAACGTTCTAGCTAAAATATTGTTATAATATATTGCTTGTTTGGTTCTATTGGGTCTGGTAGTAATAAAAGAGTTACTTGTTCTAAAATTAACAAACCACTTAGGGTTAATGTTGTATCCTAATCCAATTTTAACAGAGTAGTCAAATTTTTGAAAGGGATAAACACCAGTATAAACCATATTTTGATCGGCTTCATAATAATTAATTAAATAGGCAGCAGATATACCAATATCAATTAATATTTTTTTTTGAGTATATGTATAAAGCAGAGGGACTTCTAAATAATTTAAATTTAAATAATAGGCACTATAATCACCTTTATCTGGTTTCGGATTTTTTTGTGCACCTTTTTGAATAAACAAAAAAGATAAATTAACACTTGATTTTTCAGAAAAAACCGTCTCAATACCAAGTCCCCCCATTGCTCCAAGTTTATTATATCCATTATATGGATCTCCATGTACTTGCGCTGGAGACACACCAGCGGTTAATAATAAATTAAAGGCATTCTTTTTTTCTTGGCAGAAAATGGAAATTGGTAAAAGAAAAAATATAAGTAGTATTGCTTTCAAAACAGTATAAAGATAGCTAAAAACTAGATATATTGTTTTAACCAAACAATAGCATCTTCCTTATTATTAAAAAAACGAGTAGGTCTTTCAGGTTTGTTAATTTTCATATAAAAATTCCCTAACAGTTTTTGAGAAATAGAGTTGGTTATATACGCAGAAACTTTTGAATAGGGCATGTTTTCGTTTTTAGCAAGAAATTTCATCACCTCCACATTCGTTGTCGAATACTTTCCTCCTGATATAAGTATAGGTATTCTTTTGCCACAAAGTTGTTTTTGAGCATCTCTAATTCTAGTCATATCCTCCACAAAGATCTCCACATTATCTTTTATAGATAAATCATAATACCCTTCCTCAGCAAGAGAAATAATAAATTTATTATCGGAGATAGATTTTGTCAAAACGTATTAGCTTATGTTTCGATAACAATTGAACTAAATAAAAGGTTTAAGCCAATTAATAGCTTCGTCTGTATTATTAAAAAATTTTGTGGGTCTTTCAGGTTTATTTATTTTGATATAAAAATTAGCCAATATTTTTTGAGCTATTGATTTAATAACAAAGGCATCTGCATTAGAATAAGGATTATTTATGTTTTTAGCAATGGCATGTAATAACTCAGAATTAGTAGAGGCATGTTCTGAACATAATACTAACACCGGCAATTTCTCTGCTCCTAATTCAGCCTGAGCATTCACTAACTTTTTTAAATCTTCTACACAAAATTCCTCAGAATCATTCACTGAAACTTTATAAAACCCGAAGTCATTGATTTCAACTTCAAAATTACCAAATGTTATTTTTTTAGATAAAGTCAATTTATTTATTGATATAAATACAATTAATAACGATAAATGTATGTTTTTTTGAATAAAATTCAAAAAAAAACTGCATAAAAAAACCTACATTAATTATCTATGTAGGTTTTTTTCAAATATAGGTGTTAAAAAATTAATCTGCTTGTAAAAACGGATATTTATAATCTGTAGGAGGGGTAAAAGTTTCCTTAATAGTACGAGGAGAAACCCAACGTAATAAGTTAATTTTTGCACCAGCTTTATCATTAGTTCCGCTACCACGAGCCCCGCCAAATGGTTGCTGACCTACTACTGCTCCAGTACATTTATCATTAATATAAAAGTTACCAGCAGCATTACTTAATTTTTTAGTAGCTAATTCTAAAGCATAACGGTCTTGTCCTAAAATGGCACCAGTTAAAGCATAAATAGAAGTAGAATCTACTAATTCCAAAGTTTCTTCAAACTTTTCCGCATCGTAAACAAAAATAGTTAACACGGGGCCAAATAACTCTTCGCACATGGTTACATATTTAGGGTCTTTAGCTACAATAATAGTTGGTTCAATAAAATACCCTTTTGATTTATCATAGTTTCCTCCAGCAATCACTTCCACGTTGCTATCTTTCTTTGCGGCATCAATGTATTTAGCTAATTTATCAAAGCTTTTTTCGTCAATTACGGCATTAATAAAGTTTGTGAAATCTTCTGTAGGCCCCATTTTCATATCTTTTAAATCAGCTAATACGAAGCCTTTTACTTCATTCCATAAATTATTTGGAATGTAAGCACGAGATGCTGCCGAGCATTTTTGGCCTTGGTATTCAAAAGCACCACGAGAAATTGCAACTGCTAACGACTTAGTTTCAGCTGATTTATGAGCCATGATAAAATCTTTACCTCCTGTTTCGCCAACAATACGAGGATAAGAACGGTATTTGTGAATATTGTTTCCAATTGTTTGCCAAATGTTTTGAAAAACTTCGGTACTTCCTGTAAAGTGAATACCAGCAAAATCTTTGTGATTAAATACGACATCAGCTGCATCTGGTCCACTTGGGTAAATTAAATTAATCACACCATCTGGTACGCCAGCTTTCTGAAAAATTTCCATTAATACATTAGCACTATATACTTGAGTATTACTTGGTTTCCAAACCACTACATTCCCCATCATGGCGCAGCTAGTTGGTAAATTACCAGCAATAGCTGTAAAGTTGAATGGTGTTAAGGCATAAATAAATCCTTCCAATGGTCTCCATTCTAAACGGTTCCAAACGCCTGGCGATGAAATTGGTTGCTCAGCATAAATTTCAGTCATGTATTGTACATTGAATCTTAAGAAGTCAATGATTTCGCAGGCGCTATCAATTTCTGCTTGGAATGCATTTTTACTTTGCCCTAACATCGTAGCGGCATTTAATTTAGCACGGTATGGTCCTGCAATTAATTCGGCAGCACGTAAAAAAATACTAGCTCTGTGTTCCCAACTTAAATTTGCCCATTGCTCTTTTGCCGCTAATGCTGCATTAATAGCTTGTTCAACGTGAGTTTTATCACTTTTATGAAAATATCCTAAAGTATGCTTATGATCATGAGGAGGAGCAAGACGTGTTTTGTTTTCGCTGCGGACTTCTTTTCCACCAATATACATAGGGATATCTAATTCTTTGCTACGTAATTCTTTAAGCATAGCTTGTAATTCCTTACGCTCAGCACTTCCTGCTGCATAGCTTTTTATTGGTTCGTTAACCGCTGTTGGTACTTTATAAATTCCTTTTGGCATACTATTAATTTTTAGATGCACGAAATTACCTTTTTTTAGATTAAAGATGAAAGATTAAAGATGAAAGATTCAGTTAATTTAACAACCGTTATCAAATTTTCTTTCAAAATCAAGAATACCCCAGTTTTTAAGGTAATAATCTTTAATCTTGAGTCTTTTATCTTTAATCTTTTTTGTATCTTCGCCGCCTAATTTTTTAAGAGATGATTTCTGTTTCTAATGTGAGTTTGCAATACGGCAAACGTATTTTATTTGATGAGGTAAATGTAAAGTTTACTCCTGGTAACTGTTATGGTTTAATTGGTGCTAATGGTGCTGGTAAATCTACCTTCATGAAAATTTTATCTGGAGAGATTGAGCCAAATAAAGGTCAGGTAAGTATTTTACCAGGTATGCGTATGAGTGTATTAAAACAAAATCACTTTGAATTTGATGAATACACGGTGTTAGATACGGTGATGATGGGGAACCGTCGTTTGTATGACATCATGAAAGAAAAAGATGCTATTTATGCAAAGCCTGATTTTAGTGAGGCAGACGGAAATAAAGCCGCAGAGTTAGAAGCTGAGTTTGGCGAAATGAATGGTTGGAACGCCGAAAGCGATGCCGCTACTTTGTTAACTAACGTAGGTATCCCAGTTGAATCTCATTATAAAATGATGAAAGATTTAACGGGTAAAGACAAAGTGAAAATTTTATTAACGCAAGCTATTTTTGGTAATCCTGATATTTTATTATTAGATGAGCCTACCAATGATTTGGATGTTGAAACAATCTCTTGGTTAGAAAACTATTTAGCAGATTTTGAAAACACAGTTGTTGTTATTAGTCACGATCGTCACTTTTTAGATGCGGTATGTACACATACTTGTGATATCGATTATAATAAACTAAAAACATATACTGGTAATTACAGTTTCTGGTATCAAATGAGTCAGTTAGCATTAAAACAACGTAGTGATGCTAATAAAAAAATGGAAGATAAACGTGCAGAATTACAAGACTTTGTTCGTCGATTCAGTGCTAACGCCAGTAAATCAAGTCAAGCAACATCACGTAAAAAATTATTAGATAAATTGGTGATTGATGAAATTCCAGCTAGTACTCGTAAATATCCAGGCATTATTTTTAAACAAGAACGTGAAGCCGGAGATCAAATTTTACATATCGAAAACTTATCGAAGTCAAATGCCGATGGTGTATTATTTAAAAACGTAAACATCAATGTTACTAAGGGAGATAAGATTGCTTTCATAGCTAAAAACCATTTAGCGATCACAGCGTTGTTTGATATTATTAACGAAGAAGATACTGCTGATAGTGGAGAGTATAAATTTGGCACAACGATTCATAAAGCATATTTACCAAATGATAACGCTAAGTACTTTAAGGGCGATATGAATTTGATGGATTGGCTACGACAGTATTCATCCAACAAAGACGAAAGTTATGTGCGAGGCTTTTTAGGTAAAATGTTATTTAGTGGTGAGGAAGTATTAAAAAAATGTTCGGTATTATCAGGAGGAGAAAAAGTGCGTTGTATGACTAGCCGTATGATGCAGGTAAATCCAAATATGTTGATTTTAGATGAGCCAACCAACCACTTAGATTTGGAAAGTATTATTGCTTATAACGATGCCTTAAAAGATTACACAGGTGTTGTTCTTTTAACAAGTCATGATCATGAGTTAATGCAAACAGTTGCTAATCGTATTATCGAATTAACACCAAATGGCATCATCGATAAAAAAATGACTTATGATGAATACTTAGCAAATGAAGGGGTAAAAGAACAACGAATGAAATTATACGGTTCTTTAGCTTAATTGTCATGCCGAACTTGATTCGGCATCTCTTCGATACTAATTTTACTATTGTCAGATTCTGAAACAAGTTCAGAATGAATTTACACATTGTTAGCTATCTTTTTAATATTCTTTAAGAACTTGGTTTTTAGATTACTAAGTTATTTTCTGTAACTTTCCACTCATAATTCAGTTATAGAATTCAATGCGGAAAATCATTCTTATTTTGTTTACATTATTTATTGGTCAATGTGCCATTGCGCAGTTGTCAGAAATTGATGTTAAATATTATTCTGAATTAGAAGATTCTCTTCATCATATTACCCAACGTGTTTTTTTTAGTAAAAAGGAATCAAACCGATTTGAGGCAAATAAGCAGCTCATCGCACTTTGGAATGTGGTATTAAAAGATGAAAAATCAATGCAATATCCTTTTGATAGCTTAAAAAAAGATATTTCTTTATTGATGGCTCCTGATAGAAAATTCAGAATTATCACTTGGAATATTTACAAAGAGGATCAAACACATGCCTATTTTGGATTCATACAGGTTAATAATTCAAAAACTACCAAAAAAGGACTGTTTAAAAAGGAAACCATAGCTCAATATGAAGTTTATCCCTTAGCTGATAAGTCAGCCAGTATAAAAACTCCCGAAAATTATGTATCAGACCCAAGCAAGTGGTTTGGTATGTTGTATGTAGATTGTATAAAATCAGATGAAGAATTTTATACCTTAATTGCGTGGGACGGTAATGATAAATTAACTCAACGTAAATTTATTGATATTTTATCTTTTAAATCAGATGGTACACCTGTGTTTGGCAAGGATGTATTCAAGTTTCCGGGCAAGTTTGCTAAGCGTATTATGTTTGAATATGCAGGCGAAGTAGCGATGTCATTAAAATATAATTCAAACCGAAAACAAATTATTTTTAGTCATTTAGCACCAAATACACCTGATCCAACTTTAGAAGGACAATATCAATACTATGGGCCAGATGGTAGTTTTGATGCTTTAGAAATGAAAAAAGGAAAATGGGTTTATGAGCCAGCAATTGATATTAGAAAAGATAAAGATAAGACCGATAACGTTAAAAAACCTGAACCCAACAAGCAAACTCCAGTTTATAAACCTAAGTAAGTTAGAAAGTTAAAAGGTTTAGAAAGTTAGTTAGTTTATAAATATTTAATTTGGTGTATTAACTTTCAAAACTTGGTAACATCCTAAATATCAAAACTTAATTTCATGAACAAACTTATATTATCCTTCTTTTTAATTTATTCCATTTCATTTTTTGCTCAAGAAGAGGAAGAGGCATCTTCTAAGTTTTGTGTAGAGATTGATAATAAAAAAGCATTGAAGCTTTATGAAAAGGCTACCGACAAAAAGAAATATAAAAAGCCAGAGCGCTTAGCCTTTTTAAGAGAATGTTTAGCGGAAGAACCTGATTTTGCAGAAGCTAATTTAGCAATGGCACGAGAAATTGTTGTGCATAGTAAATTAGAAAATAAATCCTTTGCGGCGGCTGTTCCGTTTTTTTATAAAGCTATCACCTCATGTCCTCAAATACATTCAGAACCATATTATTACATAGGGTTTAATTATTATGAAGAAGTAAAAAACGATTCGGCAATTAAGTATTTGCAATTATTTTTAAAATTTAAAGATGATGATGATAAAAAGTTTAGTAAAGAGTACGAAGGACAAATTTATCAGGCTAAAGAAATGATTAAGTATGCTAAAAAAGAAAGTGAACTTAAAAAGAAAGTTGTGCCTTTTGAACCTAAAGTTGTAACAGGTGTTTCTACAAAAACTGATGAGTATTTAGCTTATATATCTCCAGATGATAAATTGTGCTTTTTTACTCGTAAAGTACCTTTAAAATCTATGAATACTGTAAAGGCTTTAGATGGAGAAAAAGAAGTATTTATGTTAGCTACTCGTGATAAAACTGGTGTATTCAATATTGGTGAACCCATGTCTCCTCCGTTCAATACAACGGATGATAATCAGGGAGGCTGTACAATATCTATTGATAATAAAGTTTTATATTTTGCCATGAGTCGTCAGGAGGGAGGAGCACAACCTAATTGCGATATATACATGAGTACAAATGAAGGTGATTCATGGAGTGATATTGTGAAAATGGGAGCTAATGTTAATCACCCTATTTATTGGGATTCTCAGCCAACATTGAGCGCTGATGGTAATGCTTTGTATTTTGCAAGCGACAGACCAGGAGGCTATGGAGGGATTGATTTGTATGTTACTCGAAAAGACCCTAAAACAGGTGTATGGGGTGTGCCCAAAAATTTAGGTCCAAAAATTAACACACCAGGCCACGAAAAAACACCGTTTATTCACTCAGATAGTGAAACATTATATTTTAGTAGTGATGGTTTATTTGGTTTTGGTGGTATGGATATTTTTTATGTTAGAAAAGATGAAAAGGGAGAATGGACCGAACCTGAAAATATTGGTTATCCTATTAACACAGAAGCTGATGATGTTGGTTTTTTTGTAAGTACGGATAGTAAAACAGGATATTTTTTCTCTTATGATGAAGGGAAAATGAGAGGTAAAGGAGTAGGGCGTTATGACTTATATTCTTTTGAATTATACAAAGAAGCTCGACCACAAGAAACAACGTTTTTAAGTGGAGAAATGAAAGATAAAACAGGTAATAAAGTAGAAGGAGCTAAAGTAGAGATTATGAATACTGTTACTAAGGAAAAAACTTTAGCAGTTGTAGATTCTACAAAAGGTACTTTTATGGTTGCAGTTAATTTAAAAAAGAAAGATGATTTATTAATTACCGTAAAAAAAGATGACTTCGCTTTTTCATCCAAAGTGGTGAGTATAAAAGACGCTAGCTTTGAAAGTAAGCCTAAGCCAGTACAAATAGAAGTGAGTGAAGCCAAAGAAGGAAGTTCATTTGTAATTAATAACTTATATTACAACACCAATTCAGCAGATTTAAAAAAAGAATCTTATGTTGTTTTGGAAGCTTTTGCCGAATATTTGAATGAAAATCCTACAATTAAAATTGAAATACAGGGTCACACTGATAACGTAGGTGCTGCCAAAGCCAATGAAGCATTATCAGCTAATCGTGCTTACACTGTAAAAGCATTTTTAGAAGAAAAAGGGGTTGATGGAAAACGCATTTGGGCTAAAGGTTATGGTCCTAATAAACCTATTGCAGATAACACTTCAGAAGATGGTAGAGCAAAAAATAGAAGAACGGAGTTTTTAATTATCAGTAAATAAAATTATATTTAAACTTAAAATAAAAATTATGAAAAAAATTATTTTGGCACTTATCATTTTATCTACTGTGAATTTATTGGCGCAGAAAAGCTTTGAGAAAAAAACGAATGTTATTGGCTTTGGGGCTGATTTAGGTATTTACAATTACACATCTACAATAAGAACATATTCAGTTTCAAATACCGATAAAGCTGCTAATAAAATGTTAAGCTTACAATATGAGCGCGGTGTATTAAACTGGTTAGGTGTTGGGGCGAAAATTTTAATTTCAGATTATTTTACTGAAACCGATTCTATTACACACAAAAAACCTTCTGTTCAGGCATTAGATGCTACTATCTTAGTAAATGCTCATTTTGTTAGAGTAAAGTATGTAGATATGTTTGCTGGATTTAATATTGGTTATTCAACCTTAAATTGGGAAGCCAGAGACCAGTTTGTTTCTAAGGCACAAGGTGGAGGTTTAGTTTACGACTTGCATTTGCAACCACGTTTTTATTTTGGAAAACATATAGGCATGTCTGTTAATTTAGGCTATGTTAATTATAATTACCAAGGACTCGATTTTACCAATATAGTAACTAATCTTCCAGGTATTTTAGATTTAAAAGGAGGAGGCGTTAATTTTGGAATTGGTTTACAAGGCAAGTTTTAAATACTTCCCAATATTTTGAAGTTATTCTTAATTTGATTATATTCGTTTATAAGAAATTAAGGATTCATTGAAAGATAAAAAAGTAATATCAGTAAAAGATTTTGGACATACTAAAATTTACATTAGAAATGATTCTATTGTAGAATTACGTTGTTCGGATAATTTTACTTATGAAAAAGAACATATTGCTCAAAATATTGAATATCTCAAAACCATCGGTACAAATTTATTAGTATTAAATTGTGTTGCTCCTTACACGCATATTTCTGCAGATGCCAGAATTTATTTAGCCGAAGGGCCGCATGTTGGGTTTGTTAAAGCAGAAGCTTTTTGGATTCAATCATTAGCGCAAAAAATTCTTGCATCATTTTACACAAAAATAGATAAACCAAAAGTACCAGTTAAATTTTTATTAGATAAAAAAGAGTCGGAGAGCTGGTTATTAAATTATCAAAAATAAAATTAAACTAGTTTGGTTAATTCATTCCAAACCGTATCATCCGTTCTTGGCTTACAGGTAACACTAATAGGTTCTTGTTTAATAGGATGAATAAATTCAGTTTTATAAGAATGTAAATGAATAAATGGTGTTTGATTAGATCGGTCGAAGCCATACTTTAAATCTCCTTTTATTGGACAGCCTATTGCGGATAACTGAGCTCTGATTTGATGATGTCGTCCTGTATATAAATTTATCTCCAACAAATGATAATTTGATATAGAAGCAATTAGAGTATAAGAAAGTTCAGCTTTTAATGCTCCTGGTCTTTCTGACGCAAAAGCTTTTGAAGTGTTTGTTTTTTCGTTTTTAATCAAATAGTGCGTCAATCTATCCGAAATTTTTGGTGGTTTATTTTTAACCACAGCCCAATAGGTTTTTTGAATAGTCTTATCTCTAAATAATTCATTCATTCTGGATAGAGCCTTGCTTGTTTTAGCAAAAATAACTATTCCAGATACGGGTCTATCTAAGCGATGACAAACACCACAAAATACATTCCCAGGTTTATTATCTCGTTGTTTGATAAAGTTTTTTACTTTTTCAGATAATGGAATATCTCCAGTTTTGTCGCCCTGAACTATTTCAGAAGCTTTTTTATTGACGATAATAAGGTGATTATCTTCATAAATAATTTGTGCAGCGTCAATAACTTCAGAAGGCGAAAACATAAGTACTATTTGAAAATTAATTTAAATTCTAAACGACGATTAACGGCATGTTCATCATCACTACAAATTACATTGTTGCCACAATTGTTAAGTAATTTGGTTTCTCCAAAACCTTTCGAAGAAATTCGGTTGCCACTAATACCTTTGCTTATAATGTAATTTTTAGCAGAGTTAGCACGTAGTTCACTTAGTTTTAAATTGTATGCATCACTGCCCTTGCTATCGCTATGCGCACTCAACTCTACATTAAAATTGTTATTACTTTGCATGGCCAAAATCACTTTGTCTAAAGTTTGTTTGGATTGTTCTTGAAGTTCAGCTTTATTAAATTCAAACAAAATGTTTTCGATGATTGTTTCGCTTGACTTTGTTTGATTTTTATTTTTTTCATTTTCAATAATCGAAAGCCAAGGATCATCTACATATAGTTCCGATATTCTATATTGTTCAGCGCTTAATGGCTTATAATTAAATTTTTGACCTTTGACTAATGAAACAATTTTTATCAAATTTTCTTCGCTATCATAAACTAATATATTGTTAAACGATTCTAAAATGTTTTTTTCATTTTCAGCTGTTAGTAGTATTTGTTTGGTGTATGGTAAGTGCTTAAACGAAAAATCTCCATCCTTATCAGTAGTTGCAGAGTCTATTTTTTCATATCTATCGTTTAATAATAATACTTTTAAATCTGCTAAAGGGTTGTTTTTATTGTTGCCATACAAGCGTCCTTTTACATTCATTTTTAACTCAGAATCATCAACTACTAAGTCATTAAAAGTACTGTTAGCAATAGAAATAAATTTATAAACGAATTTATTTCCAGAAACAGAATCTAAGCGTTTTATAAATTTATCTTTTACACTATATAAATTCATAATATAATTAAGTTCAGACTCTGCACTGTCATAAGCAATGGTATACGGCTGACCTGGATTTATTTTTGAGAATAAGAAATTACCTAAAACATTTGTTTTTGTTTTTTGAATAATGTTGTTTTTATCACCCATTAAATACACCGTTTTATTAGCTCCTACTTTTTTATCGGTGCCATTAGTTGCTATTAATTTTCCAGCTATGTTGTACTTATAATCTTTATCAATGAGTTTGTTAATGATATTTGCGTTATTCTCATTATTAAAAACATACGTTTGCTGAGGTGAAGAACTGGTAACACTTATTTTTTCTTGCAAACTATTTTGGATTTTTATCTTGTCGTTATTTGGATTATCGTTATTGCTTAATTGAATGCTTACTCCATCCGCTTGATATTTATCAACTCCCTGAAAAACAAATACACCATGATTAGTTGTTTGAGAACTAGAAATAACTTCACCTTTTTTGTTAACCAGCGTAACAGTTTTGTTTTTTAGTGGAGTTCCCTTGTCGTTATCTAAACTCAGTTTTCCTGCTAATTGAACGTATTCTATCAATGTTTCTTTTGTGATAAAAGGTACAGTCGTATCTTTTTTAGTGATGTCTTCTTTTTTGTAAATATCCTTAATAAATTTATTCATATAAACAGTATCATCCACAAAACGCGATTTGCCATCGAATACAATTTGGTGGATATGTTTTGAGAAATGCGCGGTATCAATAATTGCAGGGTCTTTTATAAAAAACGGAATATCTAATGCGTATGTCATTCGATAATGACGTTTATTCTCAGGAACACCATCTGCAAAAACTCTAATATACATAGTTTGACATGATGAATTGATAAGATAAATATCATATACTTTTCCAAAGTCAAGTTTTGTTTTAAATCCATTATCATTTTTAGTACTGGTTTCTGATATAACCGTATTTCCTGTTACCACCTTTATTTTGGTGTTAATTAACGGCACACCATTTAAAAAGTTTTTACCTATAAATTGCAATTCTCCATCATACTCTTGTGCTTTTAAAGAATAGCAAACTAAAATCAGAAATAAAACGAAACTACTTTTTATAAAATTCATCATATAACTAGGTTTATTTTTTAGTTTTTTGAATGACATCTAATATTTCATTGCAACAGTTTTCAAGGGTCTCATCATTATATGCTTTGATGGTTAAAATTAAAACGGTTGTGTTTATTTTTCCGTTAATCATATAGTACTTATCTAATGTTTTTTTTAATCGGCTCAAATAGCCTTGTTTTAAGCTTCTTTCAATTTCTCTGCCGCGTTTATGTATGTTTTTTATTAATAAATCTGTTGTTGTATCTAAATATACTACTAAATCGGGTGTAGGAATGGTTTTTCGTAAAGGTTTGAAATGCTTTTTGAAAAAAGAAAAATCATCTGAGGATAAGTTGGCTTTAGCAAAGCACAAACATTTATCGAAATGAAAATCACTAACGGTAGTTGTTCCTTTCTTTACAGATTTAAAATAATTGGTTAATTGTTTTTGTCTATCAATTAAAAACGAGTACTCGGTAGGAAATGCAAATGTGGCATTATCTTCATAAAACAATGGTAATAGTGTATTGTCTTCAAACTGTTCGGGCAAATAATTTGCTTTTAATTTTTTGGCTAATGCTTGCGCTAAGGTGCTTTTTCCTGAACCAATATTTCCTTCTATACAAATAAACATAACTAACTACAATTTTTTATACGACTTAACTTCTGATGAGTCTTCGCAATTTGATAATAAATTAAAGATAGTTTTATTTAATATAGGATGCAAATAGTTTGGCGCAATTTCATTTAGGGGGATTAATACAAATTTGCGAAGGTGTAATCGGGGATGAGGCACTATAAGTTTAGGCGATTCAATAACCTCGTTGTTATAAAATAAAATATCTATATCAATGGTTCTTGGTTCGTAAGTTTCGCTAATGGTTCTTTTCCTGCCTAAATTTTTTTCGACCTCTAAAAGCGTATCGATTAAATCGTTTGCCGATAAATTTGTTTTAATATGAATGCATTGATTTAAGTAAGCTTGTTGATTATCCACTCCCCAAGCCTCTGTCTCAAAGATGTTAGATAACGCAATAATTTCACCTACGTTTTCTTTTATCTTTAATAATGCAGTGTGAAGGGCCAATTCTCTATCCCCTATATTACCGCCTAAACATAAATACGCCTCGTTCATATAAATATTTGTAAAAATAACAGAAAGTACCTTAAATTAGAGACTTAGTTATAAAATTATGTACATTTTGTAGCTTATTTAATTTAATATATAGAATTATGAAACAATTTTTTGGAGCTTTTTTTGGCTCGTGTTTAGGAATCTTAGTAACAGGTGTTGTTATGTTGATCATTGTTATTGCATCTATTACCAGTGTATTTACTCAGGCAATAGAAATGAATGACCATGAAGCGTACAAACCAAAAGAAAATTCGGTATTAAGAATCAATTTAAATGGAGAAATAAAAGAACGTGGTGTTAAAAATCCATTTGGCGAAGTTGACTTAGGGCCTTTTATGCCTAAAGCATCAACTGGAATCAATACTATTTTAGCAAGTCTTAAAAAAGCTAAAGACGATAAAAACATTAAAGGTATTTATCTTGAAATAAGCGATCCAGTTGCTGGTTTTGCTACTTTAGAAGAAGTACGAAATGGATTATTAGATTTTAAAAAGTCGGGTAAATTTATTTATGCATACTCCGAAGGATTTTCTCAAAAGGCTTATTATATTGCTACAACAGCTAATAAATTATATTTAAATCCTCAAGGAGCATTAGAGATAAAAGGTTTAAGTTCACAAATCATGTTCTTTAAAAAAATGTTAGATAAGCTGGATATGGATGTTCAGATTTTTAGACATGGTAAATTTAAAAGTGCTATCGAGCCTTTTATGTTAGATAAAATGAGTGACGCTAATAGAACACAAGTGGAAACATATTTGGGTTCGTTATGGAATCATATGGTGAAAGGAATTAGCGACACAAGAAAAATTTCAACTAAAGAAATTAATGATATGGCTGATCAGTTAGCAGTGAGAAGTCCTGAAGATGCAGTGAAATACAAATTAGTAGATGATTTAAAATACGAAGATGAAGTATTTAGCGCTATTAAAAAAAATATCAGCATTGCAGAAACAGATAAAATTAATTTCGTATCGTTAACTAAATATTCAGGCTCTGCAAATGAAACAAAGTTATCTAAAGATAAAATTGCTGTGGTTTATGCAGTAGGTGAAATTGAAAGCGGAGAAGGGGATGATGAAAAAATAGGTAGTTTAAGAATTGCAAAAGCTATCAGAGAAGCAAGATTAGATAATAATGTAAAAGCTATTGTTTTACGTGTTAACTCACCAGGCGGAAGTGCTTTAGCATCAGATGTGATTTGGAGAGAAACCGTGTTAGCTCAAAAAGCAAAACCATTTATTGTATCGATGGGTGATGTGGCTGCTAGTGGAGGCTATTATATTAGTTGTGCAGCTGATAGAATTTTCGCACAACCTAATACCATTACAGGTTCCATTGGAGTTTTTGGTATGATACCTAATGCGCAAAAAGCCTTATCAGAAAAATTAGGAATTACTATTGATACGGTTAATACAAATAAGCATAGTGATGTAGGAACAATATTAAGAGGTGTAACAACTGATGAATATGAATACGTTCAACAAAGTGTAGAACACATTTATGACGTGTTTATTACTAAAGTAGCTACTGGTAGAAAAACTAGTAAAAATGCGATTGATAGCATTGGACAAGGACGAGTGTGGAGTGGGGCAGATGCTATTAAAATTAATTTAGTAGATGAGTTAGGTGGTATTAATGATGCTATTGCTTATGCCGCTAAACAAGCTAAATTAAAAGAATATAAATTGGTTGATTATCCTAAACAAAAAGATCCGTTACAAGAATTATTAAATAATTCGAAAGATGATATGGAAGCAAGAACCATGAAATCTTATTTAGGTGAGCAATATATTTATATGAAACATATTAAAAATGTATTGCAATTAAAAGGCGTTCAAGCAAGATTGCCGTATGAGATGATTATTGAATAGTTTGTAATTAACCACATAGACACATAGGAAAATAGACATAAAGTAGTTGTATATAGAAAACATGTTTTATTACATAGTTTACTATGAGAAAAGCTTCGCTTATAATGTATTTCTATTTTACTTATTAAAAACACTATGTTACTATGTGGTTTAATATAGTAATATTCTCATCTAACATTTTTTAAGAAATAGGTTTGGTGCTAACTAAGTATTAATTCCTATTTTCACTAAAAAATTAGAATACATTATATGAAGCATTTATTTTTGATTTTAGTATCCTTAATCTCCTTTGTTGGATTTTCTCAAACACCTTTAAAACCTGTAACGTGGGAGGCTGTTTATGTTCCTAAAACGGCAACCGAAGGGGAGATTGTTTTTACGGCTACTATCGAAAAAAAATGGCATATTTATTCTCAACGCCCTACGGATGTAGGACCAATACCAACATCATTTACAGTGGTGCCTAGTGCTGATTTTGAACTATTAGGTAAAGTAGAAGAAGAGCAGGCACACGAAGAGTATGTGGCTGCTTTTGATGCTAAAGTATTTGTGTTTTCAGAAAAAGCAGTGTTTAAACAAAAGATAAAGTTAAAAAATCAAAAAAGCTTTACCATAAAAACGTCGTTAGAGTTTATGACTTGTAACGATGTTCAGTGCTTACCGCCCGCTATACTTGACTTTTCGGTCTCTGTTCCTCAAGCTACAGTAAAAAAGTAGGATTTTAGGAATCATATAATCGTGGGAGTTTAATTGTAAACTCAAAAGCTTATTTTTGGAAATTGCTCTACCTTTACCAAACAAAATTACCCTATGTTAAAGAAACTATTTTCACTGTTTTTATTGCTAATAACTAGCATCTCATTATTAAAAGCACAAGATAATCCTGTGCACTTTAAAATGTCGAGTAAAAAGATTTCGGACTGTGAGTACGATTTACAATTTACGGCTTCTATTGATGAGCCTTGGCACATGTACTCGTTAATAAAAGCAGCAGAAGATGGTCCAAATCCAACGGTGTTTATGTTTACCAAATCAGCCGATTATGAATTGGTTGGTAAAATAACAGAAAGCAAACCGGTAAAAGAGTTTGATAAGGTATTTGAAATGAACGTGCAGTATTTTAAACATACAGCTACATTTACACAACGCATTAAATTAAAAACAGACAAAAAAATTACCATTAAAGGTAAGTATGAGTACCAGGCTTGTACCGAAGAAAAGTGTATTTTCCCACCTGCTGATAATTTTGAGTTTCAATTACAAGGAACAGGAGCTTGTTTAGCAAGAGTAGAATCGGAAACCGTAAATGGAGTAACAACAGTCACAATTTCTAGTATTGCTGATTCAGTTTCTAAAAATGATACGATTAATGCAGCAGTTGAACCAATAAAAGAACAACCTGTAATATCTCAAGCAATGCCAGAAGCCAGATCGTGGTGGGGGCTTTTTATCGCCGGTTTTATAGGTGGTTTAGCAGCACTACTAACACCTTGTGTATTTCCTATGATACCAATGAATGTGAGTTTCTTTACAAAACAATCTAAAACAAAAGCGGAAGGAATTAGAAACGCTTTATTATATGCGGCATCTATCATTGTGTTATATGTTGGTTTAGGATTAGGCGTTACTCTTATTTTTGGAGCAGGAGCATTGCATTCATTATCAACTAACGTATGGTTTAACCTAGCGTTCTTTGTATTGTTATTAGTATTTGCGATGTCGTTTTTAGGAGCCTTTGAAATTACTTTGCCAAGTGGTTTTGTAAATAAGATGGATGCTAAATCAGATAAGGGAGGATACATCGGAATTTTCTTTATGGCATTTACATTAGCCTTAGTTTCTTTTTCATGTACAGGTCCTATTATTGGAACTCTATTAGTAGAGGCATCTTCATCAGGTAATATTTCTGGTCCGTTTTGGGGAATGTTTGGTTTTGCTTTAGCCTTAGCCTTACCATTTGGTTTATTTGCAGCCTTCCCAGGTTGGTTAAATTCATTACCGCAATCGGGTGGTTGGTTAAATGCTGTGAAAGTGACATTAGGATTTTTAGAATTAGCCTTAGCATTAAAATTCGCCTCTAATGCCGATTTAGTAGTACAGGCTGGTATTTTAACTCGTGAGGTATTTGTAGGTTTATGGATTGTGATATTTGCTTTATTAACGATGTATTTAGTAGGTATGTTTAAAACATCACACGACAGTGATTTAAAACATGTATCAGTTGGTCGTTTGTTTGTTGCTATCACTTCTTTCTTTGTGGTGGTGTATTTAATTCCAGGAATGTGGGGAGCGCCTTTAAAATTATTCTCTGGTATTTTACCTCCTTTAGAGTATTCAGAATCTCCACATGGTTTTGGTGGTTCTAGTTCTGGAGCTACTGCTGAAGCTTCTATCCCTCAGGATGCTGAGTTTAACAAATATATGGAAGTGAATAAAAATGGTATTGTTCATTTTAAAAACGATTACGAACATGCTTTAGCTTATGCTAAAAAAGTGGGTAAACCTTTATTAATTGATTTTACAGGACATGCTTGTGCTAACTGCCGTAAAACAGAAGATTATGTATGGCCAGATGCAGAAGTTACGAAACGTTTAAATAACGATGTGGTGCTTGTATCGTTATATGTTGATGATAAACGTGAGTTAGATCCTAAAGATTATATGACCGTGCAATGGTATGGTAAAGAAAGACAGATTACCGATATAGGCGATAAGTTTAAATACATGGAAGAAAAAATCTACGGACAAAGTACACAGCCGTTATATGTATTAGTAGATGGTAACGAACAAGTATTAGCGCCAATTCGTGGTTATAATCCTAGTATTCCTGAATACATTACTTGGTTACAAGACGGTATTAGTAAATACAAAAAGTAAATCATGCGTTTTGTTATTCAACGAGTTTCTGAAGCATCCGTTAAAATTGATGGTGCTATTTACTCCGACATACAAAAAGGTTTTTTAGTATTAGTTGGTGTTGAAGAAACCGATACAAAAGAAGATGCTGATTGGTTGTGTCAAAAATTAATTGGCATGCGCATTTTTGCAGATGCCGATGATAAAATGAATTTATCTTTGCAAGACATCAATGGCGATGTATTATTAGTATCTCAGTTTACGTTATTTGCTTCTACTAAAAAAGGTAACCGACCTTCTTTTATCAAATCGGCCAAGCCAGATGTGGCTATTCCTCTTTACGAATATTGTATTCAGCAATTAACTCAACTACTTAACAAGCCTATTAAAACAGGCCAATTTGGTGCCGATATGAAAGTGAGTTTAGTAAACGATGGACCTGTAACTATTTTAATAGATAGTAAGAATAGGGAGTGATTAAGAAGCCTTTATCTCTTCAATCATCAATTGAATTGAGGTTGTTCCTCTAAACTCATTTACTTTTATTTTGTAAACAATGTCAACAGGAATGTTGCGTTTAAAGAAATTTAAAAAATCACCTTTATTAAAAGCAATGGCTTCTATTTTGGTAAGTTGTGTGTTGGGTTGATAGAGTTCTAATTTTAAATGATTAGTGCCAACTACTTTAGCAAAGCCCGTATCTAAAACCCCACGGCTCATAAACACAGGTGTCATATTATGCGGGCCATGTGGTGCAAACTGATTTAAGATGCGAATTAATTTTTCGTTAATATCATCTAAAGCAATTTCTAAATCTACTTCCACTACTGGTATCAACATATCATCGGTAATAGATCGAGATACTTCATTTTCGAAAGCTTCAGTAAATGCTTTCACATTTTCTTTTTTTAAGGTTAAGCCAGCTGCAAATTTGTGTCCGCCAAATTGCTCTAATAAGTGCGAGCAATTTTCAATAGCCGTGTACACATCAAAATCTTTTACGCTTCGAGCCGAGCCAGTTGCCATACCATTAGATTCGGTTAAGATAATAGTTGGTTTATAGTAGCGCTCAATCATTCGTGAAGCTACAATACCAACTACACCTTTGTGCCAGTTTGGATTAAACAATACCGTTGATTTTTTGAAAGGTGTAATTGGATCTAAATCCATGGTTTCAAAAGCCTCGTCGGTAATGCTAATGTCTATATCTCGGCGTTGTAAATTAGTTTCGTTTATTTTTTTTGAAAACTCTGTTGCTTCATGTGTATCGCTAATTAACAGCTCCACAGCTTTTGAACCATGTTCAATGCGTCCCGCAGCATTAATACGTGGAGCAATGGTAAATACAAGCGTATTAATATCTAATTCTTTATCTTGTTGTTTGTTTAGAGCTAATAAGGCTTTTAAACCAGGGCGAGGATCGGCGTTTAATTGTTTTAATCCGTAATAGGCTAACACTCTGTTTTCGCCGGTTATAGGAACAATATCAGCGGCAATACTCGTTACTACTAAATCTAGGTATGTAAATACTTCTTGTTCATCAATCCCATTTTGTATGCAAAAAGCTTGAGCTAATTTAAAGCCAATGCCGCAACCAGCTAGTTCTTTGTAAGGGTAGGGGCAATCATGTTGTTTGGGGTCGAGTACCGCAATAGCTTTTGGTATTTCATCGCCTGGTAAGTGATGGTCGCAAATAATAAAATCTACGTTTTTTGAGTTGGCGTAATCAATTTTATCATTAGCCTTAATACCGCAATCTAGAGCAATAATTAAAGAGTAATTGTTTTCGGCGGCGTAATCAATACTTTTAAAAGAAATGCCATAACCTTCGGCATAACGGTCGGGGATATAGTATCTGATTTCGGGAATGTATTTTTTAAAGAAACTATAAACTAAGGCAACCGAGGTAGTTCCATCTACATCATAATCGCCGAAGATGAGTACTTTTTCTTTGTTGGCAATTGATTTTACAATACGTTCCACAGCCACACTCATGCCTTTCATTAAGAAAGGATCGTGCAGCATGTCTAAACTTGGACGAAAAAATGTTTTGGCTTCGTCAAAAGATTTTATGCCTCTTAATGCTAATAGCTTGGCAATTGTTTCATCTATAGATAACGCAGACTGCAAAGCAGAAACTTCTTCTACATTGTGTATTTGATGTATGTTCCATTTCTTTTGCACGGGCGTTTTATTAAGAATCCCTTGCTGTCATCCTGAGCGTAGTTGAAGGAACAGCAAGGGTGTTTTATTTTATTGGCTTCGACTCCGCTCAGCCTGACAAACTTCTGTAAAGTAAAAGTATTAAGCGATATTATGATAAACGGTCATGATATCATCATCCTCTTCCATTTTATCAATCATCTTTTTAAACTCTATTTCCTCTTCTTCTGTTAACTCTTTTGTTGTAGTTGGAATATAAGTTTTGATGGTTTCTTTAACGATGTATTTTTTTTCTTCTAATCCAGCTTGCATCGAACCAAAATCAGTAAAAGCAACTTGTACAATTAACTCATTGTTTTCATCGTCCCATGTTAATTCTTCGGCACCATAATCAATAATATCTAATTCTACATCATCATGATTTAAGCCAGTAGAATCTACTTTAAATAAACCTTTACGCTCAAACATAAAACTTACCGAACCAGTTGTTCCTAAAGAACCATTATTACGGCTAAAATACACTCGTAAATTAGCAACCGTACGAGTAGGGTTATCAGTCGCACATTCTACCAATACTGGAACACCAAAAGGCCCGTATCCTTCGTATACAATTTCATCAAAGTTCGACGAATCTTTTTCCGAAGCACGTTTAATAGCACTTTCAACATTTGTTTTAGGCATGTTTACTGCCTTTGCGTTGGCAATACAAGCTCTTAATTTTGGATTTAATTCTGGGTGAGGTCCGCCTTGTTTCACGGCCATCACAATTTCACGTCCTATTTTGGTAAACTGCTTCGCCATTTTAGCGTAGCGTTTAAACATTGTTGCTTTTCTGGTTTCAAAAATACGTCCCATAATCTGTAAATTCTTAAATTATCTAAATTTCGACAAATTTAACTCAAAATCTCAATTGCTTCACTACATTTACTATAAATTAAGAACAAAAAATGAGCTTTTTCCAACCATTAAATACCTTTCAAGTACATATTACTTTACCCGATATTTTTACACGTCGTTTTGCTGCGCTAATTCCTCAGCAACGCGAGCGTGTGAACCAGCTTTTGGAAGAAAGAACCATTCTAAATTATGCTTTGGATATGGAACGTAGTCAACTTTGGGTAACCATGCAGGCAAAAAACCAAGAAGCGGTGATGGATATTTTAGCTACTTTCCCAATTATTAAGGATGTGAAAGTGGATATTTTTGAACTGGCCTTTTTCGACTCAGCGCCAATGGGTTTGCCAGAGTTGATTATGAATTAGAAGGTAAAATAGTTCTCCATTTTCCAGTCTCTGCATATTCTTTAATAGTTTGATTTCTTTCTATTAAAAAACATTTCATGTAGTTGGTTAAAACTAACCTATCGAATAGTTTTCCTATTAAACCATATGGAGATGAAAATTCGAAATTGTCAACCATGATAACCGTATCGTTTTCAGTTTTAAAATAATGATCATGAATAAAATATTTAAACGCACCTTTTAATTGTTCGTCTCTAAAGTGAACATAAGGTTCAACCATTGAAATTTTAGAAGTTAACTGTTGTTTAATACCAAAATGAACAGCTTCCCATGTAACAAAGTCTCCTGTATTAACTAAACCGGAAGTGATGCCTGCAATTGCTTTTTCGTTTGTTCTTGCAGTTGATATTTGATGAAGATCGATACTCCTTGATAAATCGAAACAAATTTTTATGTCAGCTTTGATGATTGTTTCGATGTATATGGTTGGCATTTCTTTAATTTAAAAATTTGAAATTTCCTGAATAATACCGTTATCTACAAATATATGCGACATGAACCCAAGTTTATATTTACCAAATGGAGCAGGCTTGTCGTTAAAAAAAACGCGTTCACCAATATTTGGATTTTGAAATTCCTGGTCAATGGTTATAACTCCATCGTCACATTGATAGGTGTATTTTTTATATGTAATTTCTTTTTGAGGAATATCTATTTTTACATCAGAAACTTCATTAACTGTTTCTTCAGCATTTGCTTCATTCACAGGAGATTCCTGATTCCAATCATTTTTAATTTCTCTCATTTTAAATAGATATGGAACTAATGCAATTAATTCTAACCTGAAAGTAAAGTGCATGATGTTATATAAAAATAACGGTAAAATCATCGCCAAAGTACAAGCTAAAATACCAATAATTGCATCGTTGATAGCATGTTTAACAGCCCAGTCTTTTTCAGTCCATAAACCATAGGCGATTATTCCTTTATAAGTAATTAACGAAGTGATGATGAATCCTATAGCTGAAAAAGGAGTATTACTTTCAAAACCATATATGGAAAGGTTTGAAGCATAATCCATTATTGCAAAAACCATTGCTACAGGCATTAGCAATGTCATAAATAAAAATATCCATAAAAAGATTTTTATCCAAATAGGAAGTAAATCCCTTCTTCGTTTTAAAATAATTTCATCTAAAACTTCCATTCATCTAAATTAAAACTTTGATCCATTCTAATACCTCTTTCTGTTTGAGCAACAGTGCAGCATTCAATACTTGGGTCGTGTTCAAAAAACAATACCCATTTATTTTCAACGGCAGTTTTTAAAAGGTATTCTTTTTCTTTTAAGGTATTTAATGGTCTCACATCATAACCCATTACATAAGGTAAAGGTAAGTGCCCAACAGATGGAATTAAATCTGCCATAAAAGCAACTGTCGTTCCTTTATAATCTAATAATGGTAACATCATGGCTTCTGTATGTCCGTTTGCTTCATACATTTTAAAGCCAGGCATAAAATCTTTAGTAGTATCTAAGTACTGTAATTGTCCACTTTCTTTAATAGGCATGATATTATCTTTTAAAAAACTAGCTTTCTCTCTAGGGTTTGGATTTACTGCCCATTCCCAGTGTTTTTCGTTGCACCAGTAAGTAGCATTTTTAAAAGCGGGAGTTAATTTAGTTCTATCAGCATTATAAGAAATACTTCCTCCACAATGATCAAAATGTAAGTGTGTTAAAAACACATCGGTAATATCATCTCTATGAAAACCATGTTTAGCTAACGATGAATCTAAAGTATCATTACCATGTAAATAGTAGTAGCCGAAAAATTTATCATCTTGCTTGTTACCCATACCATTATCCACTAATATCAAACGCTTGCCATCTTGTATTAATAAACAACGCATGGCCCAGCTACACATATTATTGTCGTCTGCAGGATTTGATTTTTGCCAAATAGATTTTGGAACAACGCCAAACATAGCGCCGCCATCTAATTTAAAATGTCCGGTATTGATAGAGTATAATTGCATAGTAGTTAATGAGTTGATGATTTAAAGATATATAGAAAAGAGATGTGTTCCAAAATTTTATTAGGCTTGTCACTTCGAGTAAAATTTGCCTGTACTTTGCAAATTTGTATCGAGAAGAATGTTTTTTAAAAGTTCTCGATATGTTTTTTGCAATGAGGCACCAAAAAACACTCGAACTGACAAAGTATATGATTTAATAATAATTAAACTTTAATTTTCCTTCACTTAGTTCTAGGTTTGGAAAAGGAATTTTTATAACATTGATACACGTGAAAACAGATTTTAAAAATCTGGATTTGGTTTTAATTCTTGTAAAATCAATATCTAAGGAAAGATAGCCTTGGCGATAGCGATTAAATGTTCTGATGGTGCCGTCAGGATCCTTAATTAAAAAATTATTATCTCGTGCGCCAATCATACCATTAGCACCATAGCCAATAGCTATATTCAACCATTTAGGAAATTTATTTTCTGTTTTGATAAAAGCAGAAGGATTAATACTGAGCCAATATATTTGACCATTGTAATCTTTTAAAATTTGAGTATACCATTCGTCTCCCAATAAATTAGGGCGATATTTAGCGTAAGGTGAAGGATAATAAGAAAACTTAATTTGTATACGTTGCTCTTTCCATAATATTTTTTGTCCCACTGCGATGCCTGTTCCTAACGCATTTGCAGCCATATCTCCCCAGCTAAACCCCCAACCCGAGCTGCATCCGTCCATCACTTCAATGGCTGTCATGTATGTAAAACCACTCAAGCCTCCAATCAATAATTGTTTTTTTGTGGAGTATCCGGCCCAATCCATACCCTGCATCATTACTCTGGCAACTTGATAATTGGTAAAGGCATGCCCACATTTATCCATTTGTAGCCATTCATCATTATCATTAAAAAAATGAAATTGCCCAGTATTGTATTGAGCAAACCAAGCTTGATTTAAGTAAATTAGTGAACCACCCGTTAATCCGATTGTTGAAATGCCTAGTGTTAATTTTCTTTTTCGGAAGATAGATAATGAATCTGATGCAAATGTTAATTGATTTACAGTTAAACAAAATAGTATGATGTATTTAAGACGTAGCAAAGGGTAATTTTAAAACTATTCTAATTTACTAATAAAATTAATAATGGCGGTGTTTACCATTTCTGAATGAGTCTCCATAGGGCAATGTCCTGCATTTTCTATTAAGTAAGTTTGTGTGTTAGCTTTATTGAAAGATTCACTGGCATTTTTAATTGGAATCCATTGGTCTTGTTTCCCCCAAATAATTATTTTTTGAATGTGGTTTAATACAGAATCGTTGATGTTTGCAAAGCCACTACTGGCCGCCATTCTAAAAATGGCCGAGCCACTATTTTTTGTTTCAAATGGTTTCATGTAACCATTTGCACTGTTTTCATCTGCCGATTTATTATACGCAGAACTTAATAACTCTTGGAAGGATGATGTATTTAAAAACTTTTTTTCTAAAATAAGGTCTGCCCATTTTAATAGTGGAGGGTATAAGGCAACAGCTTGCAGAGATGAATGAGTTTGTGAAAAAGGTAATCCATCAATAAAAATTAACGATTGAGTTTGTTGAGGATAACTACTAGCAAAAGCACCAATAACCGTACCTCCCATACTATGACCTATTAAGTGCCAAGAATTGCTATTACATCTTTTATCAACCTCACTTAGTAAATAGTGAATCGCTTGAATTTTGTTAGTGTCGCTATAATCAGCCTGTTCTGATTTATCACTATAACCAAATGCAGGCATATCCATCGCTACGACTAAGGTGTTGTTTTTGGTTAAAGCATCAATATTGTTCCTGAAAGAAAAAGTACTGGCACTAAATCCATGAATTAATAAAGCTTTATGCTTAATTTGTTTTGGAACAAATAATCTGAAATGAAATAGTGTGTGATTATAGTTGAAAAAATAAGAACTTTCAAAAGGTTTTTCTGGGGCGTTTTTTAAATGAGTTGAAAAGCAATATGGAATGATGCTAAGAATTACAAAACAAGATAAAATAATCATTAAAAACCATTTGAAAAAAGCTTTAATAAATGTCATCATTACACTAAATCTTTCACTAACATATTTCCTTTAGTTGTATTTAATACATCGTCCATATCTTTCATCAAACGATTAACGGTTTCTAACTCTGCACTATTGTCAATAGGTAATTTGTTTACGCCTTTTTCATCCAGTTTATCTATGATAAATTTCACGGTTAATTTTGTGTCTGAAATACCAGGCTGATAACCTATTTCTTTATCATTATGCATTTTTACTTCATTAAACACGCTGGTTTCTATAAATTCATTAATAATTACGCGCGCTAATCTTAATGGCAAATCCAGTTTAGCAGCAATTTCAATAGACGTTAATGCTGTTTTGCCTTCATTAAAATTTTTAACTACTAAGTTTGCTATTAATAAAGCAATAACACGTTTGTATCGGTCGCTGATATTATTAATATCGGTTTCTAATTCATAGTGATCCACATTTTGATGCGCAAAGGTTAATTCGGCACCAAATAAAACAACAAACCACGAATACTGAATCCAAATTAAAAATAATGGTAATGCAGCAAAGCTTCCATAAATTTTGTTGTATTGTGCCACACCTATTTGAGATGATACATAGGCCCACTGTAATAATTCAAACAATATTGCAGCTACAAACGAGCCCATTAGCGCACCTTTAAAGGTTACTTTAGTATTAGGTAAAGCCATGTATAAAAAAATAAACATCCCCCAGATTAATGCGAAGGCAAATATTTTTAACAGGATAGCTGTAACAGGGCTAATGATTTCAACATTGGAAGCCACCGTATCTAATCCTGTTTTTAACCAAACAGTTAACCCACCAGAAAGAATAATGAAAATTGGACCAATTAACATGATTGATAAATAATCTGTGATTTTTCTGGTCCAAGTTCTATCGCGTTTAATTTCCCAAATCTCGTTAAAGCTATTTTCAATACTACTTAATAACTTAATAACCGACCATAATAATAATACAACTCCAACTCCCGCAATTAGTCCTCCTTTGGTATTAGCCAACATCTTATCAGCGTATACAAATGCTTGAGTTAAAATATCTTTTTGATCCTGAAACTTTAATAATAAATCCTGTTGTAAAGTTTGTTCAAACCCAAATCCTTTGGCAATGGCAAATGCTAAGGCAATAATTGGTACAATCGAAAATAGTGTGTAATAGGTTAGGGCAGTAGCCTTTAATAAACATTTATCTTCGTTAAAACCATTAATAGCTAAAGAAAAAATACGTAATTGTTTTAAAAAGAATCCCTGCTTTTTTCCTAATTTGTCAATACGTAAACGCCATAGTTTTTCAGTAAAAAAATGATTAACGTTTTTTATAATTGTTACAACTCCTGCCATAATAATGTAAATATACTCAATCCGACGAAGAATTAAAATCGCTTATTTCGATTTTAATTCGGATCTTAATTGACTTGATGTTTTTCTACTCCCATCATGGCTCCATCCTGGAGGACCAAAAACATACATGAATTTATTTTTTAGTGAAGTATTTTTTTTCAAATCTTCAAATATTGCTTTCCATTCATGAAATACCATCGTAATGGGATTATAGGTTTTGATATTTGTTGTTAAGCCATAAACCACTTCTTCTTCCTCTTTGGCAAAGGTTCCAAAAACTCTATCCCATATAATAAAAATCATGCCCATGTTTTTATCAAGGTATTTAATATTACTAGCGTGGTGTACTCTGTGATGAGATGGAGTAGACAATACCCATTCTAATGGCCCTAATTTACCAACAGTTTTAGTATGTATTAAGATACCATAAATTTGAGTGGCTGCATACATAAACATCACATCTAAAGGGTCAAAGCCAAAAAGAGATAATGGAATAAAATAAACAAAACGATATAAGGGTTGGAATACAGAGGAACGAAAGCCAACAGTTAAATTAAATTCTTCTGAAGAGTGGTGAGTAACATGTACTGCCCAAAAAAATCGACAGTAATGATCAATACGATGCATCCAATAAAACATAAAATCTTCTGCAAATAATAAAACAGTCCAATATAAAATAGGATGGATGCTTTTATCTATAGCTGTAAATTTAAATTGATAAAAGTACCATAATACAGCTAAACAAACACTTCTAACTAACACATCTAATGACAAATTAAGTGATGTAAGGTATAAATTTGATAAAATGCCTTTAGTACTGTAGTAATGTTTGTGTTTAAAATAACTATATAAAATTTCAATACCTATTACAATGGTGTAAATAGGTATTGAAATTAAAACAAGAAGTTCTTCTCTAAATTCGTTCATCTAAATAATGTATTATTCGACAAAGATAGTAAGCCTTTTTCTTTTTGAATTATCTTTTTGATGAGTTATTTCTGATAATTATCAATTAAATAAATTCAAATAACCTTTCTCCGTTACAGTTTTTCCTGTATAATCTGTATAATTTATTATAAAAAAGTAAGTTCCATCTGGTGCCATACCTGATTTTGTGTTGCCATCCCAATAGCCATTAATTCCACTCCATTCATATAATTTTAAACCCCAACGGTCATAAATCATACAATTTAAATCTTTCAAGCCAGAAGAACTTATTTTAAACACATCATTTTTTCCATCGTTATTAGGAGTAAATACATTTGGAATGGTAATATTTGTTTCTGATATTACTTTTATACAATCTACAATACTGTCTCTACAAGATGCATTTATGGCTAATAATTGTACACAATAAAATCCTGTATCTGCTGGAGTTAAAGATATCTGGTTATTAGTAGAACTTCCACCTAAGTATGTCCATAAAATAGAAGTTGCTCCTGTACTAGTATTTGTATAACTCACGCTGTCGCCTAGAGTAATAGTATTTTGACTATTAGTAGACATACTTATAGTTAATGGATCAACGGTAACGACTATAGTTCCTGAAACTACAGGACATCCTCCTATTGAATTTCCATTAACAACATAAGTGGTTGTGTTAGTTGCCACAATCGATTGAGAGTAGGTATTAGCTCCATTACTCCAAGTGTAAGTTGTCGTAGCAGAATTTGTTCCTGCTGCTAATAAAGCCAATGTTTGGTTTGGACAAGCTGTAGCACTTAATGTATAGGTTGTTAAAACAGTATTATCAACAAATACAGTTGCTGTTGCTGCTGAAGAGCAAACTCCTGTAGTTCCTATTACTGTGTATGTTGTTGTAGTAGGAGGAGAAGGATTAATGTCTGGAGATGTTGCTGTTGTATTCCATGAATAACTTGTTGCACCGCTTGCTGTAACTGTAGCTGTTTGCCCTGCACATATAGTTGGTGAATTAACCGTAATAGTAGGTGTTGTAGTTACAAACACAGTAGCTGTAGTTATAGATGAATTAACGCAACCGTTGGCATCTGTGCCAGAAACTGTATATGTTGTAGTTGTATTTGGATTTACAGTTTGTGTATTTCCATTAACACTGTTAGACCAAGTATAAGTTAATGCTCCAGTAACATTTAAACTTGCAGTATTTCCAGAGCAGATACTTGGAGAGTTAACCGTAAGTGTTGGGGTTGAATTTACAGTTACGGTTGCAGTATTCATTCCATTACAAGAACCACTTGAACCAGTAATTGTGTAAATAGCAGTACTTGTAGGATTAATGTTTAGTGTATTAGTATTAGCTCCTGTATTCCATGTGTAAGAAGTGGCTCCACTGGCAGTTAATGAAGCAGTTTGTCCTGAACAAATAGTAGCACTATTAACTGAAATGGATATTCCTGAACCAATAGTAATACTTGCTGTTGCTGATGAGGTACAAGACCCATTAGCACCAATTACAGAAACCACCGTATTACTTGTTGGAGCAATAGTGTAAGTTGTTCCATTGATGTTACCTGGAGTCCATGTGTAGTTCGTAGCTCCGCTAACATTTAATGTAGCAGTTTGTCCTGCGCAAATAGTTACTGAGCTTAATGCTAGTGTGGGTGTATTTGTGACATTGACTAAAGCCGTTGTGGTATTAGAACAAACACCATTAGAACCTATGATTGTATAAGTTGTATTGATTGTAGGAGTTACAACAATGCTTGAAGTCGTTTGTCCTCCTGGAGCCCAAGTATAGTTTGTTGCTCCACTTGCGGTTAAAGTAGCAGAACTTCCAGAACAAATAGATGCGTTAGAAACTGTTATAGTCGGTTGGGTTACAACTGTAACAGTAGCTGTGTTTATACCTGAACAAGAACCTGATGTACCAGCAATTGTATAAATTGTTGTGCTGGTTGGATTCACATTTAATGTATTGGTATTTGCTCCTGTATCCCATGTGTAAGAAGTAGCACCACTAGCAGTTAATGAAGCAGTTTGTCCTGAACAAATAGTAGCACTATTAACTGAAATGGATATTCCTGAACCAATAGTAACACTTGCTGTTGCCGATGAAGTACAAGACCCATTAGCACCAATTACAGAAACCACCGTATTACTGGCTGGGGCTATTGTATAAGTTGTACCGTTGGCGTTACCTGGAGTCCATGTGTAGCTTACAGCTCCGCTAACAGTTAATGTTGCAGTTTGACTAGGACAAATAGTAACCGAACTTAGAGCTAAAGTAGGAGTAGCATTAACATTGACCAACGCCGAAGTTGTATTAGTACAAGTACCGTTAGACCCTGTGATGGTATAAGTAGTGTTTGTAGTAGGAGTTACAACAATGCTTGAAGTTGTTTGGCCACCTGGCGCCCAAGTGTAGTTTGTAGCACCAGAAGCTGTTAATGTTGCAGAACTACCAGAACAAATAGTAGAGTTGGCAACAGCTACAGTTGGTTGAGCTGCAATAGTGACACTAACTGTTTTTGTATTAGAACAAGATGTGCTTGTACCAGTAACGGTGTATATAGTTGTAGAAGCAGGAGAAACAGAAATGGTATTAGTTGTTGCACCAGTGTTCCAAGAATAAGTAGTTGCTCCGCTAGCGGTTAAGGTTGCAGATTGAGTAGGACAAATAGTTTGATTGCTAACTGCAACAGTAGGATTAGGTGTAACGGTTACAGAAGTTGTTACCTGAGCTGTACAAGTACCATTAGCTCCAATAACCGAAACAGTCCCCGAACCAGCAGGACTGGTAGTATAAGTAGCACCAGAAACGTTACCTGGATTCCAAGTATAAGTTGTTGCGCCACTTACAGTAAATGTAGCAATTTGTCCGCTACAAACAGTTTGTGCAGTTGTTGCAAGAACAGGAGCAGAGGTAATACTTACATTGGCTGAAGTTGTATTAGTACAAGCACCGTTAGACCCTGTGATGGTATAAGTAGTGTTTGTAGTAGGAGTTACAACAATGCTTGAAGTTGTTTGCCCGCCAGGAGCCCAAGTGTAGTTTGTAGCGCCAGTAGCTGTTAATGTAGCAGAACCTCCAGAACAAATAGTAGAGTTGGCAACAGCTACAGTTGGTTGAGCTGCAATAGTGACACTAACTGTTTTTGTATTAGAACAAGATGTGCTTGTACCAGTAACGGTGTATATAGTTGTAGAAGCAGGAGAAACAGAAATGGTATTAGTTGTTGCTCCAGTGTTCCAAGAATAAGAAGTTGCTCCGCTAGCTGTTAATGTTGCAGATTGAGTAGGACAAATAGTTTGATTACTAACAGCCACAGTAGGATTAGGAGTAACAGTTACAGATGTTGTTACCTGAGCTGTACAAGTACCATTGGCTCCAATAACCGAAACAGTCCCCGAACCAGCAGGACTGGTAGTATAAGTAGCACCAGAAACGTTACCAGGATTCCAAGTATAAGTTGTTGCGCCACTCACAGTAAATGTTGCAATCTGTCCGCTACAAACAGTTTGTGCACTTGTAGCAAGAACTGGAGCAGATGTAATATTTACATTGGCTGAAGTTGTATTAGTACAAGCACCGTTAGACCCCGTGATGGTATAAGTAGTGTTTGTAGTAGGGGTTACAACAATACTTGAAGTTGTTTGTCCGCCTGGAGCCCAAGTGTAGTTTGTAGCGCCAGTAGCTGTTAATGTTGTAGAACCGCCAGAACAAATAGTTGAGTTGGCAACTGCAACTGTTGGCTGAGCAGATACAGTTACTGTTGTTGTTTTGCTTCCACTACAAGTTCCACTAGATGCATTAACTGTATAAACTGTAGTTGATGAAGGTGATACAGCAATAGTACTGGTTGTCGCACCAGTGTTCCAAGTATAAGTTGTTGCTCCACTTGCAGTTAATGTTACTGATTGTGTTGGGCAAATTGTTGGGCTATTAACGGTTATGGTTGCTCCACTACCAACAGTTATAATAATTGGTATGCGATAAATACCTGGGCAAGAACCAGCATAAACTGTATATGTTCCAGTGGCTGTATAGGTTGGTGTTGTGTATGTTGTTCCAGTAGCAACAGCATTTCCTCCTGCTGATGCGTTGTACCATTGAATATTTGCAGAAGGGTCTGTGCTAGTAGCTGTGAGTGTAGCAGATTGGTTAGTACATAGTGTTTGGTTTGGAGACGCTGTTAATGAAAAAGCAGGAGCAATTGTTTGATTTTTGGTCCCTACATCACCAGAAGTGGCGCCGTTCATAGGGAACTCGGTATCAAATGCAGTTGCATTTGTCGTTCCGTTTGAACCTCCATTTGTGTTTTGAGTAAAACCAGTATTAGAAGCAGAAATATATCCACCGCTTCCTCCGCCACCAGGTCCTTGTCCTTCGCTGCTGGCTGCCCCAGATTTGATTTGATTTCCACCATTACCACCATTGGCATTAGCGGTAATTCCAGAAACAGTACCGTTTGATTTTAATATAATCGTTCCACCAGCACCAGCACCGCCAGCACCATCGATACCTTGAATAGGGGCTGTAATATTTGCTGTACCAAAGGCGTCATTACCATTTGCACCGTTAGAATTAATAGAACCTGTTCCTGAAATAGTTCCGTAATTTAAAAAATAAATTAAGCCACCGCCAGCTCCACCATTACATGCATTTGCTCCGTTAGATTGAGAACCAGTACTATGACCGCCGCCGCCGCCGCCGCCCATAAATATTTTACCTGTTGAATAATCTAAAGGTCTTCCGCCAAATCCACCTGCGCTCAAACGTTTAAAGCTTCCCCAAGATGTGCTATTTGGTCCGATAGAATTAATATTTGCAGTTGTTGTCGTAGACGTCCCATATCCTCCTTTTCCACCACCACTTGATGTGACACTTGCTCTTCCTGGCCATTCTAGATTCCAAATAGCAGCGAAGCCTGCGCCTGGGATTCCATAACCATTATAGCTGGCAATTGCACCTCCATTACCGCCGCCACCGCCGCCACAGTTATTGGTGTTACCGCCGCCGCCGCCATTTCCTGGTGCACCTTTGCAATATATACCCGCCGAATCAATCAAATTAGTTAATCTGTCACTACCAACACCTTCACCTTTTTCTGCTCCATAATTTGTAAAAGTGGCTGCAGAAAATGGAGGAAAATTATTCCCTCCTGATGCTTTCGTTGCTCCACCTCTAAATCCTAATCCAGTAGCAGTAACAACACCATTAATAGTTGTATTACCATCAACTTCTGCTGTTAAAACACCTCCTATTGTACCGTTCCAAGCGTCGGTTGTTAATGTTCCTGTGTTAGCAACGTTTAAAGAACTATATCTTGGAACTCTTATTACCTGAGTTTTTCCTGAACTTGAATAACTATATTTCAAAGGGCAATCAACTTCAATTTGATTAGTAGAAATAACTGATTTTACTTGTGCAAATTCATAATTACCACAAGTTTGGTAGCTGTAAATTTCACCATATAAACTATCTACAATGTATGCCTCCCATGAGTGATAAGGATTTAATTTAATTAATGCTCCTTGCATTTGAATAATCATAATTAAATCTCCTGGCGCTAGTGCTGAAGTAAAGCGTCCATTAGCATTCAATGTATTAGCAGTAACATTAATAATAGTATTACCTGCAGTAATGTTTGAGGTTACAGATGTAAACTCATTGATTTTATTGTTTGCTGTAGTGATAGATTTTGCACCATCTTTTCCTTTTTGAGAAAATAGGTTAAAGCAAAATAAAATTAATGTAAGGGTATATATTACTCTCATCTTGTACATTTTTAAGAACTCTACAAGATAAGAAAAAATCTCTTTTTTTAGAGAATATTCAGAAAATCACCAAAATTCAAAAGTGTTAAATTTTTTATTTTGAGTCTTTTTTTAGGCCTATAAATCCTAAAAAAATCCACCCTGCAATAAAAAATAGTCCACCAAGTGGTGTAATAGGTCCTAAAACTTTTAGCCAATCGGCTTCAAATAAATTTCTGGTGCATAAAAAGTAAAGAGATCCCGAAAACATGACAATGCCAATTAAAAAACAGGTAAAAGCCCAATTTAGATATTTATGGTTGTAATGTTTTGAAATTAAATACAAGCCCAACATGGCCAACGTATGATACATTTGATACTTCACGGCGGTATCAAAACCATTTAATTGATCTGATGTTATTAATCCAGTAGGAAGTTTACTTTTTAAAAAATGAGCGCCAAGTGCCCCCAGTGCTACGGCAATTGCTCCTAATAAACCTATAATGGTTAACTTTTTTGAATTCATTTAGAAATATATTTTAAATATTCGTCTTGTGTTTCTTTAAATTGAAATTGCTTTGCAAGTATTTTTGCATTTTCCTTATCTGTTAACACATTTAAAGCTGATTTTACAAACTCTAATTTTTCTCTATCGTGTGAAAATAGTTCGCCTAAATAAGCAATTTGATTGCTTGATAAACAGACATCTATTATTAATTTTTTGGCAACAATAAGCTTCTCGTTTTCGTAGGAAGCTTTGTTGATTTTGTTAACTATAGCCTGTATTCTTTCTTCACTAGCTGGGGTTTTACAGTTTAAGTTTTTTTGCTTGATGATATTTTCTTGTTCAGCAATGAAAGCCTGAAACGATTCTTTCATGGTAGGATATTTAAATACAGCTAACAATGTATTTATATTTTGTTGGTCTGTGATATGAATATAGGCTCTTTTAGCAGAATTTAGCTTATCCATTTCTATGGGTGTTGTTTCCAACAGTTCTTTTAATTGCAATGTATTATAGCAGTTGTTATCTATTATTTGATTTAAATAACGATAGATTGCTTCTGCATCATTGGATTTACTAAATAAATGAAGAGCGTATTTTATTTCTTTATCAGTTAACGCCGTTTTACAAGTAGATGTTGTACTATCGTAATTATGATAAAAAACAGGTTTGTTATTTACTGCTTTATATAAGTTTCCATAAATGCTGTTGTCAACCAATGGCACAACTTCTTTTGGTGCTTCGGGTACAGGCGGTGTTTGTGGGCCAGATAATTCCGAAACAGATTTAAATTGTAAACTTAATTTTTCTTCTTTTTCAATTAAAACGTAAGTAAACTCTTTATTTAAAAATTTGGATTTTCCACTTAATAATACAGAGTCTTTTAATCTTAACTCTTTAATAATTCCTGGTATTTTAATTTCTATTAAATTCCATCCAGTTGATAAATCAAAAACTTTAACGTTTGATTGAGCGGTTTTGTTTATGGATTCATGATTAACAGATAAATAAAACGGGTGCCCCGATTCGCTAAAAACTACCAAAGCATTACTTTGTGCATGCATGGTAAGTCCACAAAAAAGTAAATAAAATAGGACTTTTAGCTTTTGAAACATATTATCTGTTTTGATAACAAATTTAAGGTTATTTTTGTGCAGAATTTATTTTATGAGCAAAATATTAATAATAGGAGCAGGTCGCTCTTCGTCAAGTTTAATTAACTACTTTTTGTCGAATGCAAAAACGTATTCATGGCATATTACTATTGCTGATGCTAATAAGGCAGCTGTGGAATCTAAGCTTAGTAACTACAAAGATATTGCTACGGCAGTAGAATTTGATGTGCATAATGTGACTTTAAGAGAAGAGTTGATTAAACAGGCAGATTTTGTGATATCAATGTTGCCAGCATTTATGCATGGCGATGTGGCTAGAGATTGTGTGAAGTTTAGCAAACACCTTGCAACAGCCAGTTATGTGAGTCAGGATATGAAAGACTTGGATGCTGAAGCTAAACAAAAAAACTTATTGCTATTAAATGAGTGTGGTTTAGATCCAGGAATTGATCATGCTTCAGCTATGAAAGTGATTCATGAAATAAAAGAAAAAGGCGGAAAAATAACTAGCTTTAAATCGTTTTGTGGAGGTTTAGTGGCTCCCGAAAGCAATGATAATCCGTGGGGATATAAATTTAGTTGGAATCCAAGAAATGTTATTTTAGCAGGGCAGGGTACTGCTCAATTTATTGAGAACGGTAAACTAAAATTCATTCCATATAACCGCATTTATACACAAATAGAAACTATTGAAGTGGAAGGGTACGGTAAATTTGATGCTTATGCAAACCGCGATAGTATTGGTTATAAAGAGCCTTATGGATTACAAGATGCTAGTACAATGTTACGTGGTACTTTACGTATGCCTGGTTATTGTAAAGCATGGAATGTGTTTGTGAAATTAGGATTAACGGATGATACCTATAAAATAAAAAATGCTAATACTTTAACATACACGGATTTATTAGAATCGTTTTTACCAAAAGGCACAGCTTCTATAAAAGATAAATTAATTGCTTTTATGGGCACTGATATAGATGCTGAGGTAATTAATAAATTAGAATATTTAGAATTGTTTTCTAATCGTCCTATAAAATTAATTGAAGGCTCTCCTGCTGAATTGTTACAAAATTTATTAGAAGAAAAATGGTTACTAAAAGCAGGCGACAAAGATATGATTGTGATGCAACATCAATTTGAATATGAATTAAATGGCGCACATAAAAAATTAAGTTCGTCGTTGGTTGTTATTGGCGATGATGAAGTACATACAGCTATGGCCAAAACGGTTGGTTTACCTTTAGCAATTTCAATTAAAAATTTCTTAACTGGAAAATTTAAATTGTATGGTGTGCAAATACCTACCGTGAAAGAAATTTACGAACCAATGCTGTCGGAATTAGAATCATTGAACATCATCTTTACTGAAAAGGAAATTTAATTTTTTTCATAACCTGTTATTAAAAAACAGCTTCATCTAATATTATTGATGATAGCTTAACACTTTATGTAAATTTAATCCCTTAAATTTGTAGAAATTCTAAAATAATAACTATGATAAAAAAAATACTATTTAGTGCCTTACTATTTTCAGGTATATTAGTAAACGCTCAAACGTTTACAGCAACGTATAATTTTGCAGCTACAACAACTTTGTCGGGAACAACAGACCCAACAACTCCTCCAGCAGTAACGGGTGTAACATGTGGCTCGTTTGTAGCTGTAGGTACGCCATCAGCCAATGCAAATGCCGCTGGTCGTTTTTCGTTTGTAGGTTGGCCAACGGGTGCTACTACTGCAGTTGACACATACTCAACTATGACAGGTACTATTAACACAAATGAGTATTACGAAGTTGTTTTAACACCTCAATCTGGTTATACAGTAGCATTTAATACTATTACATTTACCACACAAAGATCTGGAACTGGTATTAGAAATTATGTAGTGAGAACTAGTGCTGATGGTTTTACTAATAATTTACCAGCATCAGTAACTACTAATACAAACTTATCTGTAGTAGGAACTAATGAGTTTTTCTGGAATTTAGATGCAGTTACTTCTGCTCAAAACGGAAGTACTATTAACTTATTTGGTGCAACAACTACATCATCTGTGTCTTTCCGTTTTTATGCTTGGAATAGTGAAGGTTCTGGAGGAACATTTAGTATAGATAACGTAGCGTTTACAGGAACTGTATCTGGTGCGGCTACACCTTGTGCCTCTCCAACTATTACTGCTATTACTGGAAACTCAGCTATTTGTAGCAATCAAACATTAAATTTAGGATCAACAGTAACTGGCGATTCACCTTTTACTTATACATGGACAGGTTCTGGTACTCTTGCAACACCAAATGCATCAGCTACAAGTATTACAAATGCAACTTCTAGCGATTATACTTTAACGGTTAGTAATGCTTGCGGTACAGCTACATCAGTAGTAACAGCAACGGTAAATCCTGCACCATCTGTATCTGTAAACTCAGCTACTATTTGTGCTGGAGAATCAGTAACATTAACAGCTAGTGGTACAGCATCATCTTATGCTTGGTCAACTACAGAAACTACTTCAAGTATTGTTGTTACTCCTACAGCTAATACATCTTATACAGTAACAGGAAGTTTAGGTTCTTGTTCAGTAGATGCTATTTCTTCGGTTCAGGTTAATTCAGCTCCAAATATTACTGTTAACTCAGCTACTATTTGCGCTGGAAATTCAGCAACATTAACGGCTACAGGAACATCAACAGCATTTGTTTGGTCTACTGGCGAAACAACATCTAGTATCGTAGTTACACCAACAACATCACCAGTTACATTTTCTGTAGATGGATCTAATGGTTGTGCAACTGCAGCTTCAGCAATAGCTACTGTAATTGTAAATGCATTACCTTCTGTATCTGTAACTTCGGCTGTTGTTTGTGCAGGAAGTTCGGCAACCTTAGCTGCATCTGGCGCCGTATCATATTCTTGGAATTCAGGACAAACAACATCTAGTATTATTGTTACACCAACGGCATCTCCTGCAGTTTATACAGTTACAGGAACTGATGCAAATAACTGTTCTAATACTGCTGTTTCAACTGTTACTGTAAATGCAGTACCTACAATTACTGCTGTAACAAGTAATACATTATTATGCGCAGGACAAACAGCTACTTTAAGTACAACTACAATAGTAGGTGCTTTTCCTGTAACTTATATGTGGAGTAATATGGCAACAACCCCTGATATTATTGTAAGCCCAACAATTACAACGGTTTACACTATAACAGGAACAGATGGTAATGGTTGTAGTAACTCAACATCTATTACACAAAATGTAAGTTCTTGCACAGGCATTCAAACATTAAATACAGAAATCGTTTCTATTTATCCTAATCCATCAAATGGTTTAGTAACAATTAAAACTCCTGTATTAAATGCTCAGGTAAATGTATTTGATATAAATGGTAAGAATGTATTTTCTCAAACTACTTCAACTTTCGAAACATCATTAAATTTATCACATTTATCAAATGGTGTATATCAATTAAACATCGTTTCTGATAACCAATCAATTAATCATAAAATTATGATTAATAAATAATCATTTATTATATTATTTTGAAAGGCTTTGTGAAAACAAAGCCTTTTTTGTTTCTCATCATTGCAAACGCAGTGAAGCAATCTCAAACAAAGTAAAATATTTTATTCAACTCCTACTTCATTTATATTTTTCGGTTATCATACGTTGGTAATAGTGCGGCTGACTTTGGCGAAAGAGTGCGAACTACATTTTTTTTGGAGGTGATGCGTAGCTTTTGTGGGAGAAAAAAATGGAGTTGGACTTTCGTCTTGAATTTTTGTTTCTTTTTGTTCAAGCAAAAAGAAAATTAGCATCTTACCTTCCAATACTTGCTAAATAATCCTGCAAAATAATAGTAGCACTCACCATATCCACTGTATCTTTATTGGCACGGTCTTTCTTTTTAAGGCCACCCATGAGCATGGCTTGGTGCGCAAGGGTAGAGGTAAAGCGCTCATCGTAACGAGCAATTTTAATGTGTGGGAATTTACGAGTTAAATGAGTAACAAAAGGCTCAATATAGCGAGCACTATCCGAAGCTTCGTTTTGTAAGGTTTTTGGTTCACCAACCACAATGCACTCTACTTTTTCTTTTTTTAAGTACTCTTCTAAGTAGGCAATTAAATCTTTACTATGCACGGTGGTTAAACCAGAGGCAATAATTTGTAAAGAATCAGTAACCGCTAAACCAACGCGCTTACTTCCGTAATCTATTGCCATTATTCTTGCCATGTGGTAAAGGTAATCATTTTATGGTTTAATTTTTTTTCTTCAAAAAAACGTTAAAATAAATTGCAGATTTAAAAATTCCTTATAACTTTGTATTGCAAAGTGCTTTTAACATGACAAAAGAAAACTTAGAACACCTAGAGGCAATACAGGATATTCGCCAAATGATGAAGAAGTCAACCCGCTTTTTATCGCTCAGCGGTTTATCGGGTATATTTGCTGGGATATATGCTTTAATAGGGGCTTATGTGTCTAGCTTAATATTAAGCAACTTTGCCCATAGTTATCAGGAGGATATTGTTAGAGGCAATGAAATGGGGACTCATGAAATGGTTTATGGTTTATATGTTGATTTTATTTTAATCGCAATAGCTGTTTTAGCATTTTCTATTGTTACCGCATATTATTTCTCAAACCGTAAAGCAAAAAAAGATGGACATCATTTATTTGATCATACTGCCATTCGTGTACTCATTAATTTAGCTATTCCTTTAGTAGCAGGTGGTGTGTTTTGTTTGGCTTTATTATTCCACGGTGCTATTGTTTATATTGCACCTGCCATGTTGTTGTTTTATGGCTTAGCCTTAATTAATGCTAGTAAATATACTTACGATGATATTCGTTACTTTGGTATTTGCGAAGTGGTGTTAGGATTAATTAATGCCTTTAATTTAGGAAATGGTTTATTATATTGGTCGCTTGGTTTTGGGGTATTGCATATTGTGTATGGAGCTACCATGTGGTATAAGTACGAAAGAAAGAAATAGATTTGAGATATGAGAAAAGAGACTGTAGAAATTAATCTATCTAATTATCTCATATCTAAGGTCTCATAATTATGAAGAGTTATATACATAATTTAAATAAAGCATTTGAAAATCGTATCCGCTTAGGGATTATGAGTGTATTGATGGTGAACGATAGTGTGGATTTTAGTACCATGAAAGAAACACTGGAATTAACGGATGGAAATTTGGCTAGTCATATTACAGCATTGGAAAAAGAAGGCTACATACATGTAAAAAAAGAGTTTGTTGGAAAGAAACCCTTAACAACGTATTCGGTAACTAAAGTAGGAATGAAAGCATTTAACGATCACTTGGATGCACTTGAAAAATTATTGAAAGGACGTTAACTCCTTTTTTTTGAATTTAAACTTTGTAATTCAAAGTGCTTTTAAATAAAATAAATCAAAATGAAAAACATAGAAATCAATTATCAATCCGAAAACTCTTACCGAGGTAAAGCAGTGTTATGGTTATTAGAGAAAGGTGTTCCTATTCATGCGAAGTTAAATGCAAACAGAGTTGCTTGGAATTTAAGTTCAGATGATTTTTTAAAATTTAATCCTGGTACATTGGGTAATGCTTTAGGACAGTTTTATAAATCACAACAGTTTGAACCTATCCCAAAAGCCGAGCGTCATGATGTGTTTCATGTGTTATTTGATTTTCGTACTAATGTAATTGATGAAGCCGCTATGCAGTTTTTTTTGTGGGGAAATGGTAAGCCTTCGTTTTTTACAGTAGGCACTTGCATCATTACAAGTATATTATTTCCTAATCATTTCAAAGAGTTTAAAGCAGCCTATCAAAAAGGAAAGCAAGCTACTTCTATTCGCGATTGGAATTTTAAAAACTTACTAAACGAAGATTTACAATTATTAAAAAACAGAGTATTCACTAAATAAATCTCCCGCAGATAGCGCAGATACTAAGGAGTTAATAGAAATACAATTCAGCGAATATCAGCGACATCAGAGGTCAAACCTAAAAAAAATAGAAATCATGAAAACAACAGCATCTATCAAAAACATCAGAAGAGTGGTAATTGTATTTATCATTTTTTTAGCCTTAAGCGGCATCACAGCTTTTCCATTAGTTACTGAAGTTGATTTTATGTTAAAGCATATTAATTCATTCCCCGCTTTTTTTCATGATTGGGTAAGGACTGTGTATGAGTCGGTACATAAAACCCCTTCTATTGTATTGTATGGAACAGATTGGCTAGCCTTTGCGCATATCATTATCGGATTGTTTTTTATGGGCGTATATCAAAATCCGGTGCGCAATAAATTCATTGTCAATGTTGGTATTGTGGCTTGTATGGCTGTGTTTCCTTTAGCTTTTATTTGCGGACCAATTCGCGACATTCCTATCTACCATCAAATTATTGATTGTTGCTTTGGTTTATTTGGAGTTATTCCATTGCTATATATAAGATATCAAATCAAACAATTAGAAAACAATTTTCCCGCAAATCTCGCAAATGACATAGATAGACTCTAAATTTTAATCGGCGAATATCAGCGAAATCTGCGGGCAAAAAACAAAAAATAGACTTATGAAAACAAACTATAAGCAACCAAAAACCATGATGGATTATGCTATGTGGTTACATGTAAAAACATCATCCTGGGTTGCAGGTATGATAGGTCCAATGGTATTTAATTATGGTACAACAGATAAAAACTGGGATTTAAGTACTCAACAATTACAGACATTTCCAGCGGGAACTCTTGGTAAAGCATTGGGAGATTTTTTGCAAGAGCACGATGTGGAACTCTTAAAAGGAGCCGAGTACCACGATATACAACATGTATTATTGGGTTATTCTATCAGTTTTAAAGACGAAGTAGCGTTACAATTTTTTTTACATGGTAATGGCAAAAAATCATTTGCTTCGTTTAGTACTCGTATTGGAGCCTGGTTGTTATTACCTACCCAATGGAAATATTTGAATGCAGCTTACGAAAGAGGAAAACGATGTAAGGATATCACCAAATTAAATTACAAGGCTTTGTTGTATGATGATTTATCGCATATAAAAGATTCATTATTTAATTCATAAATACAGTTCCCGCAAATCTGGCAGATAACGAAGAACAGTATCAGCGAAAATCCGCGGTATCTGCGGGACAAAAATTATAAATACTTTAAAAATAACAGCTATGAAAACAAACGATTATTTATTGCTAACAGCCACAGGTGCTTATAGCTTTTTATTTTACCAGCAAAACGCAGGGATTAATTTCTTGCTGTTTAATATTGTTTTACTTTCCATTTTAATCATAAAAAACAAAAAACTCCTTTCATGCAACAAATGGATTTGGAGTGCCTTGTTATGCTTACTAAGTGCCATTGGGATATTTGTGCATTCGAGTGCATTAAGTATAATTGGTAACGTATTTAGTTTATTATTGTTGTCAGCTGTTTCGTTTAATGTAGCAACTTCCAGTTTGTTTTCTTTTGCGTTTGGATGTTATTCGGTTATGTCAAGCGTGGTATATATTATCATCGATACAATTAAACGACTTCAACCAAAAAAAGAAGGTGAATTAGGAAAGAGAGGATTTAAAGCTTTAGCAACCTTAATTGTATTAGTATTAAGTATATTGTTTTTCTCCTTGTATAAAAGTTCTAATCCTTTATTTGCAGAAAATACCAAATGGATAAATTTAGATTTCATAAGTATAGGTTGGATATTCTTTACTATATCAGGTTTTATGCTGATGTATGCTTTCTTGTATCATCGTACTATTAAACCCATAGAAACATGGGAAAATAGTTTGCCATTATCTAATGCATCTTTTGAGGCAAACGAACAAAATATTAAACGGCTTGAAACAGAACGTTATGCTGGTATGTTACTATTTATTTTACTAAATGCCATGTTGGTCATTTTAAATATGGGCGATATACAAACACTTTATTTTAATGGAGGTTTGCCAAAAGGGGTTTCGCATTCTGATTTTGTTCATAGCGGAGTAGGGGTCATTATTTTATCAATTATCATAGCAACTAGCTTAATCATGTTTTTATACAGAAAAGAATTTGCTTCTATCAAAAACGATAAGGTTTTGTCGGTATTAGTTTATTTGTGGATTTTTCAAAACATATTAATGCTTTCGTCAACAGCATTTAGAAATCAGATTTACATACATGATTTTAATTTTACATACAAGCGAATAGGTGTTTATGTGTGGTTAACATTAGCGGTGTTTGGCTTACTAATTATGTTTTGGAAAATTTATAAAAAACAATCTAATTGGTATTTAATTAGAACTAATGTTGCTGTTTGGTTTATGGTATTAGTTGTGAGTGGCTTAGTTAATTGGGATAAATTGATTACTAATTATAATATTCAAAATAAACCTTTAGCTCAGGTAGATTTTCATTATTTGTTTTCTTTGTCGGATGCCAATATTCCTGAATTAATAGCTATAACCAAACAACCTGAATTTAATTTATTGAATGCCAAACTTAAAAATTATACAAGTAGTTTTTATAGAGAACGCTATTATTCAGAAACCTATACACAGTTATTAAATCAAAAAATCACTCATTTCTTATCAGATTATACTAATGATTGGCGTAGTTATGATTTAAGAGATAAGCAAATTGTAGAAAGTATTTATTAACCTATTAAATATTATGACAGCTATATTTCTAGAATCACAAGTAAATGCAGGTGAAGATTTTTTAATACTTCTTGCTTTTTTCCAATTCATTGTTGGTTTGGTTCAACTATTTGGCGCTATTATCAGAACGATTGCAGCTTTGATAACTCGTCAAAATTTAAAAAGGATGTTGATTTATTGGGGAATGGTGTTTGTTTATTTCTCAGTACTTTTCCTTTTAATCTATTTAAAATGGAACGCTTTGCTTTGGTTTCCCTTTGCTTGGGTAATAGCCATTTGGTACTGCGTATATATTGTTTTTACAAAACATACAGTAATAACTGAAACTAATAATTCTTTAACTCAATAAATCCTTTATATAATGAAACCAACATTCAAACAACTCGTGTACTCATTTACATTATTTAGTATTACGCTATTAACCTATCGTATTATTAAAAGTGGTGGATTAAGTTATATCTTCTTAGCGTGGAATTTATTTTTGGCGCTCATTCCTTGGTGGATTAGTAATTATTTAAAACAAAAAGAAATACTTCAACTAAAACACATTCCGTTATTAGGTGCATGGTTATTATTTATTCCTAATTCACCCTATATTTTAACAGATTTGTTTCATTTAAAACCTCGCTCGTATTTGCCATTATGGTTTGATTTAGTGTTGGTATTATCGTTTGCATTAATTGGAATGATTGTGTTTTTGAAATCACTAAAAGATATGTTCGCTATATTAAAAGTACATGTAAACCCTATGTTATTTTCTTTATTGATACCAATTGTTTTTTGGCTTATTGCTTTTGGGTTGTATTTAGGCAGGTATTTACGTTTCAATAGTTGGAATGTGGTGAATCATCCTTTCCAGTTAATACGCCAAAGTTTTGATATTCTTTTTGAAAAAGACACAATTGGTTTTACTCTTATTTTTAGCGTGTTTATGTGGTTTTTATATTACATCACCTTGAGTGTGAATCAAAATGAAAAAGCATAAATCATTTATTTTAATCCGTGGTTTTGGTTATCTTTAATCTCAATTAATAGTTCATGAATTCATTTTTTAAATCATTTACATACGCATTCAATGGGATTAAATTGAGTCTACAACAGCGCAATATGAAAGTGCATGTATGCTGTGCAATAATTGCGATTGTTTTAGGTTTTATGTTTAAGATAACTACAACAGAGTGGAGTGTTATTTTAATTTGCATAGGCATAGTTTTATCTTTAGAAACCATAAATACAGCTATTGAATCGTTTGTTGATTTGGTAGAACCTAATCATAACCCTATAGCAGGTAAAATAAAAGATTTGGTAGCGGGAGCTGTTTTAATTTTTTCGATTATCTCGGCACTTATTGGGATTATGATATTTGGGAAATATATTTTAGTTTTACTTGGATATAACTAAAATCTCAATTTTTACAACTAATAAATATTATATGTCTCAATTTCCAGAAACAGAATTAATCCTTACTAAGGAAAACCGCGTTTATCATATCAATTTAAAAGCAGAAGATATTGCTGATGATGTTATTGTTGTTGGCGATCAACACCGTGTAGCTCAAATTTCAAAGTTTTTTAGCAAAATAGAGTTTAAAACAGAACATAGAGAGTTTGTAACTCACACAGGTATTTTTAACGGTAAGCGAGTAACGGTTTTATCTACAGGCATTGGTACAGATAATATTGATATTGTAGTAAATGAATTAGATGCGGCGGTTAACATCAATCCTGTAACCAGAGAATTGAATCCTAGTTTACGTTCATTAAATATTGTTCGTTTAGGAACAAGTGGTGCCTTACAAGCAGATATTCCAGTAAACGGTATCGTGGTAAGTTCGCATGGTTTAGGTTTAGATGGTTTATTAAACTTTTATAATAATTGGGAAAGTGTAGGGGAGAAGGATATTAGTGAGGCTTTTATTAAGCATACAGGATGGTTACCAAATTTGCCATATCCTTATTGCGTAAAAGCATCGGATAAACTGATTGCTAAATTCCAAGAAGGAACGCATATTGGAATTACGGCAACCGCCCCAGGATTTTACGGGCCACAAGGCCGTCAAATCCGTTTAAAAGCAGCCATGTCTAATTTAAATGAGCTTTTAACTGACTTTAGGTTAGGAGATCACCGAATTACCAATTTTGAGATGGAAACATCGGCTTTATACGGTTTAGGAAAGTTATTAAACCACAATTGTTTAACAGCTTGTGTTATTATCGCAAACCGCGTCCGTAAGGAGTTTACAAGCGATTACGCTAAAAGTGTAGAGATATTAATACAAGAAAGTTTACAACGATTAACAGTCTAATTGTTAAAAAAAACAAAACTTATGTAAAAAATGGCTCCATATCGGGGCTATTTTTGTTAAGTATGAGACCTAAGAAAAATGAAATGAACCTGAAAGAAGTAATTGCCTTAATTACTCTATTAGATGACCCGGATGATGGGATTTATTCTGAGGTAAAAAACAGATTTATCATTCTTGGGCCTCCTGCAATTCCTCATTTAGAAACTGCTTGGGAAAATAGCTTTGATGCTTTGATGCAAAAAAGAATTGAAGGGATTATACATACCATTCAATTTAAAGCCTTACAAAATGCATTAAAATATTGGTCAGAAAATGAGCAAGACGACTTATTTAAAGGTTGTGCCATTATTGCTCGTTATCAATACCCTGATTTAGATGAGAATAAACTTAAAAAGCAACTTAATCAAATTAAACAAGACGTTTGGTTAGAGTTACATGATGATTTAACAGCAATCGAAAAAGTTAAAATCATTAATCATATTATGTTTGAAGTGCATCAGTTTGGTGGAAACATTACCAACTATCATGCTCCTCAAAATTCTTTTATTAACGTTGTTTTAGAAACAAAAAAAGGAAACCCAGTGATGCTAAGCGTTATTTATGCTTTAGTATGTAAAGAGTTGGGTATTCCTATTTATGGAGTTAATTTGCCACAGCATTTTGTTTTGGCTTATGTGAATGACTTTACAAACTTGTTCGACCCATCTCATAAAACATTATCTGATAATATTTTGTTTTACGTGAACCCATTCAGTAAAGGCTTAATTTTTAATCAGGGTGATGTAGATGCTTTTATTAAGCAATTAAATGTAGAGCCAGAAACAAAATACTATTTACCTTGCTCTAACTTAGATATTATCAAACGTATCATTAATAATTTAATATACTCATTCGATAAAATGGGTTATGCCGAAAAAGTAAATGAGTTGAAAGAATTAGAAAAGAATTTATAAGATAATTTGTTCTGTATATTTTGGTTTGGATTAATTACAACAAAAAAGGAGATGATTTCATCTCCTTTTTTGTTTAATGATTATTTTTCAACCTTCACTCTAATTCCTTCACTGTGACTTGTAAATTCTGGAGCATACATACATTGTATAGTTGTAATGCCATTACTAAAATCTCCATATTGATTTACAATTAATGGATATTCAAATACGTAAGTTCCTTTATTTAAGTAGGAGAAAAAGAAATTAGTTGCAGCATCTCTTGTGCTTTCGTAATACCCTAAACCATCTTGGTATTTATAACCACTAAATACATTAGTTGGTTCAAAGCCAGCTGCTCTCATATCTTTCATGTGCACGTAGCTCATATCCCTGTCTACACGTAATTCAATTCTCACTTTAATTTTATCGCCTAATTTTAATTTAGTAGCAGAAGTAATAGGTGTTATAACAGGTCCGCTTGCTGTGTTTTTTTGAAGGAATAATTGTTTCTTTAGTTTTAAAGGTGTTTCATGTGGCGTAATTTTATCTAATTGCTCAAAATACTGCCAGTAAACCGCACCATAACTTACTCCCGCATCTTTTTTCTCAATTTTAACTTTACCCATGTTACTAGGTTTTATATCAGAACTTGTCCATGTTTTTTTGAAATATCCAGTACCTGGTTCAGCATTTAATGATTTATCATTTTTAGGATCTAATTTTATATCACCTACAGTAATCTCAACATTGGGTTCAGTAGCTAACCAGTCAGTTCCTTTTAAAAGTAATGCATACACAGCATCTGTTGTAGATCGTGTAGTACCCCAGTGCTGAGTTTGTTTACTTTTCACTAACCATGTTTTTAAATCATCCACAGATTTAGTGTCGTTGTTTATTTCATCAAAGGCTTCAATCATTAAGGCTTGCATTTCTATCGGAGCCTCGTACCAGTAATAACCATAGTTTTCTTTCCAGTACATTCCCATTTCTTCGTTGTTGATACTGTTTTCTTTCAAAGACTTTAAAATATCTTTAGGTGTTTTTGTATCAGAATAACGATGTAAACTCAATGCAATCATACCTTGCATGTATCTTCCATTTTGTGTCCAATAAGATTGTTCTTGTTTTTTATAGTAATCAAAGTGTTCTTTGTTTCGCTTATCTAAATCAATATCTTTAAAATTACTTCTCATATATAAATATTGAATAGCCATGTAGCTTAAATGATTTTCTGTTTTGTATTTCAGACTATATTTTTTCATCCATTCATACTCTTCTCTCATTCGATTATCGCAGTATTTTACAGCTTGCGTAATCATATTCCACACTTCATTGTTTTCTCTTGCTTTAATTACTCCTAGTTTATCTAAGTGACTAAAACCTGTAATAATATGTTGTGTGATGTACCAATCATCTGGACCTCCATCAAACCAAACAAACCCACCATTAGATGATTGTTTCTTTAAAAGTTTCTTAAAAGCTTGTGATTGTTCATGGCTCATTTTATTTAAGTCAAATAATAAGCCAATACGTTTTTTGTTTTCACTTTCGCTTTTTGCTTGCAATACCCAAGGAGTTTCTTCTAATATTAAGGATTTTAATTCTTGATTTTTTTCAAGATTTGATAAGAAGACATCAGGACTGCTGGTTTTCCATGCATCAAAAATAGCTTTGATTTTTGGTTTTGAATTTACTACATAAGTAGCTAAACTATTGGCGTAATATCTTGCAAATGTTTGTTCAGCGCATTCATAAGGATATTCCATTAAATAAGGAAGAGCTTGAACTGCATACCAAGCTGGGTTAGCTGTAAATTCAAGAGTATATGAATGGTTTTTTAATGTAGAAGAATTATTATTTTGATTGATGAATTTAGTAAATGAAAATTCTTTTGTTTGATTGCTGCGAATAGGCATTGGCATACTCTCGGTCACTAACATACGATTCGTTAAAACAGGTATAGCTGTTTCTTCTCCATCAGTAAAATTTCCAGCTTTAGCAACCACTTTATATTTTATAGCAGAGAAACCTTCTGGAATAAATAAATTCCATTCGATAGCGGTACTTTGTCCTTTTTTAATTGTAAAATCTCTGTAGCTAATAGTAGGAAAATTACCATGTAGGGCTTCTATCATAGTAGTAGAAATTTCCTTATCGGTTAAGGCATCATATAATTTTAGTTCCGCATTACCTATTAAGTCATTCTCCGATAAATTAGAAACTTTACTTATAAATGTCATATGATCTCCTTCTCTAAAAAAGCGAGGAGCATTTGGCTGCACCATTAATTCTTTTTGAGTAATGACTTCTTTTTCAAACTGTCCATATTTCAAATCTTTTGTATGAGCAAAGCCCATTACTTTCCATTTAGTTAAACTTTCAGGAACAACAAACTTAATAACAATCTCTCCTTTTTCGTTTGTTTGTAATTGAGGGAAGAAGAAGGCTGTTTCATTAAAATTAGTTCTTGCTTTTACAGTTGATAAATCAGTTCGGTTATCTTGTTCATTTCTTTCACCACTTTTTACGCCGTTATTATTTTTATGATTAAAATTTTCAGCTAAGCCAGCGGTTCCAGTTACCGTTGATATGTCTTTATCAGAAGCTTTCTTCTCACTTTCTTCTTTATATTTTACTTTTCCTGGTAGTGCACTTTTTGTTTGATTCATGGAAACTTCATCCATTGGAATAGCAGCAGATTCAGATGCATAAATTCCATCACCTTCAAAGCCCCCTCTCATATTTCTGTAGTAGTAATTATTATTAAAGCCTAAACCAAAATAATTTAAGGCATCGTAATTACGTTCAGGTAATGTGTAGTATTTAGATTGTATATCATAAAATTCAGTTGAGTTGGCAAGTCTTGCAATGCTTGACGACCAATATAATCTTGCATAATAACTCTGATAAATATTAAAATACCAATTGTTTGATTTAAATGCATCTAAAGAGGCATCATACATAGAAGCAACCATTTCGGCAGCGGCTCTTTCTCCTTTTTTGTCTTTCAAAATAAGTTTCCATTCTTCTGCTTGACCTGGTAATAATTTATTTCTAAAAGTTTCAAATTGAAAATCTAGTTCTTTATTTGTGTAAGGTACTGTAATTGTATTATTATGTTGATAGAATCGATTGTTTTTTAGAAATGAAACATAAAAAGAAATATTACCTCTATCAGTTTCATCTATTAAAATTTCGTTTGGTTTCATCGAAGCGTCCATTATTTTTGGTGGAACTGTTTTTCCTTGACGTTCCATTTCAAATAAATAATGTACATTACTATAAGCAGAAGCTAAAATATAATCTACGCTTTCTCCTGGTTCGGCTTCTGTTTTAGGATAGTAAAACCAATCAGCAACTTGTTCAGGAATGGTATTATTGTTTTTATTGAAAATTGTAATGTATTCAAATGCTTTTATTTCTTCTCCTGTTTTGTCTTTACAACTTGCTTCCACTACATAAACACCGGGCGCAAAAGATTTTAATTCGTTTGATAAATCATAGTCTGTTTTAGACCCCGTATCAAATGTTTTTTCGAACATTAATTTTTCTTTTTCCCATTTGTACTTATTGTTTTCATCTTCATACAAATCATTCGGAAATGTTTTGTAGTATTCTTCTTTTGTCAAACTATGTCTGTCTGGTTGTGCCCATAATCGGCTTCTAAATACTTTTTGAGGTTGTTTCAACTTATAAATTGCATAATTACCTTTTGTTGGTTCTGAAACTCCATTTAAATTATTGGTTGTAATTTGTATAGGTTTAGCATTATTTATTTCAATAATGTCATCGCTAGATATGTTTAATTGAATAGCTTGATATCCAACTTTTACATTAGTTTCTGTGCTATGTGTTTCGCCATTAATATCTGTTACATCTGCCGTAATTTGATAATTGTAGGTTGCAAAACTTGTTTTTGAAACAGATTCATCTGGTAGTGCTTTGAATTTTATAGCATAAGATCCAGTATCATTCGTTGTTGTTTCTCCATTTGTGATTTCAGTTTCTGCAACACCAGCATTATATGGTCTATACCACCAATACCAATAAGGATAATTAACAGTTCTCACCACTCTGTATTTTACATTTGCTCCATCAATAAAATTACCTGCATAAGCTTTTGCAAAACCATTTACAGTTACCTCCTCATTTAATTTGTAACTGCCTTTTACTGGATTAAAATCTGTTTCAAATTTCGGACGTTTATAATCTTCGATAGAGATATAGGCATTTCCGTATCCATCACTAATATGCATTTGTCCGTTTAGTCCCGTTTGAGGGGCTGTAAATGAGCCACTAATTGTTCCATACTCATTGGTTGTTAATTGTAGCGTGTTTACTTTTTGGTAATTGACATCATAAAGTGTTATACTAACTGGAAAGTTAGTTTTTAGTGCATTGTTTTTTCCATTTGTTGATTGTAGTAAAATGGATTTAAAATAAACAGTTTGACCTGGTCGGTAAATGGCTCTGTCTGTGTAAATAAATGAACGAATTTGAGTTTGTTCATTTTCATAAGGACGATAGGTGTAATAACTATTGTTATTAAAGTAGTGATCCGACTCGTTAATAAACTCTATAAAAAATTGTTTATCTTCAAGTAAAGAGTAGCTTATGTTTAAAAAGCCATTGTCATCTGTTTTAAATGAGGTGCCTTTTTTAATAACATAGTCTCTGCTTTTATAATCGTAGTGTTCATACCATATTTGAGCTGTAATGTTTTTTAAGGGCTCGCCAGTTTGTCTGTGTAATGCGTAAAAATCAAAAGAACCATCGTCTTTTCTTCTTTCTGTAGATGCAATGTCTGAAATAATACAAGTGCTATAAGCTGTTATATTGTTGTTATACTTGAAATCTTCAGTTAAAGAATTTAAAATTACATAATAACCTGCAGATAATTCGGGAAGTTTGATTTCTGTATTGTGTGTTTGATAATCCCCATCATCTTCGATAATCTGAGTAAAAGATTTAACTTCAGTAAAAGATTTTAATTTCTCGAAAAGTTCTTTACCATATTTTTTTCTAAATAGTTCTCTTAATTCCTGACTATTAGTTTTTACAATTTTAAAATATACTTTATTGACGTTTTGAGAGGTAACTAGTGCTCTAAATGGTTTATTAGGTTCATTTACTTCTTCTAGTGTTATATTGTAGGTTTGAGCTTTAATAGTGTTTAATATATTTTTACACTCAGTAGCACCGTAAGAATTAGGGAATTTTATTATAGCAGATTCGCAGACTTCTTTAGCTGTTTTTTTATACCATTTGTAATTGTTGTTTTCTAAAGGCTTGTATTCGTAAGCCTTTTTCATGTACCAATTTGCGATTCTTGAATCAATTTCAGTAACTCGTTCGCTTTTTGGAAATTTGGATTGAATAGCTTTTAAAGAATTGAAGTAAAGTGTGTCTTTTTTAGTGTTTTGAGAATTTCTATAGATGTAATCTAATCTTAATAATTCAATATCTATCAACGAGCTAGGATTTTCATCATTTTTATGAAATTGAGTTAAACCTTGCATTAATTTTAATGCATAGTATTTGGTTTCTAAAGAATCTGATGGGTTTAATATATTGATTGTTATAAAATCTTTATAGGGTTTTAAATATTCTTCATTATTTACTGTAAATCTCGTTGCAGGTCGTGTAATGTCAGCTTCTGAATGCATAAAGAAGTTTAATGCTCGGTGGCTTAAAAAATCATATAAAGTAGGGCGCCATAAACGACACTCGTATGTGCCTTTATTTAATACCGCATCATATAAGTCTATTTTTGTTCTTTTTAAGCTATCGCTATTTTCTATAGAAGCTTTGTAATTAACAATTATCGCATTTGTTATGGCTTTTAAATCCCATGTTTCAATATCGTTATTGTTAAAGTTTATAGTACTGGTTCTGTCATAAAATTTCCATCTGTTGTTTTGAAAATATTGCCAAAAAGCATCTGCTAAAATGCTTTGTAAGATAGGTTTTATAGGGTATTTAGCTTCATTTACTTCATCTCTTAATTTTAAAATAGATTTTTCCAAAGAAAATTCTTCTTTATAGCTTTCAAATTTCATGCGATGAATAATTGCTTTTACAAATTGTGGAGCATTATTTTCGGTTTTAGCTTTTAAATAAATGCCATTTACAATTTTTAGCGCAGATTCTGTAAGCCCTTTTGTTTCACAACTATCTACTCTTTTCCACAACTTATCATACGAATCAGCTTTATTAAAGCTTAACATCGGTTGTGTATTTTTAGTAAATGTATTTGAAAAGAATCCTACAGATATAAGAGCTGTAGCAATAAACATTAATGTAATGGTAATGAGTTTTTTTGCAGTCATAAATTGGTCGTTTTTTGTTTAGATGCTATTTGGAAATAAATTCCATAAAAAATTATAAATAACCTTTTACTTTGTATGTTATGTAACCTACCATTTCATGTAAAATAATATTCAAATGCCAAATCGCTTCAATGTTGGGTATGAAAAAATAATCGAATTCAAATTTTCTGATTCCAGTTATTTTATTGGTTACATATGGTGTAATATTTTTGTATCCTGCTTTTTCAAATATAGCCAAAGAGCGTCGCATGTGGAATGATGAGGTTACTAATAAAATAGAACCTTTAAACTGTAAACTGTCTAATATTTTTTTTGTGAAAATGGCATTTTCGTAGGTGTTTTTAGAATTGGATTCTATAATTATATTGCTGTCAGGAATACTAATAGCCATTAAGTATTTTTTTATGAAGATAGATTCTCTCTGCTCGGGATTACTTATACTTCCAGAACCTCCGCTTATAAAAAGTTTAGAAACTCGTTTCTGTTGGTATAGGTATAATGTTTGAAATAATCTATCTCCATTCTCATTAAAGTCAAATTTTTCTTGACGGTCATCAACACGCCCCATCCCCCCCAGTACTATAGCTAAATCATATTTTGTGTTTTTCAGGTAAATATCATTGTCATTATACTCCCATGCTCGCACTACTTCGTCTACTAAAAATGAATTAGAAATAACATACATGAAAATAGTAAAACCTACAATCAACTTCTTATAAGGTGTGTGCCATAATTTTTTTGCAAGATATATTAATCCGAAAAATAACCAGGTATATGGAGCTATTAGGAATGCTAAGATTTTAGAAAGAATAAAAAACATACTCTAAATTAACTAAAACTTTTGAATTTCATGAATCAATTCTTTCAAACAAAAACTAGATAAAACGTCAGTTTTTGTAATTAAAATCAGACATTACGTCCATTCAAATCATATTTTTCAGACTTAATTTCAGGTAATTTCACTTGGACTCTAATTTGAGGACTTAGATGAAAATAAAAATATGGCAGGAAGTATAGACTTATTAGTGGCGGATATAGAAAGAATTGGAATTTTAGTAGCTGAATTAATGGGGTTGGAAAAAATGAAAACTCCAGAGAAAATTGTGGTTATAAAATCTATTTATGAAGATGGATATAATATAAACCCAAGTGAAATAAATCTAAACAATAAAAAAATTCAAGACATATTATATTCTACAGATTCTTCTGATTCAAATATTAAAAAAATAAACAACCTTATAAATACTCTAGAAATTGATATAAGTATAAATAATAATTCTGAAAAGAAAAATGTGCTGAGAGCATTGCTTATAAAAGTTAATGAACTTGATACAAGAAATTACTCCTTAGAAAGAATTCAAAAATTAGAAAAAATAAATCGTCAATAATCCTATAAATTACACAACAAATATTATGAATTTAAATAACTTTACAATTAAATCACAAGAGGCTATTCAACAAGCTATGCAAATTGCTACCATTAATGGAAATCAGGCAATTGAAAATGGCCATATCTTAAAAGCCATTTTAGAAGTTGATGAAAATGTAACTCCTTTTATTTTAAAAAAACTGGGAGTCAATCAATCGGTTTTTTCAAAAACAGTTGATGCTATTGTCAATTCATATCCAAAAGTATCAGGTGGACAACCATATTTGTCTAATAATGCTAATCAAGCAGTTGCTAAGGCAACTAATTATTTAAAGGAGTTTAAAGATGAATATGTTTCAATCGAACATTTATTGCTAGGTATTTTAGCAAGTGGAGATGCGATAGCTCAATTACTAAAGGACAGTAATATTAAAGAAAAAGAATTAAAAGCTGCTATTACCGAATTAAGAAAGGGGTCTAATGTAACGAGTCAATCGGCTGAAGAGACCTACAATTCGTTAAATAAGTATGCGATTAATTTAAATACACAAGCTCGTAACGGTAAGCTAGATCCAGTAATTGGTCGTGATGAAGAGATAAGACGAGTATTACAAATTTTATCTCGTCGTACTAAAAACAATCCTATTTTAGTGGGTGAGCCAGGAGTTGGTAAAACAGCTATTGCTGAAGGGTTAGCACATCGTATTATTGCAGGCGATGTTCCTGAGAATTTAAAATCAAAACAAGTTTATTCATTAGATATGGGAGCACTAATAGCTGGTGCTAAATACAAAGGTGAATTTGAAGAACGTTTAAAAGCAGTAGTAAAAGAAGTCATTAGTAGCGATGGAGATATTGTATTATTCATTGATGAGATTCATACTTTAGTTGGTGCTGGCGGAGGTGGAGAAGGTGCTATGGACGCTGCAAATATTTTAAAACCAGCTTTGGCTCGTGGAGAATTAAGAGCTATTGGTGCAACCACTTTAAATGAGTATCAAAAATATTTTGAAAAAGATAAAGCCTTAGAGCGTCGCTTTCAAAAAGTAATGGTGGATGAACCAAGTGAAGAAGATGCTATTTCGATTTTACGTGGTATTAAAGAAAAATACGAAACACATCACAAAGTACGTATTAAAGACGAAGCTATTATTGCAGCGGTTGAATTATCAACTCGCTATATTAGTGATCGTTTCTTGCCAGATAAAGCGATTGATTTAATGGATGAGGCAGCTTCTAAATTACGTATGCAAATTAACTCGATGCCTATTGAGTTAGATGAATTGGAACGTAAAATTATGCAGCTGGAAATTGAAAGAGAGGCAATGAAGCGTGAAAACGAAGATTTGAAAGTAGAGGCTTTAAATAAAGAATTAGCAGACTTAAACGATAAACGTATTTCATTAAAAGCCAAATGGCAAAGTGAAAAAGAAGCAATTGAAGGTGTTCAAAAAGTAAAATTGCAAATTGAAGATTTAAAACAACAAGCATCTAATTTTGAAAAACAAGGTGATTTTGGTAAAGTAGCCGAAATACGTTACGGTAAAATTCAGGAGTCAGAAGCATTGTTACATGAATTAGAATCTAAACTAAGCGAAGCAAAAGCAAATGGTTCACAGTTAGTGAAAGAGGAAGTGGATAGCGAAGATATTGCTGATGTGATTGCGGCTTGGACAGGAATTCCTGTGTCTCGTATGTTACAAAGTGAAAGAGAAAAATTATTGCACTTAGAAGAAGAATTGCATAAACGTGTGGTTGGGCAACATCAGGCAATTGAAAGTATTGCAGATGCCGTGAGAAGAAGTAGAGCGGGTTTGCAAGATGCTAAGAAACCAATAGGCTCTTTTATATTTTTAGGAACAACAGGTGTTGGTAAAACAGAATTAGCTAAAGCTTTAGCGGATTACTTATTTAATAACGAAAATGCGATGACTCGTATTGATATGAGTGAATATCAAGAACGTCATGCCGTGAGTCGTTTAATTGGTGCGCCTCCAGGGTATGTTGGTTTTGATGAAGGAGGACAGTTGACTGAAGCTGTGAGAAGAAGGCCTTATTCTGTTATCTTATTAGATGAGATTGAAAAAGCACACCCAGATGTATTTAATATTTTGTTACAAGTATTAGACGATGGTCGTTTGACTGATAATAAAGGTAGAACAGTGAACTTTAAAAATACCATTGTGATAATGACTTCTAATATAGGCTCACATTTAATTCAAGATAACTTTGATAAGTTAGATGAATTTAACAAAGACGAAGTATTAGCTAAAACTAAATCAGAGGTGTTTGAATTATTAAAGAAAACGATTCGTCCTGAATTTTTAAATAGAATTGATGAAGTAATAATGTTTGAACCATTGAATAGAGATGATGTGAATGATATTGTGAAAATTCAATTCAAACAAATTGCCGATAGATTAGCAGAACAACATATCACTATCTCAGCTACAGAAGAAGCGATTGATTGGTTAGCACAGCTAGGTTACGATCCTCATTATGGAGCAAGGCCAGTGAAGAGAGTAATGCAAAAACAAATTTTAAATGAATTATCTAAACAATTATTGGCCGATACCGTTAATAAGGATAAGGAGATTGTAGTTGATGTGATTGATAATAAGTTTGTTTTCTTGAATAAATAAGATAAAAAAGGCCTCGTTTACTAACGAGGCCTTTTTTATTTAGAGGAGGTTATATATACATCTTTTATTTTTTTAAGCTCTTTGTAGGATAATGTTTTATGTGTTTTTTGAAACTCTGTTGGGTTTTCATACTGCAAAAGAGTTGCAATAGGGTAAAGATTATTTATATATGAGTTTGAAGTTGTTTTAGGTTTTAATAAATATACAGTATTGGTATCGTCTTCATTGTAAACAGTTATTAAATATGTAACGACATCGTTCTTCAGGAAATATTTTTTAAGGAAATGGGATTTCTTTGAACCTTTTGATTCTGCTAGGTTTTTATTTACATCGTGGATATATACATCTTGTCCCATGTATTGTAAAAACTGAAATTCTTTTTCGTTCTCTCCTCTTATTTTTAAACCAATACCAAAAATTGAAAAATCTTCGTCGTCATTTTTTGTATAATAAATTGGAGATTGAATTTTAATCGGAAAATATTTTCTTTTATTTATTTTTAGTCTGCTAGCTCTTAAAGCAACTACAATAAGTAAAACACCTTCATTAAATAGGTTTTTAGCAGTATCTGAAATGGCTTGAGATGCATCTTTGTAGTAATACACGTATCCAAATTCAAGCATTAGTACTAACAAATACCAAAAAAATATTGTTTTGTAAAGTTGAGTGGTAGATGATATTTTTTGATAATTAAAAAACGGTGAAAAATTAATTGCATTGTTTAGCATTTGAATCCAAAAGTTAATACCAATTAAGTAAACACCCATTGCCAAAAATGAGGTTAAATCTCCTAAAAATGGTTGAACTAAAAAGAAATCAAATAAGCCATGAGAAACAATGGCGGTTGTTATAGCAACAAGTGAGTTAATGTATATGTTACCTTTATTAAATAACTTGAAACGGTAAATACCATACACGCAAATACTAGTATTGATTATATGAATTAAGCAAGAGATTAGTGTTCGTCCTGTAGCAATTTGAGAGCCATAATTATTATAATAAATAAAGTTTTCTCTAACCGAAAAACCTAGGGCAACTATACCTGCAAATACAAGGTAGTCAATTGGCTCATTAATACGTTTTTTAAGAACCTTAAAAGCAATAAATACACCAATAAGCTTAGACGACTCTTCAATTAATCCTACGCCAAATATGGAGTAAAGAAAATCATTGATTAATTGCCCATTAAAATTGATTCCAAAAAATTCTAGTCCAAAATATAACCAAAGTGCTAGGGTAGGAGTTAAAAAACCAATAGAGAGGGCTATAATAATATCAATAATTCTTTCCTTCTCTAAAACATCAATCTTTATAAAGTAGTTTATCCATAGCATACCTCCACATATAGCGCCAATAATTGGGAATATAAGATATGTTTCTTGAGGAGTGAGCATTTAGAGCTTAAAAAAAAATCCCTCAGTTTTTAGACTAAGGGATTTTAAATGAATGAATAATGAATTAGTTATTGATACTGATTTTTTTATCTAATTCTTCAATATAAGCTTTAAAACGTTTGTCAGTATCCATTAAGTTATTTACTGTACGGCAAGCATGTAATACAGTTGCGTGATCTTTTCCGCCACAGTGCATACCGATAGTAGCTAATGAAGACTTAGTCATACACTTAGCAAAATACATAGCAATTTGGCGAGCTTGAACTACTTCACGTTTACGAGTTTTTGATTTCATTAAATCGATATTTAAATCAAAATAGTCGCAAACTACTTTTTGGATATAATCAATAGAAACTTCACGAGCAGTAGATTTAACAAACTTGTCAATCATTTGCTTTGCTAATTCTAAAGTAATTGTTTTCTTGTTTAAAGAAGATTGAGCTAATAATGAAATTAAAGCACCTTCTAATTCACGTACGTTAGAAGTAATGCTATATGCTAAATATTCGCAAACTTCTTTAGGTAATTGAATACCTTCGTTATAAACTTTTTTCTCTAAGATGGCAATACGAGTTTCTAAACCTGGAGTTTGTAAATCTGCGCTTAAGCCCCATTTGAAACGAGATAATAAACGTTGTTCAATTCCTTGCATTTCAACAGGAGCTCTATCAGCGGTTAAGATGATTTGTTTTCCTAATTGGTGTAAGTGATTGAAAATATGGAAGAATACATCTTGTGTTTTTTCTTTACCAGCTAAGTATTGAATATCATCAATAATTAACGTGTCAATCATTTGGTAAAAATGAACGAAATCGTTTTGGTTATTGTTTTTGATAGAATCAATGAACTGAGCAATAAATTTTTCTGATTGAACGTAAAGAACTGTTTTGTTAGGGAAATTCTTTTTAATATCAATACCAATAGCTTGAGCTAAGTGAGTTTTACCTAAACCAACGCCTCCGTATAATAATAACGGATTAAATGCTGTTCCTCCTGGTTTTTGAGATACTGCATAACCAGCAGAACGTGCTAAACGGTTACAATCACCTTCAACAAAATTATCAAAACAGTAATTTGGGTTTAATTGAGATTCAACAGATACTTTTTTAAGTCCTGGAATAATAAATGGATTTCTAATTGCACCATTGCTAATGTCAATAGGCATAGAAACTGGATTATTTCTTAAGTTGGTGTTAATGTTTGGAACTTTCAACATAACGGCTTTTTCTGATTTACCAGTTCCGTTATCCATTACAATACTGTATTCAATTCTTCCTTCAGGTCCTAATTCTTTTCTGATTACTTTTTTAATAATTGTGATATAGTGTTCTTCTAACCATTCGTAAAAAAATTGAGATGGTACTTGGATGTTTAATACGTTATCTTGAATTTTAATTGCTTTAATTGGTTCAAACCAAGTCGCAAAGTTTTGAGGGCTTACATTATCCTGAATTACTCTTAGGCAATTCTTCCACACTGTTTCAGCTGTCTTTTCCTTCATAGTATTAAATAAGTTATTAAATATATAGTGTTTAGTATTATTAACAAGTTCGAGTTTGTAAATATATACTGATTATTTAATCTCGCAAGGAAAAAATCGATAAATAATTTCAAAAAATTTTCGTTTCGGGCTTGTTTTTTTAAATTTTTCTATTATTTGAATTATGTGAGATTTTTTTCTTATTATATGAGAAATAGACGTCTAATTTACCTAACCAAATTCCAGCCCAACCCACTTGTGTAACATACACATCTTTCCCAACTCGATTAACCAATTTTACTGGATGTTCTAGGAATGTATGAGAATGTCCGCCAATGATTAAATCTATATTTTCGGTTTGTGGTGCCATACTCATGTCGCTTAGTTTTTTGTCGTTATAAGAAAAGCCCAAATGTGATAATGCAATCACATAATCACAGTCTAAATCTTGTTTCAATAATTTAGCGGTTGCATTAGCAATTGGTAAGGGATTTTGATAAATAGTTTCTTTATACATTTTTTTATCAACCAAGCCATCTAATTCGATACCGTATCCTAAAACGCCAATTTTAATACCTTGTTTGTTGAATATTTTATAAGGGATTATTTTATCATGTAAACTCGTATTGGAAAAATCATAATTACAATTGATAAATGAAAAATTAGCGTGAGGCATTTGCTTTGTGATGTTGTCAATTCCTAAATCAAAATCATGATTCCCAATAGTGGTGGCATCATAACCCATCATACTCATTAGCTTATATTCTAATTCACCTCCATATAAATTGAAATAAGGAGTTCCTTGAAATATATCGCCCGCATCAAGCAATAAGATGTTGTCATTTTCTTTTTTTAGCTCATCAATAACGGCTGCTCTTCGTGCAAATCCTCCTTTGTTTGCATATTTAGGATCATTGCTTGGAAAAGGTTCAATACGACTATGAATGTCGTTAGTGTATAAAATAGTTAAGCGAGATAAGTCTTTATTTTTTAATACATCCTTTGATAATGCAGGAAACCCAGCTAATACAGCCGATGTGCCAATAAAATATTTTAAAAAATCTCTTCTATTTTGATAATTGAATTCTGCCATCTAAATTTGGTTTTATAATTTGATCTAATTTGGTAATGTCTTCGCAATAATTAATTATCACATTTCTCAAAAGCACATTCATGACTTTTCTTTCTTTTGCATCTTTAAAGAAATTGTAACTATCACCTCCATTTGCTAAATAATCTGACGTAACAACCCAGTAATCTTTTGTTTCATCAAATGGTTTTCCTTTTATTGTAATATCAGTAGGTGTAGATCCTTTCATAATTAAACGCATGCCTCCAACAGGTATGCCTCCTTTTTCTACAATTTTATAGCACATGTCTTTAAATTGTGTTCCACTTAGTTTTAGTAACACTAACTCGTTATCAAATGGCATGAGCTCAAAAATGTTTCCAATAGTTATATTGCCTTTTGGAAGCGAGTTTCTTAAACCACCTTTATTAAAAATGGCAACATCAAGCATTGCAGAGTCTTTACCCAGTAATTTCTTTGTTTCGTAAATAACCGCATCGCAAAAAAAGTTTCCTAAGGTACTTTCTACATCAGCTTTCACTAGGGCATCTTCACTTTTTGCGATAACAGAATACATTTGTTCGTCGTGCGTTTTTTTGTAAGGCAACATAGCTTTGTAAATTGTACTGTCAACTTTATTGTCACTCACAACAATATGTGATTCGGAAATATTAGAAACAGATGTTTTTTTTGAGCAAGCATATAAACCAATGATAGCTGAAAAAAAGAATATTTTTACGATGAATTGCATGAAATAGAAACTTAAATTTGATGTTTTAAATATAAGACATAATTTGTATGATTAAAACAGAAACAACGTTAAGAGTACGTTACGGAGAAACAGACCAAATGGGTTTTGTGTATTACGGAGTTTATGCACAATATTACGAAGTGGGTAGGGTAGAGGCGATGAGAAGTTTGGGTTTTAGTTACCGTGAAATGGAAGAAAGCGGAGTTTTGATGCCTGTTATTAATTTAACGGTTAATTATAAAAAACCAGCAAAGTACGACGATGAAGTGAGAATTGTAACTACTGTGAAAGAGATGCCTGGAGTTAGAATTACCTTTCATTACGAATGTTATAATCAGCATAATGAATTATTAAACACAGGTTCTGTTACTTTAGTTTTTATTGATAAAGTAAAAAATAAACCGATGCAACCACCAGTTTGGTTTATGGAAGGATTTATGAAACGTTTTAAATCATAAGAAAATAATTTGTCAGTTCGAGCGAAGTCGAGAACTAGATGAATTATTTTCATAGAGAACCGCTTCTCGATTTCGCTCGAAGTGACCTTAGAAAAGGAAATCAGAACCTAATTTCGCAACCCGGCAGCATGGCTTTTAGCTCTTCAATATATTGTTTGGAAAAACCATTACCTCTCACATCTAAAACAGTCAAGTTTTCTAATTGAGAAATAGAGTCAGGTAGTTTTTGTAAATGGTTATTTTTTACAGATAAAAAACGTAATTTTTTTGCTTTGTAAATTTCGTAAGGGATGCTTTGTAATTGATTGGCATCTAAAACTAATACTTCTAAATTTGTAAATCTTTCAAAATGTTTGGTGATATAAAAAACATTGGCATTAGTAATATTTAAAAAAACTAAGTTTGGTATTTTAAACAATTCTTTTGGAAAGCTATCTAGCACACAGTTTTCAAAGGTTACTTCTTTTAAATTTTTTAGGTATTTTAAAGTAGATGGTAGTTTTAATGTGTCGTTGGTAGATGATATTTTTAAAGTTTTTAATCTGTTTAAATATGCAATGTCAGATGGAACACTGTCAATTTTACTAGCAAAATATTCTATGTAATTTAAGTTCACTAATTTTTTTAAATCTGGAGGAAAAGAAGTGAATTCGTTGTTATAACTGGCGAAATAGATTAAGTTATATAAATCTCCAAAACCAGGAGGATAAGTATTTATTTCGTTTCCACTAAGTTTTAATGCTTGTAAATCTTTTAATTTCCCTAGTTTCATGTATAATTTAGGCTCCAGTTTTTTGTAACTCAAATCCATCTTATACACATTTTTTTCAATCTCTAAGGCAATTTTTAAATCGGTGTATACCTGCGAACCAAATGGACCATATTTGTCAAATTCATTTTGCTGTGCTTTACAAAACAAAGTAAGTGTTAGAAATATGAAGATGAATTTTGTCATATCGGTTTTAACGAATATACAAACTATTTTTTGTTAGAAATATAATCAGCGTATAAATTTTACTCATTTTTTAACAATGATAGTGTATCTTCGCTCTCGTTTATTTAATCTTAAATTCAATGACTCATTTTACACAGTTTACCGATTTTTTAAAAACAGCTTTAATGAATAATACCTTCGTGAAACTGTCATTGGCTAATTACAAAGGCAATATAGAAGCATTGAAAAACGGTTACATAAAAAAGACCTGTATTAAGGAGGAAGATAAACTGAGTTTTACATATAGGTATCAAACTAAAGATATTGTTAAAAATTATAACATTGAAGAAGGAATTCAACTAATCACAGATTTCTTGTCTAATGTAGGTTTCAGACATGCTACTTTATTCACAATTACTGAAGATGTCGTATTTGAAATTATTAGTAATGATAAGTCTACATTAAGAAAAAATAAGCCAACTCATCAACAGCTACCTTCGTTAGAACATAACAATCAAAAAAACAGACTGATTGCATCAAATGGTAAGTCATACCTTCATTTGCTTAAAATTACAGACGAAAAAGGTAATGTTATTCCAAACGCACAAGACAAGTATAAACAAATTAATCATTACATTGAATTACTAAGTCCTTTAATTAAAAATCTTCCTCAGCAAAAAAATATCAATGTTATTGATATGGGTGCAGGAAAGGGGTATTTAACCTTTGCACTGTATGATTATTTGTGTAATGTTTTAAATATTAATGCAACAGTTGTAGGAGTAGAGTTTAGAAAAGACTTAGTGGATTTATGTAATCAAATAGCAGATAAATCAAACTTTAAAGGATTACATTTTGCAGAAGGAACAATTATGGATTATGCAGTTAACAATATTAATGTGTTAATTGCATTACATGCTTGTGACACAGCAACGGATGATGCTATTTACAAGGGCATTAAAGCAAATGCAGATTTAATTGTGGTTGCTCCATGCTGTCATAAACAAATAAGAAGAGAGATTGAAAAACATAAAACTAAAAATGAATTAGATTTTTTATTAAAGCATGGTATATTTTTAGAGCGTCAGGCCGAAATGGTAACAGATGGAATTCGTGCTTTAATATTAGAATATTGTGGATATTCAACTAAAGTTTTTCAATTTATTTCAGAAGCGCATACTCCTAAAAACGTGATGATTGTTGCCGAAAAAAAATCTAAAACAGACAGTCAAAAACAAGAAATTATACAGAAAATAAAGCAATCCAAAGCATTTTTTGGAATTGATTATCATCATTTAGAAAAACTACTTGGGTTAAACTAGAAACTCATTTTATTTAAAATTTCTAATTTGTAATGCATATCTAAAGAGTAACTCATAGTTGCATGATCTTTTAGAAAAATATAGATACATTTAGTTTTTTGATAACAATTACTAGCTTTTATCGTATGATGATGGTGTGCATAATAATGCGCTTTTTCAAATAATAAATCAGCTAGTATTTTTAGTTGCTCATCATTTAACTTTTTATCTTCTATCAGAGTATTTATAAAAACAGAATCATCAAGAGATTCTACAAAGTTAATTTCGGTAGGCGTATATTTGGTAACAGATGTATTGATTAATTCTTCAAGGTCATCATATTTTCCATCCTTTTTCAATCCCAATAAAACAGCCATTACTTTAGCAAACTCTTCGAATTGTTTAACTAAATAATCTCGCTTATGCATGTTGTTTTAGCTTTTTTAATATTGTCTGAACTTGAGGTATTAGGGCTGATTGATCATCGTTTGTTATTACAAAATTAGCCATTGGTGTTTTTTTTTCGTCGCTCCATTGAGCTTTCATTCTAGCTTCAATTTCTGCTTTAGAAATACCACTGCGTTTTAAAACACGATGTATTTTAAGTTCTGTAGGTGCAGTTACTAAGATGGAGAAATCAAGATCCTTGTTTATTCCTGCTTCAAATAATATAGCTGTTTCTTTGATAATAAATGAATGATGGGATAATTTATTTTTAAATTGAATGAAATCTTCTTTTACAGCAGGGTGAATAATGGAATTTAATTGATTGAGCAAGGGCTCATTTTTAAAAACTTTCTCTGCAATAAAATTTTTATCAATTTCCGTTTCATTTAAATAAGCTTTGTTGCCTAATAATTGACAAACAGCTTTTTTAATGTCAGGATTATAGTATAATGCTTTCGCTTTTTCATCAGAATTGTAAACAGAACAGCCCAGTGTTTCAAAGAGTTTGGCCACTGTTGTTTTACCACTACCTATGCCTCCTGTTAATCCTATAAGCATTATTTATAAATTAAATATGAAATAAAAGATGGTTCTACTTTAATTATTTTAACCTCTGATGGAGAACGAATGATTTCTACTTTTAATTTTGGCTGTTTTGTTAGTATATCTTCGTGTTTCACTATTGCTTTAAAAGAGTTGCTATTAATGTTTTCGTATTCTTTCATAGCTACTAAATATTTTACAGTAATGACGTTTGGTAATAATTTTATTGTTGAATTTTCTGAGTTATTCATAATTTGAATAGGAATTTTTACAGATGACTCCGTTAGTTTATCTACATTAAAACTTAGTGTCACATCCTTTACATTGTAATTGATGGATGAAAAAGGTTTTTTTAATGAAATAGCGGAACTATAATTTTGATGAATATCTTTCAGATTTAAAAAGTAAGTATATACAGTATCCATCTTTTTTAAGTCCATACTATCGCCAGTAACAGTTACATAAGCCGGTGTAATATTTGTTTTGGATGTCATAGAGTAGCCAGGTTGACATACTACATTTAAGTTAGCTTTAACGGGTAATAATTTGGAGTTGCCTTTATTAACAGAGAAAAATAAAGTATCGGGACGTATTTTTAATATTTCAACTTCAAAATTAATGGAGTTTTGTAAATTGAAATTGCCGTTACGAATAGAGTATGCTTGGGACTTAGCATTGTTTTTTAATAAATTAAAATCAACAACTACTTTGTCAATGTCTTTTTTTAATGAAATAAAGAGAAGCTTTAAACCACTTGCCTTAATTTCAACATCTAAATATTCTGGAAGATCTCCAACAATAACTTTGCTTGTTGGAAGATTTAAAAACGTTACAGGAACGCGTAATGTGTATTTGTAATTTCTGTTTAATGCATGCACCACCCAGAGTAGTGATGCAATGCTTAAACATATTAAAAAAGTGCCAACTTTCTTACTTAATAGTAAACGCCTAATGCGAGTAATAGCATTTGACGAGTTCATGGTATTAAGCAGTTTGGTTTAAAGTTGAAGTAGCATCTTGAGAAACGGCATTTTTAGAAATTTTCATTTTTGATCCGTCTTCAACAGCGATGATAATTGTTCCATCATCATTCATTTTACTAATAGTACCATAAATACCACCAATAGTTAAAATTTTGTCATTTACTTTTAATGCTTCAATGTATTTTTTAGTTTCTTTTTGTTTCTTCATTTGAGGACGAATCATAAAAAAATAGAATACTACTACTATTAAAACTAGTGGTACTATTTGAGTTATTGGATTTCCTCCTGCTTGGCCACCGCCCATTAAAATTACTAAGTTGTTCATGTTTGTTTTGTGTTTTATTTGTTTTATTGGTTAATTACGAATTAGTGTGCTGTTGGTAATTCATTTGGATTAGCACTTGTTGGTACAATAATGTTTGCTTTGATGTAAATGATTTTTGTACTTGGTTCGCAGTTAGTAACTAATGTTACAGATTTTTCTACAACACCAGATTTTCCTTCGCTTGCAAAAACAACATTTACTACGGCTTCTTCGCCAGGTAAAATAGGTTTTTTAGGATAATCAGGAATGGTGCAACCGCAACTACCATTAGCAGATGAGATAATTAAATTTGCTCCTCCAGTATTTTTAAACCTAAAAGCAGTTGTTACTTTTTCTCCTTGAGTAATACGTCCAAAATCGTGTGATTCTTCTTCAAATTTAATGTCTGGTAATGAACTATTGCTACTACCATCTGCAGATTTTGAATTCATCACATCATTAGTTGTAATATCAGTTGACTGTTCTTTGCATGAACTTGATAAAAATATTACAGTAGCCGCTAAAATATATATTGCTTTCATTTTATTTAATTGATAGCAAATTTAGGATTTTAAACCATTTTTAGGTTAAATTTTATCATTTTTTATAATCTTAAATGCGCTATCGTTTTAAGAATTAACCCAGTTTTTTATAATCTGTTCGCCGTATTCAGATAAGATTGATTCTGGGTGAAATTGTACTCCTCTCACGTTGTATTGTTGATGTTTAATAGCCATGATATTATTGTTTTTGTCAACAGCAGATATGATTAGTGATGAAGGTAAATTAATCGAATCAATTACCCACGAATGATAACGACCTACATTAAACGATTTTGGGCAATTATTAAAAATAAAATCATCTTGTAAAATATGAATAGGTGTAGCTATTCCATGCATAACGGTTTCTAAATTTTTAAGTTTTGCACCATAACATTCGCCTATGGCTTGCATTCCTAAACACACACCTAAAATATTCTTACTTGAGCCATATTGTTTAATTAATTCAGGCATAATACCTGCATCTTTTGGTAAACCAGGTCCAGGAGATAATACTATTTTATCGTACTTTGAAATATCTGCTAATTGAATTTTATTATTTCTAATGACATCAAAAGATGAGTCGCTCACTTTTTCAATTAAGTGAACTAAGTTATAAGTGAAACTGTCGTAATTATCGAGTACTAATAATTTCACAAGTCAGTATTGTTTTAATGAATTAATTTCCTTCCATTAAACCTCTCCCTGTTTTTTGAATTTTATTGTCGCGTTTTAATTCCGCAATAATTTTATCCAAAACACCATTAATAAAGGTTTTACTGTTAGGTGTACTGTATTCTTTAGAAATGTCAATATATTCGTTTAACGAAACCTTAACAGGTACATTGCTTACGTGTAAAAATTCAGCAATAGCCATTTTCATCAATAAAATATCCATTGAAGCAATACGGTCAAGCTCCCAGTTCTTAGTTTTTTCGTCAATTAATTTTTCAGACTCTTTATCTCCAGCAATTGTTTTTCTGAATAAAGTTGAAATAAATTGTTGGTCGTCTTCCTTGTCTTTATACAAAGGCACTAAATTTATTTTACCTGTAAAGTTTTCAAATGTTCTGGCAACCATCGAAAAGGCTCCAAAAGTATCATCTGCCCAATGAATGTTTTTTTCTTCGAAAATGTGATTTAGTAAATCATGTTCGTATAAAAACTCTGTAGCCATCGAAATTAAAAATTGTTTATCTTCTTTAGCAGATGGCGTTGTAGATGCCATGTAGTTTTTATAAAGATCAGTAGCTCTTAATTCAGTATATAGTTTACGCACTAAATCAAAATCACTTTGCCATGAAATTTTACGATTAGCAACCTCTTTTTTTAATTCCTCGCTGCGAGTTAAAGAAACCAAGGCAACGTTTTCAATAAAACGTAAATTAGGTTCTAAATCTTCTTTGCTTGGTAAACGTTTGTTTTTATTTTCTTCGGTAACTAAAAGTGCCGTATGATGAATGTCTGTAAATAGAACTAATACATACACGTATAAATCATAAATTTTATCTAAACTTTTAAATAACTCTTTTTCGTAAAATACAATATCTGGTTTTTCTTGCTGAAAGTAAGAATACAAGGTTTGCATTGTTTTAATTCTAAGGTAGCGTCTGTTTAGCATAAAGAACGATAATTAATGAGTCAATTAGATAATTAGATAATGAGACAATTGAAGTACAAAAGTATGAAAAGTTTATGAGAATTCTTTCTAAACTTTTCAAACCTTTTAACTTTCTAAACTTATAGTACAGCATTAATTCTTGCAATACTTTCAATGCGTTGTTCTGCAATTTTATTTGCAGCAGCGTATGTAGGTATGTTTTGTGTTTTAGCAGTTTGAATGATATTCCAAGTTGTGCCATAAATTTTTTCGGCATGAGCCATGGCACGCTCCCTGTTATATCCTTCTAACTCATAGTATACATTAATAATACCACCAGCATTTACTACAAAATCAGGAGCATATAAAATGCCTTTTGATAAAACCATTTCGCCATGTTTTTTCTCGTCTGCTAATTGATTGTTGGCAGCACCACAAATGATTTTACATTTTAGTTTTGTTAAAGTGTCATCATTTACTGTAGCGCCTAATGCACATGGAGCATAAATATCAATGTCTAAATCAAACATTTTATCTGCTGATACAAATTCTGCTTTATGTTTTTCTACAGCTGTTTTAATGCGTTCTTCACTAATATCGTAAACATACACTTTTGCACCTTCTTTAGAGATGTGTTCTACTAAGTGCATACCCACATTTCCAATTCCTTGAACTAATACTTTTTTTCCAGCTAAGCTATCAGTCCCATAAATTTCCTTTGCACTCGCTTTCATACTTACATATACGCCATAAGCTGTAACAGGAGAAGGGTCTCCGCTACCGCCCATGTTTTCAGGTAAACCGCTTACATAGTCAGTTTCCATTTTAATCATTTCCATATCACGACTATTCATAGCCACGTCTTCTGCAGTAATATATTTACCACCTAAGCTATTGACAAACTTACCAAAACGACGTAATAAAGCTTCTGATTTAATTTTACTAGCATCACCAATAATAACGGCTTTCCCACCACCTAAATTTAAACCCGCTACAGATGATTTATAAGTCATTCCACGAGACAAGCGTAATACATCAGTTAAAGCTTCCATTTCATTATTGTAATTCCACATACGAGTACCACCTAATGAAGGGCCTAATACAGTATTATGAATAGCAATAATGGCTTTTAATCCAGTTGCGTTATCGTTACAAAATAAAATTTGCTCATGGTTATTAATTAACATTTGTCCAATAACTGGATTTTGAGCTAAATTAGAATCTTTAATGTCTTTTACTTCCATAATTTGGAGGGGGTTTAATTTCGCGGCTAATTTAGGGTTTATTTGTATAGAAAATAATTTTTTGATTATATAAAATATTTAAAAATCAATCAGTAAATTAGACGCTTAATTTGAAAAAAATAGCTAAATATTTAGTTCTTATTTTTCCCCTGTTTTGTTTTGCGCAAAAAAACATGACAGGAACTAAAGACTTTTATATTAAGATTGCACCTACTTATGGTTTTATATATGAGCACAAAAGCACTATAGGTAACTTAGTAAAAGGCTATATCCCAGGTATAGAAGTAGATTTTGTGAAACCAACTACTGGGAGTAAAAGATGGCATCGTGAAAATAATTTTCCGGAGGTTGGCTTATCTTTTAATTTTATTGACTTTGCTAATCCTAAGCAATTAGGCTATTGTTATGCACTTTCTCCTTATGTAGAGATTCCTTTAAATAAAAAAGTAAGAGCTTCCAGACCTGTTTTGAGAGTATGTTGGGGTGTATCATATTTAACCAAACATTTTGATATTAACGAAAATCCAAAAAATATTGCCATAGCTACTCATTGGAATACCTATGTGCAATGGAAGGTTTTATGGCATTTAAATTTGAGTAATAAAATTAGATTAGAACCAGGATTATCTTTCGCTCATGCATCTAATGGACGTTCTCAAGTGCCTAATTTAGGTTTAAATGTAGCTTCTCTTAATTTAGGTTTAACTTATAAATTAAATGGAGAAGTTGTTAAATCTGATTTAATGGATTCTGGCTCTGTTTGGAAAAGTAAACATGAAATTTTAGTGTGGGATGCCGCAGGATTTAATGAACATGAACCTCCTGGTGGTCCTAAATACTTTACTAATACATTTGGTGTAAACTATTATTATAATGTTAGAAATACACATAAATGGGGTGGGGGATTTGATTTGTGTTATGATAAACAGAACGAGTATCATTTACAAACATCTGGTAATCCGGTAAATAGTTGGACTGATATTTTGCAATTGGGTGTAAAAGTATGTTATGCCTACAATATTGGGCAAGTGAGTCTTCCAATTGAAATGGGATATTATGCTATATCCAAACCTAAGGAAGATGGTCCTATTTTTCATCGATTAGGGATAAGATATTACTGCAAAAATGGTTTAATGTTTAACTTTACGATGAAGTCGCATTGGGCAGTTGCAGCACACTTTGATTATGGTTTAGGATATCGTTTTAGTATCAAAAAGAAAAAAATAAATGCGGAATAAGATAGTTATATCTGTAGTTTACATTTTATTATTTGTTTCTTGTAAAAAAGAAAACATGTTTGATTGCTTTACATCAAATGGTAAAACAAACGTAATCTATCATGATGTAAAGGATTTTAATAGTATTTACATTACAGATAAAATGGATTTGTATTTAACACAAGGCCCAGATTTTGAAGTTAAAGTAGAAGCGGGTTCTAATATGCAGCGTTTAATTAAGGTTGAATTGGAAGGTGAAACATTAAGAATTGATAATCAAAATACTTGTAATTTTGTAAGAGGCTATGATCACAAAATTAACGTATATGTTACAGCTCCATATTTCAAGTTTATTAAACATGGTGGTTTGGGAACAATACAAACGGTTAATACCATTGTTCAAGATGAAATATCATACAGAAACGAAAGTTCAGGAGATTTAAAATTAAATGTGAGTACAGTTAAAATTTTTGGTAGTTCACATGGTAATGGAGATACTTATTTATCTGGTGTTACAAACGATTTGGCAGTTGATTATACTGGCACTAATTATTTATATGCTTCAGATTTAACGATAATGAGTTATGTTTATTTACACAGTGTTACCATTGGTCATACACATATTAATGCTCCTCAAAATGGATTAATGGATATAATTATTGATAAAGCGGGAAACATATACTATAAAGGTAATCCCAATACGATCCATTTAACCAGAAACGATAAAGGAGATTTGATTCAAGAATAAGACCTCTCTTTACTAATTGCAACATTTTTTAACTTCGCACTAACACTAAAAAGTGTATTTTTACGTTACTTGAGCCATGGGTTTATATAGAGTTTATTATAGTTTTATTTTTTTAATTTTTACTTTAAAATTAGTATCGCAGGATGATTACGTTAATGATAATCAGATGCGATATGAGGACTGGACTTACAAATCCTATATCAAAACGGTATTGCTTCACGAATCTACTTTTGATGCCAATCCAGCTATTTTACAATTTAACGGACGAGAACAACTGGAACTAAGTTTTGATGATTTAGAGGGCGATAAAAAAGAATATGCGATTAGTTTTGTTCACTGTAGTGCAAATTGGGAGCCTTCTGATTTAGTGAGCGCAGAATACATGAATGGTTTTTATGAAGCTAATATTATTAATTACAATTATTCAACTAATACTATTCAGCGTTATACCCATTATTCTATTTTGTTTCCGCAAACAAATATGCAGTTTACAAAAACGGGAAATTATATTGCTTATGTGTATGAAGACAATAATAAAGAAAAAATTGTTTTAACTAAACGCTTTATGATTTATGAAAATAAAATTACTGTATTAGCAAACATTAGGCAAGCAATGGGAAACGATGAACAATATGAAAAACAACATATTGATTTTTCGTTATTGAATAGTCAGTATGAATTAACCAATCCTTTTACTGATTTAAAAATAGTAATCACACAAAATAACAGATGGGATAATGCTGTTAATAATATTAAGCCAACATTTGTAGAGCCAACAAAATTAACCTATTCGTTAGATGATAAATCTACTTTTAATGGTGGAAATGAATTTAGATATTTTGATACACGATCGTTAAGAACATATACTGAAAGAGTGTATGATATCTATAAAGATAGTACCTATATCTATCATGTTGAATTGAAAAATGATGAATTAAAAACTTTTAAAAACTATAGTTTTTATAATGATTTAAATGGCGGATTTTTAATAAAAAATCAAGATATGGTGGGAAGCCCAGACATTGAAGCTGATTATGCTTGGGTACACTTTTTTATTCCGTATGATAATGCACAGGGTGCAGGTAATTTTTATGTGCTAGGTAAGTTAACAGAATGGAGATTAAATAAAACAAATCGTATGACTTATAATTACAAGAAAATGGGATACGAGTGTAATTTATTTGTTAAACAAGGTTACTATAATTATACCTACGTGTATTTAAAAGACGATAAAAAAGGTGGAGATGAAACGTTTACTGAAGGCAATCATTGGGAAACAGAAAATGATTATACAATTTATGTTTATCACCGCCAAAGGGGTACTTATTACGATCAATTGGTGGCTATTAAAAGAATGAATTCGTTAAGAAAATAATTCATTAAAACACATCTAGCATTTTAAGAATCTCCTCAAAAGACGGTCTATCTGTTATTGTTTCTTTTAAACATATATTTTTTAATCCTTGTAAACATTGAAAAAGAGCATCATGCTGCTTATCCTCAACAGCAAGATTTAATAAATCTTCTATCATACAGCCAAATGCTCTCACATCAATTTTTTCAAAAAACATAGCATTTTCATCCGTTAATTCATACATCGTAGCTGCTCCAAAATCACCAAAAATGGTATTTGCCTCATTATCATACAATGTATTATGAGCATACAAATCACCGTGCATAATACCTTTACGATGTAAATGATTTGCGGAGCTTGCAACAGATGAAATAATCTTGAGAATACTGTTAGCAGTAAACGAAGTGCCTGCTTTAAACGTATCGCGTGTACAAGTTTTAAAACTTGAAGGACCAGCTAAATTTTTATAATCAGTAGGAATTAAATTTAAAAGTAATCCTGTTTTTTGTTCAGGATGTTTTTCTATTTTACCAATAACACTTACTAAGTTTGGATGGTTGCCTGCTGCAATACAAGCATTCATTTCATCTTCAGGATAACCATCGCTGGTTACTTCTCCTTTAAAAACCTTAATGGCAATATCTTTTATTGAATCATTGGTTTGCCATTGTGCTTTTGAAATAATGCCAGATGCACCCTCTCCTAATGTTTCTTTAATTGTAAGTTGTTGCCAGCTAATTAGTGGTAATTCAGATTCGAAAACAGCCTTGTAACAAAACGGATTGCCAGAAAAAGCTAACCATGACAAGCGTGGTAAAGTAAATAGCCATAAAGGAAATTCAGTTAATTGATTAGCTGAAATTCTTAGCAACTCAATATTTTTACACTGAGACATTTCTTTTGGTAATGTTTTTAATTTGTTACCTGCTAATGCTACTTTTTGAAGTTTAAAACATTTACCAATACTTTTTGGAATTTCTTGTATTTGATTATTGGTAAGGATTAACCATTGTAATTTGTTTGGAAACGCGTTTTCTGGAATAAATGAAATGCGATTAGATTTAAAACCAATCATTGTAAGATGAGGACATTTGCCAAGTACCTCAGGTAATTCGTTGAAATTGTTTTCTGAAAAAAAAGCAATTTTTAATTTTTTTAAATCGGCAAAATTATTTGGTAAACTAGATAATGAATTATTTGATAAATCTAAGATTTCTAACGTGTCGGCTAATTCAAAAATAGCTTTTGGAAAATCGGTTAGATTGCAGGAGAGTTTAAGGTGAGTAATCCCTTTTAATTTTCCGGAAACAAGTTGGTCAAGAGTTTGCATTTTACATTTAGATTAAAGAATTCCATAAAGAATTCGACCTACTAAAAAGTAAATAGAAATACCGATGATATCATTTAATGTGGTAACAAAAGGCCCCGTTGCTAAAGCAGGATTAATTTTAAAACGGTTCATCATTAATGGCACAAATGTTCCCAAAAATGATGCACACAAAATAACAGTAAGTAAGGCAACACTTACAGTGCCTGCTAAGGCCCATGATTCGCTAATTAAAACATTATAACCTAAAATTAAGGTTGAACATATGATTCCATTAATTAATCCAACGCCTAATTCTTTTAATAATTTAGGTGCTATTTTATCTGCAATAAGTGTATTGTTTGCTAATCCTTGTACAATAATTGCAGATGACTGAACGCCTACATTACCCCCTGTAGCACCAATTAATGGAATAAAAAATGCCATTTCAGGACGTATTTGAATCTGATCTTCGTAACTGCCAATAATACGTGAACCAACAATACCACCACACATACCAACTAATAACCAAGGAATACGAGCTCTCGATAATCGCCATAAATTATCATTACTATCAACGTCATCTGTAATACCACTCATTAATTGAATGTCTTTTTCAGCCTCTTCACGCATGACGTCAACCACATCATCAATAGTAATTCGTCCTACTAATCTTCCAAGTTGATCAATAACTGGTAAAACAACTAAGTCATATTTTCTAATTAATTCAGCAACATCTTCACTTGAGGTAGAGGTTTTTACAGAAATAACATCGGCATCATATATTTCTTCAATTTTTGCTAATGGATGCGAAACAATTAACTTTTTAAGAGATAACATCCCTATTAACTTTTCATTATCATCAACTACGTAAACCGCATACAGTACATCAACGCTTTCTGTTTGTCTCCTAATTTCATCTATACAAGCACTAACTGTTTCGTGAGCAAAAACACTCACTAACTCTTTTGCCATTAATGACCCAGCGGTACCTTCCTCAAAGCTCATTAAGTCAGCAATATCGCTGGCTTGTTCAATATCTTCAATTTGCGATAATACTTCTTCTTGTATCTCTTCTGGTAATTCGTTGATAACGTCAGCCGCATCATCCGAATCCATATTGTCAAGCTGTTCTGCAATTTCTTTAGTGGAGAATGTTGCTAATAAGGCTTCACGCTTCTCTTCTTCCATTTCAAGAAGTACGTCGGCAGCTTGCTCTTCTTCTAATAAATCATAAATAAAGTTGGCTTCTTCTACTTCTAATTGATTTAAAATTAAGGCAATATCAACCGCATACAACTCATTGAGTTGAGTTTTTAGAACAGTATCATTTTTTTCAATGATAGCTGTTTTTAAATGTTCTAGGTATTCAGAGCTTAACTCAAATTGCATAGCTTAATTTTAGCGATGCTAAAGTAAGGTTTATGTCTGAAAAAGCTATGCTTTATTGAATTTTTGTTTTAGAAGCGCATTAAAAAAAATGACTGCTAGTATTATCCCAAAACCTACATAAAAAGTAATAGATAAATCTTTGTTTTCGTGAAATAAAATACCTGCTAAAATAATCCCATAAACTCCTTCTAAATTTACGGTAAGGTTTATTGTGTAGGGCGATAAATGTTTCATTAAATTAACACTCGCAATAAAAGGATATACTGTACAAACGCCTGCTAGTAGAGATAACAAAATAATATCTTGACCAGTGATATTAAAAAATGTTTCAGAAAAACTACCATTGAATAATAAGAAAATACTGAGCCCCACTAAGGCCATACTCAATTCAATAAAAGAAAGAACTGGCGATGATATAGGTTGCTTTTGATCTTGAATTAATACACCGTTAAGTACACTAAATACCGAAGCGGTAAAGGCTGCGAGTATGCCTAGTAAAATTCCTAATCCGTATTTAATTTCTACTGAAAAAATAAGTCCAATGGCAAAAATGATAATTAACCCAATAGCTAATTCATACCATATAAATTTTCGTTTATAAATTAAGGGTTCGGTAATGGCTGTAAATAAAGTGCCTGTACTAAAAGCAGCCATGGTTACGGAAACATTAGATACTTTAATTGCTCCATAAAAACACAGCCAATGAACACAGATGATAAAACCAACGCCAGTTAATTGCAAAAGCTTTTTGAGCGAAACCGTCATTTTTGCTTTTATGAAAAGGAGATAAAACGCCATTAAAAAAATAGTAATGGCAATTCGAAACCATACCAACTGTAAGGCATCTGCACTAATACCTTTACCAAGAATAGGAGACCAACCCCAAATAAACACAATAAAGTGTAATAAAAAATGATGTTTACTAATGTTTTTAAGCACGGGCAAATCTAAGCTTTTAGTGTGTAATAGTTTCATAATTAATCTTTCCAAAAAATGGAATTTTTCCATTTTTATTAAAATAAAAACACATAGTTTTATTTTAAATGTATGATTTTCAGTGTTTTAATTATTGGTTAGCCCTTTGAGAGATAGATGATTAATTAAGTATCACCATTAATAGTTATCTGCCATGAAACCTACAATTATTTTTGCAATTATAGCTACTTGTTTAAAATCGTTTTCTCAAGTTGCTTATTCAGAGTCATTTGATGGAGTCACTTTTGTTCCAGCTGGCTGGACTAATCTTTTAGTGTCAGGATCAAATACATGGACAAGAGTAACATCTGGCACATTCCCTACGCAAGCGCCTCATTCAGGAGTTGGTGAAGCTCAATTTAATTCTTTTAGTGTAAGTGGAGGTGTAAGAGCATTAGTTAGCCCAGTTATTAATTATGCAAATAGAGGAACTGCTTCTACAACCATCAGCTTTTGGATGTATAGAGATAATGGCTACAATACAACAGCCGATAAAATTGATGTTTATATGAATACTTCGGCAAATTTAACAGGTGCTAACTTATTGGGCACAATTAATAGAGCTACAGGCTTAGCGCCAATAGTTGGAGCAAATGGCTGGTATCAATATACATATACTGTTCCTACAAGTTATACCACTTCTGTTAATTATTTTATTTTAAAAGCTACAAGTACATTCGGTAATAATATTTTTATTGATGATGTATCTTGGACTGCATTTCCTCCTCCTGCTATTGATATGATGGTTACAGGATTAGTAAGTCCTAGTAATTTTGATTGTTTTAGTTCAAATCAGTCAGTCAGTATTCAAATAAAAAATAATGGAAGTGTTGCAATGAATTTTGCTACAAACCCAGTTACAATAACTAGTACTGTTAATGTTGTTGCTTCTACAACAGGTGCTTTGTCTAGTATTTCAATAAGTCCTTATATCGTTAATTCGGGTTCATTAGCTGTTGGAGCAATTACAAATATAGTTATCACAACTTCATTAAATATGTCAATCAATGGTACTTATGCTTTTAATGCTAAAACAACTACTACAGGCGATGTTCTAACAAGTAACGATGCAATGGCAACCGCAAGTGTAATTGTTTCTAAAGTAAATGCATTACCATTTGATGTTGATTTTAATACACTTCCTACGCCAGCTTTTTTAACTAATCAAATTAGTGGAACAGGAACATGGAGTGTTATAACTTCGGGAAATTTATCAAATCCAAACTTAGCGCCTGTATTAAATTCCTCAAATGGTTTTGCGTATTTTAATAGTTATTCTTTTAGTTCGGGAACTGTAGCAAATTTAATTACGCCAACATTCAATTTTAGTTCTTCTGCAGCACCAGTTATTGATTTATGGGTTTCTCAAGATATGGGCTGGACAGGATACAATGATAAACTTGATATATTAGTTTCTACAGATGGAGGTTCAACTTGGAGTACTTCATTATTTACAATTCAACGTTACAACACGGCCTACTCAACACCTGGATGGAAACAATTTAGTATTCCTCTTACTGCATATGCTGGTATGCCTTGTGTAAGAATAGCAATCAAAGGGACTAGTGCTTTTGGAAATAATTTGGCTATAGATTATTTGAAAGTTTATGATGCAACATCTATTTTACCAATAAAACTTATTGATTTTGCAGGTTCTAAATTAAATGAAACTCAAAATTTATTAATTTGGAATACTGCTGAAGAAGTAAATACAAAATTATTTGAATTAGAATATTCTTCAGATGGAATAAACTTCAGTAAGATACATAGTGAAAATGCAAAAAATGAATTAACTGGAAATTCATATGCTTTCGTTGATACATTAGAATCTGAAATGCCAATTGTATACTACAGATTAGTGAGTGTAGATTTAGATAATAGCAAAGAAGTATTTAAAACAATATCTATTGAAAGGGATTATATATCGAAACATAATGCTACCTTATTTCCTAATCCAAGTTCTAGTTCTACATATTTAAATATAAACTCAAATACAACAGAAGATGTAATTATAGAAATAGTTGATTTAAAAGGCCAATTAATAAATTCAGAAATACAAAGTTTAAAAGAAGGAAATAATACAATAGAATTAATGGCAGGAAATAAAACTAATTATAAGGGGATTTATTTTGTTAGAATTAGTAAAATAAAAGACAGCAGTATAATATCAATTTTAAAGATGATACTAATCTAATTATTAAATATACAAATAATTAAAAAATCTTACATATGAAAGTAATGCTTTTTAATTCCGTTCGTAAAAAAAAGAAATACTGAGGTATTTCTGTAACTTGTCGATAACAATATAAGTACAATGTTCTAAACCTACAATTTATGAATACAATCAAAATTTTTTTAGTTGAAGACGATCCGTGGATGGGAGAATTATTTAAACATCATCTATCCTTAAATCCCGACTATCAAATTAGTTTATTTAAAACAGGGAAAGATTGTTTAAATAATTTACATGCAAAGCCAGATATTATTAGTATCGATTTCGGTTTGCCTGATATGACTGGAGATACCCTACTTAAAAAAATACACGAAGTCAATAAAAATATTCCAGTTATTGTAATTAGTGGGCAAGAAGATATTTCTGTTGCAGTAAATTTTTTAAAAGCAGGTGCTAAGGATTATATTATAAAAGATGAACATACTAAAGATATGTTATGGAACTCTATCTTGAAAATTCGTGAAAACATTGAATTAAAGCAAGAGGTAGAAGAATTAAAAGAACAATTAGAGCAAAAGTTTAGTTTTGAAAAAACGATTATTGGACAGAGTGAGGCATTAAAAAAAACTTTTGGACTTATAGAAAAGGCAATTACATCAAATATAAATGTGTCTATTACAGGAGAGACCGGAACTGGGAAGGAAGTAATTGCAAAAGCAATTCACTATAATAGCGATAAAAAGAAGAAGCCATTTGTTGCTGTTAATATGGCTGCCATTCCAACAGAATTGATAGAAAGTGAATTGTTTGGACACGAAAAAGGGGCTTTTACTGGAGCAGCTAATCGTAAAATTGGAAAATTTGAAGAGGCTTCAGGTGGAACCATTTTTTTAGATGAAATAGCTGAATTAGATTTAAGTTTACAAAGCAAAATATTAAGAGTTTTACAAGAAAGAGAAATTGTGAGAGTAGGAGGAAATGAAACCGTGAAAATTAATGTCAGATTAATTACAGCTACTCACAAAAATTTAGCTGAAGAAGTTAAAAAAGGAAAATTTAGAGAAGATTTATTTTACCGAATTATTGGGTTGCCTATAGAATTGCCTCCTTTAAGGCATAGAGGTAACGATACCCTTATTTTAGCAAAACATTTTGCAGATGAATTCACAAAGGATAATAAAATAAAAGCAATAAGTTTTTCAAATTCAGCAAAAGATAAATTGCAAAAATATAACTATCCAGGTAATGTAAGAGAATTAAAATCAGTAATTGATTTAGCATGTGTCATGTGTAATGGCTCTGAAATTACGGCTGATGATATTAGATTTAATAGTGTGAAAGGTGACGAAGCCTTTACTACTGAAGAAAAAACATTAAAGGAATACACAAATGACATTATTAAATTTTTCTTAAAAAAATATAATCAAGATGTTTTAGAGGTTGCAAGAAGGTTAGATATCGGTAAATCAACGATTTACAATTTATTGCAAAAAAAAGAAATCACCGCTGAAAATTAATCTAAATTATATTTATGAATGTAGCTTCCTATTTATATAAAAACGGTTTATTAGCTAAATCGAAAAATGAAAAAATGATAGATAACACTAAATGCCAATTAGTTATTGGATTTGGTGAAAAAGGTTATTTATCAAATAATACTTCATATCATCTTTTAAAGGAATTGTTTCCTAATTCTAACATTGCACTCTGCTCTACATCTGGAGAAATTTTTCATACAGAGGTTTTAGATGATTCTTTATCTGTTACAGCCATTCAGTTTGATAAGACAGACGTACAAGCAGCAAGTGTTAGTATTAATGATTTTAAATCTAGCTACGAAGCAGGTGCAACACTAGTTAAACAATTAAGTCAGAATGAATTGAAATACATCTTTATACTTTCTGATGGCGGATTAGTGAATGGGAGTGAATTAGTGAGAGGTATAGAAAGTGTTATTCATCACTCTATCCCAGTAACTGGAGGATTGGCAGGAGATGGCACAAGTTTCAAATCAACATTAGTTGGGTTAAATGAAGATCCTAAGCAAGGAAATATATTGGCAATTGGATTTTATGGAGATGCTTTAAAAATTGGGCATGGTTCGATGGGCGGATGGGAAATGTTTGGATTAGAAAAGAAAATTACTAAATCAATTTCTAATGAACTTTTTGAAATTGATAATGCTAATGCTCTTGATATTTACAAACAATATTTAGGTAATTATGCTGATGAACTTCCAGGGTCGGCTTTATTGTTCCCATTATCAATTAAGTTAGATAACGATACTAATTCAGTAGTAAGAACAATATTGTCTATCAATAATGATACGAAAAGTATGGTGTTTGCAGGAGATGTGCCTGAAGGGTCAAAAGTTAGATTTATGAAAGCAAATTTTGATAAACTAATAGATGCTGCTAGTGATGCCGCACAAAGTTCATTAGTGAGTTTAGATGATATATCTCCCAAGTTGGCAATCTTAATTAGTTGTGTTGGTCGAAAAATTATTTTAAATAAACGAGTTGAAGAAGAGGTAGAAGCTGTTGTAGATGTTTTAGGCAATAATTCAGTTATCACTGGATTTTATTCTTACGGAGAAATTTCTCCATTAAATGCCAATGCCAAATGTGAATTGCATAATCAAACAATGACAATCACTACTTTCGATGAAAATTAGGTTATGAGTTACCATAAATTACTACAAAAACAAATAAATAAATATCTTACAGAAGAATGTCAGAAACATCCATTGTTTCAAAATTTTATCTATGCCGTAAATGAATCCTATGTAGCTTATGAAAGAGATAAGGAGTTATTAAATCATGCATTCAGTATAAGTGAAAAAGAGTATCAAAACTTATATGAAAACTTAAATAGGGAATATGATTTAAAAAATATCTCAATCGAAAAATTAAAAACAGCCTTAAAAAATATTGAAAAAGAAAATGATTCTAAAATAAATTTAGACAGTGATGATTTATTGGTAATTGTTGATTATATAAACTCTGAAATTCAAAAAAGAAAAGAAACTGAAGATAGCTTAAATAGAACCTTAAAATTACTAACGACTTTATTGTCGAATTTAAATTCAGGGATATTAGTAGAAGATGAGAATAGAAAAATTTTATATTCTAACCAGTTGTTCTGTGATATGTTTTCTATTTCTGCTTCTCCTGATCAACTTACAGGATTAGATTGTTCTGATTCTGCGGAGCAAAACAAATCTACATTTATCAATCCTATTGAATTTGTAGATAAAATTAAAGCGATTTTAGAAAATAAAGTTCCTGTTTTTAATGATGAGCTTGTTTTAGTAGATTCTAGAGTATTTGAAAGAGATTATATCCCAATTTTTATTAACAATGAATATAAAGGTCATTTATGGGATTATAGAGATATAACAGAACGTAAAAATGCTGAAGCTAAACTCAAAGCAAGTTTAAAAGAGACATCAGATTATAAGTATGCAATGGATAATGCAGCTATTATTGCTATTACTGATCAAGAAGGTAATATTACGTATGCAAATGACATCTTTTGTAAAATATCAAAATATAGTTTAGATGAATTAATTGGTAAGAATCACCGAATTATTAATTCAGGCTTTCATAGTAAAGATTTTTTTAAAGAAATGTACAAAACCATTGCCAATGGAAAAATATGGAGAGGAGAAATTAAAAATAAAGCTAAAGATGGATCTTATTATTGGGTAGATTCAACGATTACACCATTTATGGATGATAACGGTAAGCCGTATCAATATTTGGCTATTAGATATGACATTACTGAACGTAAAAAATTTGAAGCCAAATTACTAGATATTACTAAAGTTCAGGAAGCTATTTTAAATGGAACTGATTATAGTATTATATATACTGAAACAAATGGTTTAATCAAATCATTTAATAAGGGCGCCGAAAATATGCTTGGATATAAGGCAAATGAAGTTATTGATATATGTACACCGCAAATTTTTCATGATGTTTATGAAGTCATAGAGAAATCTAAACAGTTGTCGGTAGAATTAGAACAAACTATAAAGCCAGGGTTTGATGTTTTTATAGAGAAAGCAAAAAATGACATTATAGATACTAACGAGTGGACATATATTACTAAAAGCGGTGATAGATTAACAGTTTTGTTATCCGTTTCGGCACTTCGCAATTCTCATAATGAATTAATTGGATTTATGGGGATAGCAAGAGATATTACAAAACAAAAGGAAGTGCAAAAAGCACTACAAAATAGCGAAGAACGGTATAGAAATATTGTTGAAAAATCTACAGATATTATATATCGAATAAATATGTTTGGATATTTTAGTTATGTAAATAGTGTAGCAGAAAGAATTACAGGATATTCTCAGGAAGAATTATTACATAAGCATTATACTGATTTAATTAAGGAAGATAGTAAAAATGCTGCTATTGCATTTTATAAAGATCAAATTAAAAATCGTAAAACAACAACATATTATGAATTCCCTATAATCACTAAGTCAGGGGAAGAAAGATATATTGGTCAGAGTGTACAATTGTCTGAATTGAACCGGAGAGATTTTGAGTTAACAGCTTTAGCTATTGACGTAACTGAAAGAAAAAATTTCGAAAAAAACATCTTTCTACAAAAAGAAAAATATTTGAATATTATTACTAATATGAATTTAGGATTATTAGAAGTTGATTTAAATGAAAATATTCAATTCGCTAATCCTGGTTTTGAATTTATTTCTGGATATAAAGAATCAGAATTAATTGGAAAAAATGCAGCCAAATTATTTATTTCAGATTCGCACTCAAAATTAATTGAAAGTAAATCTAAAATTCGAAGCAGAGGCTTGTCAGATATGTACGAAGTTCCTATAAAAAATAAAAATGGTGAATTGAAATGGTGGATGATTAGTGGAGCACCTAATTACGATGAAAAAGGTAATCTAATTGGGTCTATAGGCATACATCTTGATATTACTGAACAAAAACAATTAGAACTAGATTTAGAACTCGCCAAAAGTAGAGCAGAGGAATCATCAAAAGCTAAAGAAGCATTTTTAGCCAATATGAGCCATGAAATTCGAACCCCTCTCAATGCAATTATTGGGATGATTCGTGAGTTATCTAAGGAAAAATTATCTGAAAAACAATTATCTTATGTTGAAAATACCTCTATAGCATCTCAACATTTACTATCCGTTTTAAATAATATTTTGGATATTTCTAAAATTGAAGCAGGGGAATTACAATTGGATATGCATCATTATGATTTGCAAAAATTATTAAATGATGTGAAGTCTATCATGCTTTCAAAGTGCACTGAAAAAGGGTTGTATTTGAAAATTAATCATACAGAAAATAAGAATACATTCTTTGTTGGTGATTCTTCACGTTTCAGACAAATACTATTGAATTTGATTGGTAATGCAGTGAAATTCACTGATAATGGTGGAATAACGGTTGATTATGATGTTCAGGATATACATCAAGGGTATCAAGCGGTTTTTATTTCGGTATCCGATTCTGGTGTAGGAATGGATGAATCTTATTTGAAAAATATATTTAATAAGTTTTCTCAAGAAGATTCGTCTACATCAAGAAAATATGGAGGATCAGGATTAGGAATGTCTATTACCAAGGAACTAGTTCAATTAATGAATGGTACTATCGAAATAAAAAGTAAAAAAAATCAAGGTACTTCAGTGTATATGAAGTTCTTAATTCCAATAGGAGATCAAACCAAATTATTAAAAGAAGATATGCCTGACAATATAGATAATGATATAGAATTAGAAATTCTTTTAGTTGAAGATAATGAATTTAACAGGTTAGTTGCAGGAAATACATTATCTTATTTTAATTGTCATGTTACTGAAGCTGTAAATGGCTTAGAAGCTATTAATATCTTAAAAACAGGAAAAAGGTTTGATATTATTTTAATGGATTTACAAATGCCTATAATGGATGGCTTTGAAAGTACTTCTATTATTAGAAATGAATTGAAAATAAATACACCAATTATTGCTTTAACGGCAAATGCATTTAAGAGTGAGTTAGAACAGTGTATGAATATAGGAATGAACGATTGTGTTACTAAGCCATTTGAAGAAGAAAAACTAATCGGTTCGATTTATAAATTAACAAAACTAGATGCAAAGAAAGATTATGTTTTAAATGAAATGCAAAATGATTCTAATCAGAAGTTATATAATTTAAATCAATTACTCAGTGTTAGTAGAAATGACTCAGCCTATTGTAAAAAAATGATTTCAATATTTATTGAACAATCTACTACTGCTATATCTCAAATTAATGAGTCTTATGATTCAAAAGATTTGAGTGTGATTTATAGCATTGCGCATCGTATTAAACCAAGTATTGATTTAATGGGTATTGATATACTTAGAGATAACATTAGATATATCGAAAAAAACTCGAAAGAACTTAATGATTCTGAAGAACTTAAAAAACAGATAAATATTTTATTTACTGTTTTAAATAAAGTTATTAATCAATTAAAGGAAGAAGTTATTTAGATAGGTATTATTTATGGCTGCTATAAAAATCGAGTCTCATACAATTAAACTGGTTTACTATACCGATCCTATCTGTTCCACATGTTGGTTATTAGAACCATATTTAAATAGACTCATTCATAATTATAAATCTATTTTAACGATAGATTGTAGAATGGGAGGACTGTTGCCATCTTGGGATGAATTTATATATCCTGATTTTGAAATGCCAAAGGAGATGGCACTTTCAAAATTATGGAATATTCAAGGAAAAAAGTATGGTATTAGTATGGATGGTGATTTATGGTTGAAAAAACCAATTAAATCTTCATATCCTGCATCAATTGCTTTTTATGCAGCGAGGAATCAAAATATAAAAAAATCGTATGAATATCTAAGACTGTTAAGAGAATTTGTTTTTCTTCAGAATAAAGATGTGAGCGAAGAAAGCGTTCTTATTTCTGCAGCAATTATGTGTGGACTGGATGTTGATTTGTTTTTAAATGATATGAAAAATGGTTTTGCAAAAGCAGAATTTGAAAAAGATTTAAAAGAAAAAGAAAAATGGAATATAAATAGGTTTCCAACTTTGGTTTTTCTTAATGAATCAGGTGAAACAATAATAGATGATAGTTTCCTTAAGGATAATAAAGGACATAATATTTATAAACATTGGGAGTCTATTATTGAAAAATTATTAGGACAAAAAATTCTTAAACAATCAAAACAATATAACGCTCTTTATCTGCTTGAAAAATATAAAAGTATGTCATTGCCCGAGTTGCTTATTATTAGTGCTAAACCTAAGTCAGTAATTGAGCAACAGTTAGATATTGCTTTAAAAAAAGGTTTAATAATAAAAGAGAATCATAAGTACGGAGTTTATTATAGATATAACAAAACATTATATCATTTGAAAAAGTCTAATTTTAAAATTAAACATGCTGCAATTATTGGAGGTGGCATAAGTGGTTATGCTATGGCTTTAAACCTTATTAAAAACGGGGTTGTTACATCAGTTTTTGAAAGACATTCTATTCAATCTAATAAAGGATTTGGATTTTTGATTTTAAAGAATGGGATAGATGCCATGGATTCATTTGGATTGAAAAATGAATTATTAAAAAAGGGAAATATGATTAACTTTTTTAAAGCTTTAACCCCTGATGGAAATGTTATTTATACTAAAATATTAGACAATTGCATCGCTATCAGTAGAGATACGTTTTTAAATATTCTTATTAGTGAGGTTGGAAATCATAGTGTATTCTACAATCATGAATTTTCTGAAATTTTATTTGATGAAAATGGAAAAATAGATTCACTTAAATTTATTGACGGTAAAATTATTAAATCAGATATTTTTATTGCATCAGATGGAATTAAATCTAATATTAGGTCACAAATTTTTAAAGATAAAAAGCTTAATCCGGTAGGAGAAAGAGAAATCGTTAGTTTAGTGTATTTACCAAATTTAGTGATTAAACAAGATGAATTTATTAAAATTTTAGATGTTGAAAACGGTAAATCTATGGGATTAATTCCTTTAGGTGATGATATCTATATATGGTTTTTGCAATTCAATCAAGCAACTCATCCAATAAATGGTAACACAGCAGATATTCTAAAACAATATGCTATTGCTACAGTTGCATCTTATCCGCATGAATTTAAAAAAGCAATTGAAAATACAGATTTTAACAAAGCATTTTTATGGATTTCTGAAAGGATGGATTTGTTACCAGCTTTTCATCAAAATAATTTAGTTTTTGTTGGGGATTCTGCCCATCCTTTATTAGCTCTTACAAGTCAAGGTGCAAATTCTGCATTAGAGGATGCTGCTAGTTTGTCTTGTTTATTATCTAAACAGAAAGACACTGAGACTTTAGAAAATATTTTTTCGAAATACTATAAAAAAAGAAAAAGAAAAATTGCCTATTACATTCATGAAGGTGATGTGTTAGTAAATTATTTTCTTACGTTGAATCAAAATAAGAGTTTTAAACTACCATTATCATTACATTAATTAACCATGGATTTATTTACAAACGATAGAGTAAACTTAGAGATACTTAGAAAAAAAGCTTATAACTATAGGTGGGCAACTCATGATAAGGATGTTATACCGTTAACAGCTGCTGATCCTGATTTTCCAGCAGCACAGGAAATCGTTGAGGCCATAAAGTCCTATATTGCTGATGGCTATTTTTCTTATGGACCACCGCAAGGATTACCTGAATTTAAAAATGCAGTCGCGCAATGGTATAAAATAAAAAAAGGAGTAAATACAAAAAGTGAATATGTATTACCCGTTAATAGTGCAGCTCATGGTTTGTATATTATTGCACAAATGATATTGCAAAAAAATGAAAATGCAATTATTCCCGATCCTGTTGATTTTTTGTTTAGAAAATCTATTGAGCATACACAAGCAACCGTTAAAACATGTGCTATAAACAAAGAAACAGCTTGTTTTAATTTAGAACAATTAGAATCTTTAATAGACGATAAAACCAGAGCTATATTTATTTGTAATCCTAATAATCCTTTAGGTAAAATAATACCCAAGGAACATTTAGAACAATTAATAACATTGGCCGACAAGTATAATCTTTGGATTGTATCAGATGAAATATGGTCTGACATTTATTTTGAAAAACCTTTTGTAAGTGTTGCTTCATCCGAATTGCCTTCGTATAAAAAAATAATGATTGTATCTGGATTATCAAAAAATTTTGCATTAGCGGCATTACGTATTGGTTATATTATAGCACCAGATAGTTTTTCTTTTGATATGATATTAAATGCATCAGGTCATTTGACAACTGCTTTTGGTATTCCAGTTTTATCACAAGTGGCAGGAACATCAGCATTAACATCATGTAATTATTGGCTTGAGGATTTTAGAATTCACTTGTCAAAGATGAGACAATTGACATTTGATTTTATTGACGAAATGCCATTTTTGGAAAAAGTATCTCCAGATGCAACATATTTAGCTTTTCCAAAAATTTGTAATACAGATAAGTCTGCAGCCGAATTAACAGAAACGATATTGTTAAAAGCAAAGGTTGCATTTGTTCCTGGCGGCATAAATTGGTTTGAGTCTAAATCTGAAGGACACATTAGAATTTGTTATTCAACATCTGAGGAAATTCTTACACAGGCATTTGATAGAATTAGAAAGCATAAGTATTTATTGGCATAACAGTTTTTTAGTTTTTTGGAATATTTTCCAAATAATGGAAAAATGTGAATTAGACATTCTTTCTAATTGTTTGTTTTTCAGCACGTTGCAAATAGGCATAATACGTGATTATGTATAAAAAACAGATCATGAAAAGTGCAAAGATTTTTTTAGTTGACAACGATTTATCCAATTTAAATATATATAGGCAAGGTTTAAATGATCTTGGCTATAAAAAGCTTTCATTATTTTTAAATGGAACTATCTGTCTAGGTAATCTTCATCTAAAACCCAGTATGGTTTTTTTAAGCTACAAAAATGATGACATGTTAAATTTGGATATTTTGAAGAAAATAAAGCGTTACAATTCTGATATTTATGTGATTGTTATTTCATCTCAAGAAAATTTACAAATTGCAAGTGAGACTCTGAAATTTGGAGCCTTTGATTATATAATAAAGGGCGACAAAGAAATAGAAAAAATGAAAAAAGTAATTGAAAGAATTTATACCATTGAAAAATCGAAATAGTGTTAATTTGTAAATAAATTAAAATTTATATTATATATTTTTTAACTTGTAAAATATTATGACAACGTTTACTACAAAATCTGAATCTATTATTCTGGACAATTCAGGAATAGTAAAATGTTGTGTTCATAAAGGATATTATTTAGAATTAGAGGATGCTAAGGAAAATTTGAATATTATAAAAGAATTGGGAAATGGCAAACCACTTCCTGTTTTTGTTGATATTAGATATACTAAAGGTGGCTCCAAAGCATGTAGGGATTACCTTGCAAGTAGCGAAGCTGCTGATATTCAAACGGCTTGCGCACTTTTAGTAGAATCGCCACTTTCTCGTTTAATTGGTAATTTTTTTATTGGTCTTAACAAAACTAAATTTCCTACTAAATTGTTTACAAATGAAGACGAGGCTATGGATTGGCTGTTACATTTTTTAAAATAAACGGTAAATTGGAAAAAGAAAGATTAAATCAGATTATTGATATGATTAGCTCAATGGCTAAGCTTGATTTTTCAATGAAATTAAGCACAGAGATATCAAATGATCCAATTGATGTAATTTCTCATGGATTAAATATGTTGAGTGAGGAGTTGGAATTTAATGTTGTAAAAAGAGCAGAACTAAATGAAGTAAACTCTAAACTTGAAAAATATTCGTACACAGTGGCTCATGATTTAAAAGCCCCATTTCACTCCATAAATGGACTTTTATCTTTAATAGAGATTGAAAACGAAAAACACTTAAACGAAAATATTACAAATTACATTAATTTATTGAAAGACATAAATTTTCGTTGTACGAGTTTGATAAATGATATTTTGGAGTATTCAAAAATTGACTTCAAAAAACTTGAAATGAAAGAAATTGATTTGTTGAGTTTTTGTAATGATATATCAAAACAATTTCTTTTAAATAATAATGTTTCAATTTATATTGATGAAAAATTGCCAAAGGTATATCACGATGAAACTGTGTTATCACAAATATTTACTAATTTAATAAGTAATGCTATAAAACATAATGATAAGGAATTATGTGAAATTATGATTCTGTTTGCTGATAAAGATGAACATTATGAAATAACCGTTTCAGATAACGGACCCGGTATTCCTAATGAACGTAAAGAAAGTATTTTTAATCTTTTTGAAAACCAAGACTCGTCTCTTGAAAATAGTTCAGGAGTTGGATTAGCAATTGTTAAGCGAATAGTTACAGAAACTAATGGGAAAATATGGGTAGAATCTAATTTAAATGAAAGTTCCAATTTCATTTTTACAATCCCTAAAAAATAGCACCTTTTTAGCCTTGCTTTTTACCCATTTATTTTTTTGGTAAGGCACATTAAATTAAACTTCCTCTGAAAATCTCACAGTAGTATTTTCCAAAAAACTGACAATTGTCCGTTTTTTGGAAATAATCCAATTATTGGCACAAGTAATTATTGTCCTTTTTTTGATTCATTTTGATTTGGTCTCCTTTATTTATAGGTGTTTCAAATGCATTTTTACTTTTTTTTATACTACTTTTTTTTAATGGCATTATGTTGGCATACTCAAAGTCAATAAAAAAAATATATTATGAAAAAGAAAATATTAATTGCAGAAGATAACGAAAATATCAGATTGTTATTAAATGAATTTTTGAAATCAGATTATGAAATCATTTCCTTTAATGATGGATTAGGGGCCTTAAATTGGTTAAATAAAGGTAATATTCCTGATATGATTATTTCAGACATTATGATGCCGACTGTTAATGGATGGGAATTAGTTAATAATTTAAAACTGAGTGTTTTCTTCAAAAATATTCCTGTTTTAGTTTTAAGCAGCAATGAAAAAAGTCAAGAGCGTATTAAGTTTTTAGAAGCTGGTGTGGACGAGTATATGATGAAACCATTTAGCCCTCAAGAATTAAAAGTAAGAATTAATAACATTTTTAAAAGATATAATTATGCAAGCCTTAACTAATTACAAAAATAATGCTAATGCATTATCATTAAATAAAACAATTAGAATTGTTTATGTTGGTGAAATAAGAGAGTTAAATTTTAAATTAAAATGTTTAGAAGGACTCGATACAATAGTTACACATTATACTAATTCTATTATTGCTTATCATGATTTGAAAAATAATAAAGTGAAAGCAGATATGATTTTGTGCGATGGGGATATGATTGGTATTAGCGCTATTGAACTTTATCAATTAACTAAAAAAATATCTCACTTAAATTTAGTTTATATAATAGTAACTAAAAATGAGCTTAGTCAATTCTATATAGATAGAGCAAGAACATTAAGAGTAGATGATATTATAGAATACCCTATTACGTTATCTCAACTTGCTATTAAAATAAAAATGGTGATTTCTAATAAAATTAACGAGGCAAAAGTAGAAGAAATTCAAAAACCTAAAATCAATATTTTAAAAAGAGCATTTGATATTACTTTTTCTATGTTGGCTTTATTAATGTTAATTCCATTATTTGTAATTGTAGCTATTTTAATTAAAATAGATTCAAAGGGACCGGTTTTTTTTACTAGTAAAAGAGTTGGTTCTGGATATCAAATTTTTGATTTTTTTAAATTTAGAAGTATGAAAATTGGAGCTGAAAATTTGATTGATAATTTAAAAGGACAGAATCAGTATAAAGCGTCTTCTGAAGAATTTGAAACCAATTCATGCCCTGATTGTGAGCAATTGGGAAAAGCATGTTCTTCAATTTTATTTATCGATGGGAAGAATATTTGTGAAGCATCTTATTTTTCTCAAAAAAGAAATTCAAATACTAGTTTTTTAAAGTTCAAAGATGACCCACGAGTGACAAAATTAGGTGCGTTTTTAAGAAAGTCTAGTATTGATGAGTTGCCTCAATTATTTAATATTTTAAAAGGAGATATGAGTTTTGTTGGAAATAGACCCTTGCCTTTATATGAGGCTGAGCAATTAACTTCAGATGAATGGGCAGAAAGATTTAATGCACCTGCAGGACTTACAGGATTATGGCAAGTAAGCAAAAGAGGGAAATCTGATATGAGTGAAGAAGAGAGAAAACAATTAGATAATATTTATGCACGTACACATAACTTCTTTGGAGATCTAATTTTAATATTAAGAACATTTCCGGCGCTAGCTCAAAAAGAGAATGTATAACCCTAACTAATAATTGAAAAATATGAAACCTCCACATATTATTCTATTTATTGCTTTTTTTATATTAGTATTTGAAAAATCAAATGCTCAAATCCTTCCTAAAAAAGCATTTACAGCTGATTCTATACCATCATTACAAGTGTTTTTAGACTCAGCTTTAATAAATTCTCCAGCTATAAAAATGTATGAAACGCAAATCGTTCAAAATAAATGTGAAATTGATTTGTTGAAATATATATGGATGAAGGAAATTTACATGGTAGTTGACAGTAAATATGGTAAATACGGAAATGCACAACCAGGAGATCAGATGAGTTTAGGATATGGTGGAGGTGCTGTGTTTAAGATTCCATTGTCTGCATTCGCAGGTAGTAAGCAAAGAAAGAAAATTGCTGAAATGGAATTAAATCAAAGTGTATATAATAAAGAGGTTTTAATTTCCGAATTAAAAAAAGCTGTTATTAGACAGTATAATGAAACTGTTTATTTAAAGCAAACGCTTTCAATTAGAGTAGAGGCTTTAGAAGTTGCAACAATTAGTTATAAGTTGTCTGAAAAAGAATTCAAAGGCGGATTAATTCATATTGATCAATTTTCACGAATATCCGATATTTATTATACTCAACTTCAGCAATTAGAGAAAACAAAAATGGAATTAAAAACTTCTCTGTCAATTCTTTTAGAAATGGCAGGCATTAATTGATATTGATTATGAACCTACTACAATTTATAAGATTAATTATTCGTAATTTAGTTGCAATTATTATTGTACCTCTTGTTATTGCAATAACAATTTTTTTGAGCACAAAAAATTCTCCCGATTCATTTAAAAGCTCAACAACACTTTATACTGGTTTTGCATCTGGATATAGTATTGAAAATGGCGAAAAAGCTAAAATTGATTTTCACGCAATCACAATTTCATTTGATAATTTAATAAACATTGTAAAAGCAAAAGATACTAAGGAGGAAATTGCATTAAGGCTACTTGCTCATCATATTTTTTTGAATAATAAAGCTGATAAAACAATTTGGCAATCAAACTTAGATAGACTGCATTCTATAATTCCTTCAGACATTATTAATAAAGTACTTGATAAAAAATCAGAAGAGAAGACGTATAAAAATTTAGTTACATACAAAAATCAAGATGAGAAAAACATTATTTATATTTTATTAAATCAAGATAAAGACCCATATTATAGTATTGATGCAATTTCGGATGTTAGAATGACTAGAATGGAAAGTAGTGATATGGTTAAATTAGAATATGAATCGAATGATCCTGGTATTTGTCAAAATGTACTAACAATTACCACCGATGTAATAATCAGAAAATATAGAGGTATTAAACAAGGAGAAACGAATGATGTATCTGCCTTTTTTGAGTTACAAACAAAATTAGCATTAGAGCGATTAAATGCAGCAGAAGAAAATTTAAAAAATTTTAGAACAGAAAATAGAGTAATAAATTACTACGAGCAAACTAAATTTATTTCAGAAAAAAGAGAAGATTTAATCGATGAATTGAATAAAGAAAAAATGACATTGGCAAGTGCTGAGGCAGCAATGTCAAATTCAGAAGAAAAATTAGGAGCTTCTAAAAAGTTGCTTAAAACAAGTGCAGATATTTTAATTGCCAGAAATAAAATTATAGAGTTGAACTCTAAACTAATCATACTACAAAATGAAGAAGGAAATAAAAATACTGATGAAGAAGGCAGACTTACTTTAGAAATTAACCAACTAAAAAATGAACTTGATAATAAAGTAACTAATTTATTTGGTGAAACTAATTCAAAAGAAGGTATTACTCATAAAGAGTTAGCTCGTATATGGATAGATAATGCAGTAATTGCAGATGAATCGAAAGCAAGATTACCAATTTTTACTAATAGATTAGGTGAAATAGAAAGTACCTATGATATGTATGCACCCTTAGGTAGTAATCTAAATAAAATGGAACGCCAGATAGGAATTGCTGAGAAAGAATATTTAAATCATTTGGCAAGTTTAAGTGCTGCTAGATTGCGTGAGCAAAATTTAACAATGAGCACTAATTTACAAGTAGTTGATCCTCCATTTTTTCCAACTATTCCATTGCCAAATAGTAGAAAACTATTAGTAGTGGGTGGAGCATTTGCCGGATTAGTTTTAATTATTGCGATATTGATAATCCTTGAGTTGTTGGATCAAACCATTGGATCTCCGGAGAGAGCATTTTATTTAATCAAAAAAACAGTGATTGCTGGTTTTCCATTAGTCAATAAAAAAACACAGTTTTTATTTGATAACGGTACAATTGAAAAAATGGTTGGTATTGCAGTAAGTAAAATATATAAGTATTTACGTGAGAAACCTAAATCTCAAAAACCTTTTATAGTATCGTTTACAAGTACACGTTCTGGAGAAGGTAAAACTTATTTTATAAGTAAGATTTTCGATTATTTTAAATCTTCTGATAAAAAAGTTTTGATGTTATTACCAGATAACCAAGAACATAAATCATTACAATTTTCGGATGTTATTTATTACCCAGTAGGAATTAAATATATTGAAATAGAGTCTATTAATGAATTAATACCATCATCAGTAAATATTTCTGACTACGACATTGTATTAATTGAATTTTTACATTTTTTTGATCAAAAAACACCAGTTGGGATTGCTAATGAATGTGACTTGAGTATACTAGTAACAAAAGCAAACCGCTTGTGGGAAAATTCAGATGATAATGCTCTGAATTATTATTCTGAAACATATCAAAAATCAATATTTGTCATTTTAAATTATATGCCTTGGTATAATATGGAATATTTTATTGGTGAAGTTCCTCAAAAGCGCAGTAAAATAAGACAACTAGTAAAAAAATGGATTAAGCTGGATTTTAGCAAGTAACATTTAATGTAAAATAATGAGAAAGATTACATCATTTATAAAAAAGTTAAATAAAGTCATGGAAAATGATTCTAAGCGAAATGCTGCATTGTCTCTTTTTGGAAATTTGCTTTATTCTGTTTTGGGATTTCTGGGAATTGCATTGTTGGCTAGATCACTTGAACTTGCTGAGTATGGCGATTGGGTTATTTATTTAACTGCTGGTTCTTTAATTGAGATGATGCGATTAGGGTTTATGCATACTGCTCTTGTTAGGTTTTCGTCTGGTTCAAACGAAAATGAACAAAAAGAATACATCGCATCTGGTTGGATAATTGGTTTTATTTTTTCTGTAATTATTGCACTTATCGTTTTCTTAGTATTTCTTGCGGTTATTATTTTTGATGTAAAAACATCGTACTATTATTTTTTAATGTATTATCCAGTTTTTACATTGGTTGGATTACCAATATCTATTTCCTTATCTATTCTTCAATTTAAAATGCAGTTTGCTAAAATTTTGCGTTTAAGATTTACTAATATGACATTAAATATATTAGTTTTTGTGAGTGCATATTTATTTAAACTACATGTAGAAACAGTTATTCAGTTTCATTTATTATCTACTTTATTTACTTCTTTATCTGCAGTGTATTTCAAGTGGTCAGGTATCGAATACATTAAGTTATATTCTAAATCTAAAATAAAGGAATTAATACATTTTGGTAAATTTAGTTTAGGGACATTAATAGGGACTAACTTATTGAAAAGTGCAGACACATTTATCTTAGGAATAACACTTGGTGCAGAATCAGCTGCATTATATAGCGTTCCTCTTAAATTAACTGAGACATTTGAAATACTTCTGAGAAGTATAGTGTCGGTTGCTTTACCTAAAATGGCTGGATATAGTGTTAAATTTCAAAACACAGAAGTTAAAAGGGTTTTTCAAAATTATAGCGGTATGTTAACCTTTATATATATTCCGGTTATGTTGTTTTGTTTTTTATTTGCAGAATATTTATTAGAAATACTTGGAGGAAAGGAATATGTTCAGATGTCGAATGTTTTTAGAGTTTTCTGTTTTTACGGTTTATTACTGCCTATTGACCGTTTTACTGGAGTTACACTCGATTGTATTAATTTGCCTGCTTATAACCTTCGGAAAGTTATTTTTATGACACTATTTAATATTGGGTTTGATATATTAGTGCTACAATTCACGAATGATTTAAGGTGGGTAGCATTTGGTACAATTCTTACAACTATTTTAGGAATCTTTTTAGGAATTAAATTTTTGAATAAATCTTTTAAAACAACCTTTTTTGACATTTTAAAAAGTGGTTTTTATTTTATTAAAAAAAATAAAAAGTTAATTTTAGAAAATTAGATTTTTTGAAATTGAAGGATAGTTATAATATTTTATCAGGAAATACATTAAAGTATTTTATTATAATATTTGTTAGTATTGTTCTTGGTATATTAATTGCAAAGGGTCAAACAATTGCTATTATTGGTGTATTTGCAGCTATCATTGGGTTGTTTTACATTTATTACTCTTTTAAAAATCCTGTTATACCACTTAAAACTGTTTTTGTTTTTGGTTTTTTTGTAATAGGTATTACAAGATATGTTGATGGACCATTTGGTATGGCTATCGATTTCTTACTCCTTTTTTGTTGGATAATAACTATCATAAGAGGTTGGAGAACATTAAATTGGGAAAATACGCACACTTTTGCAGTGTATTTTGTGTTAATTTGGTTTATCTTCATTGTTCTTGAACTATTAAATCCATTATCCATTGGATTTGGACCTTGGCTTTATGCAATGCGTGGTATGGCGCTTTATCCATTACTTTTATTACCACTTGTTTTTTTATTGTTAAATAAACAAGAGGATATGATGTGGATAATAAAAGTTTGGTTATTTATTTCAATATTGGCAGCTGTAAAAGGATTTATTCAAAAATATGTAGATTGCGATCCATTTGAGAAAAGATGGTTAGCTCAGGGCGGTTATATAACACACGTATTATTCGGTCAATTAAGAGCATTTTCATTTTATAGTGATGCTGGTCAGTTTGGTGGTGCTATGGGACACGCTTCTATCTCATGTTTTATTTTTTTTACGGGTCCTTATCGTAAAATAAAAAAGTTAATATTTTTCATACTGTTTGTTTTCTTTTTTTGGGGCTATTTAATTTCAGGAACAAGAGGAGCTATTGCGGTTCCAGCTGCTGGCATGATGGTTTATTTAGTTTTAAGTAAAAATTTTAAAATTTTATTATTAGGAGGTGTCCTTGCAGGAACATTTTATTTTATCATGGCATTTACACAGATTGGACAAGGGACATATGAAATTAGAAGATTAAGAACCGCATTTACTGAAGGTTCTGAAGATGCATCGATGATAGTACGAACTGAGAATAAACGTAAACTTTCTGTTTATCTTTCTGACAAACCATTTGGTGGTGGGGTTGCCTCGGCAGGAGATTGGGGTAAACGTTTTCGCCCCGATTCGGTTTTAGCAAATATTGCCACTGATAGTTTTTATGTTCGTATTTGGTCAGAAACAGGGATTGTGGGGCTGCTATTATTTTTGACTCTTTTCTTTTATTTTATAATAAGAGGGGGTTGGATTATTTGGTTTATGAAAGATCCAAAATTAAGGAATAAATTAATGGCCTTGTATTGTGGTGTACTTGGGATTATGGCTGCCAGTTATGGTAATAGTGTGTTTAGCCAATTCCCTTCAAATTTAATTTGCTATACAAGTATGTGTTTTGTTTTAATGTCAGAACGACAATGGATAAAGAAAAGTCAAATCACAAATCTATCATCTGGAATTTCTCCAAAAATACAATAGGATTCCATAAAATGGAATGTTTAATTGACTGTATTTATTCAAAAAGTCAATAAAATCAAGGTTCTTTATAGGTTTTGTCAAGTGGCATGGGTTTAGTTTAATCTATGGCATCAGACTATGAAAACCTACAATTTAAATAATCAAAACATTGTTTCTGAGTTAATCAGTATCATCACTGTTAATTACAATCAAGCTAAAGTAACTTGTGAATTATTAGCAAGTTTAAGAAATATCACTTACAAAAATGTTGAAATTATTGTAGTCGACAACGCGTCAAAAGAAAATGCATCTGTTATTAAAGAACAATTTCCTGAAGTGAATCTTATTTGCAGTGATGTTAATTTAGGATTTGCAGGTGGCAACAATTTAGGTTTAAAATCAGCTAAAGGGAAATATATTCTATTTATAAATAATGATGTTGAAGTTTGTGCTGATTTTTTAGAACCATTATATCAAAAATTAATTCATCTAGATTATACAGCGGCAGTTAGTCCAAAGATTAAATATTTTACTCCAGGTAATACAATTCAATATGCAGGCTCTTATGCTGTAAATCCTTTCACGCTCAGAAATTCTCATGTAGGAACTGGCGAAATTGATTGTGGTCAATATAATAAGGCTAAATTAACATCCTACGCTCATGGAGCATGTATGTTGGTAAAAAGAAGTGTTATTGATTTAATAGGTAGTATGGATGAACAATTCTTTTTGTATTACGAAGAGCAAGATTGGTGCGAAAGAATGAATAGAAACGGATATCATATTTTTTATGTTCCGCAATCTGTTGTTTATCATAAAGAATCTATCTCAACAGGAAAAAATAGTCCGTTAAAAACATACTATTTATCACGCAACCGAATATTATTTGCAAGAAGAAATTTCAGAGGTCTACAATTTTTTATATCAATGTTGTATTTAACCTTCGTTTCAGTTCCTAAAAATGTACTATCACTATATCAAGAAAAAGAAAAACTAGCGGCTTATTTTGCTGGTATCTTTTGGAATTTTACTAATAAAAAAAGTTATAACTAAATCTAATTACTATGGAAATTTTAATGACTATCGCAAAAGGAATCAGTATAGCGCTATTTATTTGGGCAGCTATCGCAACCTCTTACATGTTTATGTATTCTTTATTTGGTCTTCTTTATTCTGAAAAAAGAAAAAAAGTGAACGCGAATCAATTACAAACTCCAAGAATAGCGGTTATAATCCCCGCGTATAAAGAAGATAGCGTTATTGTAAAAACAGCTGAAAGTGCTCTTAAACAAAACTATCCTGTAGGAAAATATCAAGTTGTTGTAGTAGCAGATAGTCTTCAAAGATCAACACTTTATAAATTACATAATTTGCCACTTAATGTTTTGGAAGTAGAATTTGTAAATAGTACAAAGGCCAAAGCTTTAAATGCAGCGCTTAATTATTTGCCACAAAATTTTGATATGGTTGTGGTTTTAGACTCCGATAACATTATTCAACCTGATTTTTTGAGCAAAATGAGCGATGCATTTGCGCAGGGTCATAGAGCAATTCAGGGTCATCGAACTGCAAAAAATTATAACACAGCTTATGCATTATTAGATGCTATAAGCGAAGAAATAAATAATCATATTTTTTGTAAAGGGCAACAATATTTAGGAATGTCTTCCCGATTAACAGGTTCAGGAATGGGGTTTGAATTTCAATTGTTTAAACAACTGATGTCAGAAATAAACGCAGTTGGAGGCTTTGATAAAGAATTAGAATTAAAGTTGATCTCTTCTGATGCAAAAATACATTATGTACCATCAGCAATTGTATATGATGAAAAAGTTAGTAAATCAGATGTGATGGTAAAACAACGTTCACGTTGGATATCTTCTCAGTTTCATTATATGAAAAAATATTTACCAAGTAGTATCATTAAATTAATTAAGGATCAAGATTTTGATTATTTCAATAAGTCAATTCAATTAGCAATTCCTCCAAGAATGTTTATGGTATTAATAGTATTATTAGGAGTTGTTTTGTCTCTATTATCAGGCAATAATAATATTTTATTTGCATGGTTAATATTATTTACAACCTATTTAATGGCATTTGTTTTAGCTTTCCCTAAAAAGTTTGTTAGTAAACAATTGTTGCAATTAATTATTGCCTTACCTAATGCATTTTTCAAATTAGTGTCATCAATTCCATCGATGATGCACGCTAACAAGAAATTTATTCACACCCCTCATGAATCATAAATATCAATTAAATATAAACCTTAAAAACCTATAATTATGAGTAATTTAAACAATATCAACTACGAAAGAGCGGAAGATTTAAAACGCTTAGATTTTATCCAAAATAGTTTGGATAAATTAGGAAACCGTAAATTAAAAGTATTAGATGTTGGATGTGGAAATGGAAACATCAGTCGATATATTGGATCAAAAGGGCATGATGTTTTAGGGATTGATATCTCCGAAGGAACAATTGAAAAAGCTATAAGCTTAACCGATATGCCAAATGTTAGATTTAAAAATATTGCAGCAGAGGAATTAATTGCAGCTGCTGAAATTTTTGACATGGTTATTTGCAGCGAAGTGATTGAACATCTTGATAAACCATCTATTGTTGTTGAAGCATTAAGAGCGTTAATTAATAAAAATGGAATTTTAATTGTGACTGTTCCGAATGGTTTTGGACCAAGAGAATTATTTATCACCAAGCCTCTTCAATGGATGAAGTCTAAGACTCCAGGAATTTACGGTGCTGTTAATACATTTAAAAAAGCTTTAGGATTTTCGGGTGTAACAGTTCAATCTGATGCTGAAAACCTGACTCATGTTCAATTTTTTACTAAAAGAAGTTTAATAAATTTAATTAGTAATAACGAACTTAAATTGGTCCAATTCAGAACGTCGAATTTTATAGAAGGCGTATTCCCATACTCTTTGATTGCTAAAAGATCTAAAAAATTACAAGTAATAGATTGTTGGATGGCGGATCAATTACCAGATCAAATGGCAAGTGGCTTTATGAGTGCATGGCAAATCAATAAATAATTTAAGTTATGACAACGGAGGGTAAAATAAGAATATTAGAAACGATTCGTCAAGGGCAGGTTGGAGGAGGTGAAACACATGTGCTTGATTTAGTTCGTAAACTTGATAAAAGTAAATTTCAGGTTGATGTTTTATCTTTTACAGATGGTCCGATGGTTGAAAAATTAAATTCTCTGGGTATTAATACATACGTTATACATACTGAAAAACCTTTTGATATCAATATTTGGGGTACAGTATCTGAGTTTATTTCGAACGGAGGATATCATATTATTCATGCTCATGGAACTAGAGCCGCTTCTAATGTTTTTTATTCTGCAAATAAACTCAACATTCCAATGATTTATACCGTTCATGGATGGTCTTTTCATAATAATCAAAATTATTTTGTGAGAAGATTAAGAGAGTTAAGTGAAAGTTATTTAACTAAAAAAGCAATTAAAACTATTACAGTATCTGAGAGTAATAAAGCTGATGGTGTAAATAAATTTGGTTTAAAAAGAGCACAAGTTATTTATAATGGAATTGATGATGAAAAGTTCAATCCAATGAAGGAATATAGTGATATCAGAGCTGAATTTGGTATCGATGAAAATAAAACATTGGTTGGATATATGGTTCGTATGACAGAACAAAAAGATCCATTTACAATGATAAAAGCTATTAAAAAAGTATCTGAAACGAATAAAAACATTATGTTTTTGATGGTTGGAAATGGGGATTTATTGGATGCTACAAAAAGAATGGCTACTGAATTAGGTGTTTCTGAACAAATAGTTTTTTCAAATTTCAGAAGTGATATCCCTGATATTCTTAAAGCCATTGATATTTATTGTTTGCCTTCATTGTGGGAAGGGATGCCAATTGGAATGCTTGAAGCAATGGCTATGGGAAAAGCATGCATTGCAACTTCGGTAGATGGCACTAAAGAATTAGTAAATGATGGTGTAAATGGAATCTTAATAAATACGAAAGATTCAGATATGTTAGCTAAACAAATCATTCATTTGCACTTACATCCAGAAAAAAGAATCGCGTTAGGAAATAATGCTAAAAACTATATCGCGAAAAATTTCTCGCTTAATGAAATGGTTGAGAAAGTACAAAAACTGTATTTAGAAATTATTAATCACATTTAAAAATTACTACTATGAATTTTATTCAAATTATAAAATCGAACAAGATTATCAAGCAAGTTGCATTATGGATGTTGCAACCCCCAATGAGACCCAAACCGAGATTATGGGTAAGATTATTTGTGAATCCTATTTTTCATAAAAAGGGTAGGCACTCTCTTGTTCGTTTTCAAACAAGAATGGATGTGTTCCCATTTCAAAAATTTGTTTTAGGAACTTGGTCTACCATAGAAAATTATTCATGTGTTAACAATGCTATGGGAGCTGTAATAATTGGTAATCACTCAAGAATAGGCCTTAGTAATACCGTTATAGGGCCGGTTACTATCGGTGACAATGTTAACATTGCGCAGAACGTTGTAATGAGTGGATTGAATCATGGTTATGAGGATATTTCAATTGCTCCTCGTTCACAAAAATGTAGTGTCGCTAATATCAACATAGGTAACGATTGTTGGATTGGAGCTAATGTTGTAATTACAGCTGGTGTTTCTATAGGAAAACATAGTGTTATTGCAGCGGGGAGTGTTGTTACTAAAGATGTTCCTGAATACAGTATAGCTGCTGGTAATCCGGCTAAAGTGATAAAGCAATATAATTTTCTTACTGAGAAATGGGAAAAAGTAGTTGATGACTCAAAAAAACTTAATTATGGAAAAGCAGCGTGATATAATAATAGTGGGCATTCAGCCATGGGACATTGAGATAGGAAGCAATTGTAAAAACATGGCAATAGAGTTGTCAAAAAAACATAGAGTGTTGTATGTAAATGCGCCCTTGGATAGAAGCACTGCAAAAAACAATAATAGTAGTGCAGTTAAAAAACGCTTAGATATTATTGAAAATAAACGTTCCTATTTAACAACAGTTTCAGATAATCTTTGGGAATTTAATCCGCCCATTAAAATTGAATCTATTAATTGGTTGCCTTCGTTTGTTTTTAACTACGCAAACAAAATTAATAATAGAAAATTTGCAAACGCTATTTTAAAGGTAATTGAAGAGTTAAATTTTAAAAACTATATGATACTTAACGATAGTGATATGTTTCGGAGTTTTTATTTAAAAGAATATTTAAAACCAGAGAAATATATTTATTATACGAGAGACAACTTAATGACAGTGCCTTATTGGAGAAAACACGGAATATCTATTGAACCTAAATTGATGACAAAATCAGATTATGTAGTAGGTAATTCTCCTTTCTTAATTGGTCATTCCAAAAAATATAATGCAAATTCATTTTATATCGGACAAGGATGTGATGTGTCGTCATTTTCGTCTAAACTTCAGTTTGATAAGCCTGAAGATTTAAAGAAAATTAGTGGTAAAATCATCGGCTATACCGGCTTATTATCGTCTAGACGTTTAGATATAAAACTAATAGAAAGTATTGCCATTAGTCACCCAGAGTGGAATATTGTTTTAGTTGGTATGGAAGAAGATAATTTTAAAGAAAGTAATCTCCATAATTTGGAAAACTGTTTCTTTTTAGGAAATAAATCTCCCGAAAGTTTACCTGCTTACATTAAATATTTTGATGTTTGTATAAATCCTCAAATCGTCAATGAACTCACAGAGGCCAATTATCCTAGGAAAATCGATGAATATCTGGCAATGGGTAAACCAACAGTTGCAACTTATACTCCAACAATGGAAATATTTTCTGACTATACATATTTGGCACGCTCTTCGAATGAGTATATAAAAATGATTGAAACTGCTCTCGAAGAAAATGATTCTAATCTCTCTTTTAAAAGAGAGGAATTTGCAAAATCACACACTTGGGAGAAATGTATCGAAAGTTTTTGGCAAGCAATAAACTAGTAACTTTTAATTATATCGTTATGGAAAATGTAGAATTTTTATTTTTGATTTGTTTAGGTGTTGTTTTTTACAGCTACGTTGGTTACGGAATGGTATTGTATGTTTTAGTGAAAATTAAGAAAATATTTTTTGGTTTAAAATTAATTACAGAATCTACACAACTACCTACTGTTACATTATTAATTGCGGCATGGAACGAGGAAGATATAATAGAAGAGAAAATTCAAAATTCTTTAGCCCTGAATTATCCTTCCGAAAAATTGAATTTTATATTTATCACAGATGGATCAACTGATCAAACCGCGCAGATTGTTTCTCGATATAATCAAATTAACTTATTGCATCAAAATCATAGGAATGGAAAAACTGCTGCTATTAACAGGGCTATGAAATATGTTACTACCGATGTTGTTGTTTTTTCTGACGCGAATACGATGTTGAATCAAGAAGCACTGTTAGAAATTGTTAAACACTATAGTGATGATAAAGTTGGCTGTGTATCTGGGGAAAAACGAGTACGAATTCCCGATACAGCCCAGGCATCTGCTGCTGGCGAGGGATTGTATTGGAAATATGAATCTAAATTAAAGCAGTGGGATGCTGAGCTTTACTCTGCTGCAGGAGCCGCTGGAGAATTGTTTTCAATCAGAACAAAATTATTTAATGATACAGAGGTTGATACTATTTTAGATGACTTTGTAATTTCTTTACGAATTGTTGAAAAGGGATATGTGATTGCTTACGAACCTAATGCTTTTGCCTTGGAAAATTCTTCAGAAAGCATAAGAGAAGAATTGAAGCGAAAAGTGAGAATCTGTGCGGGAGCTTTTCAATCCATGATTAGATTATCTTCTTTATTAAATGTTTTTAAACATCCTGTTTTTACTTTTCAATATGTCTCTCACCGTGTATTAAGATGGACTATTGCTCCACTTGCTTTGTTTTTAATTTTGCCGCTTAATTTTTATTTAGCATTTACAGGACCTTACATTTACCTGGTAATTTTGGTTCTTCAATTGTTTTTTTATGCATTTGCCATTCTAGGTTGGAAGTATGAAAAATTGAAAACAAGAAAAAAAGTATTTTTTATTCCCTTTTATTTTTTGATGATGAATTATTCTGTGCTGGCCGGGTTTAAACGTTTCTTGTTCAACGAACAAAGTCAAATGTGGCAAAGAGCGCAACGAGCTGTTTAATTTTGATTAACCCACAAAAAGTTGATAATATGAATACCGTCGAAAACAAAAAAAACAAAACGCTGCCAAATCTTGGTGCATTAAGAGGTTTTTTAGCGTTAACCGTTGTATTGTTGCATATTCCTTTAATGACAAAAAATCAGCATCTGCCTTATTTTAATGAGTGGGCGATTTTTAATAAAGGTTATAATGCAGTTTGGGGATTTTTTACATTGAGTGGTTTTTTAATTATCAATTTGTTATATCAAGAAAAACAAAAAACTGCGACTGTTAATGTGAAAGATTTTTATACTAGACGTATCTTAAGAATTTATCCGGTTTATTATATTGTTTTACTTTTCGGTTTAGCCTATTATCATTTTATATTGCCTCTTTTTGGGATAAAATTTGAAACAAATTATACTGTTGGTGAGGCATTTTTGTGGTGCGTTGCTTTTTTACCAAATGTGTTTTTTAGTTTGTTTGATCCGGGTGGAATTTTGTCTATTCTTTGGTCTATTGGTATTGAAGAGCAGTTTTATTTAATGATAGCGCCTATATCTAAGTACATCAAGTCAAATAAGTTTACTATTATTTTGGCATCATTTACGATCTTATATTTCGTATTATATTTTAATCCCTACTTTGATTTTCTGAGACGATATAGATTCATGTACTTTTATTTTTCAATGGGTGGCTTAATGGCAATTCTTCATAGCCAGCAAAAAATCAACTTTTTAATACTTCCTAAAATGTTAAGAATATTACTTTATGCAACTTTTGGATTTTACTTTTTTACTAATTGGTTTGAGTTTTCCAATGAAGCTTTAAAGCATGCCTTCAGTGTTGTATTATTTGCAGTGTTTATTCTAAATATTTCAAATGAAAAAGATTTTGTTATAAAAAATAAGTTTATTAATTATCTAGGAGAGATTTCCTATGGTATGTATATGTATCATATGATTGCATTAAACTTAATTGCTTTTGTTGCTTTGAAAATTAATATTGAACATTTGTTTGGCTATACTGGTTCAGTTGTGATTATCAATTTAGCAACTATTGGGTTAACTATTTTATTCTCTCATGTTTCGTTTTATTATTTGGAGAAAACATTTATCAACCTCAAATCTAAATTCCGAAAATCTTCTAAATCAGAACAACCTAAGACCTTACCAGCAATTACAACACTTCATACGCATTTAAATTAACCTTCAAAACCTACAATTATGAAATCAATTACATTGTCCGTATTGTTTGCAGCTGTTATATTTTCAGCTTGTAACTCTGATAGCGATTCCAAAAGTGCAACGACTTCCGTTGTTGTCGATGAAATAAAACCCGAATTATCAAAAGATGCAATCACCGTAAATTCTGAATCTAAATCAAATGCTGAACTATTAATGGAAAAAAGTGATTGTTACACTTGTCATTCCTTAGATTCAAAGTTGATTGGTCCGTCTTTTAAAGAAGTGGCAACGAAATATGCTAATACCGATGGTAACATCCAAAGTTTAGCAGAAAAGATTATTAATGGAGGTAGTGGAGTTTGGGGTGAGGTGCCGATGCAGGCTCACTCCCAGATGAGTAAAGTAGAAGCCACTGAAATGGGGAAATTTATTTTATCAATTAAATAATATTTTAGTTCCTAGGCAGGAAATCGTATGCCATTATTGGAATGTGGTTTCCTGACCTTGCCAAATTATATCAACGTTTTAGTTGTATTTATTAAAAATCCTAGGGAGGGAATCTGAGTCCTTTTCTTTACAGATTCCCTCACCTTGCCAACTTAGTAACAAAATGAACAGACGTAAATTTATATCATCTTTATTTATTTTAGCAGGTGGTGCTGCTGCTACTTATTATGGAAATAAATATTTTGAGTCGCATGATAATCCTGATTTCGTTTTTTTGGAAAAGTATAAAGAGTTGCTTGGTGATTTGGCAGAAGTTATTATTCCTGCTACTGATACTCCGGGAGCTAAAGAAGCAAAAGTTCATGAATATATCATCCATATGATAAAGCATGAAAAGGATGTGAAGATTCAGAATAATTTTATTAATGGGTTGAAGGATTTAAAGGAATTTACTTTAAATGAATTCAATTTGTCTTTTGAAATGTTAAATAAAGAACAAAAAGTTGCAGTTGTAAGATATTTTCAAAAAGATGGCGAAAATTATAAGGGAAATTTGGGCAAAGTAAAAAATAAGTTTTTTGGCAAATCTTTTTTCTTAATTTTAAAAGAATATACTTGTATTGGATATTGTACGTCAATGTTGGGAGCTACCAAAGGGCTTGCATATCAGGCAATACCGAGTAAATACTTAGCAGTTACTAATTATAGTTCAGGCCAAAAATCTTGGGCTACTAAATAAATTTATTATGAGCGATTCTTCACGCATTTATATCAATAATAAAACTATTTTTCAATTAAGTTATGATGCCATAGTAGTGGGTAGTGGTATTAGTGGAGGCTGGGCAGCAAAAGAACTTTGTGAGAAAGGTTTAAAGACTATTGTGTTGGAAAGAGGTAGACAGGTTGAACATGTTAAAGATTATCCAACTGCGCTAAAGCAACCTTGGGAGTTTGAAAATCGATTAGAGTTGACGGAAGAAGATAAAAGAGTTAATCCAATTCAAAGTCAAATATATGACGAAAGTTGCAAGCATTTTTTCGTGAACGATCAGGAACATCCTTACATTCAAGACAAGCCTTTTAATTGGATTAGGGGTTATCATGTTGGTGGTCGTTCAATAACATGGGGACGTCAAGTTTATAGATTGAGTGATTTGGATTTTACGGCAAATCTTAAAGATGGACATGGTGTTGATTGGCCAATTCGTTACAGTGATATTGCTCCTTGGTACGATTACGTTGAACGTTTTATTGGCGTGAGTGGCCAGGTTGAAGGTATACCTCATTTACCGGATGGACAATTTTTACCTCCTATGGAAATGAACTGTATTGAAAAGCATTTTAAAGATTCTATAAAAAAGAATTTTGATGATAGATGGGTGACTCATGGCAGAGTTGCTAATTTAACAAGGGGCTATAAGGATAGAGGCCCGTGTCAATACCGAAATTTATGTAATCGTGGATGTCCATTTGGGGGCTATTTCAGCAGTAACTCGTCTACGCTGCCAGCTGCGTTTGCCACAGGAAACTTGACACTCAGACCTCATTCGATAGTGCAAGAAGTAATTTATGACTCTAATACAGGAAAAGCAAAGGGGGTTAGAGTTATTGATGAATTGACACATGAAACTATCGAGTTCTACGCCAAAGTAATTTTTTTAAATGCGTCAACTATAGGAACTGCTTCCATTTTATTACAGTCAAAATCCTCTTCGTTTCCTAACGGTTTAGGTAATAGTAGCGGACAGATAGGCTTAAATTTAATGGATCATCATAAATCTGTTGGTGCTAATGGGGAATATGATGGCTATCAAGAATATTATTATTCAGGAAGAAGACCGACTGGTATATATATACCTCGTTTTAGAAATTTAAATGATCAAACTAAACATCCCGATTTTGTTAGAGGATATGGCTATCAGGCAGATGGTGAAAGAAGTGAATGGAAAGATAGGATGAAAGAGGACGATAGTTTTGGAGTTGATTTTAAGAAAAATTTAACAGCTCCTGGTCCCTGGAAAATGTGGATGGGAGCGTGGGGAGAGTGTTTGCCAAATCAGAATAATAAGATGTGGTTGGATAAGTCTCTGAAAGATAAATGGGGTTTACCGTTGGTAAATATCAGTTTCGAATTTGGAGAAAACGAAAGATCGATGAGAAAAGACGCAATGAATTCTGCTGCCGAAATGCTTGATAAAACCGGATTTAAAAATATCACTACTTTTGATTACGAACCAGCACCGGGAACTACAGTTCATGAAATGGGAACTGCAAGAATGGGAAGAGATCCTAAAACATCAGTTCTAAATTCGTATAATCAAATGCATGATGTTAAAAATGTATTTATTACAGATGGTAGTTGTATGCCTTCAGGTGGATGTCAAAATCCTTCTTTAACCTATATGGCGCTTACAGCAAGAGCCTGCGATTATGCCGTGAATGAGCTAAAGAAAAATAATTTATAATTAACAGTAGCCGATTATTTTATACATAATATATCCCACTATCTCATGTATTAATATATAATTTGCATACACAGCATCTGCGCTTGGAATTAAACAATGATCTAATTCAATTCTAAACTCACTACAATAATAATCAGTAGGGTAGGGCGTTATATTATTTATTCCTGCTTTTCTAAAACACGCCATTGATCTTCTCATGTGAGCAGCAGAAGTTATTAGTAATGATTTTTTACTAGTATGACCTAACGAATCTAAAATTTGTTTTGTGAATTCTGCGTTTTCATGTGTGCTATTTGATTTGGATTCAATTATAAGTAAGCTATCAGCAATGCCTATTTGGTTTAACCACTTTTTTATATTTACCCCTTCTTTTATATCGGGTGATGTTAAGCTTCCGGAGCCGCCAGTAAAAATAATTTTTTTAATATAGTTTTGTTTTAGAAGCCAGATGGCTTGAAATAATCTGTCTCCTGATCTTAAAAACTGAGGTTTATTTGTTTTTGTATTATACCAAGTCATTCCGCCTAAAACAATGGCATATTCGTAGTTACCTTGTTTTTCAGGGCAGTAGTTTCTATCATTGTATCGAAATTCCCATTTACCGATTGTCATATCAGTAATAAATTCATTAGAAAATATAAATAGTATAACGGTAGCGCTTACTAATAAATATTTTTTTCGTTTAATGTTATTTGTTTTTAAGCACCATATCAATAGTATAAATGCCCAAAAAATGGGGAAAAGTATGACTGATAGTAATTTGCCTAATATATATAACATATATAACAAAGATATGAAAATGTATGATTTCCAAATTTTTAAAAAAGTGGAATTAATTTCCAAATTTCGGAATTATTTATATTGTGATTTGTATATATGTTGTTTATATGTCAATAAAATCAATGGTTTATACGTGATTTTGTATTTGGCACGAGATTTAATATATGCTATATAAAAAAAAAATCATATGGAAAATTCAAACACTAAATTAATCAGTTTAACATCGGTCACCGATAAATCTGATGCCGCTTTGTTAGTTTCGGGAGAATTATATCACGCAGGATGTTCCATGTTTGGAACAGAAGTTTCTCTTTTTGATAATGGTATATTATCCCAAAAATATATATGTTGTCTTAATGGTTTTTTTTATTTTAAATTGGATTATGAGAAACAGTATAAAATTGTCATCACTCGTCCTGGATTTGAAACAAAATCAATAGTTTTTAATACTTATTTAGAGGGGTATTCAATTCGAAAAAGATATTACGAATTTGGTGTTTCTCTAAATACAGTTAATTCTGAAACATACGTTAGCGATGAGTCTCCGTCTGCTATTATAAATTATGTGCCAAAAAAAGAAGCATTTGAACATGATGCAGAATATATTAAACAACGTCAATTAAAATATAGAAAAGTAGCTTAATTTATAAATCTTAAAAAATTAGAAACCATGAAAGATATGATTGAAGAACTTTTAGAAAAACATAAGGAACATTTAAAAGATAAAAACATAAACGTAATTGCACGTTTTGTAAAAATGAAATTACATATTGATATGTCAAAATCTGCTATTCAATATAAAATAAATCATTGTTTTAAATAGCAATAATTTTTAAATCTTTTAAAGCTGTCTGTTTAAGACAGCTTTTTTTATGTTAGTTTTTATAAAAATAATATGATTATTAAATAATTTTTTCGTTCCATAAAATATATCTTTTTTCCATATAATGGATTTTGTTTATCCTTATATTCCTTATATCTATTGATTTTATTGACTTTTTTTATTTGGCAGCATGATTGCTAAAGCATTTGTATATAAAATATTTATTGTAAAATCTTTAAAACTTATAACCATGAACAGCATGTCTAATACTTCAAAAAATCCTTCCGTTTTTATTTTAGATGATGATCACTTTTATTTAGAATATATGAGAGAGATTATACGTAATTATTCTTCTACTATTAATACCAAATTGTTTTATGCAAAAAACGATATGTTAGAAAATCTAAATGAACGACCAGATGTCATTATTTTAGATTATAATTTGGGAATTAATAATTCAAATCGAATTACAGCTCATTCAGTAATTAGTGATATTGAGAAGGATTTTCCTGAACAATATATAGTTTTAATATCAGGAGAAACTAACGCAGATTTACTAGAAGAGTATAATCGATATCGTAATTTTGATTTTATTATCAAAAGCCCCAATGTGGGTCAAGACATAGTTAGCCTATTAAATAAAAAAATAAAAATTATTCACTAGCTTTTTTGAATATGGAAAATAAAAGGACATACTACAGTTTAGAAAAATTAGGAATTAATTCGAATCCCTCATTCGTTAATAAAATGATTGAACTTTTTATTAAAACATCCAATGAATATATTTTAAATATTTCTATGGCAATAGATGAAAATGATTTAATGAAGATAAACCAATTAGCACATTATATTAAACCATCTATTGATTTAATGAATATTGAGGCAATTACACAATCAATACGTTTTATTGAGCAAGCAACAATTATAGATAAAGAATTAATGGATATTATAGATTTTACTAATAAAGAATTGAGATTAGTTGTTAAACAAATGCAAAACGATTATGCTTGATTTTCTCTTTAAAATATTTATAGAGCCGCGATTTTTTGCGGCTTTTTTTATGTATAAGTATTGGAATTTGTTTCCATTATATGGATTTTTATTTTTAAATAAATGCTTGGAAACACTTGATAATAAAGGTTTTTTGGTTATGGCATATTTAGTGAAATGTTTATTGTAAAATATTTTATTATGAAAACAACTTACATTATTACGTTATTATTTGTAATCATCTTTTCACAATTGTCTTTTTCACAGTCTTTATTAATCAAGGGTTTTTTTAAAGATACAGATGGTAAATCTATATCCGTGAATTATATCTTATTGTCTGATAAAAAAAATGTTAATAGTGGAATTGATAAAAAAATAAAAATTGAATTAGAACTTAATAAAGATTATGTTTTGATTGTTTCTAAAGATGGATATGTTACTAAAACGGTATCGTTTTCCACGTATACAGAATTAAACAATGATTACTCTTTTATTTTTGATGTTATTCTTAAAGAGGAAAATAAAAGATGTGAAAATCTAGTTGTTACTGGAAATGTATTTTTCGATGCTAAGCTGCAGGATTTTAATTACGTTACCAATAAAATAAAATATTTACAAAATTAAATTTAATCATATGAAAACTATTGCATTTTTTGATTCTGAAAATTTTGATTCTTTAGATTCTGATTTTAAATATGTTGTGTCTCATTTTGTAAAGAAACACAGCAATATTTATAATTTTTTAATTTTTAATCAATATCATTTTTCTAACATAAGTGATTTTACATCTATAAATAAAAAGTCTGAAGTAAAAATAAATGTAAAGCACGTTACTCTGCCAAAGTATGCTTCGAAAATATTTTTTTATATCTATATACTATTATATTCAGATTTAATATTTATTAAAGGGAGAGGATTAGCATGGAGTTTTCCTATATTTAAGTTACTTTTTTGGAAAAAAATTATTTTAGTTTATAATAAGCCTATTAGTGAAACTGCTAATAGGTTTCTATTTACGAAATGGATTACAAGAGGTAAGGAATTTTTAGCAGTTAAATTTTCAGATCAAGTTATTACTAATTATGAATATGTTCGTGAATACTTGAGTGTCAAATATTCAATACAATCTAATTATATTGAAAACGGTGGAAATCACACTGAAAGAGTAGAGTCAACGATAATGGATCATGTTAGTTATCCTTTCTTGAAATATATGTATTCTGTTTGCGAAATCACCAATGACAAGTCTGGAAACATTGAGTTAGTTTTAGATGCTTTTACTAAAATTAAGAACAAGTATTTAGTTGTGATTGCTAATTGGGAACAAAGTAAAACTAATCTAAATCTAAAAAATAAATATTCAAATTATTCCAATATCTTCTTAATGTCTTCTATTTATGACAAGCGAATAAAAGATTTGATATTGAGTAATTCTGTTTTGTCAATACACACCTCTAGTAATGCTTGTAGCTCTTTTATTTCAGAATCTATGAGTCTAAAACTACCAGTGTTTGCTTTTGAGAATATAAATTATAAGTTCCTTACCGAAGGCAAGGCTGCATATTTTAGAAATTCTAATGATGTCATACAATTCATTGAAAAATTAAGTATTGAAAAATTAAGACACAATGCTCATTCTATGTTTGAGATTGCCAATTCTCGTTTTCGCTGGGAAAATATCATTGATAATTATTTTGAAATTGTTGATCAACTCCTTCTGAATAAAGAAAGTTCTTCTTTTTCTATCTCATCTAAAAATGCATCTATATCTAATCCAGATTTGAAATTTAAACCCTCTTATTTATTGTTAAACGCTTTTTATAATTTGTTTTTATGATAACATCGTTCATTTTTTTGCACATAGGTATTTCTTTGTTATTATTTATCTTTTCTTTTCTGTATGCTAATAAAACTGCATATAGAGAAACATATTTGGAAAAGAATTGGGATTTAGTTGATGAAAAATTTAAAAATCAACTAAAACAAAATTATTTAATTTCTAAACATGCTGATAAACTTCTAATTAGATTAAAATTTTTGGATAGGTGCTTTTTTAAGAATTCAATTTATATAGAGCCTGTAATCTGCAAACACAAGAAAAGTCTAATTAAATTTTCTGGTAGAACAGACTTAAAACCATTTGGATTTGTTTTTTTTCTATTATTTAGTTTTGTATTTTACATAGGGGCTATCTATTTGTTTTTTCTGGTTAAACGAATGCAAAAACGAGAAATGGATGAAATTCGATTTGTTGAAACGCTTTCTTGTAATATTTAAATGGCTTGTTTACCCCATAAAATCAACGATTTTAAAAATATTTTAAAAAATATTTGGAAGTATAAAGAATAATGTTTTAAATTTGCGTCAGAATTAGTTACCTCTTTTGTGTGTAATTAATTTATTAAGAAGTGGCGAGAGAATAGGCTCAATGACCCACTGGCAACCAACTAAAAGTTTCGGTAAAACGAAATTGGAAAACCGGTGCCAACTCCTACTCCGATGAAAAACGGAGATAAATAAATTAAAAAACAAAAAAATGAAACACACAGTATCAAAAACAAATCAATTAAAAGTAAGCTACTTAAAAGTAACTATTAATTCTATTCTCCCATTTTTCATGATGGCTTGTTGTATGTGCTGCTGTTGCATGTGCTAAGCTAAATTTTCTTTTAAAAATTTATTAGAAAAATTATCCTTGGCAATGTCAGGGACCTTTTGATGTATTCTGATATTCCAGAAAATGCACTCATCTCAATTTTTTATTTCAAATTATTTAAATTTTAAAATCATGAACTCAAATAAACATACTCAAACAACAACACAAACAACAACTAACTTAATTGGAGAAAATCGTCACCGTCATTTTTTAAAATTGCAAGCAGCTTATGGCTTTGCTCAAAGAGGAGGAGTTGCTTTCCCATATGCGAGTCAAGAACATAATAAACGCCTAGTTAGTGATGTTAATATTTTAACTTCTTCAGAAAATAAAAACTTAATTTTTTCAGAATCAATCTTTAGTAATTAATATTTCTCCAGTTAATGCGCAGTAACAAAGAGAAAAACAATAACAATAACAATCCAAATAAATAACATTTAAAAAATAACATTATGAGCACAACAAATAACAAATTAAAATTCGAAACATTACAATTACACGCAGGACAAGAAGTAGACGCAACAACAGGATCAAGAGCAGTCCCTATTTATCAAACAACATCTTATGTGTTTAAGGATAGTAAGCATGCCGCAAACTTATTTGGCTTAAAAGAGTTTGGAAATATTTATACTCGTTTGATGAATCCAACAACTGATGTGTTTGAAAAACGCATCGCGGCATTAGAAGGAGGAGTTGCTGCTTTAGCAACTGCATCAGGACAAGCAGCACAATTTATTGCTTTAAATAATATTTTAAAGGCGGGAGATAATTTTGTATCAACTTCATTTTTATATGGTGGTACAAGTAATCAGTTTAAAGTAGCTTTTAAACGCCTAGGAATTGATGCTCGTATTGCTGATGGCGATAGTCCAGAAGCATTTGAAAAACTTATTGATAATAACACAAAGGCTCTGTATATCGAAACCATTGGTAATCCTGCTTTTAATATTCCTGATTTCGAACAAATTGCAGCACTTGCTAAAAAACATGATTTGCCTTTAGTTGTAGATAATACGTTTGGTGCTGGTGGTTATTTATTTCGTCCTATTGAACATGGAGCCAATGTAGTAGTTGCCTCTGCTACTAAGTGGATTGGAGGTCATGGAACGAGTGTTGGAGGTGTTATTATTGACGGTGGAAATTATAATTGGGGTAATGGCAAATTTTCTCAATTCACAGAACCTGCTGAAGGATACCATGGGTTAATTTTTAATGATGTTTTCGGAGAGAAAGGTCCTTTTGGAAATATAGCTTATATCATCAGGGCAAGAGTAGAGGGCTTACGTGATTTTGGAGCAACCTTGTCTCCATTTAATGCTTTTCAATTAATCACAGGACTCGAAACTTTGTCTTTAAGAGTACAACGCCACGTTGATAATGCATTAGAATTAGCTAAATGGTTAGAAAAAAGACGTGAAGTAGAATATGTTAATTATCCAGGATTAGAGAGTTCAAAATACCACACATTAGCTAAAAAATACTTAAAAAATGGTTTTGGTGGTGTTTTATCTTTTAAATTAAAAGATGGAAAAGTTGCCGCTGATTTTGTTGTCAATAATCTTTCTTTAATCAGTCACTTAGCAAATGTTGGAGATGCAAAAACATTAATTATTCATCCGTCAACAACTACTCACGAACAATTGTCTAAAGAAGAACAAAAACGTGCAGGTGTTGAAGCAGGATTGTTAAGAGTATCGGTTGGTATAGAACATATCGAAGATATTAAAAATGATTTAATAACAGCATTTGAAAAATTAGCTAAAACATCTAAGCAAGAGTTAGAATTACTATTAAACTAAAATTGAGGATACCTCCTCTCTAATAGGAGAGGAGGTATCTGATTAATACGATATGAACCAAACATTTTTATACAAGAAAAGATTTCAATTAGAGAGTGGATTATCTCTTCCTCAGTTAGAAATTGCTTATCATACATATGGTAAACTAAACAGCGACAAGAGTAATGTTGTTTGGGTTGCACACGCTCTAACCGCTAATAGCGACGTTCTTGATTGGTGGAAAGGATTATTTGGAGAGAATGAATTATATAACCCAAATGATTATTTTATTGTATGTGCAAATAATTTAGGTTCATGTTATGGTACTACCGGTCCATTAAGTATTAATCCTGATACAAATGAGCCATGGTTTAGTTATTTCCCTCATATTACTATCAGAGATATGGCTAATACGTTAGAATTATTGAAACAACATTTAGGTATTAAAACCATTCATACTTTAATTGGTGGTTCTCAAGGCGGACAAATAGCACAAGAATGGGTATTGCAACAAGATGGAGTTGCTAAAAATTTAATTTTAATTGCTACTAATGCTCAACATTCGCCATGGGGTATTGCTTTTAATGAGTCGCAGCGTTTAGCTATTAAAGCCGATAGAACATATTTTAGTAATACAACTAACGGAGGCGAAAAAGGATTGCAAGCTGCTCGTAGTATTGCTTTGTTGAGTTACAGGAATTATAATACTTACAACAGTACTCAAAAAAATACAGGGCATAATAATATTAATAACCATGCAGCAGCATCTTATCAACGTTATCAGGGCGAAAAATTAGTAAAACGTTTCAATGCCTATTCTTATATGCGATTGTCAGAAGCAATGGATTCTCACAATGTGTCTCGCGAACGTGCTTATAGTATAGATACTGTATTAAATACCATTGAAATCCCTACTTTAATAATAGCTGTTTCATCGGATATATTATTTCCTATAAATGAACAGCAAGCGTTGGCAAAAGGTATTAAGCATTCAGTTTATAAAGAAATTGATTCATTATACGGTCATGATGGTTTTTTAATAGAAACCACTCAATTAACAGGTTGTATTAAGGAATTTTATCAATTACAAAATATTAAAAGTCAAACAATAATAATATAATAAAACATAATTATGAGCAAGAAACTAAAAATTGGATTATTTGGATTTGGATGTGTAGGGCAAGGTCTGTATCATGTATTAAACAATAGCACTGGATTCAAAGCAGATATCGTTAAAATTGCCGTTAAAAATAAAAACAAACAACGTAGTGTTGCTGCTGATTTAATTACATACGATAAGTGGGAAATTTTAAATAATCCTGAAATTGATGTAATTGTTGAATTAATTGATGATGCAAACGAAGCATTTAATATAGTCAGTGAAGCTTTAAAAAAAGGAAAGCATGTTGTAACAGCTAATAAAAAATTATTAGCAACGCATTTAGATGAATTATATCGTTTGCAGCAAGAAAACAATGTTTCGTTATTATACGAAGCTTCTGCTTGTGGCAGTATTCCTATTATTCGTTCGTTAGAAGAGTATTTTGATAATGAAGAATTAGAAAAAGTATCTGGTATTTTTAACGGAACAACTAATTATATTTTAACTAAAACTATCGCCGAAAAATTATCTTATGCTGATGCCTTAAAACAAGCTCAAGATAAGGGCTTTGCGGAGAGCGATCCTACAAGCGATGTTGAAGGATTTGACGCCAAGTTTAAAGCAGTTATTATTGCATTGCATGCTTTTGGGTTAATTATCAAAGAAAATGAAGTGTTAAACATAGGTATTACTACTTTGCATGATAATGATATTAAATACGCTTCTGAAAAAGGATATAAAATAAAATTAACTCCAATTATCCAGCGTTTAGATGATAATAAAGTGAGTGTATTTGTAGCGCCTCGTTTTATTAAAGAACAAAATCATTTGTATAATGTGGATAATGAGTTTAATGGTGTTATTGTAGAAGGTAAATTTTCTGGCGAACAATTTTTACAAGGAAGAGGCGCAGGTTCTTATCCTACTGGAGCTGCGGTGTTGTCTGATATTTCAGCTTTATCTCATGGCTATAAATATGAATTTAAAAAATATGCTCAAAAACATGCACCTGAATTTACAAACGATGTAGTTATTGAAGTGTATTTCAGATATAATAACAGCGACGATTTAAAACAAATTGTTTTTGATGAAATTTCCGAAAAATATACAAGTAAAGATTATCATTATGTTGTTGGCAAAGTGAACTTATTTCACTTAATAGCTAATCGTGAATATGTTTTAAAAAACAATTTATTTATTTCTTTAGTTGATGAAAAGGTAAGTTTAGCTAAAGAAGAATTAAAGAAAACAGTATTTAAAAAAGAATTAGTTAATAATTAAAAAATGGAAAAAATTAGTTTAGGCGAAAATGGTCCTGAAGTATCTCCAGTTATTTATAGCTTTTGGAGAGCTTTAGAGGACTCAGAAGGAATCTCCTATCGAACGGTACAAGCAAAATTGCAGGCTTGCTTAGATTTAGGTATTACAACATTTGATCATGCTGATATTTATGGGAATTATCAAATTGAAGAATTATTTGGTAAAGCAATTAAAGAAAGTTCGATAAAACGAGAAGATATTGTTTTATCTACTAAATGTGGGATTAATATTGAAGACGCCTCTAGGCCACAATATAAAACCCGACATTATGATAGTAGCTCTGAACATATTATTAAAAGTGTAGAACATTCTCTAAAAAACTTAGGAACAGATTACATAGATATTTTATTATTACATCATCCTGATCCATTAATGGATGCTGATGAAACAGCTTCAACATTAACTACGTTAGTTAAAAAGGGTGTAGTAAAACATGTTGGTGTAGCAAACTTTACCGTTCATCAACATCAGTTATTGCAATCTCGTTTAAGCATTCCTATTATTACCAATCATTTAGAATTAAATATTTTAAATACAAAAGCAATCACGGATGGTACTATTGATTTCATAAAACAACAATACAGCAGACCTTTAGCTTGGTCGCCATTAGCTGGTGGAAAATTAATAGATAAAAGTGACGAATCAACTTACAATGTTAGGTCTACATTAAATAAAATTGCATTAAATTATAATGTTAACGTGGAGCAGTTGGCTATTGCCTGGCTATTAAAATTAGGAGCTTTACCTATTGTCGGTACAAATAGTATCGAACGTATTAAAAATGCCACCTCTGCAGTAGATATTGTTTTAGATAAACAGGATTGGTATGAGATTTATTTTTCGGCAATTAATTCTAATTCACACAAATACTAAACGTTTTTATTCGTTTTAAAAGCTTTAATTTTTTATATTTGAATAAAACACTTTTATGCAAATTAAGTTAAATAGAGTAGATAAAGATTTTAATTTTGAAGCTATTAATGATGACGGAAATAGTATTTTAATTGATGGAGCTACTTCTATTGGTGGTCATAATAAGGGGATGCGCCCGATGCAATTGTTACTAGCGGCAATTGGAGGTTGCAGTGCTATTGATATTATTTCTATTTTGAGAAAACAAAAACAAGAGGTTGAATCATTTCATATTGAAGTGGATGGAGATAGAGAGCCTGTAGGTATTGAAGGTTATTCTTTATTCAAAACAATAGTAGTTCATTTTATTTTAAAGGGAAATATTGATGCTGATAAAGCAGAAAGAGCAGTTAAACTTTCTATGGAAAAATATTGCTCGGTTTCAAAAACCTTAGAACCTACTGCGAAAATTACTTACAAGGTAACGTTAAACTAGATTATGCAAGACAAACAATTTGAAACCAAAGCAATAAGAGCTCAGTTGGATAGAACGGATTATAACGAACATTCGGCTCCGTTATTTTTAACATCAAGTTTTGTATTTGATTCGGCCGAAGAAATGAGAGCGGCTTTTAATGAAGAATCTGATGATTATATTTATTCAAGATATGTTAATCCAAACACCAATGAGTTTATCGAAAAAGTTTGCTTATTAGAAGGTGCTGAATCAGGTTTCGCTACAGCTTCTGGTATGGCTGCTATTTACACAACCTTTATGGCGCTTTTAAAATCAGGTGATCATGTGGTATCTTGTTCTTCTGTATTTGGTGCTACTCACGCTATTTTTACCAAATATTTTCCTAAATGGAATATCTCACATTCTTATTTTAATACAAATAATGTAAGCGAGATAGAAGTACTTATTAAACCCGAAACTAAATTCATTTATTTAGAAACGCCTACAAATCCTGCTATTGAGTTAATTGATTTGGAGCAAGTGGCCTTAGTGGCTAAAAATCATAAGGTATTACTCATCGTTGATAATTGTTTTGCAACACCCTATTTGCAACAGCCAATAAAATTTGGTGCTGATTTAGTAATTCATTCAGCAACTAAATATATGGATGGACAAGGCCGTGTATTAGGTGGAGTAGTGGTTGGTAAAAAAGAATTAATACACGATATCTATTTATTTGGCCGTTTAACGGGACCCTCTATGAGTCCTTTTAATGCTTGGGTACTGAGCAAAAGCTTAGAAACATTAGCGTTGCGTATGGACAGACATTGTGATAATGCTTTATTTGTATCGCAAAAATTAGAAGGACATGCCAAACTCGAAAATGTATCCTATCCATTTTTAGAATCGCACCCACATCATTATATTGCAAAAAAACAAATGAAAGCAGGTGGAGGTATTATTACCATTACTCTGAAAGGGGGCTATGATTCGGCAAAAATATTTTTAGATTCATTAAAAATGATAAAAATATCTCCTAACTTAGGGGATGCTAGAAGTATTGTTACTCATCCTGCTTCCTCAACACACTGTAAGTTAAGTGAGGCAGAGCGATTAAGCGTTGGAATTACTCCAGGATTAATTAGGGTATCAATAGGTTTAGAGAATAAAGAAGATATTTTAAAAGATATTTTACAAGCATTGGAACAATAAAATGAAAAGCGCACTAAATTACCTTGATGAACTTGAATCAGAAGCAATTTATATTCTGAGAGAGGTAGCTGGGCAGTTTGAAAGACCAGCATTATTATTTAGTGGCGGAAAAGATAGTATTTGTTTAGTGCATTTGGCTTTAAAAGCTTTTCGTCCTGGTAAGTTTCCGTTCCCTTTAGTGCATATTGATACTGGACATAATTTTCCAGAAACATTAATTTACAGAGATCAATTAGTAAAGCAAATTGATGAAAAACTAATTGTACGTTATGTAGAGGATACTATTAAAAAGAAAAAACTACAAGATGGGAAAGGTAAATTTCCAACTCGTAATCCCTTACAAACATATACTTTATTAGATACGATCGAAGAGTTTGAATTTGATGCGTGCATTGGTGGAGCGAGAAGAGACGAAGAAAAGGCAAGGGCAAAGGAACGTGTTTTTTCTGTGCGTGACGAATTTGGTCAATGGGATCCGAAAATGCAACGTCCCGAATTATGGAATATATATAACGGAAAAATTAATAAAGGCGAAAATGTTCGAGTTTTCCCAATTAGCAACTGGACAGAACTAGATGTTTGGAATTATATAAAACGTGAAAATATTAGTTTGCCATCTATTTATTTTACTCACCAACGCGAATGTATTTTAACTGAAAATGGCCAGCTAATGAATACAAACGAATTTATATTACGAGAAGAGAAAGATGTTGTTGTTAAAAAGAATGTCCGTTACCGAACAGTAGGAGATATGACTTGTACAGCAGCTATCGAAAGTGAAGCATTTACTATAGATGATATTATAAATGAGTTGATGCAAACAAAAATAAGTGAACGTGGAGCTACTCGCATGGATGATAAGATTAGTGAGGCCGCTATGGAAGACAGAAAGAAAGGAGGATATTTTTAAGTATGCAGCTATTAAGATTTTTTACAGCAGGAAATGTTGATGATGGCAAGAGTACATTGATTGGAAGGTTGTTGTTTGATAGCCACGCTATATCTACAGATATTATAGAAACACTCACCAAACAAAGTAAAGTTAAAGGCCTTGATACCGATATTGATTTAGCTTTATTAACAGATGGATTGAGAGCAGAAAGAGAGCAAGGAATTACGATAGATGTTGCTTATAAATATTTTAGTACTAATAAACGTAAATTTATTATTGCCGATACACCTGGACATATACAGTATACTCGTAATATGTTCACAGGAGCATCCAATGCTAATTTGGCAATTATATTAATTGACGCTCGTAATGGTGTTACTGAGCAAACCAAGAGACATACGATTATTACATCTATTTTACGCATACCACATGTTGTGGTTTGTATCAATAAAATGGATTTGGTTGATTATTCTGAAAGTAAATACAAGCAAATAGAAAAAGATTACTTAGACTTTTCAGAACAGTTAAATTTAAAAGACATTTCTTTTATACCTGCAAGTGCACTAGCTGGAGATAACGTAGTGACTAAATCAGATAAAATGACTTGGTACACTGGTAAACCTTTATTAGAGTTTTTAGAGACTGTTGAAATTGCTGAGGCTAAACAAACAGACGTGTCTCGTTTTCAGGTGCAGTATGTGATTCGTCCTCAAACGGATGACTTGCATGATTACCGTGGCTTTGCCGGTAGAGTTGTAAGTGGTTCTTATCAAAAAGGACAAAAGGTAACAGTATTACCCTCTGGCATTGAAACAACTATTGATAAAATAGAAGTCAATCAACAGGAAGTGGATTTAGCAGAAACCAATACGCCTGTGGTGTTGCATTTAAAAGATGATGTCGATATTAGCAGAGGAAACTCTATTGTTCCATCGGAACATTTACCTAAAACCGAAAAAGAAATCATAGCTACTATTTGTTGGATGGATAATACGGCATATATACCTGGTCAAAAAATAATAGTGCAACACAACTCTTTTCGAACGAAAGCAGTGATAAAAGAAGTGATTGGCAAAGTAGATATTCATTCTTTTAAAGCCTTGGATAGTGATGGTACCATGCAGCTAAATGATATTTGCAAGGTATTAATAAAAACAGCTGAACCTGTGAGCTTTGATAGTTATAAAGATAACCGAAGTAATGGTGCTTTTATCTTAATAAACGAAAATACTAATAATACGATTGCGGCCGGGACGATTGATTAATGTGTCCCGCAGATGACCCAGATTATCGCAGATTTTTTTAGCGAAATCTGCGAAATCAGCGGGAAATTATTTAATATTGCATTTCATAACTCATCATTGATAACTCATAACTAACCCCATGGAACTTATCACTACCTACATCTGCAAAGAATTTGACTTAGGAATACATAACAATATGTTTGGCGGACGAATCATGTCGTTATTAGATGATGCTGCTGGTTCTTATGCTTCTCAGTTGTGCGACACACCTCGTATGGTAACCATTAAGGTAGATGAGCTAACTTTTAAAAAGGCAGTAAAAGTAGGTAGTATTTTAAAAATTTATGGCCGTGTGGTAAAGTTTGGAAACACTTCTTTACAGTTGTATATGGAAATGCGTAAACATAATGTATACACAGGTGAGCAAGAAATTGTAACGAGTACCAACATGACGTTTGTGCGTATTGATGAAGAGGGCAATGCTATTCCTATCTCGGAACGAGTAAAATTGCGTTACGACGATCGTTTAAAAAACTTTGGAAAAGGTTTATTAACGGCCGACGAATCTACTAAAGAAAAAGAAAGACATACCTTGAATTGATTTTCGGTAATATTTTAACCCCTCAATTTTAGAGCCTTTATAGAACTTAATTTTGTCAAATGGTCAATAAGACTTGTATATAGTTTTAATAATGAATTAAGTTGAGCTATTCCTTTCACTACAGTTTCTGAAATATAGTAAAGCATTACATTTCCATCTTGAATAGGTTCGTCAAAAATCCCTTCCTTATCGAGAATTTGAAGATGTATATCGCTTTGTTCCAATATTAGATTCTTTATAATTTCATTAGCAAATAATGTTTGAATTTTAAATTCATCATTTCCTTTAATCATAAATCTCTTATCAAATACATTGTCTCCAATTTGAATATCTTGAGCGCCAAACAGTTTCCCAATTGTATCAACGAAAGCTTGTTTTGTTAGCCTTAAACGTAAATTGTCTGGTGATATAAATTCAAGTCTTACTCTTGTAAATTCTGTTTCGTATGATTTTTCGCCAACAACACTATGATGAATATAAGTATCAAATAAAATTTTATGGTTGGAATAAGAAATTTCCACACTATTATGAGCATCTGAATATGTACCATTATTTTCAGTAGAAAATTGTTTCCAAACAGCTTCATAGTTTTTTCCGTAAATGGAATTATATATGTCTTTTATGATTGTCATAATATGTTGGTCATTTATATTTTATGCAATTTGATTCAGACAGAATAAAATTTTTGTCGACTAAAACGCTAATAACAAAGATAAAATATTTGTTATTAGCTCACCAAGTTTTTATGTAGGCTTAAAGGTATTTTTTATTCAGCTCCATAACCATCATTTATACAATTTATTCCTTCTGTATTTTTAATTATTGTGATTTTTCCGGTCTTAGTATTTGCTCGCCAAGCTTTAATTATATTATAATAGTATTCAACATCTTCGTCAAATTTAACTATTGCAATTATTTCAGTATCGTCGATAGAATCTCTTCTACAATTACAGTATGTAATAAATTCTGACTTTTTTAGATTGCCTACATTTATTGTGTCAAGGATTAAATATTTTGGCTTTTGGCTTCCTTTCTCTCTGATGATTTCTTCAAACGTTATGATGTTTCGATTATTTATAATTATCTGTGAAATCCCGAACTCCTTATCTTTTCTAATGCTCTCCCCTTGAAGCATAGCTCCACTTAGTATTCCTTCATGTTTTATTCCAAGCAATTCATCAATGTTTCTGTATGTTTTATTATACAATGGATTCGAAATATTTCCAAAAGTAATTGTGTCTTTTGAAATTTCTTTAATGCTATCATTATTTTCAATGATTTCTGAATGACTATTTGTCGAATTACAACTTAATAGTATTATGATTGGAATAAAATACAGTGTTTTCATAAAGTTGGTTCTAACCAACATAATAAGCTGATATTATTTTTGATAAATCTATTTACTTGTTTTTTATTTTAGTAACCAAAATCGCTAATGCAATAATAACAAGTATAGCTAATATAGATAGAGGATTAGCAAAATTCACTGTCCAGCCAAAGCGTTCGTTGCGTTTCGGTGGGAAAATACGTTTATCTTCTTTATTAAAATAAAAAATGCCAAACTTCCAATTGTTAGGCTCATTGTGCCATTTGTCTAATGTTTCCTTACTTGGTTTATTTTCTTTTGCCATAGTTTAATCGTATAAAACAAAAAGCCTTTCAAATTTTTGAAAGGCTTTTGTTTAAATTTTTACTCCAATAATTAATATGTCATCTACTTGTTCTAAATTACCTCTCCATTCTTCAATGGTTTGGTTAAGTAATGTTTTTTGTTTTTCAATAGGCATTTTACTTACATCAGACAATAACTGACGGAAATTTCCTGCCATAAATTTTTTACCTCTTGGTCCACCAAATTGATCTGCATATCCATCAGAGAAAATATAAATGGTATCTCCTTTTTGTAATTGTATGCGGTGATTTGTAAATTTTTGTTTTTCGCCAATAAACATCCCTACAGGGAATTTATCTGCTTTATATTGTATTAATTCATTTCCTCTCACAATATAAAGAGGATTGAATGCTCCAGAAAATTGCAATTCCAAAGTATCGAAATTCAATGCGCATAAAGTCATATCCATACCATCTTTAGTTTGTTTACCAGAGGCTGTATTGGTGTGTAATGTGTGAGCTACACCATCATTCATTTTATCCATGATGATAGAAGGTTCAACACTATCTGTATTCTTTAAAATATCTTTTAGCAAGTTATAACCTACAATACTCATAAAAGCGCCAGGTACGCCATGTCCTGTGCAATCAACCGCAGCAAAATAACTCCATTCGTTTTTCTTGTCTATCCAATAAAAATCGCCACTTACAATATCTTTAGGTTTGTATAACACAAAAGATTCAGGTAAGATTTGCTTAACAAGGTTGTTTGGTGGTAAGATAGCTTCTTGAATACGTTTAGCGTAATGAATACTATCTGTTACTTGTTTAAATAATATTTCAAGCTCTTTTGTTTTTAATTCAATTTCTTCTTTTTGCTTAACAACTTCTTCAGTTCTCTCAACTACTTTTTGTTCTAGTACTCTTTCGTTTTCAGATAAGCCATCACGCATTTTTAATAAGGCATGGCCTAAGCTATCATCTTTACTTAATGGTTTGTAGTAAGCTTCAAAATTTCCTTTACCAGTTTGTTTGGCAAACTCGGTAGTGCTTTCCATTGATTCTACTAAGCTATTTAAAGCAATACCCATTTCACCAATTTCATCAGTTCTATAACTAATGCGTTCTTTTGGTAAAATACCTAAGCCCATTGATAACAACATTTTTTTAAGTTGTTGTATTGGCTTAGTAATTGATCTTGTGGTAAAAATGGCAATTAATATTCCGCCTATTAATAGCCCAATTCCTAATGATTTTACAAAATTATCTAAGAATGTAAATGACTTAAACATTTGTTGAGTGGTTTCCTCAGCGTTTTTTTCTTTTTGTTGAATCAAGTCATTTAATTGCGCATACAACATTTTAATTTTTTCCTGACTATCCTCAAACGGAAGCGCCACTTCAAACTTAATATTAGCATCCTGATAGCTATCCCAAGAGTTTAGTGGGGTCATAATTTCCACTTGATAAAGTCTAAATAAACCATCACTAAATTGAATAATTGATTTTGCCTTTGCTTGTTCTTCTTTAGTCCAATCATTAGATAAAGAATCAATTTTGGCTTTAATGTGGGGGTAATCCTTACTTATTAAATTTCTTAATTCTGTTTTTGATAGGTCATCATTATTAGATTGAAAGAAATACCACTTAGAAATTAGCGTTTGTGATTTTTGTAAAATAAAGTTGTATTCTTTTAGGGCCGATACAGATGGAGTTACTTGACCAACAACAGAATCGGTTTGTTCTTTACTTCGTGTAATAGTAACAATGGTAAAAATAAAAGCTATAAGAGTTAGTAACAGCAAAACGCCAAAACCTGTTCCTATTTTTCTACCAATGGTGAATTTAAATGCCATACTAGCCTATTGTTTTTTGTTTAAGGCTTCTTTTTTCTGTTTAAACTCATTTGCTTTTTCTTCATCTAGCAATGCTGAGTAAATTCCTTGAAGACCTTCCAAGGCTCTTTCTGCTTTAGGGTCTAATTCATAAACCTTAATCATAAATGGCAATGATTGTTTAAATAATTTTTTAGCATTTTCTTGAATCACATCTAACTGCGCTAAATCAACATCGTAGTCCATCATTTTCATTAAAGTCGCACCTTGATTATAATATAAGATACCTAAGTTAATGTTAGCACTAATGTTTTTGCTATCTAATTCTAAAACTTTTAATAAAGCTGTTTTCGCAATATCACCATGTTTTTGGTCGAAATTATTTCGCATGTATTGATCAGCAAAAATACTACCCATAGTATTGTAATATTCAATGTCTTTTTGTTTGAAATCAAAAGTAGGGTTTATAATAGCAGTATATTTTTTGTATTTCTGATAAAACATTTCTGATTTACTAGTATTTAAAGAATCTTGTAAAAGAATTGTTCCTAATTTATAATAAGTTGCTGCACCATTTTTTATAAATGCATTGTTATTATCTGTATATCCTTTAGCAGTATCTAATGCAATAGATTTTAAGGCAGAAGACATTGCAGTATCCAATAAACTAATTTTTGAAGTATTAGCAGGGCCTGATTGTTTGTATGTTTGTAGGTAAGCATAAGAACGAATATGCCAAGAAGCAGGGTCATTTTTAGTTTCAGGATGAAGAATTACTTTTTCAAGCATTGGAATAGCTTGCTCGTAATTTTTTTCGTTACAAAGTTTTTGAGCATCAAACAGCAAATCGTTTTGAGCATAGTTACTATGCCAAACAACCATTAGTAAAAAACATAAGCTGCATCTTACGTAATAATATGATTTTGAAACTGTTAACACTCTATACAAAATTAATAATTTATTTAATCAACCACAATAGCCAAACCATTTAATCCATCACCTGTTTTAAGCCCACCTTTTTTAGCATTATTCTGACTGTATTCAAAAGCTTGTTTATTATCTGCAACAACAAAATTTATGGCGGCACCTTGTTTTGCCAAACCTGGTTTTTCTGTTACAATTAACGTACCGTTTCCTTTATATTTTGAACTGGCATCTTTCAGTAAATCAGATGACTCAGTTAATAAGTAAATAATGTGAGGCTTAATAGAGGGATCTAGTGTTGCTGTGTTTTTAATTTCTAGCTTTTGATTCCCTACTTGTTTAGAAGATGCCATCTTACTTAACTCTTGATTAAGACTAGGGTTTGTTCCCACTATTAGAATAATAAAGTTTCCAGACTTCATTTTTTCAGGCCAATCAAAAAGTTTAGTAAAGTTATATAGGAATACAGCCTTTCTTTTGGCATTGGTATCATAGTTTTGCATACTCTCAAAACTAAGACTTGAAAAAGCCAAGATAAATAATAAGCTATATTTTAATACTTTTTTCAATTAATGCGTCTGTTAAACAAATAGTTTGCCATACTTCATAGACCAACAAATATAACATTTACGAAATAGTAAACCAAGTTTTTTTTATGCTATAAAATTTGCCGAATTTGACTTATATTTATACTTTAATCTACAGGTGATTTATAACGAAAAATATAACCATTACTCTGATAACGAATTAATTACGGAGTACAAAAACACAAAAAACAATGTGTTTGTGGGTATATTATATAAACGCTATTCTCATTTGGTTTTAGGTCTTTCGTTAAAATATCTTAAAGATGAAGATGAGGCTAAAGATGCAGTGATGCAAATTTTTGAAAAACTGTTAGCCGATTTGTTAAAATTTAATATCGAATATTTTAAAAGTTGGTTGTATACGTTTTCAAAAAATCATTGCTTGATGATTATTCGAACCAAACAGTCTAAATTAAAAAAAGAGATTGATTTACAAATACATGCAGATTCTTTTATGGAAACCGAAGATAGTTTGCATCCAAACAAAGCAGCAGAAAAAGAAGTGCAATATACACTACTTGAACAAGCAATAGAAGAATTAAACGAAGACCAGCGAAAATGTATAAAACTATTTTATTTAAAAGAAAGATCTTATCATGAAATAGCAGATGAAACAGGCTACTCGCTCAATGAAGTGAAAAGTTTTATTCAAAATGGGAAACGTAATTTGAAAATTAAATTAGAAAAAAACAGTGAACAATCTAAATAAACATAAACCATTAAGTTCTGAAGAATTGTTTCAGAAGTTAGGCTTACAGTCTGGCTATGAAATTGATTTTGAAGGAATGGATGATTTTGAAAAGGAAGCTTTAGAAGGGTTCTCTGCATTTTCTTCTCCCGAAAGGGCTAAATTATTAACGGATGAAGTAAATGCCGAAATTTCTAAAAAAGTCTCTTCAAAAGGAACAAATAATAATGGTAGAATTATTTGGTTTAGCGCTGCCGCTTCTATTATTGTAATTGTGATGGTGTCTGTTTTCTTTTTAAATCAAAGTAAACAAGATGCTCAAACTAATTTAGCTTTAAATGAAGTGAAAGAGGAATTTAAACCACTTGCAGAAGATAGATCAGTTCAACAACCAACAGAAACAATAAATTTAAATACAGGAAGTGCTTTAGCAGACGAAAAATCTAACAAGCAGAAAGAAGGATATACAAAAACAGTAAGCGATAATATACAAACTTCAGGAGAAGTGTTAAGTCGTAAAGTATCTAAACCAGTAGATGTTGTATCAGGCACAACGGATCAATCTAAAATACAAAATGACGGATTAGTAAGTGTTTCTCAAAATCAGCCGATAGCAATGGCTGAAAAAACAGCATTAAAAGAAAACGAAAATATAAAACGAGAAGAAGCAGACACTGATAAAAATACAAATTTAGAAATATCATCGGAGTCTAATGCTATAGCCCAAGGAGGTGTTGCTTATAAAGCAGATGTTGATACAAAAAAAATGAAAACGGAAGCTGCTAAGAAAGTATCCAAAGAAAAAGCTGCTGAAACAACTGCTGATGAGATGTATGCTTATTCAAAAGCAACAACCGCTGCTGCATCGGTTCCAGCTACTGCTACAGCAAAAGATCAAAATCAAAACGCTTATGTTAATGGTGGCGAGGCTGCTATTAAAAATTATATTTTAGATTATTTAAAACGAAATAATATTTCAACTACGATTATAGGAAAATATAAAGTAGCGGTATTAGTGAATGAAAATGGTACAGCAAAAGTACTTAAGGTTACTCAAATTACTAAAGAGTTTTGTGATGGTTGTAAGGATGATATTTTAGAAGCAATCAATACGATGAAAAACTGGAATCCTGCTATTGTAGGAGGAACACCAACTGCATCAAAGGTTGAATTTAATTTACAATTTTAAGATTTTATCAAACCTTTCTTTTCGCGTTTGCCGTAATCTACTATTAAGAAATAATACATTAATACGCCAAAAGCATACAGTCCTGCTGTAATTAAAAAAATGTTGACGTAAGGATATCCTTTGCTGAACATTATTTTTACCATATAGCCACTAATTACCCAACTTCCACTCCAAATAGCTGCTGTTAAAGCGCTAGTGATTTCTCTGTTTTTTTCTCCTACATAATTCATCACTAATTCTGACGTCATGGGGCCCGCCATATTCATTAATGGTTGACGTAATAAGTAACAAATAATTGCAATGTAAACTGCAATACTGTATTGACTATAAAATTGAGTGGTGGCTAAAGCTACTAATGAAATGACGGCTAATGATTGAGTAGTAGGTATTGCAATTTTATAACCAATGCTAGCTTTAATGCGAGGAACCATTAACGCTCCCCAAACAACTAACACGGCAGCGATGGCACTAACAAAAGAAAAATCGCCTTTACCCATATGATGCACTTTGTCAAAAAACAAACTGATAAAAGGAATGGTTAATCCTGCACCTGTAGCAATGATAAGGGTGGGAACTAATCCTTTAAAAATTAAAAACCAATCGTTTTTGTGAGTTTTGGTTCTTTTATTTGAAACTTTCACATCATCTATGTTTTCTTTTAAGTTTACTTTACTCATAAAATACAATCCTCCAAAACCTAATAACGAAAACAGAATTAATATTTTTTCTTCATCAAAAAACCAAGGATTAATTCTATCTAATAATGCAATGATTACGCCACTTGCAATGCCCGCAAAACTCCAAGTGCTGTAGCTTAATGCTATGCCAGATGTGTGCTCTTCTTTTCGTTCATTTCTTAAAATGTAAGGTGTTATTGGTATTTGCATAAATGTAAATGAAGCTCCCCACAATAGTAACGAAATATAAATAAGATTGGTTAATTGAAGATTAACACAAAGCACAATGCATAACCCAAACAAAGGAACAAACAAAGAAGACAAAATAAAAAATGGTTTCATCACTCTTCCCTTAATTATATTTCCAATAGGTAATGCTAATGCGAAAACGCCTAAAAACCTGAATGTAATAAACAGCGCAATTTCTTCTTCTGAGTAGCCTTTTCTATCCATATATAATGGTAGAATTAGCATAAAGGTGGCATTTACTAATTGAATAAAAAATTCCGCAACTATCACATTCATGATGGCTGGCTTTAAATTTTTATAGTCTTTAATAAAAGCGAACATAAATTATAGGTACTGAGAAACGATGTCTAAATAGGCTTTAATTTTCTCTATATCAGTTGGTTCAAAAGTTTCAAAATCTCCCTGATGATTAAACCAAGTTAACTGCCGTTTGGCATATCTTCGACTATTTTGTTTGATTAAATTAACAGCTTCTTCAAGCGTACATTTACCATCTATATAATCAAACAGCTCTTTATAACCAACAGTATTCAATGCATTTAAGTGTTTATAAGGATAAAGTGATTTTACTTCTTCTAACAAACCATTTTGCATCATAACATCAACACGTTTATTAATTCGGGCATACAAAGCCTCTCTCTCCGTGTTAATTAAAATATTAATGGTATTAAATGAACGTTGCTTTTTTTCTTTAGTTCTGAAACTAGAATAGGGCTTTTGAGTGTGAATGCAAACTTCTAAAGCACGCATGATTCGTTGAGGATTATTTAAATCAACTTGATGGTAATAGATTTCATCTAGTTTTTTTAGTTTTTCCTGAAGATAGGACAAACCTTTTTCTTCGTAATCTTTTATTAATTGTTCTCTTATATGAGAAGGAATTTCTTCAAATTCATCAACCCCATTTAATATAGCATTGATGTACAATCCAGAGCCTCCAACTAAAATTAAATTTTCGTGCGTTTTAAATAATGATTCAATTAGTTCAATTGCTTCACGTTCAAATTGACCAACATTATATATATCATGAATACTTATGTTATTAATGAAATAATGCGGAACATCCTGCATTTCTTCAATAGTAGGTTTAGCCGTACCAATACTCATTTCTTTATAAAACTGTCTTGAATCAGCTGAAATGACTGGACAGCTATAAAACTTTGCCAACTCAATTGATAAGGCTGTTTTACCAACGGCCGTTGGTCCGGCAATAATTATGAGGTTCTTTTTCAACTTAAAAACTAAATTCTACTTTACTGTCAGGGTTGGTAACTTTACTACTTTTTTTAATTCCATTTACTTCGGCATGCACTATGTTTACTTGAGATGGTAAATAATCATACAATAATTTTGTGTTTACCACAAGTGTTTTTGGAGTGTTAACTTTTTTAATTTCTAAATATGCCCAAATAGATTCTTCTTCTCTTTCGTATCCAACAAATTGCAATGTTTGTTTTTTTGAATTAATTGAAATTGAAAACCGTTGTTTGATATAGTTAAATAAAATAGAATCTACTTCGGCTTTGTTTTTAGGATTTAACACATCAATTTTTTTATGGCTTGTTTTATCCAAAGCATCTTCTAAATCATTGGTAAAAAAGCGAGTGCTAATTTGGAGGGATTTTTGAGCAGCATTGTGTTTTATATCAATAACACTGATGTAGTAAGGGTGTTTTAAATGATAGAATGACGACCCTAAAATTAGGATTAGCCCTAAAAACAAGTATTTTGCCGTAGGTGTAATACTTTTAAATGACGAGGTTCTATTTTTTAAATTTAACACAGGCAAAAATAACAATTTTAAATGAACGATTTTTGGATTTGGTTTAGTACCGGTTTTCAGCATATTTTAGACTGGAATGGCTATGACCATATTTTATATGTGATAGCCTTATGCGTTTTGTTTTCTTTTAAAGACTTGAAAAAAATATTAGTGTTAGTGACTTCTTTTACAATTGGTCATTCATTAACACTAGCTATGAGTGTATTAGATGTTTTGACAGTTAAACAGGCTTTTATTGAAGTACTGATTCCTATAACCATTATGAGTACTTGTATCATCAACATTGTTTATCGCAAGAAATTAGAAACATTACAGAATAAAATAAATTTTAACCTTAATTATATACTGGCATTAATTTTCGGATTTATTCATGGAATGGGCTTTTCTTATTTGTTAAAATCTATGTTAGGAAAGGAGGAAAATACTGTTTTTCCTTTGCTATCATTCAATTTAGGATTGGAATTTGGGCAGATAATTATCGTTATCTCAATGCTTTTAGTTTCTGTTTTTTTAGCTAGATTTACCAGAATCAAAAAAGCTGATGTAATACTTGTTATTTCCTCGGCTGTTTTATTGGTTTCAACTTTTTTATTTATACAACGATTAAACGCATTATAATATGAATCGATTTTTAAAAATTACTTCCATTGTATGCTTAACAGCATCTTCTGTTGTTGCTCAAAATATCAAAAATAATCCTATGTCAAACCATGGGAATAAATTTGAACAATTAGGAACTATTTTACCTACGCCTAATGAGCAAAGAACTGCTTCTGGAGCACCAGGCGCTAAGTATTGGCAGCAAAAAGCCGATTATAACATTGACGCGACTTTAGATGAAAAGAATTTGATGTTAATAGGAAAAGAAGTGGTGACTTATCATAATTACTCTCCCGATAAGTTGGATTATTTATGGTTGCAGTTAGATGAAAATCAACATAACCCAACAAATGATGCTAATTTTTTTGACAGTAATAAAATGGGTGCGCCTTATGATTTGAACGCAGCTAAAGGTTTAGATGTGAACGAACGATTGAATGGATTGGGAGATCAAATTTTATCGGTAACAGATGAGTTAGGCAAACCTTTAAAATATACGATTAATCAAACCATGATGCGTATTGATTTACCTAAAACGTTGATGCCAAATAGTAAAGTAAAATTTATTGTAAAATGGCAATATAAAATAGGTAACCGAATGGAAATTGGAGGGCGCGGCGGTTACGAATATTTTAAAGAAGATGGGAATTATTTATTTACGATGACACAATGGTACCCGCGTATGTGTGTGTATAGCGATTTTCAAGGATGGCAAAATAAACAATTTACTGGTCGTGGTGAATTTGCTTTAGCTTTTGGAAACTTTACTGTAAAAATGACGGTTCCAGCCGATCATATTGTTTGCTCAACAGGAGAATGTCAAAATTATGCTCAGGTATTAACGCCAAATCAAATGGCTCGCTGGACAAAAGCAAATGTGAATTACAGCGATGTTACAGAAATTGTAACGTTAGATGAATGTACAGCCGCAGAAAAAAATAAACCCACAGCTACTAAAACATGGATATTTAAAGCGGATAGCGTGAGAGATTTTGCTTGGGGTTCGTCTCGTAAATTTATGTGGGATGCAATGCCAATTAAAGTGGATGGCAAAAAAGTAATGTGTATGAGTTTTTATGGAAAAGAAGCTCATGGTTTATATAGAAAGTACTCAACTAAAACGGTTGCACACACCATTAAAACGTATTCGAAATTTACGATTCCTTATGTCTATCCTGTAGCACAAAGTATCGAGGCTTCTAACGGAATGGAGTACCCAATGATTTGCTTTAACTTTGGTAGAACAGAAAAAGATGGAACATATACAGAAGGAACTAAGTATGGGATGCTTGGTGTAATTATTCACGAAGTTGGACATAACTTTTTTCCTATGATTATTAATAGCGATGAGCGTCAATGGAGCTGGTTAGATGAAGGTTTAAATACCTTTGTGCAATTTTTAACAGAGCAAGAGTTTGATAATAATTATCCTTCTAATCGTGGACCAGCTCATAAAATGGTAGATTATATGCGTTTACCAAAAGATCAGTTAGAGCCAATTATGACTAATAGTGAGAACATCAATAATTTTGGTGCTAATGCTTATGGAAAACCTTGTACAGCTTTAAATATTTTACGTGAAACGGTTATGGGACGTGAATTATTTGATTTTGCTTTTAAACAATATTGTACACGTTGGGCCTTTAAGCATCCAACACCAGCAGATTTCTTCAGAACGATGGAAGATGCTAGTGCTGTAGATTTAGATTGGTACTGGAGAGCTTGGTTTTATGATATTGAACCGGTTGATGTTTCGGTAGATTCAGTAAAAGCATATACTTTAATTAATAATAAAGATGTGCCTGTGAAAATGGATACAATGAGAATTTATCCAAGAGCTAAGGATACATTTGAACCTGTTTCAAAAATTAGAAATAGAGAGCAAGGATTAAAATTCTTGGTTGATGTAGACACCACTTTACGTGATTTCTATTTCCATTACAAGCCAGAAGTAAAAACCGAAGTGGAGAAAAAAGTGGTTAATCGTAATGAGAATTTAGAAGCGGTGAGTGATTCTGCTTTTGCAAGTATTAAAGGAAAATACAATTACGAAATTTATTTCACCAATAAAGGAGGTTGTGTAACACCATTAATTATTCAATGGAATTTTAAAGATGGGACTTCTGAAATTGACAGAGTAAATGCTTATGTGTGGCGTAAGAACGAAAAGAATGTAGTAAAGACTTACGCTAAAAATAAAGAAGTGGCTTCTATTGTGTTAGATCCATATAAAGAAACGTGTGACATCGACGAGAAAAACAATACATGGAATCTAAAAGAAGCTCCAAGTCGTTTTGATGTGTTTAAGGGAAAAACCGTTGGTCGCGGACAAAGTACGGGAGGTAATCCTATGCAAAAAGCTAAGGAAGGGAAATAGTATTTAATGATTCAACTTCTTAAAATAAGATACTTTCAACTAAAAAGAGATTTAGGTTTTTTATTTTTTGTGATTGTTGCATTAGCATCTGGTGTTTCCTATTTGGTGTTTAATCATCAAAAACAAATAGGATTATACGCGGTAGGTATTGTTATGTATTTGGTTTATAGTTTTCATAAGAACCGCAGAGATATAGCATTTATAACCAAGCATTTTGAGAAAGCTAAAATTCAATTGCTTACTGAGTATCAGTTATTTTTATTGCCAGTTTCAATACCTTGTTTATTTACCAATTACTGGTATTGTTTTTTTGTTCTACATCTTTTTGTTTTAGTCATTCCATTTTTAAATATAAAATCACAATATTCTTTTAAGTTCAGTTTTATAACTCGTGTATTTAAAAATGATTATATTTTTATTTCAGGAGTAAGAAGAAATTTAATTTCATTAATTATTTTAAGTCTGTTGGCTTTGGTTCTTAGTCCTTTAAAATTGTTTCCTTTAGTAGCCTTGTTTTTATTTAACAATGTGGTGTTTTCTTTTTACGAAACAAATGAAAGTGTACAGATGTTACAAGCATCTCAAAAATCACCCAAACAATTAATGTCCTCTCTTCTAAATTCTGGAGTAAAAAAAATAGCGCTCATTAATTTCCCCATTCTTTTAATAAACTCCATCTTTAACCCAGATTTATGGATGTTTAATATGTATTTTTTTGCTTATAATGTATTGATATTAGCCACAGTTATAGCTTTAAAATATGAGAGTTATCAATATAAAAACTCAGTAAGTAATCATCAAATAAAATTAATTGTGATGATTTTAGGTTTATTTATTCCGTACTTATTTCCACTAGCTATTATATTTTATGTGCAATCAAGAGCTGGTGCCATTAAAAATTTAAGCCATTATTTAGATGCTGTCAATTAAAGATTTGTATTTTAGTTATAACGAAGAACCAGTTTTAAAGGATATTAATATATCTTTTGAGTCTAATCATATACACGGTATTGTTGGATTAAATGGAAGTGGTAAAACAACGTTCTTTAATGTGTTATCAGGTTTTTTAACTCCTGATAATGGAACTATATTATTAAACAATGCTGAGGTTTTGAAGAAGGATATCGCTTATATTGATGCTGAATCTTTTTTTTATCCTAAACTTACGGCTTCTGAATTTTTATCGGTGTTTCCTAAAACGAATAGTAATTTCAATGAGACGGAATTAGCGCATATTTTTAATTTGCCTTTAGATGAATTTATTGAAAATTATTCCACTGGAATGAAGAAGAAGCTTTTAATCCTTTCTCAATTAAAACAAGACAAGCAATTGTTTATTTTTGACGAACCCTTTAATGGCTTGGATATTGAATCCAATAAATCATTACAGTATATAATTGAATTATTAAATAAAAAAGGGAAAACAATATTTATAGCTTCTCATATTATTGAACCTTTATTTGGATTATGCCACCAAATTCATCACTTAAAAAATAAAAATTTTGTAAAGAGTTATTTCCCTAATAATTATGAATTATTGAACAAGGAGGTTTTTGGTGAATTTGACGAACATTTAAAAAATACTTTAAGTAAATCGTTATGAGGCAAATTTTCGTATTGTTTTTTTTATTGTCATCTGTAATTGGATTGACACAATCTAAAGTATTTACTAAAGAAGATACTTTGTTAGGGAGTAATCACGCTTACCGCTCATGGTGGGAAGCATTACATTATGATATTACGGTAAAGCCTGATTTTAAGACAAAAACTATTTCAGGTAAAAATGATATTTATTACGCTTTATTAAACGAAAAAACATCGTTTGTCATGCAATTGGATTTACAAGAGCCTATGCATATCGATAGCATATTACTTGACAGTAAACCATTTACTGAATATAAGAAAGAAGCTAATCGTTATATGTTGTATTTGCCAGCACAAAAACGATATGAAAAACATATTTTATCCGTTTATTTTTCTGGTAAACCACGCGAAGCTAAAAATCCACCATGGGATGGTGGTTGGGTTTGGAAAAAAGATTCATTAGGCAATCCATGGATGAGTGTGGCTTGTCAAGGTAACGGGTCCAGTATTTGGTACCCTTGTAAAGATTTACAAAGCGATGAAACTACAGCTAATCTCAGTATTATAGTTCCTGATACTCTAGTAGGTATAGGAAATGGTACATTAGTTAAAAAACAAGAAGCTTATCCTGAAAAAGGATTGACGACTTATCAGTGGCAAGTTACAAATCCAATTAATAATTACAATATTGTGCCTTATATAGGTAAATATACTTTAGCGCATGATTCTATAAAAGGCATAAAAAGTATGATAAGTAATGGTTCATTAGTTCCGGGTAAGACAAATGATATTTCACAGAGTGATATTTTATATACTGATTATTGGGTATTGAGTTATCATAAAAATAAAGTGGAAACACATCTTAAACCAAATGTTACGAAAACAATAAAATGTTTTGAGTATTGGTTCGGACCTTATCCGTTTTATGAAGATTCATATAAAATTGTGGAAGCTCCTTATTTAGGGATGGAGCATCAAAGCAATGTAGCTTATGGCAATTACTACTTAAATGGTTATGCCGGACGAGATTTGTCAAACACTGGTTGGGGATTGAAATGGGACTTTATTGTAGTACATGAAAGTGGACACGAATGGTTTGGGAATAGCATTACAGCTAGTGATGTGGCAGATAATTGGATTCATGAAGGATTTACATCTTATGCTGAGGTATTATTTACCGAATGTGAATTTGGTAAAGAAGCTGGTAATGATTATTGCGAAGGGGTAAAGAAGTCCATCAACAATGATATTCCAATTATTGGTCAGTATGGTGTGCATGACGAGGGTAGTGGAGATATGTATAATAAAGGAAGTCAGGTGGTGCACATGATTAGGCAAGTGATCAATGATGATGAGAAATTCGCTTTTTTATTAAGAGAGATAAATAAACACTTTTACCATAAAACGATTTCATCAAAAGAGTTAGAAGAGTTTATTAATAAAAATACAGGTATTGATTTTACGCCTTTGTTTAATCAGTATTTGCGAACTACCCAAATACCAATATTTGAATATAAAATCAAGAAAAATAAATTATCGTTCAGATACACAAATTGTCTGGCAGAGTTTAATATGCCTGTTAAAATTAAAACCGACAAAGAAATTTTAATTAAACCCACAACTCAGTGGCAAAGTATTACTTTAGAAAAGAAAACAAAAACAATTTCTTTGGATAGGAATGTGTATGTAAGGTTGGTTAAGGTGAAATAAAAACAGCTTGTCACATCGAGTAGGATTTGTGTCTTTTTTTCAAATCCGTATCGAGATGTGAAAAAGTTCTCGATAAAATTTTTCGTGAGAGGCAGACGAAAAATCACTCGAACTGACGAAAATTAAAACAACCTTCCTTCAACAGGGCCAGAATGTTCAATTTCATGTTTTAGTAACCATTCTTTTTTATCAAGCCCCCAGGCATAACCGGTTAAATGACCATCAGAACCTATTACTCTGTGACAAGGAACAATGATGGCAATTTTGTTTTTCCCATTAGTAGTGCCTACAGCTCTGATACTTTTAATATCACCAATTTTGTGTGCTAATAAAGCGTAGGTACAGGTATCTCCATAAGGAATTTTGAATACCTCGCTCCATACTTTTTGTTGAAAGTCGGTGCCAATCTGAAAAATAGGTAAATCAAACGACAAACGAGTGCCTGCAAAATATTCTTTTAGTTGTTTGACACACTCTTTATTTAAGGGGGTGTCAATAGTAAAAGGTTCTGTTTCTTTATCCACAAATAAAACAGAACATATTTTCTGGTTAATACTTTTAATTTGTATTAATCCAATCGGTGATTCATAATAGGAAATATCAAAAGAATCTTTCATTTATTTCAATGAAACACTATCTGCAATTTTATTGTTTTCGCACATGAGTGTACGAGATGGGAACTTGCTATATAAAAGTAAGTCATGTGTTGCAAATAAGATGCAACGACCTTGTTTACTGATATCTAACAATATTTTCATAATTTCTTCTGAGGTATCAGGATCTAAATTTCCTGTTGGTTCATCAGCTAAAATAATCTCAGGCTCATTAATTAAGGCACGAGCAATACTAATACGTTGTTGCTCTCCTCCTGATAATTGAAAAGACATAGCTTGTTCTTTGCTTTCTAAACCAACTTTTGATAATACATCTTTCACTCGTGCTTTTATTTTTACTTCATCTGTCCAGCCAGTTGCTTTCATTACAAAACGAAGGTTTTCAAATACATTTCGGTCGCTTAATAATTGAAAATCCTGAAACACAATACCTAGTTTACGACGAAGAAAAGGGATTTCTTTACGTTTTAAATTGTGTAATTTAAAGCCAGCAACTTCTCCAAAACCTTGATTTAATTCTAAATCACCATAAATAGTTTTCAGCAAACTACTTTTACCACTACCAGTTTTTCCTAGTAAATACACAAACTCTCCTTTGTTTAAGGTTAAGTTTAGATTTGTAATAACAGGAACGTCACCCTGAAAAATAGTGGCATCTTTAAATTCAATAACCGAGTCGTTAATCATAGCAAATAAATCTGTTGTGAAATTATAAAGTAATTAGCTTGATTATAAAACATAGCTCTGCAAGTTTTAACAAGCTTGGGTTAATAACTACACAATCAATACGTTAAGGGCGTTTATTTGACAGTTATTTTTAAGAACAGATTTTTAATGCAAAAAACGTTACAGTAATTTTTTTAAGAAATTTTATTGTAACCAATTATTTATATACGATTATATACAGTATGATGATTAAAAAATATTTCATAAGTCTTGTGTTACTGATGTTTTCAGGCTTATTGTTTTCTCAAAAAACTCAAATTTATTTAGATAAAGATGCAATGTATAAAACGGCTCATGAGCTGTTTGATAAAAAACAATACACTGCAGCTCAAAAGGCATTTATTGATTATATGTCTTCTGTTAAAGGAAACACTTTGCTTAAAACAGATGCGGAATATTATGCAGCAGCTTGTGGTATTGAACTATTTCATAAAGATGGAGAGTGGCGAATGAAAGAGTTTATAGAGCGTCATCCTGAAAGTAATAAAATTAAATGGGCTTATTTTTATTTAGGGAAATCTAATTTCAGAAAAAAGAAATATGAAGAATCAATTCAATTTTTAGAGAAGGTTGATGTTTATGATATGAATAAAGAAGATTTAGCTGAGCTCTATTTTAAAAGAGGTTACAGCTATTTCATGACAAAGAATTTTGAAAAATCAAAAACAGATTTATTTGAAATAAAAGACGTGGATAACAAATATGCACATCCTGCTAATTATTATTATTCTCATATTTTATATCAAGAAAAAAAATATGAAACAGCTCTACAAGGCTTTAATAGGCTTTTAAATAATGAAACTTTTGGAACAGTTGTTCCTTATTATATTACACAAATATATTTTATACAAGGTAAGTATAATGAAGTCGTAAAAAATGCTCCAGCTTTACTTGACGATACATCGCATGTACAAAAAGAAGGCGAAATCAACAGAATGATTGGAGAATCGTATTTCAATTTAAAAGATTTTGGTAACGCATTAACTTATTTTAAAAAATCAGAAACTACTGGTGCAGGGTTTAATTCTCAAGGAAGTTATGAGATAGGATATTGTTATTACCAAATTAAAGATTACAAAAATGCTATTTTAAATTTTGAAAAAGCAACCGAAGCAAAAGATAGTTTAGCTCAAAATGCATGGTATCATCTTGCTGATTGTCATGTGAAGATAAATAGTAAAACTAAAGCTCGTAATGCATTTTATGCAGCATCAAGTTCTTCATTTGATCCTAAAATTACAGAAGATGCGTTATTTAGCTATGCTAAGTTATGTTATGAGTTGTCGTTTGCTCCATATAATGATGCTGTTATCGCGTTTCAAAAATACATTAAGGATTATCCAGATTCTCCGAGAAAAGCAGAAGCTTATAATTATTTAGTGAATGTTTATTCAACAACTAAAAATTATTCTCAAGCTATTGCCTCTATTGAAAAGATACAGCCTTTAGATCCTATTTTAAAAATTACCTATCAAAAATTAATTTATTTTAAAGGCGTTGAGTTTTTTAATAATATTGATTTAGATAGTGCCTCTCGCTATTTTAAAAAGTCTTTATCCGTTAATTTCGATAAGACATACAATGCCTTATCTCAATATTGGTTAGGAGAAATTTCGTACATCAAAAAAGATTATGCAACCGCTATTGATACATGGAAATCATTTCAATTAAACGAAGGTGCATTTAGTTTAAAAGAATACGATTTATCAAATTATAATATTGGCTATGCTTACTTTCAACAAAAAAATAAGAAAGATTATGAAAATGCTAATATTTCATTTCGTAAATTCTTAATTTCTAAGAATTCATACGATTCAAAAAAAGTAGCTGATGCTAATATTAGAACAGCTGATAGTTATTTCATGAATAATATTTATCCTCAAGCCGCAGATTATTACGAGACTGCTATTGCTTTAAATCAGTTAGATGTAGATTATTGTATTTATCAAAAAGCTTTATGTAGTGGATTATTAAAGAATAATCAGGAAAAAATTAATGATTTAAAATTATTAGCTTCTAAATATCCTAAATCTAATTATTTAGCAGCTGCCATTTTTGAAACAGCTGAAACTTATAGTAAAGATTTAGGAGATGGTGATAACGCCATTGTTTATTATCAAAAAATATTAGATAATTATCCAAATTCATCATATGTAAACTCTGCATTAGCTGGTATAGGTTTAGTATATTATAATAAAAAGGATGATGATAAAGCATTCACTTATTTTGAACAAATCGTAAAAAAAGACCCAAAGAGTTCTGATTCAAGAGAGGTTTTACCAATGATTAAAAAGATTTTTGAAGCTCAAGGTAAAATAGATGAAATGGAATCTTGGTTTGCTTCTGTGGGAAATCCATTAAATACAAATGAATTAGAATCTTCTTTGTATGAATCTGCTAAGGAAGCATATTATAATCAAAAGAATTGTGATATCGCAATGACTAAATTTGGAAGCTATATCAGTAAATATCCTGATGGTAAATATATTACCGAGGCTCATTTTTGTTATGCAGAATGTGCTTATAGTAATAGCCAGTATGATAAAGCATTACCATCTTATCAATACATCGTTAATAAATCGAGAGGTATTTACTCAGAAACTTCATTGTTGAAATTAACTTATTTATTATATAAAGATAAAAAATACGATGAAGCATTGCCTTTATATCAAAAGTTAGAAGAGTATGCAGAAACGCCAACAAACAAATTAAGTGGAAGAATAGGAGCGATGCGTAGTGCATTTAATTTAAAAAAGTTTGATCTTTCATTAGATTATGCTGTTAAAGTATTGAATACAGAGAAAATTACGCCTCAACAAACAAATGAAGCAAAATATGATAAAGCTAAATCATTATTTGAATTAGGTCGTTTTGATGATGCATTGTTGGAATTTAAAGCTATTCATAAATCAGCTAAAAATATTACAGGCGCAGAAGCATTATACCACATTGCTAAAATTCAATTAGCTAAACAAGATTACACAGCGGTAGAAAAAACGATTACTACTTTAGTTGGGTATGAATATTCTAATGATGATTGGAATACAAAAGGCTTATTATTATTAGCGGATTCATATATTGCTAAAGGCGATGATGCAGATGCAGAACTGATGTTGCAAACTGTTATTGATGGTAAACCAAGACAAGAATATATTGATGAGGCCAATTCTAAGTTAGAAAAATTGAAAGCTAAAAAGGCGGCTCGTATGATTCAGGAACAATCAAATGGCAATGAAATGAAAATTGAATTTAAAGAATCTAAAGGAGATAAAGATTTATTTGACCAATTGTACGAGGCAAAAATGGATTCATTAAAAAATAATTAATAAACGCATTCAGTATTCAATTATATGAGAGAAATTAAACAATACAATAGCGATATCATACTATCTTCAAGTAAGTACGGTAATTCGTTTATGTACGAACAAGAACATCAAACACAAAAAAGAAGAATAAAAAGACTACAATGGATTTTTGTTTTAATTCTTATTTTAGGTTACGTAACAGCTACTTTAGCCCAAACTGGTGGTATGAAAGATATTGAGTTAAAAGCGACTAGTGAATTTGAGCCTACGATTAAAGATGCAATTAAATTAAGCGATTTACCCGAAATAAAAGACACTGTTAAAAAAATCGCGAATATAAATTATGGTATTGCATCTACGCCATTAGTATCTAAGTATGAAGTTATACCTATTGATGCGGCTAAAATGCAAAACGAACCTTTATCAAAGTTATATCGCTCATTATTAAAAATTGGAATGGGAACTTATACCACTCCTTATGGCGAATTTTGGATAAACAGTTTAAGAACAAGAGATGTAGCTTATGGCGCTCATATTAAACATATATCATCTTCATCACATTTAAAAGATGTTGGTTATAGTGGATATAGTGATAATGAGGGCGAATTTTTTGGTAAGAAGTTTTACAAAAAACATACACTAACTGGTGAGTTCAATTATAAAAGAAATGCAGTTCACTATTATGGTTATGATACAACTGAAAATCATATTACTAAAGATTTTACAAAACAACGCTATCAGTTATTTGAACCTGTTGTTAAATTACAAAGCCATTATACAGATAGTAGTAAAATAAATCATGTAATAAAATTAGGCTACTATAATTTAACGGATTTATTTCATGTTGCAGAAAATAATGTGAAATTAAATTCTGTATTTAATACTTATATTAATAAAGAAAGATTATTTGTAGCCTTTGATGCTGATTTTTATAATCACAAATTACCTCACGATACATTTAACGATGTTATAATACGATTAAATCCTTACTTTGAAACTCATGGAAAAAAATGGATGGCTGATATTGGTTTATCGGCTACATTAGATGCATTTTCAGGAGAATCAGCTAAGTTTTATTTTCATCCACAGTTAAATGCTCAGTTTGATGTGTATGAAAGTATTATTATTCCTTATGTTGGAATTAATGGAGGACTTCAAAAAAACTCTTTAAGAAGTTTATCAAATGAAAATCCTTTTGTGATATCAACTTTAAATTATAAAAATTCAAATACAAAATTTAATGTATTTGGAGGTTTAAAAGGTAATTTAAGTTCAAAAACAAGTTACGATGCCAAAGCTAGTTATAGCATTGTTGATAGCATGCACTTTTTTGTAATTGATTACACACAAAATGGAACATTAGATAATCAGTACAAAGTATTATATGATAATACCAATTTGTTTAATGTATCTGGTCAAATAAAGTATCAATATAAAGAAAAGATACATTTTTTAGCAAAAGGAAATTATTATATGTATAAGACTAAGAATTTAACTAGAGCTTATCATAAACCAGATTATGACATTACACTATCTACAATTTATAATTTGAAGAGTAAAATTATATTAAAAGCAGATGTATTTGTTATAGGTAATCAATTTGCATTAACACAAGTAGAGAATAATTTTAAATACACGACTGAACCAAAGTTATTAAAAGGAATTGTGGATGTTAATATTGGTGCTGAATATCGTTACAGTAAAATGCTATCTTTCTTTGTTAACTTTAATAATATTGCTAATACACGTTATTATCGTTGGGAAAAATATCCAAGCCAAAGATTTAATTTAATGGCAGGCTTAACGTTTATACCGTTTTAACAATATTTAAAAACATTCGGCTACCGTTAAGTATAATCCTCTATTGTATTTACTTGAGTAGCCGTAATCTAATCTAATATTTAGTTTTTCTTTTTCTAAAAGCGCTAGTCTAAGACCTGCTCCATAACTATACTTGATGTTTTTTAGAGAAAAATCTTTGTAACTATGATATACATCTCCTAGGCCTCCAAAAGCACAAGCACTAAATCTTCCCTTAATGTGTAATCGGTATTCCGAAATAAAACTTACCATATTATTGTCTCTGTATCTTCCTTGATAAAAACCCCTCATATTATTTGGTCCACCAAAGGCTGCTAATTCTCTCAATGGTGTTTGCCCAAAAGTTGAGTAGTTATAAAATTGAGAAGCGAATATTTGATTTTTAAATAAGGTTTTAAAATATCTAAGATCCGTTATCCATTTTAATACATTATAATCTGATAAAAGTTCTTTTCTGAAATCAGTAAACATTGTTTGAAAATAAACTCCTTTATTTGGCCAAAATGAAAAGTCTCTTGTGTCATAACCTAAACTCAATCCTAATCCTGAAACTTTATAAGGTTGTTTGCCATAAAACGCTATTGTATCAAATCTTCCACCTTTTGTATAGCTTACATTATTTATGTTTTGAAATTCGTATTGAATTCCTGCAAATAAATGGTTAGCTATTTTACGCTTTAAATGCGGATAAAAATATTCTTGCTCAAATACATAATTTTCACCCTTTGTATTGGTAGTAATTGATCCAATTCCCCAAAATTTATCAGGATAATAACTGTGAGAAATTTGAAATAGTAGTATATATTTTTCTTTAGGAAAATATATAGAACCATCCATGGCTTGTACATTTTGATGTCGTGTAGTGAAAAATCCAATTGTTTGTATGACAGATGTTCGAGTTAAAGAATCGTGTTTGTGAGATGTTTTAAATGATATAGAACCAGACAAGCCATAAGCAAAACCTGTTTCAGGTGTTTTAAATAAAACAGGAATTACTAAATACTGAACCTTCTTACTTGTATCTTGTTTTAATTGAGCACTAAGGTTGGTATAACTTTGGCAAACAACAATCAGCAACAAATATTTAACTATCAAACTTTTCACTTATTATAGTTAGCTATTTCTTTTTAGATAAAGGAATAATTGTTAATTCAAATACTATAGAGTATGAATTATTTTTAGTATTAGGTATTTGAACACCTATTGTTAATGGCATCCATTTAGCTGGATATAATATAATTCCAAGTGATGTATATGAAAGTGCGTTTGTGCCAAGCACACTTTCTGCCATTACGTGAAAATAAGGTTTTATAGGAATTTCTGTTCCAACCCACGCACCAAAACGATTGCCTTGTCCACCATAATGTAATGAATTGTAGTACGACCCAAGAACAAGACTACTGTTTTTTATAAAAATATTTGATAATCTGAGATTTGTGTAGAATAACCCTGCTTTACTTCGACTTTTGCCGTCAGTGAAATTTAGGCCTAGTTGACTGCCCGCAGCTATAGAAATATGTTCATTGATTTCAAATTGTTTTAATCCATTTAGCATAATCAGTGGGTTATACGGATCGGTATCAGTAGTGTCATTATTAAGAAAAGATTTTTGTTTATGATTAAAATTTAATCCCAGAACATTAGTACCCACTTCAAACCCTTTTCCTAGGCCAAAGTCTAAAGTACTATTAGATTGAATTAATTCATTAAAATTCAATTGTTGCTGAAAAAATATTTTATGTTTTATTGTTACTTCGGAAGATGGAACATTAATAAAGTTTTGTTGCGAAAACAGAAATAAACTTTTGGTAATTAAGATTATAGATAGAATATACTTCATACTTAAATGCTAAAATGTAATCTTATAGTATAGATATTTATGGGTCCTCTATCATGATTATAACCTGGATTTATAACACATTGGTATACAAGAGATGGAATTACCTTATTGTTTAGTAATGAACAACTGTAATATGTTTCAATGACATTTTCAGTTTTGTAATTAATTTTCCCATCACCTATTATAAATCCTAAGCCCCCTTTTGATAAGTAATTTATGTGCTCATCTGATAAACCTGAAAGGCTATATGCTGCACCAAATACATCATTGGAACGTTTCCATTTAGTTCCCTTTATACTTGTTCCTACACTAAAAGCTTTATCAATTTCTGTAAAACACCAAGTTTCATTTTTTCCATCGTTATATGATGCTCTTGCAAATACGCCAATATCGTCAGTTAAAGATTGCTCAATATTAACTCCAAATCCATACTTACTTCTTCCATATTGCCTGCTGGCTATGATAGAGTAATCATTTTTTGTAAAATTAGGATTAATACTATCTGGCGTGCTTATGATATTAGTAGCAGAATAACTACCCATAAATGCTGTATTATAAAAAGCTATAGCACTTATTTTACCACTTCGGTTATTAAGTTTGTATTTGTATTTTATTTCAAAAGAGTTTGCATTTGCTTTAGCAATATTATTATCCATTATATTTCCATTTGCTGTAGTTGGCATCATGCTTATGGCATATCTCACTTCAAATTTTGGACTGATGTATTCAATAATGGTACTAGGAGTGTACCCTCTTGTGTTTGCTGGGTAATCCCAAGCTCCATTACCCATTAATCCCCAACTTAAAAATTGCGTACGCGGATTATGAGAATACAAATTATCATCAAAATAATCGGCTATTGAAATTTTTCCAATTGTGAAAGCAAAATATTTTTTTGGGACATATTGCTGAATTTTATTTTCATCATCCATTTGCCATTCTTTATCTTTGGATAGAGGGATGAGCTGTCTAAAATATGCTCTTGCAACATAAAAAACAGGATCCGGATTTCCAACTCTAAAAGCTTCTCCATTTGAAAATGCTGCAATGCCAAATGCAGATGAAAGCCCATGTCCACCTGCTATTTCAGGATTTATAAAAACCTGAGCATTATCCCATAGCCTTAGCCCAGCAAAAATGGTACTTGTAATAGTAGTACCCCATTCATCAACTGGTATTTGACTATGAGGACCAGTATAATTAGCCTTAAATTTTGGCCGATATTGGCTTACAGTAGTTTCTTGAATATGTAATGTGAAACGTTTAGTTTTTTTTAAACTATCATATTGTGCTAATCCATAATTAACAATAAAAATTAAAAAAGTAAATACAATTAACTTATTCATTTTTTATGATGATTTAAAGGCACTCTCGTGATAGGTTTTAATATGTGGCCCCATAAAAACTCTGGAGTAAATTCTAATTACTGCAATACCATCAATAATTAAGCTAGAAGCTGTAAAAAAAGCTAAAGCAATTTGATTTTCGTGGATGTGCGTAAAAATGATGTCTTCTCCTATAAACGTTGGAGTTATAGGAAAACCAGTCAATCCCAAACATGCTAATAAAAATACAAATGCAAATTTTGGATGCTCGTACGAATGTCCGTTGTATGTATTTAAATCTACATGAGATTCAATTGATTTTAATTTACGGATAGTTAAATAGCCAATTGCTCCCATAACAACTATACCACTTAAATAAATTAAAGATTGTGTATATACATAATGCTCATTAAATGAAATTGCTAAAGCAATCCAAAAGTGATTCATAATAATTAGTGCCCATGCGAGTTGCACATTCTTGCGTTCAGTATAAGATTTTAATACCATTACAAAACCTATGAATGAAAATAGAGTAGGTAGAACTTCATGGATTTGAGTTGGAATGTAATGTTCATTAAAAAGTAATATTAAACCAATAACATAGGTTGGTATAAAATAGTATAATACATTTTTAGCATTCACAAAATTTAAACTTCGACCCATAATTTTTAATGGTCGCCACATCCAATAAATCAGTGTATCTAAATTAAATTCCTTTAATGATAAGATATAGAATGTATATTGTATTTTTTTAGAAAAAGAGTCTTCGATACTAGTTGGACGAGGAACAAAGTTATAGAATTGTTCTCTTATCAAATAACTTACTGTTGAAGGAGAAACCAATAATTGGTAGGTTCTTAAAAATGCATTTCCTGCAAAATGTATAAGTGCTAATACTTCTAAACCTAATGAAAGCTCAATAAATATTAGCCCAATTTGAGAAATAGAAGAATAGGCAATTTGGCTTTTAATAGAAGATTGTACCCTTGCTATTCCAGTAGCTACCACACTTGTTGTTAATCCTAATAATCCTATCAGAATTCTAACAGATATTTGATGTTCCCATAATTCATAGGTTCTTAGCATTAGAAATACGCCTAAATGAACTGAAAGAGAACCATAAAAGATGGCACTCGATGGAGTAGGTCCCTCCATTGCTCTTGGCAGCCATGATGAAAATGGTAATTGTGCCGATTTTGCAGCTGCTGTAATTAAAATCATCAATGCCACAAATACCCCAATAAAAGAATGATTTTCTAAATGATGACTTACTAATAAATCATTTTGTAATTGGTAAAAAGTAATGTTTTCGTGGAACAAATGATGACATGCCCACATGGCTAATATTAAACCTACGTCGCCTAAACGATAAACAGAAAAAACCTTGAAAGCATTTTTAACTGGTAAATATCTGTCTCTATAAAATGCAATTAATAAGAAAGATGATATACCTAATATTTCCCATCCAATAAATAATGTTTCAAGGTTTCCAGATAAAACGGTAATGTTATATCCTACATAAAAAAACATAATGGTGTTGAAAAATCTTTTATACCCAGCTTCTCTATGAAGATAGTAATTGCAGTATATAGTTACGAGGAAAGTTAAAAATGATCCAACTAGTAAATACACAACTGTTATTTTATCAAAACATAAATCAATAAAAAACTCATAATTTATAGTTTTATAAATAATTATGTTTTTAAAGTCTATTACTGGATGACCATTAAATAGCCAATATAAACTAAAAGCTAATACACTTATAAAATGTATTCCAACAGTATAAATGCTTAGATTAGAAATAATTTTTTCATTATTGCGAGGTAAACATATACTGATAATAAAGCCTAATAAAGGCAAAATCACAAAATATTGAATGATTGTTTGCATAATTTTATTTAATTAAATAAACAGGAATATTGTCTAAGGTATTTTCTAAAATAGGAGTGATATCCGAGATTGTTTCTATTTTTTGTTGGATTGGTTCATAAGGAATAAATTGACCTTCTTTAAATAAAAACATTTCATTTGTTTCTGGATTTACTGCAACTAAATTAATCCACTCATTTATAAACCACTCATACATGGCGTCAACTGATTTTATCACATTTAAAACAACGTCAGGAAAATGCTCTACAATAATTAATAATCTCACTGGGTCATGTACTTCAATCATTTGGCTTGGTAAGCCAGGTCTTAAATCACCGTCAATTCCATTTGCTACACCAAATAAACCCATAACATTATGAGGTAATTTAGTTCCAGCACCTAATTTGTGATTATCAACTCTAGAAAAATAATATTCTAAATTTATACCTCCTGCAACTGGCCCTAAAGGTTTCATCACTCCTGTTAAAATTTTACCATCAGGATCAATTCTGTAATCATAAGAGTTCATAAATGAACGTCTATCTAAAAACACGCCTCTTGTTAATTCTCTTCCTCCAACAATACACAGAGCGTTAGTCGCATGATTTAATTCAGGTCTAGGCTCAAAAATTGAAACGGAACGAGTTCTCACTTTCTCGTGAATTTCTTTTGCCGTTAATTTTGTATCAATAGATACCAATCTTCTAGAACGTTCTTTTGCATTGGCATCTAAAGCCTTTTCAAAAATTAATTTGTTAGCTTTATGATATTGAGTATTTATGTCCGATAATAAATCTTCGTCAAAGAAATCGATATCATCTCTAGATGTGTCATGTAAACCTCCAACAAATTGAGTTGTATCTGGTATTATAATCCCTCTTTGTGATAGTAGTTCTCGTACTTCTTTTTTGTTGGCCATATAGCACATCACACGAGAATTAACAGATCCTGGTCTGCCAGAACAGGCTCCGCAATCATAGCCAGCATAATGCGGATTATTAACGCTACTGGAGCCATGCCCCACGATATAAACTAATGGAGCAAAGTTTTTTACTAATCCTATACTTTTTAATTGAGCTTCAACACGGGTAGCCATTTCCTCAATCGTAAAGCCAATTTGTAAACCGTTTTCAGTGTCATTAGGATTTGTATTTTCAATAGTTAATTTCGAAAATTTATCCATTTGATTAAATGAATGGGCTGTTGCAGGGCTCATTGTAGGCCTGAAAATATTAAAGAATAACTTAATAGCTGACCAAAAACCTAGAGTTTGAGAAATTAACCAGCCTCTCAATAAAGAATGTGTTTGGTCATTAAAATGGATGTCTTTTTTTCTGACGTTTTTTGTGTCAATTTCTTTTATAAGGTATTTTGGAGTAACTGGAGCAGGGCATAGTTTACTGTAAAATTTACCATGTTCTGGTTTAAAATAAAATTCAACTCCAAAAAAACCAGGAGTACCAAATGTTTCACTATTAGGATCATTATTTTCAATGTGTCTTCTGATAGAACCTTCTCGGTCATCCATACAAAACATTGCCTGAAATGATTTTTGTGTTTGTTTTTTAGGTTCTGAAGTATTGAGTTTAATGCCAGTTAAAACGCCATCGTAATAACTCCATTCAAATGCACTTTGCCAAATAGATAAAACTTCGTTTAATTCTGTTGCTTCAACATTGGCAAATAAATCAATAGGTTGTTCGTTTAATTTTACGGATAAAGGAGCCCAGTTTTCACCAAATTTATTATCAAGTGTATCTATTTCTAGAAGAGATTCTAGTATAATTAATTCTTTAATTGATATTTTTTTTGGATCTAATAGTGTATTTGGTTGGTCCTCAATAGCTGATACCATGCCGCTCCATCCCTGATGAGCAAATTGTTGATCAAAAATATATTGTTTATATAAATTCTCATCTCCAACTAAAATATGAAGAACATCACTAATTTCAGGTCGAGAGTTTAAAAATAATGTTCGAACCCTTTCTGATTTGAAAATGCTGATTGAACTTGTTTTTTCAATTTCTCTTAATGAAGTTAAAAAACCTTTTTCATGAACAGGAAATTTCCAAATTGAAATACCTTGATCTAAATAACTGCAAAGTATTCTAAATAATTTTGGATGAGTAACAGAGTCAAGATTTACGTGGTATTGAGATTTCCAATGAGAGCGAAGATTGCCAATACGAGCACTAATAGAGACATCGTAATCTTGTTTTAATAATTTATTTAACCACTCTGAAAGATGAGAAGCTCCTTTTCTTTCAGTAATAATTCTTTCAAGGTTTTCTTTTCTTATTTTTCCAGACGCATATAAATTTCTGTATTCGTCTAAAGATAATGAAACCTTATACCCAAACATTTTTTCAGCTCTTCTAATGGCCTTATCCCATTTTAAATTTTGAAAAGCATGTAATGTATTGTGATGAATAAAATCTTTTAATGGAGCTTGAGCTGGCAAATAATGTTTTAAGTCATGAAGAATTTCATGTTCATTATAACCAATGTGATGAGTATTCATAATTTTTAGTTTTTAATAAAACTTAATGTGTCTTTAAAATGATACTTGGTATTGCAATACAACTTGTCCTCTTCTTGCACTTTTTGTTTCATGAATTTCTCCCGAAGTTGTATTTGTGTTAAATATAGGACGACTTTGATAATCTAACGATATCTTAGAGTTTTGTCCGGCAATTATCCAATTTAAACCAATGTCATAAATTAGTACAGGGTCTTTTAATTTTTGGTACATCGCATAAGAACCAGAAACATATGGTTGTAAGGTACCCTGCTTGCCTAATAAATCTTTTTTAAATAAATATGCTGCCTGACCATATACCACTTGACCAGTGCCTATTAATGGCGCGGCATTACCAGCTCCATTAAAACTTGATGAGCCAATGGTTCCATTTGCGGTATTCATAGCACCTGCATTTCTAATATAGTTAGGGCCAAAATCATAATTTAAAAAAGCCGCATAGGCAGTAATTGCATTTTGTTTTTCTTTATTAATATAAGAATCATAAAAAACATCAAATGCAAATTGTTGCATAGGCGTAGAAATGGTATCTAAGTTAGCATTTCTATACCACATAGCATCTTTTTGATAAGTAAAACCACCACCAATATTCAATACGTGTTTTTTCCCTAAATAAGAACCAGCGCTGTAAGGAAGTAAATTACTTTCTTTATCAAAAAATTGCCATTTTACATATCCTTGATATTGCATTTCAGGTGCTTTAGTTGAAAAGTAAGCGGTGTTAGAAGGAGATGTTGCTGATAAGGCAGATACCGCAGCTCCAGTAGGAATAGTGGTTGTTGTTTGAACAGGGAATGGATTGGCTGCTGCGAAACGATAATCTAATCCTCCAATTTGTCCTTTTGCATACACTCCTAATTTTCTTACAAATTGGTCACTGATATCATTTGTTGTTTCTTCTATAGTGGGTAAATCCATCCCTAAAATATTTCCAACTCCCGAGGAAGTGTATCTACATGTTCCATTCCATCCATTTAATCCGCCACCAAGTGTAAAATAGTTTTTGTAGATTTTATATTCAGCAGTAACATCGTGTAAAAATAATCCCGGTTTACGTGCCGATAAACTATTGAAGCTATTGATGCCAAACTGAGTGTAAAAGAAAACTTTCTTAGTTACCTGTCCCATAATTTGATAACGCACTCTTCTTAATCCAACATCAAAGGTTTCTTTTTTTGGAGTTCCAAATATGGCAGAGCCCGGATTGTTGTCATTATATCTAACCCAAACTTGAGCTAATCCAGTTCCTTGAACATAACGAGTACTATCATCGTTTAGATATATTTTCAATCCATCTTTAAATCGGGAACCAAGGTTCTGCGCAACTGCGTTTATTGAAATGCAGGTTGCAATAAATAAAATGATTTTTTTCATCATAATTTTTTTATAAATATGGTCTTGCCAAGTCTTAACTAAAAAACAGTAAAAAACTATGAAATAAAATACCGTGTTTTAGTAAGACTCAGCAAGGATCTTTTGAGCATTAACTCAATTTCAATATTCTTGTAGATGTAGGAGCGTGTCCTAATTGTTTGTGATTGTTAAACCCTTCTACTTTCACAGTACCAAAATTATCTTTGTAGTCTTCTACTAAGCTGTTTAAAGTAAGGATAGATGTATGGTCTACTATTTCTGCTTTACTAACATCAATGGTTACATGTTTGCCTTGAGGTAAAGAAGCAAATACTTTTTTAAATCCTAAAATGTTTGAAAACATTAATCCGCTATTAACAGACACAATGTAGTTTTCTTCATCTAATTGAGAGATGGAAACATCTGATTTAAATAGATTTTTTACAGAAGCTCCGTTTACTAAATTGATAATGATTTCTAAAACAATACCTGTACCTACACCAACCAATAAATCAGTGGCTAATGTAACAACAACCGTAGCTGTAAAAATTACAAATTGTTCTTTCCCAATATGAAACATGTGCATGAATTCTTTTGGATGAGCTAATTTAAAACCCACAAATGTTAACATTGCGGCTAACGCAGCATTTGGAATCATTTCTATTACTGGAACAGCAATTAATACCGCTAACAGTAAAAATAAACCATGAAAGAAATTTGCCCAACGAGTTTTTGCTCCATTACTAACGTTTGCCGAACTACGGGCAACTTCACTAATCATTGGTAAACCACCTAATAAACCCGATAAAGAGTTTCCAATTCCCACCGCAATTAAATCTTTATTAAAATCAGATTTACGTTTAAATGGATCTAAATTATCAATTGCTTTTGCAGTTAATAAAGATTCTAAACTTCCTATTAAAGAAAATAAAATCACATACATAATAAATTCACCAGTATGTAAGCTTAAAGCAGAAAAATCTGCATTTAAAATACCTCTACTAATAAAATCACCTTTCATAGTGAATCCACTTGTAAAGCTTTCAAAAATACTTCCAATTTTAACTAATGAGAAGTTTGAAATAGCATTATCAGTTTTAATATTTAATACAATCCCTAATGGAATAGCAACAATTAAAACAACAAGTGGCGCAGGTATTTTTTTTAATTTTTGGTGTTTAACAAAGCTCATTCCTATTAATATTAACAAACAAGCAATCCCAATTTCTGCAATATGAGCGTTTTCATGCATAATACTTTCAGGTATCATGGCCAATAATTCAAGAGGCTCTTTACCTTTTAAAAATTTAGGATCTATGCCTAACAATGTGTGTATTTGTTTAGACATGATGATAATTCCAATAGCAGCTAACATACCGTGAATAGCAGCACCAGGAAAGAAATCGGCTAATTTTCCTAATTTAAATACGCCAAATAATACTTGAACAATACCTGCAACAACAATAGCTCCTAAAGCTAAATGCCAGCCTGTATCTCCGCCTCCAAAAGCTGCTATTGCTCCTCCACAAATAGCTATTAAGCCAGCAGCAGGCCCTTTAATAGTTAAGCGTGAGCCAGCAAAAAAACTCACTGCCACACCGCCAATAATAGCTGTTACCAAGCCAAATATGGCAGGGAAATCAGATGCTTTAGCGATACCTAAACTAAGAGGTAATGCTAATAGAAATACTAAAAATCCTGATAGAGCATCTTTTGAAAAATTTTCTTTTAATCCCGCTAAACCATCAGCAGGTATATATCTTTTTTTTGTTTCTTGTTTCATAATTTTTTTGATTTTATTGTTTTGTGGGTCTTACAATGTTATTTTATAAACATTAAAGATTTAATAGGATAGAATCGGCTATTGAATATATAGCCAAAGCAACTCTTGCTAAATTAAAACAAGAGCAAACAAATAAAATCAGATACGGAAATTACAAATAGAGATATAAATAGGATTTGAAAGCTTTTCAGCTATCGTACTTGTTGTATAAGCAACAGGTTTTACTTTTTCATATTGAAAATAAGTAACAAAAAAAGGTAAAAGAAAAGATTGTGCTTGAAAATCGTTTTCTGTTTCATTTTCAGTTTCTTCAAATAAAAACTCATTATCTAAAGATGCGCCCTCTTCTTTTGGAGATATCGAAATAATTTTGGAGTGTTTTACACTGGATTTTGAAACAGATATATTTATGTTTTTGTAAGTACTAGCACTAAATGATGCTAGAAAGCAAAACAAAAAGAAAAACGCGAAGTATGTAGATTTGCTTAGTTTCATTTCCAAGAACAAAATTACAATAAAAATGGACAATTTATCATTTTAGTGTTATTTTTTAACAGGATTTATGACTTGAGTCATTGTAAGACCATAAAATAATAAGTACTTAACATTAGTTTTATACATATATATAAGGTATCATTTCTCAGTTTCATTTTCCTTTAAAGTTGGAGACCTTAATTCTACAGGATTATGTTTTTTTCTTATTTTAAGATTAATTAGTTCTACAGCAAATGAGAATGCCATCGCGAAATAAATATAACCTTTAGGGATTTCAATTTCATCTACATGTACACCTTCTACAACCAATAAAACCGCTATTAAAACCAGGAAAGAAAGTGCCAATACTTTAAAAGTAGGATGTTTATGAATAAAAGCTGAAATTTTTGGCGCAAAATAAAACATCACTGCCATGCTAATAATTACGGCTATCATCATAATAACAATATTATTCGCCATACCAATTGCAGTAACAACACCATCAATACTAAATACCATGTCAACCAAAATCATTTGTATAATGATAGATTTAAATGAAGCAGGCTTCTTTTTATCTTTTTGTAATTGCTCGTCAGGATCTTCTCCCTCCAGTTTATTGTGTATTTCTAAGGTTGAATTAACCAATAAAAACAAACCTCCAGCTAACATGATTATATCTTTTAACGCAACCGAATGATGAAATAGAACAAACAATTCTTGCTCTCCTTTTATCAAATAACCTAAAATAAATAAAAACAGTAAACGCATAATAATGCCAATTACCATCCATATTAAACCCGCTTTTTTTGTTTGATGTTTTTCTAAACGACTTAAAATAATTGAAACAAAAATAACATTATCAATACCTAATAAAATTTCCATTAGGGTTAAGGGAATAAGACTTAGTAATGATTCGGATGTAAAAATTTCTGACATGTCAATTTTTTTTAGATTCTAAAAATAGGATAAAAGTTAATTAAAGTTCAATTTTTTTAGGAAATAATAGATTGGATATTCACAAATTTTCGCTAATTATTTTGAAGATTTTTTGAAATAATTTTATTAACATTTGTTAGTAAAATCATAGAAATAAATTACCTAAAAACCCAATAAAATCGGTATATTTAAAGATTATATACTTAATAAGAAGATCTCAGAATTTATGGAAGAAAATACAGCGATTGACAAGACGAATTACGGCGCCGATAATATTCAAGTATTAGAAGGATTAGAAGCAGTTAGAAAAAGACCAGCCATGTATATTGGCGATATAGGTATTAAAGGCTTACATCATTTAGTTTATGAAGTTGTAGATAATTCAATTGACGAAGCTTTAGCTGGTCATTGCGATCAGATTACTGTTACTATTTTAGAAAGCAATGGTATTCGTGTAAAAGATAATGGTAGAGGTATTCCTACAGGTATTCATCCAAAACTAGGAGTGAGTGCATTAGAGGTTGTAATGACAGTTTTGCACGCTGGTGGTAAATTTGATAAAGATACTTATAAAGTATCTGGTGGTTTACATGGCGTTGGGGTAAGTTGCGTTAATGCATTATCAGATCCTTTAATTGCTGAAGTTCATGGTAGAGATGGTAAAATTACAATGCAGGAGTTCAGAAAAGGAATTCCTCAATACCCAGCAAAGGTAGTTGGCGACACAACGGATAGAGGTACAATTGTTACTTTTCAGCCCGATTTAAGCATTTTTACCGTTGGCGAATATAATTATGCCACTTTAGCAAATCGTATGCGTGAATTAGCCTTTTTAAATAAAGGTATTACTATTCATTTGATTGATGATCGTCAAAAAGACGAAAATGGAGTTTCATATTCAGAAACATTTCATAGCGAAGGAGGATTAAAAGAGTTTGTTCAATACATTGACGGAGGAAAAGAGAAGTTGATGGATGATGTGATTCATATTGAAGGTGAAAAAGGTGGTATACCGGTTGAAGTAGCGATGCTGTATAATAACTCTTATAGCGAGAGTATTCAAAGTTATGTGAATAACATTAATACGCACGAAGGAGGAACACATTTAGCTGGTTTCCGTAGAGGTTTAACTCGTACCTTAAAAAGTTATGCTGATAAAAATGGTTTATTAGCAAAAGTTAAATTTGAAATTAGTGGAGATGACTTTAGAGAAGGATTAACAGCTGTTGTATCTGTAAAAGTGCAAGAACCGCAATTTGAAGGACAAACAAAAACGAAGTTAGGTAATAGTGAAGTTATTGGCGCGGTTGATCAAGCAATTAGCGAAGCGTTAGGTAATTATTTAGAAGAAAATCCTAAGCAAGCCAAACTGATTGTAGATAAAGTTGTTTTGGCAGCTACAGCTCGTCATGCAGCTCGTAAGGCTCGTGAAATGGTTCAGCGTAAATCAGTGATGTCAGGTTCTGGTTTGCCAGGTAAATTAGCAGATTGTGCAAATAATGACCCAATGGCTTGCGAATTATTTTTAGTAGAGGGTGATTCGGCAGGAGGAACTGCTAAACAAGGTCGTAATCGTGATTTTCAAGCTATTTTACCTTTAAGAGGTAAAATCTTAAACGTAGAAAAAGCATTAGAATACAAAATTTACGAAAACGAAGAGATTAAAAATATTTTTACAGCATTAGGTGTTTTCCGTGGTACTAAGGAAGATGATCGTGCCTTGAATATGGATAAATTACGTTACCATAAAATTGTGATTATGTGTGATGCCGATGTTGATGGTTCTCACATTACCACATTAATTTTAACATTCTTTTATCGCCACATGAAAGAATTAGTTGAGAAAGGTCATGTTTATATTGCCGCACCTCCATTATATTTGGTGAAAAAAGGAAAAGAACAAGTATACTGTTGGAACGAAACTGATAGAGCTGAGCAAGTCAAATTATTAGGTGGAGATAAACCTGAAAGTGTAAATATTCAACGATACAAAGGTTTAGGAGAGATGAACGCTATTCAGTTATGGGAGACAACTCTTGATCCATCAACTAGAACGTTACGTCAGGTAACTATTGATAGTGCGGCAGAGGCGGATAGAGTATTTGCGATGTTAATGGGAGATGAAGTTCCACCACGCAGAGAGTTTATTGAGCAAAATGCAAAGTATGCAAAAATTGATGCGTAATCAATGTACTAATTAGTAAATTTGACAATTAGATAATGAAAAAATCTAATTTTAATTAAGATAAATTCCTCTTTTTGAAGGAGGTGCCCCTAGGGCGGAGGATGTGCTAAAAAAATAAACTAATTAATAAATTAAAAACATAAAGTAATCATGACAAAAGTCTCAGTTATCGGCGCAGGAAATGTAGGCGCAACATGTGCAGAATATATTGCACAAAGAAGAATTGCAAGTGAAGTTGTAATTTTAGATATTAAAGAAAACTTTGCAGAAGGTAAAGCATTAGATTTAATGCAAACTGCATCATTAAACGGATTCAATACTCGTATCAGCGGAAGCACAAACGATTATTCTAAAACTGCAGGTTCAGATGTAGTAGTTGTAACTTCAGGTATTCCTCGTAAACCAGGTATGACTCGTGAAGAGTTAATTGGTATCAATGCTGGCATCGTAAAGACAGTTACTGAAAATGTATTAAAGCATTCTCCTAATGCAATTATCATTATCGTATCTAACCCTATGGATACGATGACTTACTTAGCATTAAAAGGAAGCAAATTACCTAAAAACCGTATTATAGGTATGGGCGGTGCTTTAGACAGCGCACGTTTCAACTGTTATTTATCTTTAGCATTAGGTGCTCCTGCAAGTGACGTTCAAGGTGTTGTAATTGGTGGACATGGTGATACTACTATGATTCCTTTAACTCGTTTAGCTACTCATAACGGAGTTCCTGTTTCTCAAACATTAGATGCAGATACTTTGAAAAAAATTGCTGCTGATACAATGGTTGGTGGAGCTACATTAACTGGTATGTTAGGAACTTCTGCTTGGTATGCACCAGGTGCAGCAGTTGCTACAATTGTTGATGCTATCTTAAACGACCAAAAGAAATTAATTCCTTGTAGCGTATTGTTAGAAGGAGAATATGGTCAATCTGATATTTGCATGGGTGTTCCAGTAATTATTGGTAAAAACGGTTGGGAAAAAATCGTTGACTTTAAATTAAACGACGAAGAAAAAGCATTATTTGCTAAGAGTGCTGATGCAGTGAGAAGCATGAATAACGTGTTATCTACTGTAACTCCAGCTTAATTAAAAATAAGTAAATTTTTAAAAAGCCTCAAGAGAAATCTTGAGGCTTTTTGCTTAAACTAAGATTAGATATTAATATAAACTATACATACTTGAGTTTAATTATTTAATTTTAATGGATATCTTTGTAGTCAAAATTAATGTATTATGCTCAAAGTCCTTGCTTATCAATATTCTGAGAGTATAGATGTAAAATCTTTCAAGTCCGACTTTACTGCGGAGCTTAAGTACTACAGTTCTGATGAATTATTTTATCAGACAGAAGTGGGGAAATTTGTGTATGTTTTTAAGTATGGAATTATTTGTTTTTTAAACTACGATGCGATGAAAATTGCGGAATTTTTTAAACTAATGACTCAATACACTAAAAACCCTTTTGAGAATAAATTGCACGAAGAGTTTTTAATCGAAATTGATTGCAAACAAAATACATTTGGGTACAACAAAATTGAAATTATTAATGCCGATAGCGAAACGCTTCGTATTATCATGCTTAATGTTTCGCATAGTGTGGCTCTTGATTTTTATTCTGACCAAAGTGATATTTTGCTAGAAGGAACTAATCATCAAATTCAATTCCTCGAAAATGAAGGAAAATTGAATATCTCTGGTAAAAATTTGAGACGTTACATTGGTAGAACGTTAAATTTGAAAAACAAAATTTCTCAAAATTTATATATTTTCGATTCACCGCCTGAAACGTGGGAAGATGAAAATTTAAATAAAATTGATATTGGTCTCAAAAAAACATTTGATCTTCAAATACGATATCGGAATATTCACGAGGATTTACAAATCATCAAAGAAAATTTAGAGTTGTTTAAAGATTTAATGCAGTATAAAAAAAGCAACTTGTTAGAGTGGATTGTAATCCTTTTAATCTTAATAGAAGTATTAAATTTAATTATAGATAAAATTTATAATTAATTCAACTAGTTGTAATACCAATAGGTGTTTTTTTCTATTATTTAATTTTAGTATTTAATAAAAATACAGGTAAATTTACTATAGCTTTTTTTGTTTTTATTTTATTAAACAAAAAATGTACTTTAATGTTTCTATAAAAAATAGTATTTATGAATGGCCTAGTAAAAACCATCTTTCTTTTAATTTTCACTTTAATTGTTATTCCTGTAGTAACTTTTTATTTAGACGAACCATTAATGCCTTTGCAAAAAGAAGTATTACAACATTTATTATTTGGGGCTCTTGTTGTAGCATTGTTATGTTATATTGTAAGTGAACTAACAAGTAATTGCTCTCAGGTAGATAAACTATGGAGCATCATACCTATTTTTTATGTGTGGTATATGGCTTATAAAGGTTCGTTTGATAATCGCTTAGTTTTGATGGCAATTCTAGCAACTATTTGGGGAGTGCGTTTAACGTATAATTTTTCTCGTCGTGGTGCTTATAAATTGAAATTTTGGACAGGCGAAGAAGATTATCGTTGGGAAATATTACGCCAAACACCTGCCTTGAAAGGAAAACTAAAATGGTCTTTGTTTAATTTGTTTTTTATATCCTTATATCAAAACGGATTAATTTTATTATTTACACTACCCATGTTAGTGGCCTATAAAAGTATTGGGCAACCATTAACCATGATTGAATATTTTTTAGCTCTTGTATTTTTAGCTTTAGTAGTGGTAGAAACCATTGCCGACCAACAACAATGGAATTACCAAAATGAAAAACATAGGCGTTTAAAAGCTAATATAGCTCCTGAAGGTATTTACAAAAAAGGATTTACACATACTGGTTTATGGGCTATTGTGCGTCATCCCAATTATGCTTGCGAGCAAGCCATCTGGATTGTGTTTTATATATTCTCGGTTGTTGCTGCTGGACACGCTATTAATTGGAGCATGGCGGGATGTTTATTGTTATTGATTTTGTTTCAAGGCTCTTCTGATTTTTCTGAAAATATTTCTGCTTCTAAATATCCAGATTACAAAGACTATCAAAAAAACGTGGGTAGATTTTTACCTAAGTTGTTTTCTCGAAGTTAATTATACACCTGTTAGGTTTATGAGTTGTTTCTGAATACGCAATAGAAGTTTTATTAAACTTATTTTCTACTTCACATTCGTTTTCAACCCTTCAATCATTTCTACTAGTTGAATAAACTTAGATTAATCCCCTTTTTTCTCTTTTTTATTACACTTACTTTTTTATTTTTTGCATGCTATTATTATGTTCATATGATGAAACGGAAACATAGTCATACTTATGTTTAAGTATGATTTTTGTCAAATTAATCATGAATTTGAGTTTTTTGTCTATCTTAGAATAGCAAAAATATTATATGATCATTACAAAATTATTTCAACTATGGCTTTTTATACTTACATTAATAATTAGTTATAATGTAAAAGCTCAAGATTTAAAAATTAATGATGTAGTTTTACAAAACGAATACGATTCAGTAAAAGCATTATTAAATAAAAGAGATTTTAATGCAGTTGTAGATAAATCTAAAATTTTATTAAAAGAATCTCTGAAAAAGAATAATAAAGTTGCTTTAAATTTTGCCAGTCAAATTCAAGGAACTGCTTGGCAAAATTTGGGATATACTGATTCTGCAATTGTTTATCATAAAAATAGTTTAGATGGGTTTATAGCACTAAAAGATGAAAAAAATGCTTCATTTTCGAAAGTTCATTTAGGAAATGATTATTTAAATATTGCCAAATATGACATTAGCGTTAGTTATTTTTTAGAAGCTTTAAAATATTTTGAAAAAAATAAAATTGAAGAAGGGATGGCGCAGTCCTATAGTGGATTAGGTAATTTAAATTATTACCAAAATAATCCTCAAAAAGCCGAAGAATATTACACCAAAGCTATTGAAGTAAATCAAAAATTAAATAATTTAATTGCGATAGGTTATATAGAGAATAACTTAGGTTGTTTGTTCTTAAATAAACAAACTGTAGATAAGGGTATAGAGCATATAATGAAAGCTCTTGAAATATTTGAAAAATTAAATGATAAAAAAGGCATTTCAATGGTGAGTAGTGGTATTGGAAGTGGTTATTTTATTAAAAAAGAGTATGAAAAAGCTCTTCCGTATTATTTTAAATCATTGGAAATGGATAAGTCTTTAGGAACTAAAATAGGAGAGGGCCAAACACTTTTGAATATTTCGAGCTCTTATTTTTATTTAAATAAAAACAAAGAAGCTATTAAATACGCATTAGAGTCTCTTAAAATTTTCGAAGAATTAAAAGATATGGATAATGCGAGAGCAAATTATTATTCATTGTATCAGTTGTATAATAAAGAAGAAAGCTATAAAACAGCCCTGGATTATTATATAAAATATAAAATTAGTTCAGATTCATTAAATAATTTTGAGACTACCAGATTAATTGCTCAAAAAGAAATTCAATACGAATACGATAAAAAGTCTTTAGCCGATAGTGTTAAAAATATTGAAGCACAAAAAATAAAAGATGCTCAGATTGAAAATCAGAATTTACAAATTAAACAAGAACAAACACAAAGATATGCTTTGTATGGAGGGTTAGTTCTAGTTTTAATTGGAGCTGGTTTTATATACAATAGATTTAAAATAACGAATCATCAAAATAAATTAATAGAAAGGCAAAAAGAAGAAGTTGAGAGTCAAAAAAATTTGTTAGAAGAAAAAAATAAAGAAATTTTAGACAGCATAACTTATGCTAAACGTTTACAGGAGGCTATTCTTCCTCCAATTGACTATATAAATGAATTAATACCAAATAATTTTGTTTTATATAAACCTAAAGATATTGTTGCAGGAGATTTCTATTGGATGGAAAAAGTTAATAAGCATGATTCTTTTCAACAGGTTTTATTTGCTGTTGGCGATTGTACAGGTCATGGCGTTCCTGGTGCGCTGGTATCAGTTGTTTGTTCTAATGCTTTAAATAGAGCCGTTGTAGAATTTAATTTAATTGAACCAGGATTAATTTTAGATAAAACAAGAGAGTTGGTGTTAGAAACATTTTCTAAAAGCTCAACCGAAGTTAAAGACGGAATGGATATCAGTATGATATCCATTTCTAAAGACAATCAAAATAGTGAAAAATTAACAGTTAAATGGTCTGGAGCGAATAATCCTCTTTGGTATTATTCAAATAAGATTTTTAACGAAAAAAAAGCAAATAAACAGCCAATTGGAAAGGTAGATAACCCACTGCCTTTTCAAACTCATACATTAGAATTATATAAAGGTGATATTTTGTTTTTATTTACCGATGGGTTCGCCGATCAATTTGGAGGACTAAAAGGAAAGAAGTTTAAATATAAACAAATGCAAGAGGTTATTAAACAATACATTGAATTGGGTTTAGATACTACAAAAGAGCAACTTGAAAAAGCATTTTTAAATTGGAAAGCTAACTTGGAGCAAGTTGATGATGTTTGTATAGTGGCTATTCAATTATAAATTTATTCTTGTTTTTTAGCAGTTCTGCAATCTCTACTAGTTTAATAAACTCTGCTCTGTAGCCTTCATCGTCTGTCCCTTTAGCTTGTTTAGCTAAGGATATAATCTCTTTGTAATTACTTTCTCCTTTAAATTTAGAGTCTCTTAAAAGTAAGCCAAACTCGGCAACCGCACAGGTAAATTTGCAATTCTCAGAGCTGTTATTAAAGTCTGTTTTTTTATTTAATACCACATGGCTTATTAATTTTGATTGTGATTCTTTTGGCTCTTTGTATCTGAATTTGATAGTCATTACTTCATTATTAAAAGCCAAAGGAGATGCGGTTTGTTTTGGTTGCTGGTATTTTAAAGAATCGATACTCTTGATTACTTCTGATGAACCCGCAGGAATAATCTCATAAATTGCAGTTACCGTGTGTCCTGCACCTAATTCGCCTGCATCTTTTTTATCGTCATTAAAATCCTCATTATTCAATAAACGATTTTCGTAACCAACCAAACGATAGCCTTTTACAAACGCCGGATTAAATTCGAGTTGTAGTTTCACATCTTTGGCAATGGTTAATAATGTGCCACCCATTTCTTTTACCAATACTTTTTTTGCTTCTAAAATATTATCAATGTAGGCGTAGTTTCCATTTCCTTTATCTGCTAATTGTTCCATTTTAGAGTCTTTGTAATTACCCGTTCCAAAGCCTAACACGCTTAAAAACACGCCGTCTTCCCTTTGTTTTTCAATTAAACGAACTAGCTCTCCATCACCACTAACTCCTACATTAAAGTCGCCATCTGTTGCTAAAATAATTCGGTTATTTCCTTTACTAATAAAATTCTCTTTAGCTGTTTTGTAAGCTAATAGAATTCCTTCGCCACCTGCTGTTGATCCACCTGCTTGTAAATTATCTAATGCATCATAAATTTTTTCTTTGTGTTTACCTGATGTTGCAGGTAATACAATGCCCGCTGCTCCTGCATACACCACAATAGATACTTTATCTTCTTCTCTCAATTGTTCTACTAACAATCTTAATCCTGATTTTAATAGGGGTAATTTGTTTTCATCCATCATAGAACCTGAGACATCAATTAAGAAGACTAAATTATTAGTGGGTAAATTTTTTGTTTCAATTTGTTTGCCTTGTAATCCAATATGAATTAATTGATGATGTTTATTCCAAGGACAATCAGTGTATTCTGTGTTTATAGAAAATGGATGTTCGTTGCTAGGTTGAGGATAATTGTAACTAAAATAGTTTATCATTTCTTCTATTCTCACCGCATCCGGCTGAGGTAACTGATTTTGATTTAGAATTCGGCGAATATTACTATAAGAGGCTTTATCTACATCAATACTAAAAGTTGAAAGTGGATCTTTTTTCGAATCTTTAAATTCATTTTCATAAATACGGCTATACTCTTCAGTATTGTATTGAATAGGAGTGGTTCTTCCGCCTCTTATAGAAATATTTTTTTCTTTCTGTTTAAAATAGCCTTCTTTTCTTAAGCTTTTAGTCGCCATATATTGGTATTCTTCTCTTGTAACTGTTCCTGATGATTTCATATCACCATCTATTTTCGGCAAACAATAACTGATAACTTCAACTTCATCTAAACGTATGTTGTTGGTAGCTAGTTGTACATCTACTTTTGTTGAACTATTAGCATTTAATGCAATGTTTTTAATATCGTGTCTATTATACCCTACATATACTACGGATAATTTGTATTTACCAGTAGTGATATTTTTAAAACAATAGTCGCCATTCATATCAGATGTACTAACAGCTACTTTTGATGTATCGTTTTTATATAAAATGACTGAAGCAAAAGGGATTTCTTCATTTGTTTTATTGTCTGTTATTTTCCCATAAACAGAACAGTTTGTATAATTAATGGCTGATTGAGCATGGCTAATAATACTTAATAGCATTAAGAGACTGAATGAAATTTTAAACATAAGAATAGATTTTAAAGATTAATTTTCAGGGGATCTATCTATATGACGCAAATTGATTTATAATTCCATAAAAATTATTAATAAAATCTCTTTCATAATTCTGTCAGTTCGAGTAGAAAATTTTGCCTCTTTAAATTTTCGTATCGAGAACTAGTTATGCAGCCACTTCTCGATACGTTTTTTGCAGGTTCAGGCAAAAAAACACTCGAAGAGACTGCTAGCAGGGAGTTAATAAAAGGGTAGAAAAAAGGAGAAAGAGGGAGAAGTGTTACTTCAACATTTCTTTTAATTTTTCAATGGTATAATCAATTTCTTCTTTAGTAGTGTATTTACAAAAAGAGAAACGAACAGATGCACGACTAACATCAGCACCAATTCCTCTTAATACATGAGAGCCTTGATTGCTGCCGCTACTACAGGCACTGCCGCCACTTGCTGCTATACCAGCAATATCTAAGTTAAATAACAACATTTCTGCATCAGGATGAGCAGGGAAACGACAGTTTAAAACAGTGTATAAACTATTGTCACCTGTTTCACCATTAAATTCAGTACCAGGAATTTCTTTTTCTAAACGCTCTTTCATATAGTTTTTTAAACCTTTGATGTGAGCGATATGTTCATCCATTTCGGCATAACAAATTTCTAAGGCTTTTGCTAAACCAATAATTCCCTGTGTGTTTTCGGTTCCTCCACGCATGTTGCGCTCTTGTGCACCTCCATGAATCATTGGTTGAATTTTGATAGTGTGATTTACATATAAAAAGCCAACACCTTTTGGACCATGGAATTTATGTGCAGCGCAAGTAACAAAATGAACTTTAATTTTTTGTAAGTCCATCGGGAAATGTCCCATGGTTTGTACAGTATCGCTATGGAAAATAGCATCGTACTTAGCACAAATTTCTCCAACTTTTTCTAAAGGTAATAATGTTCCAATTTCATTGTTAGCATGCATTAACGAAACAAATGAACGCTCGTTGTTTTTTAATAATTCTTCTAAGTGATTTAAATCAACATTTCCTTTAGCATCAACGTTTACCCAGCTTAACTTTATTTTACCTTCTTTTTCTAAAACTTGTAAAGTGTGTTCTACAGCATGGTGTTCAATTTTGCTTGTAATAGCATGTTTGATACCTAATGAATGAATACTTTGATTGATAGCCATATTGTCGGCTTCAGTTCCACCCGAAGTGAAAAATATTTCAGCAGGAGCAACATTTAATAATTTAGCTACTGTTTTACGAGCACCTTCAATTGCCGAACGTGTTTTACGGCCAAATGAGTGAATGGAAGATGGGTTTCCAAATTCCTCACGCATGTATGGTAACATGGCATCTAAAACTTTTTCGTCTAATTTGGTAGTGGCTGCGTTATCTAAGTATACTTTCATTTCTTTTTTATTTTCTAACCGCGAAGGTCGCAAAGTTTTTTCGCAAAGTCCGCAAATTGATTTTTGTTTTTTTGTCTATTATTGTATTTCTGTCAGTTCGAGCGAAGTCGAGAACTTGTTTTGCATCTCGACTTCGCTCGATGTGACAAAGAATTAATTTTTAATAATTTCTTTTATATCCTCTATTATTTTTTTAGCTAAAGCATCAGCTGTACTCATGGTTTCGCTCTCGCTATAAATTCTGATAATTGGTTCTGTATTTGATTTTCTTAAATGAACCCACTCTTTATCAAATTCTATTTTCACGCCATCAACTGTATTAACTGGTTGCTTTGCATATTTATCTTTTACGCTTACTAAAACTTTGTCAACATTTATTTCAGGAGTTAATTCTATTTTATTTTTTGAAATATGGTAGTTTGGATAAGATTTTCGCAGCATGGATGTTGTTTTTCCGAATTTAGCTAAATGAGTTAAAAAGATGGCTACGCCAACTAAAGCATCTCTTCCATAATGAATTTCTGGTAAAATTACACCGCCATTACCTTCTCCACCAATAATAGCATTGGTAGATTTCATCATGTTAACTACGTTAACTTCTCCAACAGCTGATGCTGAGTAAGAACCTCCCATTTTTTCGGTTACATCTCTTAAAGCACGTGTAGAAGATAAGTTGGAAACAGTGTTGCCTCCTTTATGATGTTGTAATACAGCATCTGCTACGGCTACTAGAGTATATTCTTCACCAAACATCTCACCATCTTCGCAAACTAGTGCCAATCGGTCAACATCGGGGTCAACACTAATACCAACATGTGATTTCGTTTTTACAACAGCCTCAGATAAATCTCTTAAATGCTCTGGCAATGGTTCAGGATTATGAGCAAAATGACCAGTTGGTTCGCAATGAATTTTATGAATGGTTTTTACGCCCAATGCTTCTAATAACATAGGAATAACAGTACCACCGCTTGAATTAACTGCATCAACCGCTACTACAAAATTGGCTTTTTTAATAGCCTCTACATCTACATAAGGTAGTTGTAATACCTTATTAATGTGTATTTGTAATAAATCCTGACGTTGTTTGTACGTGCCTAATTGATTCACATCACTATAATTAAACTCTTCTTTTTCAGCTAACTCTAAAATATATTTTCCTTCGCTATCGCTAATAAATTCACCTTTGTTGTTTAGTAATTTTAAAGCGTTCCATTGTTTTGGATTATGGCTTGCTGTTAAAATAATTCCTCCGTCGGCGTTTAATTCGGTAACCGCTACTTCAACCGTAGGGGTAGTACTTAAACCTAAATCAATGACATTAATGCCTAAGCCAACTAAGGTACCACAAACAATATTATTTACCATTTCGCCAGATAATCGGGCATCTCGGCCAATAACTACAGTTACTTTATCCTTACTGGAAGCTGAGCTTGTCGAAGCTATCCAGCTTCCATACGCAGAAGCAAATTTTACAATGTCTAAAGGGCTTAATCCATCACCTGGTTTACCACCAATGGTTCCTCTTATTCCTGATATACTTTTTATTAAGGTCACGTTATTTTTATTTATAATTACACAAATATACCATTAGCCTAAATACCTAAAAGAACTATTTTTCTACAAAATACACTATTTTTTGTTCAAAATTAAGACCTAAAATGTGTTTTTTAAGCTTAAATTTGTATTTATTAAAAGAAAGAAGTTTTTGTATGAGTGAATTTGAAGGAGATGGATTAAGCAACCAAGATTTCGAAAAAAGTTTAAAGAGATTTGAGGAAATGGTTTCTTCTGGAAATCAGCAGTTTTTTGATGCTGATGAGTTAGAAGAAATTATTGATTATTATATGCAATGGTTTAATTTAGAGTTAGCTAAAAAAGCTATCGATTATGGATTGCGTCATTATCCTTATTCATCTTCTTTAAAAATTAAGCTAGCCCAATTTTTATCATCGCAACATAAAACCCACGAAGCGCTGAACTTATTAAATGAAGTGGAGCAGGTGGAGAGTAGCAATAGCGAGTTATATATGACTCGAGGTTACATATACAGTCAAATGGGGTTGAGTGAACAAGCAGTTGAGAATTATAAAAAAGCTTTGCCTTTGTCGGAATATAAAGATGAAGTGTATGTAGCCATTGGAATTGAATTTTTAAATGATGATAAGGCAGAAGATGCTTTGTATTATTTAAAAAAAGCGATTAAAGTAAATCCTGAAAATGATGTAGCTTTAAATGAGTTATCGCTATGTTTTGAAATGACAGGTAAGAGCGAAGAAGCTATTTCGTTTTACGAAAATTATATTGAAGAAAAACCATACAACCATTTTGCTTGGTTTAATTTGGGAATTAGCTATAACCGTTTGAGTTTGTTTGAAAAAGCAATTGACGCATACGATTATGCCATTGCTATTAAAGATAATTTTTCATCTGCTTACTTTAATAAAGCTAATTCATTAGCGCAATTAGATAGATATTTGGAGGCGATTGAAGTTTATAAAGAAACGTTTAAACACGAGGAGCCAGATGCAAATACGTATTATTATATTGGAGAGTGTTACGAAAATTTAAATCAATACGAAGAGGCATTAGTAAACTACAATAGAGCCATTAAATTAGATCCAGCTCATGCCGATGCATGGTTAGGAATTGGTATCGTCTTAGATTATCAAAATAGAATAACCGAGAGTATTCACTACATTAAAAAAGCCATTGAAATTAACCCTAACATGCCTGATTATTGGTATGTGTTTGGTGAAGTACAACATAAATTAGGTTTTTTAGAAGAAGCCGCAGCTGCTTATCAACGTGTCATAGAATTAGGTTACGAGGAATTTGATATTTATATTGATTATGCAAAACTATTGCATGATGCAGAATATTATAAAGACTGCGAAAAAGTGTTAGCAGAAGGCATTCAAAAATTTCCAGATGCACCAGAACTGTATTACCGTATGAGTGGTTTGCAAATGGAGCTAGGAAGAAAACAAGAAGGTTTAGTGTTTTTAGAAAATGCATTAGAAATGGATTATGACAAACACTCCGACCTATTAGAATATTTACCCATATTAGAAACAGATGTTGCAGTAATGCAATTGATACAATCATTTAAAAATAAACCGTTATGAACTTAAAAACAGCATCAGATTACAATGTAGCATTATCACACTTACCAGAACGCACGATGAAACCAAGAAGTCGTGGTTTAACTATGGTAATGGATAAAGGCATTTCATTAAGACACGCTGAAGATTTTGTGGAAAGCTACGCAGATTATGTTGACTTTGTGAAGTTAGGATTTGGAACATCAGTAATGTCTAAAAATGTAAAAGAAAAAATTAAATTATATAAGCAAGCAGGAATTAAAACGTATTTGGGAGGTACTTTATTTGAGGCATTTGTTGCTAGAGGTAAATTCGATGATTATCAAAAATTTATTGATTCTTATGGATTAGATACAGCAGAGGTAAGTGACGGTAGTATAAACATGGACCATGATAGTAAATGTAAATTTATTAATACCTTATCAAAAAACTTCACTGTATTATCAGAAGTAGGCTCTAAAGAAGAAGGGATTATTATTCATCCAGCAAAATGGACGAGTATGATGAAAGCAGAGTTAGAAGCGGGTTCCTTTAAAGTAATTGCTGAAGCAAGAGAAAGTGGCACGGTAGGTATTTTTCATAAAAACGGCAGTGCACACTCTATGTTAATTACGCGTATTACCAGTAAAATTAAAGTAGAAGATATTATTTGGGAAACTCCACAAAAATCTCAACAAGTATATTTTATTAATTTATTTGGAGCAAATGTGAATGTAGGTAATATTAGTGTAGATGATGTGATTCCTTTAGAAACATTACGTATTGGATTACGTGGAGATACATTTTTTAATTATTTACCAGAAGGAACTAAAGACAAAACATTTTAATAAAATTAAATTATTCCCCTCAGGAGTAATCAGAGGGAGGAATTTTCTAAAGTAAAAAATAAAAAACATGAAAGAAATAACAGTACAAGAATTGAAACAATTAATTGATGAAAAAAAAGATTTTCAGTTAATTGATGTAAGAGAAGAATATGAGTTTGATGAAGCAAACATCAACGGTCAGTTAATTCCTATGGGAGAAGTGATGGATAACATTGATAAAATATCAAGAGACAAACAAGTAGTGGTTCATTGCCGCAGTGGAAAACGCAGTGCTACAGTAATTAATGCTTTAGAAAGTCAACATGGATTTACAAACCTATATAATTTAAAAGGCGGTATCTTAGCGTATATCGACGAGATAGGACTTTAAATAGTTTTGAGTGATGAGTTATTAGTTTTTAATACGTCACGCAAACTATTAATCGCTTAACACTTAAAACTAAAAACTTTTTTGTATGATTGAATTATTTAAACACATTTTACATTTAGATTTTGACTGGTTATTTGCCAATTTTGGAACTGCAATTTATGTGGTTCTATTTCTTGTGATATTTATTGAAACAGGTTTAGTAGCCATGCCTTTTTTACCTGGCGATTCATTATTATTTACAGCTGGTTTATTTGCACGTACAGGACATTTAAATATGTCATACTTATTAATTTTATTATTTGTAGCTGCAGTGTTAGGAGACAATTGTAACTATTGGATAGGAAGAAAAATAGGGATTAAAATTTTCGACATCAAACTAAAGGGTAGGGTATTGGTTAAAAAAGAATACTTAGATAAAACCCATTTGTTTTTTGAAAAACATGGCACTAAAGCCATTATCATGGCGCGATTCGTACCATTTGTAAGAACTTTTGCCCCTTTTGCAGCTGGCATTGGAGAAATGAATTACAAAAAATATTTAGCTTACGATGTATTAGGAGGAGCTTTATGGATTGGTGGTTTAACCACAGCAGGATATCTATTAGGAGAAGTAGAGATTATTAGAAAGCATATTGATTTAGTTTGCTTAGGTATTATTGGCTTATCTGTATTACCAATAATTATTACGGCATTGAAGAATAAAATGGCTAAGTAAAATAGAGTTTTATGAAATAAAAAAGGAGCAACTATGTTGCTCCTTTTTTTTGTACCTATTATTAAAAATTATATCTCTGTATTATTTGCTAGCCTTGCTCTTTTGTCTAAAGGTATATGCATAGCCAATAGTTATCATATAGTCGGGACGTCTTTCATAGTCCTTATAGTTTCTATAATAAATCTCTCTTCTCACACTCCCAATATATAAATTAAGATGGAGACAATTGTGTTTTATGAATTCATAAGTAGCACCTGTATTAAAAAAAAGATTAATTTGAGGTTCATCTTGTGGTATAAAAAGTTCATACTTTTCGTTTTTTGTTGGAAAATATCCTCTAGCACCAAGGCCAACATGTCCTATTAATTTAAAGTCAGGGTGAGATTGGATCCCTAAAAATAAGATCGTTTGACTCGTATGTTTATATTCATAGGTGCTTTTTGGCGTATACACATAATTTAATTTTGTATACAATAATTTATAATTATAGCTATAAAATCCTTCGTACTTAAGTTCATCAAAACCTTCTACTTGCCCAATGCCTCCGCCAAATTGATGAACTTGCGCGGTTATTTTTAAAGTAGATAGAATACTTATAATGAATAGAATTTTCTTCATTTACCTTAACAATAATAAATAAAAAAACTTAATTTTTAGATTATATGTATTAAAAATAGAACATTTAAAATAATTTAGTGTAAATTCAGTATATTCATAGTCTTATTTTTTTGTTGTGCAAATTTCTGTTATTGAACTAGACTTCCATCATGATTCTTTAGATGGTATTTTGAAAATATTTCAGAATACGGAACTTCGTATTAATGTTTTCACTACTTCTAAGAATATTAAACTACTAAAAGATATAGCATACTCTAGCAATATTAGATTTCATGAATATACGGGAGGTAGTAAATATTTTTTTTTAAAAAAACATAATGAATTATTAAACTCATCTAATCTTATTTTTATTAATACAATCGCCAATGATTTTGGCGCTTATTTAGCAATCGATAAACGCAATACAATTGTTTTAAGGATTCATAACGTTAATAAACAGTTTCAGCCATTAAAGAATATTTTCATGCCTAAAACGCTATTTTTTGCATGGAAAACGTTGTCGTATATTCTAAGGCAAATTGTAGTGAAAGGATTTTTATGGTTTAGGCCTATATTGAATCAACGAGTTTCTTATTTTACTTTTCCTGATAGTAGTATTACGGATTATGTTAAGCAAAACCATTTTATTAATAAGAACAAAATAATTGAACCAATTCCCTTAAAAATATTTATTGAAAACGATACTTCTTTTGCAGATTATAAGGATGTGTTGAATATCACAATTATTGGAGCTATTGATCAAAGGAGAAGACAATATGAACAAACAATTGAGGCAATGACATCATTGTTTAAATTAGAAAATCCGCCTTCAATTCATTTAACTATTTTAGGAAAATGTACTAGCGTTTATGGAAATGAAGTTATAGGGAAATTAAAAAACATTACACATCCAAAATTCAAGTTAACAACATTTAATAAGCAGGTTCCTGAAACAGAATTTGTTAATTGCATAAAAGAAACTCATTTGATTCTAAGCCCAATTACCGAAAATGCAACCACCGACATTTTTAAAGAAGTTTATGGCAAAACGAAAACGACTGGTAGTATTTTAGATTTTTTAAAATTTGGAAAAGTTACCTTAGTTCCAAATCATTACACGCCACCAACTGAGTTGTTGGATTATGTCATTAAATACAATAATTCTAAGCATTTAGAGGCTATTATTTTGGATTTAATAAAGGATAATAAGATAAATATACTGAATCAAAAATCTTTACAATATGTTAGGGAAAACTACTCTCAAGAGTCTGTTTTAAAGAAAACATTGTCTATTTTTACGTCTATAATTAAACATGAGCAAAACCCTAAATAACTTAAAGCAAAAGGTATATTATTCTGCTACAATTTTATTTCCGTCTTTTTATAAAAAAAGATTTTTTTCTAATCTCCATAAAGCCTTTTCTAATTCTGAACATTGTGGTTTACTTCCCGAAAAGGAATTATTGGTGCTTTTTTATTTATTAAAAGATAATCATGTGGCGGTTGATGTTGGCGCAAATAATGGTGCTTATTGCTATTTTTTTAAAGAGATAAAGAAAGCAAAAACGGTTTACGCTTTTGAACCACTTCCTAACCTATATAAGAAATTAACTATTTGGTTTAAAAACATAGAATTATTTAATTTAGCTCTCAGTAATAAAAAAGAAGTCGCTAAGATTCATATTCCAATTATAGATGACAAATTATATGAATCAAGAGCCAAATTGGATGATTTAAAGGAAGTAAATGAAACTGGATTTAAAGAGATTGAAATTAATATTGATACCTTAGATCATATTTTAGAGCCTAAAAAGATAAACCAATTAGACATTATTAAAATTGATATTGAAGGACATGAATTAAAAGCTATTGTAGGAGCTGTTAAATCTATTAATACATTTAATCCTTATTTGCTAGTTGAAATCGAAAGCAGGCATCATAATAATTCCATACTAGAACCGGTTGAATACATTTGTAGTTTAAATTATAAAGCGTTCTTTTTTAATTTTAAATCTAAAAGCTTGGAGCCGTTTTCTAATTATAATGTTGTAGAAATGCAGAATGTTAAAAATCAAAACACCTTTAATTACATCAATAACTTTTTGTTTGTTCCTTTAGAGAAGATAGGTGAAGTAGAAAAGGTGAATCAACAAATTTTAAACTATTTTAATAAAAACTAAAATTGTTCTATTTGATGCTAGTTTATGTAAACTAACTCAAGGATGAATAAAAATATTAATCGAAAAAATATGAAAAATGCCTTTATTAATTTTCTTAAAGCTTGTTTTGATTCAAAATCGGGACAACGTTTTTTAGAAAAAGTACATTTATTAGTTCTTTATCTTCAAAACTATGGTTTATCTGGGGAGTGCGATTCTAGCGGAGAAGTTAATGCTTTAAAAAAGGCTTCAGAACAACTTAACAAAAAAAGTAAGATTTTAGTATTTGATATTGGTGCTAATATTGGAAAATATGCTACTAATTTCACTAAGCTATTAACTACAAAATATACTATTCATTGTTTTGAGCCCTCTCCTAATACTTTTAAAATTTTAAAAGAAAATACTAAAGGTGATTCAAACATTATCCCTCATTGTTTAGGAATGGGAAATGAGGAAACGGAGAGCATATTATTTTCGAATGAATTAACGAATACTCATTCCTCTCTCATCCAAAGAGACATGTCTCATTGGGATGAAAGTTATAATTTGAAAAATAAAGAAACGGTTTCTATAACAACCTTAGATAGCTTTTGCTCAAAAAATAATATCGATTTTATTGATTTTATGAAAATTGATATTGAGGGGTATGAATGGAACTTCTTTAAAGGGGCTAAAAACACGTTAGATGCTAAAAAAATTGGAATGATTCAGTTTGAATTAGGTGTAGGAGCGGTAGATGGTAAGTATTTCTTTAAAGATGTGTTTTATTTATTGAATAAAAATTATCGTATTTATAGAATTACAAAAAATAATTTATACGAAATCGTAAAGTATAAAGAACAATATGAGATTTTCTTAACTACTAATTATTTAGCCATTTTAAGATAAACGTGGGAGTAATAAAGAGACAAGGAATTAAAAATATTTTTATTACTTATATAGGAGTAATAATAGGAGCTGTTAGCGCCATTTTTCTTCAACCTGCTTTTTTAACTTCAACTGAATTAGGATTCACAAGGAATTTATATAACTTTTCTTTTTTATTAAGCATTGCATTGCCTTTGGGATTACCCAATATTATATTGAGATTTTTTCCTCAGTATAAAGAAGGAAATGATTTGAAAAAATATTTTTTCGGTTTTATATTATTTTATTTTTTAATAGCTAGTGTCGTTTCATTAAGTGTTTTCTTAATTTTTAAAACAAGTATTATTGATCTATATAAAACAGATTCAGAATTATTTATTTCTTATTTTTTCTGTGTAATTCCGTATTCTTTGATTATTGCTTTAAATTCATCTATTACATGTTACAGTCAGGCAGTTTTCAAATCAACAGTTCCTTCGTTTTTAAATGATGTGTTCTCTAGGGTACTAGTAGTTTTAATAACTGTATTGTATTATTATAAAATAATTTCATTCGACCAATATGTAATGTTTTTTGTCTTGATTTATTTTTTAGTAACCATTATATTGGTAATGTATTTAAAACAGTTTGATTTAATTTCATTTAAAATAAAGCGAAGTGTATTTAGTCAAATTGAATTAAAGAAAGTAGTATCCTACGGTCTTATTTTATGTGTTATATCTTTTACGTCTTACGGATTGAAAAGTATAGATGCTATTTTTTTAGGAATTTCTTCATTAAGTAATGTTGCTGTATATTCAACTGCTGTGTTTTTGGCAATGTTTATTGAAGTGCCACTAGGGTCGATCGAACGAATTAGTCATTCTAAAATTGCAGATAATTTCTCGAAAGGCAATTATACTGAAATGGAAAAAATTTATTCGGAATCAGTTAAATATCTTTTAATATTTGGAGGTTTTATATTTTTGGGAATTAATGCTTGTTCAAAATACATTTTCGAATTTTTACCAGAAGAATATTCTCAATCTATTCATCTTGTAATGATATTAAGTCTGGGTTGTTTAGTGAATGTTTCTACAGGAGTTAACAATGCCATTTTGTTTTATACAAATCATTTTAAAATGGGGGGGATTTTGTTAGTGTTGGCGTTTACACTCACTGTTATTTTAGACATGTTATTTATACCTTCCTATGGAATGACAGCAGCCGCAATTATTACAGCAACTGTTTCTGTTATTTATAATGTCGCTAAATTTTTAATGATTTATAAAGAATTTGGTTTTCAACCATATAATATTAAATCTCTAAAAATATTTACAATCATTTTATTGGGGTTTGTTATAACTTTATTTTTGCCTAGTTTAAGTCATATGACAGTTTTTAATATTTTAATTAATGGTTCCATTATTTCTTTAATATATATCTATCTGATTTACCGAATAAATGTTATTCCTGAAATTTTTGAATCGATTAAAACGAAGTTTGTAAAATAGTAAATGAAAAAAGTTCTTATCATAACCTATTATTGGCCACCAACTGGTGGAGCAGGAGTGCAGCGTTGGCTTAAGTTTAGTAAATACTTTCGGAAATTTGGTTGGGAACCTATTATTTATACTCCTTCTAATCCTGATTTTCCGATTAATGACGAAACTCTATTAAAAGATATTCCTGCTGATTTAACCGTTTTGAAAACTCAAATTACAGAACCTTATGATATTTATCGTAAGATTATGGGCAAGAAAAAAACTGAGACGGTAAATCAAGGTTTTTTATCCGAAGGAAAGGAAAATACATTGATGCAATCAGCTATGATTTGGGTGCGCGGTAATTTCTTTATTCCTGATGCACGTAAATTTTGGATTAAACCGTCTATTTCTTATTTATCAGATTACGTTAAGCAGCACAAAATTGATGCAGTCATAAGTACTGGTCCTCCTCATAGCATGCATTTGATTGCTATGGGGTTAAAACAAAAATTTAAATTGCCATGGATTGCCGATTTTAGAGATCCTTGGACTCAAATTGATTTTTATAGTCAGCTGAAGTTGTCATCATGGGCTGATAACAAACATAAGAAATTAGAACGTGAGGTATTAACTATTGCCAATAAAGTGGTAACGGTTAGCCCAACATGTGGTACAGATCTTGAAAAATTAGGGAATCGAAAGGTAGATGTTATTACTAATGGTTTTGATACGGATGATTTTATTTTTGACAAAGATTTAAAAATATTAGATGGGTTTTTATTTCATCATATAGGAGCTTTAAATAAAGATCGTAATCCTTATACACTTTGGAAGGTATTAGGTGATTTGAGTAAAGAACATGCTGATTTAAAAAGAGATTTAATCATTAAGTTTACAGGGAAAACAGATGTTATTGCGTTTGAGGGTTTAAAGCAAAATGGTATTCTTGACAATGCTCAAAAAACAGATTATCTTCCACATAGCGAAGTTGTAAAATTAATGGCTCAGTCACCGATTTTATTATTACCATTAAATAATACACCAAACAATGGTGGCGTATTATCTGGGAAATTATTCGAATATTTAGCTGCTAAGCGACCTATTTTTGGGATTGGATTACCAGATGCAGATGCAGCAGCTATTTTAAAAAGTACTCAAGCCGGAATAATGGTTCACTTTGATGATTATGAAGGAACAAAAAAAGCGGTGTTAGATTTATACCAAAAATATAAATCTAATCAACTTTCAATTAACTCTTCATCTATCGATAAATACTCCAGAGAAAACTGCGCGAAGGATTATGCTTTTCTTTTAAATGAGATTGCTAATTAGTATCTTTTAATTTTTTACCTCATCGCTACTAAGTTCCTGATGGGTTAAAAACACAGATAATGACAAGTTTACATAGCAGGAAGCGGCGCTTCCTGCTATGTTTTCTAATCTATCTATCATTTTATTTTCCCTATATTTTCTGGTAAAAAATCTAAGTATATGTTTTTTATAAATTATAAAAACAGAACATAGCTTTTACTATAACTAATTTAAATGTCATTCTATTATTTTCTATGTGACCATGTGGTTTATTAAGAATGAGTAATTTCTATTTCTTTTCTTTCAAATTAATATTTAAAGGAATCGTTAATTTAAAACTGATATTTCTTCCCATATTATAAATTCCTGAACGACCAGAGCCGTTATTAGGGTAATTGTCAAAATACTTTAATCGGCTCATGTTCGATTGATAAGCAACATCTGTTAAATTTGTAACAAAAATGCCAATAGTACAAATTGTAACTTCTTTTTTAGTACAAATATCTGTTCCAAATCCCACGTCAAATAAGGTGTAGCCAGGTGTCTTTGTTTCTGTATTATCAGCTAGTAAAACTCTGTTTTGTGTAGCATAGTATTGCATCCCTATTTTGATATATGTATGATGAAAACAGTATAATTTTTTTTCGAATTCGGCTCTTAGCTCAGAATTTGTATGTAATGGAGGAATAAAAGGTAAATATTTATTACTGTCGTTTATAATGGCTCCATTTCCTCCTTTATTCATGGCATAAACCATTGAAATTGAATTTTCAAAATGCAACCAATCTAAGGGATGAGGATGAATATCAATTCTGGCTTCGCCTCCATAAAGCTGAGCTTTGGTTTGTTTAAATTTATATACACTGTAATTGTTACCTGCCTCAGTGTAAATAGAATCACCTCCATTTAAGCTTAGTAATTTTTGATTGAAAATATAATTATCAATATCGTTGTTAAATAATTCAATACTTCCTGATATATGCTGACTGTCAAAAAACACTCCTATATCTTCTTGTAGAGAAAATTCAGGATTAAAGTTCTCGTCTCCTAATTGTTGAAAGCCTGTTCCTGGATGAACACCTTTTGCAGAAATCTCAGAAATATTAGGAGCTCTGAAGCCTCGAGCGATGTTGGCTTTAACTAATAATTTTTCTGTTATATTGTATGTAAGCCCAACACTACCAGAAAAACCTTGAAATGTATGCTTGTAGTTGCTGAAAATTTTTGTTGCACCAGTTGTGTCTGTTGTGCTTGAAGCAAAACCATTTACTGAATTTGTAATTGTGTATAAAGAACTATTACTAAACGAACGATTGTCATACCTTGCACCAGCTGCTATATCTAGTTTCTTGATTTGTTTTTTGATATATAAAAATGGTCCAAAGTCAAATAATGTATAATTAGGAATCACAAACTCAGTTCCTTTTGTGACATCATTGGTTTGATACATTCCATTTATTCCAATAGTTGATTCCCAACCCTTTTTTTCTGGAAAATAAAACTTAACATCATAAGTAGCTGTTTGCATTTTTAAGTATAACCCAGCTATTTCAGGGTTTTGTGGATGAGCAAATTCTCTTCTCACATTTTGTTGGTATCCAAGCTTTAATGCTAATTTGCTTTGTTTAATAAAAAAATGGTTGCTTGAAAATAATCTATAGTGTTGTACACGCTGATGAATAGGAGAGATAGAATAAGAGTTTAATTCTTCGTTTGTTACAATTGGTCTAATTGTATCGTCCTCTGTAATTTGTTTTGTAAATTTTCTGGTTAATGAATCTCTGCTTCCATCAGGAATTTCTTGTAAATTATCATACAAACTAAAATTCAGATGAGAGTATCCCCATTTTCTATTAAGACCTATGTAGGCGTTTATATCTTTTTCTTTGTATCCCGTATTATAAACTTTACCATCGTATTTATTTGTATAGTTACTAGCTTCTTTAGCCGAAGCTCTTAATCCAAACACAATATGATTGATGTTTCCTGAAAAGGCAGTTGACCCAGCAAATAAACCATTATTAGTTTGATAATTAGTTTGAATGCTTCCTTTTATTGTGCCTTCGGGAGCTGTGTTTGCAGGTAATAGATTTATGACACCCGCTAAGGCATCAGAACCATATATTAAACTTGCAGGGCCTTTAACCACTTCAATTCTATCAATTAAAAATTGATCTATTTCAATTCCATGTTCATCACCCCATTGTTGTCCTTCTTGTCTGATCCCATCAAATAATGTTAATATTCTATTATATCCTAATCCTCTTATGTAAGGCTTAGATACGTTGGGTCCTGTATTTAAAACATTTACACCTGGTGTTTTACTAATGGCATCAATAATATTGGTAGAGGTATTTTCTTCCAATGTTTTTTGATCAATAGAAACCATAGGCACTGGGTTTCGCTTGATTTCAGTAGCTTTTGAAACACCCGTTACCACAACTTCATTTGCCTCAATGTGTGATTGTTCCATTTCTAAATCAATGACATTAGTTGTAGATAAATCAATTGTTTTGATAATAGTTTGATATCCAAGTAATCTAACTTGCAATAATGTTTTAATAGAAGGTAGGTTATTAATTTCAAAACTTCCATCGGCTTTTGTGACACTTGAACTTTTTAAGTCAGGGAAATATAAAATTACACCAGGTAAGGTTTCTTTTGTTTGTTTGTCTTTAATTGTACCTGTTATTTTTACCTGAGCATTTAAGGTAAAAGATAGGAGTAATGCTAAATAGCATGTGATTTTTTTGAACAACATAATTTCTCTTGAAAGAAATTTTCCCAATAAACTGTATTATTTTACAGGATCGTAACCGCTTCCACCCCAAGGATGACAACGCATTATACGTTTTAAAGCCATCCAACTTCCTTTAAATGCACCATACTTATTTACTGCATCTAAACCATATTGCGAACAAGATGGTGTAAAGCGGCATGATGGCTTTAATAAGGGGGAAATTGCATATTGATAAAAGCGGATAATCGCTAAGGGGATAAACTTCAATGTTTTGTTTTAAAAGGTTAATAACTAATTTACGTATCAAATAAATTAAGCTATTGGCGGACCTCTTAGTGGAGAAATATGATATTGAAGTATCTGAATGAACTCCTGCTTATAGATAAAAGCAGTTTCTTTAGTTTGTTTAAGTGGTAAGAAATTTAAAATAAACTTAAATACAGAGTAATAAACAGGTGTATCAAACTTTTCAAAGTTACAATCCTGCGTATTTTCTAATTCATTAACAGTATCTTCATTGGTAGATTGAATAACACCATGATGATGACCTAATAAATTGTGAATATACACCTTTGGAACAGCTGCAAATAAAACAACTGCTAACAGGCTAAGTGATAAAAATATTTTAATTTTTGTTTTCAATGTGTCAAATATACATATTATTAGATTAAAACAAATTTGAACTTAAAAAGTTTAAATTCGTTTTAACAAAAATTTTATTTTCATTTTAGCATACTACATAATTAGTTCAGAATCAAGAGTTACTATTGTTTAATGCTAAAATCCTACTTTATATGTATCATATTATTTCTTTTTATTTCATGTCGACATTATTCTCAAAGTGCTACGGATACAATAAAGCTTCCATTTGCAATCGCTAAAGAAAAACGATTATCGGATGAAGATATTGCTAATAAAAAAGAAGGGGCGTATGTAACTGGAGCGCCTGATATTAGTAGCGACCCTGTTAATGGCTTTGGCTACGGAGGAGAGGGTACATTATTTTTTAATGGAAAAAAAACAGATCCTTTTTTTGCATACACGCCTTATAGGGCTAGTTTAGGAATAGTGTTGTTTAACACAACCAGAAATCAGCGAGAGTTTATGCTAAAATTAGATTTACCTTATATTTTTAACACAAAATGGAGGTTACGGTTAGAAGGGGGCTACGAAGCAAATCCTAATTTATTATATTTTGGTCAAAACGAACAATCCTTAAATGGACTTCAGTATTATCCTAATCAAGATAGTTCTCAAAAAGTTATTAGCAATGCTTCTTACAGTAACTATGAAAATTCGCTTAAAGGCGGTAATGAATTTTATAATACCTATTTTAAAAAAGAAGCTGTTTTAAATGTGAGTGGAGAGCGGTCTTTTTTAGATGGAAAATTCAGGACATTGGTTGGTTATGAAATTGCGTATGTAGATTTTTCTTCCTTTGTGGGTAAGTCTTTTGTACAGCAAGATTATGATTTGAGAAAAATTACGGGTTTAGGAAAAGGTATTGTTACAATTGAACAGTTGGGTTTAATATGGGATACAAGAGATTTAGAAACAGACCCTAGTAATGGTGTTTTTGCTGAATTAACCAATGAACTTTCTCTAAAAGCATTAGGTTCGAAATATGATTTTAATAAAACATTTTTTCATTTTAATTTTTATAAAAAAATATTTCCCAAACAGTTTAAAAAATTAGTTTTTGCAGGTAGGGTCGCTTTTGGTTATTCAGCCTTAGATTGCCCATTTTTTGAGTATCAAGATCAATGGAGTTCAGAAGGCAGTATTGAGGGATTAGGAGGAGCTAATACTTTAAGAGGGTTTAAACAAAGTCGTTTTTTAGGGAGAGCAATGACTTTTAATAATGTAGAATTACGTTATCGTTTTGCGCAGTGTAATATATTAAAACAACATTTTGCATTTAGTGCAGTTCCATTTGTTGATGCAGGTGCTGTTTGGGATAATTTAAATAGACTAGGATATTTAAATAATTTCAGAATATCAGAAGGTTTGGGGTTAAGAATTGCTTGGAATGTGAATACAATTTTAAGATTTGATTATGCCATCTCTAAGGAGGATAAACAATTCTTTTTTAATTTATCTCATTCCTTTTAATTAAATTTACTTTAGAATCATATTATAATATAGTATCATAACTAATAACTATAAGAAAATGAAAACAACAATGATTACAGTGGCCATAACAGTATTTGCAATCAATTCTGTTAAAGCTCAAAAAGTAAAAGAAAATGAAGTTCCTAAATCGGTGCTTACATCTTTTCAAACGCACTTTAATGGCGTTAAGGCTGATGAGTGGGAAAAAGAAAAAAATGGAGATTATGAAGCGGAGTTTAAAATAAATAAAGTAGAAATGTCGGCTAATTTTTCACCAGATGGTACTTTTATTGAAAAAGAAGAAGAGATTGTAATATCTACTTTGCCAAAATCTGTTGAAGAATACATCAATAAAAACTACTTAGGTAGTAAAATTCAAGAAGCTGCTAAAATTACAGATGCTTCAGGTAAAATTACTTATGAAGCTGAAATTGAAAAAGGAAAAGAAGAAATTGAGTTGATTTTTGATGCCAATGGCCAATTTGTAAAGAAAATAACTGAGGTAAAGGATGACAAAAAGAAAGACTAATTCTTTGATGATTTAAGGAAGCCTCTCTAACCATGATATTGGTAGAGGGGCTTTTTTGTGGCCTTGCCAGGAATCGAACCTGGATCGTAGGCTTCGGAAACCCAAATACTATCCATTGTACTACAAAGCCAGTTTTATTTAACAAATATAAGTATTAAATTTATGCTCATTCATAACAATATATATTATACTAAGCTCGTTATTATCACATGTTATTTAAAAAGAGTTTTTTTGCATTATTCATATTTCTAAATTTATTTTCCTTTTCTCAGGTAAAAGTTGGTCAGTGGTTAGATCATCTGTCATACAATGATGCCAACTCTGTTGCTAGGGTTGGTGATATGGTTTATGTATCTAATGGATCAGGATTAGGAACATATAATCTATCTGACAACGAAATTAAAAAACTAACTAAAATAGAAGGATTATCCGATGTTGGTGTTTCTTTGTTGCGCAAAAATGATTACAATGACAATTTATTAGTTATTTACAATAACACTAATATTGATGTAATTAAGCCAGATGGTTCTATTATAAATGTTTCAGATATTAAAAGAAAAATTATTACTGGAAAAAAGATTATTAATGAAGTTTATTTTAATGCTAATTTCGCTTATATATCATGTGGTTTTGGGATTATTGTTTTTGATACTGATAAATTAGAAATTAAAGACACGTATTACATTGGTAATGGAACTACCACGCAAGAGGTATATCAGTTAACAAAAAATGATACGGCATTTTTTGCAGCAACTATTAATGGAATTTACTACGGTTTGGTAAATGCTAATTTAAGTAATTTCCAAAATTGGAAGTCATTAAATACAGGACTTCCATTAGGACCATACAATTCAATAGTGAATTTTAATGGTAACATTATCACGAATTATTCGCAGTATTACAAAACAGGCGCTTATAATTCGGATACTTTGTATCAGTTAACAAATACTGGTTGGCAAAAATATACCATCAATTTAAATTATACAGGTGCAACAAATTTCAAACTATACGATTATTCAAAGTATAGTAAAATGTTAATTATTGATAGAAATGGATTGTGTGACTATACTCCAGCGGGTAACAGAATAAATTACTTAACCAATTATGGTTTTGATTATGTGCATTTAAATGATGTATTCTACGATAATAGTATATTTTGGCTTGCCGATAAAATTTATGGATTAGTAAAATCTGGTGGTGCTATTTGGACTCCTAATGAACCTATCAGTATTAATGGGCCAGTAAATAATAATGTAAATGATTTAGATTGTAAAGATGGCTTTTTATACAATGCGCCTACAGATTTAGGAGGAGCATGGAATAATCAATATCAGTTTCCTACACTAAGTTCTTATAGTGATTATAATTGGAATACTATTAATAATGCAAGCTTTGATAGTATTAAAGATGTGAATTGTGTGGCAATCGATCCAAATGATAATACTCACGTATCTTATGGTAGTTGGGGAAAAGGTGTCCTTGAGATGCGAAACAACCAACGTTATAAGGTTCATAATACAACAAATAGTTCATTAAAACCCGCGTTCGGCTCGACGTACGACGCTCGTATTGGCGGTTTAGATTATGACGAAAATTCAAACCTTTGGGCAGTTGCTAGTTTAAATAATAAATTCCTGAATGTTTTATTAAAAAATGGAACTTGGATAAATTTCGATTTTTCAACTGTATCAAATGCAAATCCTAATGCTATTATGCCTATTAATCCTAATGCTGCCAAAGTATTAGTAGATAAAAATAATCAGGTTTGGGTACAGTTAGCTCGCGGTAATGGTATGGTTGTGTTTAAGCCTGGTACAAACTATTCTCAACCAAATACTTCTAATGCAAAAGTAATTTCGTCGGCTAAAGGTTCAGGCGCTCTTCCGTCATTAGATGTTAGATGTATGGCAGAAGATAACACAGGAAGTATCTGGGTTGGATCTGCCAAGGGTGTTTCTGTTTTTTATAATCCCGAAAATATTTTTAATGGGGGCAACTGGGATTCTCAGCAAATATTAATTGATCAGGATGGACAAGTAAAAATATTATTAGAAAATGATGTGATTACAACTATTTCTGTTGATGGTGTTAATAGAAAATGGATTGGCACTGAAAGTTCTGGTGTGTATTGTATATCAGCCGATGGTCAACAACAAATTTACCACTTTACAAAAGATAATAGTCCTTTGTATTCAAACTCTGTTAAGGATATTGTAAATGATGAAACTACTGGAGATGTGTTTATTGCAACCGAAGAAGGTATACAATCTTATCGAACAGCTATTATAAAAGGATTTGAAGTATATACTGATGTACACGCCTATCCAAACCCTATTCGTCCGGGCTATAGTGGCTCTGTGTATATTACAGGTTTAGTAGATGAAACTGATTTAAAAATTACAGACATTAGTGGTAATTTAGTTTGGGCTACAAAATCTCAGGGTGGCCAAGTTGAATGGAATCTTCAAACATTTAGTGGTGCAAAAGCATCAAGTGGTGTATATTTAATATACTGCGCAACGGCATCAGGCGATATGTCGGCTACAACAAAATTATTGATTGTAAATTAATGCTTTACAAAACACAGGGCATTGTTTTACAAAACATTAAATATGCCGATAAGAAAAACATTTCGAAAATTTACACCCGTGAATTAGGAATTATTTCGGTGAATGCATTTGTAGGAAGTGCCTCTAAAAATAAAATTGCACCATCATTAATACAGCCATTATCTCAGATAGAAATCGAAATTTCTTTTAAAGAAAATACCGAATTGCATAGTTTAAAAGAAGCAAAAGTATTTTATCAATATCAAACTATTCATAGTGATTTTTATAAAATATGTATTGCGCAATTCATGAATGAAATTCTTTTAAAATGTTTGAAAGAGCAAACAAAAAATTCTGATTTATTTGATTTTATTACATCGTTATTACAGTGGTTAGATAAAACTTCAAGTGGATTTAATAATATTCATGTTTATTTTTTATTTAATTTTTGCAAGTACCTTGGCTTTTATCCTTTTAATAATTATAACATACAAAATCAATATTTTAATTTGACGGAAGGGAAATTTCAAGAATATAAATTGGAGTTTCCTTTAGGTTTAGATCAGCATCAATCATTTATATTTAAAGAATTGTTTGATTATGATTTAAATTCGGATTTAGTGATTACTAAAATGAGCAGAGATACACTTATTGAAATACTGATGATGTATTATAAATACCATTTCCCTGGCTTTAAAGATTTAAAATCGTATTACGTTTTAAAAGAAACTTTAAATAATTAAAAACTAACTCCTTCAAATGATTTTATAAACGATGGTGTTTGGCTTTGATTCATAAGAAATATTTTTATTTCATCATCATCATTCGTTTTATCTTTTATATTAAAATAGTATGGTATTTTTTGAAAGGTATCATTTGTTATTAAGTATTTATCTAAAGGAAAGTAGAGTTGCTCTTCTTTACCATTACTATGTTTAATAAAACAGGCAACTACAGGACAAGGGCCGCGATGTGTTTTTAAATTTACAAAACCATAAATGTTTTGTTTTTTTATAGTTGAACCTTTAATTATTTGAGCTCCTGCATAAGGATTGATATCTGCAACCAATAATAAGCTGTACTGGTTATTCGTACTATCTAAAAAAGTTTTATTCTCATAATTTTTCGAATAAATTTCTTTAAATAATAAATTGTTTTTGGTTTGCGTTTGTTTATCAATCATTATTTGTCCCTTGCTGACATCTTGCTCCTCTTGCTGACAATATCCTAGTGAAAAAAGGAATTCAGGAGTGTTATAAAAATTTTTCCAATTATAAGTAATTGACGTTGGTTTATATACTGTTATAGAATCCCATATTTTTTGATAGTCTTTTTTATTATTTAGGTAAACATCCATTTTGATGGTTTTGTTACCTATCAATATTATTTCGTTTTTAGATATTGCTTTTGGATTTTTATGATGTCTATAGAAGCTAGAGCTTATTAATGCTATAAAACCCATATATAAAGCTAAAAAGAGTAATCTTTTATTTTTAGAGTAACATATAACTATCAAAATAAAAATAATACAAATTAAGAATACATAACTAAGAATTAATGAATTAGTAAACATCGAATTGTGATATTCTAATTCTACAATATGAGTTCCTTTATGTATTGGTGCTGACATTAAAAATCCTGCGTTCCATAGTAAAGGAGTTAGCTTGCCATCAACTCTAAGTGTCCAGCCAGTATAGTAAGATTGCTGAATGTTTACTATTAACTCTTCATTAACATCACATTCAATTACAATATGGTTAGGAGCATAATCTTTATAAGTATAAGTTGCTTGTTTATTTTGATAGTGAAATGATTTTTCAACTAATGTTTCATTAGCATTTTTATCAATCTGATATTCTGTAGCATTTGGTTTGGAGAAATAAATAAAAGGATAACTCATCAAGCTATCTTTAAGAGTTGGATATTTATCGCTTAAAATAACATAGTTTGAAAACAGAAAAGATGTCCATTCATCATTAATAATTAACTGTTTTTTGAAAGAGCCCGTATTTTTCCAAAATTCATTAATGTGTTCAAATTTCGCACTGTTACTACTTATAGGGTCTTGTGATGGAGTAGGGAAATTAGGCGTTAATTTTTTAAAGGCATTTTGATAGGTAACAGGTTTTGAAATAGAATAAGTGACGTACTGTCCGTAAATAGTAATAGTAAAGCATAATTCAATAAAAAGTAAAAAGAAAATGCGTTTAAAAAATACTTTGTAAGATTTAACACGGAGTACCAATACACAAGAAATTAAAAAAAGAAGTTGCAATATTGAATAATAAAAACCAATTTCATTTACAGAGCAATGTAAAACTAGAGCATTGAAGTTTAATTCAGTTGAGTCAAAAATTTGAAAAACTTCGATTTTTAAATAAAAATATATAGCGGATACAATAGCACCAATTCCAACAAAAGATAGAAGAGTCCATCTTAATTTAGGATTATTAAAAAATAATTTGACAGAGTAATGAAAGTTTTTAGCTAAGTAAAGTAGTAAGCAAACTACACTTATGACTCTAATTAATGCAGGAAACCTGAATAAATTAAAACCTGGTAATATATAATATAAAGCTTTTCTTACTGGAGTATAATCTCCAAAGGAGGCTAGTAAAAATAAGAATGAGAAAAAAAGTAAGGTTATTTCAAAAGCACTTTTATTTTTTTTAAATAAACTGATGATTAACAATATTAAAGGAATGATGCCGATGAAAATGTTTCTCATGGTCACATCAGTATTAAATAAAGCATCATGACCAACTGTAAATATTGGGTTTAATAATGATATTAAAGCTTGCGGCGGGAATGGATTAAACATGGCTTGTTCAACAGATAGTCCGCTCAAACGTGCCACAAATGCCTTTGATTGAAGTTGTGATATTAAAACTGGGCTTAATAAAATTATTACAGAAAGTAGCATCACCATGCCCCATCCTAAATATGGATATATAAATGGCTGTTCTTTGTTTTTAAATAATGTGTAAAGTTTTATGATGAATAGACTTATTAATACAGGCATAATCATAAAACTAAATGCCTGATAACCTAAGGTGAAAAATAAATAGATGAATATTGCACTCAACAAACTCAATTTTAAACTTGGTTTATCGAGCCATTTTAAAAAGTATAAAATAACATATGGTAGCCATACCAATCCTAAAATAGTTACTAATGATTGAGAATGTGCAGTAAACAAGCCAGATAAAATGTATATAGTGCTTATGTAAAATCCAATAAGTGGGCTTTTTGCAATGTGTTTAATTAAATAAAACATTCCTAATGCACCTATATACAAATAAGTCATATATAAGATATGAAGTGTTGTGTAATCGTATCCTTTGAGGATACCGATAATCATGACTTCAATATTCCAATTGGTGTACTGCAAATCGGCGTGTGCTGGGAATCCAAATAATTGATATGGATTCCATAATGGTAAATCACCATTTTGCAAACAGGTTCCTGCAAAATATTTAGAAGCTAAGGCAACGTCAATATTATCAAACAGTAAGGCGCTTTGAAAACAAGTAAACTGCCAGTAACCTACTAGAATAACTAATAATAAATAAAATTGAAATTTGTATTTTTCAGCCATTACTTATTATGTCGTTATTAAAATTTGAAATTGATTTATTTCAAATTTAATCTTTTTGATTGAAATCTTTTGAACGTTTAATTTTTCGTTCTTTAATATTAAATAACTCAATCATCATGGCAAAAGCTAAAGCGATGTAAGCATAATTTTTGTTTAATTCAATATGTTGCTCGTGTGGTAAAGTAGTGTTATAACTATCTAATAAGGCTTCAGCTACTAAAATACCTCCAATAACTAATAAAAATGATAAGGCAATCATTTTTATACCAGGGTTTTTATTAATAAAATCAGCAACTAAACCAGAAAATAAAATCATTAAAATCATAGAGATTACTACTGCTGATACCATGATTAGTACTACACCAGAAAGCCCAACAGCCGCTAAAATACTATCAAACGAAAACACAAAATCAATAATAATGATTTGCATGATAATAGCGTTAAAGGTCGATTTTCCTTTTTTACCAGGTCCAATTTCATCTTCATCGCCATGAATATGTTCTTGGATTTCTTGCCAAGTTTTTACTAATAAAAAGATTCCTCCGCCCAATAAAATAAGAGCTTTGCCAGATATGCCATAACCAGCAATATGAAAAAATGGTTCTTTTAAGCCAGCAATATAGCCTACAAAAAACAATAATACGGTTCTAACAACCAATGCTAATAATAAACCAATAGTTCTGGCTTTAGATTGTTTTTCTCTCGGAAGCTTATCAACAGCAATTGAAATAAAGATAATATTGTCTATCCCTAAGATGATTTCTAAGATGGTAAGGGTAAGTAATGTAACAAGTCCGTTTACAGAAAATAAACTTGATAAATCAGAAGAGAAACTGTGCATATTTTTAATTAAAACACAAATATAGGGGCTTTTTAAATGTTTACCTAAAAAATATTACAATTGATTATCAGTAAGTTAAGTAATATTTTAGTACTATGTGTTGCAAGGTACTAAATAATTCACATATCTTTGCTTCACCAAATAATAAAGATAGCATAGTACTTAAATCGTTCTTTTCTTTCTTCGTTTTTAAAACTGCAGTTTATCAATGAGGAAAGAACATTTAACAGATGTCAAACTCGCGACGTGATATCTGGTAATGAAAAAGAAAGATGTTGGAACATAAAGAATTTAAAAATTAAAAACATTACAAATGAAATCAATATTTAAAAAATCATTAATTCTAGTAGCAACAGGCTTGTTGTTTTCGATGAATATAAACGCAAAAGGAGGAGAAAATCCTAAATCTGTTTTAATTTCAGACGCCAGTAAATCAATTAAAGAGCATATTAAATTCCCTAATTTATTACTGCACTTTAATCAAGAAGAAAAAGTAAATGTGGTGTTTACGGTTAACGAAAACGGAGAGGTTAATTTAGTGGTTGCTAATACCACTAACGAAACTCTAAAAAAATCAATTGAACAACAGTTTTTTAAACTAAAGTTAAATAAGCTTAAAGCAAATAATGCTTACAGTGTAGTATTAAATTTTAAAACAATATAATTATGGTAAATTCAGAGAACACAAAAGCACAAATGCGCAAAGGTGTTCTGGAACTCTGCATACTTTCTATACTTTCTCAAGGCGATGCCTATCCAACCGAAATTATTGAGAAACTAAAAGAAACAAAGTTAGTAGTAGTAGAAGGAACGCTTTATCCGCTCTTAACCCGATTAAAAAATACAGGATTGCTTACTTATAGATGGGAAGAAAGCACCTCTGGGCCTCCACGTAAATACTATATGCTTACCGAAATAGGCACCACGTATTTAAAAGAATTACATCTATCGTGGTATGAACTCGTAGATGCTGTTAATAAAACCATTAATAAACAAGACTAAAAAAATTACAATGAATAAAACAGTAACAATAAATATAAGTGGTATCATTTTTCATATTGAAGAAGATGCTTACGAAAAGTTAAATAAATATTTAACGACTATTAGAGGCTATTTTAATAAAGCCGAAGGTGGTAACGAAATTATGAGTGATATTGAAGCGCGCATTGCCGAAATGTTACAAAGTAAAACAAGTCCCATTAAGCAAGTGGTATTAATGAGCGATGTGGATTATGTGATGGATAGTATGGGTAAACCAGAAGAGTTTGCTGGCGAGTCATCTGACAATACATCTACTGAAAATGACACTAAAGAAAACACTTACACTTATAGCGAACCAATTAAAAAACGCTTGTATCGTGATGGTGATAGTAAAGTATTAGGAGGTGTTTGTTCGGGAGTAGGAAACTATTTTGACGTAGATGCTGTTTGGTTGCGTATCGCATTATTGCTAATGTTCTTTTTTGCTGGAACAGGTTTTTTATTGTACATCATTTTATGGATTGCAATTCCTGAAGCTAAAACAACAGCCGAAAAACTAGCAATGAAAGGGGAGAAAGCGGATATTAACAATATCTCAAAAACTGTAAAAGAAGAAGCTGAACAGTTTAAAAAACGTATGGAAAAATACGGAGAAGAATTTAAAAATAGTGCTTCAAATTATAAAGATGTTCCCAGAAATTCAGTAGAGAAAGTTGTTGATTTTTTAGGAGATATTTTACTGATTTTTGGGAGAGTGTTCTTGAAATTTTTTGGAATTATTTTGGTTATTATAGGTGTTGCTTTATTCTTTTTATTATTTACATCTGTTTCTGGAATCTCATTTGCTCAAGGTAATATAGATTTTAATCAATGGATAGAACTTTTGTTTTTAGATGGTAAGGATTTTTATCTAGCAATTTTAGGTATTGTACTTTTTATAGGTGTGCCAGTAGTTGTTTTAATTTATGTAGGAGTGAAAATTTTATTTAAAATAAAATATTATAATCGTTGGGTTAATTTAGGAGCAGGAGTGACATGGTTAATTGGCTTAATATTGGTTTTATATGTTTCGTTTAAGACAGTGAGTGATTACAGTAAAACCGCAAAAGTAAGAGATAACATACCCGTAACTCCATACAATACTCTTTATCTAAAAATGAAAGAAATACCTATTAATACCCAAGAATTAAATATCAGTGATGAAGACGAAGAAGGGGAAAGAAATTACAGATCGAATAGAAGAGGAGATAATGATTATATCATTGGAACCAATAAGGGCGTTAAATATCTATTAGGTCATCCTCAATTAAATATCATAAAATCACAAACCAACGAAATTCAATTAGTAGTTGTAAAAGAAGCAAAAGGTGGAGATAAGTATACAGCTACTGAAAGAGCAAAAAATATTTCATATAATGTTTTCCAATCGGATAGCGTGTTAGAGTTTGATAACTTATTTCAAGTTGATAATGCAGATAAATTTAGAGTACAAGATATTACGGTAATTTTAAAATTGCCTGTAGGTAAAATAGTTTACCTAGATAAATCATTAGAGAATTTAATTTACGACATTGAAAACGTAACAAACACTTACGATGGAGATATGGTAAATCGTAGATGGATTATGACAGAAAATGGTTTGAAATGTTTAGACTGTGATGGGCTTGATGAAAACGAGGATGAAGAAATTAATATTGAAAAAAATGTGAAGATAGATGTAAATGGAGTAGATATTAATGCTAAAGATGCTAAGATTAAAGTGGATAGTACTGGTGTTAAAATTCATTCAAAAGAGTCGAAAGTAACTATAGATAAAAATGGAATTCATGTTGATTCTAAAGAAAAATAAATTGGTTTTAATTAAACAACATTATTAAAATCATTTTTACGCCCTAAGTGAAAACTTAGGGCGTTTTTTTTGTTTAATTAAGTTGTTAATTATTAAAGTATTAAATATGAAAGGTTTATTTGAAAACTGGATTTAATTTGTATTTTTGTTTAACTTATTAAGCAAAATAAATAAGCACTAATTTCTCAAATGAAATTGGTTTAAACAACTAAAACAAAACTGCATGAAAAAAACATTTACTTTTATTTTATCATTAGCTATTCCTTTATTTTCATTAGCTCAAACACAAATTGCAAATGGAGGATTTGAGAATTGGGAAAATACAGGCACATCAACTGAAGAACCAACTGATTTTAATTCTAACAAAACTGGTTCCTCTACGGCACAAATAGGGCCTCAAACATGTTTCAGAGATGCATCTATTTTTCATAGTGGTTCTTATTCACTTCGTTTAGAGAATAAAACTGTTCCTATTATAGGAACAGTTGTTAATGGCAATGCAACAACAGGTGTTGTAAATGCACCTTCTACAAATAAGGCAGATGGATATATTGGTACTGTAAATTATAGTACAGCATCAGATGTTAGAAGATTAGCTTTTACAGGAAGACCTGATAGTATTGTGGGATATTATCAATATACATCTGGTGGTACTGGAGAGCAAGGAAAAGTAACTGCAATTCTTCATAATAATCAATATTTTGATCCAGAAACACCAACAACTAATCATCCAGATCCTACAGCAGATAAAATTGCAAGAGCTACATTTTTAACTCCAACAGGTTCAAATGCTGTTTGGACTAGATTTTCAGCACCATTTGTTTATGCGGCTTCTGGAAATCCGTCATATATTATGATTAACATAACACCGTCAAATAATCAAATGACTACGTTTGCGGGAAGTAAAATATGGATTGATGATATTTCATTTATATATAATCCAGTATCAACTTCAGTAAAAGAAAATGATTTTACAAAAAATGTAAAAGTATATTACTTCGAAAAAAATGTTTATGTTGATTTTTTAAACAAATCTTCAGAAAACTCAACTATCGAAATTTATAATGCAACAGGTCAATTAGTGTCTACTCAACAAATTGATAATTCAGTAGTTAATACGATTGATGTTTCTAAATTAACATCTGGTATTTATATGTATAAAGTAAGTGGTAAATCTCAAGGTAAATTTGGGAAATTATTTATTGACTAATATTCTGTAATACAATTAAAAAACCCTAACCATTACGTGTTGGGGTTTTTCTTTTTTTTAATTATGATTAAAACATTTTTACTCTTATTCATCTCTGTTATTACATTTTCTGTTGTTAGTGCACAAACAGGAACAGGTGTATTAAAAGGTAATATATCAGATAAAGATACCAAAGAGCCAATTATTGGTGGTACTATTCAGTTGTTAAGCGATTTATCTAAAGGAACAGCTTCTGATATTGAGGGTAATTATGTTTTAGTTTTAGATACTGGTTATTACAAAATACTGTGTAGTTATTTGGGCTTACAAAGCGATACTTTTTCTATTAGAATTAAGGAAAATGAGATTACCCAAAAAAATATTGTTTTAAAGCAAATCGCAAAAACACTAGAAACGGTTGTTGTATCTTCTGGTAAATTTGAGCAAAAAATAGAAGAGCTTACGGTTTCAATGGAGGTTTTAAAACCTAATCTTATTGCTAATAAAAATACAACCAGTATTGAAACAGCTTTAGAACAAGTACCTGGATTAACGGTTATAGATAATGATCCTCAAATAAGAGGGGGTAGTGGTTTTACATTTGGTGTAGGAAGTCGTGTAGCAATTGTAGTGGATGGTGTGCCTTTATTGAGTGGAGACGCAGGCAGACCAGAGTGGAGTTATATCCCCGTTGAAAATATCGAACAAATTGAAGTTATTAAAGGAGCATCGTCTGTGTTATATGGCTCCTCGGCATTAAATGGAGTGATTAATATTCGCTCTGCATATCCACGAAGTAAACCAAAAACAAGTATTAATTATTCTGCGGGTCAATATAGTATACCTCAATCTCCTGCCGAAAATTGGTACAAAAGCAGAGGTAATAATTCATTCCCAGGCTTTTCAAATTTAAATTTATTCCACTCCCGAATCATTAAAAATAATTTGGATTTTGTGATTGGTGCTAATTTTAATGTAGATCAAGGGTATATAGGACCACCACCAGCTGCAAAATATATGCCTAATGATTTAAAAGAAGCCTTGCACGTTCAAGATACCATGCCTGTGTTTTCAAATAATGATATTATAAAAAAAAGAGCGAGAGTTAATGTAAATTTACGTTATAGAGCAAAGCGAATTGCAGGATTAAATTTTGGAGTTAATGCTAATTTTATGCTCAACAAAACAAACATGGTATTTGCATGGTTAGATGATTCTTTAGGATTGTATAGAGGGTATCCAGGTGCAGTTTTTTTAGAAGATCAAACCTTATTTAATGTAGACCCATTTATTAAATACACTACTAAAAATGGATTAAGTCATAGTATACAAACACGCGTGTTTCATTCTGATAATGTAATTTCAAATAATCAATCGAATAGAGGAACTATGTATTTTGGTGAATATCAAATACAAAAAAGGTTTAAAAGTATTGATTTGAATTTTATTGGAGGAACTGTAGCTAACGTCTCCTATTCAACTTCTAGATTATATGCATCAAGCGGGCAACCAAATAATAAAATTGTAAATACATCAGCTTACATTCAATTAGATAAAAAACTTTGGAGAATATTAAATTTATCTGGAGGAGTTCGTTACGAGAATTTTAAAATTAATAATTTAAAAAGTGAAGACGCTTTTATTTACAGATTTGGTGGGAATCTTCAATTAACTCGTGGTACTTTTGTTAGATCTTCTTACGGTACAGGTTTTCGTTACCCAACAATTACGGAGCGATATATTACTACTAAAGCAGGAATGTTTGGTGTATTTCCTAACCCAGATTTAAAGCCAGAAACTAGCAAAAGTTTTGAAGTTGGTATTAAACAAGGTTTTAAATTAGGAAATTGTAAGGGATATATTGATGTTGCTGCTTTTCATCAAAAATATGAAAATAATATTGAGTATCTTTTTGGCACATGGGATCCAAATGTATCAATTGTAGGATTTAAATTTGTAAATACTGGAAAATCTCAGGTTAGGGGAATAGATGCATCTATTGCTGCAACTACAGCTGAAACAAATAAACGTTTTGGTGTTTCTGCATTAATAGGCTATACATATATTGAACCTGTAAGTTTAAATCCAGATAGCGTATATGGCTATGCGAAAAATTTAGATGGAACTCAGGGTGCTGCTTTAACTTATAAAAACAGTAGTATGGATACTACTGGAAATATTTTAAAATACCGTTTTAAACATATGTTTAAGGCTGATATTGAATTTAAAATATACAAATTTAATGTAGGAGTGAGTTACAGATATTACAGTAAAATGCAAAACATAGATAAGGCCTTTGAAGGAATAGAGACATTAACTAGAGATGGTAATGCATATTTTGATGAAATTAAAGGAGTTGCTTTTTGGAAAAAACACTTAAATATTGAAATTTGGGATGCTCGTTTAAGTTACAACGTTGATAAAAAACAAAAAATATCTATTGTATGTAATAACGTTTTTAATGTTCAGTACTCGTTAAGACCTCTTAAGGTAGAATCTCCAAGAAACGTAGCTTTACAGTACGTGTTAACGTTTTAATAACGTATATTTTTAGTATTTTGTTTACTATAAGCATTTATTCTTTATTTTTGTTTATAAACAATATGTATGCAGTTATTTGCTGGTAATTTACAAGCCTTTCATGAGTTTTTTAGCCATTACTTACCAGTAAAAAATCCGGTATTAATTTTAGCATTAACCTTACTGATTATTTTATTTGCACCACTTGTTTTAAAACGTTTTCGCATTCCAGGGATCATTGGTTTAATTATAGCTGGTGTAATCATTGGGCCAAATACTCTTCATATTATCGAAAAATCAACCAGCTTTGAGTTGTTTAGTAAAACAGGTTTATTGTATATTATGTTTTTAGCGGGTCTAGAAATTGATATGCAGGAATACAAACAAAACCGAAGTAAAAGTTTGGTGTTTGGGGCATTTACTTTTTTTATTCCTATTTCCATAGGTTATTTAGTGTGTGTGTATGTGTTTGGTTTTAGTTTATGGCCAGCACTTTTATTAGCTAGTATGTTTTCTACACATACCTTATTAAGTTATCCTATTGTAAGTAACATGGGTATCGTTAAAAACAGAGCCGTGCAAATTTCGTTTGGAGGTACTATTATTACCGATAGCGCTGTTTTAATTTTGTTAGGTGTAATTACTAATGTTGTTGGTGGCGAAATTAATTCCATGTTTTGGATTCGATTAATTGTATCATTGAGTTTATTAGGGTTTGCAGTTTTATATTTATTGCCAAAAGTAAGTCGTTGGTTTTTTAGAAATATCGAAGGGCAGGGGAGTTCGCAATATATTTATGTATTAGCTGTTGTATTTATTTCTGGCTTCTTTTCAGAACTTGCTGGTGTAGAACCCATTATTGGAGCCTTTTTAGCTGGTTTAGCATTAAATCGTGTCATTCCTCATAATTCGGTGTTAATGAATCGTGTGATATTTATTGGCAATACGATTTTTATTCCCTTCTTTCTAATTAGTGCAGGTATGTTGGTTGATTTTACTTTATTTTTTAAAGGAACCAATGCTTTAATTTTTGCAGGAATTTTAAGTTTAGTAGCCTTGGTTACTAAATGGTTAGCGGCTCAGGCCACAGGTTTTATTTATAACTATACTAAGTACGAAAAACGCGTTATGTTTGGGTTAAGTGCTTCGCATGCAGCAGCCACATTAGCCGTTATAAAAGTAGGATATGATATTGGCTTGTTCGATCAAAATGTGATTAATGGAACCATTATTTTGATATTAATTACTTGTATGGTAAGTTCATTCGTCACAGAAAGAGCAGCTCGTAAAATTGCGATTACAGATAAAGAAAATACTAAAAAAATAGTTGAAAAGCCTGAGCGTATATTAATACCAGTTAGCAATCCCGAAAACATTGCTCGTTTAATTGATTTGGCTTTAATTATTAAAGATGATAAATCACCCGAACCAATTTATCCTTTATCAATTGTTGAAGAAAACGAGGATGCGGATGAAAAAATAAATGTGGTTAAAAAAGTTATTGATGGTGTGGTTGAACAAATATCATCGGGAGATAAAAAAGTACAGGTACTTAAAAAAGTTGATTTAAGTATTGTAGATGGAATTGCTCGAACAGCCAAGGCTTATAGCATATCTGATATTTTAATTAGTTGGAAAGCACAGCAAGGTACTGGAAATTTAATTTTTGGAAGTATTGCCGATAACTTACTTGTTAAAACAAAGCAATCCATTATCATTTCCAAAGTTATTCAACCATTAAATACCTATAAACGCATAGTGGTATTATTAGCGCCTAATGCGGAGTTAGAGAGTGGATTTAATTTAGTAGTTCGTAAAATCAATACTATTTTAAAACAAATGGGGAGCTCTGCTTTGGTATACGGACAAAAGAAAACTATTGATGCTTTTACATTATTAAATAAAGATAAAAAACGTGAATTTTACAATTATTTAATTGTGAATGGATTTGATGATAATGATGTGACTGAGCATGTAAAGGAAGATGATTTGTTTATCTTTTTAAGTAGCCGAAAACAAACCGTATCGTATGATTTTCACGTGGATAACATGCCTAAGCTATTAAATAAAAATAACGAGTTCACCAGCTTTATTGTGTTTTATCCAGAGTCTTTAAAGTCGTTAAGTGATTCGCAAATTACTGAAATGACCGTACCAGCTATTCAAGAAAATATTGAAAAGGTAATTCAGTTAAAAGATAAAATTAAAGATATTTTAAAGGGTGATAAGTAAGTTGATACTTTATTTTTTCGGTTCAAAGTTGATCATCCATTCAATACCAAATTTATCTCTAAACATAGCAAAATAAGAACCCCACGGGCTTTCTTCTAAAGGCATTTCTATTTGTCCACCAACAGAAAGGCCATTAAATAATTTGTCTGCCTCTTCCTTGCTCTCGGCGTTGATAGAAATTTTGCTTCGCGTTTCCATTTCATTATGTTTACCCATTTGCTCAGGAGTATCGCTGCCTAATAATAGACTGTGTTTGCCAATTGGTAAAGCAATGTGCATAATTTTTTCGGCTTCCTTTTCAAAGTTGGGTGCACCTTCAAAATCCATGTCTTTAAAACGAACAATTGTTGCAAAGTTGCCGCCAAATACAGATTTATAAAATGTAAAAGTTTCTTCAGCGTTGCCATTAAAATGAATGTAAGGATTGATGGATGCCATAATTTTTATGAGTTTATGATTTGTAATGTGTTGTAAGTTGCTATGTCTGCGAATGTGTACTTAAAGATACTCTGCTTTGTTGCTTTTGCAAAAATGAAAAACTTGTCTGCCGAAACTTTTTTGCAAAAGCTATTACCTCGTCTGTGCAAATTGGGCTTGCTTGCTGTTACCGGCTGAGCTTCCTTTTGTCATAATCGCTTTTGTCCAATTATTGATTTCTGATATGTTGAATTGCTTGCTCAATACTTGTAAGTGCAGAGGCAATTTCCGCTAGTCGGTTTGTTTATGGTTAATGTTAGTCTCTTATCAGTAACTATAAGGCATAAAAAAACTCCTTTAGTTTTTGCTAAAGGAGTTTTTATTTATATAAATAAAATTAGAAGTTACCTTTTAATTGAACGCCTTGTTCAATTTTTTGTAATGCGGTAATGTAAGCAGCAATACGCATAGATGTTTTAAAGTTAGTTGCATTGTCCCAAACGTGAGCAAAAGCAATTTCCATTTTTTCATCATGCTTAGTATTTACTTCATTCTCGCTCCAGTAGTAACCAGCTTTGTTTTGTACCCACTCAAAGTAAGATACAGTAACACCACCTGAGTTAGCCAAGATATCTGGAACTACAATAATTTTTTTGTCGTTTAACACAGCATCAGCTTCAGGCATAGTTGGTCCGTTTGCACCTTCTACAATTAGTTTAGCTTGAATGTTGTGTGCAATTTCTTCAGAAATTACATTTTGTAAAGCTGCAGGTACTAATACATCACATTTGCATGTTAAGATGTCGTTAGCGCCAATTTCAGTTCCACCAGTAAATCCTTTTAATACGCGGTTATTTTTAGCAGCAAAATCTAAAGCTGCTTTAATATCAATTCCTTTTTCGTTATAAAAAGTTGCTGTATGATCGCCAATAGCTACAATTTTAATTCCTTGTTCAGATAATAAACGTGCAGCATGAGAACCTACGTTACCAAAACCTTGCACAGCGGCTGTTACTTCTTTAGGGTTTAATCCCATTTTCTTTAAAGCAGCTAATGTATTTACCATTACACCACGTCCTGTTGCAGCATCGCGGCCTAATGAACCACCAATAACAATTGGTTTACCTGTAATTACACCTGGGCTATCTTCGCCAGTTACTTTATTAAACTCATCTAAAATCCAAGCCATCTCACGTCCGCTTGTTCCCATATCTGGAGCAGGAATATCTTTGTTAACTCCAAATACATCTTTCATACTCATCGCATAAGCGCGAGATAATCTTTCTAACTCACCAACGCTCATAGCGCGAGGGTCGCATTTAATACCGCCTTTAGCACCACCATAAGGTAAGTTTGCTACCGCACATTTAAAGCTCATCCAAGCAGCTAAAGCCATAACTTCATCTTGGTTTACATCCATTGCATAACGGATACCACCTTTAGATGGGCCTAATACCGTAGAGTGAACAACACGGTATCCTTCAAATACTTGAATTTTTCCGTTATCCATCATTACTGGTAAACTTACTTTAACTTGTTTGATAGGGCTACGTAATATAGTGGCAACGTCATCAGACATATTCATCAATTTTGCAGCTACGTCTAAGCGAGCTAATACGGCTTCGAACATAGATTCGTGAGCTGTTGCATTTGCAGTTTGTGTCGACATAATGTTTTTTGTTTTTAAATATTAAAAGTTTAGTTAGGGGAACAAATTTAGTAAAATTTATATTGTATTATATGGTTTTAGTCTAAATATCATCATAGTTTTGAACCTTAAAAAGTTGAGAAAAATGGCATTTATCTGATTAAAATCAGGTAAGCATAAACAAATGGCGCAACAAATAAAAGGCTGTCAAATCGGTCTAAAATACCACCGTGTCCTGGCATAATTCGTCCCGAATCTTTTACACTAGCTTGGCGTTTTAGCATCGATTCTACCAAATCGCCAATGGTACCAAATACACACACAATAATTGTAATTACCATCCAATGTTTTAATGGAATTTCGGGATACCAGTTGGCAATAATAAAAGAACTGCCCATGGTTAATAGAGTAGACCCAATAGAGCCCTCCCAAGTTTTTCCTGGCGAAATACGTTCGTAAAGTTTATGTTTACCAATTAAACTTCCTACCAAATAAGCACATACATCATTCATCCAAATTAATAAGATAATACCTAAAATATAATGTGGATTGTAAGGTGCAATGTCTTCAAATGGGTTTCCTGTTGGATGATTGAAGGTGAATGCTTTGTCAATACAAGTAATACTTACTAAAACTGTAAATGGTAAAACGGCGTACACTAAACCAGTGATGGTATAAGTAATATTTAAAATTGTTTTTTTGTGGTCATCAAATAAAGCAATAATAAATACAAAGAATATGAAAACTAAGATGTAGGCAAGAATATTTTCAGTTGGAAAAAACAAGCCTAAATTGGAGTTAGCCACAACGCTGTATCCAAACAAGCAAAGGCCTGCTAAATAACCTATGGGTTTGTAGGGTTTAGCTCCCAATTTTTCGGCTAATTGGTAAAATTCATATAATCCCAAAATAGAGATAACTAAAAACAAGCTGGCAAAGGTTACGAAGTTGTAGTTAATACACGTTAACAGCACAGCTACAAATACGGCAGCAGTTAAGGTTCTGGTGGTTAATGTTTTGAAGTTTAAAGCCATAAAAAAATCCCTCTCAGTAATGAGAGGGATATCATAAAAAGTTAAATTATTCAGTAATTTTAATTGCTTCGTAACATCTAACGTCGCCTGCAGTTCCTAAATACTCTGCTTCAATGGTTACTAAACCAATTTTTTTAATTTGTTCTTTACTTAAAGGTTTTGCTGGAGTCCAAGTGTCGTCTACTAATTTTAAATCAACTTCTTTGTTTAATAAAATTTGATTTAATTGTTTTTGAGTTAAAAACACACATCCGTTATCTTCTTCTTCTTCAGCAGCAATTAATATAGTGCCAATTACTTTTAATTTCGGTACGTCTGGTTTATAGGTAAATTCTAAACCATCTTGAGTATTTTGTTCTATAAATTTTATTCCTAATAAGTGAATATCTGCTGCCATAATATATTTGTTTAATAAAGGCACAATTTTAACGATAAAATCCCTCTAATCAAATAAATTAGAGGGATTTATTTCAACGTTTTTCTTTAATTATGTTAATAAAAAAACAATTATTTAGCGATGTTGATTTTTTTGATAGCATTTACTTCCGAGTTGTAAATCTTTACCACATACATTCCGCTTGTCAAATCGCTCAAATTAACAGTGTTTTGAAAATCTAATTGCCTAATGCTTTTCACCAATTGTCCGCTCACATTATAAATTTCGCATTTTAAATCGGCAGGCGTAAATTGAGTGATATTAATGTGTAATTCGCTTGAAGTAGGGTTTGGATATACATAAATATAGTCGGCAAAGTGAGTATATAAATCTTTAATACCAACTGTGCTACAACCAACAGTTGATGTTTTTAAAGCTATGCGTGATGGAGTTGTATTTAAAAACGAATACATACGTGCTTTTTGTCCTTTTGTAAATAAAGCCATACATCCATCTGCAGAGTAATCCATATAATTTTCAACCATATCTTCTGGGTCAACACTTCCCCAATAAGGGGCTTCATTAGAGCAAGAGTTAATTGTTAAATTACAATCAGATTGAGACTTTGCAGCTTGGTTAGGCGTATCGTCCACAAAATCAGTAGAGTCGCATTGGCCTGTAGAACCACCATCATCATCTGCCCAAATATGTCGCATCCCAAAGAAGTGGCCAACTTCGTGAATAGTTGTTCTTCCTAAATTGTTAGGTGCAGCGGCGGTTCCGTAACCAAAATATTCACTTTGTATTACTACACCGTCTAATGCAGGAACCTCACCCGGAAAAGTAGCATATCCTAAAACAAATGCTTGCCCAAAAATACTCATATCACATACCCAAATATTTAAATATTTGTCGTTTGGCCATGGATCATCTCCATTTGTAGCAGAACTTTTTACTTTATCCATATTTAAAATAGGATCAAAAGAAGCGCTAGATGGTGCCGATTTACGAATAATCCCAGTAGTAGGGTTTCCTTGCGGGTCTGTAGCTGCTAAACAAAATTGCATTTCAATATCTGCTCCCAAACTATCAAAAATAGCGCGTCCTGTTGGGAAATTCGGATTTTGAAGACGGTAACACTCATTTAATAATTGTATTTGACGAACCACTTGAGTATCGGGAATGTTTTGTGCGGCATTTTTATAAACTACATGAACCACAACAGGTATGGTTATAATTGTATTTGTTTTTTTAGAGATACTGGCTTTGTTTGCTGGATTTGCTAACCAATTTTTTGCCGCTAAATCGGCAGCCATAAAATTAGTATTGGCAATTTGGTTTTGTTTATGAGTTTCATAAACAGGCATTGTAGCGCATTTATTGGTAGTTTGAGCTATACTCAAACCTACAGTGATAAATGACAAACAAAAAGTAAGTAATTGTTTTTTCATAGTTTAGTTATTAGTGATTGTTTTGTGTACAGTAAATATATACAATACAAACAAAAAACAAAAGCTAAACTGATTTTTGAAAATAAAGAGAAATAAAACAAGGATTGGTTATTCTACGTGTATTTCAGGAGTAGTAAGGACGTTACTTTTGTTGCCAGCAGCATCTAATAAATAAACTACATATTTAATGTTTTTTATTTTTTTGCTGTGTCGCATTTGTTGTAAACGCACACTGATTTCGCCGCTTATTGGTTTTCCTTTATAAGAATCGGCTGGTGATTTTACAATATAACCTGTTCTTAAAGTATCATTAAACAAAGGACGGAAATACCCCATATAAATATGTTTAACAGTATCCCAATAGTAGTAAGTAACCCACAATGTTTTGGTTGAATCGCCAGCGGTAACTCCAATATCTCCATCTCCATCAGTAAATTTAACTTGCAAATCAGCCGAATCTCCTACGTAAGGATAAAAGGCTTGATAATCAATTTCAGGAGTAGTGGGATAGGAATTCTTTTTTACACACGAATAAACTAATGTACCACCAATAAGTACAAATAATAAATATGTGAAAAATGACGACTTCATAAATAATTCAGTATAAATTTACGAAAAAATAAATAAAAACAAATTGTCCTTACAAAAACATATACAAAATTTAATACGTGGGGTTAATTCATTAAATAGTTTAAATGAAGAGCTCTTTAATGAGCTTGCTATTCTGGTGTTTCAATACCAATATGAGCATAATCTCATCTATCAAAAATATGTTAGGAGTTTAAATGTAAATCCAGATACAATAATTCATTATACACAAATTCCATTTTTACCAATTGAATTTTTTAAAAGTCAAACAATAATTTGTGATGAGGTAAGTAGTGATGCGATTTGTTTTTCGAGCAGCGGAACTACCGGACAAATCACATCTAAACATTATGTAAATGATATAAGTATTTACGAAACATCTTTCGAAAAAGGTTTTGAATTATTTTATGGACATCCTTCAAATTACTGTATTTTAGCTTTACTTCCTAATTATTTAGAAAGACAAGGTTCATCACTCGTGTATATGTTTGATAAACTTATTCAGCAAAGTAAGCATAAGCAAAGTGGTTTTTATTTAAATAATTTAACAGACCTAGTAAATACAGTTAATGTATTAAAACAACAACAGCAAAAAACAATTTTATTGGGCGTAACTTATGCCTTGCTGGATTTGGCAGATATGAACGTGGAGTTATCGGATGATTTTGTGGTTATGGAAACGGGTGGAATGAAAGGAAAAAGAAAGGAAATGCTAAAAGAAGAATTGCACGTGCATTTTAATGATAAATTTAAGGTAACATCCATCCATAGCGAATATGGTATGACTGAATTATTATCTCAAGGATATTCGAAAAAAGAGGGTGTGTTTGAATGTGTGCCTTGGATGAAAATTTTAGTGAGGGATATGAACGACCCATTTGCATACAAGCCTCAAAATAAAACGGGAGGTATTAACGTGATTGACTTAGCAAATATTGATTCTTGTTCATTTATTGAAACCAAAGATTTAGGAAGAATGTTATCTCCAAAGAGTTTTGAAATATTAGGCAGATTTGATAATAGCGATTTAAGAGGGTGTAATTTAATGATACAGTAATGGCAAAGTCTCAGTCAGATTTTTTTGATCAGGTATTTCAAGTAGTAAGGCTAATACCAAAAGGCAGAGTTACCAGTTATGGAGCTATTGCTAATTATTTGGGAGCAAAGTCTTCGTCAAGAGTGGTTGGTTATGCTATGAATGCGGCGCATACTCAAAAAGAATATGTACCTGCCCACCGAGTACTCAATAGAAACGGACAATTAACGGGTAAGCATCATTTTGAAACACCTTTTTTAATGCAGGAATTACTCGAAAAAGAAAAGATAAAAGTTGTGAATGATACTGTGGTAGATTTAAAAAAACATTACTGGGATCCAACCATTGAGTTGGCATTATGAAGATATAAGGTGTTTGTTTTATCATTTAATTCATTAAACCCCATAAAAAATCCCTTTTCCTACATTAAAAAAACAATATATTTGTTTTCTGCCTTATGCAACAAAAGAAATTCGTTACAAATATTGCGTTTTTAATAGTCCTTAATTTATTAATTAAGCCTTTTTGGCCTTTAGGGATAGAGCCTGCAGTTCAAAATGCGGTAGGTAATGCTTCTTATGGCGAATATGCCATTTTATTTAATTTTTCCTTTTTATTAAATATCATTTTAGATTTTGGTGTTACTCAGTTCAATAATAAAAATATTGCCCAAAATAATCATCTTTTAACTAAGCATTTCAGTAGTTTGTTTTCACTTAAACTAGTTCTTGGTATAGTGTATTTTATAATTACCATTTTATTAGGTTTAATTATAGGCTATGATTATCGCTACATGAAACTATTGAGTGTTTTAGTCGTTAATCAGTTTTTAATAAGTATGATATTGTATTTACGCTCTAGTCTACTAGGGTTACACCTATTTAAGACGGATAGTTTTGTTTCGGTTGCCGATAGAATTATCATGATTTTTTTATGTGTAGGGTTGTTGCTAAGGTGGTTTGGAATTGAAATAGACATTATGACATTTGTTTATTCTCAAACCATTGGCTATTTGCTTACAGCAGTTATTGCTTTTATGACGGTATATTATAAAACAGATCATTTTAAACTAAAGTGGAATTGGCCATTTAGTTTGATGATATTAAAACAAAGCTTCCCATTTGCTATTTTAGTATTACTGATGACGTTTTACAATAGATTAGATAGTGTGATGCTGGGATATTTATTACCTGCTGGAGTAGGAGCAGAGCAAGCAGGTATTTATGCCAAAGCATTTCGTTTGTTAGAGGCAGGGAACATGATTGCGTATTTATTTTCGGTACAGCTTATTCCTGTGTTTAGCCGCATGTTAAAGCACAAAGAAAATGTAGAACAATTAGTTAAGTTATCGTTTATTTTATTGGTAACTCCTGCGCTTGTTGTTTCTGTAGGATGCTTTTTTTATGCTAATGAACTATCCTCTATGATTAACCATGGTGTCACAGATTCAGCCGTTGAATTTAGTATTTTAATGCTGTGTTTTACTGCCGTATCAACTACTTATATTTTTGGAACATTACTTACAGCTAACGGTAATTTAAAACAATTAAATACCATGGCAATTGTGGGTATTTGTATTAACTTAATTTTAAATTTTATTTTAATTCCAAAGTATATGGCTATGGGTAGCGCCATTTCGAGTTTAATTACCCAGTTTTTTACCGCGGCAATTCAAATATATTTTGCTTACAAAATATTTAAATTTAAAGTTAATGTAAGGTTAATTATTGCTTTAATTGTATTTATAATTGGTATCGTTATTTTTAACTATGTATCCAGATCTTTTACTGCTAATTGGATGATTAACTTTACTATTATGACTGCATTTTGCGGCATATGGGCCTTTGTTTCAGGTTTAGTAAGTCTAAAATCTATCTTTAGATTTGTAAAGTACAAATAAGGTTATTAAAGCAGAAAATTAACTGGTGTTTTATAGTTGTTTTTATCCTTATTTATTGGACAAAAAAACAATGAATATGCATGAAAATTGTATATTTGGCGCTTTAATACGAACCGCAAAATATATATATGAATCAATTAAAATTCAATAATGAATCTATAAAGCTTTTAGCAAAGATATACACCTGGAGAAAAAAGTTGTTAATCGTCTCTATTGTTGCGGCTATTGTTTCTGGGGCTGTTACTTTTTTGATAACTCCACAATACAGAGCTACGGCAATTGTGTTTCCTTCTCGTACATTTTCAGTTTCTAAATTGTTAATTGAACAAAATCAAGGTGCTCAAGAAGATTACATGGATTTGGGTGATGAAGATGATGCGGAAAAATTACTTCAATTATTTAACTCTTCTGATATCAGGACTCGCATTGCAAACCAGTATGATTTATGGACAAATTGGGACATAGAAAATAACACACCGTATTCACAACACTATTTGAAATTGAAATGGGAAGAGATGGTGAGTTTTAAAAGAACCAATTTTGTTTCCATCAGAATAGATGTGAATGACTATGTAGCAAATAGAGCAGCAGATATAGCTAATTCTATTGTTATGTATGCTGATTCTGTTAAGTTTAAAATGACTCAAAAGGTTGCTAAACAAGCCTTGGATATTACTAAACACGAATATGAAACAACCATTTCACGAATAAATGTTTTAGAAGATAGTTTACAAGCAATAAAAGAATTAGGAGTTTTAGACAATAAAACAGAAATAGAAGCGTACTCAAAAAGTATGGCAAAAGCTATTGAAAAAGGAAATGAATCAGCTCAGAAAAAATTACAAGATAAATTAGACTTGTTGAAAAAATATGGAACGGCATTCGATGCTGTTTCTTCTGATTTAAAGAAATACAGACTAAAGTATCCTATTATTAAAAATAAATATGATGAAGCGTTAGTGAATTATACAAGCGCCATGCCTTCAAACTTTATTGTAGATAAAGCAATTGGTAATGAAAAAAAAGTAAAGCCATTTAAAACACTCATCGTACTTGTGTCTACAGTTTCATTATTTTTAATTGCTTTATTATTACTTTTAATTTTAGACAGACTTAAAGATATCAATAAACGTATTCAAGAGTTTCTATAATTTTATAATTTACAAAAATGGAAAAGTTTAAAACAGGAGAAATAGTAAAAGCCTTAAAACCATATTGGAAACAATTAGCAGTAGTAACGGCTATTGCTATTGCTGTAGGATTTTTGGTTTCATCGCCTTTAGTTATAAAACCACTATATAAATCTTATGTAGTAGTTTATCCTGTAAACTTAACTCCTAACTCTGAAGAATCAAACACAGAGCAGTTGTTACAGTGGCTTAATAGCGAAGAGGTGAAAAATACAGTGGCTAAAAAATTTGATTTATATAAGCATTATGATATTAACATCAATGGCGAAAAACACGATACCTATTTTAATTTAAGATATAAGGAATTGATTTCAATTAATTCTACTTTATATGAATCAGTAGAAATTTCGGTAAAAGACGAAGATCCAATTCTAGCTCAAAAAATAGCTTCAGGTATTGTGGATGCCGCTAATGAGTTAATACTACAAGCTAAAAAAGAAGTTTTAAAAGAATATATTTCAAATTATGATAGTGAATTAAAAAAACTGAATCGTGAAATGGATTCAATTTCATCAACTGTTGTTAATATTAAAAAGGAGTATAATATTATTGACGAAAAAGCTCAGGCAAAATACCTTTCAAAAGAGTTAGTATCTTCTTCAAAATTATCAGAAGTAAATACTAAAACAGCCGAAGGCTTAAAAACAAAAAGCTTAGAGATAGATAAGATGACAAAGTTGCTGACTGGTCATGTAAAAACATTTACCTATTTAAATAAACAAAAGGCTATTTATCATATAGATTATGCTAACAAAGTTAGCTTTATGAATGTGGTATCTAAACCTACATTGCCAGATAGTAAATGCTATCCTATTCGTTCTTTAATTGTGGCGATCATTACTTTATCATCATTGTTAGCAGCAGTTATTGTTATTTTATTTTTAAATTCTAAGAAGCAAAACATTGATTAAGCTTAAAAATACCTACGTATTTTATTTTGTAATCATTAGCTATATTTTAATTAATGCTTATGTATTGCTATTTGCAAAAGATATGTTTTATCTTTTCAATATGTTGCCTCTTGCAGTTTTAATTATACTCCTTGCTATTTTTGATATTGAAAAAATTATGTATATCATGGTTTTTTCAACGCCTTTAGCTATAAGTTTAAAAGAATTAGGTTATAGTGATGGATTAAATTTAAGTTTACCAGCTGAACCATTAATGATAGGTGTGACTTTAATTTATTTTTTAAATGAATTAAGTTCAGGCGTAACAGATAAACGTATTCTCAAACACCCTATCACTATTATTATATTTATTCAGCTATTATGGATATTGATAACCACTTTTACCAGTGAATTACCAATCATTTCTACCAAGTTTATTTTAGCACGTATTTGGTTCCTAACGTCTTGTTATTTTATATGCACAGAGTTATTTAAAAAGAAAAAAGCCATTATTTATCATTTATTGTTTTATGCTGTGGCATTAGCAATTGTTGCTATAATAACTACTGTTAAGCACGCTGCTTATGCCTTTGACGAGAAAATTGCCGATTGGATAGTTTCTCCTTTTTATAATGATCATACTGCTTATGGAGCAGCATTAGCTATGTATATTCCTGTTATGTTTGGCATATTGTTTATGAAAAATGTTTCCAAAATAGTTAAGATGTTATGTTTAGCTTTATTTATCATTTTTATGATTTCTATTGTTATTTCTTTTGCCAGAGCAGGTTGGTTAAGTTTAGTAGTGTCGTTAGCGGTTTTAGTTAGTTTGTTTTTAAGAATAAAATTTAGAACAATTTTATTTACAATTTTAGGAAGTGTACTCGTTTTCTTGATTTTTCAAACAGAAGTATTAATGGTATTAGGTAGAAACAATACAGATTCGGATGGTGATATTACTGCTAATATCGAATCAATGTCGAATATTTCTACAGATGCCTCTAACCTAGAAAGATTAAACAGATGGAGTTGCGCACTACAGATGTTTGAAGAAAGACCTGTATTAGGTTTCGGTCCAGGTACGTATCAGTTTTTGTATGCACCATATCAAAAGAGTAGCCAAAAAACAATTATCTCTACTAATTTTGGGGATAAAGGAAATGCACATAGCGAATATTTAGGACCATTATGTGAGCAAGGTTTAATAGGTGCTTTAATTGTTGTCGCGCTTGTATTAGCAGTGATGTTTTTGGGATATCGTTTGGTATACAAGGTTAAAGATAAATCAATGAGAGTATTGACTATTTCTATTTTAATGGGAATGAGTACCTATTTTGTACATGGATTCTTAAATAACTTTTTGGATACAGATAAAGCATCTGTTCCTTTTTGGGGATTTTTAGCGATGTTAGTATGTATCGATTTATACTATAAAGATGAACAAACTGAAAATGAGAAATTGATTTAATTTAATCATTTCAAATAATAAAAAAGCCCATCCTATTGAGGATGGGCTTTTTAGTTTAATTAAACTTAAATTAGTTTTTAAACATATGTAGCAATGTACCTAATTTTGCTTTCAATTCAGTTCTAGGAATAATTTTATCAAGGAAACCATGCTCTAATACGAATTCAGCAGTTTGAAATCCTTTTGGTAAATCTTTACCAATTGTTTCCTTAACCACACGTGGCCCTGCAAAACCAATTAATGCGCCTGGTTCAGATATGTTTAAATCACCTAACATGGCGTAACTAGCAGTAACACCACCCGTTGTTGGATCAGTACATAATGAAATGTATGGAATACCAGCTTTATCCATTAAAGATAATTTTGCTGAGGTTTTGGCCATTTGCATCAATGAAAATGCTGCTTCCATCATACGTGCTCCACCTGATTTAGATATAATCAACAATGGTGTTTTTGTTTTCAAACAAAAATCAATGGAACGAGAAATTTTTTCACCAACAACACTTCCCATTGAGCCACCAATAAAACCAAAGTCCATACAGCATACCACTAAGTCGTTGCCATTTACTTTTCCGTACCCACTTCTTAAAGCATCTTTTAAACCAGATTTTTTAATAGTGTCTACAAGTCTGTCTGAGTATTTTTTTGTATCCGTAAATTCTAATGGATCTCCACTTACTAAATTTTCATGTAATTCAGTAAATTGGTTATCATCAAAAATAATTTCAAAATACTCTGCACTGTTTATCCTTTCATGATATCCGCAGTCAATACACACATGTTGATGAGCCTTATGTTCTTGCGCTGTATGAATTTTTTTACAAGATGGACATTTGTACCATAAACCCTCAGGAGTTTCTCTCTTTTCTGTAGTAGTAGTAGTAATACCTTCTTTTAATCTTTTAAACCAACCCATTTTTTTAAATTAAGATTTAAGAAATAAGATTTAAGATTTAGAAAATTCAGACTTCTAAAATCTAAAATCTTAAATTTATTATGCTATTGTAATTGTTTTATCTAAATAAACGTCTTGAATTGTATTTAATAATTCAACACCTTCTTTCATTGGCTTTTGAAAAGCTTTACGACCCGAAATTAATCCTTGCCCGCCACCACGCTTGTTAATAACAGCTGTAGTAACAGCTTCTGCTAAATCAGAAGCTCCTTTACTTTCTCCGCCACTATTAATTAAACCAATTTTACCCATATAGCAGTTTGCTACTTGGTAACGGCATAAATCAATTGGGTGATCGGTTGTTAACTCAGAGTAAACCTTAGGATGTGTTTTGCCATAATTTAATGCTGTATATCCACCATTTTTATCCGACATTTTTTGTTTGATAATATCAGCTTGAATAGTAACTCCTAAATGATTAGCTTGAGAAGATAAATCCGCAGCTGTATGATAATCTACACCATCCTTTTTGAATGCATTGTTACGAGTATAGCACCATAAAATAGTAGCCATACCTAATTCATGAGCGCGTTCAAAAGCTCTAGCAACTTCCACAATTTGACGTCCAGATTCAGGAGAGCCAAAATAAATAGTAGCCCCAACTGCTACAGCCCCCATTTTATAAGCTTCTTCCACAGTTCCAAACATAATTTGATCAAATTTATTTGGGTAAGAAATGAATTCGTTATGATTAATTTTTACAACAAAAGGAATTTTATGGGCATATTTACGAGCCACAGATGCTAACACACCATAAGTAGAAGCAACTGCATTGCAACCACCTTCGATAGCTAGTTTAACAATGTTTTCGCTGTCAAAATAAATTGGATTTGGAGCAAATGAAGCACCTGCACTATGTTCAATGCCTTGATCTACAGGTAAAATACTCATGTAGCCAGTATTTGCTAATCTACCATTTCCGTATAATTGAGCAAGACTGCGAAGTACTTGAGGATTTCTATTGCTGTATACAAACGTTTGATCAATAAAGTTAGCGTTTGGAATAACAATATTATCTTTTGAAATTGTTTTACAAGTATGGTTTAATAAACTATCAGCTTGTGCTCCTAATAAATCGGTAATTTTAGACATAAATGTTTCTTTTTTTTAAGGACTCAAATTTACGGATAATTTGCAAAAAAAGGCATAAAAAAACCCCGAAATTTCGGGGTTTTATAAACATAAATTTAATAATATTATTCAGCTACCTGAACCATTTTGAAAGGAACATTAATGATTGCTTGGTAATCTTCACCTGCTTCTAACATATCTTCATCATCCTCTTCATAATGCCAGTTAATAGTTACGGCACTACCTCCTTTATGGATAGATTCTAATTTTTTAAATACATCTAAAATACATTTAGAAGAACTTGTATTGAAATATTCTAACTGAATATTAACGGTTGTTGCTGGCTTTGCTGCAGTAGAATACTTATCTAATGCATCAACTAAAGGTTTGTAAAACTCAATTGAATTTTCAGGGATTGAACGTCCTTTGATTTCTAATACACCTCCTTGAATATCAAAAGATATAGTTGGTGTTTTTGGCGTACCTTCGATAGCGTATTTTTCCATAGTTACTTATTTTATATTAATTGTGGTTGTGTTACTTTTATTATTAGTGTAAAGAAAGAAACTTTATTATCAATTTCCAAAAAATTATATTCTAATTTTTCACCAGTTTTCCTCGCAATATCAATCATTCCTAATCCTCCCCCGCCTTTCAACGACATTTCGCCATTGTTTAAAACGGATTTATAATAGTCTTTCAACTGCTCCTTGCTTAGTGCATTTACTTCATCCAAACGAGCTTTTAAGCCGTGTATATTTTCGTTTAAAATGTAATTTCCAGTAATAATATTATATGAACTTTCTGTTTTAGCAATCATAAAAATAGCACTTCGGTTTTTGTCGCCATTTCCATCAGTGGCATCATCCATGTGATGATACAGATTTTGTAAACACTCCACTAAAACATTATATACTTTCTTTTTGGTTTTTGAATCTTCTTGCATGTTGTCCATTTTATTCTCCATAATTTGAAGAATAGAAGTCAACAATTCAGAGGTTATATCACCTTTAAAGGACAATAGAATATTATTCCTGTCCATATTGTCATATATGTTGAAAGCATCAATCATAAGAGATGATTGTCGTGTCAATTATTTAAGTTTAAATGCGATTGTAGAACCATTAACTGTATAAGTAGCATCATCGTCACATGTGCCGCTTCCAAAGTCAATTGTTCTTGTTTTTAAGCCATCAGGAGTGATGTCCATTGTTCCTGAAGTCATCCATTTGCAATTTGATTTTTTGATAATTGGACTTGTAATATTTGAAGTGAAGTTTTTTCCATCTCTGTTTTTTCCAGAAGAAGAACCCGTAATAGAAATAATATCATCAGATTCGTCATTTTTAGTGGAGTACCCGCCAATTTGCTTGATTGTTTTGGTTCCTGTATAAGAAATATTCCATGTTCCATTATCACAATATCCGTTATTGATTTGTGAAGTCACAGTTACTGAATCTAATCTGGTAATAATTATTTGTGCTGAGTAATTGATGGTGTTGATTTTATATCCTAATAAATCGATAGTTACAGGATTGTTGTATGCGCTCCATCTTTTTGCTGTTGTAATTCTGATTTTACCGTATTTAGTAGATAAATTATCAAATGAGATACAACCAGTTGTTGTTCCGTAATCAATTTCAAATGAAACAGGACCATTTTGATAGAACCCATTTGCATCAACTATAGTATCGGTTGCTACATTGGGGGTATTAGTTCCGCTAATAGCACCTAAAATAGTGAAAGTACCACAAGCAGCAGCCAATTTTTTAATTCCGGCTTCATTAATCCCTTTTTCGCTAACAACAGGAGTAATTGCTAAAAATTGTTGTTCGCATAATGCATTATCAACAGCCGATTGAGTTTCTGTATCAACTTGTTGATTTTCTTTTTTACAAGAATTTAATGTGATTAACGATGAAGTAAGTAAAACAAACGATAAGATTGTATATTTTTTCATTTTATTATATTTTGTTAATTTATTTTAACAATAAAAGTGCCAAAATGGTGAATCAAATATAAAAACAATATTGACTTAAAAAACACTTTTGTCGATTTTTTTTAAACTTTTATTCCAATAACTAAAACATCATCTATCTGTTCAAAATCGCCTTTCCAATCACTTAATTGTTTTTCAAGTTCTTTTTGTTGTTCAATAGAAGAGTATTGATGAATGGATTTTAAATTATCATGAAATTGCTTTACCATGAATTTTTTTCCTTTTGGTCCACCAAACTGATCGGCATATCCATCTGTAAATAAATACAAGCAATCGTTTTTATTTAATTGGCGAGAATGAGTTGTAAAATGTCTCTCTGAGTCTAATTGAGCACCTCCAACAGGATATTTATTTCCTTCAAATTTATCTAATTCACCTTCATTATTTACAATGACTAAACTTCTAAAAGCCCCTGCCCACAAACATTCATTGGTATTGGTATTTATAGCTAATAAAGAGACATCCATTCCGTCATTCGTGTCTATTTCATTATGTCCTTGTTTTAAGGCTGCCTGAACTCCTTTATGCAATTCTTCTAAAATCAAACCTGGTTTACTAATGCCTTTTTCTACTACGATTTGGTTTAATAAATTATGCCCTATCATACTCATAAATGCACCCGGCACACCATGACCAGTACAATCAACTACGGCAATTATTTTATAATTGTCTTTTTCTCCAAACCAATAAAAATCACCACTTACAATATCTTTAGGTTTATATAATATAAATATGTTTTTAAGCTTAGAGAAAATTAAATCTTTTGATGGTAAGATAGCCTCCTGAATACGTTTTGCGTATTCGATGCTACTTGTAATATCTCTGTTTTTTTCTGCTAATTCTTTTGTGCGCTCAGCAACTTTATTTTCCAATATTTTGTTTTCCTTTTTAATAATATTTGTTCTGTATCTTATAAATCCAACCACTGAGGCAATGGAACCGAAGCCTGCAATAATATAAAACCAAGTTGTTTTCCACCAAGGTGGGATAACTTTGATTTTTATGATAGTAGGAGTTTCTGTCCAAACGCCATCACTATTAGTTGCTTTTACTTTAAAAGTGTATTCGCCTCCTGGTAATTCGGTGTAAGAAACAAATCGAACGGAGGTAGGGGATGACCAATCTTTGTCGTATCCTTCTAAATAATACATGAATTTTGTTTTTTCAACTGATACAAAATCTAAGGCTACTAATTCAAAAGTGAAGTAATTTTCTTTATAAGTTAACTCAAGTTTGTGTTTGTAAATAATACTAGAGTCAGTATCAATATCTTTTCCTTGTCTTGAATATGAATAGATGTAAGAGTTAGGTGTGATTTTACTTTCTTTAATAGATAATGGGTTGAAATAATTTAAACCAGCTATTCCACCAACTAATATTTTTCCGTCTTTGCATAAAAATGAGGCGCCTTGGTTAAATTCTCGAGCTTGTATACCATCATTGGTGTTGTAGTTTTTAAAAGCAGAACCATTCTCATTTTTTGCATTAGGATTGAATTTTGTTAATCCAAAATTGCTAGGTAGCCATAAATTTTTGTTCTTATCAGGAATCACATCATATATGTAGCTATTAGGTAAACCATCTTTCTCAGAAAATACGGTAAAGTGCTTTTGTTTTAAATCAAACTTATTTAAACCATTGCTGGTAGCAATCCAAAAGAAACCATTTTCATCTTTGTAAATACTATTGATGCTATTTGAGCTGATAGAATTTCTATTATCAATATGCTTGAACACTGAAACTAAAGGTTTATCCACACTAGTTACAAAATTTATGATATTTAAACCTCCACCATCTGTTCCTATAAACAAGGTATTGTCCTCTTTATTTTCGTAAACAAAATAAATATTATTAGAAGATAAGCCTTGATCAGTTGTATATCTTTTTACAGCGTATGTATTGGGGTTAATAGAATATAAACCGTCTTTATAAGTTGCAACCCAAATTACGCCTGCTTTATCTTGTATCATTTTCATGACCGTTCCACCAAGATTTTTATCAGCTAATAATTTAATTTCTTTTTTAGTGTTAGGATTATAAACAACAATACCTTGCCCATAACTTCCAATCCATATATTACCTTGATTATCCTCTAATAAGCTTAATACTGTATTAATCACATATTTTTTCAACAAATTATTATAGTTGGTAACTGTATTGTTAACTGGATTTAAATTATACAACCCATCTTCAGTTCCTATTAATATATTATTGTTGTTTAATTGATAAATAGAGTAAACAAAATCATTTCCTAAACCATTACTTTTATTGTATAGCGGAAATTTGTTTAAGGAGTTAAAATAAATATTTAATCCATTTTCTTCTGTTCCAATCCATAGGTTACCTTGCTTGTCTTTTAATACACTCGAAATTTTATCACTGGATAATGAATTGATTGAAGTTTCGCTTTTTTGTTCAATGGTGTAACTATAGTCTGATAATTTTAATTTTACTAAGCCGCCCCAAGTGCCAAATGTTAATTGGGTTGTATTTTGGGAGTTAACAAAACATTTAATACGGTTGTTAAACCTGTGTTTCTCATCAAATGAAAAGACTTTTTTGAATAGCTTTTGATTAATATCAAAAAATAACAAACCATCATCCGAACCACAGATTAACATTTCGTTTTGTTGAGTGAAATTGTAAATCATTCTTCTTTTAAGGTTAGAGTTGTTATTTAGTTTATCGGATTCTAATAGCTTATTAGGTAATTCATAGTTAATAAGCTTTGAGTTTACTGTGTCATATAAAAAGATATAATTAGCTTCAGAACCAATCCATAAATTATCGTTGCTATCTTTAAAAAAATTGGTAAATCCAATTTCCTCATCTGCATTTTGATAAAAAATTTGTTTAAATGTTTTTGAGTTTTTATTGAAAAGGTTAATGCCACTAGCTGTAGAAATTAGTAATTCATCAGCGTTTATTTCAAATATGTCTCTAATCGTGTTGTTGGATATAGTATTAGCATTTAATCCAGATCTGTAATTGGTAAAGGTTTCGTTATACTTATTGTAAACTGATAAGCCTCCGCCATTACTACCAAAATAAAGATTGCCATTTTTGTCTTCCAAAATGCATTCAACATCATTAGAGGAAATACTTTTAGGATTTGATGGTTCATTTTTAAAAATTTTAAAATGGTAGCCGTCAAATCTATTTAAGCCGTCTTGAGTACCTATCCAAATAAAATCTTGAGAATCCTGAAAAATAGTATTAACTGTAACAGCCGATAACCCTTCTTCAATACTAAGGCGTTTAAATTTTATGTTTTGAGAATACCCAAATGAGATTACTAATAAATTTATTAGCAAAACAAAGAACCATTTATAGTTTTGAGTGTTCTTATAAATCATAACAAGTGTATAAATTTAATAAAAATGTGCAAACCATAGTTATTTTTTATATTCTTGTATACATTTAACAAACTGTGGATTTAAAGAATAGAAAAGATATTGTTTTTTTAGTGTTAGCTGGATTTTTTATCACTAATGCTATAGTGGCCGAATTAATTGGTGGTAAGTTAGTTCAGTTTTTTGGCCTTTTTACACAAAGCATTGGCATTATATTATGGCCAGTTATTTTCTTGTTAACCGACTTGATTAATGAATATTATGGCAAGGATGGAGTGCGTAAGTTAACTTATATAACAGTAGGCCTCATTTCTTTTACATTTATACTTTTATCTATTGCATTAAATATTCCTGCAACATCGTTTTCTCCAGTTTCAGATAGTGTTTTTAGTGCCGTCTTTGGACAATCTCAATGGATTATAGTTGGTAGTATTATTGCATTTTTATGTTCGCAATTAATTGATGTTTATGTGTTTTGGGCTTTTAAAAAAGTAACAGGAGACAAGCATATTTGGCTAAGAGCTACAGGGAGTACCATGGTGAGTCAGTTAATAGACACATTTGTTGTTCAATTTATTGCCTTTGTTTTACCAGGTAAATGGCCATTTAGTGAATTTGTGGTTAATGCTAGTTGGGGTTATGTTTTTAAGTTATTAGTAGCACTAGCTTTAATTCCATTAATATATGTTGGACATTACGTAATAGGAAAATATTTACATAAAAAAGATCATTTAATTAATCAATAAGCTCATATTTATTGGCGGCATTAATTTTATTTGTGGCGTTAAAATGCCACCATTCAGAGGTAATAGAAGTGAATCCAGCTTTTGTCATTATTTTTCGAAGGAGTAATCTATTTGTTAGAGCTTCTTGAGTTAGTTTACCGTTTTTAGAAAACTCTTTTTCTCGTTTAGGTTCGCTTAATTCTCCAAAAAAATCAAAGGGAGTTCCCATATTTAATAGAACATCATTATTACCAATAATTCCAACATCTACAGCAGCACCGTAGTTATGTAAAGATAAATCGTTTGGGTGCGCCAAGTAGTTTATTTTTTCGTCGGCTGGCATTTTTAATTCGTCCCACATCTGCTTTTGTATATGCAGCGGGCGAACTGCATCAAACACAATGATGTGATAATTAGGAAATTGTTGATTTAAAAGAAACTGAGCATTGACAAGTTTTATAGCCACATCACATGGTAGGTAACATTTGTTTAATCCTTTGTAAATAGGTTTGTTTAAAAAATTATGCGAGGTAGAGTAGTGTAGTACGACTCTGATATTTGAATCGAGAAGATGAATATTCACTAATCCTTTTTTAATAAAGAGTTTCTCTAATTCGGAAGTGTCGCGATTTAAAATCGTTTCTTTTTTGAGTGCTGGTATAGAATCTTGTTCTGTTATTTCTGAATAATTAGAAGAAGGATGTGAGGAGGAGCAACCATCAAATAAATTAATGAGAATTGTAAGTAATAGGAAGTTTAATGCCTGTTTTAAAAACATTATTTTACAGGATATACAACATAATTTCGAGGTGTTTCATACAATGTAATTTCGATATCAAATTTCGAATCAATTTTTAAGCGTAAGATATCATAAATTACTCTTGCAATATTTTCAGCAGTAGGGATTAATGTTTTAAATTCTATTGTATCTAGGTTTAGATTTTTATGATCAAAACGCTCCACAATTTCATCTTTAATGATATCATTCAAAATCTTTAAATCAAACACATAACCCGTTTCAGGATCAACATCGCCAACTACTTTCACAATTAAATCATAGTTATGTCCGTGGAAATTGGGATTATTACATAAACCAAATACGTCAGCGTTTTTTTTATCATCAAATAAAGGATTATTTAAACGATGAGCAGAATTAAAATTTACTTTTCTAAATACGGCTGTTCTCATTTTATGTGGATTATGAATTTAGCACGAATATACGAATCTGAAATAAATCGATTCGTATTTATTTTATTGTTTACAATAGGTTTCAATTAACTTAATTGCCATATCGTCACCCAAGCTATCTGCTTTATTTAAATCATCGCAAGCTCCTCGTTTATCCTTACTAGCAAATTTAATGGCGGCTCGGTTTACAAAAGCACCTGCATAATCGAATTTTAATTTGATGGCATAATCTAGGTCTTTTAAAGCTTCCACAAATTGTTTGTTTTCTCCTTTAGCAACGCCTCTGTAATTATAACTAACAGGATTTTTAGGATTCAATTTGATAGCAACATCCAAATCAGCAATCGAACCCGAATAATCACCAGTTTCTATTTTACAAGCACCTCTTGCAACCAATGCTCCTTCTTCTTCAGGGAATGCATCTAAATAAACATTCCAATCATTTACCGCATTTTTATAATCACCAATTTCAAATCTTGCTTTCGCTCTTGTTTTATAAGCTTCATATTTAGGGTCTGTAGATGGCATGAGTTTAATAGCTTCCGTTAATTCTTTTACACAATAGTTATAATCTTTCATGGCAAATCTGATGTCGCCTTTTAAAAGTATTACTTCTAAATATTTGGAATTCATATCTAGGGCTGTTGCACAAACATCTAAGGCATTTTTGTATGCTTTTCCATCAAACATTAATTTAGCTTTATAGTAAAACAGTTCAGGGTCATCTGTGTTAAGTTTTGCGGCTGAGTCTAAACAAGCCTTCGCCTCTTTATATTTTTTTGTTTCGTAATATAAAATACCCATCATTTTCTTACTCTCAAAATTATCGGGTGTAATTTTAGCAGCGGCTTGCAAATCTTTTTCGGCTCCTTTATAATCCTGTGTTTTTATTTTAGCGAGTGCCATTTTATTAAACGCTTCTGTGTAATCGGGTTTTACTTTGATAGCTTTTTTTAATAAAACAATGGCATCTTTGTATTTAGCCGAATCCATTAGCTTACATGCTGATTTGTATAAATCAACTTCGCTATTTTTTGTTTTTGCAGTATCTTTTTGAGAGAATCCAAAACCGGCATAAAAACATAACATCCATGTTATTAGTAAACGCATGATACCGTTCATAAAATAATATTTTGTTTATTGCTTTGGATGATTAAATTTACGTAAACAATTTAATATTAAAAACTATGCCATTCTTTATTTTATTTATAGTGTTTGTTGTGCTAACACTTTTTTTAAGCTTTGTAACTGTTCAGCAAGGTACTGTTGCTGTTATTACCGTTTTTGGAAAGTACAGAAGAATCTTAACCCCTGGTTTAAATTTTAAAATACCTTTTATTGAAAAGGTGTATAAAAAAATATCTATTCAAAACCGTAGTGCCGAATTAGGATTTCAGGCTGTTACCATTGATCAAGCAAATGTAAATTTTACAGCTATGTTATTATATGCAGTAGTAAATCAACAAGAGGAATCTATTAAAAATGTAGCTTTTAAATTTGTAGATGATAAAAACTTAATGCAAGCTTTAGTTCGTTCTATTGAGGGGTCGGTTAGAGCTTTTGTAGCAACTAAAAAACAATCAGAAGTTTTATCATTGCGCCGAGATATAGTGGAGGCGGTGAAAGAACAATTAGATGTGATGTTGGAAGAGTGGGGATATCATTTAATTGATTTACAATTAAATGATATAACATTTGATGAAGAGGTAATGCGTTCAATGGCTAAAGTAGTGGCTAGTAACAATTTAAAGGCTGCTGCCGAAAACGAAGGTCAAGCATTATTAATTACGAGAACGAAAGCCGCTGAAGCAGAGGGTAATTTTATTAAAATTTCGGCTCAGGCAGAAAAAGATGCTTCTCAGTTAAAAGGAGAAGGTATTGCCTTATTTCGTCAGGAAGTAGCAAAAGGGATGGCAGGTGCTGCTAAAGAAATGGAAGAAGCTAAATTAGACTCGTCTTTAATTTTATTTAGTATGTGGACAGAAGCAGTGAAAAATTTTGCTCAAGAGGGCAAAGGTAATGTGATATTTTTAGATGGCAGCGTGGAAGGTATGGATAAAACCATGAAACAAATGATGGCCATAAATCAAAGAGAAGTAAATTCAAAAAAATAACAGAATCGTCTCATATATTTATAGCAAAACTTGATTTTTAGGTTTTAAAGAATTAACTTTAGTAAACAAACTACAAACACACAAAATACATAAAATGAAAAAACAATTATTTACTATTTTAGGAATTGCAGCTCTGAGCCTTGGTTCTTTTGCTCAGCAAAGAGACCCTAATTTATTACCATGTGCTACCTACGATGCAATGGAGGAAGCTTTTAAAAGCGACCCGAATTTGAAAGCAAAATATAACCTTATCCAATCTGAAATGGAATTGGAGTATAAGGCAGCTTTAAATAAAAACAATGCTAAATTAACAGCAGCTCCTGTTTATACCATTCCTGTCGTGTTTCATATTATGGGGCCACAAGCCATTACTGACGTGACTTTTGAAAATTTAATAGGATATTTAAATAATGATTATGGTAAAGCGGGAAGTGATATCGCTACAATCAGCCCAGCATTTTCATCTTTATATGTTGATGCTGAAATCAGATTTGCATTAGCAAAAAAAGATCCAAATGGTAACTGTACAAACGGTATTATCAGACACGATAATGAGAGTATTTACTGGAGCCAAACAAGTCCAGCTTACAATTATTCAGGAACTGGAACAAACCGTTGGCCAACCAATAAATATTTAAATGTTTATATTGTTGAATGTATATCAGGACCATCAAATCCTTGTCCTCCAACAGGTTCTTATATCGGTGGATATACTTATTTACCAGGCTCTGCTCCAGGTACAACTGCAGATGCCATTGTTGTTTTAAAAAGTCAATTAGCACAAAACGATCCTCATGATTCAAGAACTTTAGGCCATGAAATTGGACATTGGTTAAATTTACAACATACATTTGGTAGCACAAATAACCCTGGCGTTAGTTGTGGTGATGATGGGGTTTCTGATACACCTATGACAATGGGTTACTTTAGTACTTGCCCTGCGAGTGTTGGTGGTAATACCTGCGATGCTTCAAATAATGCAAATGTGGAGAATATTATGGATTACTCTTCTTGTCCAAAAATGTTTACACAAAACCAAGTAACAAGAATGCGTACAGCATTAACTAGCTCTACAGCTGGTAGAAATAATTTATGGACAGCAGCAAACTTATTAGCTACAGGTATTACATCAGGATATACTTGTACGCCTGTTGCAAATTTTGCTGCTAACAAGGCTATAAACTGTGCGGGTAATTCATTTACATTTACCAGTACTAGTCAGGTTGGTGCCTCAGGTGGAGTTTCTTGGACTTTCCAAGGCGGAACTCCAGCAACGTCAACTGCCACTTCTCAAGTAGTTACGTATGCAACTCCTGGAACTTATTCAGTTAGCTTAACTGCTACTAATTCTATCGGTTCAAATACCATGAACAAAACATCTTATATATCTATCGTAAATGGTTCAACTGGTATTTTAGCACCTGCGGTTTATGATTTTGAAGGAACAACTTTACCATCAAGTATTACCGTAACAAATGGTAATACTAGTTCGGTTACTTGGGTTCAAAACACAACTAATGGCGCTAACTCTACTACAAAAAGTATTTACATTAACAACGCTTCTGCTTCTGCGATAGGAGGTCACAAAGATATTTTTGAAACTCCTATTTATGATTTTACAAATACCACGGGTCTTACAATGTCATACTACTACGCTTATGCTAAAAAAGTTGCTGCTCAGTTAGATACTTTTAAAATTCAATATTCATTGGATTGTGGAGGAACTTGGTCAAACGTATTAGGTGTTCCTAATACTGCAGCAATGGCAGCAGCTTCAGGAGGAACTCTTTCATCTGCATTTGTTCCAACTTCAGCACAATGGGTATATAAAAATATTGTTGCTTCTTTATTGGCGTCATTAAATGGAAAACCTAGTGTGAAATTCCGTTTCTATTTTAGAGTAGATCCAGCTTTAACAACAGCAAATAATATATATTTAGATCAAATTAATATTACTGGAAATGTTGCTTCGGGAGTTTCTGAATTGGAAAAAACAATGGAATTAGCTATTTATCCTAACCCAACATCTTCTAGTTCCACTCTAGATTTTAATTTGGTTTCTAACCAAAAAGCAACCATAACTTTGGTTGATTTAATGGGAAGAACTTTAGAAACAGCTTCGTTAACTCCAGATAATAATGGTCACATCAATCATACGATTAATGCGGCGGGTAATTTAGCAGCTGGTGTATACATTGTGAATATCGATGTCAACAATCAACGTATATCTAAAAAATTAATTATTCAATAATTTGAATATTCTAATAAAAAGCCCCTCCCAAAAGAGGGGCTTTTTTTGTTTTGGAGTAAAGGAGATTGTACTGATATTTATCAACTAATTTTCAACACGATGAAAAGTTTCAACAAAAAATGTAAATATTTGTTATGTACTTAAAAACAAAGATATATATGTCTGAAGAGATAGAAAGAACAGAAAGAGAAGATTTATTTTCTAAAGCAGTAAAAGCAGGAAAACGCACGTATTTTTTTGACGTGAAATCGACTAGAGGAAACGATTATTACTTAACCATTACTGAGAGTAAGAAACGTTTTGGAACTGATGGTAAGTTTACTTACGAAAAGCATAAAATCTTTTTGTACAAAGAAGACTTCGAAAAATTTATGGAAGGATTAAATGAGTCTATTGAAGTAATTAAGGAAAATGCACCTCCAATAGTTGAGCGTGAAGCTTATTCAGGAGATTCATCTTCATCAAGTTCAGATGATGTTAATTTTGATGATTTAGGAAAATAATTTTTTGTAATTATATACGATTTAGCAGTTATGTAACGTTAGTTATATAACTGCTTTTTATTTGTTACCAATTTGTGTTTTAACTATTAAACTTATTTTATGCAAACTCAACTATTTTATCCGCATCTACAATGGAATTCAGCCAAGAAATTTTTACTACGTTTTGCAGTCATTTTTTTAGGCTTATTAATTCTTCCAATTTTATCTTTTGTTGCCGAAGACTTCTATCCATGGGTAGGTTCTGCTATTTTACACTTACCTGACCCTATAACTGTTTTTCCAAATGGAAGTGGCGATACAACCTACAATTATGTTGAAGTATTAACTTGTTTTGTTTTAGGATTAATAGGCGCAAGTATTTGGTCTCTTTTTAATAAAAAAGAAAATAGCTATGATGCGTTGATGCATTGGTTCCTTATTTTTTGCCGTTATTATGTGGCCGCTTCATTAATAGGTTATGGTTATGCTAAAATATTTTACAGTCAATTTCAGCCACCAACATTATGGAAATTAGTTCAGCCTTTTGGCGAATCATCACCCATGGGATTAGCTTGGACTTTTATAGGTTTCTCAAAATCCTATACTGTTTTTTCGGGCTATGCTGAATTTATTGGAGGCGTTTTGTTATTATTTAGAAGAACATCTGTACTTGGAGCTTTGATAGGTTTTGTAGTGATGTTTAACGTGATGTTGATGAATTATTGTTACGATATTCCGGTGAAATTGTATTCAACGCAATTGGTAGTATTGTGTTTGGTAATTATGTATTTTATGGGGCATAATTTAAAGTTAGTGCTTCTTAAAAATAAGGCTACAGATGCTGTTGATTACAAACCACTCTTCCAAAAAAAATGGTTAAAAATAACACGTATAGTTATAAAAAGCTTGATGATATTTTATGCCATTATTTGGAGTGGATACGAGACATACGAAATGACTAAAGAATACGGTATTGATGCGCCTAAACCACCATTATATGGGTTGTATAAACCCACGCAGTTTATTAAAAATTCGGATACACTTCGTACGTATTCTGATTCGGCCGAATGGAAATATTTAGTAATTGAATATCCAGGAATGGCTACAGTTCGTCAGTTAAATGATAGAAATTTTCGGTTACTATTTGAGGTTGATACGATTAAAAAATCTATTACCCTTAATTTACAAACGGACACAATTAATAAATATCATGTAAATTACCAGCAATTAAATGATTCTACACTTAATTTAAATGGCGTTTTTATGAAAGATACAATCAACTTTACCTTTAATAAAGTTAATCCAAACTCTTTCAGATTAATGAATCGTGGTTTTCATTGGGTAAATGAGTATCCTTTTAATCGTTAGTTTTTGGCTATTTTTATTATCAAAGCTCAATTAAACTGTATTTGGTAAGTGAAGCCAAAAAATAGTTTATATTTCGTGAACTTTTTTATGCTTTTATACCCCAAAAAAGGTATTTATTTCTTAAATTCGTAACGCGAAATCGGGTTTGCTTTTAGTTCTCGACTACGCTCGTACTGACAAAAAACATTTTAAACTAACACAATTCACTAATTCTATAATCTCTAATTATCTTTTACTATGGCATTTGACATTGAAATGATTAAGAAGGTTTACGCTAACATGCCTGCGCGCATCGAAGCGGCTCGTAAAACCTTAGGTCGCCCATTAACTTTAGCAGAAAAAATATTGTATTCGCATTTAGATGCTGATATGAAACTAACAGATTATCCTCGTGGGTCTTCTTACGTTGATTTTAATCCAGATAGAGTTGCTATGCAAGATGCAACAGCTCAAATGGCTTTATTGCAATTTATGCAAGCTGGTCGCCCTACAGTGGCGGTTCCATCTTCTGTTCACTGCGATCACTTAATTCAAGCAAAAGCTGGTGCAAAAACAGATTTAGATAGAGCAAAAACAGAAAGCGAAGAAGTATTTAATTTCTTAGCATCTGTATCAAATAAATACGGTATTGGTTTCTGGAAACCAGGTGCTGGTATCATTCACCAAATTGTATTAGAAAATTATGCGTTCCCTGGTGGAATGATGATTGGTACCGATTCTCACACAGTTAACGCTGGTGGTTTAGGGATGATTGCTATTGGTGTTGGTGGAGCAGATGCTTGCGACGTGATGGCTGGTTTACCTTGGGAACTTAAAATGCCAAAATTAATTGGTATTAAATTAACAGGTAAATTAAACGGATGGGCAAGTGCTAAAGATGTTATCTTAAAAGTGGCTGGTATCTTAACTGTAAAAGGTGGTACTGATAAAGTAGTTGAATATTTTGGTGAAGGTGCTATTAGCTTATCTTGTACTGGTAAAGGTACAATTTGTAACATGGGTGCTGAAATTGGAGCTACAACTTCAACATTTGGTTATGATGAAAGCATGAGCCGTTACTTAACGGCGACTGGTCGTGCTGACGTAGCTGCTTTAGCAGATGGTATTAAAGAACATTTAACTGGTGATGCAGAAGTATATGCAAATCCTTCTAAATATTTTGATGAAGTAATTGAAATCAATTTATCTGAATTAGAACCATACGTTAACGGACCTTTCACTCCAGATTTAGCAACTCCTATTTCTAAATTAAAAGAAGAAGCTACTAAAAATGGATGGCCATTAACTGTACAAGCAGGTTTAATTGGTTCTTGTACAAACTCTTCTTACGAAGATATTGCACGTGCAGTATCTATTGCTAAGCAAGTAAAAGCAAAAGGATTAAAATCTAAAGCAGGCTTTATGATTAATCCGGGTTCTGAGCAAATCCGTTACACCATTGAGCGTGATGGTTTCTTAAATGTATTTGATGAGTGTGGTGCTGTTGTGTTTACTAACGCATGTGGTCCTTGTATTGGTATGTGGGATCGTATGGGTGCCGAGAAACAAGAAAAAAATACGATTGTTCACTCTTTCAACCGTAACTTTGCTAAACGTGCGGATGGTAACCCAAATACCTATGCATTCGTAGCTTCTCCTGAAATCGTTTCAGCTTTAGCTATTGCAGGTGATTTAGGATTTAACCCATTAACAGATACATTAACTAACGAAAAAGGAGAACAAGTAAAATTAGACGCTCCAATTGGAGATGAATTACCTCCAAGAGGTTTTGCTGTGGAAGATGCTGGATACCAAGCGCCTGCAGCTGATGGAAGCAAAGTTCAAGTGTTGGTTGAACCAACTTCTAAACGTTTACAATTATTAGATCCATTCGCCGCATGGAATGGTGTTGACTTTAAAGGCTTAAAATTATTAATTAAAGCTAAAGGTAAGTGTACAACCGATCATATCTCTATGGCTGGTCCATGGTTAAAATTCCGTGGTCACTTAGATAACATTTCTAACAACATGTTAATTGGTGCAGTTAATGCATTTAATGATAAAACAGATAACATTAAAAATCAATTAACTGGTGCTTATGAAGGAGTACCTGTAGTTCAACGTCAATACAAAGCTCAAGGAATTGGGTCGATTGTAGTTGGTGATGAAAACTATGGAGAAGGTTCTTCTCGTGAGCATGCAGCAATGGAGCCTCGTCATTTAGGTGTTAAAGTGGTATTAGTAAAATCATTTGCTCGTATTCACGAAACAAATTTAAAAAAACAAGGGATGTTAGGAATTACATTTGCTAACCCTGCTGATTACGATAAAATTAAAGAAGATGATACAATTGATGTATTAGGTTTAACTTCTTTTACTCCTGGTGTGCAGTTAACAATTGCGTTAACTCATGCAGATGGTAGCAAAGAAGAATTTAAAGTAAACCATAGCTATAACGCTCAACAAATTGAGTGGTTTAAAGCTGGTGGTGCTTTAAATATCATCAGAGCTTCTGTAAAAGCGTAAGCGTCATTGCGAGCGTAGCGAAGCAATCTCGCTCTTAGCAGATAAAATAAAAAACACCCTCTGTTGTTTAATAGAGGGTGTTTTTATTTTAAAGCGGATATTATCCATATCATTTAATCTTATTTAACTTTATTTTCTACTGAGTTCGAAGTGTTAAAATTATTTTTGACACATGAAGAAAACTTTATTAACTCTTATCGCCATTAATAGTTTTTTAGGAAAGGCTCAATACAATTATCCTAAATCAAAAATGGTGGATAGTTCGGATACTTATTTTGGAGTCACTTATAAGGACCCTTATAGATGGCTTGAAAAGATGAAAGAACCTGAAGTAGAAAGTTGGTTCAAGTCTCAGGCGCATTATACAGATGAAATAATAAGTCATATTTCGGGACTAGAAGAGTTGCAGGCCGAATGGGAAAGCCTTTCTAAACTAAGGAGAGCTAGGTATTATGACCGATATGAACGAGGTAACAGAATTTTTTTTAGAAAAATCGAACAAGGTGAAAGTTTTTCTAAACTTTACTTTAAAGAGAGTGAAGCTACTAATCCTCAATTATTATTAGATCTTCAAAATAGTATGTTGGGTGCAGATGTTGAAATACAATCTATCATACCAAGTTTTGATGGTAAGAAGATCATTATCACTTACATGAAAGGTGGAGCCGAAATTTCTACAATAAAAATTTTTGATGTTGATACCAAACAATTTTTGTCGGAAAATATCTATCCATGTTTTAGTAATGTTTTTTGGTGCCAAGATAATAAGTCTTTCATATATACATCTTTAGTAACAGATGATAATACATCTGATAAATTTCTCAAAAACAATAAAGTTAAATTACACGTAGTAGGTACCGATCCTGCTAAAGATGCAGATATCTTTAGTACAGTAAGTCATCCTGAATTTAATATAAAGGAGTATAATTTTCCTAATGGAGAACTGACAGAACAAGCTCCTGATTATTTATTTTCACTTATTAGTAATGATGATGGGTTAAATATTTATTACGTTGCATCAGTTAAAGAACAATATGCTAAACAGATTAATTGGAAAAGTTTAAGTAAAGCTGAGGATCAACTGATAAAATCTATTGATTTTAAAGGTAAAATGGCTTATGCTATGAGTAATAAAAACACTCCAAATTATAAATTGATTGCGACATCCATTGATGCTCCTGATTGGAATACAGCAGAAGTGATTGCTGCAGAAAGAAAAGATTTAATATTAGATAACTTTAGTTTTTGTAAAGATTATATCGTACTGACTTATACAGATGGTATCAATTCAAGACTATTTAAATATGATGCAAAAACAAAGAGAACTACAGAGATTAAGTTGCCATATATTGGAAATGCTAGCCTTTGGTGTACCAATAGAAATACTAACACTTGTTATATTAAGGTCACTTCATGGAATAAACCATCTACGGAGTTTAAATTAAATGTCAAAACAGATGAAATTACTTTGAGCGAGTACGATACGAAATCAAATTTTCCTTCGATATTTGATAGTATAGAAGTAAAAGAAGTTGAAGTTAAAGGACACGATGGAACAATGATTCCTTTATCAATCGTATACAAAAAGGGATTAAAAAAAAACGGACAAAATTATTGCTTAATGGATAGTTATGGAGCATATGGTTATAGCTCTTTGCCATTTTTTGATCCAAACTACTGTTCATTGATCTCTAAAGGAATTGTATTTGCAATACCACACGTTAGAGGCGGTGGCGAAAAAGGTGAAGCCTGGAGAACTGGAGGTTTTAAAGTAACTAAACCTAATACATGGAAAGATTTTAATAGCTGTGCCGAATACTTAATTACAGAAAAATATACTTCAGCTAAAAAAATAATTGCTATGTCTGGAAGCGCTGGTGGCATTATGATTGGACGCGCTATAACTGAAAAACCTGATTTGTATGGAGCTGCCATTTGTGTATCTGGTGTGGTGAACACTTTGCGTTCAGAGCAAATGCCTAATGGATTAAATTTTTCTTATGAAATCGGGTCAACAAAAAATGAGACAGATTGTAAAGCATTATTTGAAATGGATGCATTAGCTCACGTAGAAACCAATAAACATTATCCTGCATTAATTTGCGCAACAGGTATTAACGACCCACGTGTATCTCCATGGCAATCTGCTAAGTTCATTGCGGCATTTCAGCAACGAAATCCAACGAGCAAACCATTTTTACTAATGGTTAATTATGATAACGGGCATTTTAATAGTGATGGTGGAATGGCTGCACAAATAGCATTTGGATTATGGCAATGTGGTCATCCTGATTTTCAGTTGAAAAAATAGTTAATCAGAATATAAGTAAAAACAAAGATATAATTTCGCTCAGCTCCTCAGCATTTGCAATGCTGCGGTATTTAAATGATAATGAAAAAAGAATATAAATTAATAGGATTGGGTTTTTTACTAATATTTGTTGTGGATTTAATTGGATCATTAACATCCTTGAAATTTAATTTCCCTTATTCTTATTTTCTTCCTTTGTCGATATTAATCTACATTATCATTCCAGTTTTAAATACAAGGCAAAGTGGTTTAAAAATGGGTGTTTTATCAGGTATGTTATTAGGATTTTTTGATTCAACAATAGGCTGGAAACTTTCGAATTATTTAGGTGCAAATACTAGTTTGTCGCAAGAGCAATTAACAACTGGTATATGGATATTTGTTATTATTGTTAACACGATATTTGCGACAATATTAGGGTTATTTGTTTCATCGATAACAACTATAATTATTAAACGAAAATAAAAGTATATATAAGGTCTCCGCTCCAAAGCATTTGTAATACTGAGTGAAAAAAAACAATTTTACGAAAACCATCTTCAACGCCACCAGAAGAGAAGAATTGCTTAATAGAATCAATTTATTGAACGTCAACAACAAAGCCCAATGGGGTAAAATGGAGGTGTACCAAATGCTAAAGCATTGCACGCTTTGGGAGGAGATGATGCAAAGTAAGCAAAATTTGAAGCGAGCATTTATAGGGCGCTTGTTTGGTAAAATGGCCTTAAAGTCTGTGCTAAAAGATGAAGCCCCTCTTAAACATAGCACACCAACTATACCCGAGTTGGTTATTACATCTAAAGGAGATGTGGAATTTCAAAAAACCGAGTGGATTGCTCGCGTTAAACAATACGAACATTTTTCAAATCCCAATTTCGAGCATGTGTTTTTTGGTAAAATGACTGAAGAGCAAATTGGCCAAATGGTTTATAAACACATTGACCATCATTTAAGACAGTTTAATAGTTAGTGTTTTTGTGAATATAAAATACAAAACCCTCCTCTGTTGCTTACAGAAGAGGGTTTTATATTTTAACAAGAGAGTCGTTACATTTCGCTACACATTTTAGCCGCTTGGCGACAATCTGTGGCGCATATTTTAGCTGTTTCCGAATTTTGTTTATCGCATTCAACAGCACATGATTCACATGTTTTTGCGCAGGTTAAACACATAGCTTTAGCTTCTGTGCTATCTGCTTTCATTAATTTAATGGCAGCATTACATTCGCTTATACATGCTTTACAAAGTGCTAAGCATTTTGTCATTTGTGCATCATTCTTTTTTGAACTCATTTGTTCTACTTTTTTACAAGAGGCAATACATTTATTGCAGGCATCAATACAGGCTTTGTATTTTTCATCTATTACATTTTTTGTTTCGCTATTGGTGTAAGATTTTGAAACAGCTAATACAGTAATGAAGCTAAACATCGTTAGTGCTAAAATTAATTTTTTCATTTTTTTATGGTTAAGGTTTATAAATAATTTATACGCAAATGTGCGCCAATTATTTTTTTAAGATATTACATTATAGACACTAAGAGTTGTATATATCACATGCAGAATTTCTTTTATGTGTCAACCTATAATAATATATTATGTTATATGGATTTTAACGCGTCATAGATCCTTTATTTGTCTTTGTTACTAGACAGAAATAAATATATATGTATCTGTGAAAGATGTAAATTTTTAAAAAGTATATGTAAGACATTTACTTTTTAGTTCATGTTACTTTGCTTTATATAAAACAATTAAAATTAAAAATATGTATATGTATGATGGTTATCATTTTGGTGGAATGCACTTGTTTTGGTGGGTAGTTTGGATGGTGTTATTATTTTGGATTTTTGTACTCCCTTATAATATACCTGGTCAAAGGATGGCAAAAGATACACCTTTAGATGTTTTAAAAAAGAAATATGCTAATGGAGAAATCAATAAAGTTCAATACGACGAGCGGAGAGCAGTGTTAGAAAAATAATTCACAGTTTTTAATTAATCATTTATAAATCTCATTCACATGAAAGCGCTTGTTTACCTCGGCCCCCACAAAAAAGCATTGCAAGAAAAACCAATGCCTGTTATTATTCAATCAACCGATGCGGTTGTAAGAGTTACTAAAACTACCATATGTGGTTCTGATTTACATATTCTTAAAGGAGATGTGCCAACAGTTACTGAAGGAAGAATTATTGGACACGAAGGGGTAGGAGTGATTGAAGAAGTTGGGTCATCTGTTTGTAATTTTAAAGAAGGGGATCATGTGATTATTTCATGTATTACCTCTTGTGGTAAATGCGATAATTGTAAAAAAGGCATGTACTCGCATTGTGATAATGGTGGATGGATTTTAGGAAATACCATTGATGGATGTCAGGCAGAGTTTGTTCGTATCCCTTATGCAGATAATAGTTTGTATCATATTCCAACAGGGTCGGATGAAGAAGCCTTAGTAATGCTAAGTGATATTTTGCCAACTGGTTTTGAGTGTGGCGTGTTAAACGGACAAGTAAAACCAGGAGATGTGGTTGCTATTGTAGGGGCTGGTCCAGTAGGTTTAGCTGCTTTATTAACGGCGCAGTTTTATACTCCTTCACGTATTATCATGATTGATCAAGACGATAATCGTTTGGCTGTGGCTAAAACATTTGGAGCAACCGATGTGATTAATAGTAAAGGAGGCAATGCCAAACAAAAAGTGATGGAGCTAACAGATAACAAAGGCGTGGATGTTTCTATTGAAGCAGTGGGTATTCCTGAAACTTTAGAGTTATGTATTGATATCGTAACTGCAGGAGGCCATATTGCCAATATTGGCGTTCATGGTAAATCAGTATTGTTTCATATGGAAAATTTATGGTCGCACAATATTACATTAACCACACGTTTGGTGGATACGGTTTCAACGCCCATGTTATTTAAAACAGTGCAATCAAAAAAAATAGATGCTAATCAATTAATCACCCATCATTTTAAAATGGATAATATTATGAAGGCTTATGATACGTTTGAAAACGCCGCTAAAGAAAAAGCATTAAAAGTTATTATCACTAATTAAAATATTAAAATGAAAACTAAATTATTAGTGTTTGCCTTTGCAGGTTTTGTATTTGTAAGATGTAGTGAACCAAAAATTGATAACACCGTTCCTCACGATATGTCTCACTCAGATAAATTAAACAATCCAACTATGATAGAAATAAACATTGCTAAAGAAAACACCATTAAAAATATGCAAGAAGCCTACAAAGGCGAAATAACAGCTATTGCAAAATATACCGCTTTTTCGAAAAAGGCCGAGCAAGAAGGGTATCCTCAAATTGCTTTATTATATAAAGCTGTGGCGGTTGCCGAAAGCATACATGCCAAAAATCATAAAGCTGTTATTGAAGCATCGGGCGCAAACGTGCCGGTTATCACGCCAGAGTATGTGGTAAAATTGACGAAAGAAAATTTACATGATGATATCGAGGGCGAAGCCTATGAGGGTATTACCATGTATCCTAATTTTTTAAAGTTAGCCAAGGAGGCAGAAAACAATGAGGCTTTTGTAAGCTTAACCTATGCGATGAAAACAGAAAATAAACATAAAGTGTTTTTCGAAAAAGCATTAGGTGATATTAATAGTAATACCTTATTGTCATTGCCATCGGTTTATTATGTTTGTCCAGTTTGTGGGGATACTTATGAAACGCAAGTTCCAGATCATTGCGATTTTTCGAACACACCAAAAGAACAATTCATTAAAATTAATTCATTATAAAAAACAAACGTATGAATCTTTCACATCTTCATTTAATTATCAATCATTTACCTATTATAGGTTCTATGTTAGGCGGTTTAGTATTAGTCTTTGCCATTTGGGAAAAAAGTAATCGCACTAAAGTGGCGGCTTATGGTCTATTAATTATATCTTCGGTAGGAGCTGCTATTGCTTATTTAACAGGTGAGCCAGCCGAAGAATTAGTAGAAAATATTCCTGGCGTATTAAAAGATACGATTGAACAGCATGAAGACGCGGCAATGGTATCGTTAATTGTTTTAATTGTTTTGGGAATCAGTTCAGTGGTTGGTATTTATCTAACCTATAAAAACTCTAAATATATCAATCGAGTAGCTAATGTTACTTTGTTTTTATCTATTCTTAGTTTTGGATTTGTGGCTCGTGCAGGATATATAGGTGGGCAAATTAGACATACGGAATTAACAGCAGTTGGTCCAATTAACGCTCAGTTTAAAGAATCAGAAAAAAAGGATGATTAGATTGTAATGACCAATAGATCTATTCGTTAAAATACCATAAAAAGCATCTCATTATTGAGTTTGCTTTTTTGTATTTTATATCTTCATCACATAAACCTATATGATGAAATTATTGACTTCTATTTTTATTGGTGCAATAGCACTATCTATTAGCTCATGTGGCGAAACGCCCAAAGAAACGAATGACTCTCCTATGAATTATGCTCATAGCTTTATGGCATGGGATTGTCCTGATAACCTTGCTTTTCCAAGAATACAATTAAAAGATTGGCAAAAAGTACCGGTAGTAAATGGCAGAATGCCAACATACGAAGAAGCTCAAAATGGAACTTCTTTATTATACATTGATAAGGAAGTAAAACCAGAATTAAAAGATGCAGAACCTTATAAAATGACGTTGCCTAAGTTGGCTTATTTTACCAATCCTCGTACTCAAAAAAAAGAAGTAGTAATAGTGATTCAGTTAGTTCAGTTTAAAGATTATGTATGGGCAGGCATACGTTATATTAGTGGTGGTAATGCTAGTGCTATGATGAGCGACTTACAGTTTTTGACAGATACTGAAGTGAAGAAGGAAATTGAAAAGTGTGAACAGGATAGTGTTATAGGAGGACTTAATAAGCCTAGTGGGTATTAGTTTTATGATAATAGTTTCCATGTATTATAACTAAGTAGCATGTGAGATTTTAAATTATTTTTAATACATTTAAGTAATATGGAAAATATTGTATCGCATACTGAAATTGTAAACGCATCATTACACGAGGTTTGGAAACATCTTCTTTTTAAAATCGATAATCCTCAATATTTTGTTCCAAATGTTTCAGATGTTCAAATGTTGCAAAAAACAACTGACGATACCATTCGCAAAATGACGGTTACAATGCCTAACCAATCTATGACGATTGTAGAAAAAATAACAGCATCTCCTTATTGTGTGAAATTTGAAATTATGGAACATCCAATGTTTATTGGTTATGTTACAAATGTAGCGGAAGAAATTGATGAACAAAGTACGAGATTAACGTACGCAATGAATTGGTACAATAAACAAACTAATGAGTCTGCTAATAACCTTGATATATTAAAAGCAGCAGTTAACAAGAGTAAACAATACATCGAACAAGAAAAGAAGTCGGTTAAATAATAATCTTTATAAATCAACATATTAAATAATGAATCCAACAGTTAGAAATATATTAGGCGTTTTAATAGGTGTTATTGCAGGAGGTGTATTAAACATGGGAATTATTAAAGTGAGTGGTTTCATTATCCCTCCACCCGAAGGCGTTGATTTAACAACTGCAGAAGGATTAGTTGCAGGAATGAGTTTATTAGAGCCCAAACATTTTTTGATGCCATTTTTAGCTCATGCTTTAGGCACATTATTAGGGGCATTTATCGCTGCTAAAATTGCAACTAAATTCCCCATGCGTTTTGCAATTGGTGTTGGTGCTTGGAATTTAGTTGGTGGTATTATGGCTGCAACTATGATACCAGCGCCTTTATGGTTTATATTAGTTGATTTGATAGGAGCTTATATACCTATGGCATTTATTGCAGGGAAATTAGCCACTAAAAATAAAGTTTAATAAAAAACTATTCTTTATCCTTTTAGGGCATTTTAGTTTAGGTGTTGTTTTCAATTTAATATTTAAGTTTGCTATTCGTAGTATTTACTTTAATCTATCCATACTTTTATGAAATCAAAACAACACAAAGACCGACTTATTTTTCAAATACCAGTCATGCCCCTTATTTATAGTTTAATTATTCCAATAGTGGTATTAGATATTTGGGTCGAGATTTATCATCGAGTTTGTTTTTGGGCTTATGGTATTCCTTATGTTAAGCGTGCTAATTATGTAAAAATAGATAGGCATAAATTATCCTATTTAGATTATTTTGAAAAATTAAATTGTATGTATTGTGGTTATGTAAATGGCCTATTACACTACGTATCGGCTATAGCTGGAGAAACAGAAAAGTATTGGTGTGGTATTAAACATAAAGCCGATCCTGAATTTAAAGAGCCTGCACATCATCAAGGATTTATTGCTTATGGAGATGAAGAGGCATACAGAAAACTTTAAGTTGTATTAGTAAAAGAAATATATTAATTAGGTTATTCAATTAATTTGATTACCTTTACATAACTTCTTTTGAAGATTGTATCACAATCTGGTTTGTAACCCCTAATTGCAATTCGTTTATTTTACATTTTTTTATGGAATCACAATGGCTATTTCGATAATTGAAATAGTGTCAATTATAACCCTGCTTAAACATTGGTAAGCACAAAACAAAACAACAAATGAATAAAGGAACAGTAAAATTTTTTAACGATGCAAAAGGCTTCGGATTTATTAAAGGTGAAAACGGACAAGAAGTGTTTGTTCATGCATCTGGATTAGTACATGAAATTCAAGAAAATGACGAAGTAACATACGATGTGCAAGATGGCAAAAAAGGCTTAAATGCGGTTAATGTTACAAGAGTATAATTATACCATTAGTTAAAAACAAAAACCTTCTACTTATTAGTAGAAGGTTTTTTTTATGGGCCTTATTCTCTTGTAATTAACAAATGTCTTAAGTCAAGCACATCTCCTTTTCTTGAAATTAATTGTATGAAGTGAAATCCGAATTGCGTTTCAAATACTTCAGATATTTCACCTGGCTTTAGGCTAAAGGCTACTTTTTCAAATTCAGGAACAAACATGCCTTTGGTAACGTTTCTATACTGCCCTCCATTACTGGCAGAGCCTGGGTCTTCGCTATATAATTTTGCTAAGTTAGCCACACTTTCGCCACGCATAGCTCGCATACGGTAATACTCTGCTAATTTTTTCGCATCTTTCTTTACAATTACATTTACTGAAGTTTTATTTACTGAATTAATAAGCAGTGTTGCAAACGGAAGGATGATAAATAAGAATATCGTTTTCATAGTGATAGCTTCCTACAAATTTATAAAATGAATCGTTTAAAACCATCATTTACATTTTCTTTTAGGCTATTTTATTTGTACCTTTAATAAGGAGAATTAATGATGGATAAGACTAAGATAGCAGTTGAAATTTTTAATAAACATGCAGAGGCTTATCAAGATAGGTTTATGGACGTATCTATGTATCATGATTCGTTTGATTTATTCTGTAGCTATATATCAAAAGCAAATGCTGATGTGCTTGAGTTAGCTTGCGGCCCTGGAAATATTACAAAGTATCTTTTGTCTAAACGTTCTGATTTTAATATGTTAGCTACAGATCTAGCACCCAATATGATTGCTTTAGCCAAAGAAAATAATCCTTCAGCAACGGTTGAATTATTAGATAGTAGAGATATAAATAAGCTTAGTAAAACATTTGATGCACTTGTGTGTGGGTTTATTTTGCCGTATTTAAATAAAGATGAAACTTCTAATTTAATATGCAATGCATTTAATGTTTTAAACGATGATGGTGTTTTGTATATCAGTACGATGGAAGACGATCATCAAAAATCAAGTATTGTGAAAAATAGTGCTGGAGATGAATTATATATGTATTTTTATGAATGTGAATATTTAATAGAAATATTAAAAGCAAATGGTTTTCATAAAATTGATATACAAAGAAAGGTATATAAAATGAAAGAGTTGGATACGGTTGATTTAATTATTATTGCTCGTAAATAGTTCTATCTTTTGTTAGAACTTTAAAACAAAGTGTTCTTTGTTTTTAGTCTCTGTTCTAAAAAATACAATTCCAAAATAAAATAAATCTAAACTCAATGTTACATCAGGATGTGCGCAAATCTCTTTCCAAGCTTTTTGCATGCCTTCACTCCAGTAAATATCATCAAACACAAAAATAGAATTGCCATTTTTTTTCTTTAACGCCATATCAAAATACTGTAGGGTAGGTTCGTAAGCATGATTGCCATCAATGTATAAAAAATCAATAGTGTCTATTTTAGAAAGTAGCTTAGGAAGTTCATCATTAAAATGACCTTTGATAGCCTGAATATTTTCAATTTGTTTTTCCTGAAAAATGGCTTGTGAAAATTGATATAAATTTGGACAACCTTCGATGGTATATACATGCGATTTTGGAGAGGCTTTAGCTAAATATAAACTCGTTAAACCAACAGAGGTTCCTAATTCAATAATTGTTTTTGGAGAAAATTTATTGAGCAAGCGGTATAAAAACTCGGCTTGTTTTTTTTGAGCAATACCATGTTTTGTAATTTCTTTAATAATACGAGTGCGATCTTTTTTGGATAATTTTTTTGAACCAGCACCAAAATCTGTAAACTCTATTTGAGTTGTATCGGATAATAAGCGGTTACGTAACTTATTCAATTCCTCAAAATCTCCAAAAGGGTGAGGATTTTTAATTAACTCCATGTAAAAATTATATACAAAGGGCGAATGAACATCATGCTCTGTATAGGATGTTAACTGGTAATTAATATATTTAAACAGTGTTTTAAAATCCATGATTAATCTTGACAATTACACACAGCTATTTTTTCGATAGGTTTTGTTTTATAATCTGGCAAGCTCGTTTCCTTCATAAAAAAGATAGTTAAGTCACTTATAGGATTTTTAGAATGCTCCTTGTTCCATTTTTTAATTAAGTATTTACAATAATACGGACGCATATAATTGTTATTGTTAAAGGTATAATTTTCCTGAAATTTTCTCCATCTATCACTTTCAAATTCACATACTACAGGATTTGGTTTTTTGTAAGACACTAGTTTTGAGGAATGTTTGATATCAATGTATTGGTGGTTTTTGTCAAACCCACTATAAACAAACCACCCATCGTCTTTTAAAATATAAGGCGAAAACATTCCCCAATTTTGTTCTAATCGTAGTACTTTTCCAAAATCAACAACTCTCATATCTAAGGCGTAAGGAAACTCTTTGATGCTGCCTAAATTCATTAACAAGCAAAATAAAATAATAGCACCAGTAAAATAGTTTTTTAGTGTATATCCAATCTTTAAAGGAATAGACTCTGTAATATTATTGTTGATATTGATGATTTGGGTTTTTGATTTATAAAGTTTTAATTCAAACCAATCCATCCACGATGATGGTAATAATCCAATAAGTGATACTAAGCCGATGATATAAAATAAACCAACATAAAGTGTACTTGCTATTCCTAAAAATAAACAGAAGTAACATATAATGCCAAATACACGAACGTATTTTGGTAGGAATGGTAAGAAAATTAATACTGGTGCAATAAGTTCAATGTAAAAAACCACAAAGGTTAGCACCTTTAATAAGGTGGGGAATTGATAAATAAATGTTCCAAGCGGTAATCTAATTTGATCTAAACTTAAAGCATAGTACAATGCAGTTCCTTCAGAGCGCCACTCGGGAGATGTTTTTAAAAATGCCGAGAAAAAAAAGATAGAGCAGGGGAGTAATAAATAACCAATGTTGGCTATCGAAAAATAGTTGTTTGAATAGTGTGATGTTTTTTGAATAGAGTAACGTTCGCCCCAAGGTAAAAAGATGGCCCATAGTAATAAAATACGAAGTAAATCGTCGCCTCCTTGTAAAATAAATGGATTACGGTTTTGAAGTGAGGTTAATAAAACCCAGCAAATAAAAGTAAATAATCGGGTTCGGTAGCCTATGATTAATAAAACAATACAAAAAGCATTGATGATAAATAATAAAATTTGCCACCATAATTCGCCACTTAACGTATGAAACGAAAAATAAAATGGACTCCAATTATATTGTTTTAAAATTGATATAGGCAATACACCTTCGTCGGTAAAAAAAGCTGTGATAGAGAGCGAGCGAATGTATAAATCTAATAATAAAATAATTCCCACTCCAATTCTCATAATTGATAGTGCTCGCACATCTAGGGTATATGAGTTTTTAAATTTGGTAATTATGTGATGGATTGTTTTCGTAAAAAGTAAATTGGTGTCAATAAAAAAGGCTCTGCATGGTTGCAGAGCCTTAAAATTAATAATCTAAAGTATTATAAGCAACCAACTGAACCAGAAACAGAAACTGAGTAAAAAGTTCCTTGTGCTTTATAACATGGGATATTTGAGAATGTTGCTGTAATACCAGAAGGAGAACCAACAGTTACGGTAACATTACCACCGCTCCAAGAATACCAAGTAGAACCTGGATCTTGACTAGGAGGATTAGTAACTGTCATAAATGCTTTACCTGGTCCTAATAAACTGCTACTACCCACTAATTGGTAAGTACCTGCAGTTGGAGTACCTGAAAAACAAATAGAAACAGATGTTCCTGTGCTGTTGTTAATGTTGGTTAAGCAAGTTTGCCCAGCAGTACAGCCAGAACTAAACCATGTTGCATCACCAACATTTGAAATACTTGAGTTTTGTTGAGCTGAAGTCGTAGCAATAGTACCTGTAGTTGTTACATTAGTAATGTTTGGATTACCACCAGTACCACCTTGAGCCTCATCTTTATAAGTAGGAGTAATAGCATCGCTATCGTTTTTCGATTTACAAGAAATAAAAACAATACTGCCTAATACTAATATTGTTAATGCTGATAAAATGATTTTCTTCATTTTTTATAATTTTTTGATACCCAAATATAACAACTATAATTTTAATTACCAAACAGTTACACTCATTGGTTTGATACATTAACTCGTTAATAAAACAATTTACCCTGTTTTACCATTTGTTTCAATAGCACACAGGCACGGTATCTATCTTCCTGATATTCTTCATAAAGGCTATTTAAGGTGCTTAAAATAGTATGCAATCCAATTTCATCCCCCCATTTTAATAAGCCTTTTGGATAATTTACGCCTTTAGTCATCGCTAAATCAATATCTGCGGCCGAGGCAATTCCTAAGTATTTAGTGTCGCAGGCTTCGTTAATTAACATGCATAAAACACGATTAACAATGTATTTTCCTAATGTTTCATCTTTTTTAGGCTCTGGTAATGAAACACCTTCTCTATAATCGTAAAACCCTCTGTTTGTTTTTTTACCTAAGAACTTGGCTTCCAATAAACGTTTTTGAGTTAAAGATGGTTTAAATCTTGGGTCGTAATAAAACTGTTTCCAAACTGTTTCTGTTACCACATAGTTTACGTCATGTCCTATTAAATCCATTAATTCAAAAGGCCCCATTTTAAATCCTCCAATTTCGCGCATAGCCCAATCAATGGTAGCCATATCAGCTATTTGCTCATCGTAAATACGCAATGCTTCGCTGTAAAATGGTCGAGCTACACGATTTACAATAAATCCAGGAGTATCTTTTGCCATTACAGTTACCTTGCCCCAGCTATTAATTAAGGCTTGGCAATGATTTGCTATAACCATATCAGTAGCCACACCAGGAATAATTTCTACCAAAGGCATTAATGTAGCAGGATTGAAAAAATGAATGCCAATTACTTTATCTGGATTAAGACATGCAGACGCAATAGAAGTAATAGATAAAGAAGAGGTATTAGATGCTAATACACAAGTTGCAGAAGTAATACTTTCCAGCTCTTTAAAAACAGATTGTTTAACATCAATATTTTCTACAATTGCTTCAATAACAAGATCGCACGATTTGAAATCTTGAATTGAACTTGAATAGGTTGTTAAACTTAAAATATTTTGCGCTTTATCGCTGGTTATTTTTTGTTTCTCAACCAGTTTATTTAATGAGTTAGTTAAGTTTGTTTTGGCTTTATCTAAAGCACTTGTGTTGGTGTCATAAACGATGGTGGGATGTCCTGCTGTTGCTGCTACTTGAGCAATTCCGCTTCCCATGGCACCAGAACCTACAATGCCTATTACTGAATTTTTTGTAAACATATTTATTTTTGAATAAGAACTTTTTTTGTTTCGTTAATTGTATTGCCTTTTAATGTGATGAAATAGCAACCATTGGTCAATTGATTCATACTGATGGTTGATTTATACAACATATCGTTTATCGTTATTGTGTCTTCTTTAACTATTTTTCCAGTTACATCTGTTATGATGTAACTAATTGTTTTGTTCTGCTGATTAGCAATGATTAAATTTAAATAATCGTTGGCAGGGTTGGGATAAATAGAACATACAGATGTATTGTTTTCATGGCTTTTGATATTAACAGAAGATTTATAGGTATTATCACCATCTAAAATAAAAATACCATTTTGCATATCGCAAGCAATAATTATTTTACTTGGCAGATATGGATAAGCGCCCCAATTGCCACTATAATTGGTAGTGCCTGTTTGAGGCTGTGTATCAAAGTAGCCATAAATAGTAGTGTTGGATGGATTTGAAATATCATATAAATATAATCCGTCTTGATAAGAGCTTAACCAACACCATCTGTTTCCAACAATATAAGGGTTGTGAGCTGTTGCTGTATAGCTCGAACGAATGGTGTCTAATAAAGTAATATTATTAAAATTGGTGACATCAATAACTTTTGCGGGTAAATGAGCTGCTACTTCATCTGCAAATACCATTGTTTTTCTGTCGTCGGTTTGCCACGAACTATGATTGTAGCCACTAAAGGCATAGCCAGTGTACGATTGCATCAATGAAAAGGTATTGCTAGCAGTTAATTTTAAGATATGGAAACCTTTAAAACCACATGAAGCATAAACCGTATCGTTTCTCACAAACATATCATGCACTACATCAATAATGGTTGAATTAATATCTTGTTCTAATCTTCTAACTAATACAGGGGCAGTGGGTGTTGCTAAACTATAAACACGCATGGTGGAATAACCTGCACCTGCAGCATCTGTAACCGAACCGCAATAGAGTTTGTCGTTATCAATAAATATAGTATGACTTCTTTCAAAGTAAGTTGTCCCATCATGCACTACATGAACAGAATCTGGTAAATATTGCATATCAACAATTTGAAAACTGTTAGGAGGAGAATCGTCACTAACGATGTAGCAATAGTTTTGATATGTTTTTATTTCACGCCAAGTACAACCAGCATGTTTTGCTTTAACAGAATCTACAATAATGGGAGATGAAGGATTTGTAACATCAACAAAGTAGGTTTGGCTACTGGAACCTACAATGGCATACTCTCTGTTTTTTGCTGTTTGTGCCCAACCCCAGCAACCAGAGTATTTTCTTCCATCCGTACCAGTGTTATCTTTTTCTGGATTAAGGTGAGACAATAAGTTTATATTTAAACTTGGATATGTTTGCGCATTAAAATTGCCGGTTAAAATAACAAGACAAATTAGAAGTACTATTTTTTGCATGTGATTGTTTTAGGTAGTTACAAGTTACGAATTTTAATAAATAAATTGCATAACCAGAAAAAATACAGACTAATTTAATCCAGCTAATTTCATAGCATCTATTTTAATGGCAGAATCTAAAGGTATTTGTAACTCCTGAGATTTTTTAGTTGCTTTTTTTAGTAGCACAGGTTTTTCACGAATTTGCTTTTCAAATCCTTTTATAGTTCTGCTTTTTTCAACTCTGGCATAATATGTTTTTGGATTGGTATAAAGTTCATAAGCATCATCAATAAAAGAATTAGCAAAGGCAGGTAAATTACCATCAGAATAAAATAACATGATAACCTGATTACTTTCTAATTGTTCTTTTAAATCTAATTGCCATACCTCTAACTTTTGGCCTGATGGAGATGGAACCACTTTGTTATAGTAATACCAAAATTTTCCACTGGCAAAACTACTGTAGCCAACTCCCATATATACTGCACCATACCAATAACTGTCGCCAATAGTTAAAACACGTGTTTTATTTTTTGCTGTATCTTGTTCAAACAATACATCTGGGTAGGCCAGTTTCATGTTTTGCTTGGGGTTACGATACAAATTCATACTTTTTAAAACATCAGCATCTCTGCTTCTGGCAGTATCAACTACATCTATTTTATTCCAGGTAATATCAGGTAAATCACAATGGTGTAAATGTTCAATATGTCCAATAACCGTATCCACCGCTAAACATTCTCCATAGAAACTCCAATGATGCCCAAATCTTGGAAATAATGGATAAGGACTTGTAGGCTTTAATTTTTGGAAATAGGCTTTTAAATCTAATACATTGATGCCAAGGAGTTTTGATTGAGCAATGTATGTTTGATAATTCGTGGTTTTAGGAGCATGTTTGTATTTATCTTCTACATATTCCATGCAATGCTCTCCTTTACCAGGAGCAAAAACTAATAACAAATCAATGCCTTTTTTCTTTAAGGTATCTTGAATTACTTTTGCTTTTTCGAGTTTTGATTTAATTTTCTCTTCACCAATGTAATCGTCTCCAAAGGCAGCAAAAATATAGCCTTCACTAAATACATAATTATCTTTACCTGCCACAAAAGCATTTACTCTTAATTGATTAAATGCATCATAGTAAAATTGATTGTTCAATCTTACAAATGTTTCTTTAAAAGCCCAATGGTCATTAGTGTAATCATCTTTTAATGATTGATATTCTCCGCTAAACCACATGCTTTTGTCCTTTTTCAATAATGAATCTGGGTTCACATTATTGATAACGATGCCTGTTAAATTAGGAATGCATTCACTTTTTATAAATCCCATAATTAAAGGATAGCTTAGTGCCAAAAAAGCTACGATAACGAAAATATTGTATGTTTTATTCTTTCCCATATCTTAAAATCTGAAATAAATAAATGGGTTAAAATCAAGGGCTGCTATGTAGCTTAACGAAATATAAAATAGTAACACACTAATGGTTAACATAACAGTGTTTGACGCTGTTGAGTGATTTTCTCCATATACTTTTGCTTGAATGTTTTTTGTAAACGGTATAAAAGCAAAAAATGAAAATAAAATGGCTAATACTAAAGAGAAATAAAAATCATTATGTAATGCAAATTTTCCATCAAAAAAGCTGAAACTAAACATTGTTTTTACGATATGATTAGCCTGACTTAAATCCTCTAACCTGAAATAAACCCAGCCAACAATAACAATTAAAAACGTAATGATAGTTGATGCTAGCTTACCAATTTTACTGTAAAAGTTTAAAAGGAATAATCTCTCCATTACTAAAAACAACCCATGAAAAGCTCCCCAAATAATAAAATTCCAACTAGCACCATGCCATAATCCAGATAATAAGAATACAATAAAGAGGTTACGGTATAATTTAAAATTTGAATCGACTTTGTTGCCTCCTAATGGAATGTATAAATAGTTTTTCATCCAGCTTCCTAGTGTAATATGCCATCTTCTCCAAAATTCGGTTATACTTGATGATAAGTAGGGGTTGTTAAAATTTTCTGGAAGTCTAATTCCCATAATTTTACATAAACCAATAGCCATATCACTATAACCACTAAAATCAAAATAAATCTGAAACGTATAAGCAACAGCTCCAACCCATGCGGCAGCTGTATCAATTTGCGACATATCTAATTTAAAAACATCATCAGCTTGCGCTCCAATGGTATTGGCAATGATTACCTTTTTGGCTAGTCCAATGCAAAACGTATAAAAACCACTTAGCTTAACATCTGCTGTGTAATTTTTTTCTCTATTTGTTATTTGGTCGGCAATATCATGATATCGAACAATTGGCCCAGCAATCAATTTAGGGAACAACAAAATATAAGTTTGATAGTGCCAGAAATTTTTTAATGGTTTGTGAATGCCTCTGTATACATCAACTACATAAGTCACACTTTCGAAAGTATAAAATGATATACCAATTGGTAAAACAATTTTTAACCAAGTAATTTCTTTCATTCCAGCTAAACCTAAAACAGCATTGACGTTGTCAATAAAAAAGTTTGAATACTTAAAATAAAACAACAGTCCCAAATTCATTGCTAGTGAAATAACAAGCAATTGTTTTTTTGTTTTATCAGATTTTGATTCAGCCATTTTATTGACTAAAAAGAAATCTAAAAAGGTAGTACCTAGTATGACAAATATAAATTTAGGTCCACCCCAAGCATAGAAAAAAATACTGAAAATTAAGATGCCGGCATTCTTGAACCTATGTGGAGTTAAATGATATGCCAATAAAAAAAATGGCAAAAAGTATATTAAAAATGTGATGCTGCTAAAAACCATATTCTATTTAAGATTTAAGAAGTAAAAAGTAAATTTTTTAATTCTTAAATCTTACTTCTAATTTCTTATTTATTGATATTGCTTTTCGTAATAGTTGGCATAAGCACCAGAAGTAACATTAGTTAACCATTCTTCGTTTTGTAAATACCAATCTACTGTTTTTGATAATCCTTCTTCAAATTGAAGCGATGGTTTCCAGCCTAAGTCGTTTTGTAATTTAGTAGAGTCAATCGCATAACGTAAATCATGACCAGCTCTATCTGTTACAAAAGTAATTAGTTGTTGATTGGTTCCTTTTGGTCTTCCTAATTTTTCATCCATCATATCACATAATAAACGAATCACGTCAATGTTGGTCCATTCGTTATGTCCACCAATATTGTAAGTACTGCCTAATTGGGCTTTATGAAAAATAACATCAATAGCTTTTGCATGGTCTTCAACAAATAGCCAATCACGCACATTTTCGCCTTTACCGTAAATAGGTAAAGATTTATTGTTTTTGATATTATTGATACAAAGTGGGATTAATTTTTCTGGGAAATGATAAGGACCGTAGTTATTTGAACAGTTTGAAATAACACAAGGTAATTTATAAGTATCGTGATAAGCACGCACAAAATGGTCGGAACTAGCTTTTGATGCAGAGTAAGGGCTGTGAGGATCGTAGGCTGTTGTTTCTGTAAATAATCCTTCTTCTCCTAACGATCCATAAACCTCATCAGTTGATACATGATAAAATTTGGTAAATTTTGTAGCATCTGCTTTATATAATTCTTTAGCAGCATTTAATAAATTAACAGTGCCAATAACATTAGTATAAACAAATTCTAATGGGTTAGAAATACTTCTGTCAACATGGCTTTCTGCTGCCAAATGAATCACCGCATTAAATTGATGTTCTTTAAATAGTTTATTAATAAAATCAGCGTCAACAATATCTCCCTTTACAAAACTATAGTTAGGTTTGTTCTCAATATCTTTTAAGTTAGCTAAATTACCCGCATAGGTTAATTTATCAAGATTAACGATGTTATAGTTTGGATACTTGTTTACAAATAGTCTAACAACGTGCGACCCAATAAAACCTGCACCTCCAGTAATTAATATTTTCATTTTCTAAATGTTAAAATCAGTTACGAATATACGAATAAAGTAAGATTTTTGATTTAAGAAATATGATTTTTGGATTAAATTAATTATTTGAACATTTTGAAATCATAAATCTGACTTCAAAAATCATAAATTACTTCCCTCTTCCTTGAATCACAATAAGAACAGTATGAACTAAAATTTTAAAATCAAACATTAAACTCATATTTTCTATATAAAGTAAATCAAATTTTACACGGGCTACCATTTGTTCAATGTTTTCGGCATAACCGTATTTTACTTGGCCATAACCAGTAATTCCAGGTCTTACGCGATGTAAATGAACAAAATGCGGGGCGTGTACCACAATTTGATTGATGAAAAATTGTCGTTCAGGTCTTGGACCCACCAAACTCATATCTCCTTTAATAACATTGTAAAATTGAGGGATTTCATCTAATCTAACTTTCCTTAAAAAACTACCAATTTTAGTAATTCTAGGATCATTAGTTTTTGATAAAGAAGGTCCAGCTTTCTCGGCGTCAACATACATCGTTCTGAATTTAATAATATTGAAAGTTTTTCCGTTTTTACCTATACGTTCTTGCTTAAAAAATATAGGGCCTTTAGAGCCTGCTTTTACAATAATCATTAAAATTACATATACCCAGCTAAAAACTAAAATAACAAAAATAGAAATGCTCACATCAATAAAACGTTTTACTGCCTGTTGCCAATTGGGCATTACTTGTTTGTTAATCACAATTAAGGCTGCATCAGAAATAGAGTTCATTTTAACCTGACCTGATAAAATATCATATACATCAGGAATGATTTTTATGATGACTTCAAAATCATTCAATTCATTTAAAATTTTCTCTAAATAGCCATGTTCCCATGATTCAATAGCAATAATAATTTCATCAATATGATGCTGATTGACTAATTCTTTTAAATCTTTGTATTCACCTAAGTGAGGTAATTTTTGCTTGAGTTGTTCAGAAAAACCATTTTTTTCATCCAAATGGATAAAGCCTACAAAAACATTTCCAGCTGATTTTTTGCTTGTAACAATTTCTTCATATATTTTTAAAGCCCTTTGATTACTGCCAATAATAACGGTATTAAAGCCTATTTTACCTTGACTGATTTTGTAATTTGTAATGGTAGAGAGAATGAATCTTAAAATCGCGGTTAGTAAAAAATGTAAAATAAATAATACAAAATATACTTTGTAGTACGACTTGTAATTAGGAACAAAATCATCTAACAAAATAAAAAAGAAAATAAAGGTGACTCCTATAACAGAGGTTGCCAAAGTTTGGATAAACTCATTTATTCTTGATTTTCTGTAAATATCTTTATAAAACCCTGTTAAGTAGTATGCTAATAACCAACCTAATGGTAAAATAATCATACCTAAAATATATTGTCTGTCAAATACTTGTTCTGGAATAATTCCAAATTTATCAGGTTCAATATAAAATTTACGATATAAGTAAAACAAACTCCAAGCTAAACCAGCTGATATGTAATCGGCAAAAACGTACTTGAATGTTTGTAGGACCTTATTCACAAATTTATTGATAAATTAATTTAACATTATCAATGTATATTTCAGGTGTAGCAACCTCTTGAGTTGCTTCAATATATACTTTATATTTTGGGTAAGTAGGAGCAGTACTCACAACTTTAGTAAGCTGTACATAAATTTTGTTCCATTCATCAGATGGATTAATGATAATTGCCCCTCTTTTATCATTGTATCCATTTACATCATCGCCCCCCATAACACCTAGTGTAATTGGTTGATTACATTTATAGTTTAATTCTACATAAATTGTGGCGCCACCTGCAGGTAAATAATAACCATTTGTTTGAACCATTCTTGCCGTTGGCTTAGAATTTCCCATAGACATAAATAAAGAGCCTCCAACTCCTCCAAACGTTTTATTTGGGTCATAAGTCACTACATAATTGGAGTCTCCTGTAGACTGAAAATAACTACCAGAAGAATCAAAGCCATCGCTATAATAAAAGTATGTTGTTGAGTTGTATTCAAATTCAGGAGATAGTGTATATGTTTTACCAGCTTCAATAGATAGGTTGTATGATTTAGAATCGTATGCTGGATAAGGAATTCGAGTAGCAGTAATGCCATTGTTTTTTATCCCTGCAAAAAGAGTGATCTGCGCATTGTTTTCTGCAACTATAGGCATCACATTCCCAACAGGAAAAACACCTTTAAATTGCCCATCAACATAATACCAAATGTCTAATATTTTGTGACTATTAGCTCCTTGTATAGAGGGATTGGTTTTTAAAGTCAGATTATCAACCACTAAAAACGAAGCTGTAGGAGATTTAAGCCCATCTTTTTTACAAGAAAGTGCGAGTAAAAAAAAACAGGCTAAACAGAAATACAAAAGTAAATGTTTCATCATACGTCTTCAAAACGTAAAGATAGCAGTACTTATTGTATTTGCATAGTAATTTTTTAAGATAAAATTATGAACGTTTTAATGGATTAATTTGCATTTCAATCTCTTTAACAACCTGAAGCGCCATTTCAGCATCCAATAAGGATACTGCCAACGGTAAATCATGACGTATACTCTTATAAAAACTTTCTAATTCAGCCTTAATAGCATTGACAGGGTTTATAATAGGCTGATTTTGAATAACTTCAAATTTCGGTTGATTGAATCCTGTATCTAAAACAATGCCTTTAGGATTACTACTTATAGTAATGGCTTTTATGGTTCTTACAGTGGTTGATTTGTTCAGTAAATCAATATTTATAAAAGTATTTTCTTGAAAAATATCCATTTTGCGCACATTATTAAATGCAATGCGATTAGCGGTTAAATTGGCGATACAACCGTTTTCAAACTCAATTCTAACATCTGCTAAATCGGCTGTTTTACTTACAATAGAAGAACCGAAGGCTGATATTTTTTTGATTTTACTTTTAATTGTATTTAATAATAAATCTATATCATGAATCATTAGATCTAAAACCACAGAAACGTCAGTCCCTCTGGAATTATAACAAGCTAATCGTTCAATGGTGATATGTAATGGATTATTAATAAATGGTTTTGCTGCTGTAAAGGCTGGGTTAAAGCGTTCAACATGCCCAACTTGAACCAAAACGCTAGCTTCTTTCGATAAACTTAATAATTTTTTAGTCTCATTAGGATCACTAGTGGCTGGCTTTTCAATAAAAACATGTTTACCTTTTCTAATAGCTTCTGCTGCTAATTCAAAATGAGTAGGAGTGGGAGTAATAATTAATACAGTGTCGCAGTTTTCTAATAGTTCAGAATAACTGGTGCAAATTTTAATATTTTGCAGATAAGTTAAATTAGATAATACTTCTTTATTGATATCAAAAATGGCACTTACATTGTATTCAGGAATTTCACCCAACAGCTTTAAATGTATTTTCCCAAGGTGACCTAATCCAACAATTCCTACGTTCATTAAAATAATTTTTTGATTTCAAATGTAATATCTATTAAAAGTTAATTGTTGGAAATCATTTTATAATATTAAAACTCGATTGTTTATTATCATTAGCTTTAAAACATGTTAATTAATACCAATAAAGAAGACGAATACTTATTTCAAGGCAAACGTAAGCGTTTAGTTGAGCAGTTGAAAGAGAAAGGAATTGCAAGCCAAGCTGTTTTAAATACCATTTTAAAAATACCAAGACACTTATTTTTTGATCAATCAACTGAACGCCCTGCTTTATTGGATCATGCTTATTCTGATAAAGCATTGAAAATAGGTGCTGGCCAAACTATATCACATCCTTTTACAGTAGCTTTTCAAACAGAGAAATTAAATATAATAAAAGGAGATAAAGTTTTAGAGATTGGAACTGGATGTGGATATCAAACAGCGGTATTATTGGAAATGGGAGCGAAAGTATTTTCTATTGAAAGACAGCGCGAATTATTTGATAAAACAAAGGTATTTTTACCTTTAATTGGATATAAAGGGGCTAAATTAGTTTATGGAGATGGCTATAAAGGTCTACCACAATTCGCTCCATTTGATAAGATTATTGTAACAGCAGCGGCTCCTTATATACCGCAGGACTTACTGGCACAGTTAGTTGTAGGTGGAATACTTGTTATTCCTTTGGGTGAAGGAGAAGAACAGGTGATGAATGTAATTGTTAAAAAATCTGGCACAGAATTTGACAAACAGGCGTTCGGAAAATTTAAATTTGTACCAATGTTGCAAAATAAAGAATGATTAAAATCAATACCAATTTTCTACAATATTAACAAATAGCTGTTTATAATTGGATTCTTATTAGTAATTTTGTTCCCGATTAAAATGACCAAATTTGTATAACAAATAAAACAAACAAACAAACAAAACAAAACAATTATGAAAAAATCAATCGCTTTAGTAGCAATGGCATTTGGAGTAACTTCTGCCTTCGCTCAAGATTTAACATCAAAAAAAGGTGAACCATTTTTACCAGAAGCTGGTGACTACGCTATCGGTATTGATGCTAACCCATTCTTAAACTATGTTGGTAACTTCTTCGGAAAACAAAACAACAACACTGCACCAACTTGGGGATTTGCAAACAACAACTTTACTATTACTGGTAAAAAATTCAAAGATGCTACAAACGCTTACCGTGCATCTGTTCGTTTAGGTTTTGATAATGCATCAACTAAAACTGAGACTGCTGATCGTGCATCTACATCAGCTGTAACTTACCCAGCTTTACCAGCTATGGTAACTAACAAATACTCTCACTCAAACACAAATATCGCTGTATCAGTTGGTATCGAAAAACGTCGTGGTAAAACTCGTTTACAAGGTGTTTACGGAGCTGAGGCTGGTATTTCTTACGGTTCTTCTAAAGATAAATACACTTACGGAAATGCTTTAGCTGCTTCTGGAACTGTTGTTAACGTTTCTGCTGCTGGTGATGGTATGAATGGTAATGCTAACATTACTACTGATACTTACGGTAATGCTGCTCGTGTTACAGTTAAAAAATCTGGTGCTACTTTTGGTATCGGTGTTCGTGGTTTCGTAGGTGCTGAGTATTTTGTTGCTCCTAAAGTATCTATCGGTGGTGAATTCGGTTGGGGAATTGGTTTCTCTGTGACTGGAGCATCTAAAACTACTACTGAGTCAATCGGAGGTGCAACTCCAGAAGTTGGAACTCAAGAAGTTAAAGGTGGTAAATCAAGTGGATTTGGTTTTGATACAGATAACAGAAATGCGTTATTTGGACCATCTGCATCTTTACGTTTAAACTTACATTTCTAATTTAGAAATTAAAGAATAACAAAGAAAAGCCTCGCTTTAAGCGGGGCTTTTTTTATGCAATAAATGAAGTAATAACTTTAATATTACATGATAAATATTAAATTTGCGCACTTAAAAATATTAATATGTCAACAGCAGCAAACAAAGGCCCGATTTCTAAATTTATAGAATCTCATTATAAACATTTTAACGCAGCAGCTTTGGTAGATGCCGCTAAAGGTTACGAAACTCATTTAACAGAAGGTGGAAAAATGATGGTAACTTTAGCAGGTGCTATGAGTACTGCAGAGTTAGGTAAATCACTAGCAGAAATGATTCGTCAGGGTAAAATTGATATTATTTCTTGTACTGGTGCCAACTTAGAAGAAGATATTATGAATTTAGTAGCTCATAGCCACTATAAGCGTGTTCCAAATTATCGTGATTTATCTCCTCAAGAAGAGTGGGATTTATTAGAAAATCACTACAATCGTGTAACAGATACTTGTATTCCTGAAGAGGAAGCATTCCGTCGTTTACAGAAACATATTTATAAAATTTGGAAAGATGCAGATACTGCAGGTGAGCGTTATTTTCCACATGAGTATATGTACAAAATTTTACTTAGTGGAGAATTAAAACAATACTATGAAATTGATCCAAAAGATAGCTGGATGTTAGCAGCAGCAGAACGTAATTTGCCAATCGTTGTTCCAGGATGGGAAGATAGTACAATGGGAAATATTTTTGCATCTTATGTGATTAAAGGAGAAATTAAAGCTAGTACAATGAAAAGTGGTATTGAATACATGGCTTGGTTAGCTGATTGGTATCCGAAAAATAGTGGAGGTAAAGGCGTTGGATTCTTCCAAATTGGTGGTGGTATTGCTGGAGATTTTCCTATTTGTGTTGTGCCAATGTTATACCAAGATATGGAAATGCATGATGTGCCATTTTGGAGTTATTTCTGTCAAATTTCTGATTCAACAACGTCTTATGGTTCTTATTCAGGAGCTGTGCCTAATGAGAAAATTACATGGGGTAAATTAGACATTCATACACCTAAATTTATAGTAGAAAGTGATGCTACCATTGTAGCACCTCTAATTTTCTCTTGGGTTTTAGGTTGGTAATCAATTATAAAATATCAAAAAGCTCAACTAAATTAGTTGAGCTTTTTTGTTTTAAGATATATGGATAATAAAAAAGCCTTCTGTTTTTAGAAGGCTTTTAATTTATTTTTAAGCATTATTAAAATCCCAAGTTTCCATAAACTTAGTCGTATAATTACCTGCTTTGAAATCCTCGTTTTGCATTAACTTAATATGAAAAGGAATAGTTGTTTTAACTCCTTCAATCACGTACTCACTTAAAGCACGGTGCATTTTTGCTATAGCTTCTTCACGAGTTTGTGCTACCGTAATTAATTTACCAACCATACTATCATAGTTTGGTGGAATGCGGTAACCGCTATATACATGAGAGTCTACACGAATACCATGTCCGCCTGGTGTATGTAATGTTGTAATTAATCCTGGAGATGGAGCAAAGTTTTTAAATGGGTCTTCTGCATTAATACGACACTCAATGGCATGCAATTGCGGGTAGTAGTTTTTACCACTAATAGGCACTCCAGCTGCTACTAAAATTTGTTCACGTATCAAATCGTAGTTAATAACTTCCTCTGTAATTGGATGCTCTACCTGAATACGAGTATTCATTTCCATGAAGTAAAAATTACGGTGCTTATCAACTAAAAACTCAATAGTACCTACGCCTTCGTAACCAATAGATAATGCAGCTTTCACAGCAGCATCGCCCATGGCTTCGCGCAACTCAGGAGTCATAAACGGTGAAGGAGTTTCTTCAACTAATTTTTGATGACGACGTTGAACAGAACAATCACGTTCACTTAAGTGACACGCTTTTCCATGTGCATCGCCTACAATCTGAATTTCAATATGGCGTGGTTCTTCAATATATTTTTCCATATACATGGCACCATTACCAAAAGCAGCTGTTGCTTCGTGAACGGCACTGTCCCATGCATTTTGAAAATCTTCTTCTTTCCAAATAATACGCATCCCTTTTCCACCACCACCGGCAGTAGCTTTAATAATAACTGGATACTTAATTTCTTTGGCTAATTCTTTTCCTTGATCAGCGCTTTCTAATAAACCAACTGAACCTGGAACACAAGGAACGCCTGCCGCAATCATGGTTGCTTTAGCGTTACTCTTGTCACCCATTTGATTAATCATCTCAGGAGAAGCTCCAATGAATTTGATTTTATTTTGGCGGCAAATTTCAGAAAACTTAGCATTTTCACTTAAAAAACCATAACCAGGGTGAATTGCATCTGCATTGGTAATCTCAGCAGCAGCAATAATATTGGCCATGTTTAAGTAACTATCTTTGCTTGGTGGCGGACCAATACAAACCGCTTCGTCAGCAAATTTAACATGCAACGAATCTTTATCAGCTGTAGAGTAAACTGCAACGGTTTTAATCCCCATTTCTCTACATGTTCTAATAACACGTAAAGCAATCTCGCCTCGATTGGCAATTAATATTTTTTTAAACATCTGTTTAGAATTTAACGTTAAAAGTTTAAAATTCAAGATTTGATAATCTTTGAATTTTGAATCTTAAACCTTGAATTATAATTAAGCTGGGTCTACTAAGAATAAAGGTTGATCATACTCAACAGGAGTAGCATCATTTACCAATACCTTCACGATTTTCCCTTTTATTTCACTCTCTATTTCGTTAAATAATTTCATGGCTTCGATGATACATACTGGTTTTCCAGCATTAATTTCATCACCTACATTTACAAATGGAGCTTTATCTGGTCCAGAAGAACGGTAGAAAGTACCAATCATAGGGGATTTGATGGTTACATATTTAGATTCGTTAGCGGCTGCTGTGTTTGTAGCTGCAGGAGTTGCAGTTTCAGAAGCTGCTGTAGCAACAGGTGCAGCAATAACTTGTGCTGGTGCTGCTGTAATTTGAGCTGGAGCTGCTTGATAAACTACAGGAGCTGCAGTAGTTTGCTTACCAGTTTTAATAACTATTTTAATTTCTTTAGTTTCTAATTCAACCTCGTTTACTCCGCTTTTAGAAACAAATTTAATTAAATCTTGAATTTCAGTTAATTTCATTTTTAAGTGTTTTAGTTAGTGGGTGCAAAAATACCATTTATTTACAAAAAACGAGAAAAATCATTATTTTTTGAGTCTAAATGACTAAAATGTTCAAAAAAAGCACTAATTATCAACAAATTAAATTTAAGATTTGTGATGTAAGATTTAAGAAGTATAAAATTTAAGATAAAATGCTCACTTCTCACTTCTAATATCTTAAATTCTATCTAATTCTATCAGCACTACGAACTAATTGTTCGTCTTTTTTTATAAAATGAGCTGCTAAAAAGGCAAAAACTGCAGAAATAAGCGGTAAAAAAGAACCAAATTGATAAGAAACAGTTCCTGTTTGTCCTTCTTTTATATATGATAGTAAAAAGAATAGACCAACTAAAAATATATTAAGCACAACTAATAAGTTAGATAACTTGTATTGTAATACTCTGTTTTTAAATAAAAAGATAATAATTATACTTAAAACAAGTATGATTATATTAAATACGATAGGGAAGTAGATATTTGAATTTGTAATATCCGAACTACTGCCAGGCATTAAACAGATTGGCCAATGACCATTGGAAATAACAATGTTTTGAAAAGTAATGAAAAACTGAGAAATAGCTATAATTACTAAAGCCAATAAGAATAAGGTTTGTTTACGTTGAATCATGGGGCGAAATTAAGGTTTTGTTTTAATTTATGAAAGTAATGGAACGCAGATGCCCATATAGTTAAGATAAAAAATGATGAAAGTTTGTAAGATTAGCCAAAAAAATCATACAAATCATAATTATCAGTGTGCTCAGCGTTCTATTATTAATAGTTAAATTAATATTAATAAATCCAAATTACTTACTTAAGTCCTTTGTACTCTAATCCAAGTAACTTACATTTGCACTTATGGAAAATAAATACCAAAACTTAATCGAACAAACCTTCGATTTCCCGCAAGAATCGTTTGAAGTTATTGACAACGAATTGTATTTTAACGATATTCCTTTAATGGATATTATTAAACAATATGGTACTCCATTAAAAATCACTTATTTACCTAAGATATCATCGCAAATACAAAAGGCAAAGCGCATGTTTAATGTAGCAATGGCCAAAGCCGACTACAAAGGTAAATATGTTTATTGTTATTGCACCAAAAGTTCACACTTTAGCTTTGTTTTAGATGAAGTATTAAAGAACGATGTACATATTGAAACATCATCAGCATATGATATTCAAATTATCCGTGAGCAAATCAAAAAGAAGATGATTAGTAAGGATACATATATTATATGTAATGGTTACAAGAAAACAAACTACAAACAATATATCTCAGAATTGTTAAATGACGGTTATAACGTAATCCCAGTTCTAGATCATTTAGATGAGTTTGAACATTATAAAAAGAATGTAAAAGTACCCAAATGTCAACTTGGAATACGAATTAGTACAGAAGAAGAACCTTCTTTTGCCTTTTATTCATCTCGTCTTGGGGTTCGTTACACCGATATTATTAACTTATATAAAGAAAGAATACAAAACAACCCAAAGTTTGAACTAAAGTTGTTGCATTTTTTTATTAATAATGGAATTAAGGATACAATTTATTATTGGACAGAGTTAAATAAATGCCTTAATATATATAAAGAACTTAAAAAGATTTGCCCAACATTAGATTCGTTAAATATTGGCGGAGGTATGCCAATTCGTACTTCATTGAGCTTTGATTATAATTATGAGTATATGGTTGAGGAAATTGTATCTCAAATAAAAACCTTTTGCACCCAACACGAGATTGATGAACCAAATATTTTTACAGAGTTTGGCTCGTTTACAGTTGCCGAAAGTGGAGCAACATTGTACTCTATTATAGATCAAAAACAACAAAACGACAGAGAACAATGGTATATGATAGATAGTTCATTCATTACTACTTTGCCCGATACTTGGGGTATAAACCAACGTTTTATCTTATTGGCTGTTAATAATTGGGATAAACCGTATGTGCCTGTTAATTTAGGCGGTTTAACCTGCGATAGTATGGATTATTATAACAGCGAGGCTCATACTAATCAGGTGTTTTTACCAAAAATTTCAAAAACAGATAAGCAACCATTATATGTGGGATTTTTTCATACAGGCGCTTATCAAGAGGCATTAAGTGGTTATGGCGGTACTCAACACTGTTTAGTGCCTGCACCCAAACATGTGTTAATTGACAAGGACGAAAAAGGGGAAATCACCACCAAATTATTTGCTAAAGAACAAAGTTATAAATCGATGTTGAAAATTTTAGGTTATTAATTTGTCGATTTAATCCAAATGATTATCTTTCGATTTCTTTAACTTATCCTTTTGATAACAATTAAACGCATACTATATATACCATCTTTAATTTTATTGTTTTTCCTCGTTTCTTGCGGAGGTGCAAAAAAATCTGAAAATGCTTTAACAGAAGGTGTTATTGAATTTAATGCTGAGGTGGTTGATCAATCTCATCCTATGGCGGGTTTAGCTCCTGGCTCTGCTACTGTAAGGTTTAAAAATAATAAACTGCAGGTAGAAATGAGTACAATGGGAATTTTTAATACTATTTTTATTAGTGATCCAGATAAAAAAACCTTAACTCAAATGGTTAAGTTTATGGATATAAAAAACGCTTGTATTCAAACAGAAGCTGATTTGGTTCAGGAAAATAAAGACTACGCTTTAAAGTTAGAAGAAGTTAAGGGCACTAAAAAAATTGCAGGTTATAATTGCAAGAAAGTTAAGGCTACTTATCTGAATAATCCAAGTGAGAGTTTTGATGTTTATTACACCGATGAATTAGGCTTAGATAGTATTAATAATATTGGACCATACAAGCAACTAAAAGGAATGTTGATGCAGTACCGTTTAAAGAAATTAGGTTTGGAAATGTGTTTTACGGCAACCTCAGTAAAAAAAGAGGAGATAAAAGATGATACATTTGAAGTTCCTGCTTTTTATAAAATAGTTACTCGTCCTGAAATGGAGAAACTATTTGAAGATATTCAAAAGTAAACTCTATTATTAAGCTGGGTTTTGCTGTCCCTATTTCATTACAATTCATCAATTCATTTTACCATTTAGCATATTTTCACAATCCAGAATGTTCAAAATTGTAAATTGGCATATCAATTGAAAAACTAAAGCACAAAAAAATAAATTTTAATACACATGAAAAAATTATTCTCTACGTTAGCTGTTGTTGCATTATCAGCATTATCATTAAATGCACAAATTAAAGAAGGTTCTATCACTTATAACATGATTATGGAAGGTGTTCCAGCAGAACAAGCTGCTATGATGGGTGATATGGAACTTAAAATTACTTTTAAGGATAATAAATCATTGCTTGAAGTCTCAACTATGATGATGTCGCAACAAGCTGCTGTTGATGAAAAAGGAATGACTTTAGTGATTGAGGCTATGGGAAATAAAATGGCCGTAAAACAAACTAAAGAAGAAATGGAAAAGGAAGAAGCGAAACAAAAAGAAAAACAACCTGAACCAAAAATTGAATATGTGAATGAAACTAAAACAATTGCTGGTTATGAATGTAAAAAAGCGATTGTAACAATGGTTGTAGGTAAAGATAAAAAAGAAGAAAAATTTGATGTTTGGTATACTGATAAGTTTAATTACTTAGATAAAGATGGTAAAACTAAAGGAGAAATTAAAGGATTAAAAGGTATACCTTTTGAATACGTTTCATTTAGAAATGGCTTTAAGTCTAAGCTAGTTGCTAAAGAAGTATCATTAGAACCAGTGAGTGATGAGAAATTTAAATTATCTACAGAAGGTTGTCAAATGATGACTATGGAAGAGTTAAAAACGATGGGACGCGGCGGAAAATAGTTGATTAAATAGTGTTTGAAAAGGCTCGGATTTGTCCGAGCCTTTTTTGTTTAAATCTGTTGATTTCTGGGGATAAATAATAGTTGGCTAATTGGCTATTTTCTTTTATAACATTAACTTTGCGCTTTCAAAAACTACCAATAAATCAAATCTATGATTCATTTCTTCGGAAACCAATCCAACACTGTTTTTGCTGTTCAAACTCAAAACGACTTATCAGCGGAAAGTATTCAAAAATTAAACTGGTTATTTGGCAATGCCCATAAAATAGAACAAACTGTTTTAACAGATGTTTTTGTGGGACCACGCGCCGCAATGATTACACCTTGGAGTACAAATGCTGTTGAAATTACTCAAAACATGGGTATCTCAGGAATCATACGTATTGAAGAATTTGAAAAAGTAGCAGCAGATTATACAGCGTTTGATCCGATGCTTTCGCAAAAGTATAGCGAATTGAATCAAGATATTTATACTATCAATATTAAGCCAGAGCCAATATTAGAAATCACAGACATTTCGGCTTATAATAAATCAGAAGGTTTAGCGTTGAGTGGGGAAGAAGTAGATTACTTAAATAATTTATCTACTAAGTTAGGACGTAAATTAACCGACTCTGAAATCTTCGCCTTCTCTCAAGCTAACTCTGAACACTGTCGTCATAAAATATTTAATGGAACTTTTGTGATTGATGGCGAAACAAAACCAACTTCACTTTTCAAGTTAATTAAAAAAACATCTGAGGCAAATCCTAACGATATCGTTTCTGCCTATAAAGATAATGTGGCTTTTGTAAAAGGGCCTAAAGTAGTTCAGTTTGCTCCTAAGAGTGCTGATAAACCAGACTTTTATGAAGAAAAAGAATTTGAATCTGTTTTATCTTTAAAAGCCGAAACTCATAATTTTCCTACAACCGTTGAACCATTTAATGGAGCAGCAACAGGTTCGGGTGGAGAAATTCGTGACCGTTTAGCGGGCGGACAAGGCTCATTGCCATTGGCAGGAACAGCAGTGTATATGACATCGTATTCTCGTTTAGACGGTGGTAGAGAGTGGGAAGCAGGAATGAAAGAACGCAAATGGTTATATCAAACACCGATGGATATTTTAATCAAAGCTTCTAACGGGGCTTCTGATTTTGGAAATAAATTTGGTCAACCATTAATTACGGGTTCAGTATTAACTTTTGAACACGAACAGTTCGACGAGCTCACTGGCCGTTCTCGTAAGTTAGGGTATGATAAAGTAATTATGCAAGCGGGCGGTATTGGTTATGGAAAACTAAATCAAGCTATTAAGCATACACCAAAAGCAGGCGATAAGATTGTTATTTTAGGTGGAGAAAATTACCGTATTGGTATGGGTGGTGCAGCTGTATCATCAGCTGATACTGGAGCTTTTGGTTCTGGTATCGAATTAAATGCCATTCAACGTTCTAATCCCGAAATGCAAAAACGTGCGGCTAATGCGGTGCGTGGTTTAGTAGAAAGTGATAGTAATCCAATTGTTTCTATTCACGATCATGGTGCTGGTGGACACTTAAACTGTTTATCAGAATTAGTAGAAGCAACAGGTGGATTAATAGACTTAGATAAATTACCTGTAGGCGATCCAACTTTATCTGCTAAAGAAATTATTGGTAACGAATCGCAAGAGCGAATGGGCTTAGTGATTGGCCAAAAAGATATTGATACCTTACAACGTATTGCCGACCGTGAGCGTTCGCCAATGTATCAAGTAGGTGATGTGACTAACGATCATCGTTTTACTTTCCAATCAAAAACTACTGGGTTAAAACCAATGGATTATGCTTTGGAAGATTTCTTTGGAAGCTCTCCAAAAACAATCATGACGGATAAAACCGTTAAAACAAATTATGCTGAGTTAACTTATACCGCTTCAAATATTCCTTCTTACTTAAATCAAGTATTGCAATTAGAAGCCGTTGCTTGTAAAGATTGGTTAACAAATAAAGTTGACCGTTGCGTTGGTGGAAGAGTAGCTAAACAACAATGTGCTGGTCCATTACAATTACCATTAAATAATGTTGGTGTGATGGCATTAGATTATAAAGGTAAAGAAGGTATTGCTACAACTATTGGTCACTCACCAATATCTGCTTTAGTTAATCCTGCGGCAGGTTCAAGAACGGCCATTGCAGAATCATTATCTAATATTGTTTGGGCGCCATTAAAAGATGGGTTACAATCCGTGTCATTATCTGCTAACTGGATGTGGGCTTGTAAGAACGAAGGTGAAGATGCTCGTTTATATGAAGCGGTGCAAGCTTGTTCGGAGTTTGCTATTGAATTAGGAATCAATATCCCAACCGGAAAAGATTCTTTATCCATGAAACAAAAATATCCTAACGATGAAGTCATTGCACCAGGAACGGTAATTATTTCAGCAGCCGGAAATTGTTCAAATATTACTAAGGTTGTTGAGCCCGTTTTAAAACGCCATGGCGGCAATATCTATTACATCAATTTATCGCAAGATGCATTTAAATTAGGAGGCTCATCATTTGCACAAGTATTAAATAAAATTGGTACGGAAGTTCCAACAATTAAAGACGGTGCATTTTTTAAGAAAGCATTTAATGTATTACAAGATTTAATTAAAGAGCGTAAAATCCATGCAGGACATGATGTTGGTAGCGGTGGTTTAATTACTACTTTATTAGAGTTATGTTTTGCTGACGTGAACTTAGGAGCCAATTATGATTTAACGGCTTTAAAAGAAAGCGATACTGTAAAAGCATTATTTAACGAAAACATTGCGGTGGTTTTTCAAGCAGATGCTTCAGTTGAAGCAGAGTTTGCTAAACACCAGGTTGAGGTTTTTAAAATTGGTTCTGTGGTTGAAGGTAATTCGGTAACCATTAAAAACCATGCAGATACTTTTACATTTAATATGTCTGAAACAAGAGATACTTGGTACAAAACCTCTTTCTTATTAGACTCTAAACAATCTAAAAACGGAATGGCGCAAGAGCGTTATAACAATTTTAAAAATCAACCTTTACAATTTACGTTTCCTAAACACTTTACTGGACGCTTCGACTCAGCTCAGCGCCCAGGAGTGGTACGTCCTAAAGCAGCAATTATTCGTGAGAAAGGAAGTAACTCTGAACGTGAAATGGCTAATGCGATGTATTTAGCAGGTTTTGATGTGAAGGATGTGCACATGACAGATTTAATTTCGGGAAGAGAAACGTTAGAAGATATTCAATTTATTGGTGCTGTTGGTGGATTCTCAAATTCGGATGTATTAGGTTCGGCTAAAGGTTGGGCTGGTGCATTTTTGTATAACGAGAAAGCAAACACGGCATTAAAGAATTTCTTTAAGCGTGAAGATACTTTATCAGTAGGTATTTGTAATGGTTGCCAATTATTAATGGAACTTGAATTAATTAATCCTGAACATGAAGTGCATGGCAAGATGCATCACAATACATCTGGTAAACACGAGAGTGGATTTACATCTGTGACTATTCAAAAAAATAATTCAGTGATGTTATCTACTTTAGAAGGTTCAACTTTAGGTGTATGGATTTCGCATGGCGAGGGTAAATTTAAATTACCGTATGCCGAAGATAAATACAACATTGTAGCAAAATATGCGTATGCAAATTATCCTGCTAATCCTAATGGTTCTGATTTTAACACAGCGATGATGTGTGATACCACAGGACGTCATTTAGTGATGATGCCGCATATCGAGCGTTCAACTTTCCCTTGGAACTGGGCTAATTACCCAGATAGAGGACAAAAAGACGAAGTTTCTCCTTGGATTGAAGCATTTGTTAATGCTAGAAAATGGATAGAAAATAAGAAGTAAAATAAAAGCCCCAATGTTGGGGCTTTTTTATGAACTTATGTTTATTTTGTTTTACAAATGTATGTTAAGAGTTTTTATAAATCAGTTTAAGCGTTCAACAATGCCTCAATATCAAACTTTTTCATCTTCATAAATGCTTCAATAACTTTGGGTGCTTTATCAGGATTACTCATCAATTGACCTAATACCTTTGGAACTACCTGCCAGCTAATACCATATTTATCATCTAGCCAACCGCACATATTGTATTTGCCTCCTTCGCCTAATTTCTCCCAATAATAATCTATTTCTTGCTGTGTATCACATTCAATTACAAATGAGGTAGCAGGACTAAAGGTATAATGATGTTCGCCCGGACCATCCATCGCCATAAACACAGCATCATTTAACCTGAATTGAGAATGCATCACCGTTCCATCAATTGGTGTATTGGTGTTTTGGTATTTTAAAATTCCATCACTACTTGAATTGCTGATGATATTCATATAATAGTTTTGTGCTTCTTCGGCTTTACCAAAACTATCACCTACAAATAAAAAGCAGGGAACTATTTTTTGTTTTACATCACTCATTTTGCCTTTATAAATTTGCCAACTTACACCAAATTTATCTTCGCACCATCCATAGTAATCACTCCAATCATATTTGCCTAAAGCCATTAATACTTTACCACCTTTGCTAAGATTATTAAATAAGTATTCAATTTCAGCATCATCATCACTGGTTACAAACTGAGAAATAGCAGGAGTGTGTTTGTAATGTGGCCCACCACTCAGTAGCATTAATTTTGAACCCTCTATCTCAATCATGGATACTAAATGGTTCTCGGAAAGTATTTTACTGTTTTTAAATACGGAACAATATAAGGCAGCAGCTTCTTTGCCATTGCCATCATACCATAAGCAAGAATATAGTTTACTAATCATTTTATAAGTTTAATCATTAATCCCTTTTCCGTTCATAATTAAAGGAATGTATTTTTCTATTCGAGTTTCGCGAGTAGCTGATTGTTTAGCTTGAGAGAAGTGGAGTAGGTACCCCTTTTGTCTGCCTGGCGTAAGTGCTTCAAATGCTTTTTTAAACTCAGGCATTTTTTTAAACTTAGCAGTAAGTTCTTCAGGTACATTATACTCTGATACTTTTTTACTTTCTACTTTTAATCCGGCTTTCTCAATTTCAAGTGCTTCAAAAATGTAAGCTTTAATAACAGGTTCTAGTTTTAAAACTGTTTTTACATCTGTAAATTTAATCACTCTGGTTGATTGTGAGTTTTCTCCAAGTGCTTGCAGTATTTTTTTAGGATCTTTTAAAAGTGCACCTTTAAAAAAGCTAATCACACAATTTTCTTTAAAGGCAGTTATCATTAATATATTCGCTTTGCCATCAGTATAACAAGGCATGCTCCATTTGAGTTCTTCGGTTAAACCACAACTGTTTACTATTCTTCTAAGTTCAACTAATTCCTTGGCCCAGGTATGAACTTTACATTGGGGTGTAGCATGAAGTTTACATCGTCCGCAACCTTCCTGTAAGTATAAATCAACATTTGCATTCATGGTGTATTATTTAATCTCTAAGATAGGGTATAATAAAAAAATCCCCAACTAAAATGTTGAGGATTTTACTTGTTTTTAATAATTCCACAAATCATGTTCCCACTTAAAAATATCCATTTTTATTTTATCGGCTTCAACTAAGGCGTCTATGCCTTTTTGGTATTGGTCAATATAACGGTCTTGTACGTTAGATTCTTTTACTATAGTGCTGGTAAATTGACGTTTCCAAAAAACATCATCTAAACTTCTGCGCTCAGCATCGTTTTTAAAATTATACACATCGTTGCGGGCAAAGTAGGGGCGACAAGATGGGAAGTACACCCAGTATAATTCTCGGTAATAATCTCTTTCTTGGTTGTATTCAATTGCTGCTAATCCAATAATACGTACTTCTAAACTTGATTTTTGTCTATCAAAATACCAGTCTTCTTTTATTCTGAATTTTAATACACGTTCGTAAATACTTGTTGAATCAACTGTTGGAACCATGGTTGGAGGTAATTCGGTGCCATCTATGGCGTAGGTAATTTGTTCAATGGTATCTCGTTTAACTAATTTATTTCTTATTTCAACATCATTATAGGGTATTAAAAAATCTTCATCTTTAAAAGCAATAATGTTACCTGCTAAAATTTGTCGTGTAATAGTTTGAAATAAAGAAGTGCGGCAAGCATTGTACTCGAGTGGATAATACAAAGGTTGGTTTTGTTTTTCTCTTAAATCAATATCACGCCAAACTCTTTTCTCCCATGCAACATCGCTCTCTCTTAAACTGGTGTAGCTTATTGGACGTCGGTTGCCAATGTTTTGTTTATCATAAATGTCGCAGGGATTAGTAGGTTTTATAATTTTATCTTTTATTGTATCGCCTGCTTGAATGGTTGAACTCTTTGCTATACCAAGTATAGCAAAGATTAGAGTGATGTAAGTTTTCATGTTTCATAAGTTTAGTGGTTTAAAACTATAACTCATGGTTGTTTAAAAAGGTACAAGGAAAATGTAAAAACAAAACAGCTTTGTCAGTTCGAGTAAGCGCTGACTCTTTTGCGCTGTATCGAGAACTTATTAAAATAACTTCTCGATACAATTTTTTGTAAGAGGCAGACAAAAAATCACTCGAAGTGACAAGAATAAATTTTAAAATGAATTTTGATTGTGTCATTCCTCCCCATGCCCCCTCCAGAGGGGGAAATGTGTCAACTATTTTTTACCTTTCTTTTTGTAGGTAACAGTTGCCGCAATAAAGGTTAAATTAATCATAGGAATTTTAATCCATTCATCCATCACACTTTCTCTGATTAATAAATCGGTTGAGCCAAACATAGCAGGCTTAGCGCCAATATTCATTTGTGAGTTGGATGAATAAATACATTCTAATGCAATAATAAAATCATCAGTAACTTCAATGTTTTGTTTAGATACGTCAATTTCGTGAACTTGCGTTTTACCAATAGATTTTACAATGATAGGTTCTTTTAATTCGTTATTAGAATTAATCACTTTTACCATACCAATTGGTGTAAGCACACGTTTGGTTGTTTTTCCTTCAGAGTAAATGTTGATACGAAATATGGCAGTATCATTTTCGCCTAAACAGGCTTTAAATTGTATTTTATCTATAAAGGTTTGTTGGCCTTTTTTAATAGAAATTTTATTTCCTATTTCTATTCCCGCCGATTTTTCACTGATGCCTTTTTCTTTGTAACGACGAACGGAGGCAGAGTCTTTTTGCTTAAGTCCACTTAAATTCACGCATTCCAAATCGGCAACAGTTGTGGTGCCCAATACTTTTGTTTCGTATTCGTTGGGTCTAACAGTTGTTGTTGCTAATTGGTAAACTTCTTCTGTTAAGATAATTGGATTTTTTTGAGAACATTTTTCTCTGAAATCGCTAACGCTCATTACTACTGGATAATAACCAATAGATGTAATTTGTAAAGTATCGTTATCTTTTTCGGATGTGATTTTAAGTTTAAATAAACCATTTTCATCGGTAATAATACCAAAGGCTTTTGCAGGAATACCAATATTGACATACGGAATACCTTTTTGTTGTTTGTCTTTTACATAGCCAGTAAGTTCTTGTGAAAAAAGAGTATTTGCCAAAACACATAAGATGCTTAAACAAATACTAGCTAACTTTTTCATACTGATTAACTCTTAGCTCTAAAATAAAAAGATAAAGGAACGCCGTGGAAATTAAAACTCTCTCGGAATTTGTTTTCTAAGAAACGTTTGTAAGCATCTGTTAAATACTGTGGCGAATTACAAAAGAATACAAAAGCACACGTATCTTTAATTTGAGTCACATATTTAATCTTCACAATCTTTCCTTTTACGGCTGGTGGCGGAAAATGTTCAATTAACGGTAAGAAGTACTCATTTAATTTACTTGTAGGAATTTTTGTTGTTCTGTTTTGGTACACTTCCATGGCCACATCAATCACTTTCATGATACGTTGTTTTTCGGTAACAGATGTGAAAATAATAGGTACGTCTCTAAAAGGCGCCATACTTTCTCTAATCTTTTCTTCAAAGAACTTAGTAGTCATGGTTTGTTTGTCTTCTATTAAATCCCATTTATTTACAACAATCACAATTCCTTTATGATTTTTTACAATGAGGTGAATGATATTTAAATCCTGCGATTCAATATCTCCTTGTGTAGCATCAATCATTAATACACACACATCAGAGTGTTCAATGGCATTAATGGTACGCATTACACTATAAAACTCAATATCCTCATGAACCTTTGCTTTCTTACGCATACCAGCGGTATCAATTAGTAAGAAATCATGTCCAAATTTATTGTAACGTGTATGAATGGTATCTCTAGTTGTTCCTGCAATAGCAGTTACAATGTTTCTGTCTTCACCTAATAAAGCATTTGTTAAAGATGATTTACCAACATTAGGACGACCAACAATGGCAATTTTAGGTAAGTGGCTGTCTTGAATAGCACCTAAATCTTCAGGAAACGTTTTTACCAAGGCATCCATTAAATCACCTGTACCAGCTCCACTGTTTGATGAAATACAAAATGGGTCTCCTAATCCTAATTCATAAAACTCGCCAGCGTAAGAGTTACGTTCACTATTATCTACTTTATTTACAACTAATAAAACAGGTTTTTTACTTCTGCGTACAATGTTAGCCACATCTTTATCAAATTGAGTAACGCCATCAGTAACATCAGTCATAAACAAAATGCTTGTGCTTTCATCAACAGCAATCTGAACTTGTTTTCTTATTTCTTCTTCAAAAATATCGTCGCTCCCTTTTATATAACCTCCAGTATCTACTACAGAAAACTCTACACCATTCCAGTTAGACTTTCCATAATGTCTATCACGGGTAACTCCAGGCTCATCATCAACAATGGCTTCACGGGTTTCTGTTAATCTATTAAAAAGGGTCGATTTTCCTACGTTAGGACGACCAACAATGGCTACTAAATTTGGCATAATGCCGCAAAGGTAACAAAAAAGCCTAAAAATTAGGATTTTAAGTATAAGATTAGCCAAATTAGGCGATGGTTGTCATTTTTTTTATTAAAAACACATAGTCACATAGAAGTTGGGATTGTATTACACTTAAAAGTAATCATAGAATTGAAGCATTGCTTCAATTTACTATGATATCTCTTTTATCGGTAACTCAGATAATATGTATTTATATTACTATGTGTCTATGTGGTTAAAAACGAAGTTTACTTTTTAGAAGCTTTGATATTGCTTACAAAATCATCAAACAAGTAACGGGCATCTAATGGTCCAGGGCAAGCCTCAGGGTGATATTGTACTGAAAATACAGGTTTGTTTTTAATGCGAATACCTTCAATGGTATGGTCATTTAAATTGACATGAGTAATTTCGATATTCGGATTTTTAGCAATATCATCAGCATTTACTGTAAAGCCATGGTTTTGAGAAGTGATTTCGCTTTTGCCAGTAATAATGTTTTTTACAGGATGGTTGATTCCACGATGTCCTGCATGCATTTTATAAGTAGAAATACCTTGAGATTGCGCTAATAATTGATGGCCTAAACAGATACCAAACACTGGTTTCCCGGTTGCCACTACTTCTTTTATTAAAGCAATTTCATCTTTCATCACTCCTGGATCTCCAGGGCCATTACTTAACATAATGCCATCAGGATTGAAATCTAAAATATCTTTGATGCTTGATTTCATTGGGAATACTTTTAAATAGCAATCTCTTTCAGCTAAAGAGCGTAAAATGTTTTTCTTTACACCAAAATCAATAACCGCTACTTTATGAGAGGCTGTTGGTTCGCCAAAATGATAAGCAGTAGTTGTAGCTACTTTTGAAGATAATTCTAAACCTTCCATTTTAGGAACTTTTGCAAGCTGAGCTTTTAAAGCTTCAATATCTGAATTATCAGAAGAGATAATACAGTTCATAGCGCCTTTATCTCTAATATAGCGAACAATAGCACGAGTGTCTACATCGCTAATTGCCACAACTCCATCATTTTCAAAATATTCTTGTAAAGATTGTTGTGCGCGTTTGCGAGAAAAACCATCATTAAATTTTTTGCAAATCATGCCTGAAATTTTGATACTATCACTTTCTACTTCGCTAGCTTCAATACCGTAATTTCCAACGTGCACATTATTCATCACGATGATTTGTCCGAAATAAGAAGGATCTGTGTAAATTTCCTGATAACCAGTCATTCCTGTATTAAAACAAATTTCTCCAGTAGTAGTGCCGATTTTTCCTGCGGCTTTACCTTCAAATACTTTTCCGTCTTCTAATAAAAGGATGGCTTTGGGCTTGGTTTGATATTTAAGTTGCATAGATTTTAGAAAGGTTTTTCTAAAAGTCAAAGGTGCGAATTATTTAAAGAATGGAAAAGTTTTGTTAATAGCTTTTTAAAAACTTACAATTTCTCTTTTAAATATTTAGCTGTATAGCTTTCTTTGTTTTTAGCTACATCTTCTGGAGTGCCTTGAGCCACAACTGTTCCTCCTTCTTCACCACCTTCAGGACCAATATCAATAATCCAATCAGCACATTTTATCACATCCATATTATGTTCAATCACAATAATAGAATGCCCTCGCTCAATTAAGGCATTAAAAGATTTTAGTAGTTTGGCTACGTCATGAAAATGCAAGCCAGTAGTGGGTTCGTCAAAAATAAATAAAGTTTGAGTGGTAGAACTTCCACCAATTAAGAAAGTAGCCAATTTAATACGTTGAGCCTCGCCACCACTTAGTGTACTGGATGATTGCCCCAATTGTACATATCCTAAACCAACTTCTTGTAATGGCTTTAATCGTTCGATAATGCGTTTACAAATTCTGTCGGTTTCGTCTTGAGCAAAATAGATAACCGCATCATCAATCGTCATTTCTAAAACATCCGAAATGGATTTGCCTTTATATAAAATCTCTAATGTTTCTGCTTTAAAACGCTTACTATTACAAGCTTCGCATGGCAATGATATATCGGCCATAAATTGCATTTCAACCGTAATCGTACCTTCGCCTTCGCACACTTCGCAACGTCCGCCATCTACATTAAATGAGAAGTGAGAAGGCTTGTAATTACGAACTTTAGCTAATGATTGCTCTGAAAATAAATTACGAATTTCATCATAGGCTTTCGTGTAAGTAACAGGATTACTTCGCGAAGATTTACCAATTGGGTTTTGGTCAATAAACTCAACATGTTGAATTTGTTTTAAACTACCCGAAATTTTATCGCTTTTTACATTGGCAAAATAACCTTCTAAATGTTTTTTGACATTAGGATATAATACTTTTTTAACTAATGTTGATTTACCAGAACCGCTAACCCCAGTAACACAACACAAGGTATTTAAAGGAAATTTTACAGTAATGTTTTTTAAGTTGTGGTCGGTAGCATCTTTAATTTCAATAAACTCTTTCCACTTACGACGTGTTTTGGGAACATCAATACTTAACTTATTGGTTAAATATTTAGCCGTATAACTTTTAGAGTCTTTTAATAAATCCTTTTGATTGCCTTGAAATACCAATGTTCCACCATTACTGCCAGCTTCTGGTCCAATATCAATAATTTCATCAGCGGCATTCATAATATCTTCATCATGCTCAACTACTATAACAGTATTACCTTGAGCTTTTAAAGATTTTAAAACACCTATTAATCTTTCGGTATCTCTTGAATGTAAACCAATACTTGGTTCATCTAAAATATATAAACTTCCAACTAAACTACTACCTAATGATGTTGCTAAGTTAATACGTTGACTTTCGCCTCCACTAAGGGTGTTGGCTACACGATTTAAGCTTAAATAGCCTAAGCCAACATCTAACAAAAATTGCAAACGGCTATTAATTTCAATCAATAAACGTTTTGCAATGGATGTATCGTGTTCGTTTAATTTTAATTTTTTAAAGAAACTATGTATATCCGAAACAGGCATTAATACTAATTCAGAAATTCCCATATCGCCAACCTTTACATAATTGGCATCTTTTCGTAAACGAGTACCATTACAATCAGGACAGGTTGTTTTGCCTCTATAACGAGCCAACATCACACGGTATTGAATTTTGTAACTTTCTTTCTCTAACATTTTAAAGAAAGCAGTGATGCCTTCAAAATGCTCATTGCCACTCCACAATAAATTGTATTGCGCTTTAGTTAATTGAGCAATGGGTTTATGAATAGGGAAATCAAACTTATGCGCACTCTTTACTAATTGATTTTTGTAGAACGACATCGTTTCGCCATTCCAGCAAGCTACTGCATTATCGTAAACCGAAATACTTTTGTTTGGAATTGCTAAATCGGGATCAATACCAATGATACTTCCAAATCCTTCACATGTTTTACAAGCACCAACAGGATTATTGAAGCTAAAGAAATTCATATTTGGTTCTTCAAACGTAATTCCATCGGCTTCAAATAAATTAGAAAAATGATGTTGATTGTATTCGCCATCTTTTTTTTCTATAAATACATCACACTCGCCATTACCTTCAAAAAAAGCAGTTTGAACACTATCAGCTACACGATTTTGAAAATCTTCATCGGTTATATCAACAATAATTCTATCTATTAATAAAAATATAATATCCGTTTTCTTAGATTTTTTAGCATCAAAATCGACTATTTTAATAATTTGGTTATTGACTAAAATACGTGCAAAGCCCTGTTGATTTAATAGTTCTAAATGTTTTTCTAATGTTCTATCCTTTGGTACAATTAACTTAGAGAGAATTAAACATTTTGTCTCGTTAGTGAGTGTGTTTACAAAATCAACCACATCACTTACCGAATCGCGTTTTACTTGTTTACCAGAAATAGGACTATATGTTTTTCCAACACGGGCATACAATAGTTTTAGATAATCGTATATTTCGGTAATAGTACCAACGGTGCTTCGAGGGTTACGAGAAATCACTTTTTGTTCAATAGCAATAGCTGGCGAAATACCTTTGATGTAATCTACTTTTGGTTTTTCTAAACGTCCTAAAAACTGACGAGCGTAAGCAGATAAGCTTTCTACATATCGGCGCTGACCCTCTGCATATAATGTATCAAATGCTAATGATGATTTACCTGAGCCTGATAAACCTGTTATCACAATAAATTTATTGCGAGGCAATGCCACGTCAATCCCCTTAAGATTGTGCATGCGTGCACCTTTGATAATAATGTATTCTTTAGGGTTTAGGGAGGTTATATCTTTTTCAGTAGCCAAAATAAGAGGATTAAAACAGTATCAAATATAATAGTTTGAATGATGAAAAAATCATCTAACTATTAACAAGATAAAATAGGTTTGGTTTAAAAATTAGGTAAGACGTTTTGATATAATTTTGGATATATTTCCAAAAACTTGTCCTGGAGAAAATTTACGCCATTCAAAATCGTTTAATTCTCCTCCAGTGTTAAAATAATAATCCAAGTTGGCTTGCTTAAATTCTTTTAAAACATGTTCTCTGAAATTAAGAAAGGTTATCCAGCCATCGTTATCCTGAACATCTTCAAACCATTCTTCGTAGTAGGAATCATCAGAGTGATGAAAATTTAAAACGTTTTCGCCAATAACAATGTATTTGTTTACTCCGTGAAAAGCAAGCTCGTCAATAATGTCTCTTTTTAAGAGCATGATATCGTTATTGATGGCATCATTCCATTCTCCTATCAATTCAATAATGGCATAATGCTCATCGTAATCAACAAATAAAATTTTTAAATAAAGGGTTTCACTCCCCATATCATCCCATTGCGGGTGGATATAGTAATTGTAAACCGTGTTGCTAAATGTAAATTCGCTATACTCAGCTCCGTAAAATGGAGAATCTTCATCTTCCGAAGCAATATATAAATGTTGCCAATTATAAAAGGGTTCTAACTCGTGCATGTTTTAGTTTATTGTAATTTACTAATGATTTACACGGTTTAACCTATTACAAACTATTTAATAGAGCAGTTACACTAGCATCTGTTGTAGAAGACATGGTAACATCTATTTGAGTATTTGAATTAACAGTTAATTGTTGGTTGTAGCTAAACAAAGTACCGCTTCCATCAACGCCAAGAATAACAACTTTTACATTTGTTCCATTAGGAATTTGATCAGACACCAAACTTGAAGAAACCTGCATCACTGTTTTTTTGCTTGGTATATAAACGAAAATGGCAAGGTTTGTTAAGTCATCTACACTTGATGTAAAGGTTAATACACTTGAAGGAGAGCTAGCTGCATTTACTCCGCAGTTAATCCAGCCTAATTTTGCAATTTGAGCTAAGTAACCATAAGATGTTTGTGAGAATAAAGGATTTAAACTAGAAGTAACTCCTAAAGAAGCAGGATTATCTGTCCAGTTGGTATTATTAAAACCGTACTGAACTTTCATGTAATTTTTTGGAGCCGCATTAGGCATTTCAATTTGAGAATAACAAGGGTTTGGTTTTAATACTAACTCAGTACCATTTTTAAATGCTCTTAATCTAATTTCGCCATCTGTTTCTAAAATATTACCCGAAGCCACTGTTGGCATTTGATAATAAATCATGTCTTTTGGAGTATATAACTCAACTAATTTTATTTTAAATGGATATACAACGCTATCACCATTTGGAAACATTAAGCATTGCTTACCTATCCAAATTTTAGTTCCTTGATTACCAACAATAGGACCAGTACCTGAACTATCAATATCAAATTCTTGTTCGGTTTGTTTTTTAGAATCCAAATAAGTGTTTGGAGAATTGTAAGTATTTAATGTAGGTTGTTGTTGAACACGTTCTTTTGAACAACTGATGATGATAACAGTAGATATAACAATAAGCAGTATAGATGTTATTGAAAGCGCTTTAATGTTTTTCATGTGATATTTTTTATTATTTAAATGAAGGGCAGCGTTCGTTATTTGAATATTTATCTTTCTTACAACCAAAGATATACAAAAAACCTAAATTTAAGTGAGTCTCTCTAAACTTAATGTTATATCTGTATTCCAAAAAAGGCCTTAAGCAAGTATTTGTAGAAATTCCTAAACCACCTTCAAAATTCCAGTTGGTAGCTTTAGCCCCTTTCATAGCAGATTCTTTATAATTTAACCAAGAGTTATAGCCGCCATGAATAACACCGTACATATTTATTTTTTTTCTTTTTATAAATTTTCCTTCAATACCAAGACCAATGGTGTATTCATTTATTTTATTGAAAGGAAAAAAATAAGAAAACTGTGGTGTATAACTAAACCGCTTGTTTGGAAAAAGAGTTGCTCTTGCACCAGCACCAAAGCTTTCAGTTTGAAAATTATAAATAGCTTCTGCTCCAGCACCAATGGTTTGCGACTTTAAAGCAAGTGGCAAAACAGTGATTGAAAAAAGGAATATGATAAAAAATGGTTTCATTCTTATTTCATACTCAAACGAATTTGAGTGATAATTTTTTTAGTGTATAAAGGAAAATCGCCCTGCATCATCCAGTTGTAATAAGAAGGCTCTTTTTCAAACACTTCTTTTACAGGTTTGTCTTTGTGTTTCCCAAAGTTAAATACTTCAACATTATTTTCATTATACACAATTCTTCCTGCTAAATCTGCATTTTTGGTACGAGCTGTTAAAGCACTCAATACACTCATGTCGTTTTTAACAGGTTTAAATATCTGACCTTTCTCATCAACTAATTCAGTGTCTTGATAGCGATCTAATTGAGCTTTAAAAATCTCGTAAGTAGCCAAGGTGTCTGCTTCTGCAGAGTGCGCATTCTCTAAAGGTTTGTTACAGTAAAATTTGTAAGCTGCCGTTAAATTACGAGGCTCCATTAAGTGAAAAATGTTTTGTACATCAATTAATTTTCTACTTTTCAAATCAAAATCAATATCCGCTCGCAAAAACTCTTCTACTAAAACTGGGACATCAAATTTGTTTGAATTAAAACCGGCTAAATCACAATTAGCTAAAAATTGAGCAAATTGAGGTGCAAGTTCTTTAAACGTTGGACATTCCGCTACATCTTTATCATAAATACCATGAATTTTAGAGGAAAATTCAGGGATAGGAATTGTAGGGTTTACTTTCTTGGTTAAAATAGTGGTTGTGATATCTGTATTGACTCTCACAATAGAAATTTCTACAATTCTATCACTTCCAACATTTATGCCTGTTGTTTCTAAGTCGAAAAAAGCAAGTGGTTTATTTAGGTTTAATTGCATGTTTTAGTTTGATAAATGTTTAATCGCTTCTTCTACAGAAGTAATATTTGTATAGAAACTATTTATTTTATGAATCACTCCTTCTATAATAGAATCAGGACATGAAGCTCCGCTTGTTAAAATAATTCGCACAGGCTTTTTGTCTGGTAAAAAATTAGAAGTGGTTAAATGTTTTTTATGAGGGTAATCAAAATGATGGATCGTGTTTTTATCTGTAATTTCTTTTTCAGAAGAAATAAAATACGTTTTGAATTTTCGTTCACATAATTCAACTAAATGCGAGGTATTGCTACTATTATAACCGCCTACAACAATAGCTAAATCTGCTTCTGTTTCAAGGAGTCCATAGGTTGCATCTTGATTTTCATTCGTTGCATAACATAACGTATCTCTTGTATCAGCAAAATGATTGGCAATATTGATAGCACCATATTTTTCAAGCATTACTGTTTTAAAATAGTCTGCAATTTCTTGAGTTTCGCTGGCAAGCATGGTGGTTTGGTTAATAACACCCACTCGTTGCAAATCTTTTTCTAAGTCTAAATCCAATGAATATTTATCTTTAAAATCAATTGAAAATTGCTCTTTGCTTTTGTTTCCTAAAATATATTCGGCTAATAATTTTGCCTCATCAATATCTCGTACAATAATAGCTTTGTTATGTTTGTCACTTCTCGAAAATGTAGCTTTCGTTTCTTCGTGACTATGTTTACCGTGAATGATGATGGTGTAATTATCTTTTCCAATGGCTTCAGATTTTTTCCAAACTCGTTCTACAAACGGACAAGTTGTATTATAAGATTCTGTTTTGATATGTTTAGATTCTAAAATATCAATAATATCTAAAGGCGCACCAAATGCAGGAATAATAACAACATCATCTGGTGTTAAAGTGTCGAAAGAAATTAATTGTTTACCATTAGTGTCTTGTAAAAATTGCACACCTCTTTCTATCAAATCATTATTGACGTCAGGATTGTGAATCATTTGACTTAATAAAAAAATACGTTTCCCTGGATTTTCTTCAAGCGCTTTGAAAGAAATTTCGATAGCATTTTCAACACCATAGCAAAAACCAAAATGACGGGCAATTAAAAATTGAACGTCCCCAAAATTAATAAGGGTAGGGGAGTTGTCTTTTTTACGAGGGTCTTGTATTTTGCGGTATTGTTTTATTTTGCTGATGATAGGGCTTCTATAAAACTCTGGTACATTAAATGCTTTCATTTTTTTAGTGTTTAGTGCTTAGTGCTTAGAGTAAATTAGATACTAAACTCTAAGTACGTATCACTTTATATTATTTCAATACTAACTCCTTTATTAATCGTTTACCTACAAATTTGTTTACTTTTTCAATTATTGTTTCTTTGGCATAAGCAGTTTCATTTCTCACAATTGATGAGTCGATAGAGACAAATAATATGCCTTGAGCATAGTTTATTTGTGTGGTATGTTTGGCTATTGTTTTTCCAACAATTCCTTCCCACCCATTTCTAATGGCAAAGATGCTATATTTCTCATCTAATTTTTCTTCTTTAAAAATTTGAGAAATAGCATCACCTAATTTTATGAGATTATTATTCTTAGCCATGTTTTTCTATTGCACCATTGTTTACAATATAAATTAAATGCTCAGAGTTATTTTGTTCAAACAATTCTTTAATTCGTTCAGGATGTGTATCTGTAATAAATACTTGTCCAAATTCATCACCACTTACAAGTTCAATTAATTTTTTGAAACGCGTTTCATCTAATTTATCATAAATATCATCAAGAAGTAATAAAGGCTTTGTATGTTTTTTCTCTTTGATGAATTCAAACTGAGCTAATTTTAAAGCTAATAAATATGATTTTTGTTGACCTTGTGAAGCAAATTTTTTCAAGCTATTCCCCATCAATTTAAAATCCAAGTCATCTCTATGCGGTCCAACAGTTGTGTAATGAACAGCTCTGTCTCTTGACAAGGCAGCTAATAAAACGGTTTTGTAGGATAAATCTTTTATGGATGATTCGTATTCTAAACTTACTTGCTCATTGCTACCACTAATAAATTGATAGTTTTTAGTGAATAAGGGAATAAATTCTTCTAAAAAATGGGTTCTTATTCTTATAATTTCTTGGCCGTGAATAATTAATTGATCGTCCCAGATTTCTAAACTTGTACTATCAAACGATCGGCTTTCGTGAAATTGTTTTAATAACGCATTTCGTTGCTGTAATACATGATTGTACGAAATTAATTTTTCTAAATATACTTTATCGTATTGAGAAATGATACTATCCATGAATTTACGTCTCACCTCGCTACCATCCCAAATCAATTCAATGTCAGAAGGAGAAATCATAACTAATGGATATAATCCTATATGTTCTGATAATCGTTCGTATTCTTTTTTATTGTGCTTAAATTGCTTTTTATGTCCGCGCTTAACGCCACAATATATTTCATGAGTTTCTCCATTTTTGTTAATCCATGCTTGAATGGCAAAAAATGGCAAATCATGTTTTATGTTTTGACTGTCTATTGAGTTGAAAAAACTTTTACAAAAAGAAACATAATGTATAGCATCTAATAAGTTGGTTTTACCCATGCCATTATTGCCAACAAAGCAATTGAATTTATTACAGAATTCAATTTGTGCCTCATCGTAGTTTTTAAAGTTTATGAGAGATAGTTTTTCTAAAATCATTACACATTAAAGGTACGAATGAAATCTTTAATTTAATGTCGCTGTTAATTAATTCTATAAAACAAAAACGCCTCAAAGAAATTTGAGGCGTTTTTTTAAACTTTTAGTTTATGATTAGTTTTTCTTTTTATCGAAATCTACAACTATTGGAGTAGAGATACATAACGAAGAGTATGTACCAATGATACGACCAATTAATAAAGCGAAGATAAATCCTCTGATGCTTTCTCCACCAAAGATGAAGATAACAACTAATACGAAGAATACAGTTAATGATGTTAAAATAGTACGACTTAATGTACTATTTAAAGCGTAGTTAATTAATGTATTACGTTCTTCGTTAGTAGCATCTGCATTTACATGCTCAGCTAAACGCTCACGGATACGGTCAAATACAACTACCGTTTCAGTCATTGTATAACCCATAACCGTTAAGATAGCAGCAATGAAATCCTGGCCAATTTCTAACGAGAAAGGAACGATACCATCTAAAATTGTATAGAATGATAATACGACTAACACGTCATGGAATAAGGCAACAACTGCACCTAAACCATATTGCCATTTTTTGAATCGAACAACAATATAAATAAACATCACTAAGCAAGAGAATAAAATAGCAGCGTAAGCGCCGTATAAAATGTCTGTTGCAATAGTCGGTCCTACTTTTTGTTGAGACACTAATTCGTGTTTTACATTTAAAGTATTTAAACCATCATTTAATGCTTTTTCTACTTCTGTATCTACAGTAGCTGAATTATCAGATACACGGTAAGAAGTTGTGACTTTCATTTGGTTATTACCACCAACAGTTTTTACTTCTAATGAAGCATCTTTAAACGCTCCTTTTAAAGCTTGTTTCACATCTTCAGTATTCATTTCTTTTTCGAAACGAACTTGGTATGTACGTCCACCTTTAAAATCAACACCTAATTTTAATCCACCATGTGCAAAATACATAACCGCACCTAATACAATAATTACTGAAGATATTGCATAGTATATTTTTCTGCGACCTACGAAGTTGAAAGCCACGTTTTTGAAAGCATTTCTTGTAGCTGTGTTATCAAAAGGAATTTCCATTTTACGAGATAACATCCATTCGAAAATAACACGTGTAATTAAAATAGCTGAGAATAAAGAAGCTCCAATACCAATTAATAAGGTAGTTGCGAAACCTTGAACTGGTCCTGAACCAAATACCATTAAGATAATTGCTAAAATTGCTAAGGTAACGTTAGAGTCAATAATTGAACTCATCGCATGTTTGAAACCTTCTTTAATAGCATGAGCTGCATTTTTACCGTGAGCTAATTCTTCACGAATACGCTCAAAGATTAAGATGTTGGCATCTACAGCCAAACCAATAGTTAATACGATACCAGCAATACCAGGTAAAGTTAACACCGCATTCATGGATGCTAGAATACCCATAATAAAGAACATGTTAGCAATTAACGCAATGTTTGCAACCATACCTGCTTTATTATAGTACATGTACATAAATACTAAGATTACTAATAATGCAATTACAGTACTCATTAAACCTGAGTCAATAGCTTCTTGACCTAAAGTAGGACCAACAACGCTTTCTTCAACAATACGAGCAGGAGCAGGTAATTTACCAGCACTTAATACAGCTGCTAAAGTATTAGCTTCTTCTACAGTAAAGTTACCTGTAATTTGAGATTGACCACCTTTAATTTCGCCATTTACAGTTGGAGCAGAGTAAACCATGTTATCCATAACCACAGCAATTGAACGACCTTTTTTATCTCCTTGAGGTGAATTATCTTTAGTTAATTTAGCCCATTTAGTAGCTGCCTCACCAGTCATAGTCATACTAATGTAAGGGTGACCACCGCTTTGAGCATCAAAATCAGGGCGTGCATCTGTAATAATATCTCCAAACATGGCAGCTTTTCCGCTTCTGTCTGTTACTTTAATAGCATATAATTCAAAATATTCTCCAACAACATCACCTGCTTCATTTTTAACTTCTTCAGCTTTAGCACCCCACATAAATTTTAATTTATTAGGTAAGTATGCTTTTAATGCTGGATTTTTTAACAATTCATTTGCTTTAGCTGTATCTGCTTTACTGTAAGCACGAGCCACAACTGGACCTGGTATAAATTGCTCAGGTTGTTGCGTTTGTTGGTTGTAAGATACGTTTGCTTTTAGTGGACTAGGGTAGTTTCCTATATATATTAATGGGAAACGCATAGTAAATGAATCTAACGAAGTAGGAACTGTAGTACCTGTTGCAGCAGCCACTTTTGTAGTATCTGTCACTTTAGTTGTATCTGCTTTTACAGGTGTAGCAGCAGCAATTTTAGATGTATCTGCTGTTGCTTTTTTAGCAGTATCGGCTTTTAAATTAAAGTTAGGGTATAACGATTTTGATAATTTATCGTTAGCACCCATTAATAGATTACCTAATTCTGTATTATCATAAGTTTCCCAAAACTCTAAGTTTGCAGTTCCTTGTAATAATTCACGAACACGTTCTTTGTCTTTTACTCCTGGTAATTCAACCAAGATACGACCACTGTTTCCTAATTTTTGGATGTTAGGTTGAGCAACCCCAAAACGGTCGATACGAGAACGGAATGTTTTTTCTGAGTTTGCAATAGACTCTTCAACTTTAGTACGGATAAATTTAATTACTTCATCATTTGAAGCATTATATGCAATTTTACCTTTCAATTCGATAGTTTGAAATAAAGGAGCTAATTGACCAGTAGGAGCGTTTTCTCTATATTTTTTTTCAAATAAAGTTAAGAAATCATCATTATTACCAACACCTAAGCTTGCTTGAGCATCTTCTAAAGATTTTTTAAATGCTGCATCTTGGTTGTCGTTTGATAAATTTTTAACGATATCTTTAACAGAAATCTCTAATGTTACATTCATACCGCCACGTAAATCCAAACCTAAGTTGATTTCACGCTTTTTACACTCTTCATAAGTGTAGCTTGCAATTAATAAATCGTAAACTGGTTGATTTTTTAATGAATCTAAGTATTTGTCTACTAACTTTCCTTTTAAAGAATCTACATAAAAAAGTTCTTTTGTAGCGTCTCCGTTAGCATATTTCTTAGCATTAGCCTGAACTCCAGCTGAACCTGAAATGCTTTCAGCATATTCTTTTGCGTCAGTTTCTACCCCTCGAGTTACCCATGTAAATGATAGGTAAAAAATACAAGCAAGCGCTAAAAGTATAGCGAAAATTTTAATGGCACCTTTGTTTTGCATAAATCGGTATTATTTTCTAAATAAATTAAGGGTGCAAATATAGTTTTATCACTTATATAATGCAAATTAATTTAGTGCTGAAAATTAAGTAGTTAGCATTTTTTTGATTTATTAATTCGTATTTTTGCTTTTACTATGTCTCGTTACAAAATATTACCCTTTTTTTTAGCTTTCATCAATTTTTTGGTAGCACAAACTAATGTATACAGAGACACGATTCCTGTTTACGAATCCAATCAAAAAATAACGATGCCTTGGGCGGGCGGGATTAACTTTAGTTCATTTACGCAGATAGATTTAAATGCAGATGGTAAAAAAGATATTGTTGCTTATGACAAAATATGTGGTTCAGGCGGAAGATTTAGAGCCTATTTGAATGCTGGAGGAGTGGGCGAAACAAAATATTTACATGCTTATAATTATCAAGATCAGCTACCTAAGGTTAATGAATGGGCTTTGTTTTTTGACTATAACAACGATGGAAAGGCCGATTTATTTACATACACACCAGGAGGCATTAAGGTTTTTAAAAACACATCAGTTGGATCTAATTTAAGTTTTACATTAACAAGTTCGTTACTAAGGAGTGATTATAACCCCGCAGGTACGCCTAACGTTTCTAATTTATATTGTAATTCTGTTGCGTTGCCCGGAATTGGAGATTTAGATAACGACGGCGATTTGGATATTTTAGGCTTTTCGGTTTTTGGAATAAAGATAGAATATCATAAAAATATGAGTCAGGAATTGTACGGTACTTCTGATAGTTTAGTGTTTGATATGGTTGATGATTGTTGGGGAGATATCAAAGAAAACAATTGTCAGGTAGACATGAATCAATGTCCGTTTATGAAAATGTATTCAAACATTGTTGAGGATAGTTTATATAAACCACTTCATTCTGGGTCGTGTATTATGTGTTTTGATAGAGATGGTGATGGAGACAAGGAATTGATTATGGGAGATATTTCTTGTAGTAATGTGTTTTATGCCGATAATCAAGGCTCTGCTATTAATGCTCATATTGGAGATACAACTATTCTATATCCTAATTATCCAATAAAAGGAACTACAAATGTGATTAGAATGAACTCTTTTCCGTGTACATTTTATTTAGATGTGGATAATGATGGATTTAAAGATTTAATAGCCAGCCCAAATGCTGTGGCAGGTTCTGAAAACTACCAAAGTGTGTGGTTGTATAAAAATGCATCAACAACTTCAACTGTAAACTTTGTGTTTCAAAAAAAGAATTTTTTACAGGAAAATATGATTGAGTTGGGCGAAGGGGCTTATCCTGTTTTGTTTGATGCTGATGCGGATGGAAAAAAAGATTTAATCATAGGGAATTTAGGATACTATAATGGAACAACTAATAAATCTAGATTAGCATACTATAAAAATATAGGCAGTTCTTCCGCCCCATCTTTTTCATTAATCACTAAAGATTATCAAAATTTATCTAGTTATAATATTTTATCTATGGCGCCAACATTTGGCGATTTGGATCATGATGGAGATTTAGATTTGATTATAGGGGATAATAACGGGCAATTACATTATTTTGAAAACATTGCTATTGCAGGTGCAGCAGCCGTATTTGCTAATCACGTGAGCAGTTACCAAGCAATTGATGTGGGTAATTTTGCTTATCCTCAATTGTTTGATGTCAATAAAAATGGAACGCTTGATTTAGTAATAGGTTCTATGAACGGTAAGCTAAGTTATTATTCAAATATAGGCACAAACGCTAATCCTTCATTTAGCTTGCAAACAAGTGTGTGGGGTGGTGTTGATGTGCGAGAAATAAGTATAGGTTCAATTACAGGATACAGTATGCCATTTTTGTATAGCGATGCGGGTGTTACCAAATTATTAGTTGGTAGCGAGATGGGAAATATTTATTTGTATAGCAATATTGATGGTAATTTAGGCGGATCGTTTAATAGAGTAGATACAACTCTATTTCATATTAATGAAGGACCAAGATGTGCCGTGTTTTTCGAAGATATTACCAATGATGGTAAGCGAGATTTATTTGTAGGAAATCATGCAGGTGGGTTAGCTTTTTTTAATTCAACAAACGTTAATGGAGTAGGTATTAAGGAATTTTTAGCGGAAACAGATGTTACTATTTTTCCAAATCCAGCAACAGATAAAATAACCATAGCTATTAATGATGAAGCCTATTCTGAAATTCAAATTAAATGTTTTGATGTGTTGGGTAATGAAATATTAGATTTTAAAACATTTAATAAAGTAAGTCAAATTGATGTTTCAAATTGGAGCAAAGGCTTGTACTTTGTAAATCTTAAAAGTATGACGGGTAATCATTTGATTACAAAAAAACTGATCATTCAGTAAAAGAATTTATTTGCAATTTTTTTTAATTTCTTTTATAGCGTCTTCATTTCCCAGTAGTTTTGCTTTTTCAAAATCAGCACAAGCTCCAGTTATATCGTTTAGTGCTTTTTTTGTAATCCCTCTATTATAATAAAAATCACTTTCAGTTGGATTTATTTCAATAGCAGTGTTAAAATCCTTTAAAGCCGTATCATATTCTTTTAATTCATGTAACGATAGGGCTTTATAGTAAAAATAATCAGCATCGCTAGGGTCAATATCAATTGCTTTTGTGTAATCTAAAATAGCACCTTTATAATCTTTTTGTTCATGTTTTATCGAACCCCTGTTACAGTAATAATCACTACCTGTAGGTTCAATATCAATTGCTTTTGTATAATCTATCAAAGCGTTTTTATAATCGTTCAAATAATCATGTGAAATTCCACGATTATTGTAATAGGTTCCAATTTTGGGATTAATGTAAATTGCTCTGTTAAAATCTTCAATAGCTTCTACATATAGTTTTAATTCGTTTTCGGCAACCCCTCTGTTAAAAAAATACTCATCATCATTTTGGTTAAGTTCTAAAGCATTTGAAAAATCATTTAATGCAGCTTTGTAATCTTCTAGTTCCATTTCAGATAAGCCTCTGTTAAAATAATAATAGTCATCATTATTGTCTAATAAAATGGCTTTTGAATAATCGTCGAAAGCTAATGTATATTCTTTTAATTCGTGATAAATTAAACCTCTGTGGTTAAAAAAATCGGCATCTTTGGCGTTCAATGCTATTGCTCTCTCAATATCTTCTAATGCTAATTTGTATTTATGTAGCTCGTAGTTTGCTAAAGCTTTATTACTGAAATATAAGCCATTTTTATTATCCAAATGAATAGCAATATCATAATCTATAATCGCTTCATTGTATTTTTCTAATTTACATTTCGAATCGCCTCTATTGTTATAGTATTCGGCTATTTTAGAATCAAGGTTAATTGCTTTATTATAATCAAATACAGAACCCATAAAATCTTCTAGTTCATATTTTGATAAGCCTCTGTTATTGTAATATTTGCTATTAAGCGAATCGAACTTAAGGGCTTTACTATATTCTTCTACAGCGCCTTTGTAATCTTTTAAACTGTCTTTTAAGCAACCGTTTTGAAAATAATATTGAGCAGGCGTTTGTCCATTACAAGTAACCGTAACTGAAATAATAAATATGAATATGAAGATTGATTTCATGATGAATGAGATACTATTTTAGACAGTTCAGCTGCTATTTTATTGTATGTGTAAATTAAAGTAAAAATACAAATGCCAGGATAAACAACTAACCACCAGGCTGAGAAATGATTTCGGGCTTCGTTAAGCAAACTTCCCCAGCTAATTGAATTGAGAGGAATACCAACACCTATAAAGGATAATGAAGATTCTACTAATACGGCACCCGCTAAACCAAAAACAATTTGTACAGATATAATGGGTAACACATTTGGTAAAATATGTTTTATCATCGTACGGTAATGACTCATGCCTATTGCTTTACAGGAAGTAACGTAATCCATTTGTTTAGCTTTTAGATATTCTGCTCTTGTTAATCTGGCAATATTTGTCCAGCTTAAAAATCCAATAATAACAATTAATAAGCTGTAGGAAGGTTTTGAAATGGCTGAAATAGCCAAGATTAAAAGTAGAGTAGGAATAGAATTTAAAATTTCGATAGTTCGCATCACTAAACTATCTAAAGGAAAATTTAATGCATGGTTAATGTGTAATTTTTCATCTATCCATTTTCCAATTTTAAGTAATATGTATGTGTTTTGAATAAATATATAAATCGAAAAAAGTAGTTGAAAAATTAATTCAATGCCACCATTTTTAAATCCATTTGAAAATGAGTCTTCACGAATTATAAAACAAATAAAGTAGCTGATAAATAAACTTAGAAACAAAAAAAGCAATTGAAAATACCTAATTTTTAAGCTGTTATTTTCAAAATAACCTGCGCTGGCTCCAATCATAATTCCTAGCAAAGCAGCTATTAGCATACTAAAAAAGCCAATGCTTAATGATATTTGAGCACCGTGAATGATGCCCGATAGCACGTCTGTGCCGTTTTGAGTTGTACCAAGCCAATGCCTGAATTTATATGGTAAGGAAAATTGAGTGCCATTTTTTAGTGTGAGTACTTGATTATCAAATGGACTTTTTCTGGGCGCGTTATCTGCATCAATAGTATTAGGTGAATAAGCGCAAATTGGAAAAATAGAAAAATCGGTTTCTACATATTTCCATTCTTTTCCCATGTTGTAATTGATTATTTCATTATCAATGATAATGTGTGATTTTACAGAAAAAGCAGGAAATAACCAGTGATGTTTGTATTTGCAAACCAAGGGTTTATCGTTTGCTAAAAATGGAGCAAGAACTGCTACGAGAACAAAATATAAAAAAACATAGATACATCTTTTTAATACACTATTGCTTAAGAAAGTGCTTTTAAAAGATAGATATGTTTGTTTCAAATTCATTTTATTTTGAGATTCGGATCCTTGGATCTACCCAAGCATATAAAATATCAGCTAATAAATAACTAAAGATGGTAAGTCCAGAAGACAGCGTGATAATGGCTATTACAACGGGATAGTCTTGTGCAATAATGGCTCTTATGGTTTCTAATCCCATGCCTGGAACTGTAAAAATACTTTCAATAATAACAGAGCCTCCTATAATACTTGGAAAGATGCTTGTGAACACTGTAATTAAAGGTAAAGCAGAGTTTTTAAGAGCATGTTTCCATAATATTTTTTTTAATGAAAGACCTTTTGCATAAGCTGTTTTAATATAATCCAGTTGCAATTGTTGAGAGACTGAAACCGATGTTAGGTTTGAAATAAACGACAGAGAAGAATAAGTGTAACAAATTAGTGGCAATACGATATAAGGCAATGACTCTATAATTTTTGAAATCAATGACGATTCGTTGCTATAGCCTTCAATAGGTTTAATACCAGATGGTGGAAAAATAGAAATAACATCAGGATTAGCAAATAGCATGAGCAATAAAACTCCTATAAAAAAAGAAGGCATGGAATAAACTAGAAATAAAATAAATTGAGAGATTTTGCTAAACTTACTTAAAGGTTGATGGGCTATTTTTATTCCGATTGGAATGCTTATTAAATATGCTAAAATGATTGATAAAACAGAGAAAAATAAAGACCATCCGATTTTATCTTTTATGATTGCAATTACAGGTTCTTTTTTTGAAATAGACATGCCAAAATCCCCACGAATAATGCCTTTTGAATTAAAGCCACCAAATAACCATCTGTGATATTGATTATTTAAACCATACCAAACTATTTTTGGAATAAAATTTTTGTATCCTCCCCAATTTTTGATCTGTTCTTTTGTTTCTAATAAAACAGTTTCATCTTTAATTTTATAAAGTGTGTCGGGTTCTGATAATCTGCAAACTGAGAAGTAAAAAAGAGGTAAATCTAGGCCTAGTTGTTTACGCCAGTAATTCTTTTGTAGTTCAATATCTTTTGATGTTTTAATACTGCCTCCCGTATTTGAAGACATGGTTAAGCTTTCAGCCGCATCACCTGGAGCATTAGCTAATAAAATAAAACCAATTAGCGTTACAACCAACAGTGTTGGGATAAACCAAAGTAGTCGTTTTACTATATAACGCCACATGTATATTTTAATCTTTAAGTTTTAAGGTGTTTAATAATACACCTGGATATTCTGTATATACTTCAAAGTTATTCCATTTCTTGCTCACAATTACTCTTCGAGTTTGAGTAAACATAAAAATGTAGGGCTGTTCATCGTACACTAGTTTCTGAAAACGTTTAGATAATTTGATGCGCAATGGTTCATTCATGCATGTATTTATACTGTCGATGAGTGCATCAGTTTCAGGAGTTCCAAATCCAGTAAAGTTTAAGCCATTATTTGCCCATGATGCCGAATGCCAAAGCTGTGAAAAGTCTTCGGGAGGAGCACTACTTTGCCAAGCACTTAAACTCATATCAAAATTATGACTTGTTACTCCATTAAAAAAAACATTGTAATCTAAAGGATTTAACATCGCGTATATATTTGCTTTTCCAAAACTTTCGGCTAATTGTTTCGCTAAGTCTTCCCATACTTTTGAACCCGACATAAAATTAATATTGAATTCAAATTTTACTTTTTCTCCATCAATCATTTTATCTAATATTTGGTCATTATCGGTATCCGCCCATCCAGCTTTGGTTAACAAAGCTTTTGCTTTTTCTAAATCGTATTCCAGAGGTTTTAAATCCGTGTTAAAATCTATTTTATTTGGAGAAATTGGACCAACAACTTGTTTGTTATTGTTTTCATATAATGTTTTATTGATTTGATCATAAGGAGTAAGCAATGCCATAGCTTTTCTTACAGCAACATCTGTAAAAAGTTTTTTATGTTTTTTTCCATCAGGTTTCGTGTTCATGGCTACATAAGTGTAATTATAAGTATCTCCTAGTTTCATTTCATAATTTTTATTGAATGCTTCATCTTTAGAAAGTTCTGTAAATGAGGCGTAATCAACCATTGTCGATACATCTATTAATCCATTTTTTAATTCTAGTACTGTTGACGCATTATCATTGTTAAGTTTTAAAATTATTTTTTCGGGATATGCTTTGCAATACCAGTTTTCCTGACAATTTTCTGACCAATGGTTTTTCTTTTTTTCTAATGTGATGCTAATACCTTTATCCCATTTAGTTATTTTGTAAGGACCAGCACCACTCATGTATTTAGGATCTGTTGAATATTTTGAACTATTAAATTCATCTGCCCATAGTTTAACATCTGGCTTTGTTTTTAAAAATAAGGAGTCGCAGAGCTGTAAGCTGCTATATTTTGATAGCGTTTTAGATTTATCGTAATACGTTTCCTGAATAATTGGAAAATCAGTCCAAAACCAGGTATTTAATATATATGGTCGTTTCATTTTAATGGTAAATTTTTTGCTATTTACATTATCAACCATTATATCTTCAATATTATCCCAATAGGGTTTTAATCCTGGATTGTTTGTATAAAGGCATTTATTAGCTTTGGCAGTAAAGGCAATATCATTTCCTGTAATTGGAGAATTATCGTCCCAGGTCATATTATCTTTTAATTCATATTGGTAATTTAAACCATCATTTGAAATTGAAGGTAGTGATTTTGCGAGACAAGGTAATAATTCGCCTGTTTTGTAATTTACTCTTAGCAAACTGAGGTGTGTATATAAATTTATTTCGGCTCTAACAGCAGATGCGCCATTAGTTGGGTGCATATCTTCAGGTTCATTTAGCAGATGAACAATAAGAGTGTTGTTTTGAGTTTTTTTACAACTGCTTGTAAATGCAATTGATAGAATTAAAAGGAGGTTAAATATCAGAAGCTTCATGGTACTAAAAATACAAAAATTGGGTTATGAAAATTATTTTTTGTTTAAGTTTTAATAATTTAAAAAATTAATTACATTTGTATCCTCTTTTTAAATAAAGAGTTGGAGAGATGCCTGAGAGGCCGAAAGGACATGTTTGCTAAACATGCGTACGGGTAACCGTACCGAGGGTTCGAATCCCTCTTTCTCCGCTGAAAGGGACTTGCAACTTAAAAAAGGGGCAAGTCCCTTTTTTATTTTAGCTAAATCGCCCGTGTGTCGGGCGATTTCAGCGATTATAAAATTAATGTCAGGGGTTCGAAATACCTGATTTTTCTTGTCATATACCAAACCGGACGGGAATATAAGTTTTTGTAATCTTTCCTTTAGTGATACCGTCCCATCTTGCCACAGTTTACGCAGGTTTCGGCATAAAATAGAAGTTTCATTTAGCATCTCTTTAAGGTTCGAAATGGAAACCGTAGAATCGTCCATTTCTTTTTGAATTTTATTGAACTCCACTCGGTATTTTGCGAGTAAACGGTCGTAGGTTTCTTTGCTCATTTCCTCTTTAATGAAATGTTTCTCTTCAAGCATTTCGATATTCTTGTTTAACTCGGTCAATCTGCTTTTTAAAACCTTTTGATTTTCGATGTTCTCCTTGTTTTGCTCATTATAGGTGCTTTCTAGCTCTATTCTAATCGCTTCTTCTAAATCCTCTTTGATTTGATATTTCTCAATATCGTTAGCAAACAGTTCGTGCATGAATTTTGCACTTTTGTTGCACTTACAGCCGTTTGTTCTGCACTTGTAGTAGTACAAGTTCTTTTTCTTTACAATGTAGCCTGTAAAGGGCTGGTCGCAATCCGAGCATTTTACAAAAACCTTCAAAGGAATGTTTATGTCCTCCATTTTATGAGGAACTCCGTATTTAGTAGACGATGTAACAATTTCGTTTACTTTCATAAACACTTCCTTTGTTATCATCTTTTCATGCATTCCTTCAACCACTTTGCCATTAAGCATACCATGAGCAACTAATCCACAATAAAAGGGATTAATGAAAATTTTGTGCAATTGTTGCTTATACATTTTTACACCAAGTGCTTGTAACTTTGAAATGATTTCTTCATTCTTATAGCCTTGTATTTTTAAATCCCAAGCTTTCTTTATTTTCTTACCATCGGCATTCAAAACTATTTTTCGTTCGCCATTACTCCTTACAATATCATAACCTTGTGGTGGCTTTACCACCCAAATACCCTTTTCAAATTTGGCTTTCATTCCTGCCATTGCAACTTGTTTACGTTGTTCGTTATCCCAACGTCCAAATAATAATTGCATATCGTGAAATAAAACACCGTTAGCGTTTGATGTATCAATCGGCTCTGTTACTGCTTTAATATGTACACCATATTTTTCTCTTAGTTCATCAGCAATAGAAATGGCTTTCCCACCTGTTCTGCTAAAACGTGTCATTTTATAAACAAGTATGGAACTAATTTTTCCTTTACTTGCTTTTACAAAACTGAGCATTCTCTGAAACTCTTTCCGTGCATCAGTTTTAGCACTCTCATAAGTATCGCCAAATGCTGATACTATTATAAGATTGTTTCGTAATGCGTATTCTTCTATGCTTTTTCGCTGCGTTTCTAAAGACTCATTTTTATCAAACTGCCCCTTGCCCGAAACCCTTGTGTACATTACCGCCAAGTTTGTCGATGATTTTTTAGGTTCGATTTTACTAAATCTTCCAAATTTAGAAGCTATTAGTTTATGCTCTGCTGTCATCGTTGTCATACTATTCCCCTTTCTTTAATGATGTTTTTATTTTACTTTTCTTAATCTTTTTTTCAGGACTTACCTCTTCTTCAATTTCATTTTTAATTTCTTGCTCTCTTTTCTTTTTATTTAAATGTTCATAAAACAATGCTGCCAAATTTTTTATTGCAAATACTGTTTCCTGTGCTTGCTCATCAGAAATATTTTCATAATTCTTTAGCTTCCTGAGTTGCTCTATTGTTAACCCCTTTGGTTTATCCTTATCCTCTGCCATCGCCAATGCTCAATTATTTACCCAACAATTATTACCCTTTTACTTTAAATTCATTCCCCTTATTATCGGTAATAATAAATTCACGATACTGCTTGTCTCTTATAATGTTCACTAACTGAGCTTTGGCAACTTTTGATTTTTTAATTTCTAATGGCTCATATTTTTTCGTTTTAAATAGCACGGTTATTTTTTTATAGTTTCCTTTATCCGCTTCATCTAATACGTTTTGCTCTTGCTCAGTTAGTAATTTAAAGTCCTTCATAAACTTGACCGCAGCATCGGAAGTGAAAAACTGAAATACAATATCTAGTAAGCAGATACTTATGTGCGATGAGAATTTCTTTTTGTTTAAAATTTCATCGGTATAAATATTTTCCTTAGACGGTATAAAAGGAAACCACTCGCCATCTTTAAATACAATTAATGAAATTGCTTCTCTCCCTGCAATTGCTTCCGCCATCAATAAATGAAGAAAAGAAAAATTAAGCTCTGAAAAATCTGCATCCTTATATTCTCCGCTTTTTAAAAATGCCACTATTTCATCCTTTTCCTTCCCTTCAAACTGGTCTAACATTTTTATATTATTTGCAACACTTTCAAACAACTCCTTCATTGGTATACGCCCATATATATCAGCTGTAATAGTTTTAATAGTAGGAACAGGCACTCCAAATGAACGCAACTCTTCTACTATCTTAATCCAAACAAAATCGGCGAAGCTGAATTTTCTATCTCCACCCTCTTTTTTTCGAGAGCATCGTATTAAGCCTTTTTCATCCCAACTATTAATAACTCTGTAACTCAAGCCCGTGTGCTTAACAAAGAACTGCTCTTCTGACATTTTTTCAAATAGCTCTGCGGCTTTACCAATGCTATTAGTGTCGAAAAATTCATCTATTCTAAAGTGTATCATAATTTTCAATTTGAACACAAAGGTATAATTAAAAGCCATATAAACAAATTTATACAGGACTAATTTTGACAACAAAAAACAATAAGAGTTAATACAGGGCGAAATTGGTTAACTATGATATTATTGATAGTTTAAGATAAATGTATCGGGGGATATTGATTTTGTACTGAATTGATATGGGGTTTATTGCGGAGTGATTGCGGGTTAACCAAGAACTCTGTAAGACAGATATAAGAACCTTATTAGGAGGCTGTAAGAAAACTGTAAGATTAGTTGTACTTTTGTTTTGGAGTAATTAAAAAATCAATGTGTTTTGCGATAGGATAGTCTTAAAATCAATTAAAAACGATGAAATAGTATGAAATGGGTAATGGATGCGATGGAATTAATGCTGCTTAATCAGAAAACTAAAGCGGAATTGATTCAAATTATAAAAGATGTAAACGAAAAAAATAAAGAAGCTTCTGAAAAATATTCAGAAATGTATAAATCTAAACGTGAAAGCGATAAGCTTCATAAAGAAGATGTGGGGCGATACAAAACTCAAATGGAAAGTTACATTAAGGAAATTGTTATCCTTGAAGAAACAAACAAAATGCTTTCTCACAAGGTTGATATTAAACTGGGAAACGTTTATAATGTAAATTGGAACTGGGTTGATAAAATAGTATTCATTTTGAAACGAGCTAATCGCTCAATGCGCTCTGCCGATATTATGGAAGTATTGTATAAAAACGATATAGAATTTAGAACATGGGCTGACCCTCAAAAGAGTCTTTCACCGCATTTAACTAAAGCATTAAAATACGGTCGTATTATTGGAGAAAAACAAAAGGGACAAAACGGGTATTTATATTCGCTCCCAAAACATCATGGTAATAATCAAGAAGGATAGTTTATGGCGGATAAAAATATAAAACGTTGCGAACGCTGCGGTGTTTCTTTTACTTGTAGTGCAGATGATATTTCCAAATGTTTTTGTAGTTCAATTGTTCTTTCCGATAAAGCAAAAGAAAAAATTAAAATGAACTTTAAAGATTGTTTATGCGCTGGTTGTCTGCTTTATTTTAGTGATAAATTATAATAGCAATGGCAAATAACGATATCATCGCAATACGAAATTACATCGACCAAAAAACTATCTGACTTTTACGCAGAAGCAAAATTACCGTGCTATAAAGTGTGAATAATACAAACTATTTCCAAAGTTGTATAATACTCATCTCTCATTATGTGTTGACCTTTACCGTATTGTGAAAATTAATTCACAATGTAAATCAAAGTAATATGAAAAATTTAAAAAGTTGTATTGACGCTTGTTTAGCTTGTTTGGTAATATGCGAAAAGTGTATCACTGATTGTATTAAAGATGGCAATCAAGAGTGTATAGCATTGTGTCGTGACTGCGCTGACATCTGTGCATTATGTGCAAGATTTGATGCAAGAGGTTCTGCTTACGGTCAAGAACTTCACGCTTTATGTGTTGAAATTTGCAAAGCATGTTCAGAAGAGTGCGCCAAGCACGCATCTCATCATGCAAGTTGTAAAGAGTGTGCTGATGCCTGCAAAAAATGTGCAGAAATCTGTTCGGAACTTGCTACAGCTAAGGTATAATTTCAGTTAAAAGGGGAACATCGTTCTCCTTTTAATTTTTAAATCATCAAAAATATGAACTGGATAGAAATTGCGAACTGGAAGCAATGCTTAATTTCGACTTTTATTTGCCTTATAGGTTGTTCAATCGGAACAATGGGAACGGCATTTTATTTTATTCATTATAATTATTTTTTTGTATTGTTAGCATCACTTACTACTGGTTTTATTTCGTGCATGTTATTTATGGTTATTTTGGAAACTCTTTTTCATAAAATGAATTTTAAAGACGCACTTAAACACAGTTATAAAATGAGTCTTGTTTCAATATTGATTATGATGCTAACAGAAACTATTTTTATTCGCTTTGTAGCCCCTGAATTTTTATCACATCAAATGCGTTTGAATACAACACATGGTTATAGTGTTATGATAATTGCTATGGGCTTGGGTTATCTTTTGTCGCTACCTTATAACTACTATCAGTTAAAAAAGACAGGTAAAATATGTCATCAAGACATATCGCACTAACTTGATACAGAAACCATGTTTTTTGAATTAGGGAGTAATTGAAAACGACTTTAACAGATTGCGAACCAATTGGGGACTATTTAGGGAGCAATTGGCAACAGGAAATGAAAGTTAAGGAGCGATTAGGGAGTAATTGGAGAAGTGTTAAAAAAGACTGACTTTCATCATAAAACAGCTAAAAAATCAAACATTATAAGTACCTGTCAAATATTTCGTATATTTGTTACAATTCCAAATGAAAAAAACGCTCATCATATTGTTTTCATTCTTTTACTTGAGTTTAACTTCAGGTATAACATTGAATTTGCATTATTGTGGTGGAAAAATAAAAAATATTTCTTTTTTTCATACAAATAGCGAAGAAGGCTGTTGTGGAAAAAAGATGAAGAGCAAAGGTTGTTGCGATGAAAAAACCACAATTTTCAAAGTAAAAGACAACCATCAATCAAGCGACAATATTAAATTAGTATTTAATCATTTCAAAGTATTTGATGTTGCTGTTCCTGTTCTCGTTTCTAAAATTTATATAGAATCTAACTCTTATACTGTATTAAATTATCACGCTCCCCCCGTCTTATATGACAATCCTCTATACCTGAAGTATCGGGTATTATTAATCTGATTTTATTTTATTGAAGTTAATCCCCAACTGTAATATGTTGTGGGACTTTTTGTGCTTGTATTTATTCAAGTATGATTCATCGCATTCATTCATAAGTATTCTTTAAATCAATTAACATACATAAACAATTAAAAAATGAAAAAATCAATTTTTACAATCGTTGCTGCTACATTTTTATCTGTATCGGCTTATGCTCAAATCCCAAATAATAGTTTTGAAAACTGGACATCAGCAGGTTCTTATAGTAACCCTGATAGTTGGGATAATTTAAATAGTATGACAACTGGTGCAGCTATTTACACATGTACTAAAGGAACTGGAGGAGCTACAGGCGGAGGAAGTGCTTATTTGAAATTAATTTCAAAAACAGTAACAGGTATGGGCGTTATGCCCGGTGTTGCAGTTAGTGGAATGATTGACATGACAACTTTTAAACCACAGTCAGGTTTTCCTTTTACACAGCAACCAGTTAAATTAACTGGTAGTTGGCAATATATGGCATCAGGTTCTGATGCAGGTTTCATTTCTGTTTATTTAACTAAATGGAATTCAGCAATGATGATGAGAGATACAGTAGCTAAGGTAAAACAAAACCTTTCGGGGATGGCAATGAGTTGGGCAACTTTTAATATTAACTTAACATATTTGAGTTCCGTTGCGCCTGACAGCGCTATTATTATACTTTCAGCAAGTGGAAATACTCCTGTAAACGGAAGCTATTTATACGTTGATAATTTATCATTTAGCGGAACTGTTACAGGTGTAAAAAATATTGAAAATGTAATTTCAAACATTTCTATTTATCCTAATCCTTCAACTGATAATATTTCAATTGATTTAAACATTCAGAAAAAATCTGCTGTTAAATTTCAGTTGGTTGACTTAGCTGGAAAATTAATTAAAGAAGTTAATGTAGGAGAAGTTCAAGGAAAATATAATGCTACGATTAATACTAACGGTATTGCCAAGGGCACTTATTTTTTAAGAGTAAATGCGAATGATGCTGTTGAAGTAAAGAAAATTATTATTCAATAAATACATGGGGAGGCAGAGCCTCCCTTTATTAAAAAATAAACAGTTGTAAAATGAAAAATATACTTAAGGCTTGTTTAATGTTATTTAGTATAACCGCAAGCGCACAAACTCAATTAGCAATTCCTGACACACTTGTAGGAACTAACTTCACGTTAAATATGCACAAGGATAGCGTTCAGTTTTTCCCTACTGGAAATATCTCGCATACTTATGGCTTTAATCAGTATAAATATTTAGGACCAACTATTATTTTTAATAAAGGGGACAATGTAAACATTACTGTAAATAATCAAATTGGAGATACAACAACTGTGCATTGGCATGGTTTACATGTTGCAGCTTCCAATGATGGTGGTCCACACACGCCTATTTTACCCGGAGCAAGTTGGAATCCTCAATTCATGGTAATGGATAATGCTGCAACTTACTGGTATCATCCGCATACGCACAAAAAAACTGCAAAACAGGCAATTAAAGGTGCCGCAGGATTAATTATTGTTAGAGACCCACAAGAAGCAGCTTTAACATTACCACGTAAATATGGTACTGATGATTTTCCCATTGTTGTTCAATGCCAACAGTATGATTCAAATAATCAAGCAATGTCGCTTGGAATGCAAGATAGTACGCTAATGGTAAATGGAGCAAGGGCAAATAATGGATTTTCTGTTTATAGTAGTTTTCCTGCACAAGTTGTTAGAATGCGTCTCTTAAATGCTTCAGGCGAACGAACTTTTAATTTTGGTTTTACAGGTAATAAAATATTTTATCAAATTGCGTCGGACGGAGGATTATTAAACAATCCTGTTTCAAGCACACGTGTAAGACTTTCTCCGGGTGAGCGTGCTGAAATTTTAATCGATTTATCAGGAATGAATGGGCAAACTATTTATTTAATGAGTTACGCTTCTGAATTAGCATCGGGTGTGCAAGGTGGTCCAACAATGCCAATGCCTCCGGGAAGCCCACCAATGGACAGCCCTTTGAATGGAATAGATTTTAATATTTTACAAATTAATGTAATTCCACAAACAACAAATCCTATTGTTACAATACCAACAACACTTGTTAGTAACATACCTTATACTACTGGACAAGCAATGCTTACAAGAACGATAAATATGACCGCAATCAATATGATGAGTATGGATGGTCCATTTTATTTTAATAATCAATTGTTTGACATGATGAGAATCGATTATCAAATTCCATTAAACAATATCGAAATATGGGAGTTATCAAATCAAACAATGGTAGCACATCCTTTTCATATACACGGCGTTCAATTTTATGTTTTAGATAGAGATGGTAATGCTCCGCCATTAAATGAAAGAGGACGCAAGGATGTTGTGTTAGTAAGTCCAAATGAAACCGTACGGTTCATAGCAAAGTTTGAAGACTTCGCAGATAGCATTACTCCTTACATGTACCATTGCCATGTACTTATGCACGAAGACGATGGAATGATGGGACAGTATGTTCTTAAATCTCTTAACGTTGGTGTTAATGAATTAAACAGCAAGAATGATTTAATAACTATTTATCCAAATCCTTCTAATGGATTAGTAAATATTAATGTTGAGGGAATAGATGTTAAAGAAATTAATAGTGTAACAATTTATAATGCAATTGGCGAAATTGTTTATACTGATAAAAAATCAGTAGTAAATCAATTACAAATAAACAGTACCGAATGGAGTAAAGGTATTTATACTATTCAGGTAAACACTAAGGCTAAATTATTGAATAAAAAACTTATTATAAATTAAAATGAATTTAATTATGAAAAAACACATCGTAATCATTTTTGTTGCATTAGCTATTGCTTCTTGTGGCAATAAGGTTGATACAACATCAACGGAACAAAAAACGGAAGTAGTAAATGGAATCACCAAATCAACATTTAAAGTTTGGGGTAATTGTGAGATGTGTAAAGAAACCATTGAAACATCCTTAAAGGTTGACGGTATAGTTAAGGCTGATTGGAATGTTGATTCAAAAATTATGACCGTGGAATTTGACTCAGCAAAAATATCGCTTGATAAAATTAAAAAGAACATTGCTTTAGTTGGATATGATAATGATAAATACACAGGTGATAATAAAGCATATAGCGAATTACCCGGTTGTTGTCAATACAATAGGAAATAAACACCTATCGGGGTGTCTTCAGGTAAACAGAGTGAATAGAGAATTAAATACTTTAAAATGGTTTAGGCAGGGATTTGAAAAGTATAATCCAAAACCAGATGTTTTGCAGAATATTGAAAATGAATTAAAGAATTACACCATAGAACTAATTATTGATGCTAATTGTAAAGACGTTCAATTTTTAATTCCTAAACTAATCAAAACTCTTTATTTGTGTAACATAAAGAGTTATAAAATTCATCATGTTGACATGAAAAAACTACCAATCAAAATGGATATTAATCAAAATATAATTGAAAAAGTACCTACGGTAATATTTAGTGCGTTTGCAAGGGAACAATTTAGAATAACTGAAAAAACTTTTTATTGCACACGTATTGAGAAAGAAATAGAATATCTTTTGGTAACAATGATTACAAACGTTGCAAAGAAAAAAATAGTTTAATCACTTCAAGTTTTTTACAACAAAAATAAATATAATTGAAAATACGTTGCCAACCAATTTAGGAATGAGAAAATCATGTCGTAACGAATGTTCAACATTCTATTAATGTTGTAAGTATAAAAGAAAACAAAAATGAATCGAAGAGATTTTATAAAAAGAGGAAGTATGGCAACAGCCCTAGGGTTGATTGCTCCATCAATTATTTTAGAGTCGTGTAGGAAGAGTTCTATGCAAATGAATTCTTTTTCACAGGTAAAGGTTATTGAGGGCTTGTTTAACACTACGGTACCCATTCCAAGTGCAGTAAATGCTTCGGGTATTAATTCATTAACTGCGCAACGAACAATTACCTCTATTATAAAAAACAAAACCACTAATGTTTATGGTTATCACAATAGCATTTTAGGTCCATTTATTAAAGTGAACAATGGAGATGCTGTTTCAATAAATTTCGCAAATAATTTATCGGAAGAAACAAATGTTCATTGGCATGGGCTACTTGTACCTCAGAATATGGATGGACATCCTGACAATGTAGTTTCGAGTGGAGGAAGTTATCAATATAATTTTGCGATTAATCAAAGGGCAGGTATGTATTGGTATCATCCCCATCCAAATATGAAAACTGCACACCAAGCCTATATGGGATTAGCAGGTTTTTTTATTGTGAATGATTTAGAAGAAGCTTCTTTAAATTTACCATCAGGGGATTTTGAGTTGCCAATTGTAATTCAAGACAAAAGATTTCACCCTGATTATAGCCTTAATTATTCTCCAAATATGATGGATGTGATGAATGGTTATTTCGGTCAATACATTGTGGTTAATGGTGTTTACTCTCCTTTAAAAGAAGTTGCTACACGTTGGTACAGAGTGAGAGTATTAAACGGTTCTACTGCAAGAGTATATAATCTTGCCTTAAGTAATGGTGCATCGTTTAATGTTATAGGTTCGGATGCAGGCTTGTTAAGTACGTCCGAATCGGCTTCGAGTATATTACTTGCACCGGGTGAAAGAATAGATTTATTAATTGATTTTTCTTCTTATACATTGGGTACGGAAATTTTTCTTCAAAGTAATTCTTTTAGTGGTGCAAATGTTCAAGGCGATGATAGTTTTAAAATAATGAAATTTTTTGTTTCCCAACAAGTGACGGATTCGTTTACATTACCATCTTCTTTATCTTCAATTATTCCAATACCAACTTCACAAGCAACCACAACACGCACTTGGACATTGGGCGGAATGAATATGGGGGGCGGCACAAGTGGAAATATGGGTGGGATGGGCAGTAGTTCAGGAGATATGAATATGCAAATGTTACATACAATAAATAACAAAACGTATCGGTCAAATGAAGTGTTAGCTTCAGTAAATGCTGGCTCAACAGAGATATGGGAAATTGACAATTCTAAAAACACCGAAATTCATCCTATGCACATTCATGGTGTTCAATTTCAAATATTATCGAGAACAGGAGGAAGAAATACTTTGACTGCTTCAGAGAAAGGTTGGAAAGATACAGTATTACTTATGCCTAATGAGAAAGTAAAATTGGTTATGACCTTTCCGCAAAATAAAGGAAAGTATTTAATACACTGCCATAACCTTGAACACGAGGATAGTGGTATGATGGTAAATTTCGAAATTAAATAAAATGAAATGAAAAAAAATCTAAGCATACTATTTTTTGTAATTTCTGCACTTTCAGTAAAGGCACAATCTATATGGAAGATTGGAATAAATTATTCCTATGGATTATCTACGCTATATGGAAATAAACCCAATAATAACTCCGATAATGGCACAAACCTTACAATGAAATATTCTTTAAAATCATCAATTGGAACAGGTGTTAAAGTAGAACGACTGTTAAAAAACTCATTTCATATTGTAGGAGGGGTTAATTATGTGCAGCGTGGAACAAGGTTTGACGCATCAAGTGGAGGTTATAGCCCTCGATACAAATTTGATTATTTGGATATAAGTTTAGGATTAAAAAAATATTTAAGTTCTAAAGAAATAGTAAAACCATTTATCGGATTGAATATATGTGAATCAACTCTTTTAACAGCAAATAGAATTGATGCTTATTCAGGTACAAATTTAATTAATGATGTACAAATTGTTGATTATGGATTAAGTATTAATCCCGGATTTGATTTTAAAACTAAACGAGATAATTACATACAACTTAATTTATTTTATTCAGTTGGATTTAACCAAGTGTTTAAGGGGATGATGCAAACTAACGGCATTGCAGGAAAAAACATGTTATTTGGAATTCAACTTGGATACCTAATAGGAAATAAAATTGAAAAATAAATGAGCAAAGTAGATAAAAGTATATTTGTTTTCGGACTGTACTCCTTATTTATGGGCACAGTATTACTGTTTGTCCCAAATGTTGTACTCCCATTTGTAGGGCTTCCAATCTCTGTTGAACCTTGGATATATTTACTTGGATTTGTTCTTATGTGTTCGTCTTATTATTATTTAAGGTTTTCAATTAATGGTAATCTTGATTTTGCTAAGTATAGTATTCAAACAAGGTTTCTTGCCCCACTCCTAGTGATTTTACTAATTATAACCAATAAAGCTGATAAACACTTTTTATCCTTTGGAATTATTGATGGCTTAGGTGGCTTTTGGACATGGATAGAATTAAAAAATGCAAATAAAAATAAAGAATTATAAACACACTCATGGAAAAAATAATTCTCAATGATTCAATTAAACATACAAATTGGTATGTTATAACTGGCGGTCCGAGTTCGGGAAAAACTACAACCGTCAATATCCTCAAAGATAGAGGCTACATAACTACAATGGAACACGCAAGACATTTTCTTGATACACAACGTTTGAAAGGAAAGACTGTTGAGGAGGTGAGAAAAAACCAAAGAGAATTTCAATTAGGGGTTTTAGATATGCAGATTGAGCAAGAGAATGAAATTGCCCCAAACGTTCAAGTGTTTCTTGACCGAGCTATTCCTGATGCGCTTGCTTATTACTATTTTTTAAATCTAAGTATTGATAAAAAACTAACAGAGGCATTAAAAACAGTATCATACAAAAAGATTTTTATACTGGACTATCTCCCATTAATAAATGATTATGCGAGAAATGAAAATGCACAAGCGCAAAAAAGAATACACGAATTGATAACAGAAGTTTATGAAGCCTTACCCTTCCCAATTGTGAAGGTTCCATTGATGAAAACAGAAGAGCGTGTAGATTTTATTTTGAAAAACATTTAGTTGAACAAACAATTATAAGAATGATACTTTACATTAAAAATATGGTTTGCGACCGATGTATAGCAACAGTAAACTTTCAGTTAGCACAGCTTGGAATTATAGGTGCTAAAGTTCAATTAGGTGAAGTTAGGCTTAATCATGATTTAAGTACTCTAACCATAGAGAGCCTTGATAAGAATTTAAAATCTTGTGGTTTTGAAATTTTAATTGATAGAAAAAATCAAATTATTGAAAAAATTAAAAACGCTGTGATTTTTATAGTTCATTCTTTAAAAGAAGATGTTAAAGTAAACTATTCAATATTTATTGAAAATGAATTGAAGATGGATTACACATATTTAAGCAACTTGTTTTCAGAAGTAGAAAACATTACAATCGAAAAATATATTATTCTCCAAAAAATTGAAAGAGCAAAGGAGTTATTAGTTTATAATGAGATGACGTTAAGTCAAATTTCCGACACGTTAGGTTACAGCAATGTTTCATACTTATCGAATCAGTTCAAAAAAATCACTGGGTTTACACCGAGTTATTATAAAACTGTAAAAGATAAAAAACGTATAGCATTAGATAAAGTTAGACCTGTGAATAATATGAAAGATTCTGTTTAAATTATAACTTTTGGGTTAAAATGTAAATCTAAATTTGAGTAAAAAAACAAATGAGAACAGAGAGCAAAATAAATATTCCATTAATAGGTGTGCATAGTGAACATTGCGCTCTTATAATTGATAGTACGTTATCCAAGTCGGAAGGGGTTATTAGCCATAAAGTAGATTTTAATAATCAAAAAGCAATTATCGAAATCGATAATCAAAAAACAAATGCAAACGATATAATTAAAACAATAAGAGATTTAGGATATGATGTTGCAAGCTTAAAAAAAACATTTACCATTACTGGAATGACGTGCGCTTCTTGTGCAGTTAGTTCAGAATCCATACTGTTAGCTCAAAAAGGTGTGATTAACGCATCCGTTAATTACGCTAATACGTCTGCAATTGTAGAGTTTTTTCCTGAAGAAATCTCAATAAAAGAAATGAAGATTGCTTTGCAATCTGTTGGATATGATATGTTAATTGAAGATGAAGAAATCACAAATCTTAAAGAAGAATTTTATCATAATCAATTTAAAGAATTAAAAAACAAAACAATTTGGTCTGTTATCCTATCTCTACCGATAGTAATTATTGGAATGTTCTTTATGGAAATTCCATTCGCTAACCAAATAATGATGGCTCTTGCTACTCCTGTTTTATTTTGGTTTGGAAGGGATTTTTTCATTAATGCGTTTAAACAAACTAAACATGGAAAAGCTAATATGGACACTCTCGTGTCATTAAGCACAGGTATTGCCTATATGTTTAGTTCATTTAATACATTCTACCCCGAATTTTGGCATAAACGAGGTTTACACCCACACGTTTATTTTGAGGCAGCAGCTGTTGTTGTTGCCTTTATTTTATTAGGAAAAGTTCTCGAGGAAAAAGCAAAATCTAACACCTCATCAGCTATAAAAAAATTAATTGGGTTACAACCTAAAACCGTAATTATAATACACGAGAATGGGCATGAGATGGAAATATCAATTACTCAAGTTAAAGTTGGAGATAAGTTACTTGTTAAACCCGGTGATAAAATACCTGTTGATGGGGAGGTAATTGAAGGGAACTCATTCATTGATGAGAGTATGATTAGCGGAGAACCTATACCTGTTGAAAAAACGGTCGGGATTAAAGTATTTGCAGGAACGATTAATCAAAAAAGTAGTTTTAAAATGATTGCTTTAAAAGTTGGTGGCGCAACGGTGTTAGCTCAAATAATAAAAATGGTGCAGGAGGCACAAGGAAGTAAAGCGCCTGTGCAAAAATTAGTTGATAAAATAGCAGGGATATTTGTCCCTGTTGTAATTTGTATTTCAATAATAAGCTTTATTGTTTGGATTATATTTGGAGGCGAGAACTCAATTGCTCAAGCGCTTCTATCAATGGTAACAGTTTTGGTAATTGCATGCCCATGTGCTTTAGGATTGGCAACTCCCACAGCTATTATGGTAGGTGTAGGTAAGGGCGCGGAAAATGGCATCCTAATAAAGGATGCAGAAAGTCTTGAGTTAGCAAAAAAAATTGATGCAATTATTTTGGATAAAACAGGTACTATTACAGAAGGGAGACCTGAAGTAACTGATTTAATATTCTGTACCCAAGCTGAAAACAAAAATGAACTAAAACAGATATTACTTGCTATTGAATCACAATCCGAACACCCATTAGCTGAAGCCGTATGTAATAAATTAAAGAAAGATAATATTAATAGAATTCAATTAAGCCAAATTGAAAGTATTACAGGAAAAGGTGTTAAGGCAACAATTAGCGACAAAAAATATTATGTAGGAAACAAAACGTTACTTAATGATAATAATATTAAAATTAGTAACGATGAGAATGTTACTGCAAAAACTCTTCAAAGCAATGCGAAAACAGTTATATACTTTTCGGATGACACGAAAGTTTTAATGCTTTTGGCAATTGCTGATAAAGTAAAAATTACATCAGCAAAAGCTATTAAGCAACTTCAAAAATTAAATATTGAAGTATACATGCTTACTGGAGACAATATTCAAACAGCAAGTGCAGTAGCAAAGGAAGTTGGACTTGAAAATTTTAAAGCAGAAATTTTACCAACTCAAAAAGCAGATTTTATTAAGGAGTTACAATTACAAGGAAAAATTGTCGCAATGGTTGGCGATGGTATAAACGATTCACACGCATTGGCTCAAGCAGATGTAAGCATTGCTATGGGCAAAGGCTCTGACATTGCAATTGATGTTGCTAAAATGACCATTATATCCTCTGACTTAATGTTAATACCTAAAGCAATTAAGCTATCAACATTAACAGTAAATACAATTAAGCAAAATTTATTTTGGGCATTTATTTACAATGTTATAGGAATTCCAATAGCAGCAGGAATATTATATCCAATAAATGGTTTTTTATTAAACCCTATGATTGCAGGCGCTGCAATGGCATTAAGTTCAGTAAGTGTTGTAAGTAATAGTTTGTGGCTAAAATTAAAATCAATAAATTAAACATGGAAACATTAAAATTTAAAACAAACATAAAATGTAATGGTTGCTTATCGAAAGTAACTCCATTTTTTAACGAAGAAAAAAATATTCTTAAATGGGAAGTAGACATATTAAACCCGGACAAAATATTAACAGTTGATTCGGAAAACCTTGAAGAAAAACAAATTATTTCAGTGGTTGAAAATGCAGGTTTTAAAGCAGAATTAATAAAAAATGATTAAGATAAACCAAATGATAAAATCTATTTTAAAATTTTTAATAAAGGTGTTGACACCTAAAAAATCTTGTTGTAAATGAAACCAATCTTGTTTTTCATAATTTTAATTCTTAATTCAGATGTGCTTTTTGCTCAACAAGTACCTTGCGACTTTGATTCTTATGTAATTAAAAACAAGCATAGTATTGAAATAGCAAATAATAAAATTGCACAAAAATTAAATAATTCTTTTTTAAGAAAATCAGCAACCACCAATAATATATATGTTATTCCAGTTGTTGTACATGTGATTCATAATGGAGGCACAGAAAACATTTCGGATGCCCAAATTCAAAGTCAAATTGATATACTTAACGAGGATTATAGAAAAATTGTAGGCACGCTTGGAGACGGCAATGGAGTTGATTCAGAGATTGAGTTTTGTTTAGCAAAAAAAGACCCTCAAGGAAGATGTACAAATGGAATAGTAAGAATTAAATCAACACTTACAAATCATCAAAGTTACCAACGTGCAGATTTAGCAAACTTAAGTAGTTGGGACGCTACTCGATATTTAAACATATATGTTGTAAAAACAATGGCAGGCGGTGTATTAGGTTACGCTTCATTTCCGGGCGGTCCAACAAACCAAGATGGATGTGTTATGGTTCATAATTATTTTGGGAGAGTAGGAACTGCATCTTCATCACTGGGTAGAACAGCGTCTCATGAAATAGGTCATTGGTTTGGTTTATATCACACATTTAACAATAGTTGTGGGGTTGATACTTGTACTGATGGCGATTTAGTTTGCGACACTCCGCCAGTTGTAAACCCAAACTTTGGTTGCCCAATAATTAATTCTTGCCACAACGAGTTGCCCGATGTAAATGACCAAATTCAAAATTATATGGATTACACAGATGACGCTTGCAAAAGCATGTTTACTTACGGTCAGAAAATGAGAATGCACACTACATTAGATACCATTAGAACAATTATTTGGTCGCAATCTAATCTCATTGCAACTGGTTGTGATTCAGGATTTGTTTCGCCTCCCTGCAATGTAGTGGCTGATTTTACGAGCAATGGAGATACTATATGTCTCGGTAGTTCTGTTTTATTTACTAACAAATCTCTAAATACACCTACTGCTTACCAATGGTATTTTAATGGGGGAAGTCCTTCAACAGCAATAACAGCAAATGCCACCATCCTATACAACTCACTTGGAACTTATGATGTAAAGCTTATTGTTAGTGGCGCTTTAGGCAATGATAGTATAATTTCTTTAAATCATATTACAGTTATAAACCCTGCTAATGGGCAAACCTTGCCTTATAGCGAAGGGTTTGAATCAACAGTTTTTCCACCTAATGGAATTAGTATTGACAATCCCGATACAACTATTACATGGCAAAGAGATACTATTGCATTAGCCTATTCGGGGAATGGTACTGCCAAAATAAATAACTTAATCAATATAAATTATGGTCAGGCAGATGCAATGATATTGCCTCCTTTTGATTTTACGACATCAGCAGGTGTTCCTTATCTTACTTTTAAATGGGCTTACGCAAGAAGCGATGCAAATTATTCAGATGATTTAATTGTGTTAGTATCTAAAGATTGTGGAGTTAACTGGATTCAGGTATTTACAAAATCAGGCGCAGCTCTCGCAACAGGCACTACTCAAACAACACCTTATATTCCCGACTCAAATACGGTTTGGAAAAGTGCTTCAATAAACTTGAATACTTATTCAACTTATAGCAGAGTGCTTATTAAAATTGTAAATGTAACAGATGGTGGCAATAATTTATATATAGATAATATTAATATTGGAGTCGGCGTAACAGGAATAAATGAAACAAGAAACAGCATCAATTATTTACTTATATACCCGAATCCTTCAAGTGGCAATTTATATGTTGAGTATGAAATGCTGAGGGAAGACAATATAAGTACTGAAATTATTGATGTATTAGGCAGAACGGTTTTTAAAATAAATAATAAAGCACAAACTATTGGAAAACACAAACAAGAAATTAATGCCGTTTTAGAAGATGGAATATATACCCTCATTCTGAAGACAGGTAATGTTGTTTCAAGTAAAAGGGTAATAATTAATAAATAGAAGTCAACTTAATAAACATTACAAAAAATAAATGAGCGATAATTTTTCACATATCATTAACCAATATAAAGCCGATAAGGAATCGGTTTATAATACATGGTTTATAAATAACGAAGAACGCTTAAAGGCCTTTCGTTCTATTAGACGTGGAGTTTTGCAAGTTATTGAAGATATTAAAAACAAAACCTTTCCAAATGATTTTAAAGGCTCATCTCTTGAGTTTGTGTTGACTTGTATTTCAGAACAGAAGCAGGTTTTTGTTGGAGTTGCTCATCCTTTTTATTGGAAACCAAAATTACGGATCCCTGATATTTACGAAAACCAACAAAACAAAATTGCCTTTGGTCAATTTTTAGAAAATTGTTTGAATGCAAAAACTGAAGAGCAAATCGTTAAGGAAATTTTAAAACTTGATGAACTAAAAATAAAGGGACTTGGTCCTGCTGTTGGTAGTATTCTATACTTTCTTCACCCAACATTAATGCCTCCTTTTAATACAGCAATTATTAACGGTTTTAACGCCATTTTTAAGGATAAGAAAAAACTGGGCTCATGGAGTGAGTATTTAAAAATTCGGGAAATACTAATAGAAACAAACACTAAACATAAAGCCGATTTGTCAAACGATTTAGGCGCAATTGCAGGATTACTTTTTGAAGTTGGTTCACAAAAATTGGTGTTGGGAGGTGATGAATATTTGTCTTTGGAAGAGCGAAATAAATTGGAAAGGCTTATGGAAAAACGCCATAGCGAAGTAAAAGCAGAAAAAGAAGACGAAAACTTACATACCGAAATGCAATATCATTTGTTGAAGATAGGCAACGCATTGGGTTATGATGTAATTGCAGCATCTAACGACAAGTCAAAGTCGTATGCGGGACAAAATTTTTCGTTTCTATGTTTACCAAAATTCCCCGAAATGCAAACGGATGCAGATACAGCATCAACAATAAAATTAATAGACGTTTTATGGTATGAAAAAGGAACTAATAATGTAATAGCAGCTTTTGAAGTTGAGAAATCTACAAGTATATATTCGGGTATATTAAGGCTTACTGATTTATCTTATTCCATTGCAGATGGCGATGAAATATTTTATTTAGTAGTTCCCGATAAACGAGAAAAAGATGTGTGTATTCAGCTATGCCGACCTGCAATAAAAGGAATAAAAACAAAAATAAACTATATACTTTTTTCCGATTTAAAAAGGGATTGCGATGCGCTTTGCAAGTTCGGAGAAAATCATTTAGTTATGGAAAAAATAGCAAAAAGTGTTTAACTAAAATATATAAATATGAAACTATTAAAAACAATTTCAATACTACTTATATCCTTAAATAGTATTGCCCAAAACAATCAAAGTGGTGTTTATATGTCGTTTGACGATTATAACAACAACAAACTAACTTATAGCATAGATTGCAAAACTGAAAAACACGTAATAAGATTAAATGAATTTTTGAATCAATCCTTTATTACAGTTAAGCATAAGGAGCAAAAGATAAAGCTTCAAAAAGACAGTATTTATGGGATTGTTAATTGCGATGAACCACTTGTTAGGTTTCAAAACAAAGAACATTTTTATTTAGCCGAAAAAGAAGCCGTATGGATATTTTATAAAGAAGAAAACGTTTCTGAAGGAAAGGGTTTTAAAATTCAAAAGCGTTACTATTTTTCAAAAACTGGTGATAGCATGTTAAATGAATTAACAATTAATAATATAAAATACGCATTTCCAAATAATCACAAACTACACGATGAGCTTGATGCACAATTCGGTAATGGAGGAAACATTACTGATTATGATACATTTCATAAAATGTTTAAAGTAAATCATCTTATCAAAGTCAACGAAAAATAAAAACAACCAATATAAAACAATAAAAAATGAAAAAATCAATTTTAGTATTTGCATCGTTCATTGTATTATTATCCTCGTGCAGTAATAATAAGCAAGAGGCAGATAAACACGAAGGGCATAATATGGACACCACAAAGCAATCAACAAACGCTGCAACCGAAGAAGAAGTAAAAATTATTACACACCAATTTACAACTGTTGATGCAAATGTTTCAAAACATATTAATGAAGTTATTGGAAATTATCTTTTAATAAAAGACAATCTTGTAAAGTCGGATGCTTCTTCAGTTTCAAAAGCTGCTAATGAATTTAAAAAGAGTATGGAAGGTTTTGACAAATCGCTTCTTAATTCGGAGCAAAAAACGATTTATAACAAATGTATTCCTGAACTGCAAAAACAAGCAGCTGCAATAAGTACACAGAAAGAAATTGAAAAGCAACGTGTAGAATTTGCATTTATGACTGCAAGTATTTATGAGTTAACGAAAGCATTTGGTTACTCGCAATCTCTTTACCACGAACATTGCCCAATGGCTTTAGATGGAAAAGGCGCTATGTGGTTAAGTAAAGAAACCGAAATAAAAAACCCATACTTCGGTAACGACATGTTAAGTTGTGGAAGTGTAATGGAAGAAATTAAATAGTTTAATAAAACAAAAAGTGGTAGAAAAATTAATTTCATTATCGTTACGTAATAGATATGTTGTTGTCTTAATTGCGGCTGTATTATTTTTATGGGGTATTTATTCTATTAAAGAAAACCCAATAGATGCCATCCCTGATTTATCTGAAAATCAAGTAATTGTTTTTACTGAATGGATGGGACGCAGTCCACAAGTAATGGAAGACCAAATTACCTATCCATTAGTAAGTAATTTACAGGGAATACCAAAAATTAAAAATGTTAGAGGCTCATCTATGTTTGGGATGAGCTTTGTATATATAATTTTTGAAGAAGGTGTTGATGCCTATTGGGCGAGAACAAGAGTATTAGAGAGATTAAATTACGCGCAACGACTACTACCACAAGGCGTAACGCCCTCAATTGGTCCTGACGGAACAGGTGTAGGTCATATTTTTTGGTACACTTTAGATGCAAAAAATATGGATTTAGGTGAACAACGAGCTTTGCAAGATTGGTACATTAAACTTGGTTTACAAACAGTGCCCGGAGTTGCAGAAGTCGCATCATTTGGTGGCTTCGAAAAACAATATCAAATTGTCCTCGACCCAATAAAAATGCAATATTACGGCATCTCTTTTATGGATGTAATGAATAAAGTAAAAGCTAATAACAATGATGTTGGTGGGCGAAAATTTGAGATGAGTAATATGGCTTATATTATTCGTGGTTTAGGATACATTAAAAATAAAGAGGAAATTGAAAACATTTCGTTAAAGCAAAATGAGGGTATACCTGTTAAAATTAAAAACATCGGTAGCGTGCAAATGGGTGGCGATTTGCGATTAGGTATTTTTGATGATAATGGTAATGGCGAAGTTGTTGGAGGTATTGTTGTAATGCGATATGGAGAAAATGCAAATGCCGTTATTAATAATGTAAAGCTAAAATTAAAAGATATTGAGAAAGGACTTCCTCAAGGAGTCGCTTTAAAAACAGTTTATGATAGAAGTACATTAATTAAACAAGCCATTGATTCTGTAAAAGGTACATTATATGAGGAATTAATAACAGTATCAATTGTAATTATTCTCTTTTTGTTTAATTGGCGAAGCGCACTTGTAATTATAATTCAATTACCTATATCTGTTGCTATTGGCTTTATTTTATTACAAGCGTTTGGTATATCGTCAAACATAATGTCATTAACAGGAATTGCACTTGCAATTGGCGTTGTAGTAGATGATGGAATTGTAATGGTAGAAAACGCATACCGTCATCTTAGTGAAGCACAAAATAAAAATCAGGATTAAACATGAAACTATTTAATAAAAATAAAGACCCATTAACAACGAAAGAACGTTTGGAGATAATTGAAAAATCTTCAAAGCAAGTTGGTCCGGGTGTATTTTACTCAACCATTGTTGTAATCGCATCATTTTTACCTGTGTTTTTACTTACTGGCATGGAAGGGAAATTATTTCACCCTTTGGCATGGACTAAGTCATTTATACTTATCGTGGATGCTTATGTTGCAATTACACTAACGCCAGTATTAATTTCTTTTTTAATAAAAGGCAAGTTAAAACCTGAAGGTTCTAATCCCATTACAAAAAGACTTGAAAAAATATACACTCCAATTTTAATTAAGTGTTTAAAGTGGCGTAAAACATTAATTACGTTTAATATTCTTTCTTTAATTGCCGGCTTAATATTACTTACAAAATTAGGCTCTGAATTTATGCCTCCTTTGGATGAAGGTTCGCTATTATTTATGCCTGTTACATTACCCGACATAAGTAATTCTGAAGCAAAACGATTATTACAAGTGCAAGATAGATTAATAAAATCTGTACCCGAAGTAGAAAATGTTTTAGGCAAGGCTGGAAGAGCAAGTACCGCTACCGACAACTCTCCTATTAGTATGATTGAAACGATTGTTTTACTTAAGCCACATAGCCAATGGAGAAAAGGATTAACTAAAAACGACATCATTAATGAATTAAATAATAAACTACAAATACCCGGTGTTACTAATGGATGGACTCAGCCCATTATCAACAGAATAAATATGTTATCTACAGGTATCAGAACGGATGTAGGTATAAAAGTTTATGGACAAAATTTAGACACCATTTTTGATTTTTCTAAAAAAATTAAAAAACATCTCGAAGGGATAGATGGTGTAAAGGATCTTTATGTAGAGCCTATTACAGGGGGTAAATATTTAGATATAGTTATTAAAAGAGAAGAGTTAGGACGCTACGATTTAACTGTTGATGATGTAAATAATGTAATTGAAGGCGCTTTGGGGGGCATGAAACTTACAACAACAGTTGAAGGTCGTCAAAGATTTTCTGTTAATGCTCGTTTCGCACAAGATTATAGAAACAGTTTATCTGGATTAAAAAAGTTGCCAGTACAAACAATGGAATTTGGAACAATACCACTTGAATCCGTTGCTAACATCATGCTTTCTGAAGGACCTCCAATGATAAATTCAGAAAACGCTATGCTACGTGGAACAGTGATGTTTAATGTTCGTGAACGTGATTTAGGAAGTACAGTGAAGGAGGCACAAGAGCGGCTAAATAAAATGATGGAAAAATTACCTAAAGGGTATTTTATTGATTGGAGCGGTCAATGGGAAAATCAAATAAGAGCAAACAATACTTTAAAAATGATTTTACCAATAGTATTATTAATAATCTTTTTGGTGTTATACTTTACTTATAAATCTTTTAAAGAAGCGCTGATGTCTATGATAACTGTACCGTTTGCTTTAGTTGGAGGAGTATTTGCAGTTTACTACTATAAAGTAAATCTTTCGGTTGCAGTTGCTGTTGGGTTCATTGCCTTATTTGGTATGGCAATAGAAACCGTAATGCTTATGACTATATACTTAAATGAAGCTATGCAAAAAATGGTGAAAAAACATGGTAACAGCAGAGAAACAATAAATAATGAAATATTACGAGAGTTTGTAATTGAAGGTGCGGCTAAACGTTTGCGTCCTAAATTAATGACTGTGTCAGTTTCTCTATTTGGTTTAATCCCTATTCTTTGGGCAACTGATGTAGGAAGCGATGTAATGTTACCTATTACAATCCCATTAATTGGCGGTACAATTACGTCAACAATTTATGTTTTACTAACAACACCTGTTGTTTATGAAATGATAAAAGAGCGTGAATTGAAAAAAAACGGGAAAGTAGAATTAATTGCAGCTGAAGCAGACTAAATGATTTTTTATAGCGAACATATTAATAAATTGATTCAATCATTAAATACAGATAAAGCAATTGGTTTATCTGACGAGGATGTATTGAAGCAAATTAAAATTGCAGGAAAGAACAAGCTTGTTAATGAAACGTCTCGCAACTGGGCTAAGATATTATTTGCTCAATTCAATAATTTATTAGTAATACTTCTAATGGTAGCATGCGTACTATCTTTCCAGTTGGGAGCTTCACGAGATGGAATTGTATTAGCAATAATTGTATTGGTTAATGCCTTAATAGGCTTTTACCAAGATTGGAAAGCTGAAAATATTTTGCAGTCTTTAAAAAGTTTGATAATAGAGAAATGTAATATTATAAGAAGTGGAAAGCAAAAGGAAATTCCAGTTGAAGATTTAGTGATTGGTGATGTCGTAATTATTAATGAAGGAGATGGCGTCCCTGCTGATATTAGATTGTTCGAGAGCAACTCATTATATGCAAATGAGTTTATACTTACAGGAGAATCACAAGCAAGTAAAAAATATACGTTTGATGAACTAAAAGATGATGTTGCGATTAGCGAGCAAATTAATATGTTGTTTATGGGAACAACAATTGCAAGAGGTAATGCAAAAGGTATCGTAGTTGCTACAGGAATGGACACAGAGATTGGTAAAATTGCAGGGAAATCTCAAAAAATTAAACAAGATATTTCACCACTACAAAAGGAAATTAATATTGTTGCAAAAAAAATCACCATTTTAACTCTAATTCTTGGGGTTGTATTATTTGCATTTAGTTTAATGCAAGGTGCGAAAGTTGCGGCAGCGTTGGTCTTTTCTATTAGCATTGCAGCGGCTATGGTTCCTGAGGGATTACCTGCTCAAATATCAATCGCATTGGCATTAGGCGTTAGGAGATTAGCCGCAAAGAATGCGGTTGTAAAACAGCTTTCATCTGTTGAGGCATTGGGAAGCGCTACCGTAATTGCATCAGATAAGACTGGGACAATAACAAAAAATGAAATGAGTATTGTTAGTTGTTCTTTTAATGGAAATCTTTTCAATATAACAGGTACGGGTTACAACCCAATTGGATATGTGTTGAGTGAAGACAAACGAAAACTAACAGAAAAAGAAATTAACGATAACAAACTATTTTTCACAATTGGATATTTGTCATCTTCTTCAAGCGTAAATCCACCCGATGAATTTCATAAATCATGGTATGGTATAGGCGACCCCACCGAATGTGCGTTTTGTGCACTCGCTTTAAAGGCAGGATTTTATGCCGATAAGCTTGAAATGGAATATGAAACTATACAAATGTTTCCATTTGATTCTGAACGAAAACGAATTTCAATAATTAGAAAACATGATGGGAAAAATATAGTTTTTGCTAAAGGTTCAATTGAGAGCATACTTGATGTGTGCAACACTCAATCAATAAACAATCGAATAGTTACGTTAAGTGTAGGAGATAAAAATAATTTGCTAAAGCAGGCAGAACATTTTGCTGAAAAAGCTTTAAGAGTTATTGCAATCTCATATAAGGAAATTCCTATACAAGATAATTATTCGATTAATGATGTTGAAAGCAATTTAATTTTTGCAGGATTTGCAGCAATGTTTGACCCTCCAAAGGATGAGGTTAGTAAAGCAATACAAGATGCTTTCGCTGCTAAAATTAAAGTGTTAATTATTACAGGTGATAATGAAGTAACGGCAAAAGCAATAGCATCAGCAATTCACTTAAATAATAACGATGGCACTTTGCCGCAAATCATAAACAAAAACAAGTTACTGAAACTTAGTGATGTTGAGCTTAAAGAAATTTTACAACAACAAACATTAATATTTTCTCGCGTTTCTCCTGATGATAAATTACGCATTGTAACATTATTAAAAGAAATGGGCGAAGTTGTTGCCGTAACAGGTGATGGGGTAAACGATACTCTTAGTTTAAAGAAAGCTGACATAGGAACTGCAATGGGGCTAAATGGCTCTAAGGTAGCCCAAGAGGCAGCCGCAATGGTGTTGTTAGATGACAATTTCTCTACGATTATTCATGCAATAAAAGAGGGTAGAGTAATTTTTGATAACATAAAGAAAAATATTGCAGCAACACTCGCTTCTAATGTTGCCGAATTAACCTGTGTGTTATACGGATTTATTGGAGCGTATATGGGGCAACCGGTTGCCATTTTAGCAATTCATATTTTGTTGATTGATTTAATTGGAGAAATGTTGCCTTTGTTGACATTAGCATTTGATAAAGCTGAAGACGGCATAATGACAAAACCACCTCGTAAACAAGGGCAGCTCTTAAACAATAATTTAATATTACAAGTTCTTGTTTCAGGTGTCATTAGAGGGTTATGTGCCGTTATGTGTTTTAACGGAATTTATAGCAATCATTCAGGAGAACTAAACCAACATCAAATAGCAGTTACAGGAACATTTGTTTGCATTATTATAACACAATTCACCAATATTCTATCTATAAGAAGTAGCAATCATATTTTTAATTCTTACACATTCTCTAATAAGTATTTATTGTTCGGAATGTTAATTTCAATGCTATGTATGTTAGGTATAATTTATACCCCATTCCTAAATGTTTTTTTACATACAGGTCCTCTAAGACTTAAAGATTGGATATACCCACTAGAATCGGGTATAGTTTATCTTTTGGCATTTGAAGCATATAAATTCATTATTAGAAAATCACATCATTTAAAAATAGCTTAATACAGATGCAAAAAATAAAATTATTCATCATTCTACTTTTATTCACAAACTTGTTTGCGAACGCTCAGAAAAACACTATATCATTATCACAGGTGTTAGATTCAATAAAAGTGAAAAACCCAGTTGTAAAAATGTACGAAGCCGAAATTAAATCAATGGACGAAGCGGCAAAAGGTGCTAAAAGTTGGATGGCTCCTGAAATTGGAACAGGATTTTTCATGACCCCATATAATCCTATGTATTGGAAGCCTGATAACAAAATGGGTACACAAGGTATGGGACAGTATATGATTTCGGCACAGCAAATGTTTCCAAACAAGAAAAGGCTTGATGCTGAGTCTGCTTACATGAAATCTATGTCATCTACCGAACAGCAAAACAAAAACTACGCATTAAATTTATTATTCGCAGAGGCTAAAAATAATTATTACAATATTCTTATTGCAGAAAAAAAGTTAAGTATCATAAATGAAAATGAAAAGCTATTGGATTTTATGATTCAAAGTGCTGAGTTACGGTATAAAAATAATATGGAAAAAATTGGAGCTTACTATAAAACTAAAGCTGCTTTAGGAAATGTGCAATCAATGAAAATTATGTTACAGAGTGAAATAACTAAAAGCAAAATAGCTTTAAACACTTTATTGTACAGAAGTAAACAAACAGCTTTTAGTATCGACACAACCTATGCTCTAAAAGATATTGCAAATTTTACTTTGGATAGCACAATATTTCTAAGTAACAGAAGCGATTTAAAAGCTATAGATAAGCAAATAGAAATTAATCAATTAAAACAAAGTTTAACAAACGCATCACTTAAGCCAGAATTCGGCATAAAGTACGACCACATGTTTACGTTCGGAAATCAACCACAACTATACAGTTTAATGGGTATGATGAAAATTCCAATAGCCCCATGGTCTTCTAAAATGTACAAGTCTCAGTCTATTTCATTAAAGTATAAAGACGAGGCTTTAAAAAGCGAGAAGCAAATGATTCTTAACGAAACAATGGGAATGGCTTCTTCAATGAAAGTGGATTATGATGCAATGTTGCAAAACATAAAGTTATACCAAAAACATATTATCCCTGCATTACAAAATAATTACAAAACTTTTTTAATTGGTTATGAGCAAAACACAGAGGAATTATTTATGCTCTTTGATGCATGGGAATCTCTTAATATGTCGCAAATGAACTACCTCGACAAGCTTAATGAAGCTTTAAAAATGCAAACAGAATTGGAGAAATTACTTGAAACAAACTAATATGAAACACAAAATTATATATTCAATTTTTATACTCTTATTGGTATTTATCTATTCCTGCAATACCAATACAGAAAGTAAACATTCGGAGCACAACATGGACGAAATGTCGGGCATGAATGCAGTTATATACACTTGCCCTATGCATCCTGAAATAATAAAAGATAAACCCGGTAATTGTCCAATTTGTGGAATGGCTTTAGTAAAGAAAGGAGAAGGGGCAAATGTGAATGATGAAGACACGTTAAACTTTATTTTACAACCTGCTAATGAAAATGTTCTTTCAACGATTCCTGTTATAAAACTGGAACAAAAAACAATCGAACCCGAATTTAATTATCAAGGTTTTACTTCATTTATTCCACAAAACAGTAGCGTTATATCAGCGAGAATTACAGGAAGAATTGAAACTATTTTTGTAAAGTACAATTATCAAAAAATTAATAAGGGTCAAAAACTATTTACAATTTATAGTCCAGAATTATTAACTGAACAAAATAATTTATTGTTCTTAATGAAACAAGACGCTTCTAATTCAACGCTTATTGAAGCATCTAAAAACAAACTAAAATTGTTGGGCTTTTCGGAGCTTGAATTAAAGGAGATAATAAAATCAAATAAACCATTAATGGCGGTTAGTGTTTTTAGTAACTACGATGGTTTTATTTCTGAAAATAACACCTCCGCCTCAAGCGATAATTCTCCAATGGGAATGGCTAAAAGCAATAAAAGTAATCTCCTTACGATAAAAGAAGGTAGTTATCTTCAAAAAGGTCAGGTAGCTTTTTCAATTATTGATAATAGTAAATTATGGTTATTGTTAAGCATTCCTGAATCGGATTTAAAATTAATAAGTATTGGGAATAAGTTGAGATTTAAACCCGAAGTATCTGTAGGGACTGATTATAGAGGAGAAATAAGCTATATAGAACCATTATTAAATGAAGAAAAAAAAACATTAACTGCACGTGTGATAATTGATAATTCGTCTACCCAATTTCCTATTGGAACTCAAGTTAATGCAACTGTTTTCGGGAAATCATATACAGGAGATTGGCTGCCATTATCATCAATTATAGATTTAGGGAAACAAAAAGCAGTATTGGTAAAAAGCAAAATGGGCTTTAAAGTGCAAATTGTTAGCACTTCCTTGAGATACGAATCATTAATTCAAATTACATCAGGTATAAAAAGTACCGATGAAATTGCAGTAAATGCACAATATTTAATGGATAGTGAAAGCTTTATAAAACAATCAGATAAATGAAAAATATAATAATTTATATAATAATTATTCTTACGATACAATCATGCAACAGTAAGGAAAAGAAAAGCAGCTCAAGTTCGCAAAACGAATATTACACGTGTTCTATGGACCCGCAAGTAGTAGAATATAAGCCGGGAAATTGCCCTATATGCAAAATGGCATTAACTAAAGTAACTAAAAATAATAATTTAGAGGTTGACGAGATAGCAGTAAGTGAACAACAAATAAAATTGGGAAATATAAAAACTTCCAAAGCTACTTATCAAGATATTTCTGACGAAAATTCTATTACGGCATTGGTTAAAACTAACGAAGCTCTCTCAAATAGTGTGAGTGTAAAAGTTATGGGTAGAATTGATAAATTATATTTTAAAAACGAAAATGATTTTGTAAACAAAGGGGACAAAGTATTTGAGTTATATAGTGACGAACTCAATTTAGCTAAACAAGAATATTTATTAGCTAAACAAAAGAAAGACCAGTTCAAAAGTGAATTGATTGATTATGAACAATTAGTATCATCAGCAAAAAGTAAACTTCTATTATACGGACTTACAGAAAAGCAAATAGCCGGAATAAGTAGTGAAAGTATTGCATTAAATACAACTACATTTTATAGCCAATCATCAGGCTTTATAAGCGAGGTTTTTGTAAATGAAGGTCAGTATGTTATGTTGGGGCAAGAGGTTATGAAGCTAATAGACCTTACTTCAATTTGGGTGGAGGCACAGGCATTTAATAATCAAATTGGAGAAGTAGGTTTAGGACAAAAAGTAAATGTTTTATTTCCTGATTATCCCGAAATTAACCAGCAAACAGAAGTTGATTTTATAAATCCAATATCTAAATCTAATACTCGACTTACGCAATTCAGAGTTACTGTTTTGAACAAGGGCAATGCCCTAAAGCCCGGCATGATTGCATACATTAATTTAAATAAAGAAACAAAAAAAGTGATTGCTTTACCAATAGACGCTGTTCTAAGAAACAAAAATGAAGCTTCTGTATGGATAGAAACAGGAAAGAACAAATTTAAAACAGTCATGATTGAAGTTGGTATTGAATCAAATGGCATGTTAGAAATCATAAGCGGAATAAAAGAGAACGATATAATAGTTGTTTCGGGAGCGTATTTGCTAAATAGTGAATTCATGTTTAAAAAAGGTGCAAATCCAATGGAGGGGCATGATATGAGTAAAATGTAGGTTAAGATTTATCAAACAATGAAGTTAGATTTAGAAACTTTCAGTTGGTTTAAGAATGGATTTGAAGATTACAATCCAATTCCTGAAACAGTAATAAACATTAAGCACAAATTGGCGAATTATTCGATTGATATAATTATTGATGTTGAGTGCAAGTACGTTCAGTTTGCAGTGAATTATATAATTAATTTTAATAATCGTGTAAATTATAAAGACGTTCACTCCACGAAATTTGTATCACATTTAATAGCTAAACATTAATGTTGAGATAAATTAACCGAAAGTGATGTAAGTCATCTAAGCATAGTTTAAAAATCATAATTTAAAAACAATCATTAATCACCTTTGTATAGAAATTTATTGAACACAACTTAGCAACTGTTCAAAACAGGAAGCCACATATTTTAAATTTTGGGCAACAGCAAAACTGAAGACTTGGAAACAGAAGTTCTGAATGTATTAAACTAAAAACAATAATTATGAAAACTAAAAAAATGATTTCCTCCATGTTAGCTTCAATGCTTATAATGGTATTTTGCTTCACTACAAGTAATGTATCTGCACAAGCTAAATGTGATTCTACCAAGATGAAAGATTGCTGTATGATGAAAGACGGAAAAATGATGTGTATGAAAGATGGCAAAGCCACACCAATGGACAAAGACATGACGATGAAAAACGGCACTAAATGTATGACGAATGGTGAGTGCATTATGAAAGATGGTAAAAAAATGCAAATGAAAAACGGTGATTGTATGAATATGAATGGTAAGATGGATAAGTGCGATAATAAAATGAAGCATGATGATAAGACGGCTAAAATGTACGCTTGCCCAATGCACCCTGATGTAACATCTAAAAAAGCAGGTAAATGCTCAAAATGTGGTATGGATATGACCGAGAAAAAATAACTAACTTATTTCTAAATTGTAAAAGGGGGCTTTTAAAGCCCCCTTTTACAATTTATAGCTTTAAGTAATAAAAAACGCTGGTATTTTAAGTGCCGAAAATGTTTATATTTATACCGTTGAAAAAGGTATTTCACATATTATTCTCAATTTACTTTATTGCATTGGCAGTTATGCCTTGTGCTGATAAAGTAGATTGTAATGAATTTAAGCAAACAGCGTCACAAGAATCTCATAAGCAAGAGCATTCTGATGAAGTGTGTTCGCCATTTTGTGTTTGTGCTTGTTGTGCTACGCACTTTTTGATTAAGGATTTTCAACCAACACTAAAGCAAGTTGCAGTAATAAACACTCATTATACTGTACACAAAGAATCAAAAATTTCCTCTGCCATTATCTCGATTTGGCAACCCCCTAAACTCGCTTAATCACAAGCCTCAATTTTTTATTTTATAAGCATTGGTATAGCTATGCTTAATTGTTGCTTTTGGGTATTTATACCTTCCAAAATCTATACATCATTTTTTAAATAATACATACACAAAATTATGTTTGATAAACTTATAGGGTTTTCAATCAAAAATAAAATGGTAATCGGTTTGTTTACTATTGCTTTGATTGTTTGGGGTGCTTACTCCTTAAAAAAGTTACCCATTGATGCCTTACCTGATATTACTAATAATCAGGTAACTATTATTACATCTGCACCGACAGTTGCTGCACAAGAAATTGAAAGTTTTATAACAAACCCATTAGAAATTTCAATGTCTAATTTGCCCGATGTAAAAGAAATACGCTCTATTTCTCGCTTCGGCTTATCTGTTATAACCGTTGTGTTTGAAGATAAAGTAAATACTTATTTAGCTCGACAATTAGTAGGTGAGAAAATAAAACAAGCTGAAAATGAAATTCCACAAGGTTTGGGTAAACCCGAAATGGGACCGATTACAACTGGCTTGGGCGAAATTTATCAGTACACAATACACGCTAAAAAAGGTTTTGAAAATAAATACTCAGCACAAGATTTACGAACCATACAAGATTGGATTGTCCGCAGGCAGTTAGCAGGTGTACAAGGGATAACAGAAGTAAGTGCTTGGGGTGGCGAAGTAAAGCAATACGAAGTATCATTAGACCCAAGTCGTTTAAATGCAATGAATGTAACCGTAAGTGAAGTATTTGAAGCCTTGCATAACGGTAACGAAAATACAGGCGGTGCATACATCGAAAAAGGCTCAAATATTTCTTTTATCAGAGGTATTGGTATGGTTAATAGCAAGGAAGATATTGAAAATATAGTTATAAAAACTGTAAAAGGTATGCCGGTAATTATTAGAAATATTGGTAGTGTAAATTTTGGAAGCGCACCTCGTTACGGAGCAATTACCCGAAATGGAGAGGGCGAAGTAGTAGCAGGAATAACAATGATGCTCAAAGGAGAAAATTCATCTAAAGTGATTGAAAATGTAAAAGTCAGAATGGAGCAAATTCAAAAATCATTGCCCGAAGGAGTTGTTATTGACCCATACATTGAACGTTCCGCATTAGTAAAAAGAGCAATCAGTACCGTAGAGAAAAATTTAATTGAAGGAGGATTGATTGTGATTTTTGTATTGGTGTTGTTGTTGGGTAATCTTCGTGCAGGTTTAGTTGTAGCATCGGTAATTCCATTGGCGATGTTATTTGCTATATCAATGATGAATCTATTTGGAGTATCAGGAAATCTTATGAGTTTAGGTGCAATTGATTTTGGTTTAATTGTAGATGGAGCAGTCATTATTATTGAAGCAACCTTACATCACATAACTGGTAGGAGCATCAATAATAATTTTCCAAATGGAAAATTGACACAGGTACAAATGGACGAAGAAGTATATGTATCTGCCACCAAAATAAGAAGTTCAGCAGCCTTTGGCGAAATCATTATTATGATTGTTTATTTGCCGATACTGGCATTAGTTGGTATTGAAGGTAAAATGTTTAGCCCAATGGCTCAAACAGTAGCCTTTGCCATATTAGGAGCGTTAATACTTTCGCTGACGTATGTCCCAATGGCATCAGCATTATTTTTAAGCAAAAAAACGCATCATAAAAAAAACATTTCTGATAAATTAATAGCATTCTTTGAACGCCTTTATACACCTGTAATAACAAAGGCATTAAAAAGAAAAGGGGCTATCATAATTTCCACCATTGTATTGTTTTGTTTGAGTCTTTTTACATTTTTACAAATGGGTGGCGAGTTTATACCAACCTTAGAGGAAGGAGATTTTGCAATTGAATTTAGAATGATGCAAGGAACTTCACTATCACAAATGGTTGCAACAACATCTCAAGCAGAGAAAATATTAAAATCAAAATTCCCTGAAGTAAAACAAGTTGTTACACGCATCGGTAGTGCAGAAATTCCAACAGACCCTATGCCGATAGAAGGAGCAGATATTATGGTAGCTATGAAAGATAAAAGCGAATGGACAAGTGCAACATCAAAAGAAGAAATGATGGAGAAAATGGAAGAAGCATTAAAAGCTGGGTTGGTAGGTGTAAATCTCGAAATAACACAGCCTATTCAAATGCGTTTTAATGAACTAATGACAGGGATTCGTCAAGATGTTGCTATAAAGATTTATGGTGAAGATATGGACGTATTAGCAACTGAAGCAAATAAGGTAGCTAAGCTAATATTAAATATAAAAGGTGTCGGTTCGCCTAATATAGAAAAAGTTGCAGGGCTACCACAAATTACAGTAAACTACAATCGTGAAAAATTAGCTCAATATGGAATAAAAATAAGCGATGTAAACAAAGTAATAACAGCCGCATTTGCAGGAGAAGCAGCAGGGGTAGTTTTAGAAGGTCAAAAGAAATTTGATTTAGTCGTGAGATTCAATAAAAATTTTAGACAAGATATATCAGATGTTGACCAACTTTATGTGCTTACGGATAATGGTATAAAAATACCGTTAAATCAAATTGCTGATGTGAGTTATAAAGAAGGTCCCGCACAACTTTCACACGATAATACCAAGCGAAGAATCTTTATTGGTTTTAATGTGGTTGGCAGAGATGTAGAAACAGTAGTAAAAGAAATACAATCAAAATTAGATGCTGAATACAAATTACCATCAGGATATAATATTACTTATGGCGGACAGTTTCAAAATTTAACCGAAGCTAAACAGCGTTTATCGGTTGCCGTGCCTGTGGCATTGTTACTAATTTTTATGCTATTGTTTTTTACTTTCAATTCATTCAAACAAGCCTTACTTATTTTTACCGCTATCCCACTTTCGGCTATTGGCGGTGTATTTGCCTTGTATTTAAGAGGTATGCCGTTTAGTATTTCGGCAGGTGTAGGTTTTATTGCGTTGTTTGGTGTAGCTGTTTTAAATGGCATTGTGCTGATAGGTTATTTTAATCAATTAAAAAAAGAAGGAATCACAGATATTAAAGAACGAGTATTAACAGGTACAAGAGTGAGGCTTCGTCCAGTTATTATGACAGCATCCGTTGCATCATTAGGTTTTCTACCTATGGCGTTATCTCACGGTGCAGGTGCAGAAGTCCAAAAACCATTAGCAACAGTTGTAATTGGTGGTTTATTAAGCGCAACCTTTCTTACATTAATTGTACTGCCAATTTTATATGTGTTGTTTGAGAAAATAAAATCTAAACCGACAAAAGTTGTATTGCCAATAGTAATAATACTTTTATGTTTGACTAATTCAAATGTAAATGCTCAAACAAATAATACATTAGACGAATGGATAGCAAAGGCATTAAAAAATGACAATGCTATTTTGGCTGCTGATAAGGAAATTAATCATAGTATTTATTTAAAAAAGACTTCAAGTGAAATAGGCAAAACAAATTTCAGTCTTACATACGGGCAGTACAATAGCTTTGCAAAAAAAGATAATAATATTAGCATTTCCCAAACCATTCCTTTCCCTACTACTATGGTAGCTAAGTCAAGGCTTTACACATCTCAAGTGCAAAGTAGTAGGTTGAAGAAGAAGCTAACTGAAGCAGAGGTTGTATATCATACTAAGGTAATTTACTATGAGTGGTTATACTTAAATCAGCAAAAAGTATTTCTTTTAAAAAAAGATAGCCTATATAGTTTGTTAGCCAAGTCATCTCAACTAAGGTATGCCACAGGAGAAAGTACGTTACTTGAAAAGTCAAGTTCAGAGGTGCGAAGCTTAGAAATAAAAAACCTGCTAAATCAAATTGATAATGATAAAAACACTTTAGTCGCTCGATTAAAGGCTATTATAAATTCTACTGTAACAAGTTTTGAAGAATATAAGGAACAGGAGGCTTCATTAAATATTTCAGTTGATAGCTCTTTAGCTTCAAAGCATCCTTATGTTGCATACTTACAACAAAGTATTGATGTAGCTAATAAACAAAAACAACTTGAAAAAACACTAGCCTTACCTGATATAACATTGGGTTACTTTAATCAAACCTTGTATGGAGTCAACTATGGTACTGACGTAACAGCTCCACTTGCAAATTACGGAAACCGTTTTCAGGGTTTTCAGGCGGGTTTAAGTATTCCATTGTGGTTTGCACCGCAATCAGCTAAAATTAAAGCCGCAGAGCAACTTAAAGAAGATGCGGAGCTTTTATACAAACAAGCAGAGAATGATGCCAGTGCTGAGATTGAGGCGTCTTATGAACAATATTTGAAAACGCAAAAATCATTGCAATACTATAAATCAAGCGGATTGCCAAACGCTGAACTAATTACTAAACAAAGCACTTTAGCATTTCAAAAAGGCGACATTAGTTATTCGCAACACGTTATTAATTTACAACAAGCCGAAGAAATAAAACAAAATTACCTTACAACCTTGTTGGATTATAATAAAAGCATCATAACATTAGAGTTTTTATCAGGCGCAATTAAGTAAACAATTTTTAAAATATAATCGTATGAAAAACATATATTCAAAAATAACAAGCACATTAAAGTTTGCTTTTGTTATAGTATTAATGGCACTTATAGCCTGTTCAAGCAATAAGGATAAGCCAAAAGAAGAAGCCTCCGAAGAGAGTGGAGACACAGAAGTAAAAGAAGTATCCTTAACTAAAGAGCAGTTTGAGAGTTCGGAAATTAAAACAGGGCAAATAGAAAACAAAAACCTAAATGCTGTTTTAAAAGTAAGTGGGAAGTTAGATGTACCACCACAAAATTTAGTGTCAGTAAGTGCGCCAATCGGAGGCTTTTTAAAATCAACCGAAATGTTAGAGGGGAAGCACGTTGTAAAAGGTGAAGTAATTGCGGTTATCGAACACCCCGAAATTGCACAATTGCAACAAGATTACATTGAAGCAAAAAGCAAATTCGAGTTAATAGAACAGGAGTTAAAGCGTCAGCAAGATTTGAATAAAGAGAATGTAAATTCCGCAAAAGTATTACAGCAAACGCAAAATGATTTCAATATAGCACAAGCTAAATATAAATCCTTAGAAGAAAAGATACGAATGGCAGGTATTAATAAAGCTAATGTATTGAAAGGTAATATTTCAGGTATGCTTACAGTTACCTCTCCTATTAATGGCTATGTAACTAAAGTAAATGTGAATATTGGCAAAATGATAAATCAACAAGATGTGATGTTTGAAATTGTAGATACCGAACATTTACACGCTGAATTAACCGTTTTCGAGAGGGATATAACAAAAATAAAAGAGGGGCAAAAAGTACGTTTTACTTTAGCTGATGAACCTGATAAAGAATTAACAGCAACGGTATATTTAATTGGTCGTTCCTTTGATGACACTCGTAGTGTTCGTATTCATTGCCATTTAGATAAAGAAAATAAAGAGCTATTGCCAGGTATGTTTATTAATGCTGTGATTGAATTAGATGGAGCAAAAGTAAATTGTGTTCCTGCAAATGCAATTGTAAAGGAAAATGGCAAGGAGTTTATTTTTATCAAGGAAGATAAAACAGGTTGTGGCAAACACGAATTATGCACAGAACACGAATCGTGTTCATTAGATGAAAATTGCCCTGAACATCCTAATTGTGAAAAACACGAAAAATGTAAAAACAAAACTTCCTGCGAACATACAGAATGCGCTGAACACGAAAGTTGTAAAAATAAAAATGCCGTTATTGGCTATCACTTTACAAAAGTTGAAATAAAAAGTGGTGTTACTGATGGCAAACACACCGAAATAAAGCCTTTAGAAACAATAAGCGAAGGGGCGAACATAGTTACATCAGGTGCTTTCTTCTTATTATCACAAAGTAAAATGGGCGGAGCGGTTGACGCTTGCGGACAATAATTTCAAATTAAACATACTATGATAAATAAAGACCCAAACCATAAGCATACTTACGATGCACAAGGCAATATGACTTGTTGCTCGTTGGAGGAAAAAATAAATGCTAAAACAGAGCATACACATTCGGACGATGATGGTGAACACGAGCATAATCACGATAACGAATCAGCTTGGAAAGAATACCTACCCGCAATCATTAGTTTTATATTATTGATGTCAGGTCTTGTATTTGATAATTTCATTAAACCTACTTTCTTTCAAGGCTATATTCGTCTTATTTGGTATATAATAGCATATATTCCTGTTGGTATTCCTGTAATGAAAGATGCTATAACTTCTATTTCTAAAGGTGCTTTCTTTTCTGAATTTTTCTTAATGTCAATCGCTACGTTGGGAGCTTTTTTTATTGGCGAATATTCAGAAGGCGTTGCAGTAATGTTATTTTATGCTGTGGGAGAGTTATTTCAAACAGCAGCAGTTAATCGTGCTAAACGAAGTATTAAAGCCTTGTTAGATATTCGCCCCGATACGGTTAACGTAAATAGAAACGGAACGCTACAAACTATTTCTCCTAATGAAATACAAATTGGAGAAACGATACAAGTAAAAGCAGGAGAAAAAGTTGCTTTAGATGGTGAATTAATTTCTGAATCGGCATCCTTTAATACAGCTGCATTAACAGGCGAAAGTAAACCCGATACAAAAAATAAGGGCGAGCAGGTATTAGCAGGAATGATTAATCTTAATTCAGTTTCTGACATAAAGGTTACTACACTATTTAAAGATAGTAAGTTATCTAAAATATTAGAAATGGTGCAAGATGCAACCGCTCGTAAATCACCAACACAATTATTCATTTCAAAATTTGCAAAAATTTACACACCAATAGTTGTGTTTTTAGCAATCGGCATTTGTTTGATTCCATACCTATTTGTTTCCAATTATGTGTTTAACGATTGGTTATATAAATCATTGGTGTTCCTTGTTATCTCTTGTCCTTGTGCCTTAGTAATATCTATTCCATTAGGATATTTTGGAGGCATTGGATTAGCCTCTCGTAATGGTATTTTATTTAAAGGGTCTAATTACTTAGATGTAATGACTAAAATAGATACCGTTGTAATGGATAAAACAGGTACGTTAACAAAAGGTGTGTTTAAAGTGCAAAAAATAGTAGCGGTTGATATTGATGAAAAAGAATTATTAAAACTAACAGCAGCTATCGAAAGTAAATCAACACATCCTATTGCATTGGCAGTTGTTCAACACGCAGGCGATGAAATAAAAAACAGTAGTATTGATAATGTAGAAGAAATTTCTGGACACGGTTTAAAAGGAACTATTGACGGTAAAGAAATATTAGCGGGCAATATAAAACTCTTAAAGAAATTTAAAATTGTATATGACAGGGCAATAGAAAGCATAGCAGAAACAATTGTAGTTATTGCAGTAAACAATAAATATGCAGGATACATAACTATTGCTGACGAAATAAAAGAAGATGCTTTACAAGCCATTAAGGATATGCACAGCCTCAATATTAAAACGGTAATGCTATCGGGAGATAAACAAACTGTTGTAGATAAAGTAGCTCAACTATTGGGTATTGATAATGCTTTTGGAAATTTATTACCTGAAAATAAAGTAGAAAAAGTACAAGCATTAAAAAATGAAAATAAAATTATTGCATTTGTTGGAGATGGCGTTAATGATGCACCTGTGGTTGCTTTAGCGGATGCAGGAATTGCGATGGGTGGTTTAGGTAGCGATGCCACCATTGAAACGGCAGATATAGTTATTCAAAACGACCAACCTTCAAAAATTGTAACGGCAATTAAAATCGGGAGGATTACAAAGAAAATAGTTTGGCAAAACATTATCCTTGCAATGAGTGTAAAGGTTATTGTCTTAGTAGTTGGTGCTATCGGTATAGCTACTCTTTGGGAAGCAGTTTTTGCAGATGTTGGTGTAGCTTTGTTAGCTATTCTGAATGCTGTTAGAATACAAACAATTAAATTTCGTTAATGAAACTTTCAAAAACTGAATTAATAAAATTTATTCTAAGCCACAGTTTTTCTTTAAAAAAAGAAGTCTTGGAAAATCTATCTATTACGGAATTAGTGATGATTAAAACACAAATTGAAATTGATAAGAATGATAGTAAAAAATAAATTACCCTTGTGATTTACCAAAAATTACAAGGGCGATTTATCAAATTATTTTATCGAATCTTTAGGAGCACATTTATTTTTCATCGCATTTTCGGGATTCATCTTAAATGCCTGCTTACAGTCGTTAGAATGAAAGTGATAAATTTTTCCAGAGTATTTTAAGTCGTACGATTCTGATAAATTTACCTTTACTCCACATATAGGGTCAATAATAGCATCATCTTTAACACATTTTTTATCTAAAAAAGTTTGGGGACTTCTCACGAATGCTTCTTTGCAGTCATAAGAATCGAAGTAGTATTTACTTCCATCATATCTACTAACAAATGATTCAGATTTGTTTACCTTCATGCCACAAACATTGTCGGTGAAAACCTCATTTGTATTTGGCTTTGTAGATGCGCAGGAAACTAAAAATATTAATGCAAGACTGTAACTTGCAATTTGATGTGGTATGGTTTTCATAATAATGCTATTTGGTGTTGCAAACTACCATATTTGGTTATTGTTTTCTTATGATTAGAGTCAATAGTAGGTATGATTAGTATCAGTTTGTAAATTGTTAATTTAGCAGAACGGCATCTAAAACAGTTGAACCGTGTCATTTTAAAAACATATTCGCAATCAAATCATTGAAAATCAATCACTTTATGGATTTCTTTGCGAAAAACATTATAAAACTCATGAATTTCCATCAAATCATTTGCAAAGCGAGCTGATTTTTCTACCTTCGTACCTGTAATTGATAGTTCTTTTTTGTTAACCATATTTTTGGGTTTTCGGTTCGAAACTTGTAATCGACAGCCCGCCAAAACAAAAAAGCCCCATTTATGGGGCTTTTTTGTTTTAAAGAATCTTGTTTTAGTGATTATCGCCACCAAAATAATTTTTTTCAATGATATCTGCATTTGTTGCAATATCCCAAACTACTTCATTTATGATAGCTTCACTTGTTAGCTCTATGGGCTGAATAGCATGAACAACTACTGATTCGCAGGGCGTACCATCGGTTTTTTTATCGTTTGTAATAATTACGGAGCAATATGTACAGTAGCTGCTCTCTTTGAGCATTTGGTATAAGTTAATGTTAGGTGTATAAACACCACAACGACTATTAAAGTAAAAAGCATCTTTTCCTAAATAGCGCTCTTTAATTACCCAAGCATAAACAAATTGGTATCTAAAAGAACCATCAGTTTGTTTCATTGCCACATCAATTCTAAACACACCTGGACTTGTTTCGTCCAGTTTATATTTCCAGCGTTCGCAAATTGTGGTTAAAACCGTTTTTAAATCTAACATTTTATGTTTTTTTTATAGTTTAATAATTCTTAGTCTAAAATAATAAAAATAATTAAATCCAATAAAGTTGTTAAATAAATAAAGTCAGTATCTTTAAGGCTTTATAGCAATTAATCAAAGCTTTTTCTTAATATATTTAACCAATTGAATAAAGATAAAATCATAATTGATTCTAATTTAAGTTCATTCTTTTCATTAAAGGATATTCTTAGATATAAGAGTTTGCTTAATAATTTAGCGAAAAGGGATTTTTTGATTCGTTACAAGCAAGCTTTTGCAGGTATTATGTGGGCTTTGATAAAACCATTAATAAATATTTTGGTTTTTGGGTATATTGCTACTAAAATTAATAGTTCGGCAGATACGGCTTCAAATTTTGTTTTTGTTGCCTCAGCAATGTTGTTGTGGCAATTGTTTGCTAATGTGTTTAACGATGTGAGTAATTCAATTATTGGAAACTCTAACTTATTTTCGAAAGTTTATTTTCCTAAAATTATTATCCCTATTAGTGCTATTTTAGTTTGTTTAATAGATTTTTTCATATCGCTTTTAATTTTAGTGGCATTGTTTATCATTTCGGGGCAAAGTATCCATTGGCATATTGTTTTAGCACCTTTATTTATTATCCTAACCGTAATAAATGGATTAGGATTGGGATTGTATTTTGCTACTATTAATGTAAAATTTAGAGATGTGAAATTTATTGTACCAGTAATTTTACAGTTTGGTATGTATGTAACTCCAGTTATTTTTTCGTCGGCATTTTACATGGATAAATTATCTAAGTTTTTGCCAGATTGGTTGTTGTGTTTGTTTTATTTTAATCCAATGGTTGGCGCAATTGAAGGATTTAAGTACTCGTTATTTGGTGGTGATGCTATTTATAATTTTAACTATTTTATTTTATCTATCATAACTTCATTTTTGTTTCTGTTTATAGGAGTTAAGTACTTTTATAAATTTGAACGTAATTTTGTAGATTATATTTAATGAGCAATAATTCCATCATAAAAGTTGAAGGATTAAGTAAGCATTATTTACTTAATAAAAATGTTGTTCAAAAAAGCGACACCCTTTATGGTAATTTCATAAACGGATTAAAAAACATTAAAAATATTACCCAAAAAAAAGAAACTACTGATTTTTGGGCTTTACAAGATGTTAGTTTCGAAATTCAACAAGGCGATAGAGTGGGAGTTATAGGTAGAAATGGAGCAGGTAAATCTACCTTATTAAAAATATTATCTCGTATAACACCGCCAACAAAAGGTAGAATAGAATATTCGGGGCGGATGGCATCTTTATTAGAAGTAGGTACTGGTTTTCATGGTGACTTATCGGGGAGAGAGAACATTTACTTAAATGGCTCTATTTTAGGAATGACCAAACAAGAAATAGATAAAAAGTTTGATGAGATTGTTGATTTTTCGGAAGTAGAAGATTTTTTAGATACACCCGTTAAGCGCTATAGTAGTGGAATGTATGTGCGTTTAGCTTTTGCAGTTGCTGCAAATTTAGAACCAGATATTTTAATTGTTGATGAAGTTTTAGCAGTAGGAGATGCCGCTTTTCAGAGAAAGTGTTTAGGTAAAATGAATGACGTGAGTAGCAAAGAAGGTCGAACTATTTTATTTGTAAGTCACAATATGGGAGCTGTTCAAAATCTTTGTAACAAAGGTTTGTTTTTGCAAAAAGGTAGAGTAATGGATTATGGAAATATTACTGATACCATTAAAAGGTATTTGGATGTAGGAAACACAATTTCTAGTTCGGTATTTACCTTTGAAGAGAGCGCTAATTACAAAACATCAAAAGCATATTTTACGAAAGTAGAGTTAAGAAATCAGGAAGGAGAGCTCTGCTCTGATTACCCTGTTGGAGATACAATAGATATTCATATTCAATTTGAATCATCTATATCTCTAGAAGGTACCGTTGTTGGTTTTGGAATAATGTCGGCTACAGAGTTACCAATTGTAACCACTTGGTCGAGACCAGAAAATTTTAAAGAAGGCTTAAATGAAATTGTTTTTAAGATTGAAAATATTTATTTAGCTCCAGGTACCTATAAAGTTTCTTTAGGAATATCAAGAGGTAATGAGGTTTTAGATTATAATACGGAAACTGTATATTTTAGTTTTTCAGATATTATTAATATTCCTTCTTCAGATCGTTTATTAAATACTAGTAGCGGCATGTTAATGAATCAATTGCAATATAAAGTTTTATAAATGTTTTATCCAAATAAGATAACAAGTATTGGCGCTAACGACAAGGTTTTAGAAATAGGACCAGGTAATTCTCCATATCATAGATCTGATGTTTTACTAGAGTTAAATTATCAAAATGCGGAAGATAGAATAAAACAATTTGGTCACAACAACCCACTAATGAGTGACAAACAAATTGTGTTTTACGATGGAAGTAAATTTCCTTTTGAGGATAATTCTTTTGATTATATTATTTGTTCACATGTTTTAGAACACATTCCTGATGTTGAATTTTTTTTATGTGAGTTGTTCAGAGTGTCTAAACGAGGATATTTAGAGTATCCTTTAGTGACATACGACTATCTTTATAATTTTGATGTACACTTGAATTTTTTAAAATTTAAGAACGGGAAAATGTTCCTTATGAAGAAAAATAAAACTTCATTAAATGATTTTAAACCAGTTCAATCTTTTTTCTTAAAGACATTAAATAATAATTATGGTGATTTTTTACAGAAAATTCCTCATTGTTTTTTTGAGGGATTTGAATGGAATAAGTCTTTTGAATTAGTGCATAGTGATAATTTAACTGATTTTATAGATGAAAATGCTGATTTAACAAATACAATAATCACAACAGAACCATCTATAAAGTCGTCAATTCGTTTATTAATAAAAGCTGTTAAAAACAAATTCAAAAATGTTTAATCGAGAAAAATATATCAATAGCCCTATAGAAATTGAGTTTGAGCTGTTATCGCTACTTGAAAAAGAAAAAGTAAAATCTGTTTTTGATATAGGTGCTTGTGAGGCAGAAGATTCTATTCGTTATTCTTTATTATTTCCAAACTCAACTGTTTATGCTTTTGAACCACGTCAGGATAATCTAAAAATAGGATTAGAATCAATTAAAAAATATAATAGAAAAAATATTGTACTTGAAAATATTGCATTAAGCAGCGAAAACGGAACTGCGGAGTTTTTCTTATCTGAAGGAGAGCCTGGAGATTTAAAAAATAGCGAAGAATGGGACTTTGGTAATAAGTCAAGTTCTTTATTACCGCCTTCTGAGGAGATGAAAAAACATACTTCTTGGTTACAGTTTAATAAAAAAATTGTTGTTGAAACTAAACGTTTAGATGATTATGTAACATCTAAGCAAGTTGAAAGTATTGATTTTGCTCATATAGACGTGCAAGGTGCTGAGCTAATGGTATTACAAGGAGCTGGAAGTTTTTTGAAAAACATTAAATTAATTTGGATGGAAGTTGAAGCTGTTGAATTATATAAGAATCAACCGCTTAAAAATGATGTTGAGCAGTTTATGCAAAAAAATAACTTCATTAATATTTTGGATACCGTTAACGAAGTTGCAGGAGATCAATTATACGCTAACTTAAATTATTTTGATTCAAAAAAAATAGAATCGTTTAAAAAAGCCAGAAAAAATAAAGCCCGTAAAGAGAAAATAAAATCATTTTTTGGACTAAAATAAACACTATTAAATATATCTTATAAGTTAGTGAGTAATCATACAGATATTCCAATTACGGTTTTAATGCCTGTTTATAATGCTTCTTTGTTTTTAAGAGAAGCTATAGAGAGTATCTTAAATCAAACTTACAAAAATTTTGAATTTATTATTATAAACGATGGTTCCACTGATAACTCATTACAAATTATTGAAAGTTTTAATGACCCAAGGATTAAGCTCGTAAATAATGAGAAAAATTTAGGGATTATAAAAACCCGAAATAAAGGGTTGCAATTAGCAAAAGGAAAGTACATCGCTAATATGGATGCCGACGATGTGAGTTTGCCCGAACGTTTAGAAAAGCAAATTACATTTTTAGAACAGTATGCCGATGTGACTATACTAGCATCTAGACTAGTTTTAATAGACAAAAATAATAACGAAGTAGGAGTGTGGCCTGAAGATTATAGTGTTGTTTCTGATGAGAAAATTTCACAAACTTTACCTGTTATAAATTGTGTTGGACAGCCAACGGTTATGATGCGAAGAGATGTTGTAACAAACATCATGTACAACAATCTCTACACTCATAATGAGGATTGGGGACTTTGGTTAGATGTATTAACATTAAATTATCGTATATCTAAATTACCAGATGTATTGTTAAGATATCGTTTGCATGATGCTAGTACGACCGTATCTACAAATAAACTAGGGGTAAATAAAAAAATTATTTCGTTTAAGTTTAAATATATAAAGTATAAAATAAGCCAATCTAAGTTCAGTGGAACTGATAAAAAAGTATTAAAGTCTTTGGTTAAGGACTTTATTAAATATGCTCTCGAATCAATATTTCCTAGATTATACTCAATAGTTTTAAGTGTAAAAAAAATAAACAAATCTAATTTTATTAAGCAATATTTTGCTGCAAGAAAATTTTTTAAGAGCAGATTTAATGATATTCCTGTAGTTTATTTTTTTTCCTCTTTTCATACAGGAGGTGCAGATAGAGTTCATGCTTCTATATTAGAAGCTGTAAATCAAAAGAAAAGTATAACTATTATCACATCAAAATCAGATAATGATGCCTTTTATAGCCATTTTTCAGAATATTCAAATGTGTTAGAAGTGTATGATTTAATTAAATTAGAATTCGGGAAACGTTTTCTGTATAAAAAACTGAATAATATTTGTTTAATAAATTCTTCGGTTAATTTTTTTGGTTGCAATTCTGAGTTTTATTATGAAACAATTTCGCATTTGCCAAGCGAAACTAATTGTATTGATTTAATTCACGCGTTTGTTCATAAATATGAGTCGGGACCAGAAAAATGGAGTTTGCCATGTGTTAGCAAACTAAAAAAAAGAGTCGTCATTAATCAAAAAACAAAGTTAGATTTTATAGAATTATATCAGAAACATCATATTTCTGAAAATTTAATATCTAGAATTAAGACTATCCCTAATTTTGTTGAGTCACAAAATCAAATACAGACCAAAGAAATTAATTGTTTGAAAATAGGATTTGTAGGAAGAGGAAGTGAAGAGAAGAGGGTTGATTTGATTGCTAAGTTAGCCAGTAAAATATCAAGTATCGATTCAACGATTCAATTTCATTTTGTTGGAGATGTTAAAAAATCAATTCCCAATGAATTACATAAATTTTGTTTTTTTCATGATGTTGTTTCTGACGAGAAAAAGCTTAATGATTTATATCAACAATTTCATATTTTAATTATTGCATCTACTCGTGAAGGTTTCCCTATGGTTATTATGGAAGGGATGATGCATGGAGTGGTTCCAATTAGCACTAATGTTGGCGGTATTGCAGAACATGTTATACCAAACGAAAATGGTTTTTTAATAAATTCCTTAGAAGAGGTTGATATTATTAATGATTTTAAAGAGACTATTATTTTTCTTAATAGTAATAGAACTGAATTAAATAGATTATCAGTTAATGCTCATCGTTATGCTTTATCTCATTTTAGTAAAGAGCATTTTTTTAAATCATATTCAGCATTATTAAACGCTCATTAAGTTGATTTAAGAAGATGATAAAAGAAAATCAAACACCTCTAGTTTCCATCATTATACCTTGCTATAATTATGCACACTTCTTGCCCGAGTGTTTTGATAATATTAAACAACAGACTTATACCAATTGGGAGTGTTTAGTAATTGATAATGCTTCTACCGATAATTCGAAAGAAGTGATACAGTCATTGACATTATTAGATAGTAGAATTAAATATTTGTATCAACCTATTAAAGGACCTTCGGCCGCTAGGAATATGGGTATAAAAGAGGCGAAAGGAGAATATATTCAATTTTTAGATGCGGATGATTTACTGCAAGTGAATAAGTTAAAAAATGGAATTTCTATTTTTAATAATCATTCAAACGCTGCCATTGTTTACTCGGATATGAGGTATTTTGCTCATGAGAATAAAAATGAATTGTATTATTCTATGCAGTTAAATAAAAATCAGGATAAGCCTTGGATGTGTTATGCGCAGGGAAATAAAAAAGAGATGTTGCCCGAATTGCTAAGAGGTAACATTATGGTTATTAGTTCTCCGCTTATTAAAAAATCTGTTTTAGATAAAGTAGGTGATTTTGATCAAACCATGTTTTTTCATGAAGACTGGGAGTTATGGTTGAGATTTGCTTTCGAAGATTCGCTTTTTTTGTGTGATAAAGAAAGTGATAGTATGACGTTAATTAGAGTTCATAAAACAAGTCATAGCAGTAATAATAGCTTTAAGATGTTTTTGGGTACACTGATGGTGACTTTAAAATATTTACCACTTTTATCAAACGACGCTTTGTTAAAAGCAAAATTTATGAGAGTAAATAAAGCGGCTATTTTTTCTTTAGAAAAAATTATCTATAATAATATGTTAGATAGTAGTTTTTTAAAAGATGCTTTATCTCATCTTGTGAAAGTTTTGCCACAAAAAAAATATTTAAATTGGTTAAGTTTGGTTGAAAAAGAGGAAAAAACAAAACTCTATAAATCTATTAAAATTAATTATTTGATTACTTACTTAAAATATTTCATTAAAAATGTCTAAGGTTACAGTATCAATATGCATTCCTACTTATAATCAGGTTGATCATTTAAAAAAATGTATTCAATCAATTCTAATTCAGGATTACCTAGATTACGAGATTATAATATCAGACGATTCAACAAATGAATTAGTAAAAAACTACATTGATTCTCTTCACTTAAATCAACCCATTAAGTATTATCATAACTCCCCATCATTAGGTTCGCCTGATAATTGGAATAATGCAGTAGCAAAAGCTGAAGGAGAATATATAAAAATATTACATCACGATGATTTTTTTACTGAAAAATATAGTTTATCGAGTTTAGTAAATTTATTAGATACTAACCCGCAGGTTGATTTAGTTTTTTCATTACCCGAGGTTTTGTTTGTTAACTCTAACAAACGTATTATTCAAAAACCTTCTAAAAAAAATTTTTTTAAATTTAATCAAGATTTTTATTTTCTTTTTTTTAAAAATGTAATTAATGCTCCAAGTACTACCTTGTACAGAAAAAAAGTGAATGTTAATTATGACAAACGTTTTATTTGGTTAGTTGATGTTGATTTCTATATTTCTGTTTTAGAAAAAAATAAGAATGTGAAATATATAGATAAACCTTTAGTTTGTATATCTAGTGGGGCAGAAGGGCAGATAACCCAGCAGGTTGCTTATAAAAAATCAGTTCAAATTAAAGAGCATGTATTACTATTTTCTAAGATTATTAACCATGTAAATTCTCATAAAAATTATTTTTTATTTTTTGATGAATTATTTCTGAGATACGAAGTGAACTCTCTACATGACTTAAAACTAATATGTGAAGTTCCTGATAACTTAAATGAGTTTTTAGAAAAAGTGTTTCGAAATTTGCATAAATTTAAAACGTTAAAGCGAATTAAATATAGATTACTAAATAGTAAGTATAACAGACGTTATTTTAAGATAGAAAAATATTAGTTGTGATAGTTGTTAAATTAATGGGAGGTATGGGAAATCAGCTTTTTCAGTATGCAGCTGGAAGGGCTTTAGCATTAAAATACCAAACTGAATTAAAAATAGATGTCTCTTTTCTTAACGCAGACCCAAAAAACGAATATACTAAACGAGAATTTGAATTAAATAAATTCAATACAACATTTTTAATTGCTTCACCTAAAGATATCGCTACTTTTTATAAAAAATCATTATTCGATAAATTTATTTCTGCATTTTTCCCAAATAGTATTTTTAAAAAAAATATTTTTAATCAAAATGATTTTGGATTTATGGAGGATTTTTTCACTTCATCTTCAAAACGCACATATTTAAATGGGTATTGGCAATCAGAGAAATATTTTAACTCTATTAGAGAAATTTTATTGAAAGACTTAGTTATTAAAAAAGAAATGACTGAAGCTTGTAATTTAATGAAGACTCAAATTCAAAACTCAAATTCAGTTAGTTTACATATCAGAAGAGGCGATTATGTTTCAAATAAAAATGCCAATGAATTTCATGGAATATTGCCTTTAGATTATTATCACAGAGCCATAGCATATTTAAACGAAAAAAAATCAAATTTAAAAGTGTATGTTTTTTCAGATGATATCGATTGGGTAAAAATAAATTTAAAGTTAGAAAATACATGTGTATATATCGATTTTAATACTGGTGATGATAGTGTTTTTGATATGTATTTGATGAGTATCTGTAAACATAATATTATAGCAAATAGTAGTTTTAGTTGGTGGGGAGCTTGGTTAAATCAAAACCCCGAAAAAATAGTGATCGCACCTCAATTGTGGTTTGCCGACAAAAGTTTAAATACTAATGATTTAATTCCAAGTACATGGCAAAAGATGTAAATCCTTTGATATCGGTTTTAATGCCAGTCTATAATGGTCAGCAATATGTTGCAGAGGCTATTGAGAGTATATTAAATCAAACTTATAAAAATTTTGAGTTGCTAATCATTGATGACGGTTCATCTGATAATAGCGAACAAATTATTAAAGGGTTTAATGATTCTAGAATTGTTTTTATAAAAAACGAAACCAATAAAGGTTTAATTTATACTTTAAATAGAGGCGTTGGTTTGGCAAATGGAACTTACATTGCACGGATGGATGCAGATGATATATCGCATACAGAAAGATTTGAAAAGCAATTGTTAGAGTTTCAGAATGATGAAAAATTAGTTATTTGTGGGTCTTTTATTAAAATGTTTGGGAGTGGTACAGAACGGTTTATAGATTATATGCCGGTATCTAATGCTCAAATTTTGTCATCTATTTTCTTTTCTTGTCCTTTTGCTCACCCAAGTGTGATGCTTAAAAAACAAGCGCTATTACAATTAAATGAAATTTACAGGGAAGAATACAAGCACTCCGAAGATTATGATTTATGGAGTAGATTGGTTTTTGTTGGAAATAGTAAAAATATCCCTGAATTTTTGTTGAATTATCGTGTGCATGATAAACAAGTTTCAAAGGTGTTTGAAGAACATAAATATCAAAGTGTTGCTAAAATTCAACACAATATTTTAAAACAATTTAATATTACACCTTCAGCACTAGAATCTTCGTTTTTTTTGAATTTGTTTAAAGGCATAAGCAAACAGGATAAAGCATATTTAAATACTGGACTTAAGGTTTTAAATAAACTACAACAGCAATTTGCAATTAGTTATCCTGATTTTATTGATGAACATCAAAAAATTTTGGTAGCAAAATGGTTTAAAGTATGCGGGAATACAGGGATGGGGCTTCTAAATTTAAAATTCGCTTTTAAATTGCCATTTTTTAAGGTAAAATATCTTAAATTTAAGGACTTCATAAAGCTTTTGTATAAAACAATAATAGGCTACAAGCAATTAGATAAAAATTAATTAGATGAGTAAAAAGTTATTATTAATAGGAAATCGTTCCGTTCATGTAAATAATTATTATCATTTAGTAAAGCCGTATTTTGATGAAACTTTTTTGATTTCAGATGAGCCAAGAGACGATCAAAAAAATGATAATATTGAATATGTTTCTTTTTCTTACAAAAAGCCAAGTAATTTTTTTACAACAATTAATAAAATCAAATCTGTTTGTAAAGCTTTTAAACCAGATGTAATTCATATTCATCAAGTTAATTCGGTTGCATTTTATTCCATCTTAGCATTAAAGTCTTTTAAAATTCCAATTGTATTAACGGCTTGGGGTAGTGATATTTTAATATATCCTCACAAGAGTTTTATTTTAAGAAAAATCGTAAAATATTGTGTTAATAATGTAAGCGTTGTTACTGCAGATGCTGAATATTTGGGACAGGAAGTGCAAAAATACATAACATCAAAAAATGTAGAATTAGTGATTGCAAATTTTGGTATGGAGCCCCATAATGAGCTTTTAACATCAAAAGAAAATATAATTTACAGCAATCGTTTGCACAAAAAACTTTACAATATTGATGAGATTATTAGAGCATTTAAAAAATTAAATGATACAGGTAAAAACACTTATAAATTAATAATTGCAGCAACAGGAGAGGAAACTGATAATTTAAAAAAACTGGTTCAAGAATTAAAATTATCAGAACTTGTAACTTTTGTAGGTTGGCTTTCTCTTCATGAAAATTTAAAGTGGTATGCGAAGGCTAAATTTTATGTTTCTATTCCTGATAGTGATGCAACGTCAATTAGTTTACTTGAAGCCATGTATTATGGGTGTTATCCTATAGTATCCTCTTTGCCAGCAAAAAGAGAATGGATAAGCGACGAGGTCAATGGAACATATTATAAAACTGATTTTAATTTCATATTAGACATAACCCCTGAAGATTTATCTCAAGTTGCAACAATTAATAAAAAGGTAGTAAATAAAAAAGGTACAATAGAAGTTGCATTTAATAAGTTTACTAACATATATAAAGGTTTAGGAATTAAATGATTAAAGTTTGCCACATATCCAACACTCACCAATTATCAGATGCGCGCATTACTAAAAAAGAATGTGTGTCTTTAGCAAAGGCTGGATATAAAGTTTTTTGTTTTGTTAAATGTGAAAAATCATTCACTGAAAATGGAATAAATTATATTAAAGTAAATAATGTTGAGAATAGATTTTTTAGAATTTTTTTTGCTACATGGATTGTTTTCTTTAAATCATTAAAAATTAACCCTAAAATAATTCATATACATAGTCCTGAACTACTACCTTTTTCAGTATTTTATAAACTATTAGGGAAGAAAGTAATTTTTGATTCACATGAGGATTTTGTATTTCAAATTTTACATAAGCCATATCTTAAAAACAAAATAATTCGAAACACTGTATCTGCTTTGTTTAATTTTTTTCAAAGTATAATTTCTTTATTTCTTGATAAAATAATAGTTGTAACAGATCCAATGTTGCCAAGGTTTGATAAAAAAAAGACAGTCGTAATTTCTAATTTCCCTTTAATTAATGAGTTAAATCATTATCAGGCTAAAAAAACAGAGCAAGTGTCGTTTGTTTATGCCGGAGGTTTGTTTGCAGTTAGAAATATTAAAGAGGTTACATTAGCGTATAGTGCCTTGCCTCAAAAAACAGAATTTCATATTCTTGGTAATTGGGATACAAAAAGTTACGAATCTATTTGTAAAAAAATGCCAGAATGGAGTAATATAACCTATCATGGTAAGGTTTCTTTTGAAAAAGCACAAGACATTATTGCTCAATCACACATAGGGATTTTAATATTAAAGGCTACTCCAAATCATTTGTTAAGTATGCCCATAAAAGCATTTGAATACATGTACAATGGTTTGCCATTTATAGCAAGTGATTTTCCTTATTGGAAATCTTTATTCTCTGAATGTGCTATTTTTGTTGATCCTAATGATATTTCTGCTATTTCTGATGCGATGAATAAACTGTTAATAGATAACGATTTAAGAGCAAATTTATCGAAAAGAGGTAAGGAGTTGATACTTGAAAAATATAATTGGAATATTGAAGAAGTGAAATTGCTTGAATTATATCAAGATTTATTAAAATAGTATTTTATATGGATTACTTATTCAATGAGTTTAAAATACATTAAACATAACGATATCAATTTTAGTAAATGGGATGACACTATTATGGCTTCTGTTACACCATTTGTATTTGCTCAAAGTTTTTACTTAAATGCTACCTGTCCTAATTGGGACGCTTTAGTAATTGGTGATTATGAGAGTGTGTTTCCATTAACTCATAAAACAAAATTTGGGTTTAAGTATTTGCCTCAACCTCCATTTACCTCTCAATTAGGCGTATTTGGTAAGGTAAATAATGAGATTGAAAAAAAGTTTTTTGATTACATTTATGAGCATTACAAGTTAATTGATCTTGAATTAAACATATCAAATAAGCTTTCTTCTGAATTTATTACTCCAAAAAACACCTATGTTTTAAATTATCAGTCAGGAAATATTTTTAATCAAAATACTAAGAGAAACATTAATAAAGCTATTGAGCATGGTTTTGTAGTAGAACAAGTTTTTGGTAATGAGATATTACCTTTATCTCAAGAGTATTTAAAGCCTTTTCTTGAAAAACAGGTACATTTAACTCAATCAACTATCAAGTATTTAGATAAGTTGATTTTAAATAGTATAGAAAGTAAAACATTATATACTTTTAAAGTCATTGATAGTTCTAAAAATATCAAAGCTTTAGGCCATTTTATTAGTAACGGGAAGCATACATTATACTTAAAAGGCACTAATTTTGATAAAGCCGACAATTCTGGCAGCATGCACTTGTTAATGAAGCATGCTATTGAGTTTTTTGCTGATAAATCCGCTGTTTTTGATTTTGGAGGTGGTTCATATTCACAAGGCTTAGCTAATTTTTATAAGGGATTTGGCGGACAAGAAACAACTTATAGTTTTTTACAAGTTAATAGACTACCACGGTTAATTAAAATTCTAAAAAATAAAAAATAAACCCTTTGTTTTATTTAATTTAGAGCGTAAAATGAAGGCTATTGTTTCTCACGATATAGATCACTTAACTCTTTCTGAACATTATTTTCAGGACTTAATTGTTCCTAAATTTTTTGTTAGAAGTTACATCGAGTTGCTTACTGGAAAAATATCACTTGCCGAATTGTTTCATCGATATGGAGATGTTTTTAGAAATAAGTGGCAACATATCGAAGAGTTGCATACGTTTAATAAAAAAAATAATGTTCCTACAACCTATTTTATTGGAGTTAATAAAGGAGTAGGTTTGTCATATAGTGTTGATGAATCTACTTTTTGGATAAAAAAAATGATTGATATGGGCTGCGATGTGGGGGCTCATGGTATCGAATTTGAAACATTTGAAAAAATTAATCGAGAATATCATTTATTTAAAGATTTATCTCAATTAAATGCTTTTGGAACCAGAATGCATTATATCAGAACAAATGACCATACTTTTACCAACATGGCTAAAGCTGGTTATTTATTTGATAGTAGTGAAATGGGATTTAAAGCGCCTTTTAAAATTGATACCATGTGGGAATTTCCTTTTCAAATCATGGATAGTTACATTATAGAAAAGCCGAAGCAATGGCAAAGTAAAAATTTATTTCAAAGTTGCGAGGAAACAAAAAAGATTATAGATAAGGCCGTTGATATGAACTTGCCTTATTTAGGAATTGATTTTCATGACCGTTATTATTCATCATCACACAAAACCTGGAAAGAATGGTATATGTGGTTAATTGAATATTTAACCACAAATAAAATTGAATTTGTAAATTTTAAAACAGCCGTTAAGGAATTAGAAAGCGCCTAAATTGAAAACAGTTTCAATAGTTATACCTTGTTTAAATGAAAAAGACTACATTTTACGTTGTCTTCAATCTATTGCTACACAAACCTATAATAAGGAGTTGATTACTACTTACATTTGTGATGGGGGGAGTAATGATGGTACTGTTGATATTATTAAAGAATTTAGTAAGAATAATTCAAATTTTTCTGTTTTAAATAACATTTATAAAACAACTCCTTATGCTTTAAATCTTGGAATTAAAGAATCTAATTCGGATATCATTATCATTTTAGGTGCACACTCTGAATTAGATAAAGATTTTGTTTTAAAAAACGTAGAGTCTTTTGAAGTGGACTCTCAAATTATGTGTACGGGAGGCGTTTTAGAAAATGTGTATGAAAACGAAACTTCTCAAATTATAGGAGCAGCGATGTCTTCCTCTTTTGGAGTTGGAAATGCTCATTTTAGAACTGGAAATAAAAGTGGGTTTGTTGATACAGTGGCATTTGGGGCGTATAAAAAAGAAATTTTCGAAATTGTAGGTTTTTTTGACGAAGAACTTATTCGAAACCAAGATGATGAATTTAATTTTAGAGTCACAAAAAATGGTTACAAAATCTATTTAAACCATGAGATTAAATGTAAATATTACGTTCGCGCATCATTTAAAAAACTATTCAAACAATATTACCAGTATGGCTATTGGAAAGTATATGTTAATGTTTTGCATAAAACCGTTACAACAATCAGGCAATTAGTTCCAGCGGCTTTTGTAAGTTATTTAATGGTGTTGTTTTTGTCGATATTGGTTGGTTTGAAGTTTTTTTTATTTTTGAGTTTGTTTTTAGTCTTATACCTATTGTTAGCAGTTTTTATAGCTATTAAACAAAGTTCAGTTTCTTTCAAAGCACTTAAAATAGCTTTTACATTTTTTGTGCTTCATTTTAGTTATGGAATAGGCTATTTAAAAGGTATATTAGATTTTTTTGTATTGCAAAAGTCTATAAAAAAACATGAATCATTATCGCGTTAATTATATTGGCAAAGCTTAAACATATTTATTTTCAATGGGGTTATAATTTGCCGTTATTAATAGCATTTTTACTGCCCTTTGGTATCAATTATGCCATTTTTATTTTAGTGTGGGCATTAGGTTTTTTTTTATTTGATGATGTAAAATCAGGTATTCGGCAATTATTAAAAAATAAATGGACCTATGTTTTATTAAGTTTTTTTTTAATTCATGCTATTGGATATTTTTTCTCAACCAATAAATCAAGTGCTTTAAATGCGATTGAAATTAAATTGGGATTTTTAGCGTTCCCTCTGCTTATATATTCATCAAGATATAACGAATTACAAATTAAAAAAATAGCCATTTCTTTTGTTTCTGGCTGCATGCTTGCAGCTATTATATGTTTATTTGGTGCTTTTTATCAGTATGTATTTAACGGTATAAATGCCTTTTTTTACGATGATTTTAATCTTTTTATGCACCCTAGTTACTTTGCCATGTATTTGGTATTTGCTCAGCTCTTAGTAATTATTTTTTATAGTAAATGGTTAAGTCATTTAGCTTATCTAAATGTCAAAATTGGATTTATTTCATTTATACTTTTAGTGGCTATATTTTTATGTTCATCAAAAATGGGATTAATTACAGCCTTTATATTAATACCAAGTACATTAAGTATTGTTTTATATTATAATGGATATAAAAAGCTAATAGCAGGTGTTTTAGTGGTGTTTGTCTTGTCGGCTTTAGGTGCGTATAAATTTTTTCCAAAACCATTTGAACGTTTAAAAATTGCATTTAAAGTAACAGCTTCTGCCGAAAAGATAGATAAAACAGATGCAGAAAGCACAGCTGTTCGTATTTTGATATGGAAAGAAGCGGTTAAAATTATTCAGCACAATATATGGTTTGGAACTACAGCTGGTGATGCAAATGAACAATTAATTCAATCGTATGAAAGAGAGGGCTTGTCAGGAGCACTCATTAAAAAATTAAATGCGCATAATCAATTTTTACAAACCTTTATTGGCACTGGTATTTTAGGCTTTATCCTTTTGTTAATCTTCACTTTAGGTGCTATCATTTATGGATTTATTCGGAAAAATTATATTTTAATTTTATTTAGTTTACTAATGATTTTTAATTTTTTAGTAGAATCCATGCTACAATCTCAGGCAGGATTTATTTTCTTTGTATTTTTCTTTTGTCTATTAACTCAGTATAATTTTCACAAATTAAATAAAGCATCATGATACCTTTTTCACCACCACGTATAGATGATAAGATAATTAACGAAGTAACCGCTGCCTTAAAATCAGGATGGATTACAACAGGACCACGCACCAAGGATTTTGAGAAAAAATTAACGGCTTACTGTGGTAATAAAAATACATTATGTTTAAACTCAGCAACTGCTGGTTTAGAAATTATGTTGCGTTGGTTTGGAGTAGGAGAGGGAGATGAAGTTATTTTACCTGCTTATACCTATTCAGCCACAGCAAATGTTGTCATTCATTGTGGTGCTAAACCAGTATTTGTTGATGTTAATGCTGATGATTTTAATATTAATGTAGCAAATATCGAAAAGGCCATAAATGAAAAAACGAAAGTTGTTATGCCTGTTGATTTTGCTGGTTTCCCTTGCGATTATGATGAAATTAATGCGTTGGTTATAAAACATAAATATCAATTTAAAGCAAATTCAAAAAACCAGGAAATGCTTGATCGTATTATGGTTTTATCTGATTCGGCCCATTCATTTGGCGCCAATTATAAAAACAAAAAATGTGGTGCTTTAGCTGATGTATCAGTGTTTTCGTTTCATGCCGTTAAAAATTTAACAACCGCTGAAGGAGGCGCGGTAGCCTTAAATTTTCCAGAACCATTTGATAACACAGAGCTTTATAATTACTTGTGTATGTATACTTTGCATGGACAAAATAAAGATGCCTTAGCTAAAACTCAAAAAGGTAATTGGAAATATGATATTGTAGAGGCTGGTTTTAAATGTAATATGACGGATATGTCGGCAGCGATAGGATTAGTTGAGTTAGAGCGCTACGATAATGATACACAGCTTAAAAGAAAACATATTTTTGATACATACCAAGCCGCATTTTTAAAAGATAATCGTTTTCAAGTACCTGTTTATCATACAGAATCTAAAATAGGTTGCTATCATTTATATCCCTTAAGAATAAAAGGAATTACAGAAGAGCAAAGAGATGCGATTATGAAAGAAATTTTTGATTGTGATGTATCGGTCAACGTTCATTTTATCCCTGTTCCGGCTATGTCGTTTTATAAAAAATTAGGTTACGATATCAAAGATTATCCAACAACTTACGATAATTTTAGCAGAGAAATTTCTTTACCTGTATTTTATAACTTAACAGATGAGCAAACTCAAACGGTTATAAATGCTGTCATTTCTTCGGTTAATAAAGTACTTCAATCATAGTTAACATTTTTTGTTATTTCTTGAGGTGTATTAAGTAATATATGCGACTAACGTGGTATATAACATTTATGCAATTCGTATATTTACAAAAAAATACTGTTTGCTTAAGCGTACATTCGACATATTTGCCTCTTTTTTCGGAATATTAGTTCTCATGCCTCTTTTCATTGTTATTGGCATTTTAATGATTGTTACTTCTGGATTTCCAGTGTTTTATTTGCAAAGTAGGGTAGGTAAAAATGGAAAAGATTTTAAACTTTTTAAGTTTAGAACTATGTATGTAAATGCAGATAAAAAAGGCTTATTAACCGTTGGAGGCAGAGACTCAAGGGTTACACCAATTGGCTATTATTTACGCAAATACAAATTAGACGAATTACCTCAATTATTTAATGTTTTGTTGGGTTCAATGAGTTTGGTTGGTCCTCGTCCAGAAGTTCGCAAATATGTTGATTTATATTCCAAAGAACAGCAAAAAGTATTATCTGTAAAACCGGGTATTACTGATTTCGCATCTTTAGAATTTATTAAAGAAAATGATTTATTATCAAAATCTACGAATCCAGAACAGACCTATATTGTTGAGATTATGCCAGCAAAATTGGCTTTAAACGTCAAATATATTGAGCAACAAGGCTTTTTAGTGGATTTAAAAATCATTTTAAACACTATTCTTAAAATTATTAAGTAATACTTTAATAATTTTTAATAAGTCTTGAGGTTTTATTTCTGCTTTCATCAGCCTTTATTATTTATATTTACCTATTAAAATTATACTAACACATGAAAAATCTTTCTTTAATTATTAATGGAGTATTAGCTGTTGCGGTCGCTATTTTGTTTTATCAGGTACACAGCTTAAAAAATGGCGCAGAAGGAACATCAGAACAAGGTTCAGAAAAAGCAGAAGTAAAACCAGTTGTATTAAGTAATACAACATTAGCCGATTCTAAAATAGCGTATGTAAATACAGATAGTATTAATGAACACTATGAATATATTGCTGATTTTACTAAAATAATTCGTAATAAAAAAGCAACACTAGAAGCTCAAATGCAAAGCATGACTGAAAAATTTCAGCGTGAGTATGAGGCGTTTCAGCAATCAGCTCAGGCTGGTGTGGCTCCTCAGTCAGAGTTACAAAAACAACAAGCTAGTTTAGAAAGACAACAACAAGAGTTGGCAAACAAAGAATTGCAATTACAAAATTTAGGAGTAGAGTTAGAGGAAAAAAACATGGAGTTAAACAAAAGTGTTAAAGATTATCTTTCTAAAATTAATAACGGAAGATTTGATTACATTTTATCGTATTCAGATATGGTACCTACAATATTGCTAACTAACCCTAAATTGGATGTAACAGCTGAAGTTTTAAAAGGAATTAATGAAGAGTATAAAAATTCTAAAAAGAAAAAATAATCATGGAAGATAGAAAAGTACTTTTAAATAAAATCATGCATGTACATCATTTTCATGAAACATTTCAAATTGGAAATGCAGATGCTCCTACTTTAATTGATGAACGAGATTATACCTTGCGATATAATTTAATTAAAGAAGAAAACGAAGAATATTTAGACGCTTGTAAAAATGGTGATTTAGTTGAAATTGCTGATGCTTTAGGAGATCAGTTATATATATTATTTGGTACAATTTTAAAACATGGTCTCCAACATAAAATTGAGGAAGTGTTTGATGAAATACAACGTAGTAATATGAGTAAGTTGGACGAAAATGGTCAACCTATTTTTAGAGAAGACGGAAAAATATTAAAAAGTAACTTGTATTTCCGTCCTAATATTAAAGATATTTTAGAAAAATAATAGGATGTTTACGTTAGACCAAGTTAAAGCGGCTCATTCAAAAGTTAAGAGTGGTGCTGATTTTCCAGCATACATTCAGGATTTAATAAAATTGGGTGTTATATCATATAGTACTTATGTGATTGATGGACATGCTGAATATTTTGGTGATAATGATTATACCGTTAAATCTGAAGGTAAATACTCATTCTTAACTGTACTTGAGAAAAGTGATAAGGAAACGTTTATCAACCGCCTTAAAATGCATCAACAAGGACAAACAGATTACATGACTTTTTGTAACGATTGCGCTAATACTGGCGTTGAAATGTGGATGGTTGATTCAAAAGAACTAACTTGTACTTATTACGATATATCTGGTAAAAAAATGTGGGAAGAGAAGATTCCAGTTTTAAAATAATATTGTCACTTCGAGTAAAATTTGCCTGTACTTTGCAAATTTGTATCGAGAAGCTTTCTTTTAGAAGTTCTCGATATAATTTTTTCGAAAAGATGCAGCGAAAAAATCACTCGAACTGACAGTAGATTAAAAAGTATAAATAATCCCCTCTAAATACCTCTTGTTTTTTAAAATATAGAATTCCTCAAAGCCGTTTTTATCAAAAACGGCTTTGTATTTTGGGTTCAGATAGATGCAATAAACCTTTCGCGGATTTTGTTTTACACTTTCTTTAATATTGCAAATCACCTTTTGCATAATGTCTTCTCCAAAAGGATTAAAAAAATAAAACACTTGAGCATTTGTAGGAATTTTATAAGAAGTAGCATCCTCAAATAAAAAGTCTATTATACTTTGTTGATTTTTCCTTTTATAGATGGCTTTATTTTCATTAGCAGCATCAATTAATTCTTTAGCAATGTCTACTCCAATTAAATGCGCGAAGCCACATTGTTCAGCTACAAATAGAGCTCTGCCTTTCCCGCAACCATAGTCAATTAATGGGAAATTCTTAGTTTCTGCAGGTAATTGATTAAAAATAGAAAATAAGATATAGTAGCTAGCGCCCTGATAATGGTGATTTTGTTCTGAATTTTCTCCGGCAAGTGTCAATTTATCAAGGTTTACAATGCTGTGGGTGTTGATGCCTAACTGTTTTTCAAATTTTCCTTCATAGGTCAATAATTTAAAGGTATTTACAAAACCTCTATAATAAAGTGACCTGAAAAAGTAATAGATATATTGAAAAAATTTCACGGGATAAATTTAAGATTTTTGAGCTCAGTTTTGTGATATAAATTATCCCCCGCAGGAGGGGGGTAGGGGGAGGAAAAAAAATATAAAACAGTTATGGACTTTGCGGTTAATCCTAAAAATATGTACCTTCATAGCAATATTCGTAATATGCAAATAGACCTAGAAGCAGAAAAAAGAGAGATATTAAATCGCTACAAAAATTTAATAAAAGCTTGTAAACGACGTCTCGAAAAAGGAGATAAAGAAATCATACGTAAAGCATTTGAAGTTTCTGTAGAAGCTCATAAAGAAATGCGCCGTAAATCTGGCGAACCATACATTTATCACCCAATTGCTGTGGCGCAAATTTGTGCCGAAGAAATAGGTTTGGGAACAACTGCTATTGTTTGTGCTTTATTGCATGATACAGTTGAGGATACCGACATGACCCTAGAAGACATCAAAGGTATGTTTGGTGAAAAGGTTGCTCAAATCATTGATGGTTTAACAAAAATTTCGGGCGTCTTTGATCATACATCTTCTATACAAGCCGAAAACTTTAGAAAGATGTTGCTTACACTTTCTGAAGATGTGCGAGTGATTTTAATTAAACTAGCAGATAGGTTACATAATATGCGTACGCTTGATCACATGAAACGTGATAAGCAAATGAAAATTGCTGGTGAAACTTTGTATTTATATGCGCCATTAGCCCATCGTTTAGGGCTTAATGCTATTAAATCTGAGTTAGAAGATTTAGGTCTTAAATACACCAATGAAGATTGGTATAAGGATATTGTTCAGAAATTAGAAGAAACAGAGCCCGCTCGTAAAAAGTACATCAAAAATTTTATTGATCCATTAAATGATATTTTAAAAGAACAAGGCTTTAAGTTTAAAATTTTTGGTCGTCCAAAGTCTATTTACTCCATCTATAATAAAATTAAAAACAAAGGAGTTCCATTCGAAGAAATTTACGATTTGTTTGCTATTCGTATTGTGATTGATACGCCGATGGATAAAGAAAAAGCCGACTGTTGGAAAATTTATTCCATCATCACCGATTTTTATCATCCAAACCCTGATAGATTAAGAGATTGGATTTCTACTCCAAAGTCAAACGGATACGAGAGTTTACATACTACCGTAATGGGTCCAGAAGGAAAGTGGGTTGAAGTCCAAATTCGTACAGTTAGAATGGATGATTTAGCGGAGATGGGATATGCTGCTCATTGGAAATATAAGGACGCTGCTGCTGAGAAAGAAAGTAATTTAGAAAATTGGTTACGTCGTATCCGTGAAATGCTTGATAATCCAGATCCTAACGCTTTAGAATTTATCGATGATTTTAAATTAAATTTATTTGCTGACGAAATTTTTGTATTTACTCCAAAAGGAGAAATGAAAAATTTACCTAGTACTGCTACTGCATTGGATTTTGCTTTTGAAATTCATACCAAAGTAGGTGAGCAGTGTATTGGCGCAAAAGTAAACCATAAGTTAGTCCCTTTAAGTTATCAATTAAAAAGCGGAGATCAGGTTGAGATTTTAACTTCTAATAAGCAAACACCAAAAGAAGATTGGATAAATTATGTTGTTACTGCACGCGCTAAATCTAAAATTAAAAATGCGTTAAAAGAGAGTCGTCGTAAAGTTGCAGAAGGTGGAAAAGAAATATTAGAAAAGAAGTTTTATAAATCTAAATTAGATTTTACAATTCAAAATATTAATGAGTTTGTTGCTTATTTAAAATTGCCTTCTTCAAGCGAGTTGTTTTACAGAGCTGCTTTAGGTAATGTGGATGTTAAAGAAATTAAGGAGTTTATTGATTTTAAATTACATCCAGAAAAATACAAACCTAAGAAAAAAGAAAATAAAATTGAGGAATTGGTTACCAGCGTTAGAGGTGGAACTCATGAAATGTTGGTAATTGGCGACGATATGCAAAAATTAGATTATGGTTTATCTCCTTGTTGCAGTCCAATTCCTGGTGATGATGTTTTTGGATTTGTAACAGTGAATGAAGGAATTAAAATTCACCGTGTTAATTGTCCTAATGCTGTAAAGTTGCTGTCTAATTATGCTTACAGAGTTGTAAAAGCTAAATGGAACAATGATCATTTAATATCATTCTTAGCAGGTATTAAAATCAAAGGAACTGATGAATTAGGATTAGTCAATAATATTACTAAAGTAATTTCAAGCCAGTTAAACATTAATATGCGTTCTATTAGTTTTGATACAGAAGATGGTATATTTGATGGCACAATCATGGTATACGTTCATGATGCGAAGCATTTAAGTCATTTAATAGATAATTTAATGAAGGTAAAAGGGGTAACAAGTGTAACACGTATAGATAATAACTAATGGGAGATAAAATGACACAGGAAACCAAGGAAGCGGTTGAGAAAATTTTAACGGATTACCTTGAAAAAAATAAGCACCGCAAAACATCTGAGCGTTTTGCAATATTAAATGAAATATATTCGCACGAAGGCCATTTTGACATAGAAGGTTTGTATGTGATGATGAAAAATAAAAAGTATCGTGTAAGTCGTGCAACGCTTTATAATAATATTGAATTGCTCTTGGAAGCGGGCTTAGTTGTAAAACATCAATTTGGAAAAAATTTAGCTCAATTTGAAAAAGCATATAAGTTTAAACAACACGATCATTTAATTTGTAGCGACTGCGAAAAAGTGTTTGAGTTTTGTGACCCACGCATTATGCAAATTCAAAAAATGGCAGAAGATATGTTGAATTTTGATATATTTCATCATTCTTTGAATTTCTTTGCAAAGTGCCGTAGTTTAAAGGAAAATGGTGTTTGCGAACATAAAAAGAACTCTGCCAATAAAGGATAGTTAAAGTTTTTAAATAAATATTACTAAATTTAAAATTAATTCGTACATAAAATAATTGATATCACATGGTTTTAGATTATAACATAATAGAAGAAAATAACATTCACGTTTTGGTGTTAAGTGGAGAGTTAATTGATAAAAATCAAGCCAATGACTTAATAAAAAATATAGATGAATTATTGGCCCAAGGTAAAAATAAACTCATTATCGATTTATCTGATTTAAAATACATGAATAGCAGTGGATTAAATGTATTGATACAGCTACTTACTAAAACCCGCACAAATGGTGGCGAAAGCGTTATTTTCAATGTTAGTAAAAAAGTAAATGACTTATTAGTGATTACTAAATTGAATACCTTATTTAAAGTAGCTGAAAATAAAGATGCTGCAATTAAAATGTTGGGTTAATCTCCTTTTATTTTGAAGAAATGTTGCAATATACTGCTTAACTACATTTGGTTGATATTTGTATGTTATTTTGTTACAGATGTTCAATCTCAAGTATTTGCTCCAGATGAAATACATACGTCAAAAATAATTAAAGTCCCATTGCGTTTTGAATATGTTTTTAAAGAGTTTAAGGATAGTAATCTTTATTCTAATTCGACAAAATTAATTTCTTGGTTTAGTAATTTTAAAAAGTCGCCTTTTAAAGTTAAGAACACAGCATATTATAATCCTTCATTGCAGTTTTATGTAATTGATTCTTTACTTAAAAAAAGAAAAATTATTCTCAACTCACTACATTATTACATAGATATAAAAAGTGCTGAAAGACTAGAAAATCATGTAACTGTAAATACAAGGTTGCCATATGAATATATTTATCAACCTTTTTTTATTGGAAATGGAGAGGTTACTAATGCTGAATATCGTGAGTTTATTCATTATGTGAGAGATTCTATAGTTAGGACATTATTAGCTCATTCCTCATTAAAAAATGCAAGTGATTATGGTTTATATAATGAAACGAACCAAAAAATGACTCTTAAATGGAATAAAAAAATTCCACATAACACACAAGATGAAGAATTAAACTCAGCGCTTGCTCCGCTATATCTTCCCGAGGGCGAAAGATTTTACAGTCGACAAGAAATAGATGCTAGAAAATTAAATTATGATTTTTGGTTAATCGAAAATTATGAAAAAAATGTTATTAACGTTTACCCTGACACCTTAGTATGGGTGCATGATTTGATATTAAATTCTGAAAGTTCATGCAGTTTAGAATCGTATTGCAATATGTATTTTTGGCATCCTAGTTATAATAACTATCCAGTAGTTGGTCTTACTTCTAATCAAATTAATGCATTTTTACATTGGAAAACAACAAAACTGCAAAGAGAAATAGATGAAAAAGGGCTAAATTTAATTGTTGAATATGATCTTCCAAACGAAATTGAATTAGAAATGATCAGTGTTTCTAATGAGTTAAGTTCTAGTTTGCAGAATAGAAAAACAATTGTAAATAATAATGAAAAAGTTAAAAATTATGATTTCGATTTGTATTTAAATGCTCATTCAAAAATTCATTATGAATTTGATAAGCAGTTAAACCTATCCAATAGAGCGGGATTACTCATTAATAATACTTGTATAAAATATAATAAATCTTACAAGTTTATATATCCATGTATAGGAGCTTTAGAAGCTAATAAAAGTAAGTGTAATAGCTTTGTTTATAATCAAGATGTTCCGTTTTTTAATGGAAATGTATCAGAGTGGATGCACGAGAATTTCTCTACTAATGATACAACAGTATACATTACTGATGATGGAAAAAATAGAAAGTGGTTAAATAATCTATCAAATCATTCTATTACTTTTCCAATTAAGGGGAATTTTGAAGATTCTTATGTTTTATATAAAAGTATAAACGGTATGATTAATGATTTTGATAATTTGAAATACAAATTAATAGATTCTACAATAATAAAAAATGATTTATGTAAATTAGTCAGAGGTTCTAATTGGTTTGATTCAGAGGACTTTGCAACTGGTAATCTGAAAAAGACGTTTGTTCCTAAAGATTCTGCATACTCAACATTAGGATTTAGATACGTGGTAAGATTTAAAGAAAAATAAATTAGGCAAATGCTATATGCTGACAAGCTTTATAAACCATTTGAAATACATCTTCAAAGCCTTGTTCACCACCAAAGTATGGGTCTGGAACTTCTAAGTTCATACTTGGATGAGAGGCGTTTAATAATAAATCAACTTTTGCTTTATGTTCTTCTGATGTTGCAAGCGCTAATACATTAGCCATATTGCTTTTATCCATCACATAAATTTTATCAAACTTATCAAAATCTGATGCTTTAAATTGACGAGCTCTTAATTGTTTTAAATCTACATTGTGTTTTGCAGCATTAGCAATTGTACGTTTATCTGGGGCTTCATCTACATGATAGTTTGATGTCCCCGCCGAATCTACACGCATGTTGAGTTCGTTTTCTTTTATTAGTTTTAGCATAATGCCTTCTGCCAATGGAGATCGACAAATATTGCCAAGACACACCATTAAAATTTTTTGCATGCTTTCTGATGGTTCAATAATTAATCTTCGTGAGGTACAAAGCTACTTTGTTCAGCGTAAAATGCTGTTTTAGTTAAAAGACTAATAATATTTTCTTTAGTTAATGAAGCGACTTCTGTGGTGTATTTTAAATACACATTATCTTCCATAATAGCATAAGCAATTCCGCTTAATCCATAATTTTTTTGAAGCAAATACAACATAAAGCCTTCTTTGTTTTCATCTGGCAATGCACATAATGGAGATACCACTTGAAACAAAAATTGTTTTTCTTGTTCCCAAACATCTACCATAATGTCAAATTTTCCTTTTTTTAAATTCCATTGTCCTGACATTTCTCCCTTTGTTTCATTAGGATTTAAGCCTAATTCAGAGATGGCTTCATCTACTAAGTTGTAATAATTTTGTAACATGTATTATTTAGCTAATTCGTTTAATTTTTCTGTAAAGAATACAGATTTTTGGTTGGTGTAAAATTTATTTTTAAACTGACCAACCCATTGTATGCCTTTGATGGCATTAGTTAAAAACACTTCATCTCCATTAGTTAATGTGTGAACGGTTAGTGGTTGTTCAAATGCTAATATTTTATTTTGAGTAGCAATGGTTAAAATTTGTTTTCTCATCACGCCATCAATACAACCATCAGTTATTGGCGATGTATAAAGTGTTCCGTTTTTAACAACAAAAATATTTGAACTGATTGTTTCTATGATATTACCATTATCATTTACTAATAAACAGTCATCTAATTTTAATGAGGTTTTAGTAATACCAGCCATTACATAAAGTAAGGCGCTGCCTGTTTTAATATTTGAAATCTTATTGACTTGCTTTTTAATTTCGGCATATACATCAACCCACAATCCTTTTTGATTTAGCTGATAGCCTTTTGTGTCAAGCAATTCGGTTTCAATTAAAAAAGAAATATCATTTGTTTCTGGTGTATAAAAACCACCTTCATTTCTAAAAACAGTTAATCTTATTCTTGCATCTTGTTTTACATTATTTTGTTCAATAAGATGTAATATTAATTGTTCTATATTTCCTGATGTAAACTCAGCTGGTACATTCATTCTTAACGTCGTCATACTTAACTTAATGCGTTTAATATGATCTGCTAAAAACATAATTTTTCCATTAGTATAACGTATACTTTCAAATAAAGAATCGCCATAACGAAAAGCTCTGTTAGAAAAACTAATAGCAGGTTCGTACAAGCTGATTAAATGTCCGTTATATATACAATGAGAGTCAACCATTTAACTCTAAAAGTAAAAAAATAAGGTATTTATGGTGCTAAGTGTTGAAAATTGTTGAAAACAATTAATGAACAGATTATTTAGTATTTATGATAGTGAAAATATTTTGTGCCCATGTTTTTGGGCTAATTCGTTTAGAAAGAGTGTTTGAAGTTTCTCCCATTTTAATAAGGTCTTGGTCAGTATTTTTAATCATTTTAATCATTACTTTTTTTAGTTGAGTTATGTTGTTGGCTTCAAAAGAATATCCATTTTCTCCTTCTTGTAAAAATTGTTCGGATGCACCTACTTTATTACTCAAAATTAAAGGAAAACCAGCTGCTGCAAATTCATGAACCACAACACCCCAAGGCTCAAAACGGCTGGGTAAAACAAACACACCAGTTTGAGAGGTATAGTTAGCTAATTCATCGGGTTGAACAAATCCAAAGTGTTTAATTTTTGGGTGAATAATGGGGGCTATATCTCCAGTACCCAAACACCATAATTCCCAGTCGTTTGGTTGCTCTTTTTGAACTTCAATAAAAGCCTGCCAAAGTTCTTTAATCCCTTTAAATTCGTAATAGCGACCAACGTATAAAAAACGTTTGGGAAAATTATGTTGCTTTTGTTGTTTTTGCGTATCATAAATTGATTCGAAATAATTAGTATTAGCAGAATAAGCACCTATTATTATATTTTCTTTATTAAAACCTAATTTTAATGCAAATGTTTTTTGAATTGCGCCTGGTACAAATGCGTACTTGAAATAAGGAGTGATAAAAATCCTAGCGTAAATAGCAGATAGCCATTGTTTGATTGTGCCTTCCCATTGATTATCAAAACCTAATAATGCAGGGATTTTAGATTTAAAGTGTTTTACTGTTTCTAAATAATTATTATCACTCCATCCAGCGCAATATATTAATGAAGGATTTAGCCTTTCAATTAATGAGATTATAGATTTAGTATTATAATTAGCTTTATTGTAAAATGTGATTTTATGATTTTTAACATTAAATTTAAAAGGAGCTTCTTTGTTGACTGGATAATTTATGATGTGAATATCAATATTTAATAAACTTAATTCATTGATACAGCAAATTAAATATTCTGCTAACTCTGTATATAAAATGATAATTGAAGGTTGAAAATTGATATTTTGTTTATTATCCATAAAACTGAATACAAATATAATTATTACATTTACCAATATGAAGGATAATATTAATATTACTTTTTATGAATCTTGGATGAAACCTCAAATTTCTGCACTTTTTGAAAATGAATATGGTATTAAAAAAGATGATTTTGAGGATTTAATGGTTAAACTATATGATCATCCTATTCAATGTCAAAAAAGCATCCAATTGGTTGCTTTGGACGGCGAAAAAGTTGTTGGTTTTCAATCTTTTTTTTATTGGCCTTATTTATTAAATAATAAATTATACAATTCGTTTCAGTCAGGTAATTCATTAACTCATCCTGATTACAGAGGTAGAGGTATTTTTAAAAAACTTTTAAATTATGTTTTTGAAAATAAAAATAATTTAAGTGCTGATTTTTTTATCGGATTTCCTGTTCAGGCTTCTTATGGAAGTTTTATTAAAAATAAATGGGAAAATATTTTTAATTTGGTATGGTATGTGAAATTATTAAATCCTTTTGCTTTTTTATTTAGCAACAAAAAACTTATAAGTAATAATTTTATTGAAATATCAGATTTAGGTTCAGAAAAAAACAACTTTTTCACTTTAAATTCTGACAAAGAATTTTATAATTGGAAAAATGATTTGAAACTAAATAAAAATATTTATTTCTATTATTTGTATGAAATTTCAGAAAATGATAAAATTGTTTTTGAAATGAAGTTCCAAAAACGAAAAAAAGTCATTAATGAAGTCATAATCGGGAAAATTTATTTTAAGGGAAATTCCAGAGAAAAATTAACAGATGCTATTAAAGAGTTGTTGAATAAATTAAGAAAAGACAAATGTGTGACGATTTGCTCAATTGCCATCAATGAGTTTTTTAAATTTCCTGATTATAAGTCTATTTTAACTAAATTAAAATTTAATAAAATTGATAAAGAAATTTATTTTATTGTCAGACCCTTATCAACACATATAGAGGTTAAAAATCCTGAATTATGGGATATTGGAAGAGCAGATATAGATACATGGTAAATGACTTATAATCATCAAATACATAATTTTTCGCATGTTTTTAAGGCAATTGTAGGAACTCTTGTGTCTATTGATATGTTTAATCCAAAGAATCAGTTAATTGTCTTAAATTATCATGGAACCCAACATAAAAATATTCATAATTTCATTAAACAGATAAACTACTTAAAAAAAAAGTACACAATTCTATCTCCATCTGAATTTGAAGATATAGTTTATTCTAATAAAAATATTAGTGGAAAAAATATAGTTTTAACGTTTGATGATGGAATAAAAAATAATCTTTATGCAATTGAAGAATTAAATAAATTGGGGATTTCTGCTTATTTTTTCGTTGTTCCACAGTTTATCGAAACTAAAATTGATGCTCAAAAAACTTTTTTTATTAAAAACATTAGACCAATTATTAATAATGAAATAGATATTTTTCCAGAAGATTTTTCAGCATTGTCTTGGAATGATTTAAAAGAAATTTCTAAAAAACATACAATAGGCTGTCATTCATATAGTCATACCATGGTGAAGGATATTTTTGATAATAAGCGTTTAGAAAAAGAAATCATTGAATCTAAATTGTTAATCGAACGTGAAATTGGAATAAAAGTTAATGCTTTTTGCAGTATAAATAATACTTTACATACGATTGGTATAGCCGAGATTAAATTATTAAAGGAGCATTATCAATTACATTTTTCAACATTTGGTGGAAACAATTTAAATATTGACCCATTTTTAATAAAACGAATAAATGTTGAATCTTATTGGCTTTTTGGAGCATTTAAGTTCGCATTAAGTTTTTTGGAATTTTATCGATGGCATAAAAAGATAAGCTTATTTAAAAACTCTCTGAAATAAAAAATCCATCAACCTAAAGGAAGATGGATTTTTGTTTTTTCTAAAAAAAATTAAGCTTTTTTAGCGTAACGAGATTTAAATTTATCAATACGACCAGCTGTATCCACTAATACTTGTTTACCAGTATAGAATGGGTGGGACGTCATTGAAATATCTAATTTAACTAAAGGGTACTCATTTCCATCTTCGTGAACGATAGTATCTTTAGTATCTGCACAAGATTTAGTTAAAAAAGTGTAACCATTAGACATGTCTTTAAACACAACTAATCTATAATTTTCTGGGTGAATTTCTGCTTTCATTTTATATTCTAATTATTTATTTCAAAAAATTTGGAACGCAAAGATAGTAATATTCTTTAAACTACAAGTATTTTTCTCAAAAATATAATATAATTTCTCATTTATCGTTATTAAAAGTATAAATTTGCTTTATGATGAGGGTTTTATCCGTTTTATTTTTAACTATCTGTTTATCAATGTGTTTTTTGTCTTGTAAGAAGGATAAATTACTAACTGACCCATCTGCCACTGTCGCTTTTTCTCAAGATTCTATTTTATTTGATACTGTTTTCACAACAATAGGTTCTGCAACCCGAAATATTAGAGTGATTAATAATAACAGTCAAAAAATTAATATTTCTTCTATTCGATTAGAAAAAGGTCAGTCATCAGCCTTTTTTATGAACGTTGATGGAACTCCTGGAAAAGAAGTAACCGATGTTGAAATTTTGGCACATGATAGTATATATATATTTGTTCAGGTAAATGTTAATCCAACAAGTGCTTTGAGTCCACTTATTATTCAAGATCGGATACTGTTTGATGTGAATGGAAATCAGCAAGTTGTAAATTTGGAAGCCTGGGGACAAGATGCACATTATCACTTTCCTAACAGAGCTATTCAATATAAAAATGGATATTTACCTTATTCAACGGTGTCATCTGCAACAACAGCTGTAACTGTTAATTGGGGAGGTGGCGCTTTAGGTCAACCTGATGACGATAAACCACATGTGATTTATGGCTGGTTAGTGGTTGATTCGCTACAAAAATTAGTTATTAATCCTGGGGTGAAGGTGTATTTTCATCAAAATGCCGGATTGTGGGTATATAGATACGGTACTTTACAAGTTAATGGAACATTAGGTAACGAAGTAGTTTTTCAGGGAGATAGAAGAGAGGCTGATTATGCTGATATGCCAGGACAGTGGGATAGAATTTGGATTAATGAAGGGCACACAGATAATTATATTAATTATGCCATTATTAAAAACAGTTTTATTGGCGTTCAGGCAAGTTTATTAACTAATAACGACCCTAATAAACTCAAACTAACAAATACCATTATCAAAAACTGTTCAAAATGGGGCTTGTATACACAGGCTTTTAATGTTTGGGCAGCTAATAATGTGGTTGTAAATTGTAAAGAATATTGCGCGGCGATGAGTTTAGGAGGTAATTATACATTTTTGCATAATACGTTTGCCAACTATTTTTCTCAGGATGGTGGAAGAGGAGGGCAACCTTGCGTGCATGTTGATAATTATGACGGAACAAGCGCTTGGCCTATTGATAGTATGTATTTTGCTAACTGTATAATAGATGGAAGTCAGGGTAGTGAGTTTGAACAAGATATTCGTTTTTATAATGCCTCTCAAAAATGTAAGATTAGTAATTGCTTAATTCGAAATTCAGTTATTTCAAATACATTAATCACTACTTCATCCAATGTATATAATGCGAATGCGGCTTTTAACGATCCTGCAACTTATGATTTTGGGATAAAAACAACATCAGCCGCTAAGGGTATAGGTGATGGAAGTATTATAACTACATATCCCTTTTTAAATAAGGATATCAAACAGAATACAAGAACATTGCCTTTAGATGCAGGCGCTTATGTTTTTCAGTAATTATACTTTTAGTATAAATACTAATATATCATCTGTTTGTTCGTAGTTTCCTTTCCAATTATTGTAGTTGCTTTCAATAATTTGTTTCAACTCTTTTGGGTGTAAATGCTGGTGTTGTGCTAATAAATTTCTAAATGCTTTAGTAGTGAATTTTTTTTCTTTTTCTCCACCAAATTGGTCAGCATAACCATCTGTTGATAGGATAATGGTATCTCCTTTGTTTAGCTCAATTTTATGCAAATCATATGATTGTATTAAAGCTACTTGACCTCCAATGGACATTTTTGTTGGTTTGTATTCTTTAATTTCCCCATTTGAAATAATATACAAGGGACGATTAGCTCCAGAATATAATAACTCATAAGTTTGGTAATTAATCATACAAAATGCAATATCCATTCCGTCATTAGTAATTGAAGAGCTATCTTGTCGAAGGGTTAATTTTACTAATCGATTTAATTCAGTTAAGACTTCATTAGGCTGATAAATCTTTTTAACGTTAAAAATTTCGTTTAGTAACATACTTCCAATCATACTTGTAATAGCACCTGGTACACCATGACCCGTACAATCGCCAACAGCTAGTAAAGAAAAATCAGATGTTTTCTCTGCCCAATAAAAATCTCCGCTTACAACATCTTTTGGTTTAAAAAACAAATCATAATTTTTGAAAAAAGTATCTAATTCAGATACTTTAGGTATACTAGCCGTTTGAATACGTAAAGCATAATTAATACTATCACTAATTTCATGATTTTTTTCTTCAACTATTTTTTTCTGACGTTCAATTTCAAGTTTTTGTTTATGTAAAATAGTATTGGCTTTTTGTTTAGCGCGATAGTTTTTTACAGTAATTATAAGCATTAAGCTTATAATAGCTAACCCAATAAGAAGTAAATTTCGTTGTTTACGTTCTTGTTCTAACTCTGCCTGACTGATTAACTCTTTAGCTTTATTCTCTGCTTCAATTTTCTTTTGGGTTTGCTCAAACTCATAATTTAATTTAAGCTCAGTTTGTTTTTTAGCTTCATTTACATTAAAAGCCGAATCGCTCCACGCTTTGTATAAAGTGTATGCCTGCAAGGCATCTTGATATTTTTTTTGTCGAACATAAACTTCAGAAATACGTTTATAATATTGCATAATTGTTTCGCGAGAAACTTTTTGATTAATATATCTTAATCCAATATTAAATTGCTTGATGGCTTCGTCTAGTTTGTTTTGTTTTTCTGCAAGCATTCCCATCGAGGAATAAAGTGTATTCAGTCGAACAGAATCCTTGAATTTTATAGCTAACTCAATGGCTTTAGCGTAGTTTTTTTCAGCATTTACAAAATCCTTTTCTTCATAGCTGAAGCCCCCAATATTGGCATAATCCATAATTAAACCTTCTTCATCATGTCTTTTTTCATGAATTTTTAAGGTTGCCATTAAGTATTTTTTAGCACTATCAATTTGTCGTTCTCTGTGAAATAATTTGCCTAATTTATAGTAGCAAATAGCCCTGTCATTTTCATCTTTATCTGTTTCGTTTATTTTTAGAGCTTTTCTATAGCATTCAAAGGCTTTCTTGTTGTCTTTGGTTCTTTCATAGATTGAACCTAAATTGATGTTAATGGTGAACATCGAACTAGAGTCGTTTATTTCTTCCGAAATTTTGATGGCTTCTAATAAATATTTTAAAGCATTGGTAATATCTTCGGTCTTTTTACAATAAATACCTAAGTGTAAATACGACGAGAGCATTTCTTTTTTATCCTTTATAGCAGAACTTATTTTTAAAGCATTTTGGTAGTTTTCTTTGGCTTTCGCTGATTGATTTAATTGCTCATAGATTGTTCCAAACACATTGTATGCATTTGCAACATTGTTCAAATTATTATATTTTTTTGCAATGTTATAAGCAGTATTGGCCATAATCATGGCAGAGTCTAAATTCTTTTTTTTACGAAGAAACTGTGCTTTATAAGCAAGGCCTTTGTAGGAAAATTTTTCATTTCCAGTTTGTAAGCCAATAGAAATGGATAGCTTATTAAATAAGATAGCAGAATCTAAATTACTATCTAAGTAGATTTTTGTTAATGCATTAAGGGTGTTAATTCTCTGTGTATCAGAAGATGTTGTTTTAAGTTTACTTAATAAAATAGAGGATTCTTGCGCATTGCACAAGCCTAATGTAAAAAGTAAAACCGTTAAAATTAATCCCTTCATCAAGTTTTATTAAACGAAAATTAGTTTTCGTTATTTACTAAGGTAATATTAAACTTGATTTTTAACAAATTAAATTACATTCTTTCAGGTACATCAATGCCTAAGCATAACATTCCATTTTTAATGATACTAGCAGTAGTGTCAATTAATTTAATTCTAAATTCTTTTATAGTGTTATTTTCTTCTTTTAAAACAGGACACTCGTTATAAAATTGATTAAATAACTTGGTTAATTCATAAATATAATTGGCCACTACAGCTGGGTTGTATGTATTTGATGCTTCTGCTAAAATGATTGGGAATTCGTATTGCAGTTTAATTAATTCTTTTTCTTTTTCATGCAAGGTAATCGCATCAGCAATAGAAATTGATTGTGTATTACCTTCAAACTTTCTTAAAATAGATTTAATACGAGCATGTGTGTACTGAATAAAAGGACCTGTATGACCATTAAAATCAATACTTTCCTTTGGATCAAACAACATTTTCTTTTTAGGATCTACCTTTAAAATAAAATATTTTAAAGCGCCCATCCCAATAGTTTGATAAAGTGTTTCTAGTTCTTCTTTTGTAAATCCGTCAACTTTTCCTAATTCTTCAGTTGTTTCTTTTGCTGTAGCAATCATGCCATCCATCAAATCATCAGCATCTACAACAGTTCCTTCACGGCTTTTCATTTTTCCTTCCGGTAATTCTACCATACCATAAGATAAATGATAGCATTCTTTAGCCCAATCATAACCTAATTTTTCAAGTATTTTAAATAATACTTTAAAGTGATAATCTTGCTCATTACCAACAGTATATATCATCTGTGAGATTTTCGGAAACTCTTTAAAACGCTCAATGGCAGTTCCCATATCTTGAGTAATGTAAACCGAAGTTCCATCGCTACGTAATACTATTTTTTCGTCTAGTTTATCTTCGGTTAAATCAATGGCAACACTTCCATTGTCTTTTTTATAAAAAATACCTTTTGTTAAACCTTCCTGAACAACCTCTTTTCCTAACAAATACGTATTACTCTCATAATACATTTTGTCAAAATCAACCCCCAACATTTTGTACGAAACCGCAAAACCATCATACACCCAACCATTCATCATTTTCCATAAATTAATGGTGTCAGGGTCGTTTGCTTCCCATTTTAATAGCATTTCTTGAGTTTGCAACATGATAGGTGCTTGTTTTTCTGCGTCTTCTTTTGTTGCGCCTGCATCTACCAATGTTTGAATTTCTTTTTTATAAGCTTTATCAAATTCCACATAATATTTACCAACTAAATGGTCACCTTTCATACCACTTGATTGCGGTGTTTCTCCATTACCAAATAATTTCCAAGCAATCATACTTTTGCAAATATGTATCCCGCGGTCGTTTACTAAGTTTACTTTTATCACATCATGCCCTTGGGTTTTCATGATTGTAGCTACTGAGTATCCTAATAAATTATTACGAACATGTCCTAAATGCAATGGTTTGTTGGTGTTAGGCGATGAGTATTCTAACATGATTTGTTTACCAGAACTTTTTGCTGGTTTAATACCATAGTTTGTCTCTTGGCTGATGCTTTTAAATTCGTTTAACCAAAAATTATTTGATAAAGAAAAATTTAAAAACCCTTTTACCACATTAAATTTTGTAATTGATGGATTGTTTTTTACAAGTTGTTCGCCAATCAATTCACCCGTTTTTTCAGGAGTTGCTTTAGCAGCTTTGATATACGGAAAGGTTACTAATGTGTAGTCCCCTTCAAATTCTTTTTTTGTTTTTTGAAGAATAATATCGTTTGGATTAGTTGTTAAACCAAATAATTCATTAATAATTGGTGAAATGCTTTCTGATAAAAAATGCTCTATGTTCATGCGCGCAAAAGTACGTTTTTTTAGATTATGATTTAACTATTTAAATACCCAATATTTGCAGTATTTTATTTATATTCGCTATAGAATTTGCAGACCTTTTATGAGAAAAATTTTAGTAACCGGAGGTGCCGGAAATGTTGGTGGAGCATTAGTTGAAAAATTAGTTCAGGATAAAACAAATTTTGTAGTTGTGGTAGACGATTTATCTACCGGATTTCTATCAAAATTACCTTCTTCCGAACACGAAAACTGGAAATTCATTAAAGCTGATGTGAATAATTATCGCGAAATTTCTGCTATTATGTTAGCATATAATTTTCATTACGTGTATCATTTTGCAGCAGTAGTGGGTGTTTTAAGAACTCAAGAAAATCCTGTAAGTGTATTAAATGATATATCTGGAATAAAACACGTCTTAAATTTATCCAAAAATTCATCTGTTAAACATGTTTTCTTTTCTTCTTCTTCAGAAGTTTATGGAGAGCCAGTAGAGTTGCCTCAGCACGAACATCGTACTCCTTTGAATTCGCGAGTGCCTTATGCTGTAGTAAAAAACGTAGGTGAAAGTTTTTTGAAAAGTTACCATCAAGAGTTTGGCTTAACGTATACTATTTTCCGTTTCTTTAATACTTACGGACCAAATCAAAGTACTGATTTTGTGGTATCTCGTTTTTTATCATTAGCTCTTAAAGGCGAAGATATTACTATTTATGGTGATGGTTCACAAACGCGCACATTTACTTATATTGATGATAATATAGATACCATAGTGTCTATTATGAATAATAAATTATTGGAGAACGATGTGATTAACATTGGAAGCGATAAATTAATGACAATTATTGATTTAGCTAAATTGGTAATAAAACTTACCAATAGTAAATCTCAAATAATACATTTACCGCCTTTAAAAGAAGGAGATATGACTCGTCGTCAGCCAGATAATACAAAAATGAAAGAAATTTTAGGTAGAGAATTAATATCGGTTGAAGAAGGTATTAAACGTATGATGGCTAGTCAAAAATATTTACAATCTATAGGATTATAAATTATGTGCGGTATTACAGGAATTGTTGATTTTAGTACAGATAATTCAAATCATCTCGTTGCCATAAAAAAAATGAATGATGCCATTGCGCATCGTGGGCCTAATTCAGAAGGGATATGGAACGACACACATTGTTTTTTAGGACATCGTCGTTTGTCAATTATCGATTTATCTGAATCTGGTAATCAACCTTTTTTTTCTCAGGATAACCGCTATATTATGGTTTATAACGGCGAGTTATATAACTACAAAGAGTTAAAATTAGAATTACAAAGAGCACAACACGGCTCAAAAGAATTACCCTATTTTTTTAAAACAAGCACCGATACTGAAGTTATTTTAGCGGCTTATTTGCGATGGGGTATTGGCTGTGTAAAGCGTTTTAACGGGATGTTTGCGTTTGCTATTTGGGACACTGCCGAACAAAAATTAGTGATAGCAAGGGATAGAATGGGAGTGAAACCATTGTACTATCATTTTAAAAACAATACTTTAGTATTTGCTTCCGAAATTAGAGCTTTAATAAACTCTGGATTAATTGATAAAAAAATTAATTTAAAATCAGTGGCAGAATATATGCAGTATGCCACGGTGCATGCTCCAAATACGATTTTGCAGGATGTTTTGATGCTGATGCCTGGACATATTTTAGAATTACAAAATGGGAATTTTAAACTACAACAGTATTGGAATATCAATGATTTTACAAAATCAAAAGAAGACTTAAGCTACAAACAAACCTGCCAAAAAGTAAATGAACTATTAACTGCTTCAGTAGAAAGACGTTTAGTGGCAGATGTACCTTTTGGTGCATTTTTATCTGGTGGTATTGATAGTAGTGCCATTGTTGGTTTAATGAGTAAGGTGTCTTCAGAAAAAGTACAAACATTTAATGTAAGTTTTGATGAAGGTGAATTTTCGGAAGCAAAGTATGCGAAACAAATTGCCGAAAAATTTAATACCGAACATCACGAAATAAAATTAACACCAAACGATTTTTTAAAGCAGCTACCTGAAGCTTTATCAGCTATTGATCATCCAAGTGGTGATGGTCCTAATAGTTATATTGTATCAAAAGCAACTAAAAATGCAGGTATAACGATGGCTTTATCTGGTTTAGGAGGTGATGAGTTGTTTGCAGGTTATGATATTTTTAAACGTTACTATGAACTAGAAAACAAAGCTTGGTTAAATATTGTTCCAGCAAAGGGTTTAGTTGGAAATATACTAGCAGCTAAAAAAAAATCAGCACAAGGTGATAAAACCTCAGAAATACTAAACTTAGATACGATAAATGGTTTTAATGCATATCCCATTAATCGTAAACTATTTAATCAAAAAGATTATGGTGCTTTATTAAAAGAACAGCATAATGCCGATAATTTTATAAAAAACGTTATCAAGAAAAGTGAAACAGACAAAAAACATATTTTAAGCAGAGTTTCTTTATTTGAAATTCAAACGTATATGCAAAATGTATTATTACGTGATGCTGATCAGATGAGCATGGCTGTTGCTTTAGAAGTGCGTGTGCCTTTTTTAGATTACAAGTTGGTTGAGTTTGCATTGAGTGTGAATGACGAATATAAATATCCGCATACTCCTAAAAAATTATTGATTGATTCATTAGGTGATTTATTACCTGATAATATTGTGAATCGTCCTAAAATGGGATTTACATTGCCATGGAAAGAATGGTTGAAAAATGATTTGAAAGATTTTTGCGAAGAAAATATTGTACAATTCTCTAAACGTTCGTTTGTAAATAGAGAAGCAGTTTTACTCATATGGAATCGTTTTTTAAATAATGATCCTAAAATTACTTGGAGTAGAGTTTGGCATTTAGTTGTTTTAAATCATTGGATAAATACACATCATATTGAGTGCTAAAAAAAACATATTGATTTTGTGTGATTGGTTTTTACCTGGTTATTTAGCTGGTGGGCCTATTCAATCAATTGCTACTTTAACACAACAACTGGGAAATGATTTAAATTTTAAAATTATTACCACCGATAGAGATTTTAAATCTCATAAGTCATACGATAACGTAAAAGTAAATGAATGGACTCAATATGAAGGGCGTTCAGTTTTTTATATCAGTCCTGATAATATGAATCCGGATTTTGTTTTGAAACTAATTCAAAATACAGAACACGATGTAATTTATCTGAATAGCTTATACTCCAAGTTATTTACAATTTTTCCTTTGCAATGGAAAAAACAAAATAAAATAAACGCTGAAATTGTTTTAGCTCCTCGCGGTATGCTAAGAGATAAAGCACTTGCCGTTAAACCATTAAAAAAACAGTTATTCTTACTGTATGCTAAATTAACAGGACTATTTAAAAATGTACACTGGCAATCTACTTCAAAGCAAGAAACACAAGAAATTAAAAAAAGAATAGGGCAACAAGTGCGATTAACAGAAGTGTCTAATTTGCCAGCTTTATCTAATGATATAGCCTCTATCGAAAAACAATCCGGTGTTTTAAGATTATGTTTTATTGCCCGCATTGTAGATATTAAAAATTTAAATTTTGCAATTGATGTTTTAAAAGAAATATCACATGGTGAAATTATTTTTGATATATACGGACCTAAAGAAGACGCAGATTACTGGTTACTTTGTGAACAAAATTCAAAACGATTACCAGCTAATATTAAATTTAATTATCAATCGATTTTAAAACCCGAAGATATTAGCAAAACAATTGGATATTATCATGCTTTGTTTTTACCTACACAAACCGAAAATTTTGGACATGTAATCGTTGAATCTTTAAAGAACGGGCGATTAGTCATCATTTCTAATCAAACACCTTGGCGAAATTTACAAAAGGCACAGGTTGGATTTGATATTGCCCTTGATGATAAGAAGCCATTTATAGATGCTTTAAATTATTTGGTAAATATCAATCAAACCCAATTTGATGAAATGAGCAAGGCTTGTGTTTTATATATCAATCAACAATTAAATATTGAACAAATTAAAACTCAATATTTAGAACTTTTTAAATAATGAATTTATTTATAACAGGCATAGGAACAAACGTTGGTAAAACAATCGTAGCAGCAATGTTAACAGAAGCATTGCAAGCAGATTACTGGAAACCAATACAAAGTGGAGTAACAGAGGGTAAAGATTCGGATACAGTAAAATCATTGATAAGTAATTCTAAATCTGTTTTTCATCCCGAAACCTATTTATTAAATGAACCTTTATCGCCTCATTTTGCTGCTAAAATAGATGGTGTAGAAATTGAATTAGAAAAAATTAAATCTCATTTTCTCCAACTGAGCTTGTCACTTCGAGCGGAGTCGAGAAGCAAAGCTCAGCATTTAATAATTGAAGGAGCAGGCGGCTTATTAGTTCCCATCAATCACTCTCAATATGTTATTGATATTGCTAAACATGTAGAGTGCGAAATAGTTTTAGTGATTTCTAATTATCTTGGTTGCATTAACCATTCTTTGTTATCGATTAATTATTTATTACGAAATCAATTTACGATTAAAGCATTGGTGTTTAACGGAACATTTGAACCGGAAGTAAAACAAGCCATTACCAGTTATGTAAACAATATATTAATGATTGATGTGCCTCAGCTAGAAGTTCTCTCAAAAACTTCTATTTTACAGATTTCATCCCAAATTAAGGCTCAAATAAGCCTATAAACCACTGTTATAATTATCTTTTTTAGCGAATGATTTGTATCTTTACATCTCTTATAAATAAGATATTATGATAAAGCCAATTAAGTTAATTGAAGTAAAAAGTGAAATCGGTGCAGGTACTCGTGGAGCGAGTATGGGAGTGGATGCCATTAAAATTGCAGCCTTAGATTTTGGAAGTAACTTTTTTAAAAAATTTAAAGCTGTTGAAGTTCAAAACGAAAATCATTTATTGTTAGAACCAGTTGTTAATGATTACGCAAAACGTATTAAAGGAATTCATACTTTAAACGAACGCTTGGCTAACGAAATTAAAAAGACTTTATTAAACGACGAAGTACCTATTGTTTTAGCTGGAGATCATAGCTCTGCTTTAGGAACTATTTCTGGTATTAAAATGGCCTATCCCAAAAAACGCATTGGTGTTATTTGGATTGATGCACATGCTGATTTACATACTCCATACACCACACCAAGCGGTAATATGCATGGTATGCCAATTGCTTGTGTATTAGGAGAAGACAATAAAGAACGTCAGCAAAATAAACCTGATGACGAAACAATTGAATATTGGGAAAAATTAAAAACATTAGGTGGTATTACTCCAAAAATTCATTACAATGATTTGGTGTATATTGCTTTACGTGATTTTGAACCACAAGAAGACTTCTTAATTAAAAAACATAAGGTACGTGTGTTTAACTTACAAGAAATTCGTAAGAAAGCGGTTGAGCGTGTAGCCATTGAATCATTAAATTACTTAGATCACTGTGATTTAATATATGTGAGTTTTGATGTTGATAGCATGGATAGCCGTATTAGCAGTGGAACAGGTACACCTGTGCCAAATGGTATTACCGAAAAAGAAGCTGGTAACTTAATTTATTATATCATGCGTTCTAAAAAAATTGGTTGTTTTGAAATGGTTGAAATAAACCCTACGCTTGATAAAGAAAATTTAATGGCCGAAAATGCTTTCGAAATTTTACAAAAAGCAACCAATCAATTAAATAACGATTTTTAATATATTGTATTTTCTGTCACATAGAGTGAAGTCGAGATACTTGTCTAGTTCTCGACTCCGCTCGAACTGACAATACTTAGTCTTAAATAAATGAAATCACTCAAAACCATAAATGTTTACTTAGTAAAATATAAGTGGCGTTTGTTAATGGGTGCTTTGTTTGTGGTACTATCAACCATCTTCTCTATTTATCAGGGGGTCGTTGTTCGTGACGCTACCAACGAGATATATAATGTTGTTTCTCATAAAACACAATTTAATACCTTAGTTTTTGTAAAGCATGGATTACTCATGTTTATTTGTGCTTTGGTGAGTGGCTTTTTTATGTTTTTAATGCGTCAAACAATTATTGTGATGAGTCGTCATATTGAGTTTGATCAAAAAAATGAATTGTATACTCACTATCAGGTATTAGATACTACATTTTATAAAAATAATAGTACGGGCGATTTAATGAATCGTATTAGTGAGGATGTTGGTAAAGTGCGCATGTACACAGGGCCTGCCATCATGTATTTAATCAATACGTTTTCTACGGTGGTTATTGTGTTGTCGTTTATGCTTAAAGTAAATTGGCAGTTAACGTTACTGGTATTTGCTCCACTCCCATTTTTGTCATTTGTTATTTATAAAGTGTCTGATTTAATAAATAAACGCAGTACGGTTGTTCAGCAAGAGCTTTCAAAATTAACCTCTCATGCACAAGAAACTTTTTCAGCAATTAGAGTTATTAAGGCTTATGCTCGCGAAAAACATTACATTAATGAGCTGGCTACTTTAAATAATGATTTTAAAAAACACAATTTACGTTTAGCTATTGTAGAAGCGGTCTTTCAGCCTGTAATGGTTTTGATGATTGGCATAAGTGTTATTGTTACTGTTTGGTATGGTGGTCATTTAGTAATCAATAAAACCATTGAGCCAGGAAACATTACAGAGTTTATTTTATATGTGTATAAATTAACATGGCCTTTTGCGTCTTTGGGTTGGGTAACCTCCTTAATACAACGTGCATCGGCATCGCAAACACGTATTAATGAATTTTTAAAAACTAAACCTAGTATTGAAAATACTCCTGAAGTAAAACAAAAAATTGAAGGAGAAATTGAATTTAAAAATGTTGGTTTTGTTTATGAAGACAGTAAGATAGAAGCATTAAAAAACTTAAATCTTAAAATTGAAAAAGGTAAAACAATTGGTATTAAAGGACAGATAGGTGCTGGTAAATCAACCTTAGCAAACTTAGTAACTCGTTTATATGATACCACGTCGGGAGAAATTTTAATTGATAAGCAGTCTATTAAAAAATATGATTTGTTTGAGTTAAGAAAAAGTATCGGTTATGTGCCTCAAGAGGTATTTTTGTTTTCTGATACCATCAGAAATAATATAGCTTTTTCTACAGGACGTGATTACACCGAAACTGAAATTGTACAGGCGGCTAAAGATGCAGGCGTATATGATAATATCATGGCTTTTCCTGATGGGTTTGATACTGTTGTCGGTGAGCGTGGCATTACTTTATCCGGTGGACAAAAACAACGTATATCAATAGCAAGAGCAATTATTTCTAAACCTCAAATATTAATATTTGATGATTGTTTATCGGCTGTAGATGTGGAAACAGAAGAATTGATTTTAAATAATTTGAAATCAATTATGAAAGATAAAACATCGATTATTATTAGTCATAGAGATTCTGCTTTGCGTTATGCTGATAAGGTAGTGGAGTTGTAGTATTATTTCCAGTGAAGGCTCATCACTTCGAGCGGAGTCGAGAAGTTGTCATTTTTGAGTCCTTTTGTTCTCGACTTCGCTCGAACTGACAGGTTTATATTTTACTTAACAAATCAGCAGTAATCTACTTTCTCCTAATTTTTCTTTTGGTGCTCTGTGCACACATGGTAGTATGTTACTTTCTGGACAATCAACTGCTAAACGCCATAAGTTACCAATACCTAAATTAATAAGTTGAGCTTCAGGTTTTGCTTGGTAATGTAAGTCAAAGAAATTGTCTGTTAAATAAGCTTCAAATTCTTCATCGTTTCCTGTAAATTGTTTTTTTAATTCAGCACTTATTTCAGGAATACGTATTTTTTGTTCGGCTTGTGTATTGGGTAATATGTCACTGGATGCACCATAGTAAGTGCACAGAATGGTGTTGGTAGGTATTGGAGAACGATCCACATGAAAGGAATATACATCCGTTGGAAAAAAAGGATGTTCTTCGTCTCTCTCATAATACTTAATAACATTGAGAGTAGGAGAAGCTCCATGTTCTTTCAATAGTTGTAAGTCATTTAAAAGAATGTTACGAGCCAATTGCCCTTCTTCACTTAATTCAAGTTTAAGAAGCGCATCTTCATCTAATACTGTAATGTTTTCTATTGTTTCTGCTTTTTTCACAATCTCAGAAAAATCTCCTTTAAGCTCACGCTTCCAGAAAATAGCATTTATATCTCCCTGAAAAGGCATAGATACAAATTCATCAAAATTTGCAACAGATTGAATTTGGTTGTCGGTTGTAGATTGGCTGAGCATAATATTTGTTTTATGTTACGCGAATAAGACGACCGCTTTTAGAGTTTATAAATGTGAATAGATGTGTGCTAACGTTTGTTGTTTATCTTATAATAAATACAAACAATTACTAATAAAACTATAATAGAACTCAAAATATAAATAACCTTAGTCCTATATCCCAATCCTTCAAAGTAAATTTTTTCTAATTTTGCATTACTTATTTCGTGACTTTTAGCTTGTTCTAACTGGAAATTAAAGTTGTCAAGCTTTGAGGATAAACTTGTCGACACAACATCAATTCTTTGGTCAATGACTTTATGAAATTCTTCGTTCGAGTATTTTCTGGCAATAGCATAGATGACAAATGCATCTATATAGTTTTTTTGTAAATAGTTTAAATCTCCTAGATAGAACATTAGATGAGAAACTATATCATCCTTGTCCTTAATAAAAGATACTCTTTCGTTTAACTGATAATATAAAGCATCTGATAGTTTTCTTAACTCATCTTGTGATAATTTTGTTTCTGGAGGAGAATCAAAGTCATTTGGTGTAGAATTGAATTTTGTATTAATTAAAAAGGATGAATTAATATATGAATTGCCCTTTATCTTTGCTTGCAAAATATTAGAATGAATCCATTCTGAATTAAAATGCGCAGTTGGATTTAGTTTAATTGATTTATTTATCCAATTTAATGCTTTATCATTTTGCCCAATTAATTCATAAGCAGTACCAATATTTGATGCTGTAGAGTATCTATTTGGTTCAATGTTTTCTATTTCTAAATATAAATTTATTGCTTTATCATATTGTTTTAAAAGAATTAGTAATAAACCTTTATCTGAAAGGTAATCTAAATCTTTAGTTGCTTTATATAGACTGTCAATCTTAATTATTCCTCTTTCAAAATTTGCTATGTGGTAAAACTCATGACCAAAAGGGATATTCCCTTCAAGGTCTTGATAAAGAAATGTTCCGTCTTTAAGAATTTTGCTCTCTCCGTTTAAACAGCCAAATGATAGTTTACAAATACAAATACTTATTATTAGAAATACCTTTTTCATAATTGATCATACCTTTTCTGTTAAAAATTCACGCTACCACTTTAATGAGAACGGATTTGTTTTAGTGTTATTTACCCCTTCAATTTAATCAAAGCAAACACAGAGTAATTCAGCATGTCCATGTAATTAGCATCTACGCCTTCGCTTACGATGGTTTGTCCTTTGTTATCTTCAATTTGTTTTACGCGGAAAATTTTCATTAAAATCAAATCAGTTAATGAGCTCATACGCATATCTCTCCAAGCCTCGCCGTAATCATGGTTTTTATCTTCCATGAGTTGTTTGGTTTGTGTTGCATATTTGTTGTATAACTGTTCTACTTCTTCGTAAGGTAATTCTAATCGTGCGTCGTCTTTTAACTCTAATTGAATTAAAGAAATAATGCAGTAATTAATAATGCCAATATATTCGCCTGTAATATCGTCTAATACCTTTTGAGTACCTTTTTCTTCAATGCTTTTAATACGTTGTGCTTTAATAAAAATTTGGTCGGTAAGCGAAGTAGGGCGTAAGTTGCGCCACGCCGTGCCATAATCTTTCATTTTCTTTAAAAACAAATCTTTGCATAGTTTAATAGCTGCGTCGTATTGTGAAGATGTCGTATTCATTTTATAAATTCTGTTGTTTGTCTAAATTTTCACAAATTACAATTTTTTATTACTATCTTGAACTTAATAACCGTAAATAGTGCACGCTAATTTAACTAAAATGACTAAAACGTATTTAACAAATGGCAAACAATTGAGCTTCGAAAAAGCTCAGGTGATGGCTATTATTAATATTACACCGGATAGTTTTTACGATGGTGGCAAGTTTTCGTCGGTTACCGATATTATTAAAGATGCTGAAACGAAAATACATGCAGGTGCTACCATTATTGATGTAGGAGCGGCTTCGTCTCGTCCCAAAGCACCATCTGTTTCGGTAAAAGATGAGATTTTTAGATTAAGAGAGCCTTTAACAAAATTGCGTAAGGAGTTTCCTAAAATGTTGATTTCGATAGACACCTATTTATCGGAAGTGGCAGAATTTGCTATTGATTTGGGTGCGGATATTATTAATGATATTTCGGGTGGAGAATTAGACACTAAAATGCTTGACGTAGTTGCTAAACATCAAATTGCGTATGTATTAATGCACATGCAAGGTACACCACAAAATATGCAGTTAAATCCAACGTATGAAAATGTGGTAAAAGAATTAAGTGATTTTTATAAATTAAAAATTGCCGATTGCCAAAGCAAAGGATTTGATAAATTGATTATTGATGTTGGTTTTGGATTTGGTAAAAGCGTAGAACATAATTACGAATTACTAAAACATTTGCACGATTTCACTGAATTTGGTTTTCCCATTTTAGCAGGATTGTCACGTAAATCTATGATTAATAAAGTAATTCATACATCACCAGTAACAGCCTTAAATGGTACTACGGTTTTAAATACTATTGCCTTACAAAACGGAGCTAATATTTTACGTGTACACGATGTTAAAGAAGCCAAACAAGCGATTGACTTGTTTGAGTTTTATAAATCAGTGTAGGAATTAGCTAATGCATAAAAATACTATCCTCCTGATTCTTTACAATCATAACCGCAACGAGGACAAGTTCGATTAGGACCGCTCCATGGAGATGAACCTATTGGGTTTTGTAATAACTTAGCACCGCAATAATCACAATAATCTCCGTTATTAAAAAATGTAGTCACATTTTTTTCATTTGGAAATCCCTTTTTTATGAAGTAAGCAATGACTGCTATAATGCTAATTGCAATTAATAAAGAAGCTATATTAGATAGATTTACCATTAGAAAATAGGAATTTGTAATGTTTTACTGAGCATTCCAGCCACCATCAACAGGCAATGCTGTACCTGTCATCGTTTTTGCTACATCAGAAGCTAAGAAAACGGCTAATTGACCTAATTCTTCAACGCTGACAAAATCTTTTACAGCTTGTTTCAATAGCATTACTTTGCTCACTACATCGCTTTCGCTCATGTTGTGTGCTTTTGCCTGATCCGCAATTTGCTTTTCAACCAAAGGTGTTTTTACATATCCAGGGCAAATAGCATTAGCTGTAATTCCAAATGGAGCACCTTCTAAGGCAATAGTTTTAGTAAACCCTACAATACCATGTTTACTGGCAATGTATGCGCTTTTAAATTCAGAAGCTACTAAACCATGTGCAGAGGCAATATTAATTACTCGTCCGAATTTACGTTCTTTCATACCCTTCCAAACCGCTTTGGTTAAATGAAAAGCAGAAGTTAAGTTAATGCCAATAATAGCATCCCATTTTTCTTCAGGAAAATCTTCGATAGGTGATACATATTGAATACCAGCGTTGTTTACCAACACATCAATTTTGCCAAATTTAGCAACAGCATCATCTACCATTTTTCTTAACTCAGCAGGTTGCAACATATTTGCATTGCTATACATCACTTCAATTCCATATTGTTTGGCAACACCATCGGCAATTTCTTGTCCGTTAGTTTCTAAACCATTAAATACAATATTGTATTGTTTTGTTTTTGCAAATTCAACAGCAATACCTAGTCCGATACCGCTTGTGCTTCCTGTAATTAAGATTGTTTTCATTAATAAGAGTTTTTAAAGTATAATTACGAATTTAATACGAATGTACGAATCTGTGTATGATACTTTTGAAATCTAGATTCGTATATTCGTACTTATTCGTATTCAAATTAGAAATTTGGTTTTAACATGTATTTGCTGTAGAAGTCAACAATGTGTTTTACAGCTTCATCAGCAGTATCCACAATTTTAAATAAATCTAAATCAGATTCGTTAATGTTGTGTTCTTCGTGTAACATGGTTTTTTTAATCCAGTCAATTAATCCTTGCCAATATTCACGACCAACTAACACAACCGGGAATTCCGCAATTTTATTAGTTTGTACTAAGGTTAAAGATTCAAATAATTCATCAATGGTTCCAAAACCGCCAGGCATTCCAATAAATCCTTGAGAGTATTTTAAGAAAACGGTTTTGCGTACAAAAAAATAGTTAAAGTCAATGCTTTTATCTCTATCAATATAATCGTTTGGTTTTTGTTCAAATGGTAAATTAATATTTAAACCTACAGAGTTTCCTTTACCTCGTTTAGCGCCTTTATTAGCAGCTTCCATAATGCCTGGTCCACCACCTGTAATTACACCATAACCTTCTTGAGTTAGTTTAAACGCAATCTCTTCGGCTAATTGGTAATATTTGTTTTCTGGTTTAGTTCTAGCAGAACCGAAGATAGATACGCAAGGTCCGATTTGTTGCATTCTTTCAAAACCATTTACAAATTCGCTCATGATTTTAAAAATCTTCCAGCTATCAGAAGCCATCACTTGATTTGTTTCTTTTGTAGCAAAGGCTCTTCTGATTTTTTCTTCTTTATCGTGGGTCATATATATTTTAAGTTTAGAAAGTTAAATAGTTTAGAAAGTATAAAAGTTTATTAATCAAAGTTAAAAAAGTTATTCTTTATTATGGTCAAACTTTTTAACTTTCAAACTTTCATAACCTTCTAAACTATCACAATTCTTTTTTCAAAAATGGTGCCGTATATCCTTTTTTAGATTTTACTAGTTCTTCGGGAGTACCTGTAAATAGTATTTCACCACCACCTTTTCCACCTTCCATCCCAACATCTATTAAGTAATCAGCTACTTTAATGATATCCATATTGTGTTCAATCACCAATACGGTATTACCGCTGTCCACTAATTTATTTAATACGTCCAGTAAAATGCGAATATCTTCAAAGTGCAATCCTGTTGTTGGTTCATCTAAAATATATAAAGTATTTCCTGTATCACGTTTACTTAATTCGGTTGATAGTTTAACTCGTTGTGCCTCGCCACCACTTAATGTTGTAGCCTGTTGTCCTAAAGTGATATATCCTAAACCAACATCTTGCAAGGTTTTTATTTGACGGTAAATGCTTGGTAAGTTTTCAAAAAATTCGCAAGCTTGGTCAATCGTCATGTTTAACACATCACTAATGGATTTGCCTTTATATCTAATTTCGCAAGTTTCACGATTGTATCTTTTTCCGTTACATTCGTCACAATTAACATACACATCTGGTAAGAAATTCATTTCGATGGTTTTAACTCCAGCACCACCACAGGTTTCGCAACGACCACCTTTTACATTGAATGAAAAACGCCCTGGCTTATAACCTCTTATTTTAGCTTCAGGCAATTCAGAAAACAAGGTTCTGATATCTGAAAATACATTGGTATATGTTGCCGGGTTACTACGAGGTGTTCGTCCAATAGGCGATTGGTCAATATCAATGACTTTATCAATGTGTTCTATCCCTGTAAATGATTTGTAGGGTAGGGGACGCTTTTCTGAGTTATAAAAATGATTACTTAAAATTGGATACAAGGTTTCGTTAATCAAACTTGATTTACCACTACCGCTCACGCCTGTTACGCAAATAAATTTTCCTAAAGGAATTTCAATACTTACATTTTTTAAATTGTGTCCAGTGCAGCCTTTTAAAACTAATTTCTTTCCGTTTCCTTTTCGGCGAGTTTTTGGTACTTCAATACTACGTTTCCCAGTAATGTATTCAGCTGTTACGGTATTAAACTTCAACATATCTTTTGGTTTAGCAGCAGCCACTACGCGTCCACCATGTACACCAGCTCCTGGACCAATATCAATCACATAATCCGATTCTATAATCATGTCTTTATCGTGCTCAACTACTAAAACGCTATTGCCAACATCACGTAAATTTTTTAAAGCTTCAATTAAGCGCATATTATCACGTTGGTGCAAACCAATACTTGGTTCATCTAAAATATATAATACACCTACTAATTGAGAACCTATTTGAGTAGCTAAACGAATACGTTGTGCTTCGCCACCACTTAAGGTTTTCGAAGAACGATTTAAAGTCACATAATCTAATCCAACTTCTAATAAAAAGCCGATACGCGTTCTGATTTCCTTTAACACTTCTTTTGCAATCACATTTTGAGATTTGCTTAAACGCTTTTCGATCCCTTTAAACCAATCGCCTAAAATATTGATATCCATTTCAGATAGCTCTGCAATGTTTTTTCCATCAATTTTAAAATAAAGAGCTTCTTTTTTTAAACGAGTACCATCGCAAACCGAACAGTTTATTTTATTCGTAAAGCCTTCTACCCAACGTAACATCGCAGGCGAAGGATCTTCCTCTGCCTGACGAGAAATGTGAGTCGCAATACCATCAAAAGCTGAACTGTAGCCATTTGAGTTGGTGTCGGATTTAATAGTGAAGAGTTCTTCGGTACCATTCAATAAAATATTGACAGCCTCTTCAGGAATGTCTTCGAAAGGAGTATCTAAAGTGAATTTATATTTTTCGCCAATGGCTTCAATTTGTTTAAACACCCAAATACCTTTTGCAGGTCCTAATGGAGCAATAGCTCCTTTACGAATAGATATTTTTTGATTGGGAACTATTTTACTGATATCTACTTCGCTCACCACGCCTAAGCCATTGCAGTGAGGACAAGCACCATAAGGAGAATTGAACGAAAATAAATTTGGAGCAGGTTCATCATAAGAAATGCCAGAAGTAGGACACATTAATGAACGAGAAAAGAATTGCACTTTTCCAAAACCAAAAGATGATGTTGCTTTCTTTTTTGTTTTAGGATTTTCTTCTTCATGTTCTAATACCATAATCGTTCCTTTACCTTGCTTCATGGCAGTTTGTAAAGATTGGTATAAACGTGTTTTAATGTCTTTATTTATTTCCAAACGGTCAATCACAATTTCAATATCATGAATCTTGTAACGATCAACCTGCATTTTTGGTGTAATATCAACAATGGCTCCGTCAATTCGAACTTTGTTAAATCCTTTTTTGCGAACATCTTCAAATAACTCTCTGTAATGTCCTTTACGTCCTTTAACAACAGGAGCTAATAAATTTATTTTTTTGTTATTGTATTTTTCTAAAATTAAATCTATAATTTGATCGTCGCTATAACGAACCATTTTTTCGCCAGTAACGTAGGAATAAGCTTCGCCTGAACGAGCAAATAATAAACGCAAGAAATCGTAAATCTCGGTAATAGTTCCAACTGTAGAACGAGGGTTTTTATTAACTGTTTTTTGTTCGATTGAAATTACAGGACTTAAGCCTGAAATTTTATCTACGTCAGGACGTTCCATATTACCTAAGAACTGACGGGCATAACTCGAAAAACTTTCGATATATCGTCGTTGTCCTTCAGCATAAATAGTATCAAAAGCTAGCGATGATTTACCGCTACCGCTTAAACCAGTTAAAACTACTAATTGATTTCGGGGAATATTAAGAGATATATCTTTTAAGTTATGGGCACGAGCTCCAATCACTTCTATTTGTTCGTCTTCCATTTATTTTTTTAAAGTGTCTGGTTTAATAAATAAGCTGTCTGCAATAACGCTTTTAATCAATGTGTCGGTAGCTACATCCTGAGGAAAAACATCATTAAAATAAACACTTAAATCTAAGTTTTTGTTCTTAGGTATTTTAAATTGATATGTTTTTTTATCAGGATTATTCAATTGTTCGCCAATTAACCATGGGTTAAATGTTTTTAGTACAATTTCGTTGGTATTGATATGTTTGGCGAACGCTTTTAAATTTGTGATTGATGAATCTACCTTCACGATTTTAAAGGCAGGAAAAGCACCTGTATTTTTTATTTTATGTTTTACACCAAAATGCTCAGGATTTGACAGTAATGTTTTATAAGCTAAAATACGATAGATAAAACTTCCCGTTTCTTTGTTTAGTAGTAAATCATAATAATTATTAGTGTTTTGTTTTTTTAAAGCATTTTGAATACCTCCAATTCCAACATTATAAGCAGCAGCGGCCAATGTCCAGTTTTTAAAATAAGCATGAGCGTCTTTAAAATGTTTGCAGGCTACATGAGTTGCTTTTTCTACATCCAAACGTTCATCAATTTCATTATTAACTGTAAGCCCGTAATGTTGAGCGGTAACAGGCATTAATTGCCAAAAGCCCGCAGCACCCATCGGAGACACCGCATTAGATAAATGACTTTCAATAATGGCTACATATTTAAAGTCATCAGGTACACCTTCTTGTTTTAAAATAGGTTCAATTAATGGAAACCATTTTTGAGCTTTATGAAACAATGCTAAGGATGAGTTTTTCCAGGTTTTATTAGTAAAAAATTCTTTTTCTAAACTTTCTTTGATTTCATAATCGTTTTGAGGAACTCTTTCTCCAGCAAATTGTAAATTGGCAGGGATATTTAAACCAAGTACTTTAAAGTTGGCATTGGTATAATCTAAATTGGTTTGAAGAGGTATAAATAAAATACATTTGATTAAGAAACTAATCAATGCCCACGCCACCAAACTCAGGAATGTTTTTTTGTAAAGAGGACTTGGTTCGCGAAAAATTTTTAATATCCAAACAGATATGGTCACTTTCTTTTTATAATCGTATTTAGATATAAAGATACAAAAGTGATAGCACAAAAAATAATAGAAACGACTAACCAGCTGGTTTGATAGTTTAATATTTGATTTAGAGCCAAGGAAAGTCCCATCATGCCAATACCAGCAAATAAAATAGCAATTCTTTTTTCGGTAATTCCTTTAAAAAATAGGTGATGAGTTGTATGATCTTTTCCACCAACAAAAGGCGATTGCCCACGACTTATGCGATTAATACTTACTGTTATTGTATCTGTAATAGGTAAAATAAATACCAAAGCTATTGATAAAAAACCCATTAAAATAGGGTTTACAGAAAACCAAGCGTTATTAACTAACATAAATGAATTCCAACAGTAATCAATACCTACTACCGCTAAAAAAGCACCTAAAAACTGGCTACCTGTATCTCCCATAAACATTTTAGCAGGATGCCAGTTATGAACTAAAAAGCCTAAAAGAGCACCTAAAAGACCTAAACTTAAAATAGGAATAGGACTGAGAATTAAATTCAAATTAATATTTAAAAAAACAACAAACGTTAAAATTAATATGGAAACAATAGTCGTAATACCATCCATATTATCTAACATGTTTATAGAATTCATAAAACCAACAACCCAAAAAACAGTTAAACCAAAATTTAACGCTTCATTAGTAAAAATATTGATTTTGGTTCCTGTAAAATACAGAATTAAACCACATACTAATTGAGCAATAAATTTAAGTAATGGTTTGGTATTATAAGCATCATCTGCAAGCCCCATTATAAATGCAATGGTGCAAACCACAAAAACACCTATAATTTTTAAGCTACTATAGTTTAAAGGAAGAAGATGATCTATAAAGTTTAAAATAATAAAGGTTATTAAAAAAATCACAAAGAAAGAAATTCCTCCAATAGATGGTTTAGCTGAAGGACTCCATCGAATTTGTTTTTGAGAATTTTGTTGTTGACGTATTCCTAATGTTTGAGTGAATTTTAATAAAATTGAATTAAACAGCGCTGATAACACAAAGGTAATTCCAATGGTTGATACTGTAAATAACTGAATATTATTATGAAGAAAACTCATTAGAATGGACTTGTGAAATCTTTGAAAGGTGAACCAATTAAGTCTTTTTCGGATAAAATGGGATTTGAAATATTCCAATCAATATTTAAATCCAAGTCATTCCAAAGCACACAGCCTTCAGAAGCTTTGTGGTATACATTAGTACATTTGTATGAAAAAATAGTGTTATCTCTAAGTGTTAAGAATCCATGAGCAAAACCAGGAGGAATGTAAAACATAGTTTTGTTTTCTTCTGTCAGTTCAATGGTTACATGTTCTCCGTAGGTAGGAGAATTTTTTCTAATATCAACAGCTACATCTAAAACTGCTCCAGTAATTACACGAACTAATTTACCTTGATCGTGAGGTGGAGCTTGAAAATGTAATCCTCGTAAAACGCCAGTACTTGATAATGATTGATTATCTTGTTTAAAGTTTGCATTAATATTGTGTTGTTGAAACACATCCTGATTATAACTTTCAAAAAAGTATCCTCTAGCATCAGCAAATACTTTAGGTTTTATAATCAATAAGCCTTTTATTTTAGTTTCAATTACTTCCATAACTTTGAAAAACGATTTGTTTTTTCGGCTTTATCATCGCCATAATATCCATTGCCATAGCCGTATCCATAGCCGTATCCATAACCATACTTATAACCGTATGAAGAACGATTGGTATCAACACCATTTAAAATCATGGACAAATTTTTGATATTACCCTCGTTAATTAATTTATCTAAAATTTGAACGAAAGCCTTTTTAGAATAATCAGCTCTAAAAACATAAATAGGGTAATCTGCTTTTTGAATAGTAGTAATACCATCAGTTACTAAACCAATAGGAGGATTATCAAATACGATATAATCGTAAGTTTGTTTTAACTCTTCTATCAATGTGTTTAATCGGTCGCTGATAATTAATTCTGAAGGATTAGGAGGGATAGGTCCTGCAGTAATATAGTCTAAGTTAGGAAAATGACTATGATTGATACAATCTTTAGTTGGAGTCATATTGGTTAAAATGGTACTCATACCAACTTCATTAGAAACTCCAAAACCTTTATGAATTTTTGGTTTTCTCATATCCAAATCTAATAAGATAACTTTTTTACCTGTGTAAGCTAAAATACCTGCAATATTTAAACATACAAAGGTTTTACCTTCTCCAGAGATAGATGAAGTAACAGCAATAATCTTTTTACCTTCTGTATTATGAATGAAATTTAAGTTCGATCGAATACTTCTAAAAGCCTCTGCAATTTGTGATTTAGGATTTTTATCAACCACCAATTGCGAAACAGGAACATCACTTTCGTAATTAGGCACAATACCTAAAACAGAAATAGAGGCATCAATATTATTTACCACGTCATTAATAGAGGTTATTTTATCATGAAGGAAATAACGAATAAATACTAAAAGAAGAGAAAGTAGTAATCCAGATAAAATTGCAACAATGATGGCAAATTTTTTATTAGGGGAAACCCAAGCGCCATCATTTACAGCCTCTTCTAGGATAACATTTTGAGAAACAAAACCAGCTTTTGAAATAGAGAATTCTGTTTTTTTCTCTAATAACATCGTATAGTATTTCTCGCTAATGCTAAATAAACGCATCAATCTAGAGTGTTCTAAATCTTCATCTGGGTTGTTTACATTTTTGTTTTGATACTCAGAATATTTTTGAGTTAAACTTGAATATCTTGATTTATAGTTTAATCGAACAGCATTAATAGTCTCAATAAGTAATTTTTTTTGAGTTTCGATGTTGAAATTTATTTGTTTGATATTCTCGCTATTAGGAGTAACCATGTATAATAAGTTTTCTTTATCTAATAATAACTTTTGAATACTTTGAGTATACTCTTTTATCGCATTTTCATATTCGGTACCCGAAATCATAGATATCAGTTGATATGAATCAATACTTTTATTTTTGATAATATTTTGTTGTAATTCAGATAATATTTTTTCATCAAGCTCAACCTTTAGCATGTCATCTTCTATTTTAGATAACCTTAATGCATTTGGGTCTATCGCATTGTCCTTAACTGTGTAATTATGTGTTTTTCTAAATTCTTGGAGGCTATTTTCAGACGATTTTAAATCAGAGTATACCAAATCAAGTTGCCCATCAATAAATGCAAGAATACTTTTAGAACTTTCACTTTTTCTTTCAACATCAAATTTTAGATATTCTTCAGAAATTAAATTAACTAAGTCCTTTGATTTTTGAGGATTGATATCAGTTACTTTAATTTGTATTGTTCTAGCGGCTTCATTCACCAATCTGATATCCATTTTGGCTTGTAAGTTAGCTGTAACATTATCAATATTATTGATAACAAAATACGATTTGTTGTTTTCTAAAAGTTGTGATTTTAAGAATGATAAGTCTAATTTTGGATTATGAGAAATACTTAATTCAAAAAAAGGAGAAGAGGTAACTGACGATGTGGTAAATGGAATATTATGGTTTTTATTTTCAGCAAAAAACACAAGATTGCCAGAATTTGCAGATGTAAATTTGATATATATTTTTGTTCCGAAAATGCTATTTTTTTTAACATTAAACTTTACAAGATAAGGGGAAGATAAGTATAGTTCATTGTTTTTAAATGTTCCCTCGTTAAAATAACTTATTTGAATATCTGATTTCTCAACCACACGTTTCAAGAAAATTTTGGAACGAATTTGTTCCATTGCCTCAGCAATTTTATTGTCACCACCTTCAAATTTCGTCATTTGTAAAACCTCTGACGCTTGATTATTTTCATTAATCTGAATAACAGTTGAAGATTGATACTCTGGCTGACTGTATCTTAAATATACAATCGCTATACCTAAACTAATTATAAAGAATGATAAAATAAACCACAAGCTTCGTTTAATTATATATATAACTAAACCTAAATCAAGTTCACTACTAAACTTGGATACTCGGTCTCTATACTTATCGATAGAATTATCACCTTGTGGTTGAATCATTTTATCTTTTAATTAACGTGTATAGTAAAAGAGTAGAAGTCAATAAACTTATAATAGGTGTTATCTCTCCAACCAAAGTTCTAGCTAATCTGTATCTTGGCTCTACATAAATAATATCGTGTGCCATTACAACAGTGTTCCCTGCAGCAACTCCTTCTATTTTAGATAAATCCATTAAATATACTTTAGGTTTTTCGTTTGATGGATTTCTGATGAGTTTAACCTTGTACGCTTTTCCATCTTCTGGAATTCCACCTGTTAAGGCTAAAGCCTCAATAATGGTCGTATTATTGTTTTTTAAATAAATGACTTGTGCTGTACCTCCGTTACCCGGAAACACAATAACACGTTTATTTGTAACGGCTAAATTTACATAAGGTTTAACATAAAATTCAGCATATACCTGTTCTAAATATTCAGTTGCTTCTCTAATACTTAGGCCACCAATCTTTACTCTTCCAATTAAAGGGAATTTACACGTGCCATCAGAATTCACAATATAATCTAATTGTATTAAGTTATTTGAAAGACCCGAATTTGCTAAATCAACTAATTTAAATCCATCATTAGCAAACATCCTAATATTAATTACATCATTTGCCTCAATTTTATAATCTTGTTTAGATAAGGAATCAACAATTTTATCGTAGGTATAATCTTTAGGTGTTTTTAACATCAAATTTGATCTAAAAACTTTGCAAGAAGAAAAATAAAAAACGACTAATAAAAAGAGGAAATATTTATAAAAACGCATAAGTGTATATTATCTCACAAAGTTAAAATTTATCCCGTAATATCAAAAATCATGCTCCTTTTAATAAATGAGAATATAATTGCCTCATATCACTCACTAATCTTGTATAGCTATATTTTTCAAGAGCCCATTTTTCTCCTTTTTCAGCTGAAATAGACAAATTTGACTTGTTTTTACATGTTTGGGCTAAGTTTACGAAAAATGCTTGTTTATCAGTAATATTTGATAACAATCCGCATTCAGGATGCAAAACATCTTCAATACCACCAACATTTGTAGATACGACATATTTACCTGCCGCCTGAGCTTCAATAATACTAACTGGAGTTCCTTCATTTAAGGAAGTTAGAGTGACAATATCTAGCCCATGTAACGCCCACTCAACGTTTGTTATCCATGAAGTGAAAATAACATCAACATCATCCGTTGGTGTATTTGACCATGAAACGCTATTGATTTTACAGGATTCAGTGATAGCATCTCTTGTATCTCCATCACCAATAATAAAAGCTTTAAAGTTGGTAATACCTTGTTGTTTTAAATAAGCAATAGATTCTATAAAGAGAGTGTGATTTTTGATAGGTGCTAGCCTGCCAATAATACCTATTGCAAATTGGTCATCTTTGAGTTGATATTTATCTCTGAATTCTTTTCGATTTTGTTCTTTATTTTGTGTGAACTTTGTTAAATCAAATCCTAATGGAATAACATGAATTTTATCTTTAGGTGCAATCTGAAATACCTCAGATAATTCTTGTTTTTGTTTATTACTAATAGCTACTATAGCTGTTGAATGTTTGGCTAAATAACGCTCAATAATTTTGTAAAATGTAGTTTTTAATTTTCCAAAATAGGAATGAAAAACATGACCATGAAATGTATGAACAATTACAGGAACATTACAATCTATCGCTGCTAAACGGCCAATAGCTCCTGCTTTTGAGGCGTGAGTATGAACAATATCAGGCTTAAACTCACGAATTATTTTTTTTATTTCCTTGTAAGCTTTGTAATCAGATTTTACATTAATCTCTCTTTGAAACTCATGTAATACTCTTGGTTTCAAACCCAGGCCTTCAGGGATATATAATGAACTATCTTCTCCTTCTTCCTCTGGACCACCAACTAAAAGAGTTTCATAATCTGGTTCCAGATATTTAGAAAGATAACTAACATTGTAAGTAATTCCTCCAATGTTGAAACGATTAATTATACGAAGTACTTTAGGCACAGATTAGTTAAGGTTTAGTTCTGTTGATAGTTGTTTAAAATCAATGCCATCAAAATTTCCAGAACTCATCATCAATAATACATGATTTTTTAATGATTTTGATTTAATGTAATTGACAAGTGTGGCGCTGTCTGTAAACACTTTCAAATCTTTACGATTAAAATAATTTAAGACTTGCTCCTCCGTGATTGGTTTTAGTTTTTTGTGAGCAATAGTATGAGGATTAAAATACACAATGGCTTCATCAGCATCATTCATAGCGCCATTATACTCTGCTAAAAAAATCTCATTTAAACTGCTAAATGTATGTAATTCCATACAAGCTAATATGCCACGATTGGTGAATTGTTGTTTTACAGCTTGAGTTGTTGCTTTTAATTTAGAAGGAGAATGAGCAAAATCTTTATAAAATGCAAAATTATCTGTTTTAGAAACTAATTCTAAGCGCTTTGCAGCCCCCTTAAATGACTGAATAGCCTCGTAAAATTGAGAATCCGACAATCCTAATTTGTTACAAACTAAACGAGCTCCATTTAAATTCATTAAGTTGTGATTCCCGAAAATTAGCAAAGGGATTTCTTTACCATTGTCTTCTAAAATAGTGGTTCCGTTTTCAATTCGATGTTTTGGAATAGAGTAGGGCGTTTTAGAAATACTATTAGACTTACCTGAATTAGCAGCTACTTTTTGTAACTCTTTATCTTCATTACAATAAATTAAACTTCCATTTGGTTCAATTAAATCGACAAATTTTTCAAACTGATTCACGTAAATATCGAATGTTGGAAACACATTGATATGATCCCATGCAATGCCACTTAAAATAGCAATGTTTGGTTTGTATAAATGAAATTTAGGTCTTCTATCAATAGGAGAGGCCAAATATTCGTCTCCTTCAATAATAGCAATTGGAGCTTCTTTGGTTAATTTTACCATGGTATTAAAACCTTCTAATTGCGCACCAACCATAAAGTCAGTATCCATTTTATGAAAGTTTAATACATGTAAAATCATTGCTGTAATGGTGGTTTTACCATGACTGCCGCCAATCACTACTCTTGTTTTATCTTTGGTTGCTTCGTAAATATATTCGGGATAAGAATACACTTTTAAACCTAACTCTTTAGCCTTTATCAACTCAGGATTGTCTTCTCTGGCATGCATACCTAAAATCACAGCATCAATATCAGATGTTATGTTTTCAGGGAACCAACCAATTTGTGCAGGTAAAATTCCAGCATTTTTTAAACGAGTTTTTGATGGCTCATTTATTTCGTCATCGCTGCCGGTTACATTAAATCCTTTTTCATGTAAAGCTAATGCCATGTTGTGCATGGCACTTCCGCCAATTGCAATTAAGTGAACGCGCATAATTGAACTAAATTTAGTACTACGAAGTAAACCTTTTTAAACAAAAAATGCAGACGGGTAAGGTCTGCATTTTAAACAATGTGGTGTTAAGTATTAAGCCATTTTAGGACTAGGTTGCCCTAATTGATATAACAATTTTGCGTGCGCTGCTAAAGCGCCTACAAAAGTTTTTTTAGAGTAATATGGTAAATTAAATTCTTCAGCTGTTTTTTTAATAATTGGTGCAATCTTTTTGTAGTGAACATGGCAGATATTTGGAAATAAATGATGCTCAACTTGAAAATTCAAGCCACCAACAAACCATGAGAAAGCCCAACTTCTTTGAGCAAAGTTAGTCGTTGTTTTTAACTGATGAGCCGCCCAATCATCTTGCATGTTCCCTTTTTCATCTGGCAATGGGAATTCTGTTAAATCAACAACGTGTGCTGGTTGGAATATTAAAGCTAAAATCATTCCGCATGTAAAATGCATTATTGACCAACCTACTATAATTTGATACCAAGGATTTTCCATTATCAATAAAGGTAAGCCTAAGCTGTATCCTAAATAGAACATTTTATTTAAGATTAATAAGTATAGTTCTTTTTTATAAGTTGTTTTTCTGATTGCTAATAAACCCATTCTCTCATAACGAGCTAATTGTTTAAAATCTTTAGTAGTTGCCCACATAATAGTCATTAAACCATAAAAAAACCAAGCATATAAAAATTGAAATTTATGAATCCATTTATATTCTGCATGAGGCGAAAATCTTAAAAATCCTGGAGGTGCGATATCCTCATCATGTCCTTCAATATTTGTGTAGGTATGGTGTAAATTATTGTGTTGTAATTGCCAGTTTAACGAGCTACCCCCAATAAAATTCATACTACGACACATTAAAGCATTGATTTTTGCATTTCTAGAATATGAACCATGATTGGCATCGTGCATAATTGATAATCCAATTCCACTCATACCAAATCCCATTATTACACAAAGTAATGATTGGATCCATAGATTGTCAAATACATTAAAAATTAACAGAACGAAAGGAGAGAAATAAAGGGCAAACATGAAAATTGACTTGATGACCATTTGTGCGTTGCCATAACGAGAAATATTGTTTTCTTTGAAATAGTCGTCAACACGTTTTTTTGCAGTTAAATAAAAGGAACGATTTGCGTTGTTGAATCTGATTGATTGGGTACTCATTTAGTGTTTGTTTTTTGTTAGTGTGCCAAAGATAAGCTATAAAAATTCAAAAGTCAATATTCTTAAAATGTTAATAATGAACAAATTATAGTTTTTAATTCATTTTTGAAGACGTAAAAGCTTATTTCTGAGAGGAAATCTGTTAATAAAGCGATAAGATTAATTTAGCTAATTCTTCAACTTCTTGTTTTTGGCTTTTTTTACCAAATGAAAACCTGATTGAATGATTAGCTTCATCTTTTTCTAACCCCATTGCCATTAAAACATGAGATGGTTCGTTATGAGCAGAGGTGCAAGCAGAACCTAGTGAAACAGCATATTTTGACTTTATTTTCGAAAATACAGAACCTCCATCTTTTAATAAAGGGAAATAAATATTTGACGTGTTGTAAAGTCTGTATCTTGTTGAACCATTGATTCTTAAGTTGTTAATTTCAAGTAATTGATGTTCTAAATAACCTCTCACTTTGGAAATATGCATATTATTATCCCAAAATTCATTTTGAGCAATTTCGCATGCTTTTCCTAAGCCTACAATTCCCGTAATATTTAATGTGCCGCTTCGTTTACCGTTTTCGTGCCCACCTCCATGAAATAAAGGGATTAAGTTTACTCTAGGATTTTTACGCCTTATGTATAAAGCTCCAACTCCTTTTGGCCCGTATAATTTATGAGCCGAAATGCAACACAAATCTAATCCCATTTCGTTTACATCAATGGGTAATTTGCCTGCCATTTGTGTAGTATCACTAAAAAAGATAGCTTCTTGTTGATGAGTGATTTCTGAAATTTTTTCTAAATCTTGTAAAACGCCAGTCTCATTATTGGCTGCCATAATAGCTACGAGAATCGTTTTATTGGTTAAGCTTTCTTTAAGTTCATCCAAATCAATACGCCCTTCTCTATCTACATTCAAATAAGTAATACTTGCGCCTTTTTCTTCTAAATAGGCACAGGTATCTAAAACAGCCTTATGCTCTGTTTTACAAGTGATAATGTGATTGCCTTTGGATTGATAAGCTTCAAAAACACCTTTCAACGCCATATTGATTGCTTCCGTTGCTCCTGATGTAAATATAATCTCCGACGATTCTGCTCCAATAAAATTAGCTACTTGTAATCGTGCTTTATCAATTGCACCATGAGCATACCAACCTAAAGGATGCGTATTACTTGAGGCATTTCCAAAATGTTCAGTGAAAAAAGGTAGCATTTCAGCTAAAACCCTTTCATCAACAGGAGTAGTGGAGTTATAATCTAAATAGACCATTAAGCTTTCTCAATAATAGCAGCGTAACCTTGGCCTACACCAATACACATAGTTGCTAAAGCATATTTTTTATTTTGAAGATTTAATTCGATAGCTGCAGAATTAATGATGCGCGCTCCACTCATTCCTAGTGGATGACCTAAAGCAATAGCACCGCCATTAGGATTAATTCTCGGGTCTTTATCGTCTAATTTCCATTGACGAGTACATCCTAATGCTTGCGCTGCGAAAGCTTCGTTTAACTCAATAATATCAATGTCGTTCCAAGTTAAACCTGCTTTTTTTAGCGCTTGGTTAGCAGCTTCAACCGGACCTAAGCCCATAATGCGAGGCTCTACACCAACAACGGCACTACTTACAATACGAGCTAATGGCTTTAAGTTATATGATTTGATGGCATTTTCACTCGCTAATAAAATAGCAGCCGCTCCATCATTTAATCCTGAGGCATTACCTGCTGTCACAGTTCCTCCTTCTTTGCGGAAAGATGGTTTTAATTTTTGTAAACCTTCTAAAGTAGTGTTGGCTTTCGCAAATTCATCTTTATTAAAAATTAATGCATCACCCTTTTTTTGAGGAATTTCAACGGGTACAATTTCTTTTTCAAATCTTCCAGCAGCCATTGCTTTGACAGCTTTTTGCTGACTCCATAACGCAAAAGCGTCTTGGTCTTCACGGCTAATTTTGTGCATTTCTGCTACATTTTCTGCCGTTTCTCCCATAGCATCAACGCCATATTGTTCTTTTAATTTAGGATTAATAAATCTCCATCCAAAACTACTATCAAACAATTGTTGGTCGCGACCAAAGGCAGAACTGGCTTTACTCATTACTAATGGTCCACGAGTCATATTTTCTACTCCGCTTGATATCATTAAATCAGCATCACCTAACTGAATATATCTTGCGGCATCAATTGTAGCACTTAAGCCAGATGCACATAAACGGTTAACTGTTTGGCCAGGAACGGTGATTGGTAATCCAGCCATTAATGAGGCCATACGAGCTACATTACGATTATCTTCGCCTGCTTGGTTTGCACAACCCATAATGACATCAACTACTTTTGAAAAATCAACCGAAGGGTTTTTAGCCATTAATTCTTTTAAAACTAAGGTTGCTAAATCATCTGTTCTTATAGTTGAAAGAGTTCCTCCAAAATTTCCGATGGCAGTTCTAACACCATTTATAATATAAGCTTGTTGCATAGTAGTTGTATTTTGAGTTGCAAAAATATTGTTTTTTTAAGACTTACTCATTAAAATAGGCTTTTTAATAGTTTTAAGTTTTTTTATACACTAAAACGATTAGATTTTCGTTTCTTTGTGGTCTGTAACTACAAGAAGTACCGACCTGATTTTTGAAAAAAATTGCCTTATATTTTACATTGTTATTTCACATTTTTCTTTTTTCAAGGATAAATGCACAAGTTGCTGCTCCAGATTTAAGATGTGTTTCAGTAACGTCCCCAACAAGTGCCGTTTTAACTTGGATAATACCATCAGATCCCTCAGGTTTATTTAGTCAATACCAAATTTGGACATCCACTACTGGTATTACTTTTAATTTAATAGGGGTAGTAAATTCATATACTCAAACAACATACACGCATGCTCCATCTACCGTTGGATTGCAAGCTCAATATTATTACGTAACCACCGTAAGTAGTGGTACTAATATTTCAACGCCATCAGATACATTGCGTTCTATTTATGTGAATATGATTGGTAGCGCAACGAATGGGGTGGCATCTTTAAATTGGAATCCTTTAAGAACACCTCCTTTACCAACAACAGCTCCTACATTTACACTTTCAAGGCAAGAAACACCAAGTGCATTTACACCAATTTACATTGGAAGTAATTTAAACTACAAGGATACTATCTATAAATGTAAAGTGTTTTATAATTATAAAATAGAAATATCAGATGCTTCAGGTTGTGTTTCTAAATCCAGTATCAAGGGAGATACCTGTAAAAATATTCAGCCACCACATTCTGTAAGTTTAGATTCAGTTTCTGTTAACTCGAGTGGACAAGCTGTTTTGGGTTGGCAACCTTCCACATCAGTGGATATGAATTGTTATGTCATCTACTCTTCAAATGGAGGCTTTTTAACAGAAATAGCAAGAGTTTGTGGGGTAAATAATACGTCCTTTACCTACACCAATTCAGTTGCTGGAACGATGTCCGAAGGATATTGTATTGCAGCGGTAGATAGCTGCGGAAATTATGCAGTTCCAAGTGTTGCTCATAGTTCTATTTTTTTAAGTGCTCCAAGCTATGATTTATGTTCTCGAACCGCTAATTTAACTTGGACAGCATACACTAATCTCCCTAAAGGCGTTTTAAATTATGAGGTATATTGTTCTACAAATGGAGGAGCTTATCAATCTATAGGCGTTTCTAATACCACTTCGTTTTCTCATTCTGGTTTAACCCCTGGAAATGTTTATTGTTATTTTGTGAGAGTTAAAAATACAGATGCTTCAATTACCGCCAGTTCAAATAATTCTTGTTTTACAGCAACAGGTTTACCAGGCCCAACTTTTGTTTACATCAATTCTGTGAGTGTAAATACAGCAAGTAAGTTTATAGAGGTAACCTATACGGTTGATACAACTAAAACATTTAAAGGATGTGTAATTTATAAATCTCAGGATGGCATTAATTTTTCTAAGGTAGCTTATTTAACAACTACAGTATCGCCTTTTACATATACTGATAAAGAGGTTAAGACATCTGATAAGATATACTATTACAAAGTTGAAGTTGCAGATGAGTGTGAAAATCCTGGTGCTGTAAGTAATATTTCTAAAAATATTGTTTTAAAAGTGTATAACGAAAACGACAGTTATTTTAATAATATTCTTACTTGGGGAGATTATTCTTCTTGGTTAGGAGGTGTAGAATCTTTTAATATTTACAGAGCTGTCAATAATGTATTTGATCCAACACCAATTGATAATGTACCAGTAGGCACATGGACTTATAATGATAATGTTCAAGATTTTGTGAGTGCACAAGGTAAATTCTCTTACTATGTGGAAGCTGTTGAAGGACCAGGAAATACTTATGGGTTTAAAGATATGGCAAAATCAAACCCAGCTGATGCTTATGCTGAGGTGAATATTTTTGTACCAAACGCTTTTGCTCCAAGAGGTAAAAATAATACGTGGTTACCAGTGGCTCAGTTTGTTGAGAAAACAGATTATAAGGTAATGGTGTTTAACAGATGGGGTGATAAAATTTTTGAAACCCATAGCGATACAGAAGCATGGACTGGAGACTCGGCTACAGATGAGATTTATGTGTATTTAATTGAATATAAAAATGCCCGTGGAGAGTTTATTCAATTGAAAGGTCATGTTAGTATTATCAGATAATACAGTTTCTTAGCAATTCTCTTTTAATAAGTTTCGTTTTTATTCTATTTTATGATTGTAACCTCAGTTAAATTTGAAGTTATATTATTAAATGAGATTCATCCAAACCATAATTTTTCTGTTGCTATTATTGGCTAATAATGGTTTTGCTCAGATAAAAAAAACAGAGCCTACTTTAACTCGAGTACTTTTTGTTTTTGACGCGAGTAAAAGCATGAAAACACAACATCATTCTACCACTCGGATTCAGGGAGCAAAAGACTTATTTTATAAGTTTTTGGATAGTCTAAATAAACAGAAAAATATTCAGTTTGCTTTACGAATGTATGGACACACCGTTAAATATCCTCCAGGCGACTGCAAAGATTCTAAATTAATTGTGCCTTTTGGAAAAAACAATGTGGCTTTAATTAAAAGTAAAGTGGCAGAAGCTAAGCCAACTGGTATTACACCTATAGAGCATTCGTTAACCGAGTCTGCGAATGATTTTCCTGATGCTAAGGCGGTGAATATGATTATATTAATTACTGACGGAATAGAGGAGTGTGAGGGTGACCCATGCAAGGCTCGTCAAAAATTAATGGAAAAAGGAATTGTATTTAAACCATTTATTATAGGAATAGGATTAACACCTGAACAAATTAAAACATTTGAATGTGTAGGTGATTATTATGATTTTGATGACTCTAAAACCTTAACGGATATTAATGCTATCATCTCTAAGCAAAAACTAAATAAAACATCATCACAGGTAAATTTATTAGATTCTAAATCTTATCCGAGTGAAACGAATGTGAACATGACTTTTTATAATACGTCAACTGGAAATTACGTTTATAATTACATTCATACGTTAAATCAAAAAAACAATCCTGATACATTATACTTGGATGACTTTCCAACTTATAAAGTTGTAGCCCATACTATTCCTCCAACAGAGAGTAAAGAGGTTAAATTAACCCAAGGAAAGCATACTATTATACCGATTGATGCACCGCAAGGATTTATAGAATTACGTAGGCCAATGGGAGTGTATAATTTTAACGAAAAAATAAAAAGTATTGTTAGAAAAGCCAATAGTAATATGCAAACTTTAAATGTTCAACAAATGAACACAACCGAGAAGTATATTACAGGAACATATGATTTAGAAATATTGACTTTACCTCGCACTTATATTTATGGAGTAAAGGTAGACCAATCGCAAACCAAATTAATTGAATTGCCTAATGCAGGGATGTTGACCATTAAAGCTTTAGATAATGGCGATGGTTGTATTATGAAAGATGGGAAAAAACTCGAATGGGTTTGCAATTTAAATACTTCCACATCTCAAACCTATTATTTGCAGCCAGGAGATTATAGAATTGAATGGAGATCTAAATCTTTAAAAGGTTCTATCTATACGATTGAAAAAAGATTTACAATTAAATCGGATATAGAAACAAGAGTGGAGTTGTATAAGTAATTAATGCAAAATCTTAAATATTAATTCCTTCATTAACTCTCCATTGCTCACTCCACTATTATCAACGCCTTTGGTTTTTAAATCGTATTCTTTTAAACAAGCAAATATGTATTTTAATTTAGCAGTACCATAATTTTGAGCCGCTTTAGCATAACCATCTACAAAAAAAGGATTTACTCCTAAAGCTTGAGCAACCGCAAATTTTGATTTATCAGGACAGAAATGGTACAGCAAGATTTTAGAAAAATAGCCGTACAATGTACTCAAGGTCATTACAGCAGGATGTTCTTTTTCGTTACTTGAAAAATAATTAATGATGCGATTGGCTTTTAAAATATCCTTTTTAGCTAAAGCATCCTGTAATTCAAATACGTTAAACTCTTTACTAATTCCAATATTATCTTGCACAGAATCAGGAGTAATTTCATCACCTTCTTTTAAGTTGATTAAAAGTTTTTCAACTTCATTAGTGATTTTAGATAAATCATTCCCTAAAAATTCAGCTAATAAAAAAGAAGCCTTAGGGCCAATTTTAAATTTACGTTCTTGAACGAATGATGTAATCCATTCAGGAATTTGATTATCATACATCTTTTTAGTTTCTAAAAAGACATGATTTTTTTGAAGAGATTTGTAAACTGAACTTCTTTTATCAAGTGTTTTATATTTGTAACAAAATACTAATATCGTAGAGCTTTGTGGTTGTTGTAAATAACTTGCTAAAGCGTTTGATGAACTACCACTTGATTTTTTTGCAGGAATATCATCATCGTCATCATCGCCACCAGAAGCTTTTCCTAATTCTTTTAAGTTTTGAGCTTCTTTAACAATAACTACTTGGTATTCACTCATCATCGGAAATCGTTTAGCCGCAGAGATAATAGTATTTAAATCAACATCCTTTCCGTACAATATAGTTTGATTAAATTCTTGTTCGCTTTCGTCTAATACATTTTTTTCAATGTAATCACTAATTAAATCAATGTAATACGCTTCTTCGCCGCTTAAAAAATAAACGGGTTTAAATATTTTTCGTTTTAAATCGGTAAGTATCTGCGTTACTTCTTTCACATAGCTAATTTAATGTAAAAATGAAGTAAATATTAATTTGTTAAAAAATTAAATTTTATTGTAGCCTTTGGAGGAACTAATACAAACAATAAAATAATTAGAAATAAAGCTCCGTATGTCAAAATTTTAAAATGCTCATAATATTCGTTGAAGCTCCCTAATAGTAATTTCAAATTTGTAATGATATAAATTAGTATAAGAAATGAACCAATAAACATACGTTTGGTTTTGTTTAGTTTGGTTTTGAATTTTAAAAAATAGAATAAACAATAGCTAAAAGCAGGCATGATAAATAAAAAGGCATAATGCTGTTGATGAGGGAATATTAAAGGAATTAAACATAAAATATAACTGATTTCCCAATATCTATGCGTTTTGTTTTTATTCTTTTGAAATGGCCAAGTTCTTAAAAAGTAAAAGGTAAACATCACAAATGCTAATCTTACTAATAGAATAATTGTGCTTAGTGAATGTAAACTAATATCAAAAATATTTCTTTTTATATTTAAGGAATAATAATCAGGGACATTTTGAACTAATAGTGTTGATAGTAATGTTGTTAAGCTATGAAAGCTTCTTTCTTCAACATCCAATATATGTTTCGTATCTGTTGGATTAATGAGTTTAGCCCAAGTATTTATCAATACTAAAAAGTATTCTTCATGTATAAATAATAAGGGAATTAATTGAAAAAGTATATAAAATATAATGATGAAGCCAGATGCTTTAAACTGCTTTCTGTAAATTAAATAAGGTATAATGACTAATGGCAATAATTTAATATTGATTCCCAAAGCTATTAAAGCAGCGCCTTTATAAATGTTTTTATTTTGAATAAATCTTACGCCCTCTAAGCACAAATACAAAAGTAAAATGGTTACTTGGCTGTAATGAATATTTTCGAATATAAAACGGAAGCTAAAGATAAATGTAAGTATCCAAAACCATTTTTTAGAATTGTCTTTTAGTTTATGCAATGGTAATAGATAATTAATGGAACCATATATTTTATACAATAAAAATATATTGAAACATAGCCATAAAAAAATAGCTACTTGAGAAGGAAGATACGTTAGAGGGTAAATACATAAAGCAAATAATACGGAGTAGAAATAATGATAACCGTCAAAATATGTTTTTTGATAAATGTTTTCATGATTCATTAAATCTTTGGATGCTTCTAAAAAAATATAAAAATCACCTTTATTAGAAGATTCTATAAATAGAAAAATGAATAAAGCAACAGAGATTAATGCGTAAACTATTGTTTTATAAGCCGAAAATGTGACTTTGTAAGATGCAATCATCATTTGTCTAAATTAATTTCCAAATGAAAATTAGACTTGATGAATACGTTAAGGTTTAATTAAGATTATATGAATAATATGTCACTATATTAATACAAGAACAATAATCTTAACAATTTATTTACTTTTTAAAAAAGAAATACACAGCCACAAATAAACAGAGGAAGCCAATAATATGATTCCATCTTAAAGTTTCTGTTTTAAAAACTAATAAGGTGAAAATCACAAATACTCCAATTGAGATTACTTCTTGAATAATTTTTAATTGAAACATATTAAATGGTCCTCCATTTATATTACTGCCAATTTTATTAGCAGGAACCATTAAGCTATATTCTAATAACGCAATGCCCCAACTAATTAATATGGCAGCAATCATTCCTACATTTTTAAATTTCAAATGACCATACCAAGCCACGGTCATAAATGTATTTGAAGCAATTAATAATAGTATGGTTGAAAGTCCTTTGTGCATATATTATTTATTCTTTTCAATCAGTTTTTCTAAAATGTCAATTGCTGATATGCTAATAACCGTTCCTGGTCCAAATACCCCAGACACACCAGCATTATATAAGAAGTCGTAATCTTGCTGAGGTATTACTCCTCCAGCAATAACCATAATATCTTCTCTGCCATATTTTTTTAGTTCATCAATGACTTGAGGAATTAAGGTTTTGTGGCCAGCGGCTAATGATGATACTCCTAAAATATGAACATCATTTTCTACAGCTTGTTTCGCAGCTTCTGCTGGTGTTTGAAATAAAGGGCCGATATCTACATCAAATCCCATGTCGGCAAAACTTGTCGAGATAACTTTTGCACCTCTATCATGTCCGTCTTGTCCCATTTTTGCAATCATAATACGTGGGCGACGACCATCCATTTCAGCAAATTTGTCGGCTAATTCTTTTGCTTTCAAAAAGTTTTTATCCATACTAATTTCTTTACTATAAACGCCTGCAATACTTCTTATATTAGCTTTATATCTTCCAAATACAACCTCTAAGGCATATGAGATTTCACCTAAACTACAACGCACACGAGCGGCATTGATTGCTAATTCCAATAAATTCCCTTTGCCAGTTTTAGCAGCATCTGTAAGTGCTGATAAGGCAGCTTCTACTTCTTTTGGATTACGTTCTGCTTTTAATTTTGCTAAACGTTCTAATTGTTGCGCTCTAACTTTGGCATTATCTACATCTAAAATATCGATGTTTGTTTTTTCGTTGGTTTGATATAAATTAACGCCAACAATAATATCTTTTCCTCCATCAATACGTGCTTGCTTACGCGCAGCTGCTTCTTCAATGCGCATTTTAGGAATTCCTGTTTCGATGGCTTTTGCCATACCACCTAACTTCTCCACTTCTTCAATTAATTCCCAAGCTTTATGCGCGAGTTCATGAGTTAATGTTTCAACATAATATGAGCCAGCCCAAGGGTCAACAACCTTACAAACATTCGTTTCATTTTGTAAAAACAATTGTGTGTTACGAGCAATACGTGCACTAAAATCAGTTGGTAAGGCAATAGCTTCATCCAAAGCATTAGTATGTAAACTTTGCGTATGCCCCATAGCCGCAGCTAAAGCTTCTACACAAGTACGAGTTACGTTATTAAACGGATCTTGCTCTGTTAAACTCCATCCACTGGTTTGGCAATGTGTACGTAATGCCATTGATTTAGTAGATTTTGGGTTAAACTGTTTTACCATCTTTGCCCAAAGCATACGACCAGCTCGCATTTTAGCAATCTCCATAAAATGGTTCATGCCAATGGCCCAAAAGAAAGATAAACGAGGCGCAAAGGCATCAATATCTAAACCTGCTTTAATACCAGTTCTAATATATTCTAATCCATCTGCCAACGTGTACGCTAATTCAATGTCAGCCGTAGCTCCAGCTTCTTGCATGTGGTAACCGCTAATAGAAATGGAATTAAACTTCGGCATTTTTTGAGAAGTGAATTCAAAAATATCAGCAATAATTTTCATGGATTGCTCAGGTGGATAAATATATGTGTTACGAACCATGAACTCTTTTAAAATATCATTTTGAATCGTACCAGAAAGTTTATCCATTGAAACACCTTGTTCTTCGGCAGCTACAATGTAGAAAGCTAAAATTGGTAATACAGCACCATTCATCGTCATACTCACACTCATTTGGTCGAGTGGAATTTGATCGAATAATACTTTCATATCCAAAATAGAATCAATTGCAACTCCGGCTTTACCCACATCACCAACCACACGTTCATGGTCGCTATCATAACCGCGGTGAGTGGCTAGGTCAAAGGCAACTGATAAACCTTTTTGTCCAGCAGCTAAGTTACGACGGTAGAAAGCGTTACTTTCTTCGGCTGTACTAAAACCTGCGTATTGACGAACTGTCCAAGGGTTTTGAACATACATACTCGAGTAGGGGCCACGTAAAAATGGTGGCGTGCCAGCTCCAAAATTTAAGTGTTCAAATTCTTTAGTGTCAGCTAAAGTGTATGATGTATTTAAGGTAATTTGCTCTGCAGTTGTAAACTTCTCTGACGCTTCGACTCCGCTCAGCGTGACATTAGAATTTTGATAGGATATGTTTGAAAAATCTTTTCTCATGATTAATTTGCTAATTGTTGTTCTAAAGATTCACTCAAATTAATTGCTTTAATTCCCGAAGGATGAACTATGTTTTTTCTTTTTACAGATTTCACTTCTTCGTTTTTGTTTTGGAATTTATTAACGCCAACCAACACTAATTTACCTTCTTTAAATTGCTGAATCAATGTTTCGGCATCTTTAGCAATCATATCTTGAATATAATTTGATTTCAAACTTGCTAATAATCCGCCTTTTGATTCAATTACTTTAAATTGTTCCCAAGCTTTTTCACAAAGTGTTTCTGTTAAGCTTTCAATATAGTAGGAGCCAGCCGACATATCCGCAACCATGTTTAAATAACTTTCGTCTTTTAAAATTAATTGTTGATTACGTGCCATGCGAGAACTGAAATCGTTTTGGGCATTAAACTCCACGTCAAAAGGTAACACTACAATACTGTTTGCTCCACCAATGGAAGCACTCATAGCTTCGGTGGTTGAACGTAACATGTTATTGTAACTATCAACCACACTTTTATTTATTAAAGTAGTTTGAGCATGTATGTGAACTGTAGCTTTAATATCGTATAGACTTAACAAGAAGTTAGTGAGTTTTCTTAAGGCTCTTAGTTTGGCAATTTCCATAAAGAAATCTCCACCAACAGAAACATTGATATGAATGGTTTTGATTGATGGAGATGCCATGTTTAAATATTCATTTAAATGAGCGATAGAAAATGCTAATTCATTTACAGTATTAGAGCCTGCTTCCTGATACAAATTGGTATTGATACAAATAGCAGATGTGTTATGTATTTCAATTTTGCCATCAAGAGTTGTATCGCATTCTACAAAACAATTATCTCCTGTTTGAATGGAATTTAAAAAAGCAGTTAAGTCTTTTTCAAATTCAGGTTTAACCATAAATAACGAGTAAATATGCTGTAATAAAATGCCATTTAGTAAAACAGTAAAATCAGTTTTATGAGTGATGTGAAATACTAAACCAGAAGCGCCATTTTGCAAAGCATTTAAAGCTTGGGCATTAGCTGATTTCGAGTCTGATACAAATACATTCTCGCAAATAGCCCAATCGTTTTTTGCAAATAAAGGAGCTGGAATAACATTTAAATGTTCTTTAGTATAAAAAGGTTGAACGTCAATTCCAGTATTGGTTTTCCAAACCAAAGTATTGAAATCAATTCCTTTTAAATCTTTTACTAATTGCTCTTTCCATTGAGCAGCATTTGTAGAAGTGAATTCGGTAAATAATTTTTGCATTGTATTATTTTTTGTCAGTTCGAGCGGAGTCGAGAACTAGACTGTAATATTAGCATTTCGACTCCGCTCAGCACGACAAGCTAATTGATTAAAAATTTTGAGCAATTTCTCTTTTGATGTATTCGATGGCTACATCGTTTGGTAATTTTTTGCCAAGATTAGAACAGATGTTTAAAATCATCATTGCTAGTTCTGAACTATTAGCATCAGGCGCTACTTTAGAAGAAGAGATATTAATTAATTGAATCATTTCTTCTTTAGAAGTTTTTACTAATTCCCAAGCGCCAACTGATAAATATATTTGTTGTGATAAGTTGTGCTCGTACTCTGATTTTACAGATGCTACTAATTCTTGGTGTAACTGACGAGCAGACATGCCATTTTTGTTAACACGAACAACTAAGCTATTAGGATTAATACGTTCTAAGAAAATAACAATACGTTCGTATGCCTGAATTTTTAATGGTGTAATAGTGCCTTGCGCTGTTTTTTTTAATTCGTATTCGCGTCTTTTTTGATCATTATCTAAAAAACGTTTTACTAAAAAATAAGCGGCAGCAAAAACTGCTCCTGCAGGAATTAAGATTTTTAAAATTTCAACAAATGCGTTCATAGTGGTTTAGTTTTAGAGTTTCTAATATCGGGATTTTTACTGTATAATTCTTAATTTGTGAAAAAATACAACATTTTTTAACCCCCCGCTTTTTTGGCTTTGTAGTTTGCTTTGGTCAATAGGTCTAATAGTTTATCTCTATTGTCTCCCTGAATCAAAATATTACCGTCTTTGGCATTACCTCCAACACCACATTTTTGTTTCAACATTTTAGCTAAATCATTTAAATCGTCTTCCGTTCCCAAAAAACCACTAATTCGAGTAACTAATTTTCCGCCACCAATTCTGTCTAAAAATAATTTTAAATTTTGTTGCTGTGGAGGCAATGTTTCTTGAACTCCATCTTCCTCGTTTTGGTAACTAAAGTTTGGGTTTGTAGAATAAACAACATTTATTCTAGTTTTATCTTTCTTACTCATCTTTTATAACGGATTAAAAATAACGGAATACAAATTAGCATCATTAAACAAGACACAAATAACCACGTATTATCTGTGTGTTTAGTTGCTTGGTTATTAGATATGTTTATTTCTTTATTTTCAGGAAAATCTAACTCAAGAGTTGTTTTTTCAAGAGTTTGAATGCTGTCTTTTAACGCATAATGTTTTTTTAACCAAATATTGGCTTGTTGATAATCTTGTTGAGCTTCAAAAAATAAAGAGCGAGTATGATACAGCTCCAGTAATGCTTCTGTATAATCATACTTTTCACAGATTTCATTTGCTAGTGAGATATAATTTAAAGCTTGATTAAAGTCTTTTTGTTTAATATAAACAATGGCAATGTTATTATAACTATCTGCTAATTCAAATTCGTCATCAATAAGTTGTCTTATTTTTAATCCTTCCTCCAAATACAATAGAGCACTATCAGGTTTTTCTTGGTATGTTAAAGTAATACCAATATTATTGTAGCAAGATGCTGTTAATTCATTATCACCTAATTGAGTGGCATAGGGCAGGGCTTCTTCAAATTGCTTGATGGCGGCATCGTATTGCTTTTGGCTAAATTTTAGAACCCCTATGTTTATTAAACTTCTAGCAATGTGTAATGTGTTATTGGTTATGTTATAAGCTTGCAATGCTTGCAGATAAGCTTGTTCAGCTTGTTCAGGATAATTAATCTCGCTATAAATATTGCCTAAATTTGTTTGGTTGATGGCAATGCCAGTTTCGTTATGAATGGATGCGTTAAGTGCCAAAGCTTGTTTTTGATACAGCAGCGCCTTTGAATAATTACCCTTTTTATAAAATAAAATTCCCAATAAATTATAACTCTTAGCAATGTGTTTAGGCGATTGACTTTTTAAGGCTGCCTTTTTACAAAGAATGGCTATCTCGTAACTCCATTCTGGTTCTGTATTTCTTAAATCAAAGCCTAGTTTGTAAAACTGATTTACTTTTTCAGTGTCATTTTCAATTTCATTGATTTGAAGTAGTAACGAATCATTTACTTGGGCTAACCCAGCAAAACTTAACAGAATGGATATGATAACTAACTTCATTATACACTGTAAATATAATTTGTTTTTAGTTAATTTAGACCCTAAATTCTTTGTTATGATCCATTATAAATTATTCCTTAAAAATCCGCAATCACATTATATATACGTTGATTTAACGATTAATAATATTACGACACCTACTATTGAATTACAATTGCCTGCATGGCGACCTGGACGATATGAATTGGGTAATTTTGCCAAAAATATTAAGAGGGTTGATGTGTTTGATGAACAAGAAAAACCCTTATCATATCTAAAAAACTCTAAAGATTTATGGGTTATTGAAACAAATGGTGCTAAGCAAATAAAAGTAACATACAGTTACCATACCACCGAAATTAACGCTGGAAACTGTTATGCTGATGAAAATCAAATATATATTAACCCTGTACATTTATGTATGTATGTGCCAAACAGAGTAAATGAGGAACATGTGGTTGAATTGGAAATTCCAGATACGTATAAAATTGCTACTTCCTTAAAAACTGAGGGTAAAACACTAACAGCATCCTCTTTTGATGAATTAGCAGATAGCCCAGTAATGGCGAGTGCTAGTTTACAATCTCATTTTTATGAGGTTAAAGGCACTAAATTTTGGTTGCATTTTGTTGGAGAATGTAAACCAGATTGGGATAAATTTAAACATGACTTTGAAAAATTCACAGAAACATCTTTGAGTTTTTGGGGAGGTTTTCCAGTAAACGAATACCATTTCTTATTTCAGGTATTGCCTTTTAAATTTTATCATGGAGTTGAGCATCAAAAGTCTACCGTTATTGCAATTGGTCCTGGTTATGCTTTAAACAGAGGCAAAACGTATGAAGATGTGTTAGGTGTTTCTTGCCATGAGTTATTTCATACATGGAATATCAAATACATACGTCCTGCGGAAATGTTACCTTATGATTTTACAAAAGAAAATTATGCCAGAACGGGTTATGTTTACGAAGGTTTTACAACTTATTACGGTGATTTGTTATTGTTAACTAGTAAGGTATTTGACACTCAAGATTATTTTGAAACTTTAGAAGAGAGGTTAACCAAACATTTTCATAACTATGGACGCTTTAATTTATCAGTAGCTCATTCAAGTTGGGACACATGGTTAGACGGTTATGTTCCTGGAGCGCCTTATCGTAAAACTTCTATTTACGATGAAGGAAATTTAATAGCTTTTATGTTAGATGTGCAGATTATGAAACATACTCAAAACCAAAAAGGCTTAAGGGATGTTTGCAGAGAATTGTACAATGAGTTTGGAAAGAAAAATAAAGGCTATTCAGAACAAGATATTATTGACTTATGTGAGAAATCGGCAGGAGTGACTTTAAAACCATTTTTTGAAAAATATGTTTATGGTACTGAGGACTTTGAAGCTCCTTTACTAGAGTGTTTCAATTATTTAGATATTGATTTTATAAAATCGCCAAGTGTTGTATTAAGCGAATCTATTTATGGTTTTAAAACTTTAGATTTTGGGAATAACCGTAAAGTGTCTTTAATAGCTCCATATTCTCCAAGTTGGAAAGCAGGTTTAAGTATTGGGGATGAACTTATAGCCGTTAATGGGTATACTTTAAAAAATGATTTTAATGATTGGATGAACTATTTTAAAGATTCTGAAATAGAATTAACCGTTTCTTCAAGCCAATTATTAAAAACAATTCAATTGGTAAAATCTTCAAAGCCAGTAACTTATTTTGATGTGTTTAAATTAAAACAAAAGGATCAGGAGTCGGCTACTTTTACAAAATGGCTAAGCTTAAATTCATAGACTAATTTACTTTTTGTTTATACTAAATTGGTTTATTATTAGACGTTTGTTAATAACTAAGTGCTTGAAATTTGGTTTAAGAGCAAATTTGTCTTTTTTTTGTATAAATAATTTATTTAAAAACTAAAAACAAAAAACATGGAAGAAACAACAACTCAAAAACCTCAAGGTAAAGGAATGGCAGTAGCAGGATTTGTTATTGCGTTAGTAGCATTAGTATTTTACGTATTCGTAGCAACTGCAGTTACATTTGCAGCAGCATTAGGTGGCGGATATGGTTTAGGTATATTCTGGTTAGTATTATCATTAGCAGGAACTGGATTATGTGTAATGGGAATGATGAAATTAGGAAAAACTGGTGGTAAAAAAGGTTTAGCTATCGCAGGTATGATTATCGGTATTATTGCAGTTGTTTTAACAACAATGTTAGTAATGAGCATCGGAAAAATCCAATCAGAAGCTGGAGCTTTAGGAGATCAATTTAAAGAGGCTATGGAGCAAAGTGCTGAGCAAATGAAAGAAGAAATGAATCACGCAATTGATTCAGTTCAACAAGAAGCTGGCCACTAATAATTAAATAAAATTAAAAAAATAGCTTTTATGGAAACATAAAAGCTATTTTTGTTTTCAAATAAACGATTATTGATGATGGAAAATAATGAAATAGCTGATAGCTTATCTAATAACGAGGTTGCTAAAAGACCTCAGTTTTTAACTGTATTATGCATTTTAACTTTTATAGGATCTGCTTTGGCTTTTATTGCTGCTTTGTGGGGGTATTTTTCCATTACTGCTTCTGAGAAGTTTTTGCAAAATATGAGTGCTTCGCAGGAAGATGCACATGGTATGATTAGCGGAATGCAGGAAACGATGGTTAAAGCTGTTGAAAACGCAGTGCCTAACTTAGTAATAGGAGTATTATGTTCTATTATTTGTTTGTATGGTGCTATTCAAATGTGGAAATTAAAAAAAACAGGATTCTTTATTTATGTAGTAGGAGAAATTACTCCTGCGGTAGCTGCATTTTTTTTAAGCGCAGGTGGTTTAATTGGAGGAGCAAGCGCTGTAATAGGATTATTAGTAGCCATCACATGGGTTATTCTTTATGCGATTAATTTTAAATATTTAAATAAATAACTTAAAAAAATATAATTATGGAAGAGAGAATAATATTAGATGAAAATAACTTTGAAAAGCCAAAGCGTTCTCAGTTTTTACAGGTATTATGTATATTATCATTCATTATGTGTGGTATTAGTTTTTTATCTGGAATTTGGGGTATTTATCAAAGTACACCTGAGGCAATGCAAAAAAATATTGAGCAGGTGAGAGCTATGAACCCAGAGATGGCTGATCAAATGGAAAATCAATTAATAGAAATGCAAGATAGCGCATATGGTAAAATTTCACCTTATTTGTCTTTGTTATATACTTTATTATCATTTTTAGGAGTAATGATGATGTGGAATTTAGTAAAAAAAGGATTTTACCTTTATGCTATTGCCGAAATTTTACCCTACACTGGTTTTGTATTAATGGGCAAAAATTCATTAAGTATGATGGGCCCCCCAGGTGCAGGTGGAACTATGATAGCCATGGTTGTTATTGTTATGATGGTAGTGATAGATGTGGTGTTTGTAGCGCTTTATGCTAGGAATCTAAAAGAAATGACTAAATAAATATAAAAACACAAATAAAAAAGCAGAAGTTTTACTTCTGCTTTTTTATTTATTATAATTTCTTTCTCCAAAAATATGGCTGCCAACTCGTATCATTGTAGTCCCTTCCTGTATAGCTAATTGGTAGTCGCTGCTCATGCCAAAACTTAAAATATTCATTTCTGGGTATTGATTACTGAATGTTTTTAAAGCAGCAAATTCCTTTTTTATTTGCACTTGGTTATCCGTATTTGAGGCCATTGCCATAAAACCCTTAATAACAATGTTGTTTAAGGTTTTAAATTCTTCAGAACTTAAAATTTGTTGCGCTTCATTAAAATCTAAGCCAAATTTGGTATCTTCTTGTGCAATGTATATTTGCAACAAACAATGAATCACTCGGTTGTTTTTTAAAGCTTGTTTATTAATTTCTTTTAATAAACTAAAACTATCTACTCCATGAATTAAGTAAACAAAAGGGGCAATGTATTTTACTTTATTGCTTTGTAAATGCCCAATAAAATGCCAACGTATATCTTTAGGTAACTGAGTTTCTTTATCAACTAATTCCTGCACATAGTTTTCTCCAAAATCTCTTTCTCCTGCTTGGTATGCTTCTAATAGCATATCATTAGGTTTAGTTTTTGAAACAGCTACTAAGGTAACGTACTCAGGGATTTGAGATTTAATATGTTGTATGTTTTCAGAAATGGACATATTTAGTTTAATTCTTGTTTCATCATGATGTCTAATTGTTCGTCGTCTCCCAATTTAAAAATATGTTTGTCAAACTCAATAAAACCTTGTTTTTTATAAAAGGCTATCGCTTTTGTATTATGCTCCCAAACGGCCAACCATATATACTTGCATTGTTTCTCTTTAGCAATATCAATGGCTTTTTGAATTAATAATTTACCAAAATTCTTTCCCTGACAACTTTCTGTTAAATAAATACGTTCAATTTCAATACTTCCATCAGGTTGTTTTTCGGTTTGTGCATCCTTTGTGTTAAGTTTTAAATAACCAACAATTTGATGATCAGATTTTAAAAAGTAAAAGTTAGAGTTTGGATGATGTAATTCTTCACTTAATTGTTGAGAGCTCAATCTATCAGCGATATATTTTCGCATATCGCTTTCCGTATTAGAGTTGGCAAATGTTTCTGTAAATGTTTGTATACTAATATCCCTCAGTAATTCAACATCATTCACATGTACATCTGTAATTTCTATTTGGTTGTTTAGCATACTATATCTCAGAAAAAAATTACTCTTCTAAACTATAAATTACTAATCCGCTTCTCATTTTAGGTTCAACCCAGGTAGATTTTGGAGGCATAATATTATTGGTATCCGCAATCCATTTTAAATGTTCCATTGTTACTGGATACAAACCAAATGCAATAGCTGCCTTTCCTTCATCAACTTGTTTTTTTAATTCTTTACTACCTCTTACTCCTGGAACAAACCCAATGCGTTTATCTGTTTTTAAATCATGAATATCTAAAATAGGAGATAAAATATATTTGGTTAAAATAGCCGCATCTAAACTATCAATTGGGTCGTTAGGATTGTAAATAGTTTCTTTGGCTTTTAACGAATACCATTTATTATCTACATACATCGACATTTCGTGCTTTTGTGTTGGTTTATAATCGTTAGCATTTACTTCAGTAATGGTGAAGTTTGTTTTTAAATTATAAATGAGTTCGTTTACCGATAAGTTGTTTAAATCTTTTACAACGCGATTATAATCGTAAATTTTTAAATGTGTTTCAGGAAAGAAAACACCTAAATAGTAATTAAAAGCTTCTTCTCCCGTATATGACTTACGTGTGCTTCGTCTCAATTTACCCAATAAGGTTGCTGATGCTGAGCGATGATGGCCGTCGGCAATATAAATATTTGGTATGGTAGAAAAACGTTCGGCAATTTGTTTAACTGTTTTTTTGTTATCAATCACCCAAACGGTGTGTCGTACTTTATCTGTTGTTGTAAAATCGTAATCAGGGCGTGTTTTAGCAATATCTTCAGATATAGCGTCTATGTCCTTATCATTTGGATAACAAAATAAAACTGGCTCGGCATTAAATTCACAAACTTCTAAGTAATCTTTTAGTTTTTCTTCGCGTGTGGTTAATGTTTGCTCATGTATTTTGATAACGCCATTGATATAATCATCAATACTAGTACAAGCTATTATACCAATAAATTCATTGCCTTCTTTTATTTGACGGTATAAGTAATAGCATGGATTTTCATCGCGTAGAAAGATTTTTTCACGAATAAATTTTTTGAAGTGATTTTTTACTTTATTTAAGCGTTCTTTTGAACCAGGTTTTGTTTTTATCCCATCTTCAAAATCGGGATTAATAACATGTAAAAACGAGTAGGGGTTTCCTGTTAGTTTTTCTCTTAACTCTGCTGAATTGTATCCATCTACCGAACGGGAAGCTACTAAATGTACTTTGTCGTTTTCGGGACGTATTGCTTTAAATGGAATAACTTTGGCCATGATGTATCGAATCGTTATCGTTTTTAAATATACTTGATTTTATACAGAGATTACAATTTTTTAGACATAAAAAAAGCTCAATCATCTGATTGAGCTTTTTTATTAATATGTATTGATTAGTTAGTTAAACCTTTGAAATCAGCGTTTTCACGTAATTTAATGAATTCAGCATCATCTTTAGCTGCTGCTTTTAAAGAACCATCTTTTTCGATAGCTGCTTTTAAGTTATTAATAACCTCAGCAGTATTGTTATTACGAGCTGCTGCAACTGCTTTTAAGTATGAAGACATAGCCATGTCTTTTTCGTTACTTGCATCAATTGTAGATACAACTGCACCTTGGTTACCGTTTAATAATTCTGCTAAAGCTTTGTTAAATCCTTTGTAATCTCCAAAGTTTCCAACTGCATCAGCATATTTACCATCACGTACATTTAAGATACCTTTGTTGTAGTTAACTTCTTTACCTGCACCGTTTGCTTTGTCATACATTTCCATTGCTTTTTTACGGTCTCCTGCTTTAGAAGCAACAATTCCTAAGTTATTCATTACAATAGGATTTCCGTTTGCATTAGCTTCAGCACGTTTAAATGCTTCACCAGCTTCAGTAACTTTGTTTGTCATTAATAAAGCAACACCTAAGTTATTTGAAGTTCTCCAGTCTGAAGGATATTTTTTCTCAGCAGCTGTGTAAATTTGAACTTTAGTGTTTGCATCGTTAGTTAAGTTAGCACCATATAACATTTCTTCAACTGATAAAGAATCAGGGTAAGTAGTTGTTAATTTAGTGATTTGCTCATCTGTACGAGATTTTTTGTTAACGTTAACAGTTAAAACTGAACGACGTAATTTTGGTAAAATTTTATCAGCAACTTCTGTATAAGTTTTAGATAAATTTTTGATTTCTTTCTCACGTTGGTCACCATCGTTATACATAGTTAAAACACGTAAGATTAAATCTTTATCAGCAATTGTAGATTGCTCCATTAAAGATTTGAAACCATTCCAATCTTCAGCAGTTGTTTGAGTCACGTAATTTGCTTCTTCTTTACCAAATACTTGGTCTTTGTTTTTGTTCTTTTTAAACTCATTCATTAAAGCTTTAGAACCAGACTTAGCACGGTCTTTAGCTAAATTTTCGTTTAAAGATAACTCACCATCTGGAGATGCATAAGCAGATACGTTAATATCTTTAAATTCATACCAAGGGTTGTTAATGTTTTCAGAAATAAATTTATCTAAATTTTTAACTTCATCACTTTTTAATTCGCTAGCACGAACATCAGATTTATTAATTACATAATAAATGTTTGCTGTTTGGTTAGCAGGAGTAGATTTTACAAATGCATCTTTAGCATAAATTCCTTTTTCGTCATTTCTAACTAATAAAGGAGTAATAATTGTACCATCTCCTAATTTTACTGGAGTAAAATCTTTAGTTTTTGATTTTACAGCACCTTGAGCACGTAACTCAACAGTTGCTACTTTCATACCTGGTTCGTATGCAAATTTCTCAGATGTATAGCTAAAAGTACCACCTTTTTCGTAGCTAATTTTTTGTCCAGAACCTGTAGCTTTATCACCAACTAAAATAACTGGTTTTAATGCTTTCTCTCCACCTGCATATTTTACTACTGGAGTTAAAGTAACTGTTGCTTTTTTAGCGAAAATTTTAGCAGGATACTTTCCTGTTACGGTAAAGCCTACGCTATCTCCATGCATTTCTAATGGATTTGGTTTAACATCGTAAGAAAAAGTTGATTGTTTTTTAACCATTTTTCCTAAACCATTGCAACCTACTAATAAAGCAGTTGTGCCAACAGCAAGACTTAAGTTTCGTAAAGTTTTAGTATTCATCTTTTATAAGGGTTATGTATTTTTTATTTTTCGCACAAATTTATAAAATAATTAATAACTGCCTAATTATTTTAGTCATTATCTAAAAAAAAATCCCGCAATTAGCGGGATTTTTGTAATATTTCTGTAGCAAATATTATTTTGCTATTGCATTTACTTTCTTAGTTAACTTAGATTTTAAGTTAGCTGCTTTATTTTTGTGAATAACACTTTTCTTAGCTAATTTATCTAACATAGCTACTACTTTTGGTAATAAAGCTGCTGCTTCTTTCTTTGTACCAGTTTCACGTAATTTTTTTACTGCATTACGAGTAGTTTTAGCATAGTAACGATTTGATAAACGCTTAGCGTCATTTGATCTGATTCTTTTTATTGCCGACTTATGATTTGCCATTCTATTAAGGTATTAATTCTGTTTTTTAAATTGGATTGCAAATATACACTTTTTTTTATAATTACAAATGTTAATAACAAATATTTATCGAATATAGTCTAAAACTTACATTTGCGAAAGTATATGAGTATAAAAAAAGCATATTTATTGTTTCTTTTTATGATTTCTTTGGCTGTTTTGGGACAAACAGAGGGGGAAATCATTAAAAATTTAGTTCCAAACGGAAGTTTTGAGAACTTTAGAAAAAAATCGGGGAATATTAAAAATGCAATTCCTTGGCAACAAATTGCCAGTGTAGATTATTATCAAGAACCCATCAGTAATGATACCACCGCTGATAAAGGCGCCCGAACTGGATCTTGCTATGCAGGATTAAGATTTCAAAAAAAATATAAGGAGTTTTTGCAGGTTAAATTAGCCGAACCCCTGCACCGAGGAACTATTTATGAATATGAAATGTATGTGCGACTGGCTTTTTGGAGTAATGCTTCCTTAAAATCTGTTGGTGCTTTGTTTACAAAGATGGGATACAAAAGTCAAGGAGATGTTGTGAGAACTGCTTTAGTTGATTCGGTTTGTAAAAAAGGTAGTTTTATTAATGGTTACAGATGGTTTAAAGTATCTGGTAAATACCAAGCAGATGGTGGCGAAAAATATTTAACCATTGGAAATTTCACAGCTAATGTCAAAAAAGACATGATAAGAATGAATGTTTTTAAACTTGGATTTAAAGAAGCTTATTATTTTATTGATGATATTAAATTAGTAAAAGCAAAAGAGGTGGTTGAAAAAGTAAAAGTTGAAATTGTGGGATCATTTAATATTGATGCGCAAGACTCGGTTTTAGAAGTGAAAAAAGATGTGAAAGTGGGAGAGAAGATTGCCTTGAAAAATATCTTCTTCGAAAACGGGCATTATTATTTATTACCCGAATCGTATTCTGAGTTAAATAAGTTGGCACAATATCTTTTAAGAAATCCAAGTATGGAGGTACAAATTAACGGGCATTCGGATAATGTAGGTTCTAAGGGTAAAAATCAAAAAATATCAGAACAACGTGCCCGAGAAGTGTTTGAATACCTAATTAAAAAAGGTGTGCAAAATAAAATGTACTTTAAAGGCTTTGGTAGTTCATTGCCAATTGCTAGTAATGATGATGATATTGGAAGGGCAAAGAATAGGCGAGTGGAGTTTGAAATCATAAAAACTAATTAGATAATATCGAGTACAAATTGATAATTATTAATTACACACGAATATACGAATTGGTGTGCGTTTAACTAAACTCCAGATTCGTATATTAGTATTTATTCGTAATCATAAAAACTAACAAGATAATATAGTATGCAATTCATAGAAAAAGATAATCCAAAAATAATCAGAGCTTGGTCGTTTTATGATTGGGCAAACTCAGTGTTTCCTTTGGTTATAACGTCGGCTATTTTTCCTAATTTTTATGATTATGTAACCACTCATGATGAAGCTAAAAACTTTATTGGGCATACGGTAACCTTTTTTGGTATTGAGTTCGAAAATCAAAATATTTATTCGTTTGTATATGCCTTTGCGCTTTCTATTGTGGTAATGATTACACCAGTATTAAGTGGTGTGGCCGATTATTTAGGAAACAAAAAACGTTTCTTACAATTTTTCTGTTATTTGGGTGCGCTATCATGTATGTGTTTATTCTTTTTTAAGCGTGAGCATTTAGAATTAAGTTTTCTACCCTTTATTACAGCAACGGTTGGTTTTTGGGGAAGTTTAGTTTACTACAATTCATATTTACCTGAAATAGCATCTGAACAAAACCAAGATAAAGTAAGCGCGCGTGGTTTTGCCTTAGGTTATTTTGGAAGCTCTTTGTTATTGATTATTTGTTTAATCAGTATTATGGTATTTCATGTTCCAGCAAAGTATAGTTTTTTACTGGTTGGCATTTGGTGGATAGGTTTTGCGCAATATACGTTTACTAACTTGCCTAATAAATCACACGAAGCTCATGGTTCAGATAAAAAAGGATTATTATCAAAAGGGTTTAAAGAATTAAGCAATGTGTGGGCGCAAATAAAACAATTGCCAGCCATGAAACAATTTTTAGCTGGTTACTTTTTTTATAATATGGGGGTGCAAACCATTATGGTAGTGGCAGTATTGTTTGCCCGTAACGAAATTGATTGGGGAGTAGGTGAGGCCGCAGAAAAATCTAAAACAAGTGCTTTAATTATTAGTATTTTAATTATTCAGTTTGTAGGTATAGCAGGGTCATTTTTATTTTCATGGATGTCGAGAAAAATTGGGAACATTAAATCATTAATGATATCTATTTCTGTTTGGATTTTTATTTGTGTGTTTACCTTTTTAGTAGTTCATACTCCTGTAGAATTTTATATCGTTGCCTTTTTAGTTGGTTTAATGATGGGAGGTATTCAAGCACTATCCAGAAGTACGTATAGTAAATACATTCCCGAAACAGATGATCATACCAGTTTTTTTAGTTTTTATGATGTGGTTGAAAAACTAGGTATGATACTAGGAACGGTTTCTTTTGGTGTTATCAGCCAAATAACAGGCGGCATGCGCAACTCTATTTTGTCTTTAATTATCTTTTTTATTATTGGATTATTTGCTTTAGTACCTTTAATTAAAAAAGCGAAGGCTTAAGTTGTTGGATAGCTTTGTTTTGAATTTTTGAAAACAAAACAAGCATGCAACTAGCTCCTATCGTTGCATACAACATATCTGATTGCGTGTCCCACACATAGCCTTGAGTACCTAAAAATGCTTCGGCCGATTGCCCTGAGGCAAGAGCTACGCCCCATTCTAAAAACTCATAAAAAGCACTAATGGTTACACAGGTGCACATGGTTAAAAATGCTAACCAGTGAGTTGCCACTATTTGTCTTCTCACAAACAATTCTCTAATAATCATGGCAGGCACAAAGCCCTGAGCAAAATGACCCACTTTATCATAATTGTTGCGGCTTTGGTTAAATACCTCTTTTATCCAATCAAATAAAGGTACTTCTGCATAAGTATAATGGCCGCCAACAAACAAAATATAACAATGCACTAAAATAAAACAGTAGGTTAAAAAGGTAAATTGAAATTTTTGAAAGGTTAAACTCAGCACAACCACCCCAATAATAGCTGGAAACACTTCTAAAATCCAGGTAAAATAATCATGAGGCTTAATGGCAGAGGCTATAAAACCTAAGACAAAAATAATAAGGAGTATCAAGTGTTTTTTCATCTTAGTAAATTTAATAATTGCTAACGAGTTAGTACATAGTTTGTGTTTTATTTTTCATTGAAAGTTTCTTTAAGGGGAGTATTCTGTATAATATCATAGTTATATTTAACATACACCGAATGATAAGGATGCATAAACCAAGCCCAGTCGGCCCGGTTAAATTTAAAAAGTCGGTAGCCTATTGTTGGGCTATAGATAGAAGGATAAGATACGCCAACATCTAATGCTAAGCCGTGAACAATACATTTGTTTCTGTTGGTAAAACCCCATGGGTTTTTTGCGCGACCACGACCAAGTTTTACATCAATATAGTTGTTTTTATACATAACACTAAAGGCCCTTAGGCGATGAACATGCTTTTTTGTTTGAACAAAATATTGATAAAACGAAAGACCATATTTTTGCTCAAATTTTTGAGTGTTATCAATAAAGCCAACATCTAAAGTAAAGCCATAGTTTATCTTAGCATCAAACGTATAACCAATTGAAATACCAGGTGAAATAAATACAGGTTTATTTAAAAGCGTTTGAGAAGACAAATAAAATGCTTGTATCATTAAAAATATGGTTACTATTTTCTTTCTCAACATAGCTTATAGGGTAGTACTAAGTAACGTTTTAAATTGAAGCTTATTATATCTAATGTTAACTTAAAGATACTATTTTGAGCCGCTTTTGCAAATGCCGAAGCCGAATGCCCAAATGGGATTTAGGTTGGGTTATGCCCAGTTATTTTATTCTGTAGCCTAGCTTAATTCCTGCATTAATGTTTGGAACCCACTCGTCTTTAATCATTCTTTGTCCGCCG